>Ga0208038_1000007_pt1 | contig 380917 bp, 306 predicted proteins | sample June2015DPH_16_1_FD_184714 | JGI IMG/M metagenome (GOLD analysis project Ga0208038, IMG submission 184714) | Peatland microbial communities from SPRUCE experiment site at the Marcell Experimental Forest, Minnesota, USA - June2015DPH_16_100... | ecosystem: Environmental > Terrestrial > Soil >...
ACCGGGAGCCGACTTGGCCTCCCTCGGTAGGATCAGCCGTGCCGATGCCTACCTTTCCCCCCACGTCCACCAGGTTGGCATCCTCGCTCAGCGCGCAGGGGGCCGAGTAAAAAGCGATCTGGTTGGCGGAGGCGTTCCCATCCGCGGTCAGGCTGGAGCAGGCGGTGTTTTTGCGGCTGACACCCTTCTGCACGCCGTTCCCTCCGTTCCCGCCTCCTGCCGCCTGCCCACCCGCAGGGCTCGCTGACAGTGACAGCATGTAGGCCGAAGAAGGAAGACCGCCCAAGGTTTCGGCGTCCGACGCCTTCAAGGCGTAGGGCACGCTCAGGAGCAGCACGCGCGGCTTCTGTTCCACCTCATTCGCCACCTGCACGCCCAGCCAGCGCGCTTCGCCGGTGGTGAACAGGTCCATGGGCAAGCCCTCGGAATGCATCACCCCGATCAGCGCCGTGTAGCGGCCTTGCTCGTCGGGTTCGACGCTCTGCGTCTCAAACCACAACGGGTTGCCACCAGCCTCAGAGCTATAGAGTGCGAAGGTGACATCGACCGGGCCCGTCACTGGCTTGCCTGTCACATCACGTAGGACACCGTTGAATTTCATCAGGCGCGGCACCACCGCCTGCGGGCTCGCGGCCACCGTCCCGTCCTGCGGGATGGCCGGAGAATCCGGCGTGGCCGGCGTCTGCGCCGCCGCCTTTACACTCACTGCCAACAACAAACACACTCCTAACCCCAGAGCTCCAACCTTGAATCGGCTCATGACGTCACCTCTCACCACTCTTTGTTATCTGTGGGTATGTTTAGGTACTCTCCCCGCGTACCACGAAGTGGGGAATTCCTGCTGTGATGGCGGTCACGATTGAGTGTGACGATGGTCGAAGGAGGAGTCAGGGCCGATCTGCGGTCCGATGCGAATCGGACCATCGGACTCCAGAAATCGGAGACTCCAGAAATCGGAGAGACGGGAGTCGGGGGTCAGCACAAGAAACGAAGCTCGAAAACTTCTGCTGAGCGTAGCGAATGCATCGAGACTCGAAACTCGCACGAGAACGGTGGCAAGCGGCGTGCGGCAAGGGGTGAGGGACGAAGGTCGGGAAGAGGAGCCAGAAGTCCGGAGCCAAAGAAGAATCCACCCGAAACCAGCGTTCAGGCTTGAGCGCCTGCCCTTGGGAGGAACCGGACTGGCAAGCCAAGCGAACAATCGGCGAGCACTGGGCAGCAGGTTCGAGCGCCTGCCCTTGGGAGGAACCGGACTGGCAAGACAAGCGAACAGTCGGCGAGCACTGGGCAGAGCGAAGCGGGGGCTCCGGCCCGTTCCTCAGGCCGCAGGGCAGAGATTGGTCGGCGGTTCAAGCGACTCTCCAAACCCCCTTTCCGAGCCGTACTTTATTTTAGGAAGACGCGTCAGTGCGTGCGATAGACCACCAGCAGCGCTTCGGAGAGCATTTACCGACCGGTCGGAAGGCTCTTTACCCTCATACAGGTGGCGTTGCTCGACGCCGTTTCCAGCAAAACGAGCTATCACAGAATGTCAGGATCTGGGAGTCAGAAAGTCAGGAGTCAGAATCCCGTCACTGCGTGACGGGCATCTCAGATTCAGCACTCCGAATTCCGGATCGGCCACCGCCGCTGGCGATCGCGGGATTGAAGACTCAGCATTCCGGATTCCGTACCGACAACCGACCCTTCAGAACTGGGACATTTCTTCAAAGCAAGGACCACCGTTGTGGCCAGACGTCTCATGATCCTTTATGGCGCGGGTCAGCCGAGACTTCGCGCCCTCCAGGGTCTGTCTTTCCTGCTCGGTCAGGTTCGGTTTCTCCAGTTCGGCAAGAATGTGATCGAATTCCGATTCCATCTGTTCAAGTTCTGCACAGAGCATGGCCACCTCCGTTTCCTCCCGCAAGCGCTACGGAAGTTGGTGCCAAGTTAACCCGGCAAGAGCGCGCATCCCCTTTTAGCAAGAGAGGACTCTTGACTACGCAGCGCACCTCGCCATGAGTTCTTTTTTTCCGAGACCCAAGATGCCGTGTTTCTTCCCCACTTTCTTGAACGCCTCGATGGCGGTGTCGAGGTGATGTTTTTCGTGAGCGGCGGAGAGTTGGGTGCGAATGCGGGCCTGCCCTTTGGGCACGACAGGGAAGAAGAACCCGACCGCGTAAACGCCCTCGGCAAAGAGGTCGCGAGCAAAGTCTTGTGCCAGTTTGGCGTCGTAGAGCATGACCGGCACGATGGGGGTATCACCTGGCTTGATATCGAAACCCGCCTCCGTGAGCAGACCACGCCAGTACTTGGCATTCCCCTCCAGTTTGTCGCGGCGGCCGGTGGTGGCGCTGATCAGGTCAAGCACCTTCAAGGCACCCGCGACGATCACGGGCGCCACCGCGTTCGAAAACAGATAAGGACGCGCTCGCTGGCGGCACGTCTCCACCAATTCGCGGCGGCCGCTCACGCACCCTCCGGAAGCGCCGCCCAGCGCCTTGCCCAGGGTGGTGGTGATCACATCGATCTTGCCGAACACGCCGCAGTGTTCGTGCGTTCCACGTCCAGTTTTGCCGATAAAGCCAGTGGCGTGCGAGTCATCGACCAGCACCATGGCGTCATACTTCTCCGCCAGCGCGACGATCTCAGCCAGCTTGGCGGTGTCGCCGTCCATCGAAAACACGCCGTCCGTGATGACGATGCGGAAACGCTTGTCCTGATGTTCTTGCAGCTTCTCCTCCAGATGCCCCATGTCGGAATGCTTGTAGGTATCTTGCATCGCCTTGCACAGGCGCATGCCGTCCACAATGGAGGCGTGGACCAGCCGATCCGCGATCATCACGTCCTGCTCATTCAGGCAGGCCTCGAAGAATCCGGCGTTGGCGTCCATGCAGGAGGGGAAGAGCAGGGTGTCCTCGGTGCCGAGGAAGTCGGTCAGCCGCTGCTCAAGCTCCCGGTGGATGTCCTGCGTGCCGCAAATGAAGCGCACGGATGACATCCCGTAGCCGCGGGAGTCGAGGCCGGCGTGCGCGGCCGCCATCACCTCCGGGTGGCTGGACAGCCCGAGGTAGTTGTTGGCGCAAATGTTGATGCACTTCCGCAGCTCTGAGCCATGCGGGAACTCCACCTCAATTTCCGACGACTGCGGTGAGTGGATGTACCGCTCCTCTTTGAACAGACCCGCGGCCTTGATACCCTCAATCTCTGTCTGATAGCCGTGTCGCATTCGGTCGGCGAAAGCCATAGTGTCCCTCCCGTAACCAGATTCGATTCGGTGCGCTGCCCGGGGCCTGCCAGCATTCCGGCAGCGTCGGGCACGCTCTAGCCGCTGCCCACTTCAGTCTTCTGGAAGCGCCGCACCAGCGCCACGATGCGCTCGAGGCTATCGAAAGCTTCGGGTGTGGCGGCGTCGTCAGGAATGTGAATCGAGTACTTCTTCTCCAGGAAGCGAAGCAGAGACACCATGGAAAAGGAATCCACAATGCCCCCTGAAATCAGCGGCGTGGTCTCAATGATTTCCCGGTCGTCGCCCTCTTCCAGGTACTCCCGGATGATGTAATCGCGGACTGTCTTGGTGATTTCGTCCATGGCCGGCCCTCTTCAGTCTTCCATGATGGTGGAGAGATCCCCCACGGGCTCATTGAACTCCCTCGAGCGCAGGATACGACGCACGATCTTGCCGCTCCGCGTCTTGGGCAGAGAGTCAACGAACTCAATCTCCTGGGGCATTGCCAGCGGCGATAGCCGCTTGCGAATGTGGTTCATGATTTCCAGCTCGAGGTCATCGGAGGGTTGGAACCCTCGCTTCAGGGTGACGTACGCTTTCACGACTTCCATGTTGATGCGGTCCGGCTTAGCGACCGCGGCCGATTCGGCGACGGCAGGGCATCCCAGCAGAGCCGATTCGACTTCAAAGGGGCCCACCAGATGCCCACCGGTATTGATGACGTCGTCATCCCGCCCCATGAACCAGAAATAGCCATCTGGATCGATCGAGGCGCGGTCGCCACACAGATACCAGCCATTCCTGAATTTCGCCTGGAATCCAGCTTCGTTGTTCCAGTAGCCGCGGATCTGCGAAGGCCAGCCCGGCCGCAGAGCGATCAGGCCCGCCACTCCGGCGCGATTGACGGATTCGTAAGTGCGCGGATCCAGCACGGTCGCGGTGATTCCTGGAAACGGTTTTCCCATCGAGCCGGGTTTGACCGACATTCCGGGGAAGTTGGTAATGACGATGCAGCCGGTTTCGGTCTGCCAGAAGGTGTCGTGGAACGGCTTCCCGAAAACCTCTTTCGACCACACGACCGCCTCGGGGTTCAGCGGTTCGCCGACGCTGGCCAAGTGGCGCAAGCTGGACAAGTCATGCTTCTGGACGGTTTCCGCGCCCTCCTTCATGAGGAGGCGGATGGCGGTCGGCGCCGAATACCAGACCGTGACGCGGTGCTTCGCCATGAAGTCGTACCATCGCGCGGCGTTGAAACCGGAATCCAGAACCACTTGCGTAATGCCGTTCGCCCAGGGGCCGATGATGCCGTACGACGTGCCGGTCACCCAGCCGGGGTCGGCGTTGCACCAGTAAATGTCATCGGGCTGAAGATCGAGGACCCATCGGGCGGTGAGGTACTGCGAAATGATGGAATAATGGACGTGTTGCGCACCCTTGGGCTGACCGGTCGTGCCCGATGTGTAGTGCAGGACCGAGGGAGACTCGGCCCTCGTCGGGTAGACCGAAAAGTGCTCGATCCGCGCCGCCTGTTCCATGCGGAAGGCAATCTCGCGCTCCTCAAGCGCAGCCTGGTCCGCGTCCACGACGATGACGTGCTGCAAGTTCGGTAGCTGCTTGCGGATCTTGCGAACCTTATGCACGTGTTTCTTTTGGGTGATGATGGCCGAGGTTCCGGCATTAGCCAACCGCACCAGCAGAGACTCGTCGCCGAACGCGGAAAACAGCGGCTGTGCCACCGCGCCCATTTTCAAAATCCCGAGGAACCCGATATACAGCTCGGGAACACGATCCATGAACAGGCAGACCCGTTCGCCCGGGCGGATGCCCCGCCCGGCGAGGAAATGGGCAATGGTGTTGGAGAGAATTCGAACGTCGTTGTAGCTGAACCGCTTTTCGATGCCCTGATAATCTTCCCAAAGCAGCGCCGACTTGTCGGCCAGGCCCAGTTGGCAGATGCGATCGCTGCACATCCAGCCAATGTTGATCGGGTCGCCCGGCTTATAGCCCAACTCCCGCTCGGCGACTTTCCAGTCGATGTTCGCAGTGAGTTCCTGGTAGGAAGGCGGGGCGCTCATACGCTTGCCCCCTCTTGCCGCCCGCTGCTGCTCAGGGTTCCAGCTTGGCTATCGCGCCTGTCGGCTCGCGAGGAGGGGCCATTGAAAGCCCTGATGTGCCATCCTTCACTGACGATCACTACGCAACTTGCGTCACTGTTTGGTTCGTTGATCACACTACCCGGCCTGCTAGTGCCGTTCCAACTTGTTGCGCCTATGTATTGCACCTACGTCTTGCGCAAAGACTTTCTGAGTGGCTGAAAACTGTTTGCCCAAAAAAGTTGGAACGGCACTAGTTTGCCCACCTCCGCGCCCAGCCACAGTGACCGCCGTCACCCCACGCTGTGATACTGACAACCTTCTGCGTTGCTACAGCGCCAATTCAGTCTTGACGAGCAGGCCATTTCAGAAGCGTCTCTTCCCGCTGTTGCAGTTCTGGTTCTTTCAATTCCGGGTTGGGAGCGAATCACTGCGGCGGCTAGCCACGGTCCGCGCCTTCCTGCCCCTGGTCTTTTCGCCGGCGCACAAACTGGGGGAGTTGTCAGCAGGTAGCCACAATTGCTGCCGGATTTCCGACGCCCATGAGCTTGTGCCTTTCCCTTCAGATAAATCGGGCTACTTGAGCACCAGCACTTCGCGCCGCCCGGAGCGGCTGAGAAAACTCTTCAGGCTTACTTCAGACAGCAAGCGTTCCACGTCGCGGCCACTGACCGCCGAATAAGGAAATGGCCTGTCGCCGTCGCCCGCGGCAAGGCTGGTCAAGCTCTTGAGCCACCAAACCTGGTCAGCGCCATTTTTCAAATAGGCTTCGCGCAACAGACAAAAGAACACGCCGCCCAGTTGAAGGCAGGGAAACAACCGCTCGACCACTGCCCGCAGGGCTTCGCGCGGAAGCAGATCCAGCAGGTGCCAGCCGAAAATGACGTTGATCGAAGCCGGGGGAATCGCGGGCATCTGAGCCAAGTATTCCTCGACGCGAAACACCGGAATCTTCTTGCTGCGGTCCCACAATTTGGGGTCCTCGCGCTGCATTGGCGATACGAGGTCCGCCACATAGACCTTTGCGCCGCGGCGGAGCAAGACGTCCACCGTCTGCGGCTTCACGGGTCCGCAGTCGAGAATCAGAGGACGGGGAACGTCAGCGAGATACTTCCATAGCCAATCCAGCGCCGGACTTTCGACAACGTTGCCGGCGCCAGCCTTGGGCGCTGCCCGGTTCAAAACCTCTTTGCCTGCTGTGAGCGGCATCTTCAACTGAGTAGTGGCAAGGGGCGCGTGGCAAGTGGCGAGGAAAGCTACCGGGTTCGGGATTAGGGGTTCGGAGAAAAGCGAACCTGATGACGCTTCTGCGAACCCCGAACCCCGAATCCCGAAACCCGAGCCCTTTTCGCTGGCCACTTGCCACCGGTCCGCTAAGCGTTGCTGGAACCGGCGGCCTTCGAACCAGGGGCCGAAGACGATGCAGGACGCGATGCGGCCGCTTCGCCTTCGCGAAGGATTTCAATGCTCCCCTTGAAGTATGCGCCATCCTCGATGGCAACGCCTGTGGCCACCAAGTCACCCAGAACCTGACCGGTCTTGCGAATTTCAATCTTCTCGCGTGCCGTGACGTTTCCGTTGATCGAGCCGTGAATCACCACTTGCCGGGCGTGGATCTCCGCTTTCACCTGGCCTTTGGCGCCGACCGTCAGGCAATGGTCCTGAAGATTGATGGTGCCGTCGAATTGTCCTTCGATCAGCAGATCTTCACTCGCCGATAATTCCCCGCGCATGACGACCGATCGGCCGAGGACCGTGGGGTTTTGATTCGGTGGCACAGGGTTTGATACCTTTGGTGTTGTGTCCATGATAGGGTTTTCCAATTGGGGAGCCGGAGGCGGTGGAACCCGTTCCGGTTCCGATTTCTTGGGAGTGACGGGCTGAGGCTTCTTCTCCCACAACATGACGGACTCCTTACCTGCCGGACGTGGCCGCGTTTCGTTCCAGTGCGAAACCTCGCGGCGCCGGCCAGCTTGATGTATATTAACCCAGCCCGAACCAACTCGCAATTAAAGCGTGGGACGGGTCCCCGTCCCACGCTACGGACACTAACCCGGAGGCTTGCTTGAGGCATCTGGTTCTCGCGACTCTAACCTTCTTATGTATCTCCGCGACCTCCGCGGGCGCAGACTCCTCGCTCCAGGGCCTCATCGACGCCGGCCACTGGAAGCGCGCGCGAGTGCTCGCCGAGCGGAGCTACCAGTCAAACCCGAATGACGTGGAGGCCGCTTATTTACACTCTCGGGTCAAATTCGCATTCGGCGATCTCGAAGGAGCGCTCGCCTTGGCGGAAAAGGTTGTGGCACTGGAGCCCAAGAACTCTAGTTATCACGTCCAGCTTGCGGAAGTGTGCGGCAGGACGGCGGAGAAGGCTTCTTTATTCAGCAAGGGTCACTGGGCCAAGCGGTTCAGGGAAGAGTCGGAAACCGCTGCCAGTCTGGACCCGAAAAACCTCAACGCCCGCTTTGACCTGCTCGAGTTTTATCTTCAGGCGCCTCGCCTCATGGGCGGCGGGCAAGACAAGGCACGCGCCATGGCCGATGAGATTGCCAAGGTTGATTCTGTTTCAGGTTTGTTGGCTCAGGCGCGGCTGGCGCGCGAACAAAAAGATTGGGGCAAAGAACAAGAGGCTTACATCAAAGCTGCCGCGACCGCTCCCAAGAACTACAACACGATGGTCGAAATCGCCAATTTCTTCCTGCGGCCCACGGGCGGGGGCAAACCCGGCGATACCACCACGATCGATCCGCCCTCCAATCCAGTCGACGCGGAAAAATTCGCGCGCCAAGCCGTGAAGCTCGATCCTGGCCACGCCGCGGCTTACGCGGCTCTGGCGCGATTGTATGCAATCCAGCAACGCTGGAAAGATCTTGATGCGGTGCTGATCGAAGCGGAGAAAAACGTCCCGGACAATCTCAGGCCCTGCTATCGGGCAGCGGAAGTTTTGTTCGCGGAAAATAAGGATTTGCCAAGAGCGGAGCGGTATTTTCGCAAGTACCTTTCCCAGGAGCCCGAACCCGATTCGCCCACTCTGGCCGAGGCGCAACGGGAGCTCGGCCTGGTGCTCGAGAAAGAAGGCCGCAAGTCGTGAGCAGCTTCGGAGATCGAGAAGGCCGTCAGATTGGAACCGAGCCGCGACAAGGCCAACGCGGATTGGAAGCGGGAGAGGATCGATCCCTGACTGAACTCAAGCCGCGACCCCGCCGGCTGTTTTGGCCACCTCGGTGATGCCCTTGGCAACGTAATTCTCGATCCGTTTTCCGTCGGCCTCCGTCAGGTCCCGAAACCGCACGCCCAGACCCAGCTTGTTCACCACGTACATCACTTCACCCTTCGCGACGATGATCGGCTCGCCATCGTCGAGATGAAACCGCAGTTCCAACTCGGAACCGATGGGCAACGATTCCTTGGTTTCGACGAACATGCCGCCGGCGCTGATATTCTTCGACAAGCCCAGAAACGTGGTGCTCTGATAGTGGACCTGAGCGACGAAAGGCGCACGCCGGTCTTGGCGCTTTTCCTCCATCTTCATGTGGATGAACCGCAGGATAATCTGCTGATCTTCGGGACGCATGGAGGTGAATTCGATGCCGATGCCGTCGGTGTTGGAAACGGATCGAACGATCGCCCTCGCCTCGATCTTGGGAAGGCGCTTGGCCGGGCGAAACACAACGGTCAGTGTCTCGCCGCACGGGATATGCTGAGCGGTGCGCAAGTAGAGGCCGCAGCCTCCGAGGATGGTGGCGTGGGCTTTAAAGGTCTTGCCTCCGACGACGTACTCGACGGGGAAATCTTCCTCCACCCGAGGGAATCTCCGCAGATGCGCGTACTCCATGCTGTGACGCTAGCACTGTAGCTGGAAGTCGTCAAGCGTGCTGCAGGCTGGCCGCCTCTCCGTCGCAAGAATCACGGCCGCAGTTGCGTGTTGGGGAGTGCTTTCCTCCACCCCGTGGCCGCGCATCGACTGCGAACGATTCAGTCTCGATTCTGATCCCTGACTCTCCGATTGCTGGAGTCTCCGATTTCTGGAGTCCGATGGTCCGATTCGCATCGGACCACAGATCGGACCGATGGTCCGAGTCGCATCGGACCGCAAATCGGACCCGCCTCCTGCTCTTGTTGCTTGCCTCTTCCCACTCGCCGCTCCCATCGTTCTAATGGCTTTGAACCACAAGCACGCCTTTTGGATCAAAGTCGCCTTATTTGTTTTCAATAAGATAGCGGCGCTGAGCTTCCGCCCGAGAATGGCTTCGAACCTTAAAAATGGCTTCGTTCCAAAGGCATTTGTCTGTGTTTTCAACAACATCGTGGCTTCGAACCTCATTTTTAACATCTTTTTTTGCTTCGCGGCCTCCTCTATTCGCTTTTGTTTCGTGTCTTATTACAGCGGACAATAATGGATGACGGCGCCTCTTCACTGCGGCTCCTCATTCCTGTATTTATAGAGTAATAGATTTAAGATTTCTTGTCAAGTGGAGATGTTCGAAGTAACGTCGGCTGACACTTGGTCAGGCTCTTCATAACAAGACGCTATAAGTATCACAGATAACGCTTATACCCGCATACTATACGCGATGGACGCTGCGCGGATCTCGCCAGTGTTCTTGGCTTGCACTCGCCACATGCCCCTTGCCACTGGTTCTGTCACTTTCCCGTCCCCGCCAGCGTTACGGTTTGCGGGCTGTTGTTGGCGCTGTCGTTCACGTTCAGCGTGGCGGCGCGCGTGCCAATCGCGGTCGGCGTAAAGGTCACCGAGATGGTGCATTTGGATTTCGCTGGCACGCCCGCGCCGCAATTGTTGGTTTGGGCAAAATCGTCCGGGTTGGCGCCGGAAAACGTGATGCCGCTCATGGCTAGCGCCGTGGACAGATTGTTGGTGAGCGTCACGGTCTTGGCGGCGCTCGTTGTCCCAACCTTCTGCCCGCCAAAAGTGAGCGAGGTGGGCGACAAGACGACCTGCACCACACCCGTGCCCGTCAGCGAAACCGTTTGAGGACTGTTCGAGGCATTGTCCGCAACCGTCAAGGTCCCGGTTCGTGTTCCCGTCGTGGTAGGAGTGAATGTCACATTGATGGTGCACTTTCCCTTCGCGGGAACGCTGCCATCGCAGGTGTCCGTTTCGGCAAAGTCGCCAGTTGTCGTGATGCCGCTAATGGTTAAGGCAGAGCTCAGGTTGTTGGTCAGCGTCACGGTCTTCGCGGCGCTCGTGGTCGCCACCGCCTGACTGCCGAAGTTCAACGAAGTCGGGCTGAGGACCACGGGCAGAATTCCGGTGCCCGACAAGGCGACGGTCTGAGGGCTGTTCGCGGCATTGTCGGCGACGGCTAGGGTTGCCGTTCGTGCCCCGAGCGCGGTCGGTGTAAACGTCACGTTGATGGTGCACTTGGCTCCCGGCGCCATGCTTGTTGGGCAGTTATTCGTCTGAGCGAAATCACCGGCGTTGGCTCCCGTGAACGTAAAGCTAGTGATGATCAAGTTTGTCGTGCCGTTGCTGGTCAGCGTCACTTTCCTTGCCGCGCTCGTGGTGCCGATTGCCTGACTTCCAAATGTGAGCGAAGTCGGCGAAACGCTCCCACCCGGGCTGACGCCCGTTCCGGTCAATGAAACCGTCTGCTGGCTGCCATTCACGCCGTTGCTATTGTCGGTGACACTGAGCGTTCCAGTTCGCTTTCCGTTGGCTGTGGGCGAGAAGGTTACAGCAATCGTGCAATTCGCCCCCGCGGCCACCGAACTTCCGCAATTGTTGGTTTGGGCAAAGTCGCTCGGCGAGGTGACAATGCTGGTAATGGAAAGCGGCCCAGTGCCGGTATTGCTCAAGGTGACGTTCTGCGGCGGACTCGTCGTGCCGAGATCCTGCGAGCCGAACGTCAGGCTTGTGGGGAATAGATTAGCCACCGGCACTCCCCCCGTGCCTGTCAGCGGCACGCTTTGCGGACTGTTCGGGGCATTGTCCGTGACCGTAATCGTTCCTGTTCGTATGCCAATACTGGTGGGGGTGAACCTGACGCTGATCTGGCAACTGTATCCAGCAGCCAGACCGGCAGGGCAATTATTCGTTTGAGCGAAGTCACCGCTGGCCACAATGCTGGTGATGGAGAGGGTGGCGTTCCCGCTGCTGATCAAGGTCACCGTCTGTGGCGCGCTTGTGGTGCCGACCGGCTGCGGACCGAAGGTAAGGCTTGCTGGCGAAAACGTGACTGCCGGCTGAGCTCCAACGCCCGTTAGGGTGACGACCTGCGGGCTCCCCGGCGCGTTATCCGTCACGCTGACCGTTCCGTTGCGGGTACCAATAGCCGTTGGGGTAAACGTGACGCTGATCGTACAGTTCGCGCCCGGCCCAATAGTCGCCGGGCAATTGTTCGTTTGAGCGAAGTCGCCGCTCGCGACGATGCTGGTTACGTTGAGCGTGGCGTTGCCCGAGTTGGCGAGGGACACGAGCTGCGGCGGGCTCGTCGTGCCTACTCCCTGGTAACCAAAGTTGATATAGGTAGGCGAAAGCTGGGCCATTGCGCCCACTCCGGTTCCCGAGAGCGAAACGGCCTGAAGGCCGCCGGGCGCGTTGTCATAGACCAGGATGAATCCTGCCCTGTTACCGGGGGCAGCCGGTGCGAACGTCACTGTGATCGTGCAGCTTCCACCCGCAGGCACCGATGTGCCGCAGTTGTTGGTCTGGCCAAAATCACCGATCGAGGTAACGCTGCTGATCGAGAGCGCGGTAGTGCCAGTGCTATATAGAGTGACTGTCTGAGGCGGGCTGGTGCTCCCCACATTCTGGTTGCCGAAATTTAGGGATGTCGGAACGAGATTGGCTCCCGCGCCGTATCCTGTCCCCGACAGCGCAACCGACTGAGGGCTGTTGGCTGAATTGTCGGAAACGGAGATGGAGCCAGTTCGGGAACCAACGGCCGTGGGCGTGAAGGTCACGCTGATGACACAGTTGGCTCCGGGAGCCAGCGAGCCTGGACAGTTATTGGTTTGGGCGAAATCGCCACTGGCGCTGATTCCGTTGATGGTCAGGGCCGTGTCGCCCGTGCTGGTAAGGGTGAGTGACTGGGGTGGGCTGGTGATCCCGACGGTGACTCCCCCAAAATTCAAGCCGGTTGGGAAGAGGCTTGCGACCGGGCCGTACCCTGTCCCTGAAAGGGGAACCTGCTGAGGGCTGCCTGCGGCGTTGTCGTTAATAGCCAATGTTCCCGTCCGCGTACCGACCGCGGTGGGCGTGAAGGTAACACCGAAGGTGCAGCTTGAGCCTGGTGCGAGCGACCCTCTACAGTTGGTCGTGAAGGCGAAATCGCCAGTGATAGCGAAGCTGTAGACATCGAGCGGGGCGTTGCCGACATTGTTCAAGGTCACAGTCATCGGGCTGCTCGTCGTCCAGGCTTGCTGGTTAGGAAACGCGAGGCTCGTGGGAGACAGGCTAACAACAGGCACAGTGCCATTCCCGCTCAGGCTGACGAATTGCGGATTGGTGGTCGTGTTGTCCACCAGAGTTAACGTCCCAGTTCGGTTTCCGGGCACGGTGGGCGCGAAGTTGACGCTGAGTGTGCAGGCTCCTCCAACCGGGACTGTTCCATTGCAGGAATCGGACTCGGCAAAATCGCCGCTCGCGGTGGCGCTAAAGTAGAGCGGAGAATTGCCCGTGTTGGTCAAAGTGACGGGCAACGGGCCGCTGCTGGTGCCCACCGGCGTGTCGGGAAACGCGAGGCTCGTGGGCGAGACTGTGGCGCTGGTGAGCGCGAATTCATAGGCGCCGATATCCACTGTGCCGTTCTGAATCCGGGGATTGCCATCCAGATCGGTCGAAGGTAATCCTGGCGCAGAATTATTGCCCGCGTCGATGGCGGGCGAACCGGGTTGCAAATGAAAATTGCTGGTGGAATTCAAGAATAAAGGATCGGCAGAAATGTTGCCGTTCGTCCCCGCCGCGCCCGCGCAGGTACCGCCGTAAGCTGTTCCGCCCGAACTAAAGGCATCGTTGGACTGGAGGGTCGGTGCCGTCGATCCCTGGCAGAAAATAGCTGGCTCTCCCGGGAGGGCCACCAAGAGATTGTTGAACATCACGGATTTTGCATCGCCAACCCAGACGTATAAGGATGATCCGTACTGGCCATCATTACCGGCTATGGTGTTGCTAACGAGGGTGCTCGCACCGGTTCCCGAGGGTACACTCAAATAGATTCCGCCACCCTGCGGAGCGCTGTTCCCAACAATCAAGTTCTGGATGATGGATCCTCCTGGCCCATTGACGATCCAAATCCCACCGCCCTGCGACGCAGGACTAATGCCGGATGCGACGTTTCCGCTTATGACGTTACTCTGGACGACTGCCTGGCTTGCTCCCCACAAAGTAATGCCGCCCCCATCGCCGCTAGGTATTTTGTTATTTAAGATGAGATTCCCGATTATTTGAGTGCTCTGCCCTCCTATCACCAGGATTCCCCCGCCACCTGTACCGCCGCTGAAGCCAACTTGGCTATTGTTGCTGATCGTGTTCCCCTGGATCAGCGGTGAACCATTCTGGATTCCGATCCCCAATCCTTCAGCCCCTGTATTGTTTACGATTGTGTTGCCGATGATTTGAGGAGACGAATTGTTGATATAGACGCCGCCTCCCATATATTCTGAAGCGAACGATGTATACCCATTTTGTATCGTGAATCCGCTGAGCACGGAGCCGGAACCCTCGCCAGAATTGAGCGTCACGACCGACGTGACCCCGCCGCCGTCGATGATGGTCGCCGAAGGCCCGTCCGAGCTGGTGACGGTGATCGCCTTCCCATTGAAATTGATGTTCTCGAAGTAGGTTCCGGGCGAGACCAGCACGGTGTCGCCGTTGGAGGCGGCGTTGATGCCCGCCTGGATGGTCGGCTGGTCGACGGGAACGTGAATGATTTTGGCCTGCGCGCCGCTCGCGAGACCGACCAGCGCCACCAAGAAGGCACACGAAAACCTATAAGGGCACCGCCGAAAGATGGATGTCATGGGAGACTCCTTGACCAGCGAATATGCTGTGCGGAGCTTTACATTAAGGGAAAAGATACTCAGTGACGGCGGTCACTGGCTCTTGTGATGAAGGCAGAAACGAAGATATCAGCAGCCACGAGCCGCAAGTCACGAGTCAGGACGGCTCCAGCAAATGATCTTTCACCCTTAAGTCCTTACCCTTCAACCTTGCTGGACCCTTTGCGTGAACTTGACGAGTGCGGTCAGGGTTTGGCGCGCGGAGCCGGAGTCGATGGCCGCGGCGGCAATTTCCACTCCCACAACAAAATTCTCCGCCTTGCCTGCCGCCACCAAAGCCGCGGAGGAATTGGCTAGCACCACGTCGCGGTAAGGGCCGTGCTCGCCGGCCAACACGCGGCGCAAAATGGCGGCATTCTCTTGGGCATCGCCGCCGCGGAAAGAGTCACGCGGGGCACGCGGCAATCCAAATTCTTCCGGAGAAACGTCGCGCGTGCGAACCACGCCGCCACTCACTTCCGATAGTTGAGTGGGGCCAGTCGTTGAGATTTCGTCCACGCCATCGTGCGCCGCCACCACAAAGGCGCGCTCGGTTCCGACCGCGGCACAAGCCTGCGCCAGCATTTCCGTGCGCGCGCGCTCAAACACGCCCACCAACTGAACGGTGGCGCCAAGAGGATTGGTGAGCGGCCCCAGGAGATTAAAAATGGTTTTGGCTTTCAAACTTCGTCGCGCGTTCATCACGTGCTTGGTGGCCAGGTGCAGGTGCGGAGCGAAAAGGAAAACCATGCCAACTTTTTCGAGGCACGCGGGAATGTGCTCGAGCGGCAAATCGACGGCCACGCCCGACGCTTCGAGAACGTCGGCGCTGCCGCAGCGGCTGGAAATCGAGCGGTTCCCGTGCTTCGCCACGCGCACGCCCGCGGCCGCGGCCACCAGAGCGGCAGCAGTTGAAACGTTGAAGGTGCACTGCGCGTCCCCGCCCGTCCCGCAGGTGTCCAGCAAGGGTCCCGAACGAGCGATCTCATCCAAATGCACTCCTGCCTTACGCAGCGTCTCCGCCGCGCGTGCCCGCATCACCTGGGCGAAACCTACCACTTCGTCGGCCGTCTCGCCCTTGTTCCGCAGCGCCACGAGCAGAGACACAATCTCATCATCGGGCACGTTGCCCGAGAAAAGCTGTTCCGTGACCTGGCCCGCTTCCTGGCGAGTCAGGTCCAGCTTGCTGTTCAGCTTTTCAACCGCCCATTCAAGGTACATAGGAGACTCGGGGTTTGGGTTTCGGGGTTAGGGGTTCGCGAAACCCGGAGCGCGGCTCCCGAAACCCAAACCCCGAATCCCGAAACCCGAGAATATTAGACCCGCTCCAATTCTTCCAACGTCCTCTCATTGCGAACATTGCCGGTATTCAAAGTCGATTTAGGTTCGAAGAGCACCACGTGAGCCTCGCCAATGGCCTCGGGCTTGTGCTCCACGCCGCGCGGAACGACAATGAATTCGCCCTCTTCCACCGGCACGCTTCGCTCCCGGAAATGCATAAGCATTTTTCCTTTGACCACCAGAAAGAGCTCGTCCTCAGCATCGTGATGATGCCAAACGAACTCTCCCGTGAACTTAACGAGCTTCACATACTGCCCATTCAGCTCCGCCGCGATCTTGGGACTCCACTGCTCCTGAAACAGGCTGAACTTCTGAGCGAGGTTCACCTTGTCCATCAGTCGCTCCTTGATTGCAATTTACGCGCGCTCTGTCTATAATTGCGCATTCTGCCGTCGGTGCTATTCATCATTGTAGCCTCGGAGCCAGCCCCCTGACTACTGACGACTGACAACTTCTGAAGAATGAAAATCCACGAATACCAAGCCAAACAGATCCTTGCCGCTTATGGCGTTGCAGTTCCGCGCGGTGATGTGATCGCGCAACGCGAAGAGGCCCGCGCGGTGGCGGAAAAGCTGGGCGGCGGAACAGTGGTGGTGAAGGCGCAGATTCACGCCGGGGGGCGCGGTAAGGGCGGCGGAGTGAAATTGGCTCACAATCCGACGGAAGCGGAAACGATTGCGGGCCGGATGCTCGGGATGACGCTCATCACCCATCAGACCGGGCCGGAAGGCCGCGTGGTGAAGCGCGTGCTCATTGAGGAAGGTTTGGACGTGGCGCGCGAGCTCTACCTGGGTTTGGTGATCGATCGCTCGAGCGGCCAGCCTGTGTTTATGGCCTCGACCGAAGGCGGAGTGGAGATCGAAGTGGTAGCCGCCGAGCGCCCCGAAAAGATCCTGAAAGAATTCATCGATCCCGCGGTCGGCTTTCAGGCGTTTCAGGCGCGCGACCTGGCCTTCGGCCTGGCTCTTGACGCCGCGCAGGTGAACCAGGCGGTAAAATTCTTTGCCAGTCTCTATCGCGCCTTTGAGGCCACGGATGCCTCGCTTGCCGAAATCAATCCCTTCGTGGTCACCAAGGACGGGCGGCTGCTCGCCCTCGACGCCAAAATGAATTTCGACGACAACGCGCTCTTCCGCCACCCGGAAATCCGCGAGCTGCGCGACAAGGACGAAGAGGACCCGCTGGAAGTGAAGGCTTCGGAGTTCAGCCTCAACTATATTCGCCTGGACGGCAACGTGGGTTGCATGGTGAACGGCGCGGGTCTTGCCATGTCGACGATGGACATTATTCAGTATGCCGGCGGGCGCCCCGCCAACTTCCTGGATGTCGGCGGCGGCGCCAGCGAAGAGCAGGTGAAGCACGGATTCGAAATCATTCTGAGCGACAAAAACGTGCGCGCCGTGCTCATCAACATTTTCGGCGGCATCATGCGCTGCGACATCGTGGCCAGCGGCGTGGTCGCGGCGGCCAAAAGCCTGGGCATCAAGATTCCCGTGGTGGTGCGGCTCGAAGGCACCAACGTCGAACTTGGGCAGAAGATTTTGCGCGACTCGGGGCTGAATTTCACCGTCGCCGCCGGCATGAAGGACGCGGCGGAGAAAGTTGTGGCGCTGGCGAAGAATTGATTCATTGCTCCATTGATTCATTGTTCCATTGGGGGTCGCAGATGGAGGACGCCTATCCGGCTGAGGGGCTTAAGAAGCGCAGTAAACAATTTGCTATCCGAGTCATCCGATTATTTCAAGCGCTACCCAAAACGGACGTCGCTCGCATTTTAGGAAGGCAATTGCTTCGAAGTGCCACGGGCGCCGCGGCAAATTACCGTGCCGTCTGCAGGGCGCGCTCGAAGGCCGAGTTCATAGCCAAGATTGGGGTCGTGGTCGAAGAAGCCGATGAGACGGTGTTTTGGTTGGAACTCTTGGTTGAAGCAGGCATCGTCGCGCAGCGTAGAATGGAAAAGTTGCACCAGGAAGCGACGGAGTTGCTCGCCATCTTCGCCGCTTCTCAGCATACGGCGAGAACCGGGAATCGGGCTACTGGATCAATGAAACAATGAATCAATGAAACAATCCCATGGCCATTTTAGTTGACCAACACACTCGTCTCCTCGTCCAAGGCATCACGGGACGAGAAGGATCGTTCCACGCGGAGCAGGCGATTGCTTACGGCACCAAGGTCGTCGCCGGCGTGACGCCGGGCAAGGGTGGAACGATTTGGGAACCCAAGGGCAACATGCACGAAGTGCCCGTCTTCAACACTGTTCGGCGGGCTGTGGAGACGACGGGCGCGAACGTTTCAGTGATCTTCGTGCCGCCGCCTTTTGCCGCTGATGCCATCATGGAAGCGGCCGATGCCGGCTTGCCGCTGGTGGTGGCAATCACCGAAGGCATTCCGACCTTCGATATGATTCGCGTCAAGCAGTTTCTTACGGGAAAGAAGACGCGGCTGATTGGCCCCAATTGTCCCGGCATTATTTCACCGGGAAAATGTAAAGTGGGCATCATGCCGGCAGGAATTCACAAGCCGGGCAACGTCGGCGTGATCTCGAGAAGCGGCACGTTGACTTACGAAGCGGTCGGCCAGCTCTCGGCAGTGGGCCTTGGGCAATCGACGTGCATCGGAATCGGCGGCGACCCGATCATTGGAACGGACTTTGTCGACGCGCTTCGCTTGATGAACGATGATCCGGAGACGCACGGGATCGTCCTGATCGGCGAAATCGGCGGGAGCGCCGAGGAAGAAGCCGCGGAATTCATCAAGGCGAATGTGAAGAAGCCGGTGGTCGGCTTTATCGCCGGCCGGACCGCGCCGCCCGGCCGCCGCATGGGCCACGCCGGCGCGATTATCTCCGGCGGCAAAGGCACGGCCGCCGACAAAATCCGCGCTCTGGAAGCCGCGGGCATTGCTGTGGCGGCAAGCCCGGCGCTTATCGGCGAAACGATGAAGAAGAAGCTGAGCCCGCAAAATTGAAGTGCGAGCCAGGAGGTTTTTGGGGTTTGGAAATTCAAAATTAAAAATTCAAAATTAAAAGTTAAAAAACGCCCCGAGTCCGGTTGGGTAGCCATTTTGCATTTTTAATTTTGAATTTTTCCTTGAGGAGCAAAATGGCGGCTGAACGCACACTGACTATCATCAAGCCCGACGCCGTGCAGGCTGGGCACATCGGCGACATCATCAAGATCTTCGAGGCAAACCAATTCGAGATCGTCGCTGCGCGGCTTGTCAACCTGACCAAGCAAGAAGCCGAGGGATTCTATGCCGTGCATCGCGGCAGGCCTTTCTTCCCGAGCCTCACCACCTTCATGAGTTCCGGCCCGGCGCTCGTCATGGTCCTCGAAGGCGAAAACGTTATTGCCCGGCTTCGCGAGGTGATGGGTGCAACCGATCCCGCCAAGGCCGCGCCCGGCACCATCCGAAAACTCTTTGCCACCAACATCGAGCACAATGCCATTCACGGCTCCGACGCTCCCGAAACCGCGTTGTTTGAAATCTCGTATTTCTTCCCTGGTGTCGATTTGGTCTAAACCTGCACCGTTCCCTTGACAAGCCACGTGCGCGAGCGAAGGATAAGAAGTGCAGGATGTGGCTCGGTTTGACGTAGCGGCAGCGTGAGGCATGAATCCAGCACCGATGCAACTCGGAAAATTTCTGGTACTCGCGGGGGTTATTCTGGTCGGCCTCGGATTGATCTTCATGTTGGGCTCGCGTTTTTCCTTTTTCGGACTGGGAAAGCTCCCCGGCGACATTTCTTACAAGGGCAAGAATGTTAAGTTTTATTTTCCGATCGCGACTTCTCTCTTGCTGAGCGCGTTAGTCACGCTTTTGTTTTGGCTGTTTTCGTATCTGAGCCGAAAATGAGATGTGAATCTTCAATGACTCAATGAATCAATGATTCAATGAACCAATCATCTCAATCTCTTTTCGAATTCCCAACGGCGCGAAAAGTTCTCACCGTCTCCGAGCTGACCCAACAGGTGAAGGGGATATTCGAAAAGAATTTTCCCGACGTCTGGGTGACGGGCGAGATTTCGAACTTCCGCGCTGCGGGCTCCGGCCACCTCTATTTCACCCTGAAAGACGGGGGCGCGCAGCTTGCTGCGGTGTGCTTTCGCAATCAGGCGCGCTATCTAAAGTTCAAACCCTTGGACGGAGTTTCCGTCATCGCCCGCGGGCGGCTGAGCGTTTACGAGGCGCGAGGCGAGTACCAGCTCTACGTGGAGTTTCTGGAGCCGGCCGGCGTCGGCGCGTTGCAGCTCGCTTTCGAGCAACTGAAACAGAAGCTCGCGGCCGAGGGCCTGTTCGACCCGGCGCGCAAGAAGCCGCTGCCCGTCCTGCCGCGCACGGTGGGCATCGTTACTTCTCCCACGGGCGCGGTGGTGCGCGACATCCTGCGCGTCCTCACGCGCCGGTTCCGAAACATGAATGTGAATATCTATCCGGCGAAAGTGCAGGGCGAGGGCGCGGCGAAGGAAATTGTCGAGGGCATTGAATATTTGAATCGCCACGCGCTCGTCGACGTGATCATCGTGGCGCGAGGCGGCGGCTCGCTCGAAGATCTCTGGGCATTCAACGAAGAGAGTGTGGTGCGGGCGATTGCCGCTTCCAAAATTCCCGTGATCTCGGCCGTCGGCCACGAGACGGACTTCACTATTGCCGACTTCGTCGCCGATCTGCGCGCCCCAACACCGTCCGCCGCCGCCGAGCTTGTGGTGCATCGCAAGCAGGATTTTTTAGCAGAACTTCAACACCGCGTGCAGCGCATATTGCAAGTTGTCCGCGTCAAACTTTCCGAAGCACGCACCATCCTGACCGAGCTCAAGATGCACTCCGTGTTTCAAACCCTCCGAGCGAGGCTTCAGGAAAAGGCGCAGCGCGTGGACGATTTTGTGGCCTCGTTCGATCGCTCACTCAGCGCCCGCTTGCACTTCGCCCGCCAAGATTGCCTTCGTGCCTCGGCGGGCGTCCACCGCTATGACTTTCGCCGGCTTCTCGGACTGAAGCGCTCGCAACTTGCGGAGCGCGATACGCGGCTGGCAAGCGGGTTCCGACGATCTCTGCTGGAGCGGCGAAACCGCTTGGTCCAGGTGCAAGCCGTCCTCGGCGAACGGAGCCCGCTGGGGATCTTGAATCGCGGCTATTCCATCACCCGCGATGCGCTGGGAAATATCGTGCGTGACGCCGGCCGAGTGCCGATCGGCGCCGATATTTCGGTGCGGCTCGCGCGCGGAGAACTGGGCGCCACGGTCCAAAGCAAGAAGCTGTAGGAAGAAACCGCAGGATTTGCCGCAGCCGTTACAGCTTATAGCCAATCTTCCTCAGGAGTTCCTGACGCGCTTTGACGTCGGCCTCAGTCTCGATGCCTTTGGATTTCACGCCGTCAATCACGCCCAAGATGCCGCGGCCCTGCTCTGATTCGCCCACAATCACTTCGACGGGATTCGCGGTGGCGCAAAAAATCCGGCAGACTTCGGGAACATTTTTGATGGTGTTCAGAATGTTGACCGGATATCCGCCCTCCATGAAGATGATGAAGCAGTGGCCGCAAGAAAGTTCCAGCGCGTTTTTCTGAGCGAGCTCGATGAGCCGCGCATCGTTGCCCGCATACCGGACGAGCGCCGGCCCGGAAGACTCACAGAATCCGATGCCGAACTTCATGCCCGGCACGGTCTGGACGATGGCTTCGTAAAGGTCCTCAACGGTCTTGATGAAGTGCGACTGCCCGAGGATGAAATTCATGTCTTCGGGTTTGAGAATTTTGACCGTCTTGAGTTCCATAAGGAATCTCCCGCGGAGCCTAGTACGGTTTTTGATCTTCAGAGTGACAGCATTGTAGAGTGACTGTCGATGACGGCATCCTCGATGCGGAGCGATGGGTGTCGAACATCCCTGCTGAGGAAGCGGAACGCCCGTATGAACTTGCTTTTGAGATTCTTGTCGTAAGAATCGAGCTCGTCCCAGATTTCGGTTGCGATCAGAATCGACCGGTTAATCTGCATTGTGCGTCAACGGACCTTGCGATAAGCAGCTCGAGTTCGTCGAATCATCGCCACCTCTTGCTTGGAGATCAGCCCGTCCTTGGCCTCAATGAGCGGAATCACACCGCGGGGACGACGCAACTTCTTGCTTAGCGGATGCAATTTGCCGTCGGGCATCTTCAGCGCCAGCCGCAGGCTTGCGAGGTGTCGTACTGCGTCTTCGAGCTTCATGAACCCCATACTACCATCCGGATGACCGCCAGGCAAATTACTCCGTCACTTTCAGCACCGCCAGAAACGCTTCTTGCGGAATATCGACGCGGCCGACTCGTTTCATGCGCCGTTTGCCTTCCTTTTGTTTTTCGAGCAGCTTCCGCTTGCGTGTGACGTCACCGCCGTAGCATTTTGCCAGCACGTTTTTTCGGATCGGCGCCACGTTCTCGCGGGCGATCACTTTGGACCCGATAGCGGCCTGAATCGCGACCTCAAACATCTGGCGCGGGATCAGCTTCCGCATCTTTTCGCAGAGCCCGCGGGCGCGAATCTGGGCGATGTCGCGGTGAATCACAAACGAGAGCGCATCCACCGGCTCGCCCGCCACCAGCAAATCCACCTTTACCAGGTCCGATTCCCAGTAGCCGGAGAAATGGTAGTCGAGCGAAGCATAGCCGCGCGAAAGGGACTTTAAGCGGTCGTAGAAATCCAGCACAATTTCGTTCAGCGGGAGTTCATAGGTCAGGAGCACGCGTTTCGCCGACACATACTCGAACCCTTTCTGCACGCCGCGCTTTTCCTCCACCAATTTCAGAATGTTGCCCAGGTATTCGTCGTTCGTCAAAATCATGGCGGTGATTACCGGCTCTTCGATTTTGCCGGTGTCGCCCTGAGGCGGAAATTTTGACGGATTTTCAACATCGAGCACTTGGCCCGCCTTGGTGGTGACGCGGTAGCGGACGCTGGGCGCGGTGGTGATCAGGTCGATTTTGAATTCGCGTTCCAGGCGCTCCTGGACGATTTCCATGTGCAGCAGGCCCAAAAACCCGCAGCGAAAGCCGAAGCCCAATGCCGCGGAATTTTCCGGCTCGTAGAAGAAGGACGAATCGTTCAACCGCAGTTTTTCCAGGGCGTCGCGGAGAAGCTCGTACGCGCTGGCGTCCACCGGATAGAGGCCGGCAAAGACCATGGGTTTGATTTCCTGAAATCCGGCCAGAGGCTCAGCGGCGGGCCGGCCGTCATCGGTCATGGTGTCGCCAATGCGCGTGTCCGAGACGCGCTTGATGTTCGCGATCACGTAGCCGACTTCCCCGGCATGCAGGGTATCAACGCGGACGGATTTGGGCGTGCGGATGCCCAAGTCTTCCACTGTGTAAACCTGGTTGTTGGACCACAGCCGGACGCGCATCCCGAGCGACAGCGTGCCCTGAACGACGCGGACCAACACCACCACTCCGCGGTAGCTATCGAACCAGGAATCAAAGATGAGCGCCTGCAGAGGAGCCTCGGGTGAACCCGTGGGCGGCGGAATCCTCGCCACAACCGCTTCTAACACATCTTCCACTCCCGTGCCTTGCTTGGCGCTGATGAGGATGGCTTCGGCGGGATCGAGCGCCAGCGCGTGCTCGATTTGCTGTTTGGTCATTTCAAGGTCGGCGCCGGGCAAATCAATTTTGTTGATCACCGGCACGATGGCCAGATTATTGTTCATCGCCAACTGGGCGTTGGCGAGCGTCTGGGCCTCGACGCCTTGCGAGGCGTCGATCACCAGCAGGGCGCCCTCACACGCCGAGAGGCTGCGCGAGACCTCGTAGGAAAAATCGACGTGGCCGGGCGTGTCGATCAGGTTTAATTGGTATTCGTTTCCATCGCGGGCTTGATAGAGCAGCCGCACGGCGTGAGCTTTTATGGTGATGCCGCGCTCCCGCTCCAGGTCCATGGAGTCCAGCACCTGCTCGGACATTTCACGCTTGGAGAGCGCGCCGGTGATTTCCAGCAAGCGATCGGCCAGGGTGGATTTCCCGTGGTCAATGTGGGCCACAATCGAAAAGTTGCGAATATATCGTGCGTCGGTCATGAAAGTGCCGGTGCCCGTTCCGGGCGAGGCATGAGCCAAAGCAGGCGTGCCGTGCAGTCCAGCGGCAGGGAGCAGCCTCCGGTCCACCGGAAAGCTGTTTCGCAAATCCTTTGAAAATCTAACAAAAGAGAGCTATGCTGTCAATTTCAATAGTGAATCGCCAGCGTCGAGACACGATGGGACGCGCCGCCGTATAATTATGCCCGACGTCGACAAGCTTTTTGAACGAGCTGACAAGTATCTTCAAAAACAGAAGTTCGAGGCCGCCCTCGAAACCTTCCAGGAAATCTACAAGTATGAGCCGGGCGATGAGCAGGTGCTGCTCCAGCTCGGCGATCTCTGTCTGAAGCTCAACCGCAACTCCGAGGCCCTGCGCTATCTGGCGCAATTGTCTGATTTCTACGTCAAACGAAACGAAACTCCGAAGGCCATCGCCACTTGCCGAAAGATACTGAAGATGGCGCCTCAGGATGTCAACACCCTGACGAGATTGGCCGCTCTCTTGGAAAAATCTCAGAAAACCAGCGAGGCAATTGAGGCCTATCGGGCCGCCTACGAGATTCACAGCAGGACGGGCGCATCGGCGCAGGCCCTCGACTGCATGCAGCGCATTGTCAAACTTGAGCCCGATAACATGGCCGCGCAGGTCGAGCTCGGCGAATTGGCGAGCCGAACGAATCACCCCGAAATCGCGACCCCGGCCTTCTTAAAAGCCGCACAATTGGCCCGCGAGGCCAGCCAGGAAGACCGCTGGGCCGAATTAGCGGAGCGCGCCCACCAGCTCAACTCCGAGGACGAGGCCGCGTCGATTGCGGCCGCAGAGGTGTATCTCAAGAAGGACCGGGCGCCGGATGCCGCGCGGCTCCTTGAGCCCATCAACGCAAAGAAGCCGGATGACATCCCAATTCTGGATCTCCTCTCGCAGGCCTACCTTCGAACCGGGACCTTCACGAAGGCCGAGCCCATCTGTTGGAAACTCTACCAAGCGCGCCCTGAGACAGCTTCTCAGTTGCTCAAGGTCATCGAGGGCTTTGTACAGACCGGAAACGTCGAGAAAGCGCTGGCGCTGCTGGCGAAAGTCAAGACGGCACTCTTCCAGCAGGGCAAGAAAAACGAGTTTCTCCAACTGGCGGAGAAGATTTATGCCGTCGATGAATCAAGTTTGCCCGTGCTCGAAATGCTTACCGCCCTCTATGATGAACTGAACAAAGAGGACGGCCTTCGGCGGTCCCTCGTTCGGTTGCTCAACCTCTACCTGGCGGGTGAAGATTATACGAAGGCGGCGAATACGCTGGAGAGAATCCTTGACGTTGACCCCTACGGGCAAGGGCACTATGACCGCCTGCTCAACCTGGAAGGGCACATCGACCACGTTTGGTATGAGAACATCGCCGCGCGCATCATACCGGCCTCGGCCACGCGCCAGCCCATTGCCTCGTCGGCCGGCTCGGGTGCGGCGGCGGGACAAAAGACGGAAGGGCTAGACGACCTCATCGTCGAAGGCGAGATGTACTATCAGTACCAGCTCACCGCCAAGCTCAACGACACCCTCCAGAAGGTCAATAGACTCTTTCCCGGCGCCGAGCAGAAGAACGATCGCCTGCGGGAGCTTTATCAATCGGCGGGCTTCCATCCGACGCCGGTCGCGACAGCCGCTGCGCCGGCAGCCGCGCCGGCAGGGGCCGAGCCTCCGCAGCCTCAGACCGCCGCATCCAGCCAGCAATCCCTCGATGATCTGAAAAAGATCTCGGAGATCACTTCGAACATTTACCGGGAATCGACTTCGCAGGGCGTCATGCAGACGGCCGTGAACGAGATCGGGCGGGCCCTCTCCGCCAGCCGCTGCTGGGGGGCATTGGGTGCGGCGGATCGTCCGCCGGCGCTGATCGCAGAATACTGTTCGCCCTCGGCCTCCGCCTCGGAGATTTCAGCGGCCGTGGAGCTTTACACGTTCTTGATCCGTCAGGCGTTCGCGAAACCCGACGGTTGGCTGATGGAAGACGTCACCCAGTTCCCGGCAGTCGCACCCGTGCTTTCAGACATCCAGCAATTGGGAATCAAGGCAATGCTGGCCCTGCCCCTCATGGACAAGGACCAGGCGGCTGGTCTCTTGCTGGTCGAGCAATGCGACCGGCGCCGCGCCTGGACCCCCGGTGAGAGCGTCCTGCTGACGGCGATTGCCTCGCAGGTGATCGTTGCCGTGAACAACACCAAACTGCGGCGGCTGGTGCGTTCATTGGCCGGTTCCGACGAGGAGACGGGCCTGCTTCCGCGAAGTTCCTACATCGACTGTCTCCTGGCGGAAGCGGCACGGGCCAAGGAGCAATCGCAGAGCCTCTCCGTATGCCTGGTGGAGCCGGAGAATGCCGCGGGCCTCGTCAAAACTCTGGGCGACTCGGTGGTCCAGAAATACTTCCAGCAGATTTCCAAAATTCTGCAATCGAACTTACGGCAGAATGACATCGCCGTCCGTTACAATCCGTTTTCGATTGCTGTTGTCTTCCCGGACACAGCGCTGCCCCAGGCCGGGCTCGCGGTCGAGAAGCTGCGGCGGGCGATTGCTCAAGTGAAGTTGGACGGAAAGAACCCCCCCAACTTCTGTAGCGCCGTTTGCGACGTGCAACTCGGTTCCGTATTCGACGCCGTTGACGGCGTGACGGAAGTCATCAATCGATTAGACTGGGCGATGGAGCAGTCCCACAAGGAAAACGCAAGGCGCGTCTTCCTGTCGAAATTCCAGGAATAACAGCGGCGTACTCCTGGCCGGTGCGGCCCGCACCACTGCCTGCAAACACTCATCTACTTCTTACGTTTATTCGCGGACGATTGAAGGAGACGATGGATCGACAATGGCATGAAGCTGGGATGCAATCACCCCATGGGTCCGCTGACGCTAAACGATTTTGTGGGCCTCGATGCCGCGTACTGCATCGCCGAGATTATGTTCAACGAGTTTCGCGAAAAACGGTTCGCGCCTCCGCCCCTGATGAAACGAATGGTGATGGCAGGAATGCTGGGCCGCAAAAGCGGGAAGGGGTTCTATAATTACGCCGACCCGAAAAACCCGATACCGAATGACATGCTCGTGAGGTGACCTCGCGGCATCAAAAGACGAAACTCGAAATTCGAAAATCGAAACTCGCAACGGGATCGCCGAATATCGAGTTTCGATTTTCGAATTTCGATTCGCAGGAGAATGAGACATGTCTTACCAAACCCTGCTTTGCGAACAGCGCGAGGGGATCGCGTACGTTACCGTTAACCGCCCCGAAAAGTTGAACGCCCTGAATGGAACGGTGATGGAAGAGTTGCGCGCCTGTTTCGAGAGCATCGAGAACGATGCTGAGGCTCGAGCCGTGATCCTGACGGGAGCGGGAGAGAAGGCGTTCGTAGCCGGTGCAGACATCAGCGAGCTGGCCGCACTGACGCCCGTTCAGGGCAAGGAAACTTCGCTCTTTGGCCAGCGAGTCCTCAATTCTATTGAGCACCTGGGCAAGCCGGCGATCGCGGCCGTGAATGGCTACGCTTTCGGCGGCGGCTGCGAGTTGGCTATGGCCTGCACGCTGCGGATCGCCTCGGAAAATGCGCGTTTTGGTCAACCCGAAGTGAAACTCGGCCTCATTCCCGGCTATGCGGGGACGCAGCGGCTGGCGCGGCTGGTGGGCAAAGGCCGCGCGCTGGAAATCATCCTGAGCGGTGAGGCGATTACCGCGCAGGAAGCTTACCGAATCGGATTGGTCAATCAGGTTGTCCCTGCGAAGGATTTGATCCCGGCGGCGGAAGCGCTGGCGCGAAAAATCATGGCCAACGGCCCGCTGGCCGTCAAACTGGCTTTGGAAGCCGTGAACCATGGTATGGAAATGACCCAGAAAGAGGGAGAATTTCTCGAAGCAACGCTCTTCGGGCTCTGCTGCACGACTGCCGATATGAAAGAAGGAACGCGGGCGTTCCTCGAAAAGCGTCCGGCAAAATTTACTGGAAAGTAGCTTTCAGTCGTCAGTCATCAGTTTTCAGTAGCCAGTAGTCGGTGGTTGTCTCAGATTTGCGTGGCTCGAAACTACTCTGACAAGACAGACTGGTTGACGGCTGATGACTGAAAACTGAAAACTGACGACTGCCTTCTCCATGGCTTCTCGCCGCAAATCTCGCGAACTCGCCGTTCAGATGCTCTATCAGTGGGAGGTTGGAAAGCATTCTCCCCATGAGGTCGTAGCGACCTTCATTGGCGCGCAAAAGAAGGACGCGCCAGCGGAAAGTTTTGCCCGGAGTCTTTTCGAGGGGACGGTCGAGGACATCTCGCCCATCGACCAATTGCTGCGCGAGCACGCGGAGCACTGGCGCCTGGAGCGAATGGCGGCTATCGACCGCAATGTGCTGCGCCTGGCGCTCTTCGAGCTGCGTCACCACCCGGAAACTCCTGCGGCCGTGGTGATTAACGAAGCCCTGGAGATTGCTCGTCGCTTTTCCGGAGAAGGCTCCGCCGAATTCGTGAACGGCGTCCTGGACGCCGTCCGCAAAGCCTTGCCCCCAGCGAGAGCAACTGAGGAATCGAGTCCAGCCTTGGTCCCACCCAAGAATCGGGTTCGCCGGCCAAAAACCAGTTGAATGAGGGCAGTTGTGTTGCGTCTACTGCCTTCTGCTTTCTGCCTTCTGCTTTCTGCTTTGTTGCTGCGCCAACTTCGCCATCGCCTCCAGCAAGTCATTCACTTGTTCGCGCGACGGCGCTTCGGCGTACAGCCGGAGGATGTTTTCGGTGCCTGAAGCGCGGACCATCAGCCAAGCCGAATCGCCCAGCGTCATTTTCACGCCGTCCATATCATTGATATCTGTCACCTTGAGTCCCGCGATTCGTCTCCCCAGGAAGCCTTTGGCGCGCCGGACGAGTGCGTGCGCTGTCTTCATCGCGACTTCGAGGTCCACGCGCCCGTAATAGTGCGGGCCGAACTCTTCCTGAAGTTCTTCGACGAGCTCTCCCAGAGTGCGATTGCGTTCCGCGATCACCTCCGCGAGCAGCAGCGAGTTCAGCATTCCGTCCCGCTCCGGCAGGTGGCCTTTGATGCCGATGCCGCCGCTTTCTTCGCCGCCAATCAACACGTCGCGGGTCAGCATGAGTGCGCAAATGTATTTGAACCCGACCGGCGTGACGTGAAGGGGCAAATCGTATTTGGCGGCGAGCTTATCAATCATGGACGTGGTCGAAATGGTTTTCACCACCTCTCCGCGCAACTTCCGGTCTTCCGCCAGATGTTTGAGCAAAATGGAAAATATCTTGTGAGAGTCGACAAATGTTCCGTTGCGATCGATAGCCCCGACTCGGTCCGCATCGCCGTCGGTGGCGAAACCCGCGTCGAAATGGCCGCTCACCACAGCGTGGCGCAGGTCGGAGACATGAGGCTCGATGGGCTCGGGATTGAGGCCGGGGAAAAGAGGATCATGCTGGGCGTGGATTTCCTTGTAGCTCACGCCCATCTCGTCAAACAGCCTGGCCAGGCAGCCTTGAGCCGCGCCGTACATGGGATCGATCACAAACTTGCGGCCTGAGGCTCGGATTCGCTCGAGGTTCACCAGCTTTCTCAGTCGTTCCAAATATGGGGCAATCAAATCTGCGGTTGCGACGCGCGCCGCCTTGCCCAGAAAAGCCGGGCGGCCGGACCGGTCCAGTTTGCGAAGGTGGACTTCGATGCGGCGAACAATCGCCGGCTCTGCCGATCCTCCGTAAGGCGCTTTGAACTTCAGGCCATTCCAGCGATAAGGATTGTGGCTGGCCGTAATCATGATGCCGCCGGCGGCCTTTCGTTCGGCCACGGCATAGCTCAGCGCGGGCGTGGGCGTAGCGCGATCCGCCAGCGCGACCGGCACTCCGAGCGCGGCCACCGCTTCTGCGGCCGCGCGCGCCGATTGCGCCGAAAGGAATCGGGTGTCATATCCCACCACCAGACCGCGCGACGGTTTGCCCTCCGCGCGAACATACGCGGCGACAGCAGCGGCGACGCGACGCACATTGGCGAAGGTGAAGTCATCGGCGATGAGTCCTCGCCAGCCGTCCGTCCCAAATTTGATTCTTTCCATGGCTTGGTCCGGAACAAGGGAGTCGGGAGTGGGGAGTAGGGAACAGACAAGATGAATTCGTCTTGATTCCCGACTCCCAACTCCCTGTTCCCTACTCCCTATTGCCTACAGCAGTTCCCTTCGTCCCTGCTCTTCAAGCCTCTCGACAGCTTTGCCGACGTCCTGCGAGTGTTCGCGACTCGAAACCAGCAGCACGTCATCTGTTTCCACGATCACCAAGTCGCGAACGTCCACGGTCACCACCGTCTTTCGCGGGGAAACGACTATATTCCCCCTCGAATTGACCGCGACAGCGTCGCGCGGCTGCACGTTCGCGTCTTTGTCCTTCGGCTGCAAGTCGTAGGCCACTGCCCAACTCCCCACATCGCTCCATCCGATGTCGGCCGCGATGCCGTAGACTTCAGGGATCTGCTGCATCAGCGCGTAATCGACGGAAATCTTTTCGAGGCGTGGAAAGAGCCGTCGGAAAGCCGTGCGGGCTCGCACGCCGCCGGCCCGGGCAATTTGCGCCAGCAGCTTGGCCATGCGCGGCTGGAAGCGTTCGAGGTTGGCGAGCAACGTGGAAGCCTGCCAGATGAACATGCCGCTGTTCCAGGCGTATTCTCCAGACGCCAGATATCGTCGCGCCAGCCGTGCCGGCGGCTTTTCCGTGAATTTCTTCACATGGTGAATCGCCTCTCCGTCCACCGTGCCCGCTTGCGGCCCGAAGCGGACGTACCCGAATCCAGTGTCGGGGCGAGTCGGTTTGATGCCGAGAATCACGGAACGACCCTCGGCGGAAGCCCATCGGCACGCCGCGCGCAGGGCGCGCCGAAAATCTGCGGGCTTCCTCACCACGTGGTCTGAGGGCAGCACGACCATCAGCCCGTCCGGGTCGCGAGCCAGGATCTCATGGGCCGCCAGCCCAATCGTCGGCGCGGTGTTTCGGGCCGCCGGCTCACCCACGATCTGCTCCTTCGGGACGCGCGGCAGCAGCCGAATGATGGCGTCGCGCACCAGTTCACTCGTGAACACGTAAGTTCGCTCGGGCGGAATCACTTTTTCGATGCGCGCGACGGTCTGCTCGAGCAGCGTAGTCTCGCCGAAAAGCCGCAACAACTGCTTGGGATGTTTGCGGCGGCTGACAGGCCAAAAACGCGTGCCGCTGCCCCCGGCCATAATCACGGCGTACGCATGGTCAAAGGCGGAGGCGCGGACCGTGAGGTGCGGGTCGGAGCCGGGAGCTCGTCGATGGCGAATGCCAGCTTTCTTGGGATCGAGATTCATGCTGATGATGGAGTTCAGTCTCGCCCTTCGGCGCCGCGAGCGCCTTGATGTCATGCTGATCCCGCAGAGCGGGAGAAGCAATGCGCTTTGTTAGTTAAAGCAAACCCTCTCGATTTTCTCGCGCGGCACGCCGCGCTGCAAGAGTAGCCGGCGGCAATCTTTTTCCGGATCCGGAACGTAAAACTTCAGCAGCCGAGTTCTTGTTGCCGGCACCAGCCTGTAGCGACCGGTGGCGGGGGGAATCAACCATGTATCTCCGCCATGATATCCCATCCAGCCAGCGTCCGTTTCCACCCGGCCCTCGCCTTCGAGCAGGGAAAACAGTTCAACGCGCTCGGGCGAACCTTCCCACGTCGCGGGTTTCTGGACCGTCAGTTCTTCGAGCGCAAAATACCGGCAAGCCAGCACGTAGCGGCTCCAGCCATAGGGTTCGCGAAACTTGAGCCGCGGCAAGTTTCTGAGCGGCGGCGCGTCGAGGCGAGTGACCGCCAGCCCTTTCTCGAGGTGGAGCGGCCGAGGCTTGCCATCCAGTCCAACCCGGCCGAAATCGTCGAGCCGATAAGTGAGATCCGAGTTCTCCTCGACTTCGAAAAGAACCAGTCCGGGCCCGAGGGCGTGAACCAGTCCGGGCGGAACGAACACGGCCTCGCCCGCTCGTGGGCGGAATTGGTGCAAGAGCTGGCGCGAAATTCCTTTTTCGAAAGCGGCCCTTAACGCTTCTTTGTTCACGTGCCGCTTGAGCCCCATCAAAACAGCGGCGCGCCGATCGGCGTCGACGAAGTACCACATCTCGCATTTTCCAAGATTGCCCGGGTCGTGCTCGCTCGCGTAGTCGTCGTCAGGATGGACCTGAACCGAGAGCCAATCACTCGTAAAAATGTATTTTGCAAGGAGGGGAAATCGCGGCTCCTTCCAGCCGCTGCCGTGGAGCTCAGGCCCATACTTTCTTGAAGCTTCGGCCAGCGTAAGATTCGCAACCGGGCCGTTGAGGAATCTCGACTGGTCATCCGTGATCCACACTTCGCCAATCAACAGGTTTTCGCGAGTTGCGGATTTCGTGCGAGCGCCGGAAGCAGAAGCCCCGGCCCCAATCTCGGGAGAAACGAAGAGGGGCTTCAAGTTTGGCCGTCCCCATATTTTTGGCTTCAACACCGGAGAGAGCTGGAGTGGGCAATCGAGTTTGGGCATGGTGCTCAGTGTTTGGCGAAGAATTCCTTCAGCCGTCTCAGGCCTTCATCGATCTGCTCCATGGAAGTTGCGTAGCTCAGGCGGACGTGATCGTTGGTCCCGAAGCCCGGCCCTGGGACCACGGCTACGTGAGCTTCTTCCAGGAGCCGATCTGCCAGAACGGTGGCGTCCGCGAGGCCGTTCTTCCTTAGGTAACTTCCAACATTCGGATAGACGTAGAACGCGCCCTTCGGGTTCACGCACTGGATTCCGGGAATGGCGCGAAGGCCCTCCACCATCCGATCCCGGCGGCGGTGATATTCGGCGAGCATTTGCTGCACCGAATCCTGCGGTCCGCGCAATGCCTCGATGGCTCCCTGCTGCGCGAAAGAAGTCGGGTTCGAGGTGGAGTGGCTCTGGAGCTTCACCATGTTGGCGATGAGCTTCGCCGGGCCCAGCGCATAACCCACGCGCCAACCGGTCATCGCGTAGGTTTTGGAGAGCGAGCCGATCAGGATCAGGTTGTCCCGATTTTTCGAAACCCCCAGGGAAAAAGGCTTGCGGCCGTCATAAGTAAAATGGGAATAGGTCTCGTCAGACAACACCACCATCCCGCGCTCCACGGCCAGCGCCAAAAGCTTCTCCAGCTCCTGGTGCGGGACCACCGTGCCGGTTGGATTGCACGGCGAGTTGACGATGATCATTCTCGTTTTCGGCGTGATGAACTTCTCCGCCGCATCGGCGCGAACGACGAAGCTCTCCTCCTCGCGCGTTTCGAGTAACACGGCCCGGCCGCCTGCGTAATGGATAATGTCGAGGAAAGAAACCCAGTAAGGAACAGGGAGAATCACTTCGTCGCCGGGATTGATGGTGGCCGCTACAGCCTCGAATAGCGCGTGCTTGCCGCCAATGGTCGCCAGGCATTCTTCCGGCGAATAGTCCGATCCAAAATCGCTGGCGTGGCGCTCCACGATGGCTTGCTTCAGTTCGCGGGTCCCGCCCGGCGCTGTGTACTTGGTAAAATTCTGTTGGAGAGCCTGCAATGCCGCGTTCTTGACGTTCTCGGGCGTGGGGAAATCGGGCTCGCCGACGCCAAAATCCACCAGATTGACGCCGCTCGCCCTCAGTCTCTCCGCCTTCATCACGACGGCCGCCGTCGCCGACACGGAGATTCGCGATACGCGTTCGGAGAATTGCATAATCAAGAGAAGGAATAAGGAATTAGGGATTAGGAATTAGGGGCTAGGGACTAAGGCGGTGAATCCCGGCGAGCCCATAGACGAGGCTTGAAGAATACTCGGACCGCCATGGTCCTTTCCGCTCATTCCCAATTCCCAATTCCTAATTCCTAATCCCTAATTCCTAATCCCTAATTCCTAATCCCTAATTCCTAATTCCTAATCCCTAATCCCTAATCCCTAATCCCTAATCCCTTGCGATTTTCGCCGCAGCCGTTCCTCCACCACCGGCGGCACCAGGTCCCGCACCGAACCGCCCAGACGGAAAATCTCGCGCACCAGCCGCGAGCTGACGTAGGTGTAAGATTCCGCTGGCATCAAGAAAATTGTCTCCAGGCTCGGCGATAGCTTGCGGTTCATGAGTGCCATCTGGAATTCGTATTCGTAATCGGAGAAGGCCCGAATTCCGCGCAGGATGGCGCTCGCGTTCTTTCGCTTGGCGTAGTCCACCAACAGCCCGCTGAAAGTCTCGACAGAAACGTTTTTCAGGTGGGCCGCCGCCTCGCTCAGCATCTCCACCCGCTCGTCCACGCTGAAGAGCGGCTCCTTTTCGAGATTGATTAGCACCGCGACAATCAAATGCCCGAAGAGGCGGCTGCCCCGCTCGATCAAATCGAGGTGGCCGTTGGTGATGGGATCAAACGAGCCAGGATAGATGGCAATGTTGTTGTTCATGAATCGCTCGGCATTGGTCTTTCGTCAAGAGGTAACGCAGCGCGCGCTTTCCGGCCCTGCGGCCCGACCAGCCCGCCTTTCGGCCCCTTCCCCCACCCAGCCGGATCAGAGCTTGCCCTGAGCGCAGCGAACGGCGCAGGCTCTGTGGCTTTGCGCGCCCGCCCGGCAGCACCAACGAAAAATCTATTGTATCGTTCGCCTTTGAGGATTGTAAATCGGATTGTCGCGCCGACGCGCGGCATCGGTAGGGCCGGGTCCGCCTCGCGGACTGGGGACCCCGCCCCCAGGCCGGTCCCGCCGGGCGGGATTGGCCCTACGTCCTTATTACGGCCGCACTGAAACCGCCGGGCCGCCGCTCTGCTTCGCCTGTAGGCGCTTGGCTTGCTCGGCTTGCATTTCCGCCACGCTTTTGGCGACGCGAGGCGAATAGAAGGCTCGGACCATTCGCTCATTCATCCATCGCGGCTCAAGTTGGACCGCCGATGCGTAGTCCTTCAAGGCGTCGTCGGCGCGGTGCGAATACCACCGAGCAATCGCACGGCCCATGGCAGGGGTGTTCCATTGCGCACCGGAAACGGTCTGGTCGGCGGGAATGCCAAATCGCACGACCGCAGAGTCTGCCTTACTTTGTTCCAGTTCAACCCAGCCAAGATCGTATTGCAATTGCACGTTGTCAGAGCGTTGCGCGGCTAGGCTCCGCAGCAAGGTCTCCGCTTCCGGATAACGTCCCGCGCGGTAATACCACCATCCCAATCGCTCCAAGACTTCGGGCGCGACGGTGGCCTGCGCGCCGAGCGTGGCGCTCGCCGCCATTTGCTGGGCAGGAACGCTGTTCCCCGCCATCAGCGCCAAACCTGCCCACTCGACATTGATTTGAGCATCCAAAGCCGGCACCGACTTCCTGGGCTGAGCCACAAAACTTTGGAATTGCCTGACGGCGGCCTTGGGGTCCCCGGTGGCGCTTAAAGCGTCGGCGTAGCTCCACACCACGTGGATATCGACCTCGCGATCTTTGGGTGTGAGGTCGAGGAGGGCTCGATCCGCCTTAGCGGCGCCCGCGAAGTTGCCCAGCGCCAGTTCGGCGTCTGCCTGAGTTCTGCGCGCTTCTTCCTGCTTGGGGTCGATGGCCAGCCAATACGCCGAAACGCCGGCTGCCTGTTGATATCGATGCGCCGCCATGGATTTTTCCGCCAGAGACTTCGCATAGTTGACGACATCGGTGGCTTCGCTTGGATAAAGGTTCTTGAGTTTCCGATAGGTCGCCTCGGAGCCGGCGTAGTCCGCTGTTGCCAGTTGCGCCTCGGCCAGAAGAACGAGTGCCATCGAGTTGTTAGGTTGGAGCTGAAGCAAGGCCGAAGCGAACTTCCCCGCCTGGTCAAAGTGTTCGGCCGCTAAGGCGTCGGCGGCGATTGCAGCGGCAAATTTAGCGAAGTCGCCCGCATCTGAGGGCGATCGATCGATGAGCTTCCGGTAATTTTCACGCGCCTCGGGGAATTTCGTTTGAGCGAACTGAGCTGCGGCGAGAACCTCCAGCGCGTCGGGTTGGTCCGGCCGAAGCGCAAGAGACTTCGCGGCGGCACTTTCACCACCCGCATATTTCTTGGCCGCAAGCGCCTTTTCGGCGCGCTCGGTCAAGAAGACATAGGCCACGGCCAGCGGCTGCTCGTTGGTCAGATTCTCCCAGTGCTCGTCGGAGATCATCGTTTGGATTTGGGCGATCCGCTCGGAAGGAAGCGGGTGGGAACGGAAATATCCCTCTAAAGTTTCGAGAGCGATATGGGAGAGTTCTTCCTGTGGGGTTTGGGCCCGGGCCTGCTGCTGGTGGTAAAGCTGGTCGAATGTCTGGAATATCCGAACCGCGCCCAACGGGGAATATCCCGCTTTTACGGCCAGACGAGTCCCTTCGCGGTCGGCTTCAAGCTCTTGCGTCTTGCTGTAACCAGCCTCGAAGACCTCCACCGGGATCGCGAAGAACTCACCCATCGGCACTTTGCGCAGTGTCGCTTCCGTTTGGGCCCTCTCGATGCAATGGTAATGGTCGATGTGCTCCACCTCGTGCCCAAGGATGCTGGCCAGCTCATCTTCGCTGACCATGAGCGCGATCAGCCCGCTGCCGATAAAGACGTGCCCGCCCGGAAGCGCGAATGCATTGACGAAGTTGGGATCCGAAATGTAATGAAATTTGTAGAGCTGCTTCCGGTGGGCGCGACCCGCCACGCGCGCACCGACCCCCTCCACGTAGGCTTGTACGATCTTGGACTTGGAGTCCTCTTTCTTAAACCGTTCCTCGCTCAAGTAAAACTTGGCGAGGTCGTCTCCGATTTTGATTTCATCCTCATCGGAAAGGCGGGTGAATGCGACCGGCAAGCGCGTCAGTTCGCGCTCGGTGTCAGCAACCAAAGAAAGCACGGCCTCCGGGCCGACGGGCGCGGCGATTTTTTGCCGTTCACTCTCTATGAGCGCCGCGGCAACAAGCACGAAGACGAAGGTAAACGCAATCCACCGTTTCATAAGTACGCCCGCAAGACCTCTCGATACCGGGTATAGAGAAAAGATACGGATAGCAGCGCCACGCCCAGCACGATGAAAGTGAGATAGCGGTCGCGTGGCGTCAGGCCCCAAACGTCTACGAAAACAATCTTGCCCACGCAGATCAGGAGCAGCGCCAGAGCGCTCAGCCGGAAACTGCGTTCTTTCAGCTTGAGCGCAAATAGAAACACGGCCACCGCTTCCGCGCCCCAGGCCACCGTGCTCATGCCGTAACTCTTCAGCTCGAGGTAAAGCAAGACCGTAAGCAAAATGAACGAAACGAAAAAGAAAGCCTGGTGTGGATTCCGATTGAGGGTCGCCAGCGCTCTTCTGAAACCGCCGCGCTCGGCGGCCGCGCCTTCCGCAGGCTTAAGCCTGAGGCGGCGGCCCACAAGAAGCGCCAGGAACAGGCAGACAATCGAGGTCCCGACCGTCATCCATCGTCCGGACAACACGGAGGGCGCAGGGAAATAGCTGCGCTGATAGAAGTTGTGGAGAACGGTGCGGAAGAATACTCCGGCAGCGAGCAAGAGAGCCTGATGCAGGAAAATCCGCCGGTTGTATTCCCAGGCAATCAAGACAAACAACAGAACCAACGCCGCCCAGGCTGCCGCAATCCAATCGAGGTTCAATTCAAAACGCATCACCGCGGCCAGGGTGATGGTTCCGAGGTAGCAGTGGAAATCGCCGGCTCGCATTCTTGACTCGGAGCGCAGGAACTCATCGGACCGGCCGGCCAGCCGCCAGTACACGTAATAGAACAGAGCGGCAAGAGGCAGCGCGGTGTAAAGGGGCGGGCTCAACTCGCCGGGCGAAACGGGCGCGTTGAAATTGACGAAAAAGATGCGAAAGAAACCGGAGAGAAACAGCAGATAACTCTGGAGACGCAAAGAACCCGAGCGCCGCGCGAAACCCAGCTCAAACAGCACCAGACCGAGCAAGGCCCAGCCCAACGCGACGCTGGTGGGCGCGAGCTGATACCACACGAGCAGCGAAATGACAAAGGTCGCAGTCCAGGTGAAGGCTTGGGGAATTCGAAAGGCGCGCGCCGCATCGGGAAAGCCGATCCATCGCGAGGTGAGATACAGAAGTGCCGCGACGAGAGCGATCGTGCTGACGGCTCGCAGGTCGAAATACGAAACTTCCACCACCGCGAAGTTGGCAAAGATCGCGCGCAGAAAGGCGAGCAAAGCAAAGCAGTTTGCCTGGGCGGAGAGTTCCTCGATTTTCAGGCGAGAGCCCGCGATGGCCAGCGCCAGCGCGATGGCTCCGAATCCGACTGCCAGCCACGGCTCGGTGCACAGTGCCCAAATCCCGGCGACTGCTACGAGGCCAGCGACGTAAGATTGGAATCGGAAATACTTCTTCTCAAAATCGTATTGAAGCAAGTCAGGCCATCGGCGCGGCACCCAATGCGCGTTAACAAAAAGAATCAAGGCGGCGAGGGCAAACACGAGAGCCCGCCGTGGGTCGCTGAAGTCGATGCCCCGCGCGTCGCGCAGGTCGAAGAGGTGGCGGGCGTCGACGAAAAGCATGTGCCCGGCCACCAGCACCTGGGCCAGGATCCCGAGCCAGCGGAAGAGGATCTCGCGCGTGAATACGCCTGCCAGGAAGAAGGCTTCGGCCTCCATGAGCCAAAGGACCGACAATCGTCCGCCGGAATAGCGGAATGGGAAGGCCGCGACGAGCAACGTGACGCCGATGGTGGAAAGAATGACAAAGGCCGTTCGACGACGGCGAGTGACCGGAAGCTGGCCCAGCACAAGCTCGACCGAACCCACGCTCAGGAGAAACCAAAACGCCAACTCCGGATGGACGGACTGGTATTTAATGACGTAGTGAAACAGAAACGTGTTGAGAAGAGCGGCGACGGTTGAGACGTTCTCTTCCTCGGGCGCATCGATGCGCCGGAAAATGTAGGAGAACCTGAAAATCAGCCAGTAGGAAATCAAAAGGGCGGTGCTGGGCACAAGCTCGGGGAAAGGGTGATGGTGCGAGCCCATGGGCTCGATGATGGGACGCAGCCAATAGAAGTGATTGAAAAACACGGCGAGGATGCCCAACACCTCCAAGTCAAACCATCGCCGGCGGACTACGGTGACAGCGAAGGCCAGCACGAGAATAGCGCTGGCGATCAGACTGGTGGCAGTTCCATGGCTGATGTTGATGGTCGAGAACGCGAGCAGAAAGGCGAGCCCGGTTACAACTCTTGAGTGGTAGCGCAGAGTGTGCGCCACCATGGCCGCAGCCACAATCAGGAGCAAAAAGAGATCCAATGATTCCGAGTCAAGGATTCGGGCGGCGCGAATGTGGTTCATCGCGTAAGTGGTGAAGTAGAGCAGCGCCCAGCCGCCGCCCATGCCGGCGCGGGCGAGAATGCGCCAGCGTTCTTGCTGCTCAAAGAAAATGCCCGCGCCCAACATCACGCCGCTCACCGCGAAGCCCACCAGAATTTTTCCGGCCGGCCCCAGCGCCTTCAATTCATACGCCAGGAACAGCGCGACGCCAATCACCAGGATGATCACACCCAGCTTGTTCAGCCAGTTGGTGCCCAGAGCCTCTTCGACACTCAGGAGAGATTTCGGACTCACGGAGAACGCAGCCGCCGCTTGCGGCGGGACGGAAGCAGGCCTGGGCGGAGGAGGAACGAACGCTCCCAGCCCCTCGGATGCAATCGGAGCCTTGGATTCATAAGCAGCGACTGACGAAATTGGCGGCGCGGAAACCACGGGTACCGCGGATGGCAGAGGTGGAAAGAACGGAACCGCTCCTGGCGGCGCCGCTGAGTCAAGCGGAGCTCCGCCGGGCTCGACTGGAGGTGCTATCGGTCGCGGAGGCGCCACTGGCTCGGGCACCGCGACAGTCGGTTCGGCGGTTCTGGCTGAGCCTTTTAGGCGCTCGACTTCCCGCTCAAGGTCATACACTCGGGAAACAAGCTTGATTACGCTCGCAATTTGTGTTTCGAGGGCGGTAACACGCGCGATCGGTTCCTGCAATCGTTGCTGGGTTTGCTTGGCCAGGCGGCGAGTATTGACCGCTTGCACGAGCACGAGGATTGGAAGAGCCAAGATGATTCCCGCTGCGGCGAGAGCGATCAGCAGCCAGACAACGTCCACGTGTGCATCCCCTGGTGGGCTTATTTAGCCGGATGCTATCACTGGCGATTGCAAATAACCAGTCGATTTCCGGCCAGCGCGTTCGCCTGCACGCCAGCGAGGGTAGCCGTTGGTGCCGAGGTGCGCCACAGGTGGCGTGACAGTTTCTGGAGTGTCACAACACCAAGGGGCGGTCGGAAGCGCCCAGGATCTTTATTCATCATCGTCGAATTTAGTCCTTGACAAGCAACCCCCATCTTAGTATCCTATATCTAAAGCTAGCTGGTCATCGGAACGGGGTGTTCGGAGCGTACGCGGCAAGGAGGTTTTTGTGTGCTTACGCAAGTCACCCGTCCGAACCCTCGCCTTCCTGGCAGCCAATCGAAGTAATGCCCAGAGATGTACCGGTCCGCGAACTCCAGCCGGCAAGGCCCGCTCTTCCCTCAACGCGCTGAAGCACGGCAAGTATGCCCGCCGTCTGCCGGAGAAACTCCTAGCGGCCGGGGCAGGCGGCGTCGCAGGGCTTTTCGAGAGGTTCGGCCAGCAAATCTCACCGACCTATCGGCCGGAAAGTGCACTTGAGGCGATCCGACACAACTGGAGGCGAAACGAAACTGGAATGTCTTTTAGAATGAGCACGTTAACCTTAGCGGAGAGAGCTGAGCGAAAAAAAGATGTTAAAAATGAGGTTCAAAGCCACCATGTTGTTGAAAACAAACACAAATGCCTTTGGAACGAAGCCATTTTTTAGGTTCAAAGCCAAATCTTGCGGAGGCTATTGCAACTGGTATGTTGTTGAAAACAAATAAAACTGCTTTTGGAACGAAGCCACTTCTAAGGTTCAAAGCCAAATGTCGCGCAAAATCTCGCAACTAGTGCCGTTCCAACTTGTTGCGCCTAATCCGCGTAAGTCAAGTACCGTCTGACGCTGGGCAGGACCGGAACTGAATTCACCGCCGCATTAAGTTGGAACGGCACTGGACTGATGCTGACGGCTTACAGCTAATGCTTGGGCGGGCGTTGTGGGCGAGGGCTAACCCGCATGAGGTGTTTCGAGAGGACAGCGGCGAGGGGGTGGCGGCGAAATTGCCGATTTTCGATTGGCGATTTTCGATTGCCGATTGAAAAGCGCATGTGTGGTAAGTGGCGCGTGGCAGGTATAATGGCGGTGACGAGTAACGCGAAGATATATTTATAATCTCATACGCCTGCCGGCGATGGTAAGCGAGGATTTCGTGGCATCGGCATTCAGACTTTTGCGCCAGCTAAATTCCGTCCGCAGCGAGACGAGAGGCGGTGTATAATTTGGTTTTTCGTCAGGAAAACAGACACGGACAGTTCGAAACTCGAAAATGGAAATTCGAAACTCGTGAGCCGAGATGGCAAGCTAAGGTTTCGGTATTGGAGCCCGACTTTCGATTTTCGAGATTCCAGTTTCTATTTTCCAGTTTCTAGTTTCTAGTACGTGGGGCAGGCATGATTCTCGAGTGCAAGTTTTGCGGCGCGCCGTTGACCGACCGGCATCGAATTCCAGGTCCAACTCTCCAACTGAAGTGCTCAAAGTGCAAGAACGTGACTGTGGTTGAGCCGGAGAAGGCCACGGGGCGCGGCTCTAAACTTCAGCCTGCGGACGGAACGGCAGAGCCGGCGCCGTTCAGGCCCGGGGTGATTGCGCAGGCCAAAGCGGCTCCGCCGATTCCACCTTCCGTCGCGCCGCCTTCGCTGGCCGCGCCGCCTTCTGCGGCTTCCGCCACGGTCCCTGCCAAGGTCGCGGGTGACGGAAACCCAGCCGTCGCGGCTCCGGTGGCGGTTTCCGCAGCGAACCCGCCCGCGCCGTCGAGTCCTGGCGGGAACGCGGCTTCGGCAAGCACAAGCCCTGCCGCTCCGGCTGCGACTCCGCCACTGGCCGCGGCCTCTGTGCCACAGGGCGGGATAATGCCGAGCTCCGACGGAGGGACTCGGCGGTCCGAGACCGCAGCCACAATCCCACCCATCGGGACAAGTCCAGTGGCCGTGGCCGAATTGCCGCCTCCGGCTGCTCCGCCCGTTCCGGTGGCTCCCGCTGCGCCGCCTTCGCCGCCAGTGAGTCCCGCGGTCGTCAGTCCAGCGAGCGCCGTTTCGCCAACTGGGGCAACTGAGGCCATGGCGGTTCCCGCGCCCCCGCCGCCCGCTCCGGCTGTAGCGTCGATCTCTGATCGACGAGAAGAAATCCGGCGGTCAGAGACCGCCGTTACAACTGCATCACCTGCGCCGCCTGCGCCACCCACGCCCGCCGTGGACAAGCCGCATTATCTCCAGAAAATCCAGTTGTTCAGCCAGCTCTCGAACGAAGAATGTCTGGCGATCGAGCGGCGCTTGAAGCGTCGAGAATTCCCGCCCATGCAGGCCATCGTCAAGGAGGGCGGGCCCGGCGATTCGATGTTCTTCATCAACGAAGGCCACGTGGAGATCCGCAAGAAAGACCCGAACACGGGAATCGACTTTCTGATCACAGAGCTCAAGGCCGGCGCCTGTTTCGGCGAAATGGCGCTGCTCACCGGAAAGTCGCGAACGGCAACCGTGTTGGCCACGCAGCCGACCACGTGCGGCGTGCTGGAGATGGCTGATTTTGACGAACTAATGTTGGCTCATCCGAAAATCGGCCTGGCGCTCAGCCGCGTGTTGGCCGAGCGCCTGGAAGATCTCAATCAGCGAGGCGGCATTGAATACATTAATCTGAACAAGCTGCAATTTGACGAGCGAGTGCTTTTACTTCTCCCTACTCAAGTCATGCAGCAGCACAAAGTGTTGCCCGTGAGCTTTGCCAACAACCGGCTCTCGCTGGCCATGGTGAACCCGAACAACCTGGTGGCGCTGGACGACGTTCGGCGCCTGATCAAGGGCGTGATGATTGAGCCCGTGGTGACCTCGGAAGACGATTTCAGGCGCTTCATGAGCACCACCTACGCCGCGCTCTTGAAAAAAGAGGAGGACAAAAAGGCCAAGGAGCAGCGAGCGGCTGCAGCGCAGGCGGGCGCTGCCTTCAAGGTGGTGGAAGCCGCGAAAAATGCGGGAATACTCGACAGCGCGGAAAACGCGCTCGAACTGCTGCAAAGCGAGGCGCTGAAGTCGCTCGAGGTGGACACTTCGCAGCAAGCCGTGGAGAGCGTTACCGATCTCTCCAAGTCCGCCGAGGATGCGCCCATCATTCGCTTGGCCAATAACGTCTTGGCGCTGGCCATCAAGAAGGGCGCCAGCGACATTCACATCGAGCCGCAGGAAAAAGAAGTGGCGGTCCGGTTCCGCATAGATGGAGCGCTCCAACAGGTCCAGCTGCTCCCCAAGAAAATCCAGATGGGGCTGATTTCGCGGCTGAAAATCCTCTCCAAGCTCGATATCGCGGAAAAGCGGCTGCCGCAGGACGGCCGCATCAGCGTGCGCATGGACGAGCGTCCCATTGATTTCCGCGTTTCCACCATTCCGTCCAAATGGGGCGAGAAGATCTGCATGCGTATTCTCGACAAGTCGAACACCTTGCTCGGGCTCGACAAGCTGATCCTCCTGCCGGACGCGCTCGAGCAGGTCCGCGACATGATTTCTCAGCCTTACGGAATCATCTACGTGACGGGCCCCACCGGTTCCGGCAAAACCACATCGCTCTACAGCGCGCTGGCGGAGTTGAATGCGCCGGACGTGAATATTTCTACCGCCGAAGATCCCATCGAATACGATTTGCCGCGCATCAACCAGGTCCAGGCCCACAAGGAAATCGGGCTGGACTTCGCCCGCATTCTGCGGGCCTTCCTGCGCCAGGATCCGGACATCATTCTGGTGGGCGAAACGCGAGACAAGGAAACCGCGCATATCGCCGTCGAAGCCGCGCTGACCGGTCACCTGGTGTTCACCACGCTGCACACCAACGATGCCGCCGGAGCGTTCGTCCGCTTGGGCGAGATGGGCGTTGAACCGTTCTTGATGTCGAGTTCCACGATCGGAGTGATGGCGCAGCGGCTGACCCGGCGGCTCTGCCAGGCCTGCAAAGACCCCTATACGCCCGACGAGATATCCATGAAATACATGGGGCTGCCCTATGACCCATCCACCACCTTCTATCGCCACAAGGGCTGCGAGAAATGCTCTGGGACCGGCTTCAAGGGCCGCGTCGGCGTGTACGAAGTGCTGCGCATGAACGGCGAGCTGCGGAAACTCGTCGCCTCAGGCGGGAAGACGGAGGAAATCACCGAGGCCGCCGTGCGCAATGGCATGAAGACGCTGAAAGATTATTCCGTGTGGCTGCTCAAGAACGGCTGGACCACCATGGAGGAAGTGCTTCAGGTGGTGGCGGTGCACGAGTAAATTTTGGATTTTAGATTTTGGATTTAGGATTGCGAGAAACTGCCAGTTGTCTGCGGCGCAGTTCGCCTCACGCGAGATCAGAACCCGAACACTGGCCGCCGTTTTTCTTGCCACTCGCTCCCGCCAAGCGGGACCACTTGCCACTTGTATGCAGATGATTCTGGGCATCGACGGCGGCGGAACTCACACCACCGCGTGGCTGGCGAATGAGCGCGGGAAAGTGCTGGCGAAGGCCGTCGCCGGCCCGTCAAATCCACTGAAAGTCGGATTCGAGGCGTGCGCACGCGAAATCCTGCGGGCGGCGAATGCGGCTGTGGCGGCGGTCTCCAACCGCCGAGGCCCCGTAGCGCCGGGCTTTAGCCCGGCAGGTGCCGGCCCTTCGTTGCGCTCAGGGCAGGCTCTGAAGGCCGGCGCTACTATGCAGGCGATTGTGGTTGGCTTGGCGGGCGTCGACCGGCCTCCGGTGCACGCCCGAATCCTCGCCTGGTTGCAGCGTTCCATTCCCGCGCGGTGTCACTTGCTGACGTCGGACGCTGCGATTGCGCTCCACGCGGCGATCGGCAACGAGCCGGGCATGATGGTGATTTCGGGAACGGGCTCGATCGCTTATGCGCAAGATCCCGACAATAACCGCGTGCTTCGCTCGGGCGGCTGGGGCATTCCTTACGATGATTTAGGGTCGGGCTACGAGATCGGGCGACAAGCCATTGCGGCGGCTCTGCGCGATCATGATGGGCGTGGTGATCACACCGTCCTTGGGAAGATGATTTGCCAGACCCTGAATCTTGGAGATATTACGGAGATCATTCCGAAACAGCTTTCGCCCAGCGAGATCGCCGCACTCTTTCCTGTCGTGCTCCGCGCGGCGCGCCGAAAAGATCTCAGGGCTCGATTGATACTGGACATTGCTTCTCTTGAGCTGTCGGAGTTGGCGCGTGCTCTGATCGAACGTATGGATTGGAGGCGACGCGAATTTACGGTGGTCTGCGCGGGCGGAGTATTCAATGCCAGCACGTCGATTCGCGAAGGATTTTTTTCATCGGTGCGCCATTACGCTCGCCACGCTCGGGTAATGTTGCTTCGCAAGCAGCCGGTGGAAGGCGCGCTCGCCATGGCGCGACGAATGGCGGATTCAAAGTAGGGCGGAGCTGGCCCTGCAGCGAAGGGGTTTTTCAGTGTCGCGCGGAATATTCAACGGATTTGGTGTATGATTTAATAGAAATGGGCTTGGCCAGTCCCGCATATATCGAGATTATCGACTTTATCGCCGCCGGCACCACCCCTGAAGCCGTGGCCGATTTTCGGCCTTCACCCGAAACTCAACAGAGGGTCGCCGAATTGATGGAACTCGAGAAGGCAGGCCGCTTATCACCCGAAGAGCAGGCGGAACTGGGCCACTTCATGGAGCTAGAACACATCCTGAGAATGGCCAAGGCGAAGGCCCGCCAAATCCTCTCTCGTGGCAAGTGAGATCAACGAACTACTCCGTACCGAAGTTGCGCGTCGCGCGGATTATCGCTGCGAATACTGCCTCATCCATGAAGATGACGCCGGCTTTCCGCATCAGGTTGACCACGCGCTAAGCCGCAAGCACGGTGGCTCTTCTGAACTCGATAACTTGGCGTATGCGTGCGTGCTCTGTAATCGGCGAAAGGGAACCGATGTCGCATCTGTCGAAACTCAGACTGGCAAGGTCGTTCGACTGTTCAACCCTCGACAAGACCGGTGGTCTGACCATTTCGAGATCGATGGGGAGTTCATCGAGCCGCGCACACCAATAGGCGGCGTGACGGCGCGCTTGCTGCGGCTCAATACTGCGGAAAGAATCGTGGAACGGAGAATCCTTCAGGCGCTCGGTCGCTATCCCTTGCGATGAAGGCGGATGGTTACGCAAAGAACGCCTGTGGCCCTTCGTCGCAGCGTTACAATGTCAGAGCCTCATTATGTCTCTGATGATGCAAGAAATCTTCGAGCAGCCCCAAGCGCTGGAGCGGACCTTCCGCGCCGAACGCGAGCACGCGCGGGAATTTGAACGCTTCGCTCGCGGCCGAAATTTCCGCTTGGTCGTGCTGGTGGCGCGCGGGACTTCCGACAACGCCGCGCTTTTCGGACGATACCTGATCGAATTGACCACGGGAATCCCGGTTTCTCTCGCCGCGCCTTCCATCCACACGCTCTATCACGCCCGCCTGGATTTTCGCGATGCCTTGGTGGTAGGCATTTCCCAGTCCGGCGAGGGGACCGACATCAATCTGGTTCTGAAGGCGGCGCGGCGGGAGGGCGCGGTCACGCTGGGAATCACCAACGAGGCGCGCTCCACGATGGCCGGCTTGGTGGACGAGCTCTTTCTCGTGCGCGCCGGAAGACAGCACTCCGTCGCCGCCACCAAAACCTACACCGGCCAACTCCTGCTTCTGTATCTTCTGGCCTCGGCGCTGGGCCGTCACATTACTCTGGCGAGGGTCGGCGAAATTCCGGGGCGGGTGAAACAGGCACTGAATCTCGCGGGTGAGATTCAGGCGCTGGCCGAACGATATCGCTACATGCGCCAGTGTGCCGTGGTGGCGCGGGGGATCAACTATGCCAACGCCTACGAGCTGGCCTTGAAGCTGATGGAGACCTGCTACGTGGTCTCGGAGCGATTCTCCTCCGCCGATTTCCTGCACGGCCCAATCGCCCTGATCGAGCGCGATTTTCCCGTGTTGATGATTATGCCAGAGGGGAAGACCTTTGCCGATCTCAAGAAACTGATCGGTGGGCTGAAAAGGCTGCGCGCCGATACGTTGGTGATTTCCTCCGATACAGCGCGACTGCCGCGGGAGGTACACACCATCCGCGTCCCAGGACTGATGCCGGAAATTTATTCGCCGATTCCGTATATCGTTCCGGGGCAACTTTTCGCCGCTTCACTCGCCAAGGTGAAAGGTCTCGACCCGGACAAGCCGAGGTCGCTCAAGATTGTGACGAAGACTGTTTAGAAAACGTCCTTTGTCATTTGTCCTTGGTCATTGGCCGATTTTTTGCGTTCACCCACGGTAATCACACAACGGACAAAGGACAAGCAGGTTGCAATGGACACGCTGATGACAGGACTGCGAATTCTTATTGTTGCCTCGCTTGCGGTTGCTTCAACGCCAGCTTCCGCGCAGTTGACATTGAGCCCTGCCCAACAAAAATGGGTGGACAAAACTCTGACGGGCATGACGCTGGACGAGAAGATTGGGCAGCTAATGTTCCCCGTTGCCTCCGGCAAATTCACTAATCTGGATAGCGATGAATTTCAGAAGGTCAAAGAGAATATCGAGAAGTATCACGTGGGCGGCTACCACATGGAAGGCTATTCGGGAGGCAATCCGGCCTCGGGCGCGCTCTTGATCGGCCGCATGCAAGCGCTCGCCAATACTCCGCTGCTCATTACGGCGGACTTCGAAGGCGGCGCCGGCTATCAATTCGAAGGCGCCACGCGATTTCCGCGCGGCATGGCCATCGGCGCCACAGGCGATCCTCAGTATGCGTACGACGCCGCCAGTTTTACAGCGCAAGAGGCCAAAGCGATCGGGGTGAACGTGAACTTCTATCCCGTGGTGGACGTCAACGATAACCCCGCCAATCCCATCATCAACATCCGATCCTTCGGCGAAAACCCGCAGCGAGTGGGCGAGTTTGGCGCAGCCTATGTGAAAGGCTCGCAGGAAGCGGGCGTCATCGCCACCGCTAAACATTTTCCCGGGCACGGCGACACGAGCGTGGATTCACACCTTGAGCTGCCGGTGCTCAACTTCGATCGCGCGCGTCTCGACCAGATCGAGCTTCCGCCGTTCGAGGCCGCGATGAAATCGGGTGTGGGAGCGGTGATGACCGCGCACATTTACCTTTCGCAGTTCGAGAAATCGCCCGGAGTTCCGGCGTCACTTTCGGGCGCTATCACCACTGACCTCTTGCGCAGGGACCTCGGCTTCCAAGGCTTGGTCTTCACCGACGCTCTTCCCATGCACGCCATCACTTCAAACTTCGGCGCGACTCAATCGCCGGTGATGGCCATCAAGGCGGGCGCCGACGTGGCTCTCGAACCAGTCGATCTTCCGGGCGCGTTTGCGGCGCTCCAGGCCGCGGTGAAGAGCGGCGAGATCACCATCGAGCGCATCGACCAGTCGGTGCGGCGCCTGCTCGCGGCGAAAGCGTGGGCGGGACTGAGCGCCCCACGGAAATCGGGTCTGGATCAGATTGACACTCTGGTGGGCAGCCCTGCCGCGCAGCAGAAATCGCAGGAGATCATCGAGCATGCGTTGACGCTGGTGAAGGACGACCAGAAGGTGCTGCCGCTACATTTGAACGACGACGACCAAGTGCTGCTGGTAAATTTTGTGGACGCCAGCGATCAGGAAAACCCCGGCTACGCGGGCGCCATTTTTCGTTCCGAGTTTATGAAGCGCCATCCGAAAACGGTTTATGCCTGGGTCTCGCCCTCGATTTCCGCCAGCGAAGCGGCGCTGATTCGCGAGCTCGCCGGCTCGTATAAGACCATCGTCGTCTCGTGCTCGATTCGCATTGCGTCCTACAAAGGCGCAATCGGCCTGGACGATGTCCAGCAGAATCTCCTGCACGCTCTGGCCCAACACAAAGGCACGTTCGTGTTCGCGCTCTTCGGCAGCCCGTACCTTCTGAACTACATCCCTGAATTGCCGAGCTACGCGCTAGCCTATGAGTATTATCCCGGTGCCGAAACCGCCATGGTCCGCGCCATCTTTGGCGAGATTCCATTCATGGGCAAACTGCCAGTGACGGTGGGGAGTTTTCCAATCGGCTTCCGCCTCGAGAAGAACGAGGCGCCCCAGCCAACGCCCAGCAAACCGTAAAATTGCAATGATTGACCGGTGTGGAGTTGTGGGAGTTCACCGCACACGGCTCGCCATCGAAACCGCTGTGTCGAAACTCAGTGCTGCGCACGCTTCCTGTTGCGGGTTGCTATTTGCCTGGTTGGAATCCCGGCACGCCGAATTGCCAGAGCAGGAAGCTGAACTCGTCAGCCAGTTCTTCCTGGCGCTGCGTTTTGGTGGAGCCGAATCCGTGGCCTGCTTCATAGTCCACGCGCAGCAGGATCGGCTTGCCGCTCGCGGTGGCGGCCTGCAAGCGCGCCGCCATTTTCCCCGGCTCCCACGAGATGACGCGCGGATCGTTGAAGCCCGTGGTCACCATGACCGCCGGATACTTCGTTCCATCCACCACATGGTGATAGGCGCTCATGGCGTAGAGTCCCTTGAAGCCTTCTTCGGTCTTCACCGTGCCAAATTCCGGAATGTTCGGCGGGCCGTTCTCAGTGAACTCGAAGCGCACCATGTCGGACGCCGGCACCGCGTCAATCGCCGCCGCGAACAGATCCGGCCGCTCGGTGATGGAGCGGCCAATGGTGATGCCTCCCGCGCTGCCGCCCAGCGCGCCCAGATGCGCGGCGTCCGTGTAGCGATGCGCAATCAGGTACTCTCCGCAGGCAATGAAATCCTTCCAGGTATTCTGCTTGTTCAGTCCTTTGCCCGCCAAGTGCCAGTCTTCACCGTGTTCGCCTCCGCCGCGCACATGCGCGACGGCAACCACGCCGCCGAGGTCAAACCAGGGAATTCGCTTCGGATCGAATTCCGGATCTTCGGTGATGCCGTAAGCGCCGTAGCCGCGCAGCAGCGTAGGATGCGAGCCGTCCAGCCGGAAGCCCCGCTTGTGAATGATGGAGAGCGGCACCATCGTGCCATCGTAACTCCTCACTTTCACTTCCACAGATTCCAGATCCTTGGGATCGTCGTAAGGGCCGATGGGCTGAAGCTGGGTGTCTGTGACTCGCTTGGATTGGGGATCGTAGGCGTATATCTTGTTGGCCTTCGTCCACGCGGCCATTTCCAGAAGAGTCCCGGGCACGCGCTGGTCCGTTGCCGCGAGCGCGACGGTGCCGTCGAAAGGCAGCGCGACCGGCTCGGGGCTGGCGCCATAGGGCACGCGCACCAAGCGCCCGACGCCGCCGTCGAGCTCCTGCACGTAGAGCGCGTCTTGGGCGGCAGCGAGGTTGCCAATCACGGTTCCGCTGGCCGGCACGATCACCTCCGCCTGAGCGACGTTGGGGTCCGAGAGCTTGGTGTGAAGCACTTTGAATCGCGAGGCATCCTTGTGCGACAAAAGATAGATTTCGTCGCCGTGAACGTCGAATTCGGTCACGTCGTCATCAACGTCGCAAATCTTTTTCCAGGGAATGTCCGCCTTGCCCAACGAATCGAGCGGCGCGGCATACATCGTCAACTCGTTTTGGACTCCGTGCGCGATCACACCGAGCGCATACGGCGACTCCGGCACGACGCCGACGAACGGGATGTCTTCCGCCTTCACTGCAACTGTGGGAGAGACTTCGAAGCCGAAGACCAGCGGGTCCTTGTCCGGGTTCGCGCCCAGCACGTGCAGGTAAGCGCGGCTCTTGAGATAACGGTCGGTGGGCGCCGCATCCGGCGCTAGCTTTTGAAGCCGGTTGTATGCGAACGAACGACCATCCGGCAGCCACGCTGGACTTCCAAACTGCGCTCGGTCGATGACGTCGCCCGTTTCCTTCCCGGTGGCTGCATCCACAACACGCAGCACTGCGTCCTCTGAGCCGGCCGGGGACGCGCCAAAAGCCACGTAGCGGCCGTCGAGCGAGGGAGCGTAGTAATCGATGGCAAAATGGGGGCCACCGGTTTTGGCGAACTTCGCAGGGTCCACGAGCATTTTCTCATCGCCCGCCAAGCCATCGCGCATGTAAATCTTCGCAATGTCCTCGGAAGCGAGACGCTTCTGGTAGAAGTAGCGGCCGCTGGGAAGGCGATGCACGTCAAACACGCGCGACGGAGCCGATTCATCAAGCTGCTTGATTTTGGCCAGAAGCGCGGCCCGTCCTGGAATGGCCGCCAATTGAGCGCGCGTGTAATCGTTCTGCTTCTTGAACCAGTCGGAAACTGCGGGGTCCTTCAGGTTTTCCATGTACCGGTAGGGGTCAACCACCTGTGTGCCGAAGTATTCTTCCGTCACCGGCTGAACAGGCGCTACAGGAGGCGCTGCGGGTGGGTTTTCACTTGCGCCCTGACCATAGGACCGATGGAGCACCGCAATGCTGGAGAGCGCCAAGGCGAGGCCACCGACCAACAACAATCCGCGAAGCTGCAAGCTTGCACTGACCTTTCGCATATTCACTTCACCTCAGAGATAGAGAGCGAGCACATGGACGCGAGCGCCCTGCCCGAACCGGCCGCCACCAGATGCACGGGACTGCGGAAATTGTGCCCAGTGATGCGTGGGAAGTCAAGATGGGCAAGATGCGGGCGCAGGCATCCCCGCAAGCTGCGTTCTGCTCGGTGCCTACTGCTTTCCCGGGCGGTTCAGGTTTGACAGACCGTAGTTGCGGATGTCACCAAAAGTGCCGACGCCGACGTGAACAATCGACACCCATCGCTCGGCTCGGTGATGGCCCTTGTGGTGGCACCAGTAAGAGACGGCGACTGACACCGCGGTGCCGGCGAGCTCGATTCCGGCAAAGAGCGGCTTGTTATCTACAATGGAGTTGGTCAGGAGAACTTCGTTCACGCGGCGCTCGCGGAAATGTTGGGTCGAACTGTAGTCAAAGCCCCGCGCCAGCGCCACGCCGGTGAACAGCGCCACATTTTCTTCGTCCCAAAACTTGTGGGTGTGGGTTGCACGCGGCCGAGCCGTTGATTGGGCAGGCGCGGCGGCCGTCGTCGATTCGGTTTTCGCCCGCCCTGTCTCTTGGGCAGAGAGCGAACCAACAGCCGCAGACAGGCCGATCAGCAGAAGTACTGTCACTGTTGAGTGGGGTTTGCGCATCGTTTCGCCGAAGGCGGCTTCCGAGAATATCAGACGACTCGAAATCCCGGAACAGAAAAGAGACCAGGGCTGTCGGTCAGATTTCCAATAGGGCGTTTCCCCAGGCGGATTCCTGAAGACCGCTGCGTACCGGAACCGTGGAAGTTTCCGGGTACGCCGTCATCCGGGCACGATCGCCAGAATGTGATGAGGGCGACCCGCATTTACGTCTGACCCATACGTTCACTGAACTGGACGGGCGGACGACACGCCCTTTTTCGCTGCTGTTGACTAGAGCGCATCCATCTCCTGTACAATCCACTTGCACCCATGCCACTAAACGTCGGCACCAAGCTCGGCCCGTACGAGATCAAATCCGCCATCGGCGCGGGCGGCATGGGAGAGGTCTATCGCGCCCGGGATACGCGGCTGGGGCGCGACGTGGCGATCAAGGTCCTGCCGCTGCATCTCTCATCCAATCCGGATCTGAAGGAGCGCTTCGAGCGTGAGGCCCGGGCCATTTCGTCGCTGAATCATCCCCGCATCTGTACCCTGCACGACGTTGGGCACCAAGACCGCGTCGACTTTTTGGTGATGGAGTATTTGCAGGGAGAGTCGCTGGCAGAGCGATTGAAAAAGGGTGCGCTGCCGTTGAAGGAGATCCTGAAGATTGGAATGGAGGTCAGCGAGGCGCTGGAGGTGGCGCATCGGGCGGGAATTGTTCACCGCGATCTGAAGCCGGGCAACATTATGCTGACCCAAAGCGGCGTCAAGCTGATGGACTTTGGGTTGGCGAAGGCCACGGCGGCGGACTGGGAGGCAGGGCCATCGAACGCGCCGGTATTATCGGCTGCCCCCACCGTGAGCGGACCCGGTCCCGGTCCACCTCTCACCAGGGCGGGCACGGTGATGGGCACTGTCCAGTATATGTCGCCGGAGCAAATTGAGGGTAAGAACGCCGACGCGCGATCCGACCTGTTTGCGCTAGGCGTGGTCCTGTACGAAATGGCAACCGGCAAACGGCCGTTTGAGGGCAAGAGCCAAGCCAGCGTGGCCAGCGCGATTCTGGAAAAGGACCCGGAGCCGATCTCGGCCATTCAGTCGCTCACGCCGCCGGCCTTCGAGCACGTGGTGACAACGTGCCTGGCGAAGAACCCGGATGAGCGTTTCCAGGCGGTCCACGACGTGAGGCTGGAGCTGAAGTGGATCGCGGCTTCCCAGCTTGTGGCCCAGGCGGCGCCCGTGGCGTCGAAAACGGCAGCAAGAATCCTGCCCTGGGCCTTGGTAGCACTCATCGCGCTGGTTGCCGGCGGCGCATTTTTTCTAACCAGGCACGCTCAGCCTCAGGTTCACTACACCACGGTTACCTTTCGTGAGGGCATCCTCCAGGCGGCGCGCTTCTCCCACGACGGACAAACCATCATGTACAGCGGCAAATGGGAGGGCGAGCCTCCGCAGGTGGCCACCGCGCGAGTGGGCAGTCCGGAGTCGCGGCCCTTGGGAATAGCGTCAGGAGCGATTGCATCGGTCTCTTCTTCTGACGAGTTGGCAGTTTTGCAGGGATGCGAAACCGTCTTCCTTATGGATTGCGGGGGGACTCTGGCGACGGTGAGCCTGGCCGGAGGAGCGCCCCGCGCTTTGGCAGGGCACGTCGCTTATGCCGATTGGAGTCCCGACGGAAAGCAGTTGGTGGTATCGATCTACTCGCCGGACGGAGCCCGGCTGGAGTATCCGCCCGGACATCTGCTGTGCGAGCAGAAGGCCGGCTGGTTCGGTCACCCCAGATTTTCTCCGGACGGTAGCTTGATCGCCTTCGAGAACCACCCAGTTTTTGGTGATGACCTAGGTGCGATTGAGTTAGTGGATCTCAGCGGCAAGCGAACGGTGCTCTCCCAGCAGCGGACGAGTCTCGAAGGATTGGCCTGGAGACCGGATGGGAAGGAAGTGTGGTTTGGAGGAGCCACCGGCTCTGGGGGTTGGGCCAGCGCGATTTATGCCGTGACGCTTTCGGGCAAGGAAAGAACCTTGTTGATGCTGCCCTCCGTGCGTCTGCACGACATTGCCAGGGACGGGCGCGTGCTCTTGTCCCATGACACCTGGAGTAGTCAGTTGCTGGGTCTGTTCCCTGGCGATCGGGCAGAGCACCCCTATTCCTGGCTTGACGACACAATTCCCACTGCGATCTCTTCCGACGGGCGCTTGATCAGCTTTAATGAAGAGGGAGAAGTCTCTATTTACACAGCGGGTGACAATTTGGCCTATTACCGGCGCACGGATGGCTCGGCAGCGGTCCGCCTGGGCCTTGGCGATGCGACCATCTCGCCTGACGGCAAGTTGACTGTCGCGTGTAATCGAAGAGACCGCAAGCTGCTGCTTCAGCCCATCGAGCTGGGGGAGACGGAGGAGCTGCCCACGCCCGGACTAGTCTCCTTCAACCACGCGGTCTGGTCCGACGACGGCCGCCAGATTGCTTACGAGGGGCAGACCCTCCAAAATGACTGGAACGTTTACACTCAGCGGGTGGCGAGCGGACCTCCAATCCTGGTGAAGGCCAACGGCCGTAATTCATTTCCGGTCCTTTCGCCCGACGGGGAAACGGTGGCACTACGGGAGGAGCGAGGAGGCATTTCCCTCTATCGTGTGGGTGGGAGCCCGCCGGTCGCTGTGAAAGGGGTGCTCGACCCAGAGTACCCGGTCCGTTTCACCAATGGCGGAAGATCGTTGCTGGTAGTCGAACCGACCGGCGGGGAACTTGTGCTCACCTTGGTGGACTTGGCCAGCGGCCATCGAGAAGTGTGGAAACGGTTCAAAGCAGAAGCCGAGGTAGGAACAACAGTTGTTGTGACGCCCGACCTCAAGTACTTCGCATATCCGTCTCCTCGGCTTTCATCTGAGCTCTATCTCGTGGACAACTTGCGCTGAAGGGCACAGCAGCCGGTTGTTCAACAAACTTACGGCTGCGAGTCCGCGCCCAGAACTATTGGTCTTCCACCAGCACGCAACTGACGCCATGTGTGCGAGCATCGGTCAGGTGTTCGATAAGCACCCGGGAAATTTGGACCGTTACCGGAGCGAGTGGTCGGCCACTCGGAAGCTGGCCCACCACCGGGGGCGGTTCATTCAACCACCAGCAGCCCGTGCGGTGGCAATCCCAGCGTGGCCGCATCTTCCTCCAGCGATGCGCCTGAGGCGGCGAACACCTGATGAAACGCTTTTCCGCTGGAGCCGGGAATGGCGAGATGGCACGCGACAGGAAACTCGGTAAAGTTCGCGACCGCTACGCGTGAGCCGATCGGAAACACCGCCACGCGCGGCGGCGCGTCGGGAGAAGTCACTTCGAAGCCCGCCACAGCGCTCCGCAGTGATGCCAATGCGGCGCGCAGCTTTGGCGTGAGTGATTGGGTTTTGTTTTGGGCGTCCACATAGGTCAGGTGAGGAAGGGCATCAGAAAAAACATCAAGTGTGCCGCTGCCTTCGCGGACAGTCTTGAACAGCTCGCCCTTCGCGAGACTGATCGAGTCTGGCGCGGGCAAGCGAGGGTCGCCGTCCAACAGATGGGCCAGGCCTTCACTCACCAGAGCGGTGTGCCCGGCATTCAAGAAGCGCACCAGCTTGGGAACAAACTCTGCATCCTCGAGCGCATGAGCTGCAAAAATGGCGGCGGGCGCGTCCTGGGGAAAGTGCGAGGTCGGCTGAAGCGGTATGGCCAGCATCCCAATCTGGTCAAACAGATAAGCTTCGTCGCCCGGATCGCTCGAGGGCGGCTTATAGGCGGGGATTCCGTGCCACCCTGTGATCAGCTTTCCCAGGTTGTCGAGTTTAGGACGCTCCGCAGCGAGGGCTTCGGCCTGGGCGGGATATTCTGAAGCGAGCGCGCCGTAGTGAAAGAGAAAAGTCTCCGGAGCGCCCGCCAACAGTGTCACGTAGGCCTGGTCGAGGTAAAAAGTAGGATCGGTCCCGTAGGGATCGAACCAACCGCCGCCGTTCTTTGTTCCCGCCACGTCCGTGAGCCAGCGATACAGAAAGAAGCCGCGATACTGCTGGGTGTGTCCCCATTCATCCGAGCTCGGATCGCGGAGCTCGGTGCCGACCCAGACCCGGTCGTATAGCGCCGACTCCTCCGCGACCGAATAGCCGCGGTCTTGGAATTTGTCATACCACTGGGGATATTTCAGAATAATCTTCACGTTGGGATTCGCCGCCCGCGCCGGCCCCAGCACGGAGTCGCGGCTGACTTGGAGCATCAAATTCTTCCGATACTCCCGCCAGCTCATCCCGCCTCTTGCCGCGGCACATTCCGAGCACTCGCAATCGGTGAAGAAAAAATCGTCGATCATGATTTCATCGAAGATCTCAGCCGCCGATTGGAAGATCTTCGCCAGGCGAGAGCGGTTCGCGCGGTTGGTGTAACACGCCACGACGTTCCAGCCGGTAGAAGGCTTGCCGAGCCCTGTCGTGGTGACACACCCCGAAACCTTCAGGCCGGCTCGACGAAACTCATCGCGCGATGTCTTCAGAATGTCGGAGTCGGCCTGATATCCGTCGCGGAAAACCTCGATATAGACCTTGGAAATACCCATCCGGCGGCAGAACTTCAAAGCCTCCGCCCGGCCCTCTCCAGTTGAGAGATACTTGTGAACATCTTGAGCCGTGAAAAGGGTGGACCAATCGGCTCCCTTCAGAGGCCGCGGCAGCAAGGTCACTGTGCCCACCAGAGAAACCAACACCAAACCATTCATCAGATGGCGAATGGCCATCGAGCAAAGCGTGCGATTGGAAGATGTCATTCGGAAACTCTCCTTACGATCCGCCCTCAGGGGCAATTCATGAATTGCTCCTACAAGTACTTGCGAAACCACTCCACCGTGCGTTCGATCACTTCGCGTTCCCACTCGACCGACGTGAACGTGTGGTCCGCGCCGGGAATGATCACTTTCTCTTTCGTAACGCTGCCCGCCGCCTGCAAATAATCCTCCGGGTGGGAGAGAGGGAGGTGTTCATCTTTTTCCGGATGAATGATCAGAGTGGGCTGCTTGAAGCGGGCAATTGATTTTAATGGCTCAACCTTTTCGATATCGTGGAGAAAGCGCTGCGACACAAGGTGTCCGCCATAGTCCCGGTCTTCATCGCTGCCCGCGACAGAAACCGTCTTGATTTCCGCCAGAGTGCGCAGGTGGGCGGGATGCGCTAGCGCCGACCACAACACCAGCGCCCGTACGCGGGTCGGCGCCGCAACGCACGCGGCAACGGCGCCGCCCATCGACATCCCAAGAAGCCCGGTGCGCGCCGGGTCAATTGCAACCCACCGCCGAAAGAACTCGATCGCGGCTCGGGCGTCAGCGATCTCGCCGTCGAGCGTCACCTCGCGAAATTCTCCTTCCGACTCGCCGGAGCCGTAAAAGTCAAATCGCAGCGAGGCGATGCCCGCTTTGGCCAAGGCGCGCGCGCACTTCACGAACATCCAATGCGACTCCATGCGGTCGCCAGTGAAGCCATGGAAGAAAACCACACCCGGCACGCGCGTGCGCGGCGAACTCGTGGCAGGACGGTGAATCATGCCACGCAGCCATTTGCCGGAATGATTCTGAAACTCCACCAGCGACTCGAGTCGGACCACGAAAACCTCCACAGAAGTTGAGAGTTAAGAGTTAAGAGTTCAGAACCGAAAGTCGAAAGATGTTCGCGGACTTACGCTTTGACTCTTAACTCTCAACTCTTAGCCTTTATCCTGACTTCTGTCTTCTGTCTCCTGCCTCCTTGCTCCTTCTGGTAAGACTCCATAGCGTTGGAAAGATAATCCAGAGACCCGCTCGCCGCCAGGCGATAGTGGATGCGATTCGAATGCTTAACCTGCCGCATGGCGATGGAGTCGCAGAAAACCACGTCGGCGCCGCGCAGTACACCCGGGCTTTCGAGCGGCAGGCGGTACAGGGCGAGCGTGTGCCGGCGCCCGACGGCGGGGGCCAAGAATCCTTGCGCCGTCTGAAGGAAAAGCTGGCTGACCGACACGACCGCAATCACGGACGGATCGCGCAACTTGCGGACCAGATTCACGTGTTCGTCCGCGGCGCAGAAAGCGATGGGGACTCCGGGACGATCCTTCGGCGCGAGTGGTTCCGTGTCTGCGACCGCATACTGCGGTGTTGCCACCAGCCCGCCGATTACAAGGCCGGGATGGCTTGCCAAGTCCGCCCTCGAGCACCCGGCCACAGGCCAGCGCACGACTTCTCGAATCTCTGCTTCCAACAATTGCCGCAGCCCCGGCTCCTCCTCCACCACCAGAATGTGGTCGGGTGGCTGGGCTAGCAAGCGCCGCCGTACTGCTTCGCGAAGCGCTTGCAGTGAATAGCCATGTCGTCGAGCCATCTCAATCGTTTGATTGATCAAGTCATCCAGGTCTCGACGCACCTCAACTCCGGGGGACCCTTCGGACGGTTGAATCACCACCAGATGGCTGCCGCGCCGACTCACCGCCCAATGGCGGCGCACCAGGTCCTGATAAGCTTCACTGACTGTGTTGTGGTGGATTTTCAGCCGCCGCGCCAACTCGCGCACGCTGGGCAAAGCCTCGCCGGGTTTCAACTTGTCGGTCGCAATCAGCAAGATGATTTGCTCTGCGACCTGGTGACGAAGCGGGACCTCACTCTCTTTACTGATGCGGACGTCCATGCGGATTCGACCTATAAGAAAGCGCGGCCTGGGATCTGGGCTACCCATGCCCGGCTTGAGTGCAATTCTACTCCCAACTCAGCGTTGTGACACTTCCGAAACTGTCATGCCCTATGTAGCCCGTCTGCAACTTTCCCGTTAACCTGTCTCGCCGAGGTGGCAACGATGTGCAATGATACTGTTGGTTGGCCTTCGGTGGACGGGTCCGTCGGCTGATCTCGTACTTAGCCGCCCGCTAGGAAGTTCGGATAACATGTCGTATAGTGCGGCCTGGCCGCAGCGATAACGAGGGCCTCTGTGCTCTCCGGGCTTCCCCAGGCTTTAACGCAGCCCGGCCCGTGGCCGCAGCCAAACTTGGCCAAAGTGGCAAGTGGCGAGCGAAAGACAATTCTTCGCGCGCCGAGCAGAAGTTCGGGATTAGTAGCAAAGAGAACACGGAGCGTCTCAGTGCCCTCCGTGTTGAGTCTTTTCTGAGCGCCGAGTCCGCAGAGACGCTACTGATACAAAGCAATGTCCGCCCCAGCTCAAGGATATTCTCGAGTTTTGAAACGGCCTGGATTTGCGAATCTCCTCGCTGCCCAGGCGCTGGCGGTTTTTGACGACAACACCTTTAAGCAAACCCTCTTCTTCTACGCCGCAGCCACCCTCACTAATCAGGCGGCGCGCTCCCGAGTCATTGGGTGGGGCACAGCACTATACGTCTTGCCCTACATTTTTCTCTCTTCGTACGCGGGTCAAGTCGCAGACCGTTTTTCAAAGCGCCACGTCATCATCTCGTTGAAGATCATTGAGGCGGTAATCCTGACATTCGCCACTTATGCGATGTTCATCGGCCACATCAACGCCATGCTGGGCGCCCTCCTCTTGCTCGGCATTCACGCCGCGTTCCTCGACCCGGCCAAGGAAGGCATCTTGCCCCAGATATTTCCGGACGAAGACCTTTCGCGCGCCAACGGCCTGATGCAACTGACGGTCTACAGCATGATCGTCCTCGGGCCGGTGGCCGCCGGCTTCCTGTTCGACTACTTCCGGCCGGCCAACTACATCCCCGTGGCGATCCTGGTCGGAACGGCTCTGACCGGATTGCTGCTGGCCGTGGGCGTCACGAAAGTGCCGCCGATCAGCCGGGGCGAAAAATTCCGCCTCAACCTCGCGGGGGAATTCTGGCACGACTTCGCAGAAATCCGGGCTTCGCGTGCGCTCTTCCAGACAGTCTTGGCCATCGCCTATTTCTGGTTCCTGGGCGCCGTCTATCTCCAGAACGTCATCGGCTACGGTCATGATCTGCTCCATTTGAGTGCCACGGGCATCAGCTACCTGACGGCTTCGGTTTCGGTAGGAATCGCGTTGGGCGCCTTCATCGCTGGTAAGCTTTCGGGAGACCAGGTGGAACTGGGACTGGTTCCGATCGGGTCAGTCGGACTGGGTATCTTCGGCGTCTACCTCTATTTCGCTCACCACTCTTTTGCACACGCCATCGCCGGGCACTTCCTGATCGGATTTTCCGGCGGGATTTTTATCATCCCTCTCCAGTCATTCCTGCAAGCGCGCGCTGGTGAACATTCCAAGGGCCGCGTTATCGCCACCTCCAACGTTCTCACCTTCACCGGCGTGGTTCTCGGCGCGGGTCTGTTTAATCTGCTCTCCGGGCCCGCGAATCTACAGCCCAACGAAATCCTGCTGGTGATGGCGGTGATTTCGTTTGCCGCCACAGCCTACATTATGACGGTGCTGCCCGACTTCACCATCCGTTTGTGTCTCTGGTTGCTCGCTCACACTTTCTATCGCGTCCGGGTGCTCGGCGGGGAGAACCTGCCCAAGCGCGGTCCGGCGCTGCTGGTGTGCAATCACATCTCCTATGTTGACCCTTTCCTGATCGGGGCCTGTACGCAGCGCTTCGTTCGTTTCTTGATGTACCGTCACTTTTACGAAACTTCCGGCGTGCACTGGCTGGCAAAACTCATGGGTGCGATTCCGATTGCGGAGAACGATCCGCCGAGAAAGGTGGTGGAATCGCTGCGCGAGGCGCAGGCCGGGCTGCGGCAGGGGGATTTGGTTTGTATCTTTGCCGAAGGCGCCATCAGCCGCACCGGAAATCTCCTCGGTTTCCGCCACGGCTTCGAGCGCATCACGCGCGGGCTCGATGTGCCCATCATTCCCATCCACCTCGACCGCGTTTGGGGCAGCATCTTCAGCTACGAGCGCGGGAAATTCTTTTTCAAGTGGCCGCGCCGGATTCCTTATCCGGTCACAATAACCCTGGGCAAGGCGCTGGCGGGCGATTCCACCGCTTTCCAGGTTCGCCAGGCCGTCATGACGCTGAGCGCCGACGCCTTTGCGCGACGCGATGCCACCCAGCGCCCGCTGCCCGAACTTTTCCTGGACTCGGCGCGGCGCAACTGGCACCGCTTCGCCATGGCCGATTCTTCCGGTCGACGATTGAACTTTGGCCGCACTCTCGTCGGCGCGATGCTTTTCCGCCGGATGATCCTTGAACGCTGCCGTGATGAAAAAATGGTGGGAGTTCTCTTGCCGCCCTCGGTGCCCACGGCCCTCTTAAACATAGGCATCAGCCTGGCGGGCCGTGTTCCGGTGAACCTGAACTACACCGCCTCGGCAGAGGCCATCGCCACGGCCATTGAGCGTTGCGAAATGAAAACCATCTTCACCTCCGAGAAGCTTCTCGAGCGGCTCTCGATTCCGCGCCATCCCGGGATGGTGATGATCGAAGACGCGGCGAAGGATTTCTCTTCCTCGGCGAAAATTGCTTATGCGCTGGCGGCGCGCCTGTTGCCGCGCTTCGCCTTGCACGCTTGGCTCTTGCCCCGCGACGCAAGCCTGGATTCGCTCGCCACGGTAATTTTCTCCAGCGGCTCGACCGGCATTCCCAAGGGCGTGATGCTGAGCCATCGCAATATCGTTTCCAACGTCGAGGGTATTCAGCAGGCCATCGCCGTCGATCGCAACGATTGCTTGCTGGGGATTCTTCCTTTCTTCCACTCCTTCGGTTTCACCGTCGGGCTCTGGCTGCCCATGCTCTCCGGGTTCGGCGCGGTTTATCACGCCAATCCGCTGGAAGCGCGCAAGGTCGGCGAGCTGTGCCAGAAGTACGGCGTCACGCTCTTGGTCAGCACGCCCACGTTTGCGTGGAGGTACGTGCAAGTCTGCGCTCGCCGGGACTTCGCTGCTCTCCGATTCGCCGTCGTAGGCGCGGAAAAGATGAAGCCGGAGCTCGCTCAGGCTTTCAAAGAAAAATTCGGCAAGGATTTGTTTGAGGGTTACGGCTGCACGGAACTCTCTCCCGTCGTCGCGGCGGGCGCGCCGGGATATTCCGGGCCAGACGAAACACAGCTCGGTCACAAAGCGGGCACAGTCGGCCAACCGATTCCGGGAGTCGCCGTGCGTGTCGTTAATCCGGAATCGTTTGCTGAGCTCGGGCCGGACCACGAGGGCATGCTGCTCGTCAAGGGTCCGAGCGTGATGATGGGCTATCTGAACGAGCCGGAAAAAACTCGCCAGGTCATACTGCAAGACGGTTGGTACGTCACGGGCGACATCGCGCGCGTCGACGAAGACGGATTCATCACCATCACCGACCGGCTCTCGCGCTTCTCCAAAATCGCCGGCGAAATGGTGCCGCACCTCCAGGTGGAAGACGCGCTGCACAAGGCCTTGGGCGCTGTCGAGCCAAAACTGGTCGTGACTTCAATCCCCGACGAACAGAAGGGAGAGAAACTGGTCGTGCTGCACACGGCGCTCGGCACGCCCATTGATGATTTGCTGAAGCGACTGCGCGATTCCGGCCTGCCTAGACTGTGGCTGCCGCGCAAAGAAAATTTCTTCCCCATTGATGCCCTCCCGTTCCTCGGCAGCGGCAAACTCGATTTGCACTACGTGAAGGAAATCGCCAAGAAGCTCGCCGCCGTGTAACCGACAGCGGCCGCGGGCGGGCCTGCCGCCTAGCGCCGACGCTTCTACCTTGGCCATTGCGGGCTGCGCACGGTCCCGTCGAAATCGTGGCTGGTCTTGAAGCGCTCAAACTGGCCTTGGCCGCCAGCCGGCGCAGTTTTCGCGGCCAGCGCCGGCACATCTGTTTCGCTCGGCGGACGGATGAGCCCATCAACGGAAACGCGCTGCCGACGCAGCGCCATGCTCCACGAAGCTCGGCGCGCTTCTCTATTGTTTCGATGCGAGGACAAGTATAATGTCACTACGCGCGGGGGTGGCGGAATTGGTAGACGCAAGGGACTTAAAATCCCTCGGCCCGCAAGGGCTGTGCGGGTTCGATTCCCGCCCCCCGCATTAAGTTTACTTGGACCTTCAGGTCGCCCTGGCGGTTGGTCGTGAGGGGCTCGAAGTTGCCGTCTGATCGCGCCGTGCCTGGTTCGTGGGAACCCTCATCGAGCATGACGCCGAAGGACGCCGCTGGGAAGGCCTCAGCCTGTGAATTCCTTGAGGAATTCTGTCGCCGAAGTTTTCGGAATCTATGATATTTTTTGGGGCCTATGAAAAATGGAATCGGTGGGGCAAAATGCCACACTTTTCCCAAAATCGCAAATTTCTGCAAATTTTATTTTCGCGCAACTTCTTTATTTCCAGCAGATAAAAAAAATAGTTTCAAAAGTTGCAAAAGTTTCAATAGTTTCATTCGAGAGTTCCTCGGCTGCCGTGTAGTACGCATGAGTTAATATGTAGCAAGTACTTCTCCGCCCTGGTTGAAGGCCCTGTTGGCAGTGTGGATTCCGCTCGGCGGGATCGGCGTCAAGAAAATGTCGCCCCTCAGCCCGCCCCGGCTCGCCCCGCACCGATTCGGTCCCGGACCCATGCCGGAATCGGGCCGGGGTGGCCGCGCGCGGCACGGCATGCGCCAAGCTCGAAACGGCGTTCGAGCGCTATCGTTTTGGATTGGTGCCGAGCGGCCTTGTCTCCCCGAACGAAGGGAAGGCGCAACTTGCCGATGCCGATTTTGCCTAGAACGACCTTGTCAAAAGGCCCAGACTGAATCCTTAGGCCGAGCCCGAATCCTTACCGGACGGAACCAGGAGAGGAGTGTGACAAGAATCGGTCCACGCTGGTAAAATGCGCAACTAGTGTGGACGGCCAAGCGTCTAAAACTCAGTGCGCCGCCCTCGGTGGGAGAGAGGCGTCGCAATGGCAACACCCTGGAAACTGGATGAGGCAAACGAAAACAGTTGCAGCGGTCGTAGTAGTGGCGGTGGTGGCGCTGGCGCTGGCCGGTTGCGGCAGTGGAGGCGGTGAAGGGGGCACGCCGCCTCCTGCGCCGGTGGTGAGTCTGTCGCCTTCTAGCCTGAGTTTCGGCCTTCAGGAGGTAGGCACCTCCAGCGCGCCCCAGTCCGTGACGCTCGCCAACACGGGCAATGTATCGTTAAGTATCAGCAGCATCACCGCTAGCGGCGACTTCGCCGAGACAACCACCTGCGGCGGCGCAGTATTGGCCGGAGCGAGCTGCACCATCAGCGTGACGTTCACCCCCACGGCCATGGGGACGCGCACGGGGGCGGTCACCGTCACCGACAACGCCGCCGGATCTCCGCAGACCGTCAGCCTTACGGGCACCGGGCAGGCGCCCTCCGTGAGCCTGTCGCCCTCGAGCCTAGCTTTCGGCGGTCAGATGGTGGGAACCACCAGCGCGCCCCAGTCTTCGACGCTCACCAACACGGGCAATGGAACGTTGAGCATCACTAGCATCACCGCCAGCGGCGATTTCGCCGAGACGAACACCTGCGGCAGTTCGGTCGCGGCGGGCGCCTCCTGCACCATCAGCGTGACGTTCACTCCCACGGCCACCGGGACGCGCACCGGGGCGGTCAGCATTACTGACAACGCTGCCGGATCTCCGCAGACCATTGGCCTGACCGGCACCGGGCAAGCGCCCTCCGTGAGCCTGTTGCCCTCGAGCCTGGCTTTCGGCGGTCAGATGGTGGGCACCACCAGCTCGGCCCAGTCTGTGACACTCAGCAACACGGGCAATGGGACGTTGAGTGTCACCAGCATCTCCGCCAGCGGCGACTTCGCTGAGACCGATACCTGTGGCAGTTCGGTGGCGGCGGGCGCCTCCTGCACCATGAGCGTGACGTTCACCCCCACGGCCACTGGGACGCGCACCGGGGCGGTCAGCATTGCCGACAACGCCGCCGGATCTCCGCAGACCATCAGCCTCACGGGCACGGGGCAGGCGCCTGGTGTGAGCCTGTCGCCCTCGAGCCTGGCTTTCGGCGGTCAGATGGTGGGCACCACCAGCTCGGCCCAGTCGGTAACGCTCACCAACACGGGCAATGGGGCGTTGAGTATCACCAGCATCTCCGCCAGCGGCGACTTCGCCGAGACCAACACCTGTGGCAGTTCGGTGGCGGCGGGCGCCTCCTGCACCATCAGCGTGACTTTCACTCCCACGGCCACCGGGACGCGCACCGGGGCGGTCAGCATTACTGACAACGCTGCCGGATCTCCGCAGACCATCGGCCTGACCGGCACCGGGCAAGCGCCCTCCGTGAGCCTGTCGCCCTCGAGCCTAGCTTTCGGCGGTCAGATGGTGGGCACCACCAGCTCGGCCCAGTCCGTGACACTCAGCAACACGGGCAATGGGACGTTGAGTGTCACCAGCATCTCCGCCAGCGGCGACTTCGCTGAGACCGATACCTGTGGCAGTTCGGTTGCGGCGGGCGCCTCCTGCACCATCAACGTGACGTTCACTCCCACGGCCACTGGGACGCGCACCGGGGCGGTCAGCATTGCTGACAACGCCGCCGGATCTCCGCAGACCATCAGCCTCACGGGCACGGGGCAGGAGCCCCTCGTCAACCTGTCGCCCTCGAGCCTGGCTTTCGGCGGTCAGATGGTGGGCACCACCAGCGCGCCCCAGTCCGTGACGCTCACCAACACGGGCAATGGGGCATTGAGTATCACCGGCATCTCCGCCAGCGGCGATTTCGCCGAGACCAACACCTGTGGCAGTTCGGTCGCGGCGGGCGCCTCCTGCGCCATCAGCGTGACGTTCACTCCCACGGCCACTGGGACGCGCACCGGGGCGGTCAGCATTGCCGACAACGCTGCCGGATCTCCGCAGACGATCAGCCTGACCGGCACCGGGCAAGCGCCGGCCGTGAGCCTGTCGCCTTTGAGCTTGAGCTTCGGCTCTCAGCCGGTGGGCACCACCAGCTCGCCCCAGTCCGTGACGCTCACCAACACGGGCAATGGGGCATTGAGTATCACCGGCATCTCCGCCAGCGGCGACTTCGCCGAGACCAACACTTGCGGAAGTACGGTCGCGGCGGGCGCCTCCTGCGCCATCAGCGTGACGTTCACTCCCACGGCCATGGGGACGCGCGTCGGGGCGGTCAGCATTGCCGACAACGCCGCCGGATCTCCGCAGACCCTCAGCCTCACGGGCACGGGGCAAGCGCCCGGCGTGAACCTGTCGCCTCCGAGCCTGGATTTTGGCTTTCAGAGCGTGGGCACCACCAGCGCGGCCCAGTCCGTGACGCTCACCAACACGGGCAACGCGGCGTTGGGCATAACCAGCATCACCGCTAGCGGCGACTTCGCCGAGACCGATACCTGTGGCAGTTCGGTCGCGGCGGGCGCCTCCTGCACCATCAACGTGACGTTCACTCCCACGGCCACCGGAACCCGCACCGGTGCCGTCACTGTCGCCGACAATGCCGCCGGATCTCCGCAGACCGTCAGCCTGACCGGCACCGGGCAAGCGCCCGTCGTTGGCCTGTCGCCTTCGAGCCTGACTTTCGGCTCTCAGACGATAGGCACCACCAGCGGGCCTCAGTCGGTGACACTCACCAACACGGGCAATGGGACGTTGAGCATCACCAGCATCACCGCCAGCGGCGACTTCGCCGAGACTAACACCTGCGGCAGTTCGGTGGCGGCGGGCGCCTCCTGCGCCGTCAGCGTGACGTTCACTCCCACGGCCACTGGGACGCGCACCGGTGCGGTCAGCATTGCTGACAACGCCGCCGGGTCTCCGCAGACCGTCAGCCTCACGGGCACGGGGCAGGCGCCCGGCGTGAGCCTGTCGCCTTCGAGCCTGAGTTTCGGCCTTCAGGAGGTGGGCACCGCCAGCGCGCCCCAGTCTTCGACGCTCACTAACACGGGCACCGTGACGTTGAGCATCACCAGCATCTCCGCCAGCGGCGAGTTCGCCGAGACCGATACCTGTGGCAGTTCGGTCGCGGCGGGCGCCTCCTGCGCCATCAGCGTGACGTTCACGCCCACGGCCACTGGGACGCGCACCGGGGCGGTCAGCATCACCGACAACGCCGCCGGATCTCCGCAGACCATCAGCCTGACCGGCACGGGCACCGCCATCGGGAACGTCAAGTACTGGATCATCATTTACAAAGAGAACCGGACGTTCAACCATTACTTTGGGTGGTATCCCAACGTGTCAGGCGGGACAACGAGCGTGATTCACCGTAACGGCCAGACCTCGACGGCTTACCATCTGCCCGATATCGGGCACTTCGACCTCAACCACGACTACGGCACAGCGCACTACGCCGTTTATGGCGGGGTCATGAACAATTTTGACTTGGCCGAAGGCCAGTTCGGAACGACCGGCGCCGGCTTTGAGAGCTTGTCTCAGTACACGCGGAACGATTTGCCGATTTACTCCCTTCTGGCGGACACCTACCTGTTGTGGGACAACCTCTTCCCCAGCGTGATGAGCGACTCGTATCCCAATCACCTGTACACCATCGCGGCGTCGAGCGGACCTGCGAACAATGCGATTGTTGGCATTACGGCCGGCGGTCAGAACCATTCCTGGGGCTTTGACTCGAACAGTCCCAACGGAGGCCAATGTCTGATCTCCAGCCCCAGCCTGCAGATTGTGAGTTGTAGTCCGGGCGTGGATATTCCCGACATGGTTAGTGAGTTGAACGCCGCGGGCCGTATCGCCCAGATCTGGGGGGCCGCGTTCGACGTTCCGGGCTACACCTGGGTCGCCGCTAACGGGATCAAGAATTTGTGCGGACTCTCGTCGGTGGGTAGCACCGCCTGCCCGATGACCGGGGCGGGAGGGAATTTCTGGCACCCGTTTGTGGGGACTGGAAATCCGCATACGCTAGTCAACGCGATTGCGGCGGAGAACGGGACGCACAACTCGATCGGCGAAGTGCTGATTGTGACTCCAAACGCTGGCACCGAGCACCCTGCCAGTTCCCTCTGCTCGGGGGAGGACTGGACCCGGCAAATCATTCAGGCTGTATTCAACAACCCCACCGTTTACAACAACTCCGTGATCGTCGTGACCTGGGACGACTACGGTGGGTTTTACGATCCAGTAGCCCCGACTTTTCTCGACAACTTTGGCTTGGGGGTCCGAGAACCCGCTTTGATCATCAGTCCGTTCACTGACACCACGACTTGGAGTAACCACGTCTATCATGGGTCTTCTCAGGCCGGATTCGAGGCCATTATCAAGTTGATGGAAACTTGGGCGAGTGCAAAGGGCGCTCCCATCGCCACTCTGAGCAGCCGAGATGCCAACACAATTGATATTTCCAACGCGTTTAATTTTACCCAGACACCGATTGCGGCGCCGACGATGACGCCTCGCACCTGCGGCGTCGAAGACGACCCCCTCGTGCAGAGCCCGAGCTCGACCTACTACTTTTACTGGCCGAACCCCGTGAGTCCTGGATCGGTCAGCACGCCGCAGACGATGACCCTGATGAACCAATCGTCCCACAACATTGTGATGGGGACGCTGACCACCGAAATGTACGCCGCTATAGTGAACGACACTTGCTCCGGTCAGACTCTTGCGCCAGGCCAGTCTTGTACGTTCGGCGCCGAGTTTGCTCCGCCTTTTGGCGCTCCTCAAGGCTACGCTTGGGGCCTGATCCATGCCCTGTATACATGTCCCCTGTGCCTTGATCCCCCAGCCACCTACGGCCTGGCACCCGGCCACTCGCCGGTGGATACCGGCCTTGAAGGGTGGGTGGGTCTATGAGGGCGCGAAACGGACAGTGGCGGCAGGGGTCCGAAGCCACGACGATCAGCGGCCCCTTGAATAGGGTAGCGAAATGAGAGAAGCAGCAGTGAGGCATAAGGAGTCAGGGGCGGGAAGAAAAGCGCGCCGGCGGTATCGCGTTTCGGTTTCCTGCTTCTGCCTCCTCGCTTCTTGCTTCTGGTTTCCGGCTCCAGCGCGGGCGCAAGACGCCGACGATTCGCCGCGCTCCGCACCGCCGCCGTCTGTTGCCGTTTCGAAGATTGAAATATTGGTGCCGCTTTCTTCAAAGATGAAAACCGGGACGCCGTTTAAGGCCAAGGTAGTCCAAGCTGGAGTCGGCCTCAGTACAGCCTCGGTCGTCACCGGGCATATCGTCACGAACAAAGCGGGGTGGTTTCACCGCGCGGGTTATCTTGGGCTGGTCTTCGACACGATCGAAAATCCGCCGCACTATTTTGTCACTGATTTCATTCATGACGAGCGAGCGGACTACGTACCCGATCCGGCCAAGATCGACTTGTTGGATGTCCCGGGCCACAGGATCGACAGCGAAGGCATGGTTCGCGCGCGGAAGTCCAAGAAGAAGGTCCTGCTTCAAATCGGCTCGGCCATATTGGCGGGCAAGGTGGCCGACGACGCGACGGACGGGCTGCTGCTTTTGCTGGGCGGCAGTGCCAATGGCTGGCCGAGCCGCATTGTGGCGCTGGCCGCCGCTGGAACCGTTTGGGCCGTCGAAAAGGGCTCGAATGTCAACTTGAAGCGCGGCACCGTGATCTCGGTGCTGGTCGAGCAAGTGAAGTTCAATGGCGTGGTCGACGCGGAGTAATCCGGAGCATGACCGGCAACAACCAGACCACCAGCTCCAGCTTTCAGTACGACGCGGCGGGCAACGTGACGTGCCACGGGATGGGGACCCCTCTGGGGCTTGCCCGTTTATAAAGATCACGCGCGGGACGCGCGTGCCACAAGATCCCGGCATCGGCTCGCACGTTTACACCTGGGACGCGGGGGGCCGGTTAGTCTCGGTCGACGGAGTGGCGGGGCAAGCGTGCCAATCCACTTGGATCGGCATAGGGCGAGCGGGCGGCCGCTCCCCCTATCCCAATGCTAGAGCTGTGCCGCCCGTCACTGCGTTCGGCTTGCTGCTGCGATACTCCTTCAGCAAGGAAGCGCTGGAGAAGCTGGACCGCATGCACGACCATCCTCTCAACGGGGGCCTAGTCACGCAAGCGGGTGACTGGTCCCGCAGCGCGGGAGCAGTCGGAGGTTTAGTATGAATCGCGTGCGGTACGCAAGTCGCAAGCTGAGTGTGGCGAGCGTCCTGGCCGCCAGCCTGATCTCGCTTGCAATGCTTGCCCAGGAGACGGTGCCCACCAAGCGCGGCGACGCCAATCTCGACAACGGCGGACGACTGTACCGGACGCACTGCCAGGTGTGCCACGGCTCGGACGGTGATGATCTCCATTGCCAGGATATGGTGCCGCTGGCGGGCGTTGGCCGGCGACCGCGTGTGGACCTGGTGGGGGCTGTCCTGTCGCCATCCTATTTCTTCAGAGGTGTGTCCTACGAAGGAGCGGATGCGCGCGATCTGGCCGCGTTTTTGGTCAGCCTCCGGGGCGAGAAAGGATTTGATGATCCGGGCCTGCGGTGCATGCCCAGGCTCCTCAGCAAGAGGTACGGGCTCCTTGACGCCTACCGAGTGATCGATGTCCGCAACGGGGCGGCTTACGCCAAAGGGCATATTCCGAACGCGGCGAGCTGGCCCGCCGGTGAAGAACGCAACGAGCGCCAGCCTCGCAACGCGGACCTTGTAGCGCAGAAGCTCGGTTTGCTCGCTGTCCACCCCGCGATGTCCATCGTGATCTACGACGACACCGTGACGCCGGCAGCAGCCCACCTATGGTGGGACCTCGTTCAAGCCGGACACAATAACGTGGCTATTCTGGACGGGGGGCTCCGAGGTTGGAGCGACGCACGCATGTTCGTGACCACCGGTGTTACACCCCTGGTCCCGATCGCCTATGTTTCCTCAGAAGTGGCGGAAGTCGCGGCTGGCCGTGCCGACCGGGACTACCCCTTACTCCACCTCAGGGCAGGATTACCGCAACCGTCCCTCGGTGTCTTCGATTGGGAACGCACGGTTGCCGACGGGCAGCTCCGAACTGGCGACGAGATTCGCGAGTATCTCAAGCGCAGCGAAATCGGATTTCCCGGCACCTACCGCGTGGAGGGAAGCGAGGCCGAGGCCAGTTTTCTCGTCTACCTGCTCCGCCTCCTCGGCCATAGCGGAGCGTACTACGACCCTGTCAGCAGGGTTCTCATTACCGGTAACCCGGACCTGCACTCCCGATAGCAGGTCGGGCTGAGCGGGTAGCGCCGACCGTCCCGCCTTGCGGGATCTGCGGCTCTTTCCTGGCAGAGGCTAGCTCGGTAGCCTATGTTATGGAATCAATGACCTACAACGCGGCGGGCGATCATTGCCAGAGAAGAGACGCGGACCGCAAAACCGGCGGTCGGCGCTTGCTTGACGGCAACGAGATCTACTTGCTTGACGGCAACGAGGTCTTCATTGAGAATGGCTGTTTTCACGGCAGGCAGATCGTTGCGGACATCGTGGGGAAGAGCAGTCGACAGCCGACGGTTGACCGTAATCCGTCGTCAGTGGTTCGTTGCCCGTTGACAGTCTGCCAGGAGGTTAGCCAAACATGGAAGAGACGGATTTCAAGCTCACTCAAGTCAGCGTCGTTATGCTGGGCGTTCAAGACGTGACGCGGTCGCTGGGTTTCTATCGCGACAAGCTGGGCCTGAAGGTGCAGCGTGAGATCCCCGGCTTCGCGTTCATGGACGCCGGCAAGGTCACCCTGTGCCTCAGCGAGCCGGCGGCCAGAGTGCGTGCCCAGGTTGCCGGCGCCGGCGAGATCGTCTTCTCGGTTGAGGACGTGACCGCCGCCTACCAAGCGCTGCGAGAAAAAGGAGTCCAGTTCACTCACGAACCCCGCAGCGTCGCGCCCACCACGTGGGTCGCCAACTTCGATGACCCTGACGGTAACCACCTCTCCATCTATGGGCCTCAATCCAAAGGCCATTAAGAATCTCAAAAGGGGGTAGCGCAGACCGTCCCGCCTTGCGGGATCTGCGGCTCTTTCCTGGCAGAGGCTAGCTCGGTAGCCTATGCTATGGAATCAATGACCTACGGCGCGGCGGGCGATCATTGCCAGAGAAGAGACGCGGACCGCGGCTGCGACCTTCCTGCCATGCGACACGATCGGCCGCCGAGCGCGAATTTCCGAGGAAGCTATCCGAAGACGGTCTTGCAACCGAGGCGGCGGGCGCAATCGCGCAAGATGTCCGCCTCCCACGCGGGACGCCGCGCGTTTTGAGGGTGGGGAGAGTCACTGGGTATGCGTCCGGCGAGGTGCAGGAAAACGGCCGCCGAGTGTTTGTAGGCCGGGACGGGCTCACGAAAAGCCACATTGCCCAGATATTGCAAGGCATCGGAGAGCGCGTAATAGCCGGCGTCTCCGATTTCCCACAAGCGATCGCGCTCGGCGAATTTCTCCGGCGCAAAGCCGGCGAGCCCGAGCAGGTAATCGGAGCCGTACTCAATCATGTTGATGCCCAAATCGTTGCCGGTGTAGATGGCGAAATCGGGCCGGACCGCGTCACGCAGCGCCAGGCGGCGAAGCTCCAAGAGGCGATCCAGCGATGAATGTTTCATCCCTTTCAGCTCGGGAATTTCCATCAACCCGCGTACGGTCTGATCGTCAAAGATCTCGCCGTTGGGCGCGAACATCGTTCCCAGCTCGAAGGCGATCACCTGCGTGTAGCCCTCGCACGCCGAACGGTAAACGGCGATCTTTTCTGCCGCGGACTTGCCGTGCAGCCTCGCCGCCTGGAAAAGAATGGGCGTGCCGCCGAAGGAGACAATCGAATCCATTTCTCGCCGATAGAGTGAGACGAGGTCACCTTCCGCGCCCTCAATATAGGCGCCCGCCACGAAGGGCACGTCTCTGCCCAAGGCCTGGCGCGTCCATTGCAAGACCTCGCGTCTCTCGGAGTCGGTCAGAAAGTTGACATAGCCTGTGTCCATATTCACCGCGTTCATAAGACCGGCTCGGTGAACGTCGCCCAGCAAACGCTGGAAGGCCTCGACCGCAATGCGCCCGTCAGGTTCGTAGGGGAGCAGCACGGCGGCGATGCCGCGCACCCGGCGGCGTAGCTTGCGACGCTCGAGGAAGGCTTCGAGGTTCATGGCGTATTTCTCCATTTCATCTTAATCTCTCGCAGCGGGGCCGCGAACTCCGAGTTCTTGTAGAAACCATCCAAGGGATAGCATCCGGACGGCATTCCGTGGCGCGGCGCGGTGGTGCAATCGCTGAAGGTTCGGCAAATCCTCTGATGCTGAATCGCTCGGCCTTCGATCGAGTCCCGCAGGAACTCCGGATAGGTGAGCACCATTCTGCCCAGGCCCACCAGGTCCACCCATCCTTCACGGACTGTTGCCTGAGCGACGTAAGGCAAGAAATCCTGAAGGTAACTGTAAGCCGAGCCGACCATAATCAGATTAGGAAATCGCAGCTTGAGCTGACGCGTCGCTTCGATCTGACGCGCCACGCCCCTCAGCGGATCCTCGGGCGGCTGATATCCATCCGACGGCGGATAGAATGCCGGGCGCTGGATGTGCGGGTTGTAGTACGGGCTTCCAGCCGAGACGTTCACCAGCCAAATCTCCAGCCGCTCGAGCAGCGAGCAGAATTGCTCCGCCTCGGTCAAGTCGATTTCTACGGGATTCAACGGATTGACGCCGAATCCCCAGCGGTAGGGGATGAACTCATCAAAACGTTCAGGAATGCCAGGCCCGGGCGCCTGCGGGCGCGAGCGGGCAGGGTCGGCGACGAAAGGCACGGTGTCGAAGGCCGAGAAGCGCACGCCAATCTGCAAGCCTGGAGCGACGGCTCGGATGCCCTCGACGACCTCGCGCAGAAATCGCGTGCGATTCTCGAAGCTGCCGCCGTAACACCCTTCCCGCGTGTGGGCGCTCAAGAATTCGTGGCCGAGATACCCGTGGCAGTGTTTGACATCGACAAAATCAAATCCGATCTCCTGCGCGAGGCGGGCGGCGGCGTGAAAGTCCGCAATGATCTCGCGGATTTCTCCGTCCGTCAGCAAGGGATAATCGGGCGGCAAGCCAAGCCGGCGGTCGAGGATGGGATGGTGATAAAGAATGCGTGGCTGGGGCCGGTCGTCGGCGTTGGGCCGGCTGTATCGTCCGGAATGCGTCAATTGCAGGCCGACGAGCAGACCTTGGTCCGATCCCGTGGTTTGCCGATGCGCCTCGACGAGCGCCTCGCGCAGACGCGCCAGGCCGTCCCGCGTGTGCGGCGCGGCCACGAGTTGGTTGGGGTTGGCGCGTCCATCGTGACGAACCGCCACCGCTTCGCCGCCCCAAATCAACTTCGCGCCGCTCTGCCCAAACCGCTGCCATCGACGGAAAGTGCGAGCCGTCGGATTGCCGTCCGCCGTTCCGTCCCAACCTTCCATGGGCTGAGCGGCAATGCGGTTGCCGATCCGGATGCCGGGGCGAGCCACGAGTTGTTCGAGAGGCGATTTCTCACCCCGCACCAGCTCGCGGTCGCAAGGAATCTTGAGGCCCAAGGAGCTCAGGCATTCCTGGAAACGCGCGACGTCTCGCAAGCTGCCCAGTCTCCAAAAACCGGCTCCGCTCATTCGGCGCTCCGCCATTTCGTCGATACGCAATCGAGCGAATCGTCTGCGCCGGCGCCTGGCGCTGGCGCGCCGGAAGCGGCGGTGGCGGCGGCAAGGAACGCGGCGGCGATGAGCATAAATCGCATGTTGGCCCTCAATTCAGCAAGCGTGGGATGAGCGAAGATATCACAAGCGCAGCCATTCGACACGCGCGCCACATCCTGATGCCCGCCGTTCTGTGCGCCCGCTTCATAGGAGTGAACTTTGGGATAGCTTCATGCACGCACAATGTGATACACTGTTTAGTGTTGAGCAAGCCCTTGATCCCCAACGATCGACCGTCGAAGCCACAGAACAATTGTTTCTGGAGCTTTTTTTGTTGAGGGGCTACTGGAGCCGAAGCGGTCATCCCGAGTCGCCCAGGCGGGCAAGAGCCGGGCGATCCATGAAGGCGGTGCCATGCAAATCCAATATGTGGGCTTTCGGTCCAAAGAGCGCGGCAGGGATTATACGTACCTCGTCACCGACAAAAAGCTGGAGCAACGGGAATTTATTTTCAGCATCTCTCTCCAAGCACTGACCGAGGGACGTGTACGCTATCAGGACGCGGCGTCGGTCTGTTATCAAAAATTGCAGAAGGCACTTGAAGTGGAGACTGCGGAGCAGCCTCTGCCTCGTCGTTCCACGGTTTCGGATCAGGAACTGGACGAGTACCGCGAGATGCGCAACCCTGCCAAGAGACATGCCAACTGGAGTTCTCAGCGTCCCTCGAAGCGCCGTCCCTTGCAGCACTAGGCCTGCGCCCGCTTGGTTAGGTGGTTTGCGAAGGCACCCGAAGTCAACTAGAGTGCTGTCCGGACGAGATGGGTTTGGGACTCTTGCAGGCGGGAACGGGACTAGCGCGTGGCTGCACCTTGGGAGTAGGCGCGCAAGACTCGATCCGAATGTTGATTTCACGGAGATCGCGTGGGAGGCTGACACTTCCGGCTTCGTGAGCCACCCACGCGCCGAGAGCCGAGCGATGAGGTGCGAGCAGGGCGCGAGACGTCCCGACGAACGACAGTTTCCTTGAAGCCCGATTCCCGGTCCAGGCCAGACCTGCGTGAGGTGCGTTGATGGCAAAACCCAGCCAGACTTTTAAGAAGCGACAGCGTGAGAACAAGCTGCGAGAAAAAGCACAATTGAAACGCGAACGCCGGCAGCAGCGGCAGGTCGAAAGAAAAGCGCTGCAAGCGGCGGACGTCCGGCATGACGATGCCCAGTCAAACGAAAATCAGGTGGAAGCGACCGCATCTGTTGAACTGGGCGCCGCACAGAATGAATAGCGCAGCCACTGCCTTCCGTCGAGACCAGACGGCCCTCGGCGAAGGAATTTTCGATTGACAATAGGTGTCTGGTGTTCAGTGTCAGTGATCTGTCGTCAACAAGAGGCGGACGGAATGTTGGCGACGGACAAGGCTTCTCATCGAGCCGGGAGACCGGCCAACGCGACGGAAACAGTAGCGGACAAAACTCCGTTGACTGCAAACTATCTGGCCGATGGTGGCGGTGCTTTCGCGCTTTGTCTGCCGCGAAACTTCCAAAGATACAGCAGGCCTCCACAGAGGACGGTTACCATTCCTATTGAGGACTCTCTCGGTCGAAGAGCCAGTGTCTCCAGCAGCATCCAAAGGCTAGTGCCAATGAACAAGGCAGGCACGGCAGGATAACACCAACTCACCGCCGGCAGGCGCTTCCAGTCCGGCCGTCTCCTCATTGTTAAGACGCCGGCTGATGCCAAGGCCGCGAACAGAATTAAAGTAAAGCCGATGTAATAGATCAGGGCCTCAAAGGTTCCGGTCAGGACCATCAGCACGGAAGCCCCCGCTTGGCACAGGATGGCCAGGGCGGGCGTGCGCCAGCGAGGATGCAGACGTGCCGCCGCTTTCGGAAAGCAACCGTCCTGGGCCATGGCGTAATAGACGCGCGGGCCTACCAATGACATGGCGCTTACGCAGGAGACGAGAGCCAGCGTCATCATTCCACTGAATAGATCGCCGGTCCAGCCGCCAAATAGCGCGTGTGCCGCCACCGCGCCCACCCGCACGACGCCGTTGAGAGAGTCGGGAGACAAGGCGTAGATGAACGCCACATTGAGTGCCAAATAGAGCAGACTGACCAGCGCTGTGCCCATCAGCAGGGCCCGAGGCAGAGTGCGCTCGGGCGTCTTCATTTCTTCTGCAACATAGGTCGCGGCGTTCCAGCCGCTGTACGCGAACATCACGAAAATGAGGGACACCGCAAACTGGGCGGACAGCGCGTGGGGTGAGCTCCGGATCGTGGTTTGTTGAAAGTGCGCCCAATCGCCATGGCCGACTGTGAATGCCAGCGCCAAAAATAGAACCAGCGCTCCCACCTTGAGCGCTGTTAGGACGTTTTGCAACCTGGCCGCCGGAGCCAGCCCGAGTACATTGATCAGCGCAAAGCACGCGATCAGTCCTATCGCTACCCACTCCGTGTTCCCCAAATGCAGCCGCCCGAAGAGGGTTTCTCCCTCAGGGTCCGAAGAAAGAGAAGGAAAGAAATTCCCCAAATAAAGGGAAACGGCCAGCGCGCCTGCGGCAATCGGCGCGGCAAATCCCGCGAAAAACGAAACCCAGCCGCTCAGAAAACCCCATGCGGGTCCCCAGGTCTCGCGCAGATAGACGTACTCACCACCCGAGCGAGGGAAATTGATGCCCAGTTCGGCATAGGTCAAACATCCCGCCAGGGCCACCACCGCGCCTACCGCCCACACGCCCAGCACGAGAACGGGGTGTCCGAGGTCCCGCGCCAGAAATCCCGTGGTGGCAAAGATGCCGGTGCCGATCATGTTCGAGATCACCAGCGCCGCAGAACTGGTGAGGGTCAGTTCTCGACGCAGCGAAGAAGGCATGTTCGTTGTCCTTGGTCCGTTGTCCGTCGTACAGCCAGGTCCATCTCGGCGTTTGAGCTCGGAGACAGCCTACAGAGGCCTGCACGTCTTTGCAACGGGCAACAGACTCCGGACAACCGACAACAAACTGGAGACGGCGGACGTCCAAAATGGTATCATCAATCCACAAGTAGGATAATCGGTCACAACCATGATGCAAGGAAAACTCAGCATTACATTTTTCTTGTTCCTCTCCTGCTATCCTGCCTTCAGCCAAACGGAGGCACCTCAGTTCGTTTCCTTGGCGTCGGCGCAGCCTGTGATCGCGGCCATGCGCGACTCCTTGCCGCCCGAACTGAAAACGGCGGGCCCCATAACCGCCGGCACCTGGGCCAAGTGGGTGCGGTCGAGGGATCGGGAAATCCGCAAGCGGATTGACGGCGGCGAGGAAACTACCCTCCTGAATCTGTTGCGGCTGGGCGTGACCTACACCAAGGAAGAGCGCCTCGACTTCAGTTCTATGGACCTCTACGGCCTGAGCGCTTCGGTCAATTCCGCGGCGGATCATCGGGCGAGCGACCTTATCCGGGCGCTTGCAGCGCCGCGGGCCAGCGAAGGGATGCTTGAAATGCGGCAGTTTCTCGAAAGCAAAGGCTTCGACCTGAAGACTCCAGAGGGCCGGAGGAGAATCAAGGGTTACCTGCTGGCCGGTCTGCTGAGCCTGAGAGACGAAATGCGCCGTGAGAGAGAAGAGGTGAAGAAAAACAAATTCGAGGCCTTCAAGGATCGGGGCCTTTCTACCGATAGCGACCTCTTCGCCGACTTCACGATCGAGCTGCAACTACGGCACATGGTGGAACAAGGGCTTCTGAAGCCGGATAGCGTGCATCGGGTTGCAATCGTCGGCCCTGGCCTCGATTTTGTCAACAAGAAAGACGGCGCCGACTTCTACCCGCCGCAGACAACCCAGCCCTCTGCGGTGATCGACTCGCTTGCACGGCTGGGCCTGGCCGATCCCGCCTCGGTCGAGGTGTACACCTTGGACATCTCGCCGCGAGTGAACAGACACATTGAGACAGCCCGAAAGAGCGCCGCTTCCGGCAAGCCCTACACGGTCCAGCTCCTGTGCACCCAATCAGAGCTCAACGTTCCAGGCTACACGGAGTATTGGCTGAAGCTGGGAGATCACATCGGGAAACCCGTCGCCCCCATCGCCGTACCCGAGGCAGTGGGGAACATCATCCAGACTCGCGCCGTGAGCGTCCGCCCCGCCGTGGTGGCGAGAATCACCCCCGTGGATATGAATGTTGTGTTCCAGACCCTGCCGCTGCCACCAGATCGGCGGTTTGATTTGGTTATTGGGACCAACATCTTCCTCTATTACGGCGCCCTGGAGCAGTCACTGGCGCGCGCCAACTTGGCAACAATGATCAAGCCTGGCGGTTTCCTGATTTCCAACACTGCTTTGCAGGGCACAGCGGCATCGAAGCTGGCCGATTCGCTCCATACCCCAGTGCCCATTAGGCCGGGCCACTCGGAACTGATGTTCAGCTATGTGCGTGAGAAGTGACAGCCTGAGCCAACCTTGGATTCTCGATTTCCACGAACCTGACCCACTCATTGTAAATTGTGAATTACAGGGTCTCTGACAGCCCGACGTCGATTGTTCACAATTTACTGCTCCCGGTACCCCAGAATATCGGCGATGACGCCCCGCAGAATTCTTCCCTTGTGCGGCTCCGCCTTATCGATCTTCGAAGCGAAGGCAATACGCTGGATGAGTGCTCGGTACTGTTGGAACTCGCATTCTTCCGGGATCATCAGTTCGTCGCTGTTGTAGACCTCGGCGATTTGAAGTTCCTTGGCGGCGAGATCGACTTCGGGCTGCAAGACCCGCGCTACGATCCGGCCACCCTGGTAAAGGGCGTTGGGCTCTCTCCGCCCGGTGGCCTGTGGGGCGGCAGAAAGTTGGGCCTCGGTCTGGTGGTCTTCGACTCCTGCCATAGTTCCATTCCTCCTCGGATGCACGCTTTGAGGCGGCGGGTCAGGATGTAGGGGCGCGCAAGCAGTTGCGATCTGATCGGGACGCCGCCCCGTGGAGAGCCCCAAGGCACAACCTGGGGTCCCCGCAACTCGCCGCTACAACTTCAGACTGACCTACTACACACTTGGGTGGGCCCTTGCCTGGGCTTCGATTCTAGAATGCAGCGAGTCTTTGCTGGTGTCAACCTTCACACCTCAAGAGGGAGCAGGTTTAACTGGTGGCTCGCGTGATCTGAGCGTTTTGAGGCGGGAGGCGTACTGGCGAGGGGGCGATGACGGAGTGCCACCCACGCTGGTTTCAGCGGCTGCAATTGGGGCCGGTCAGGAACCGGCGCTAAAAAAGTGGCAAGCCTCGCTGGCCAAGCCAATCCCGCTGAGCGGGATTGGCCTAGCCCATCGAGGCTTTAGACAAACTCACCACTCTTAGAGATACCCACGAGACCGATCTACCCTATCCTCGTAGGACGATCAGGAGTGTTACCGTCCAAGACGGCGGCGAATCACACCACCGAGTCCGAGCAGCCCCGATCCGAAGAGCAGGAGGCTGGCCGGTTCAGGCGTGGTGGTACCTTGAGTACCAGAGATATCGAACGCCTCGGAGCACGAACCACCAGTTGGAGCGCAACCCGCAAGGTACCCGATTGTGTTTTCCCAGGCTCGGGAAGGACCGTCGTTCTGATCCCAGTAGGCGGGGTCGCCGAAAGCGGTGGTTGCATTATAGAGTGTAAGCCAGTAGGTTGGGCCCGGAACCAAGCTTACCGCACTTGTGTTAAAGCGATCGACATAGATATCGTACCCGTAGGAATTGGTGAAATAGAAGTAATCGGTTGTGGCGGAAGTACCGCTGGCAATGTTGGCAGTGCCAGGGCTGGTGCCGACGGCCCAGCTAACTCCGGTCATGAAGTCACCAGGGTACTGCCAACTGGCAATTCCGTCGTTGGTCATCGTTCCCGGGCTGCTCACGGTAAAACTGTCCGAAACCGCGTAGCCAAAGTTGATGGTCCAACCGTCAGTGTTTCCAGTGAAGTATGTGTTGCCACAATAGAGGCATGTAAGTGAAGGCGCCTTGATACTGTGACTGGCCCCCGGCTTTGCCGATCCTGGATTCGACACTGCCTTTGAACCGATCGAAGATGCGCTAGCGACACTCGCCAACGACAAACAGAGCGCGACGAGCAACGCTAAAATCCTTGCATTTCTCATGAGTAGTCTCCTTCTTGAATTGTGGTGAAATGGGTCTTGCTACCGCACCAGTGCCCATAGCAATTGGGATTCCAATCCCTCAGGCAAAGTAAGTCATTGATTCTATTGCACAGCAAAATCTGCGTGCGGGTCAAGAAGGTCGCCTCAAAGGAAAACATTGGGATATTAGTTGCAATCATTTGCAGCGTCAGTTCCATCGATGTCGACTGTGGCCGGGCACAGAACCTCCTTACGAGACAGCAATTGCTGGCATTTGCAGCGGTCAGTGTTGAGAGATTCCATTGATGTCCACTGCGGTCGAGCGCAAAAACCTCCCTGGAGATAACGGTTACAAGCATTTGGGGTGGCCACCGTTGAGGAAACTCCATTGGTGTCGATTGCCGCTGGGCGCCAAAACCTTCCTAGCTGGGCCTTGATGGAATCGATTAGTTGGACCGTGGCCTCGCTGGATCGAAGGATTTCCGGAACTTGAACATCTACGGCGGCGCAGGAACAACAAGTGGGCTGGCAGCAGCGGCGATGACAGGCAAACACAACGCACTCTTTCGCCCGCTGCTGCTCAAGGCGGGTGAAAAACCGGGGCTAGAAAGTGAGAAACCCCGCTGGCCAAGCCAATCCCGCTGGGCGGGATTGGCCTGGCTCTTCGAGGCTTTATACGAACTCACCACTCAGAGATACCCACGAGACCGATCTACCCTATCCTCGTAGGACGATCAGGAGTGTTACCTTCCAAGACGGCGGCGAATCACACCACCGAGTCCGAGCAGGCCCGTTCCGAACAGCAGGAGGCTGGCCGGTTCAGGCGTGTGGTCTGGATTACCAGAGATATCGAACGCCTCGGAGCAAGAAAGACCAGTTGGATAGCAACCGGCAAGGTACCCCTGTGCGCTTTCCCAGGCCATGGAAGGACCGTCGTTCTCGTCCCAGTAGACGGGGTATCCGTACAGGTCCCTTGCATTCTGGAGTGTAATCCAGTAGGTGTTGCCCGGAACCAGGTAAGTCGCGGCTGTGTTAAAGCGGTAGACATCGACCTGGTAATCGTAGGGGTTGATCCATGCCTCGAAAAAGAAGTATGGGTATGTATTGATGAAACCTCCACTGATGTTGGTACTGTCAGGCCCAAGGTCGCCGATGGCATATTGGAGCCCATACAGTTTATCACCAGGCCACATCCAAGTGGCAATTCCGTCGTTGGTCATGGTTCCCGGGCTGTCCACGGTAAAACTGTCCGAGACCGCATAGCCATAGTTGATGGTCCAAGCGTCGGGGTCGTTAATAGTGAAGAATGTGTTGCCACAATAGAGACACGTTTGTGACGGCGCCGCGACACTGCGGCTGGCCCCCACCTTCCCTGCCGATCCTGGATTCGACACCGCCTTTGCACCAACCGAAGATGCGAAAGCGACACTCGCCAACGAAAAACAGAGCGCGACGAGCAGCGCGAAAATTCTTGCTTTTCTCATGAGTAGTCTCCTTCTTAAGTTGTGGTGAGATCGGTCTTGCTACCGCGACTCGGTTAGGGGGTGGACTAGCCTCCGTTCTGCAATTGGGATTCCAATCCCTCAGGCAATTTAACTCATTGATTCTATTACACAGCCCACTCTGCGTGCGGGACAAGAAGGCCGCTTCAAAGGAAAACGTTGGGATATTAGTTGCAAATACTTGCAGTCCTCCGAATTGCCCATGTCGCTCGGGCATTCTATTCTTCGCGGAGGCGCTAGACGGTCTTCGGTCCTCGATTGCTCAGCCTGCCTCCGTTCTCCGTTGCCAAGGCTGCAATTTCACAGCGCTGAACTCTGACAACTGAGAATTGGCGGCGGACCAACCCGAGCTTTTCTCAGTCGGATATCGATCCTGCGGTGCAGGAAGAATCGGCATTCATGAGCGCGACGTGGTATGATGACCGTGACACGAAACATGGAACGACGGAGCTATTTCTCAAGCGAGAGTCGGTCCCGCGACGGGGGACCAATCGACCAGCGTGTTTTCAGGGCCAGGCGTCGGCTCAAGGGTTTCCTCGCCCTCGGCATCTTTCTATTTATCGCGATCTGCGCTGTTGTAGTTGCCAAGCTGAGACTCAAGCCGTTTTCCGGCTTTGTTTCGTCTTCACCAGCGACGCCGGTTCTGCTGATTACCGTGGACACGCTCCGAGCCGACCATGTCGGCTGCTACGGATCTCGGGCCGCGGAGACTCCGGCCATCGACTTCCTGGCCGCCCAGGGTGCTCGCTTCGATGATGCGCTCGCGCAGATTCCGCTCACCACTCCCTCGCACGCCGTCATTCTGACTGGCACCTACGGCATGTGGAACGGCTCGCGCGACTTCACCCGAGCGCGCTTTCGCCCGGACACCGGCCTGATTGCTCAGGCATTCCAACGCCACGGTTTCAACACCGCCGCTTTCGTCAGCGCCTGGCCAGTGGGCTCGTCGTGGGGCTTTGCCCGAGGGTTTCAGACGTTCGACGATCGGATTGAATCTCATTCAGCCGAAAACCAGAGCTTTATTTCTGCCGAGCGCCGCGCCGGCGAAACAATCGATCATACCCTGGCTTGGTTTCGGGCGCGGGCCGCCAGTGGGAAGGCCGCAAAACCCTTTTTCGTGTGGGTACACCTTTACGACCCTCACACCCCCTACGACCCGCCCGAGCCTTTTCACAGCGTCTACGCCGGGCACCTCTACGACGGTGAAATCGCTTACGCTGATAGCCAGCTCGGGCGCCTGTTTGACTACCTGCGCCAGACTGGGGATTATGACCGGACACTTATTGTCTTGCTGAGCGACCATGGCGAGTCGCTAGGGGAGCACGGTGAAGACGAGCACGGGTTTTTCGTCTATCGGTCCACGCTGCGCGTTCCGATGATCTTCAAGCTGCCGCGTGGAACCGCCGGGGCAAACGATCCGCGCGTCATTGAGAGCCCGGTCAGCCTCGTCGACGTGGCGCCGACATTGCTCGAACTCACCCACGTCCAAGACTCGCTCGCCCGGCAATTCCAGGGAAGCAGTTTGGCGGCGCTCGTCCTGGGTAAGAGCGCCGCGAGCCAGCGTCCGGTGTATTCCGAAAGCTACTACGGGCTCGATTCGTTTGGGTGGTGCCCGTTGCGCTCGGTGACCACGGGCCGCTACCAGTACATTGACGCGCCGCGCCCCGAGCTCTATGACGTGGTTCAGGACCCATCCGAGAAACACAACCTGTACCAGCAGCACAGTGCCGATGCGTCGGCCCTTCGCGACGAGATCTCGAACATCGAGCGCCGATACACCGCAACAGGGTCACCGGCCAGCGCTGCGCCGCCGCTCTCCTCGGAATCGGTGGAAAAACTGAGATCGCTCGGATACCTCGCCTATTCCGCTCCCGTGGTTCCAATGAATGACAAAGACCGACCTGACCCCAAGGACGAGGTAGAGACCTTTAAAGCGGCCTTGCTGGGCCATGATCTCGCCGCCAGAAACGATTTTGAAGGTTCCGACCGTGTGCTCTTGCCGTTGCGCGCCAAAGAGCCCGGTCTCTTCCTCATTGCGTACAGGCTGGGAGAGAATGCGAAGGCAGAGCATCGCCTGGCGGAAGCGGAGCGGCAATTGCGAGCGTGCCTGAAAATAAGCCCTTCGTTTGACCCGGCGTTGATCACGCTGGCGCAAGTGACCGTTGACGAAGGCAAACCGGATGAGGCGCGCGCTTTGCTTGAATTTGCGATCAGCCAGCACCCCAGCAGCTACCAGGCCTACAATGAGCTCGGACGAATGGCGCGATCCGCGTGGCGCCTGGACGAGGCACAAAAATATCTTCAGAAAGCGGTGGAGCTGAACCCGGGCGACGCTTCCTCCGAGCAGAATCTCGGAATGACACTGATGGACGCACAGCAATATAAGGAAGCCGTGAAGCCGCTGGAGGCAGCGGTTTCGCTGGGCACTAACGATCCCCAGGTCTTTTATGGTTTGGCGACGGCTTACCTCAATACCCACCAGCCCAAGAAGGCGATTGAAGCGGCACGAAAGGGCCTGGCCGCCCGGGATGACCCGGCGGCGGCCCGCTTGAGCCGTGCCTTTGGTGATCTGGGGGACGGAAACCGTCAGAATGCGATGAACGAATTCCGCTCGCTGTGTAACGACGATCCTGCCGACTGCCTTCAGTATGAGAAATTCTTTCAGTAGGCGCATTGAGTATTTCAGTAGGTCAGGAGGTCAGTATTTCAGCGGAGGGTTGAAGAGGCCACTCTTCTGACAGACTGACGCACTGACCGGCTGATATCCTGACCGGAAAGAGAGCTGAATGGACTTAGGGAGAGGTGGAAAGCGGCTTGGCTGGATTGCGGGTTCCGTCGTCGTGTTGGTGGCGCTTCTAGTTGTCGTGCTGACCAGGCTGAGACCTCTTGTGCGGTTCCGTTCCGCCTCCGCGCCTACGCCAGCAGCAGGGCCGCCCGTTCTGCTGATTACCATCGACACCCTGCGAGCCGATCACGTCGGCTGTTACGGCTATGCCGACGTACAAACTCCGGCCATCGACTTCCTGGCCGCTCAGGGCGTGCGCTTTGACGACGCGCTGGCGCAGGTACCACTGACGCTACCTTCGCATGCGAGCATTCTCAGCGGTACCTACCCGATGTGGAACGGAGCTCGCGGGCACAACTTTATCATGTTGCGCGCGGACATGGGCTTGATGGCCGAGGCATTCGAGCGCCAGGGTTACAAGACCGCAGCCTTCGTAAGTTCAGTCGTTCTGGATAGGTCTTGGGGACTGAGCCGCGGCTTCGCTACCTACGATGACCGGCCCGACCCGCGGCTGGATGCCAGCCCGACAACTTCGCGCTACATCGAGCGCCGGGCGGAAGATACGATCCGTCACCTACTTGTCTGGTTCAAGGCCAACGATCCGCGCGCCGAAGGCGCCAAACCGTTTTTTGTCTGGCTGCACCTTTACGATCCACACTACCCTTACGACCCACCCGAGCCGTTTCACACGCAGTATGCGAGCCACCTCTACGACGGGGAAATCGCCTACACTGACAGCCAGCTTGGCCGGCTGTTCGACTATCTGCGAGAGATCGGGGTCTACGACCGGGCGCTGATTGTTTTGCTGAGCGATCACGGCGAGTCGCTTCAGGAACACGGCGAAGAAGAACACGGCTACTTCATCTATCGCTCCACCCTCCACGTGCCGTTGATCATCAAGCTGCCCGTCAGCCGGCGGGCCGAGGTGGAGGCGGGACGAGTGGTCCAAACGCCGGTCGGGCTCGTCGACTTGGCCCCAACCTTGCTGGATCTGATGCATTTCCGAGACCCTCTCCGCCAACAGCTCCAGGGCAGCAGTCTTGTGTCGCTGGTGCTTGGCAAGCCCGTGGTGGGCGAGCGTCCGATTTATTCGGAGAGCTACTACGCGCGCGACATTTTCGGTTGGAGTCCCCTGCGCTCGCTCTCGACAGGCCGTTACCAGTACATTGCGGCGCCTCGGCCCGAGCTTTACGACACCCTTCGCGATCCGTCAGAGAAGCAGAACGTCTACGGCCAGCACAGCGCCGACGCGACCACGCTGCGCGGCCAACTTCTTGACGTCGAGCGCCGCTACACCAGCCAGGCGGCGTCAGCTGTGAACGCGGGCCCACCCATCTCGCAGGACACCGTGGAAAAGCTGAAGGCGCTTGGGTACCTTGCCTTCGCTGCGCCTGCGCCTTCCGCGCCGGATGACCGTCTGCCCGACCCAAAGGACCATCTCGCCACCAACGCGGCGCTCGTGAAGGCTGACCGCCTTGGCAGCACCGGCCAGTTCGCGCGAGCAGAGGCCGTGCTTAAGTCCCTGCGCGCCAAGGAGCCCGGGCTCTTCTACATTTCGTACGCGCTGGGGAAAAATGCCGAGAACCGACAGCGATGGGGAGACGCGGAGCGGGAATATCGGGCGTGCCTGAAGCAGAATCCGAGTTTCTTTCCGGCGATCGCCGGTTTGGCGAACGCGGCGAAGCAGGAGGGCAAGCCCGATGAGGCACGAAAGTGGCTGGAAGTGTCCCTCAGTCAGTATCCGCAGTCCTACGCGGCCTATTACGAACTTGGTATTTTGGCGCAATCGGCGTTCCAGATGGACGAGGCGCAACGCGACTTTGAGAAGGCCGTGGCGCTGAATCAGGACTTCGCTCCGGCGCAACAGCAACTGGGCATCATTTTGGTGACGGCTGGCCGCTACAACGCGGCCATCCAACCACTTGAGAAGGCGGCTTCGCTCGAGTCGAGCGACCCCATGCTCTTCAACGCACTGGGGACCGCCTACCTCAGCACGAATCAGCCTCAAAAGGCCATTCAGGCCTGTCGGAAAGCCTTGGCGATAAATCCCGACTTGGCGCCCGCTCGCTTGACTCTGGCTCTGGCATACCTGAGGGCTGGTGACCGCAGCAATGCGATCACTGAGTTCCGCACAGTGTGCCCCAGGGGCGGCCCGCAGTGTGAGCAGGTTGAAAGACTGTTCCGGTAAAAAGCAGAAATCAGAAAGCAGAAATCAGAATGGTGGTGCAAGCAGCATTGAGCGGAGTCCCCTTCCTGATTTCCAATTTCTGATTTCTAATTTCTCGGCGGGCGTGTTCGCTTTCGGGAAATGGGTTCGCAGAAGCGAACACCGGAGCCTTCCAAAAGCAGGCGCTCGATCCCGGTTACTCCCAAGTCTTCAAATACTTACGATGAGCCGTGCGCTTGGCAAAGCGTTTGCAGTTCTTCCGAATGGTGTCATGCTGGGCGCTTTCGCTTGTCGAATTGGATTCCCGCGTTCGCGGGAATGGCAAATCGGCAATCGGCAATCGAAAATCGACAATGATCGAATTGGGAGGTAGTTGTGGTGGCAACAGTGGATGCAGTGGCGCCCCGCGCGTTGATAGTTGATGATCAGCAGGACATTCTCGAGGCCCTTCATCTCTTGCTCAAGAACGAAGGGTATGAAACTGAGTTGGTGAACTCGCCTCACGCGGTCATAGAGTCACTGAAGGCCCGCAGCTTCGATCTGCTGTTAATGGACCTGAATTACGCCCGCGACACGACGTCCGGCCAGGAGGGGCTGGACCTGGTGGCACGAGTCCGAGAGATTGACAGCACCCTGCCCATCATCGTCATGACCGCTTGGGGGACTGTGCCGTTGGCGGTTGAGACGATGAGACGCGGAGTCCGGGACTTCGTGCAAAAGCCCTGGGAAAATGCGGAGTTGGTTGCCAAGCTGAATGCCCAAGTGGAATGGTCGCGCACGGAGCGCGAGCGCCGGCGCCGCGAGCAGATTGAGCTCGAAGATGCCAGGGACATTGAGCGCCGACTGCTCCCGACCGACATTCCGCAAATTCCGGGATACGAGATTTCCGGATCATGGCAGCCCGCCAGCAACGTGGGCGGCGACTACTTTGATGTACTAAGCTTGGGCGAAGAACGCGCCGGCCTGTGCATCGCCGACGTGGTGGGCAAAGGCGTGCCAGCAGCCCTGTTGATGTCGAACCTGCAAGCCGCGGTGAAGGCGGCTGGCCCGGACAGCTTGCAGCCCAGTCGGCTTGCGGCGAAGCTCAACCAGGCAATGTCGCAGCACCTCGCGCAAGGCAAGTTCATTACGTTTTTCTATGGCGTGCTGGATGGGCCGGCGAGGAAGCTCACATACACCAGCGCTGGCCATAACCCGCCGATCCTTATGCGCGCCGATGGATCCCATCTTAGGCTAGAGCAGGGCGGCGCCGCGCTTGGCCTGTTTGAAACTTGGAACTATGAAGAAGGCCAGGTGGACCTGAAGAGTAAAGATCGGTTGGTGCTCTTTACGGACGGCGTGACGGAAGCGTCAAACATGGGCGGCGAGGAATACGGCGAGAGCCGACTCCTTTCTCTCCTGCGGGACAACCGCGGGCTGAGGGCCACGGATTTGCAAACCACGATCATGCAAGCGGTCATGCAATTCACCGGCGGAGCTCTGGAGGACGATGCAACGCTGATAGTGACGGCGGTCGATTAATTGCCGATTTTCGATTGTCGATTGACGATTGAAAAAACGAGGAATTCAGAATTCGTGCAAATCGGCAATCAGCAATCGACAACCAGCAGTTCCTGATTGGAGGACGACGCTCCGATGGCAACGCTCATTCAGGACATTCGCTACGCGATACGGATGCTCGTGAAGAACCCCGGTTTCGCGATCGTGGCTGTCTTGACGCTCACGCTCGGGATCGGCGCGAACACGGCGCTGTTTTCCGTGGTCAACGGTGTGCTTCTCAATCCGCTTCCTTACCCCCAGCCGGACCAACTGGTGACGCTGCACGAGAGCAAACCGAATTTTGAAACCGGCGCCATCCCGTATCTGAATTTTGTAGACTGGCAAAACGAAAACCACACATTTTCTTCCATGGCGATAAGTCGTGGCTACGCCTTCAGCCTTACCGGCATGGGCGAGGCGGAGCGTCTGCAAGGCGATTGGGTGTCGGCAAGTTTCTTCCAGACGTTGGGCGTGAAACCCATTTTGGGCCGCGACTTTACTCCAGAGGATGACCAATTTGGCGCCGGCCCAGTCGTGCTGATTAGTGAAGGGCTGTGGAATCGCAAATTCGGCGCCGCCCCGGACGCGCTGGGAAGGAACATCACGTTGGATGGCAAAGGATACATCATCGTCGGGGTTATGCCAGCCAGTCTCAGCCTGCGTGTTTCGAGTTTTCAGTTTGGCGACGTCTACGCGCCGATTCGCCAATGGAACAATCCCGCCCTGCGAAACCGGATGGCCGCACTGGGACTGCACGGCATCGGCCGCATGAAGCCCGGAATTACAGTCGAGAAGGCGAATGCAGATTTGCAAGGCATTGCAGCGAACCTTGCTGCGGCTTACCCGGACGCGAATCGGGGAACATCCGCCAACGTGCTGCCTATGAAGCAGAGCATGGTGGGAAGGGTACGGCCATTTCTGCTGGTCCTGCTGGGCGCCGTCGGATTTGTGCTTTTGATTGCGTGCGTGAATGTCGCCAACCTATTACTGGCGCGTTCCACCGGCCGGGCGCGTGAGTTTGCCATTCGCGCAGCGCTCGGAGCCGGTCGGGGGCAGGTGATCCGCCAGCTTCTCACGGAGAGCACGCTGCTGGCGGTTGCGGGCGGCACCCTCGGAATACTTTTGGCGGCCTGGGGTACGCAAGCTGCCCTCGGGTTGTTGCCCACCGCTTTGCCGCGCGCCAGGGAAATCGGCCTGGACGCGAGGGTCTTGATTTTTACCGCGGCCATTTCGTTGCTCGCGGGCATTCTGTTTGGACTGGTACCGGCTCTTCAGACTTCAAAGGCCAACCTGCACGATACGCTGAAGGAGGGCGGTCGCGGAACCAGCAGCGCGCGCCATCGCGTCCACGCAGCTTTTGTCGTGGTCGAGATGGCCATGGCGCTGGTGTTGTTGGTCGGGGCAGGGTTGATGATCCGCACCTTGGCGCGATTGTGGAGCGTGGACCCGGGTTTTGACGGCAAGAACGTGCTCACCTTCGGTCTGGGCTTGCCTCCTTCCATGATGAAGGCCAGTCCCGCAGCGGTACGCGCGTATCTTCGCCAGTTCGATACTCGGCTCGAATCGACTCCGGGCGTGCAGGCGGTCTCGCTCTCTTGGGGCGCGTTCCCGATGTTCAGCGAGGACGACCTAACGTTCTGGATGGAGGGCCAGCCCAAGCCACAGAGCCAAAGCGAGATGAACTGGACGCTGGATTATATTGTGGAGCCGGGATATTTAACGGCCATGGGAATCCCGCTCCAGCGCGGCCGCTTCTTTACGGCGCAGGATGACGAACGCTCTCCTTTTGTCGTCGTAGTGGACGATGTGTTTGCGGGCAAGTTTTTCCCCAATCAGAATCCCGTGGGCAAACACTTGAACCTTAATTTCTACGAGGGCAAGCCGGAGATCATCGGAGTGGTCCGGCACGTGAAACAATGGGGGCTCGACTCTGATGACGCGAATACGCTCCGCGCCCAGCTCTATATCCCCTTCCGGCAAATGAATGACAATGTGATGCCAAGCGTTTCCGGCGGCGTGGACGTGGTGGTGCGCTCCGCAGGCGCTCCGCTCGGCATGGTTGATTCCGTGCGCCGCACTCTTCGCGAGATGAACGCCGAGCAGGTGGCCTATAACTTCGAGACCATGGACGAGATCATTTCCAATTCGCTCGCGGCGCGTCGTTTCTCCATGATTTTGCTCGTGGCGTTTGCAGCCCTGGCGTTGCTCCTCGCCAGCGTGGGAATCTACGGCGTGATCTCATACCTCGTAGGCCAGCGCACCCACGAGATCGGCATTCGGATGGCTCTCGGCGCGCAGCAGCGCGACGTCCTGCGCATGGTTCTGGGGCAGGGAATGAAGATGGCGCTCAGTGGAGTTTCCATCGGCCTGCTTGCGAGCCTTGGGCTGACACGCTTCCTCACTCAGTACTCCTTACTCTTCGGCGTCAGCGCCACCGATCCGCTGACGATTTTCTCCGTGGCGTTTCTGCTCACGCTCGTTGCGCTCGCAGCAAGCTTCATTCCCGCCCGTCGCGCTGTGAAGGTTGATCCGATGTTGGCGCTCCGCTATGAGTGACGAGCGCTTTAGTCGGCATGAGCCAAGGGCCACGCCCCCATGTTCGCTTTCGGGACGTAGGTGAGCGGAAGCGAACACCTTCCGGCTTCTCACGATTCCCCGAAGCTCGTTCTAGGTGTCGATCAGTCAAGCACTTACCCTGTGCTGGGCACTGGCACAAGATTTGCTTACCCTACGCGCAGAGTCCATTTTACGAGGGGAGGGCAGCCGCCGAATGGCAACCATGGTTCAAGATCTGGGTTACGCGTTCCGTGTGCTGGTAAAGAATCCCGGCTTCACCGTCGTGGCCGTCCTGACGCTGGCGCTGGGCATCGGCGCCGACACTGCGATCTTCACGATTGTCAACGCTGTGTTGCTGAATCCTCTCCCTGTCACCGATGCGGCCCGCCTCGTTCAACTGGACACGGTCGACAAAAAGACCATGGTGGCCTTGGGTAACGCTACCCGTTTGGGAGTTTCGTTCCCAAACTATGAGGATTACGTCCAGCAGGCAAATGTCTTTTCCGGCCTCGCGGCTTTTCAGGGGACTGCATTGACCCTGAGTATGGGCGAGAAGCCAAAGCTCCTCCAGGGATCTCTGGTGACCGCGAACTATTTTGACGTGCTGGGCGTGAGCGCCGTGATGGGAAGGACGTTCCGGCCGGACGAGGACAAGCATCCGGGCGGCGATACGGTTGCGGTCATAAGCTACAACCTCTGGTCGCGCGAGTTCGGAGCGTCGCGCGACATAATAGGCCGGCAATTGACCCTGAACGGAACCAACTACACGGTGATCGGCGTAACTCCACCGCAATTCAAAGGGACTTTCTTGTTCTCCAGTTCCGACCAGATATGGATTCCCGTCAGTATGCACACCCAGGTTGTCGGAGGGTTCCTGGAGGAGAATTTCCAGAATCGCCGGTTCCTGGATTTCAGCGCCGTTGGAAGGCTGAAACCCGGAGTGAGCGAGCGTCAGGCCCAAAACGCTGTGGCCACCATTGCCTCGCGGCTGGAACAACAGTATTCCAAGGATAATCAAGGGCGCAGCGCAGTCCTTTCGCCGGTGTCTGATGCCACATTGGGCATCAACGCGCACGATCAGGTGGCCAAGGCGGGCGCGGTGATGATGGGCATCGTGGGTCTGGTTCTGCTGATCGCTTGCGTGAACCTGGCGAACCTGATGCTCGCTCAAACCGCGCGGCGCGAGAAAGAAATGTGTCTGCGAGCCGCCCTTGGCGCCGGCTCACGCCGGCTGGTGCGCCAGTCACTTACCGAAAGCCTCCTGCTCTCGATAGTCGGCGGCGCGGCCGGCTTGCTGGTCGGATACTGGGGCCGGTCGGTGCTGTGGTCTTATCGACCCGCGTTCCTGCAGCAAACGGATCTCGCCTTGTCACTGGATGGGCGCGTGTTGGCATTCACATTCGGCATTTCTATTCTGACCGCGATTCTGTTCGGATTGGTTCCGGCGTGGAAGGTATCCCGTCCAAACTTGATCGACACGCTGAATTCCGGTGGGCGCAGCGGCAGCCTGGCGTGGGGCCGCAGTCGATTCCGCCATGCTCTGGTGATTTCCGAGGTTGCGCTGGCGCTCGTGACTTTGGTAGGCGCCGGACTATTCCTTCGCAGTCTGGCTTACGCGCAAGGGCTTGATCCCGGCTTTGAATCGAAGAAGCTCTTCGTGATGGGTATCGACCTGGGATCCCTGCACTACGACCAAGACCGAGGAGCGCAGTATTTCCGAGACGCGATCGAAAAAGCCACATCGTCGCCGGGAGTTCAATCGGTGGCAGTCTCTTCTAATTTCCCGCTTGGAGGCGGGTTGGCGAGAACTATATTTCTGGAGGGGCAGGACGAGAAGAGCGGCCAGCGCGGAACGCTGACCACGCTGAACGACGTTTCCACAGGATATTTTCAAACCGTAGGCATCCCATTTCTTCTCGGTCGGGCGTTCAATGACCTGGACCGCAAAGAGACCAAGCCGGTCGCCATCATCAACCGGGCAATGGCCAAGCACTTTTGGCCTGGCCAGGACCCGCTGGGCAAACGGTTTTATTTCATCGGCGAGACGCAGTTGGTTGAAGTTGTGGGCGAAGTAGCCGATTCGTGGCAGTTTGGAGTGGGTGAAGACCCAGTGCCCGTAGCCTACCTGCCTATCGAGCAGGCATATTCTCCGTTCGCTGTTCTCAACGTGCGCACCACCGGCAGCCCGGGCACAGTAATTCCTTCGGTAAGGGAGTCGGTGCAGTCGATTGATCGCAATCTGGCGTTCGTTGGCGTGAACACTATCGGAGAATTGCTCGATCAGGGGCTTTGGGCGCCGCGGATGGGCGCGATCCTTCTTGGCGTGTTCGGGTTGCTTGCTCTGTTGCTGGCCGCGGTGGGCATCTACGGCGTGCTGTCGTATTCGGTCACGCAGCGAACGCAAGAAGTCGGCATTCGCATGGCCTTGGGAGCCACTCCGGGATCGGTGCTTGGCCTGGTAGTGAAGCAGGGCATGATGCTGGTGATGATCGGCGTGGGCATCGGGCTTGCCGCGTCCCTGGGACTGGCGCGGCTCATGACCAGCCTGCTTTTCGGCGTGAGGGCATCCGATCCCGTAACCTTTGCGGGGGTTTCGTTGGTGCTTGCTGCCGTGGCCTTGGTCGCGACCTACATTCCCGCGCGACGAGCGACGAAAGTGGACCCGATGGTGGCGCTGCGCTATGAATGATGAATTATGAATTGAAGAAGCGTCGCTTTTCGTCTTCCGCTTCGTCTGCATTCATAATTCAGGATTCATAATTCATGATTTCGCGCCAGAAGCGGGGAGCTAACACATGACGACACTGTTACAAGACGTTCGTTACGGCCTTCGAATGCTCGCCAGAAGTCCCGGCTTCACAGTCGCGGCGGTGCTCACGCTGGCGCTGGGCATCGGCGCCAACACCGCGGTTTTCAGCGTGGTCAACAGCGTCCTGCTGAGGCCGCTGCCTTACGCCCAGCCCGACCGCTTGGTCAGAGTGGAATCTTTGTGGACGCGCGGCAACCGGCGTCCGAATCAGCTCTCTTACCCGGACTACTTCGATTTCCGATCGCGGAACCACGTTTTCGAGCATCTGGTCACGGGCCGCGACACGAACCTGGCGCTTACCGGCTACGGTACGCCTTTACAGCTCGACGGCGAGATGGTCACCTGGGATTTGTTCCCCGCCCTCGGGATTCAGCCGGAGTTGGGGCGTGGATTCCTGGAATCCGAGGAAGCAGCGGGCCAGCACGTGGTGGTGCTGAGCCACAAACTTTGGCAGACGCAGTTCGGAGCGGACCGCAGCATTGTGGGCCGGGCGATCACCCTCAATCGCGCCCCATACACCGTGGTCGGAGTGGCCCCGGCAGGTTTCGTTTATCCCGCGAACTCCCCCAACATCCAGCTCTGGACCACGATTGCGGACGATCACGTGGCGCCGCCCGACGATCAGCCGATCACCGAGCAGCGCGGCGCTCGTATGCTGAGGGCGCTCGGACGCCTCAAGCCCGGCGTCAGCATCGAGCAGGCGCGCGCCGATCTCAACGTCATCGCGGCAGCGCTTTCCAAGCAGTACGCGGACACCAACACCAATGATCCTGAGGCTTCGGTTCGGCCGGAGCTTGAAACCCTGGTAGGCGACTCGCGCACGCCGCTCTTGATTCTTCTCGGCGCTGTGGGCTTGGTGCTGCTGATCGCCTGCGCCAACATCGCTAACCTGCTCTTGGCTCGCACCGCCAACCGCGAACAGGAAATGGCAGTGCGCGCGGCAATAGGCGCAAGTCGCGGCCGCGTTGTTCGCCAACTGCTGACCGAAAGTCTGGTGCTGGCCGTGCTTGGCGGCGCGGCCGGTACCCTCTTGGCTGGGTATGCATTGGGCGTGGTGCTGCCTCTCGGAGGTGAAAGCATTCCGCGCCTTGCCCAGTCCAGCATCGACGGGCGTGTGCTCGGATTCTCGCTTCTCCTCAGCTTCCTCACCAGCGTTTTTTTTGGACTCGCGCCCGCGCTGCACGCGTCGAAGATAGATCTCAGTTCATCTCTCAAGGAGCGAAGCAGCGTCAGCGCCAACAAGCACGATCGGGTTCGCGGCGCACTCGTGGTCGCTCAGGTGACACTGGGATTAGTTCTAGTCACCGGAGCCGGATTGCTGATGGCGAGTTTTGTGCATCTCGAAAGAAGCGATCTGGGCCTGAAGCCGGACCATTTGCTCACTTATTCGTTCAGCCTGCCGGAATCGCAGTACAATGCCGCTCAACAAGTAGCATTCTATGACCAACTACTGGAACGCATGCGCGCCCTGCCCGGCGTGAAGTCAGTGGCCGGAATTTGGCCGCTGCCGCTGGGCGGCGACAACGCCACGGTCACATTCAATATCGAAGAGCGTCCGGCGGTGCAGTCCAAACGCCCCTCAGCCCGCATGGCCTTTGCCACGCCGGGCTACTTTTCGACTGCCGGAATTCCTTTGCTCAAAGGCCGGTTCTTCAATGACCATGACGACTTGAAAGCTCCGCGGGTGCTGATTGTCAACAAGGCCTTCGCAGACAGATTCTTCCCTGGCGAGGACATCATCGGCAAGCGCATCACGCCGGGCGCCACGGGTCCGGGCGAGAACAAGGAATCCCTCCATGAGATCGTGGGCGTGGTGGGCAGCGCCAAGCTGTTTGCGATGGACGCTGAGCCCGAGCCCATCTACTACTTCCCTTACAAGCAGCTTGCCTGGATGCCTCCGGTCGTGATGCTGCGTACCGCCGTCCCGCCTCGGACTTTGGAATCGGGGGCGCGCGAACAGATGGCGGCGCTTGACCCGCTGGTTCCCGTGTTTCAAGTCAAGACCATGGACGAGTTGCTCTCTACGCAAGTCACTGAGCCGCGTTTCCATACGCTCTTGCTCGGCTGCTTTGCCGGTATCGCGCTGTTGTTGACTGTGGTGGGGCTTTACGGCGTGATGGCCTATTCCGTGACGAGGCGCACGCGCGAAATCGGCGTGAGAATCGCACTGGGCGCCAGCCGCTCGACGGTGCTCTCGATGGTGCTCAGGCAAGCGATTGTGCTGCTCGTGGCCGGATTGGCACTGGGCCTTGCTGCGTCCTTGGCCGCCGACCGCCTACTCCAAAGTATGTTGTTCGGCATCTCGTCTCTTAACCCAGCGGTCCTCGGATTATCGGGGCTGCTGGTGGCCTTGACTGGCTTGCTCGCCGCTTACTTGCCGGCGCGCCGGGCAGCGGCGATGGATCCGATGAAGGCGCTGCGATATGAATGAAGCTCTCAGTTATCAGCCCTCAGCTGTCAGCGAGACTCGAGCCGAGTCAGTGTTTGCTGACGGCTGAGAGCTGACCGCTGACAGCTTGGAGAACCCACATGACGACACTATTACAAGACCTTCGATACGGCATCCGAATGTTGGCCAAAAATCCCGGCTTCACAATTGTGGCGCTGGTGACGCTAGCCTTGGGAATCGGAGCAAGCTCAACTGTCTTCAGTTGGATTGATGCCGTCCTGCTGCGCCCGCTGCCCGGTGTGGAGAAGGCCAACGAGCTTGTGGCGTTCGAGAACTTCGCGCCCGACGGCACCTTCCTGACGACATCCTATCTTGACTACCGCGATTATCGTGACAATTTGAATTCCCTCGCCGGACTCGCCGCGACCCAACTCGAGCCGCTCAGCATCGGCTCCGCAGACCATGCCCAGCAGGTTTGGGGCGAGATGGTGACGGGAAATTACTTCGCGGTGCTGGGCGTTAAGCCCATCTTGGGCCGAGTCTTTTCGCCTGACGGGTACGGCTACAAGCCGAATGGTTTTCCGATCGCGGTAATCAGCTCGCGCTTGTGGCAGTCGTACTTCAATGCGGACCCCTTCATCGTGGGCAAGACGATTCGTGTGAACCAGCACGAGCTGACGATTGTCGGTGTGGCTCCGGCGGACTTCCGCGGCACGATTTCCGGTCTCGCCTTTGACGTTTGGATTCCCTTCATGATGCACCCGGAAATTCAGGGCGTGGGCGAGTGGATGCTGCGCGACCGTCAGACGCGCCAACTCGTCTGCGTCGCGCGTTTGAAACCCGGTGTCACGCTGGGGCAGGCGCGCTCGGAGATTGCGGCACTCGCCCTCCGTATGTCCAAAGCGAATGTCCCGGAGGACGTGGGGGTCGGCGCCACGGTGCTGCCGATTTGGCAGGGGCACGCCGGCGCGCAAAGCCTGCTCCTGAAACCGCTGGAAATTCTGATGGCCGTGTGTGTGGTGGTTCTGCTGATCGTTTGTGCCAACGTGGCAAACCTGCTGCTCGCGCGCTTCACGGCCCGACAGAAGGAATTCAGCGTGCGATTAGCGCTCGGCGCCGGACGTTTTCGCCTGGCGCGGCAAGTGCTCACGGAGAGTCTGGTGCTCGCGGTCGCTGGCGCCGCCGGCGGAGTGGCGCTCACCACGTGGATGGGCGGCGCTCTCCAGTACATGTTCCCGCCCAGTCACTTTCCCGTCGCTTTAGATGTTCGTGTCAACGGTCAGACGCTGCTGTTCACCGTTCTGGTATGCGTCGCCGCCGCGCTGCTCTCAGGGATCATGCCTGCCTTGCAGGTGGCGCGCACAGATTTGAATGACAGCCTAAAGGAAACCGGCCGCAGCGGTTCGGCGGGGGCGAAATCGCATCGTCTACGCGGGTTGTTGGTGGTTTCGGAGCTTTCGCTGGCTGTGGTGGCGCTGGTTTGCGCGGGACTCCTGATGCGCAGCTTTGACGCCGCTCGCAAGACGAATCCGGAATTTGATCCCGATCACGTCCTGCTGGCGCGCTTCTACATCAGCACCAGCGGCTACAATCTCGAGCAGCGCAAACAGTTCTGCGTCCGGCTGGGCGAGAAGCTTGCGTCTGAGCCGAGCGTAACTGACGTGGCCTATTCCGATGTCGAGCCGCTCGGATTTCTCTCCGGCTGGTGGGAACCCTTGGAGGTTGAAGGGTACGTTCCGAGCACCGGCGAGAGCATGAAGATCTACCGCAATGTGGTCTCGCCCGGTTACTTCAAGTTGATGCGCATCCCTCTCCTGGAGGGCCGCGACTTCACCGAACAGGACGACGAAATCTTCAACTCCGTCGCGCTTCCGTTGCAAAAGCGGACGCCGGTGATGATCGTGAATCAGACGTTCGTCAAGCGATTCTTTGGCGGTCGCGATCCTATCGGCCGAAGGGTCCATGGCTGGGGCGAATGGTTCACAATCATCGGCGAAGTCAAAGACAGCAAATATAACAACCTCACTGAGGCTCAGCTTCCTTTCTTCTACGTGCCGTTCCGCCAAGTGTATCGCGCTGACATGGGATTGGTCTTTTACATTCGAACAACCACCGATCCAAACGAATCTATCGCCACCATGCGGCGTGATGTGCGAGCCATTGATCCCAACGTTGCGATTATTGACGCCATGCCGCTCGCCGAGCATATCGTCAATACGCTATTCGCCGAAAAGGTGGCCGCGAACCTGTTGAGCACGCTGGGCGGGCTTGCTTTGTTGCTGGCGGCGGTTGGCCTTTACAGCGTGATGGCGTATGCCGTCACGCAGCGGACGCACGAAATCGGCATACGCATGGCGCTTGGCGCTGAAACCGGACACGTTCTGAAGCTGGTCGTCAGCCAGGGACTTGCTTTGACGCTCGTCGGCATTGGCGCGGGGCTGGTGGCAGCCCTGGCCCTTGGCCGCCTGTTGGCCAGCTTCCTCTACGGAACTTCGCCCTACGACCTAAGAACGTTTATCGCAGTATCAGTTTTGCTGGCGATTGTGGCCTTACTCGCGAGCTACATCCCGGCTCGGCGGGCGACGAAGGTCGATCCGATGGTGGCGTTGAGGTACGAATGAAGCACTCAGCTTTCAGCTCTCAGGCGTCAGCGAGATCCGAGACCACGGATAGCTGATAGCCGATGGCTAACAGCTTGGACCAGAATATGAGCACACTAATTCAAGACATTCGCTACGGCCTGCGGATGCTGGCCAAGAATCCCGGCTTTGCGGCCGTCGCGGTGCTGACTCTCGCCCTCGGCATCGGCGCGAACACGGCCATCTTCAGCGTCGTCAATACGGTGTTGCTGCTCCCGCTGCCGTATAAGGACGCCGACCGCCTGGTGATGGTTTGGGGCAACAACGTTACGAGTGGTTTCGCAACGGAGCAGGTCTCAGCGCTTGATCTGGCCGACTGGCGTGCGCAGAACCACGTCTTCGAGGCGATGGCGGCTTCGACCGATGTGATGTACACGCTGACCGGCGCCGGGGAACCGACAACGATTATCGCCTATCAATTCTCGCCGGAGTACTTTCACGTACTCGGCGTTGAGCCGGTTCTCGGCCGCACTTTTGCGCCGGAAGAAGACCAGCCAGGCAAGAATCATGTGGCTGTACTCGGTTATCGGCTGTGGCAAAGCCGGTTCGGAGGCGACCTGGGCATCATCGGCAAGACTGCGACACTGGATGGAGAGCCGTACACCATTATTGGTGTCATGCCGCGCGGGGTTGTTTATCCCGGCGCAACGGAGCTATGGACGCCGCTTACCGTGCCGCCCGGCGCCAACGTCAACCGCAACTTCCGTTACCTCCGAGTGATTGCACTGCTGAAACGCGGCGTGACCGTTCAGCAGGCCCAAGTCGAAATGAATGCCATCGCCGGCCGGCTGGCGCGCGAGTATCCGAATACGAATAAGGACATCAGCGCCACCAACATCATCGGACTCCGCCAGATGATCAGCGGCGACATTCGACCGGCGCTGCTGGTGCTCTTCGCCGCCGTCGGTTTTGTGCTGCTGATTGCTTGCGCCAATGTCGGAAATCTGCTTTTGGCTCGCGCCGTCGGACGACAGAAGGAAGTCGCCGTCCGCGCCGCGCTGGGAGCCAGCCGGGCGCGGCTGGTACGGCAGTTTCTCACTGAGAGTGTTCTGCTCGGGCTTGCGGGCGGCACGGTCGGCCTGCTCCTTGCCTCGTGGGGAGCGGGAGCCCTGGTGGCCATGTTTCCGCCCACGATCGCAAACCTCAGCATTCCGCGTGTGGATGAGATTCCCACGGATAGCCGGGTGCTGGGTTTTGCGCTTGCTGCCTCCCTGCTGACAAGTTTGCTTTTCGGGGTGATGCCGGCGCTCGAATCCTTCGGCCCCAATATCAACGAGTCCCTGAAGGAGTCAGGCAGGAGTCTGGCGGGAAGTGCACGCGGGCGCCGATTTCGAAGTGCTCTGGTGGTGTCGGAGGTGGCCCTCTCTTTGATCCTGCTGAGCGCCGCCGGGCTCACCATCAAGAGCTTCGTCCATCTGCTCCGCGGCGACCTCGGCTTCAATTCCAAAAATGTACTATCCATGCGCGTCCTGCTGCCCGGTTACGGCTCCAAATACTACGCCGAGTCACAACAACTCGCTTTCAGCGACCAGGCCATTGCCAGGATCAAGTCTCTTCCCGGGGTGCAGTCGGTAGGGACCGTCACCTTCCTTCCCCTCAGCGGATGGTGGGGCAGTCGGCAAGTGTCAGTCGAAGGACAACTGGCGAGTCCGGGCCAAAAGCCCGACGTAGTGTGGAGCTCCGTCACTCGGGATTACTTTGATGCGATGAAGATCCCGCTCATCAAAGGGCGTTCATTCGCGGACCAGGACGTACAAGGGGCTCCCGCGGTAGCCATCATCAGCGAGAGCTTGGCGCGGCGACTTTGGCCGAAAGAGGATCCCGTCGGCAAACGGGTCGCTATTGAAGGTTTCAAGCAACCACGTGAAGTGGTAGGCGTGGTCGGAGACGTGCGGCAATTGGGACTGACTTCCGAAAAGACCTCGGAGGTCTACGTTCCGTTCGCTCAGGTGCCAACGCGGCTGCTCTGCTTTGCCATTCGCACGGCATCGGATCCTTCCGGTCTCGCCAAAGCCGCCCAGCGCGAAATCTGGGCAGTGGACAAAGACCAGGCTGTGGCCTACGTCATGAGCATGGACCAATTGGCGTCAGAATCCCTAGCCCCGCAACGCATCATTACCCTGCTGCTTGGCATTTTTGCTGGTTCCGCGCTGCTCCTGGCGGCGGTGGGGATGTACGGTGTCATCTCCTATTCTGCCACCCAGCGGACACACGAGATTGGCATTCGCATGGCGCTTGGCGCGAGGTCGGCAGATGTTCTAAAGCTGGTCGTCGGTCAGGGATTGGTTCTGGTGCTCGCAGGCGTCGTAATCGGCTTGGCCGGCGCACTTGGCCTCATGCGTTTTGTTTCCAGTTTGCTTTACGGTGTTCGTGCGTCTGACCCGGCTACCTTTGTTTCCGTCGCGGCGGTGCTTACGGTGGTAGCGCTGGTCGCCAGCTATATTCCGGCGCGAAGGGCGGCGAAGGTCGATCCGATGGTGGCGCTGAGGTACGAATAACACGGGATTCGGGGCTCGGGGTTCGCAGAGGTAATTCTGGTTAACTCTTCGCAAACCCCGAAGCCCGAATCCCGAACCCCTTTGAAAGGAGGGGCCATGGCCAAAGTGGAACGCATTCGAGAGGTCTTGAGGGAACCGCTGAGTCCGGAATATTTGAAAGAGCGGATGGACGAGGGATGGCGGCCGGTGGCGGTGGAGTGGCAGCGCGAGTCGGTGAGCGCCGGGGCGGAGCCGGGCACGCTGTCTGAGGATGTGCCATTTGGCCTGCGCATCGCGGATGACGGCAAGCACCTGGTTGAAAATCCTGCCGAGAAACAGGCCTTAATGTTGATCATGGAGAAGGTTGTCCTGGACAGCCCATTCTCTGAGATCGCAGCCGAGTTGAACCGCCAGGGCTTTCGCACGCGGCAGGGCTTCAACTGGAACGAGGCCACGGTCTTCGACATGCTTCCCCGCCTGATCGACGCCGGTCCGCAATTGCTCGCCGGCGACGAATGGGTGGAGCGCAGGCGCCGGCTAGTGCTTTCGGCCAGCTCCGGCTATGAGCGGCAAGACAGGCCCAGACATTGAGCGATTGGGTGATCGGGCGATTGCAGGAATTTGGCGATTGAGCGATTGAGCGATTGAGCGATTGAAGGGCAGGAACTCGAAGTTCACCCATTCCCTCAATCATCAAATCACTCAATCACCCAATCCCTGATTGGAGGAACCGACGTGCGAACTCTGCTGTACGACCTGCGTTACGCAATGCGAATGCTGGCGAAGTCTCCCGGCTTCACGGCCGTGGCGGTGCTGACGCTGGCGCTGGGCATCGGCGCGAATACGGCGATTTTCACGCTCGTCCACGCGATCTTGCTGAAGTCTCTGCCCGTGGCGAATCCCAACGAGCTTTATCGTGTGGGAGACAACGACAACTGCTGCGTGATCGGCAGCGATCAAGGCAACTGGGGCATCTATTCCTATCCGCTTTACAAGCAGTTTCGCGATCACACGCCCGAGTTCAGCGAACTGGCGGCGTTTGAAGGTGGCGAAGTGGCCCTGAGCGCGCGGCGCAGCGGCTCAAACGCTGCCGCCCTGCCGTTCGCGGGCGAATTCGTTTCCGGCAATTATTTCACCATGTTTGGTCTCAATGCGTTCGCGGGCCGGCTGATCGCGCCTACGGACGATGCACCCGGCGCGGCGCCCGTCGCTGCGATGAGCTACCACACCTGGCAGCAAAATTTCGCCGGCGACCCCTCGGTGATCGGCGCGAGTTTTGTAGTCAATACGAAGCCCTACACCATCGTGGGGATCGCTCCTCCAGGCTTCTACGGAGATCGAATTCGAGATGACCCGCCGGACTTCTGGCTCCCGCTCTCGACCGAGCCAGCGCTCAACGGTCAGAATTCAATCCTGAACCATCTGGGCGAGCACTGGCTTTACATTGTCGGCCGCTTGCAGCCGGGCGCGCGGCCGGCCAGCGTCCAGGCGGAGACGACGGCAGAACTCCAGCGGTGGATCGGCACCCAACCCGACCTCACCCCCCGCGAGCGCGCACCCGTGGGCGAGCAGCACATCGTGTTAGTGCCCGCTGGAGGCGGCGTGCAGATCGGCATGCAGGAGGAGGCTGCGACTCCGCTGCGGCTGCTCGCGGTGATCACTAGCTTGGTTCTTTTGATTGCTTGCGCCAATATCGCCAATTTGCTGCTCGCTCGCGGGGCCGCCCGCCGCGCGGAGACCGCTGTGCGCGTGGCGCTGGGCGCGCCGCGCCGGAGGCTTATCCGCCAGGTGCTCACCGAGAGCGTCTTGCTGGCGCTGGTGGGCGGCGGGGCGGGAGTTTATGTAGCTTATGCGGGCGCGCGCCTGATCCTTGTGCTCGGGTTCCGCGCATCGAAGTATGTCCCCATTAGCGCCGATCCATCGCTGCCGGTATTGGTGTTCGCGTTTCTACTTTCGCTGGTCACCGGCGTCGTGTTCGGCGTAGCCCCGGCTTGGCTTACCTCGCGCTCCGATCCGATGGAAGCCCTGCACGGGGCCGGTCGGTCCACGCGCGAGCGCGGCTCCCTTCTGCGGCGGTCCTTGGTGGTGGTACAGGTGGCCCTCTCAACAGCCCTCTTGATTGGCGCCGGCCTCCTGGTGAAGAGCTTGCGCAACCTGGAGACGCAAAGGTTCGGATTTGAGCCGCAGGGACGGCTGGTTGTGAGGGTCGATCCCTCTTTAGCCGGCTACACGCCGGAAAAGCTTCCCGCGCTCTATCAGCAGCTGGACAATCGGCTGTCGCGGATTCCTGGCGTTCTGAGCGCCGCCTATTCCCAATACAGCCCCATGGAAGGCAACAACTGGGAAGACAGCATCAAAGTTGAGGGACGCCCGCCCGACGAACAGATCGGTTCGTCGTTCCTTCGCGTCAGCCCGCGCTACTTCGAGACTGTCGGAACCCGCCTTCTGCGCGGTCGCGTGATCGAAGATCACGACACAGCCACATCTCGCGCCGTGGCCGTGGTGAGCCAGGCGTTCGTCAAGAAGTACTTTCCCAACACAGACCCTGTCGGCAAGCACTTCGGGCTCGAGTTGCCGAGCAACGTCGGGAACTATGAGATCGTGGGTGTGGTGGATGATGCGATGTACCAGCGCGAGAGAATCCATCCAGTCTTCTTTCTGCCGTTTTTCCAGAGCCCTAAAGGCGAGCCGGACTACATGGTACGCTCCCAGTATATCGGGTCCATCGAATTGCGCGTCGCGGGGAAACCCGAGAATCTGGGCGACGCCGTCCGCCGCGCGCTGGCTGATATCGATCCCAATCTCACCGTGCTCAACATGGTGAGCCTGCCGGAGCAGGTCGCTGAACAATTCACCCCGGATCGCATCATCGCTCAACTAACCGGCCTCTTTGGGGCACTGGCGCTGGTATTGGCTTGCGTCGGACTCTACGGAGTGACTGCCTATTTCGTCGCGCGCCGAACTAACGAGATTGGCATTCGCATGGCATTGGGCGCGGACCGCAGAAGCGTTTTGAGCTTGGTGATGCGCGGGGCGCTCGTACAGGTAGCGATCGGACTCGCCATTGGGATTCCGCTGGCTCTGGCCGGCGGACGGCTGATGGCCAGCCAGCTCTATGACGTGAAGAGCTATGACCCTCTGACCCTTGCTTTGGCCGCGGTCATCCTGATCGCCTGCACCGTGGTGGCGGGCTTTGTGCCAGCTCGTCGCGCCGCGTCGATCGAACCGATACAGGCGCTGCGCTGTGAATAAATTATGAATTCTGAATTATGAATTAAGGAGGTCACCCCATTTCCTGATTTTGCCTTCACTCATAATTCAGCATTCATACTTCATAATTTCGCGCCAGTCGCGTGGAGCTAACATATGGTTACACTCTTACATGACCTTCGCTATGGCCTTCGGACGCTGGCGAAGAATCCCGGCTTCACCGCGGTGGCGGTGCTCACGCTCGCGCTCGGCATTGGCGCGAACACCGCCATGTTCAGCGTGGTTTACGGCGTGCTCTTGCGCCCGTTGCCCTATCCGAATCCCGAGCGCCTGGTCGAGATCTCGCGCACCTACCGCGGCGAGTACATCTACTCAGGATTTACGGCGAACGCCTATGATTTCTGGAAGGGACACAGCGAGCCGTTCGAGTACGTGGCCGCGTCGACCGGAGTAGGTTTCAACTTGATCGGGGCAGGGCGGCCGGAACACATACGCGCCTTGCGCGTCTCCTCGCAATATTTCGGCGTTTGTGGCGTGCAGCCGTTCCTGGGCCGCAGCTTCAACGCGGATGAAGACCGTTTTGGCGGTCCCAACGTCGCTGTTCTTGGCTACGACCTTTGGAAAGAGCATTTCAATGGCGACCCGAGCGCCATCGGGCACAGCGTGCTGCTGGATGGCGCGCCTTACACCGTCGTCGGCGTAATGCCAGCCGGCTTTGCGAGTATTCCTCCGGCGCAGCTGTGGACCACCATCGAGCCAGTGAGGCATACCATCGGCGGCGGACAGAATTACGAGGTGATTGCCAGGCTGAAGCCGGACGTCTCCCCCAAGCAGGCCAGTAGCTATCTGGCTAGCCTAGGGCAGTCATTCACGCAGCAATATTACCAGTGGATGCCGGCGCGAGACCGGCAACTTGTGAGTTTCATGGCCGCCCCTTACGGCTATGTGATCTCGAACGACGTCCGCACGCCCCTGCTGGTTCTCTTCGCCGCCATCGGATTCGTCCTGCTGATTGCGTGTGTGAACGTGGCCAACTTGTTGCTGGCGCGCACTGCGGCGAGGGGCCGCGAAATCGCCCTGCGAGCGGCGCTGGGCGCAGGGCGCCTCCGTGTTATCCGCCAGCTTCTGACGGAAAGCCTCCTTCTTGCCTTTTTCGGCGCGGCCCTGGGTTTACTGGTGGCCTTTTGGGGCTTGAGTTTTCTTCTCGGGCTGGCTCCCGCAGTTCTCCCACGCGCGCAGGACATCGCGCTGAACGGCTGGGCGCTGATCTTTACGAGTGGCGTGGCGGTGCTCACCGGGATTCTCTTTGGGCTTGCTCCTGCCTTGCAGGCGGCGCGCGCCAACTTGAATGAATCGCTCAAGGAAGGTGAAGGTCGAGCGACCTTCAGCCTTCGCCGGCGCCGGCTAAGCGCGGGCATGGTTTCCGCGGAGGTCGCGCTCTCACTGATTCTGCTGGTCGGCTCCGGGCTGCTGATCAGGACGTTCGCCAGCCTGCTGCGCACCAACGCGGGCTTTGATCCACACGGGATGCTTACGCTCGAAACCTGGACCACGGGCTCGAAATACGACTCGACCCCTGCACTTGCCAATTTCTATCAAGAACTGGTCAGGCGCATCGAGGCGATTCCAGGCGTCCAGAGCGCCGCCGTGGTGGCCGCCGGCTCGCCGCTCGAACGGGGCGGCAATGACAATCCTGGAATGCGGATTGGAGGTCACCTGGAGTTTCCGTCGGTCGACTACCGCGAAGTTACGCCTGGCTATTTCCGCACCATGGGCGTTCCGCTCTTGGCTGGAAGGCCTTTCACTGAGGCGGACTCGCTCAACTCGGCTCCGGTCACCATCATCAATTCCGCCTTCGCTCGTGAGTACTTTCACGATCAGAACCCCGTCGGCCAACATCTGTTGCTGGGCAAGATCGATACCGAAATAGTGGGCGTGGTGGGTGACGTGAGATCGAGCTTGAATGAGCCTGGCCCACCCACCCATTTTGTTCCCATGGCGCAAATGGACTTTGACTCCGATCAACTCTTCCAGGGCTGGTTTCCCACTTCCATCCTGGTGCGGACCGCCGTGAAGCCGCTCACCCTCAGCCGCGAGGTGGCGGACGCGGTCAGTAAGGTAGACCCGAACATTCCTATCGGTCATGTGAGATCGATGGAGGAAGTTCTGTCGCTTTCGCTGGCTTTCGAGCGATTCCTGATGACCCTCATGAGTTTGTTCGCCGGACTCGCCCTCGTACTGGCGGCGGTCGGAATCTATGGCGTGCTCTCCTACTGGGTGCGCCAGCGCACCAACGAAATCGGCATCCGCATGGCGCTGGGCGCCGCGGCGCATGACGTTCTCAGGATGATCGTGAAGCAAGGCGCGATCCTGGGAGCCATCGGCATCGCCGCCGGCCTGGCAGGCGCCTTCGGCCTGACGCGGCTGATGGCGAGCTTGCTCTATGGCGTGCGTCCCACCGACCCTCTGACCTTTGTCGTGGTCTCGCTCGCACTCGCGGGCGTGGCGCTGCTGGCGAGCTACATTCCGGCGCGGCGGGCAACGAAGGTGGACCCAATCGTGGCGTTGCGATACGAATGAGACCATTGAGTGATTGGGTGATTGGGCGATTGAGTGATTTAAGGAAACCTTCGACCTTCAATCACGCAATCGCCAAATCGCTCAATGGCTCGATTCCTGATGCAGTCCGTCCGCTAACCAATCCCAGGGTTCATCGTCTATAGCCTCAAGGAGAGTCCGTGGGTGACTGAGGGACTGAGTGATTGAGTGAAATCAAGGAGGCCGTGGTTCTTCATTCACACAATCACCAAATCACTCAATTCGGGACTCGAGAGAGACCTCCAATGACAACGATAATCCAGGATCTACGCTACGCCTTGAGAATGTTGATAAAGAGTCCCGGCTTCGCCGCAGTGGCCGTTCTCACTCTGGCGCTGGGCATTGGAGTGAACACAGCGATTTTCAGCGTGGTGAACGCTGTCATCCTGAAGCCGTTGCCTTATCCGGACTCGGCGCGGCTGTTGACGATCTGGGTGACGGAGCCCAGCGGGCCGGGAAATCTCTATCCGGACACTGGCCCGGACCTGGTGGACTGGAAGGCGCAAAACAAAGTTTTCGACGGCATGGCGGGCGTCACCATCACTGGCGCGACGCTGACGGGCACATCCGAGCCGCTCCAGCTTCAGGGTTTCGAAGTCTCGCCTGAGATCTTCCCGCTGCTCGGCGGAGTGCCGCTCATCGGGCGCAATTTCTCGGCGGAGGAAACGCAGCCGGGGCACGACGGCGTAGTCATCTTGAGCTACGGCTTATGGCAGCGCGCCTTCGGCGGAGAACGCAAAGTCCTTGGCAGCAAAATCACGCTGGATGGCCAACCTTATATCGTGGCGGGCGTCATGCCGCGCGATTTCCAGTTCCCGCAGATTTGGGGCACCAAGCCCGAGTTCTGGATTCCTCTCAATCTGCAGCGATATGAGTGGCGGAAATCGCGGGGCAACCACTGGATGTGGGTGATTGCTCGCATGAAAGATGGCGTCAAGATTGACCGCGCCAAGGCGGACATGGAAACGCTTTCCAACCGGCTCGCGCAACAATACCCGGACACCAACACCGGCGTCACGGCCAAGGTGGTTGGCCTTCAGGAGCAATTAACCAAAGGTGTGCGTCCGGCGCTGCTGGTGCTTTTCTCGACGGTGGGATTTCTGATGCTCATCGCCTGCGTTAACGTGGCCAATCTGATGCTCGCCAAGGCCGTGGGGCGCCAACACGAAATCGCGGTGCGCGTCGCGGTCGGTTGCAGCCGCTGGCGGCTGATCCGGCAATTGCTGACGGAAAGCGTGCTGCTCTTTGTGGTGGGCGGAGCAGCGGGAGTTTTGGTGGGCTGGGGCGCGCTGCGCCTGCTGCTCGACGCGGCTCCGCGCGGCTACCTTCCGTCCATTATTTCGGTCAAGTTGGACGCGCCGGTCTTTCTCTTCACGTTTCTCGTGGCCTTTGTCGCCGGCAGTTTGGCGGGACTGGTCCCGGCGATTCAAGCGTCAAAGCCCAATCTTCACGATACGCTCAAAGAGAGCACGCGGACCGTGAGCACGTCGCATCGGTGGTCACGCAGCCTGCTGACCGCGGGCGAAATCGCGCTCGCCTTGATGATGTCGGTCGGTGCTGGGCTTGCCATCAAAAGCATGGTCCGGCTGCTGGGCGTGGAGCCGGGCTTTGACTCGCGGAACGTTTTGACCGCACGATTGTCCCTGCCGGAGACGAAGTATTCCAATCCCGACTGCCGAACGAAGTCCGGCCCTTGTGCGGACGACAAGTATGCTTCGTTTTTTCAGAGGGCGCAGGAACGCCTGCAATCGCTCCCCGGAGTGACATCAGTTTCGTTCACGTCGACCCTGCCGCTGGAGGGCGGATCGAATGGTGTGATTTACGTTGAGGGCCAGCCCATTCCGAAGAACATGTGGTCGAGCCCGCTGGTGGAGTGGTGCACGGTGATGCCTGGCTACTTCCGCACCATGCGGATTCCCTTGCTCAAGGGCCGCGACTTCACGCCGCACGACGACATGGACATGCCCCAAGTCGCCATCATCAACGAGACGATGGCCAACCGCTTCTGGCCCAATCAGGACCCGCTCGGCAAGCACTTCTCCCACGACTATCAAAAGCCGAAGTGGATCACGGTGGTGGGCGTGGTGGGCGATGTCCGCGAATATGGGCTTGACCAAGACCATCCCGCGCCGGAAGCCTACTTCCCGGAGTTTCAGGGTCAGTATTCCGAGATGCTCCTGATAGCTCGAACGTCGACGCCGCCGCTCAATCAGCTTTCGGCAGTGAGCGCGGCGGTTCACGAGCTTGACAGCCAGTTGCCGGTTTACGACCCGCGCGAGCTCTCGGCCGTGGTTTTTCAGTCCTCGGCCGAGCAGCGATTTGTGGCCCTGCTGCTGGGTCTATTCGCCGGGCTGGCGCTGGTGTTGGCGGCCGTGGGCATCTATGGGGTAATCGCGCATTCCGTCGCGCAACGCACGCACGAGCTTGGAATCCGCATGGCGCTGGGCGCGGGCAGCGGGCGGGTTCTGAAAATGGTGCTGGGCGAAGGTTTGCGAATGGCGGCGGGTGGAGTGGTGGTGGGCCTTGCGGGAGCCTGGGGATTGACGCGCTTCATCGCCAGCTTGCTTTATGGCGTGAAACCGAACGACCCAGCGACCTTCGCCTTCGCGCCGCTGGTGCTGATTCTGGTCGCGCTCGCCGCGTGCTACGTGCCCGCGTGGAGAGCGACGAAAGTGGACCCCATCGTGGCGCTGCGCTATGAATGAAGTTATTGAGAGATTGGGTGATCGGGCGATTGAGCGATTGAAAAACAAGTGCGAAAAACAGGAGGCCCAGGCTTTCGATCAATCACTCAATCACTCAATCGCTCAATCACTCAATGACTCAGCTCTGCGTCAACAATTTCGGTGACCACCGAGAAGAGCTCGCGGCCCAGTTCTGTCTCCGCCGGCTGGTTGAACTTCAGTCTCTTATTCAGCGGCGACTGGATGTGCACCACCAACTCGGAGTGCGGCCACGAGACTTCAACCACAAATTCTTGAGGCTTGGCGTCCAGCGCGCGGTGTAGCGCTTCTTTGACCACTGCATCGAATTGCTTCGGCAGCACGCCGGTGATTTGTACGGGCACGATTTCCTCCGTGGTTTCCCATTTTCGACTGAAATTGGTCGCAGTGGCAAGCTGCTAATTGCCGATTTTCGATTGTCGATTGCCGATTGCCGCAACGGGTCTCGCCGAGTACCTCAATCGGCAATCGACAATCGGCAATCGAAAATAACTCGCCACTTGCCACATGCCACTTGCCACTCTTCCGCGCTGATGTTATTTTTAGGGTAAGGGGTGGACAGCAGCGTGGCGTCGTCCGAGAGCAGTGCTCAGAGCCTGACAATCTTCGAGAAGCTCTTCGAGTTTTCTCCTGACGCCATCGTGGTGACCGCGAGCGACGGGAAGATCGTCCGTGCCAGCAGCCAAGTGGATAAGTTGTTTGGCTACAGCCGGGAAGAATTGCTGGGCCAGGGAATTGAAGTGCTGGTGCCGGAGCGATTCCGCGCTACACACTCGACTGATCGGGAGAACTACGCCGCCGCACCGCGGATTCGGCCCATGGGCGCCGGCTTGGAGCTTTATGGCAGGCGAAAGGACGGCAGCGAGTTTCCAGTCGACATCATGCTGAGCCCGGTGGAGACGGAAGAAGGCCGGTTCGTGGTGAGCGTGCTGCGCGACATTACGGAGCGCAAACGCGCCGAGGATACGTTGCACGAGTTCGAGCAGCGCTTTCGGCTGCTGGTGGAAAGTGTGAAGGACTACGCCATCTTCATGCTGGATCCGGAGGGCCGTGTCAGCAGTTGGAATTCGGGAGCGGAACGCATCAAGGGTTACCGCGCCGACGAGATCATCGGCCACCCCTTTTCGCGGTTCTACACCGAAGAAGACGTGAAGCGCGGTAAGCCGGACCAGGCGCTGGAAGTCGCCGCCGCGCAGGGGCGCTTTGAAGACGAAGGCTGGCGGGTGCGCAAAGACGGCTCGCGGTTTTGGGCGAATGTGACCATCAGCGCGCTGCGCGACTCGGCGGGGAATCTGCGCGGCTTTGCCAAGGTGACGCGCGACTTCACGGAGCGCAAACAGGTGGAGGAAGCCTTGGTGCTGGAGATCAGCAACGCTCTGGTCTCAAACCTGGACTACCGCAATCTTCTGGCCGCCATCGGCGCCAGCATCCGCCAGGTGAAGCCGCACTTCTACTCCAGCCTCGCGCTCTACGACGCGGCGAGCAAGAAACTGCGCATGCAGGTTCTGACTGCGCCCACCGAGGCCATCGTGAGTGAGCGCGACGTCCTGATGCCGGTGGAAGGGTCGCCGGCGGGATGGGCGTTTTCGAAGCGTGAGCCGCTCTTGCTGAATCGCGTGGACACCCAACAGTATGCCCCTGAGGTGAAGCAGCGCCTGGAGAATTTGGGGGTGAAGTCCGGATGCTGGCTACCCCTCACCAGCCACGGGCGGGTGCTCGGCACTCTGGTGGTGGCCAGCGACCAGCCTGACGCTTTCGTCGAGAAAGACCTCCGTTTGTTGATCCTGGTAGCGAACCAGGTAGCCGTCGCCGTGGACAATGCTTTGTCCTTCCAGCAGATCGCGGAGACGCAGAAAAAGCTGACCGAGGAAAAGCTCTATCTCGAAGAAGAACTTTCCACGGAGTACAACTTCGAGGAGATCATCGGCGAGAGTTCCGGGCTCAAGCGTGTTTTGAAGCAGGCGGAAACCGTCGCGCCCACCGATGCCACCGTGCTCATCCTGGGGGAGACCGGGACGGGTAAGGAGCTGATCGCCCGCGCCATCCATCACTTGAGCACCCGCCGCGAGCGCACCTTTGTGAAACTCAACTGCGCGGCCATTCCCACCGGTCTGTTGGAGAGCGAGCTGTTCGGCCACGAGCGCGGCGCCTTCACCGGTGCGATCTCGCAGAAGATCGGGCGGCTGGAGTTGGCTCACCGGGGCACGCTCTTTCTCGACGAAGTGGGCGACATCCCGCTCGAGCTTCAGCCCAAATTGCTGCGCGCCTTGCAGGAAGGCGAGTTCGAGCGGCTGGGAAGCAACCAGACCATCCCCGTCGATGTGCGGTTGCTCGCCGCCACCAATCGAGACTTGGCTCAGATGATGGAGAAAGGCCAGTTTCGCAGCGACCTCTATTATCGCTTGCGGGTTTTCCCCATCACCGTTCCCCCGCTGCGGAAACGCCCCGGAGACATCCCCATTCTGGTTCGCTACTTCACCCAGAAGCACGCCCAGCGCATGCGCAAGCGAATTGAAATCATCCCGCCCGAGACCATGAATGCTCTCGCTCGCTGGAATTGGCCGGGGAACGTGCGCGAGTTGGAGAATTTCATCGAGAGAGGCGTGATCCTCTCACAAGGCCCGGAGCTGCGTCTGCCGCTCTCCGAGCTGTACCAGGAACCTGAGACGGAGCACGGTTCCTCCCTCACCCTGGAGGAGCAAGAGCGCGAGCACATCATTCGCGCCCTGCGTGAGACCCAGGGCGTGATCGGTGGTCCCCACGGCGCCGCCGCCCGCTTGGGACTAAAACGAACCACACTGAATTCCAAGATGGAGAAGCTGGGCATCTCCCGCAAGGATTTGTAGCGCTGTAGCGGCGGTCTCTGACCGCCGGGATTCGTCCGAGGCCGCCTGAAAAGCCTGGATTGCCGCTCCCCGCTTTCGCGGGAATGACCACGCTCGTTCACTCTTCGGCGAATTGCGGATCGACACCGCGGGAGAGTTCGGGGATGCCATCCCCGAAGCGAAGGGCGAACGCCTCGTGCTGGCCTGAACCGACAGAGAAGCGATCAGATGCAGCAACCCGTAACCAGCCGTGATGGCCGAATTGCCCTGCGCTCACCGGCGGCCGCTGGAGCGCAAAGTTGAAAAGCGAACTGGCACCTTGCGGCGCGCGCCGCGTTCGCGAGCGATTCGTTCTGCCAGGAAGACTTTCATGAGCGACTGGTACGGGACGTCCTTCTCGTTCGCCAGGGTCTTGAGTTCCTCGATCATGGACGCGGGCACGCGCAAGGAGATGGTCGTCGTCGACGGTTTGAGCTCCGGGAAGGTGGCGCGAACGGCTTTGCTCCAGTCAAAGTAGTCGACCGTATCATGCTTTGCCCAGAACTCTCGCTCCTCGTCTTCGTTGGCGAAACGGGGGATCGCCTTTCTACCTGCTTTCCTGGACACGCGCATAGATTCTCCTTTCACGGCGGCTCATGTTGCGGGCCGAGATTACCCGAACCAGCGTCCCGCGAATCGTAAACACGATCGATAGCCGCCTTCCAGCGTTGGTCTGCCCAAGCGCCGCGTACCGCCGCTCCTCGCCAGAGTGCCTCTCGTCAGCCGTCACCAGAATGGGCCGATTGAAGAAGGGCTGCTCGCATTCAGTCTGGTTGACCTGGTGCAGTTCCCAGTTCTTGGCCGTGTTCCCGGCATCCCAATCGAAGCCAGAGCACTGCGCAAGTTCTTCGGGGAATTCTGCCATCCAATAAGTATATTGCAGTAATATACGCTGGTGTGTCAAGACGAACCCGGGGCTGGTTTGGCGCCGAAGGCCCGGAACTGCCCGGTTGCACGGCCCACGGCGAAACTCAGGAAGCGGCGCACGCCCCCGCCAATGAAGCTGTCCAATTGTGGTTCGACACCGCGAGAGAGTTCGGGGATTCCATCCCAGAACCGAAGGGCGAACGCCTCATACTGGCCTAGCCGCTCATGCCAGCGTGAAAGCGCCGCTTGGCCCTTTGACCCTGCGGCATATGCGTTGGCTCGAGGCAGGGCCGCGGACTCGCCGCAGCGAGTCCGCGCTACCTGCTACACAGACTTACCGATTTTCCACCTATCGCGAAGCCTGATAATAGAAAGCGGCCCGCCGTCATTGGTGAACGTCAAGGCGGGCGGCCACATGGCCGAGCCAGCCAGGGGCCAAACATCAATCAGCAATTCATTCCACGGCCCCAGCTTGCAACCGACCTGGACGGTTTCGTTGTCGTACCTGGCCGGAATGCAATCGCTGAGAACCTGGATGGCCAGATGTCCGACCATGGTCGTTGTTATGCAACGGTGAGCGGCTCTAAGGACTTCGCCTATATTGAGCCAGATATCAGTTCCGCTGGCAAGAAGTCCACTTCCCGAAAATCTCCCGAGCCAGATTCTGGTTCGCGCCGGAATAGAAGAACTTAATCGCAACTGCTCACAGTCGGCTTGTTGATAGCAATGGGCGGCGCTTCGCGATTTCGTGCCCTCTAGAACCATTGCTGTTTTTAATGCCCACAAGGACACATCCTTTTGCTGGGCGGCATCGAGACACACCGAGACGTCTTGCATCAATGAGCCGACGAGCGGTTTAACCCTGGCTTCGAGTCCGCTCATCCATCCGTTGTTGCATTTCCTACAGACACACCGAACAGTGACCGGGCCAGTGAATGTCTTGCTCGGTGCTTTGCCCAGTGTTTGGACAATAGGGTCTCGGCTCTTTAGGCTTTTCAGAACCCAATCGGACCAAAGATGCTCCTTGCTGTTCGCTGGCTTGTCACAGAATAGACATCGGCGGTCACCCATCCACGAAGCCTAGCAGGAACTCTGTATCAAGTAAATAATCGCCGGCAGCGCGTAGCGCGGACCTGTTTTGTAGGTCCGCGGTACTTGGGCGGGGCCGGTGACAAAAGCCGCAGACCCTGAAAAACAGGTCTGCGCCACTCCCTCGCCTTGTTGACCCTGGATCGCCCGTGCGCCGGGGAGTGTTCAAGTAGAAGGGGTCAGACCGAAGGCGGGGTCTTTCCATTGACGGAGGATGTGTGCTCCGCTGCTTTTGTCAGGCGCTCTAAGTGCGAGTTAATCCGCACAAGTTGCTGTGCAATATCCATTCCTCCGGGCTGCCAGTCCGGTCCGACACCTAAATACGAACTAATCCGCACAAGTTGCTGTGCAATGGCGAGCGTGGTAGGAGGCCTCGGAGCGCGCAGCACTGGCCGCAAGTTTATGTCACAAAAAGGAAGGCGTACACGATCCGGGTCCTTCCTGACCTTCTCCTCCTCCTCGCGCATTTCCTCTGCAAATTTCAAGTGGGCCTTCTCGAGATCTTTGTAGTAGCCATCCTCTTTGCCAAACTCTTTGGCGAGCAAGAGCGCGACGAAGGGAACATGGTCTGCGGCATTGATAAGGCACTCTCCCACCCTCGCAACCAAGTACAGTAAGGCCCCGGCGAACAAGCCTGCCCAGATGCTATGCTGCCAGACCCAGAAGCTCACTGCACCAGCGAGCGCGATAAAATTCAGGAAAAGACTTCCCCAGAACTTCTCTTTGTCGGATACCATTTGCGTCTCCTCCGCCCTCAGGCCGAATGGCTTCCTCTGAGAGCCTCAATCTCCTGCCTCAACTTGGCAATTTCGCCTTCCAACCGCGCAATGCTCGGCTCATAGCCAGGCGGCTGCGGCTCAGCATCGGTGGGATCGTGGTCCCGCGATAGCCGCCATTCCCTGTCTTCACGCACGTCCTCCAGCCTCCTCAGAGCTTGGCGGTCTATCCTGACTAAGGCGTCCCGCAGTCGATATTCCGCGTCGGACAAACCATGGGCCAGCGAGCGCAGATAACTTATCGAATGGTCAAGGCCGCCATTGTAAAAAACCGAGCTGTCTACGTCGCTCTCCGTCTCAACTGTCTCTCGACTCCAAACCCGGACGCTCCGAGCAAATTCCTCCAGGCCGGAATCCGAGACGATTTGCGATAGGTGCGCAAGCTGCCCGCGCAAATCTTCCGCCGTCTCGACCGTGGCAACGCGTCCGTCAAGCTCTCCGCGCTGTAGATACCGCTTATCGTATTCCTTCGCACCCTCGCGCAGGTCATCGCGGCGAGAAGTAACATTGTTACTGAGCGCCTCAGCCTCGCGACGAAGGGACTCGACATCATCCTGCCGGGTAATTATGAGCCCGTCCAAAAGGACGCCCTCGACACCGCCCACAAAGGCGAGCGCAAACAGCATTAGGACGAGTACGAGATGGTTGTAGTAGGCCCAACCCGCCCACGCTGCGGGAACCACCAGAAGCAGAATCACTCCCGGCCACGTGAAAAACCTTGCCATACGATCCATCCCTTTTGAGTATTTAGAGAAGTCTTGGCTGTCCATTGTGTCTCCCTCTAAATCATGTCAGCACTGCCGGGAATTTTACCTCAGCGATGGATGCGCTGCTTGTCAAGCAGGTGCGTGCGCGGCGAAAGCTGGGCGGCGGCGACCCAAGCCAACAGGTACTGCTTTCGCGCTGCGCTTGCGCTCGCCCCGCGCTCGGTCGTGGGTGACGCCCTCGGACAGCCGGCGCTATAAGGGGATTCGTTCCTTCGTGCGGTCATTGAAATACCCGATCTCGATTCCGTTGCTATCCGATTCGTGGTACAGAAACACTCGGTCGGCGGGGCCCCAGCCGTCAGCCATCTTTGTGGCTTTTTGGTCGTGAAGTCGGACAACCACTCCCTGACGCCTGTTGCCGCTTTCGTCGGTGGGCAGCAATTCCACGATTTCGCCGCGTTCGATCACCTTTGCCCTAAACTCGCCTCTAAATCTCATTATATGTTCCTCCCTTGCGCCAGATTCTTCGTTACGTTCCCCTCTGATCATTGTCCGGCAGCAAAACCATGCAGACGGGAATTGGGTCGCACCTGCCGACGCGAATTATAAGCTGCGCACCCCTTCCGAAGGCAAAGGCCCCAGAGTTTCAGGCAGCTGGAACTCAGCGCTACGAACTCGTTCGTCGTGCAACACACGACGGACGGATGCGGCCGGTAAATGCTTAGGTTCGGCTCCAAGGGCGGCGAGCCTGGGTATGGCTCGCTCGGCCATCTGGTAGAAGACAGGATCACTTTCAATTCCGATGCTTTCGTAGCCCACGGCCAAGGCGGCGGCGATGGTCGATCCGCCACCCATGAACGGGTCAAGCACGGTTCCGACTCCCAGCGGAAGCGAGGCGCGCACCACCTGCCGCATGAAGGCTTGGGGTTTCAGGGAAGGATGAGGAGCGATAGCGCGCTCTTCGGCTCGCGTGGGTGCCGAGCGGATGACATCTTCGAAGGGTTTTTCGGACGAAACCCGTCGCAGCCCGCCCGTTTTCCATTTGCGCAAATTGTCTTGAACTCGGCCTTCACACGGCTTGCGGAAAAGCCCCCATTGTTCCCAGCCCGAGCGGGGCATCACCGTGACGTGGGCAAACTCTCCGTGGGCGTTCTTAGGACGATCCCCGCCTCTCAAGGTTTTGACGAGTCGGATGATCTCGCCGCGCTTTTCGAACCCGGCCTCGACCAGCGGCAGATAAACAAGGTGTGAGAGCAGCGGATTTGTAGCAATAAACAAATGCCCGCCCGGAACCAGCACGCGAATGGCGCGGCGGCCAAATTCTGAGAAAAAGCTTCGGAGCTTCTGAAAGTCACTTTCGGTGAGGACCGTAAAACGCGGCAGAGGGCGCCGCTTGCAGCCGTCGAATGAGGGAGGAATCCGCCACACGCCCGCGTTCCCGCTCCGAAGCTTTTCCTTTTCCACGGTTGTGTATTCTTTCAGTCCGTAGGGCGGGTCGGTAACGATCGCGTGAATGGAGCTCTTTTCCCTCTTCTCCATCCAAGAGAGGCAATCGCCGAGATACAGGGAGTAGCGCGTCACTTTCTTCCTCGAGTCTCCGTTGAAGGGATGTTATCACGAGTTGGCATTCGACTCTCTCGTGTTCTCGAAGGCCGTGATCTGCGCGGCGTCCCACTCAGCGGGATCGCCGCTCCCTGTAGCGCCGGTCCCGCCTGGCGGGACCGGCAAGTGCCGCCCTGAAGGGCGGCGGTACGAAGGCCCCGTAATAGGCGGCGCTGGAATTGAAGGGCGGGTCCCGCGAAGCGGGATCAGGTCAACGCTCGCGTCTTCGACGTCATCGCGCAGGATGCTGAGGTTGTCGCCGAAGTAAAGCTTGTTCGTCGCACCCATTTACGCACAGAATAAGACAACGCGCTCCGGTGGCCGCAACCAAACTTGCCCAAAGTGGCGAGTGGTCCCGCGAGGCGGGAGCAAGTGGCAAGCGGGGAAGGTCGAAACTCGAAATTCGAAACTCGGTAGGCGGGTGTTAGTCGGTGCCGAAAATTACCTCTTGACAAATGGGGGCGAGTGGTTATACTAGAAGTAGGAAGCTGAAAGAAGGATTCAGGAGTTATGAATTATGAATTAGGAACTAGGTCCGAACGCTGCTGTTCGGGGTCAGTTGTGCGCTACGCGTAGAAGAGTGGGAATTCGTGATACGGGAATCGGTGGAAGGGGCCGTGGCCAGCGTCGAGTTGAAAGCAGGGAATTCCGAATCTTGGATTCCGAAGAATGGGGAACGAAGCCGGAATGTCTTTTGGAATTAGTAAGATAGGCTTAGCGGTTCCGTCACTATTCCCGATTGGGGCGGGGCGGCGAGAGCTGCGCTAAAAAAAAGATGTTAAAAACGCGGTTCGAAGCCAATTTTTGTTGAAAACAAAGAAGATCGCTTTGGTTCGAAGCCATTTTTTGGGTTCAAAGCCATTCTTGGGCGGAAGCTCAGCGCCGCTATGTTATTGGAAACAAATAAGCCGGCTTTGATCCAAAAGTCGTGCTTGTGGTTCGAAGCCATTTTTGAGGTTCAAAGCCATTTTCGAGGAGAGGGATGGGAGATTCGGGACTTGGGGCTAGGGCCAAAGGCAAGACAAGTCAATGGTCCAGTGCTCGGTCTTCCTGTGGGCTCAAAAGGTCCGACGGCGTCATCCTCCTCTAGCGGGTGACGACACTTCGGCGGATGACGATATTGCGTCACTGTATCCGTCGTCACAAGGGGACGTGACCCACGTCACCTGCCTGTGTGATTCCCTCGCAACTCATTCGTTCTTCTCGCCTTGTAAAGACTGCCTTCCAACGCAGGGAAGTTTGGCCATAAGCTTGCACTCCAAACAGGCAGCCCGCTGGGCGAATCGGATAGGTTGGGTTGGCGTACCCAGTGGCGGATCGGGACGGCGGGTCAGAAAGCGGCAAAGGAAGAGATGCTAAGAGTAACTGTGATGGAAGACTGTGGTGCGGTTGTGCTCAAACTCGAAGGCAGGCTGGTTGGCCCGTGGGTGAAAGAGGTTGAGAAAGCGTGGAGCTCGGTCATGGGCTCTGCGAAAGGGGAACGCCTCTCGGTTGATTTGAGGGGTGTGACGTTTGTGGGTGCGGAGGGAAAAGAGTTGCTCACGCGAATGCACCAGGCGGGAGCGGAACTAGCAGCGCTCGGACCGATGACGATGTACATTGTGCAGAAGATCAAAACTGGCCGCAACGGCCAGTAGGGGGGATGATATGAAGGCACCTTTCCGTTTGGAACTTAATGAAAGCTGTCATGATTGCAGGTTAAGATGCACGGATTTCTTTTGCAGTCTGCCGTCGCATTGCCTGAAATCGCTGGAGTCGATCAAATTCACGTCAACTTACCCGGAGGGGGCGGTACTCTTCATGGAGGGTCAACCGCCGCGAGGAATCCTGGTGCTTTGCAAAGGCCGGGTGAAGCTCTCCATGACCTCGGCGGATGGCAAAACCGTTATCTTGAGGGTGGTGCGGTCCGGCGAGATCCTCGGGTTGCACGCGGTGGTTTCCGGCGAGCCCTTCCAGGCGACCGCCGAAACATTGGAACCCTGCCAGGTGAACTTTATCAAGCGCGAAGACTTTCTCCGGTTCTTGAGCGGACATTCGGAAGCCTCGATTCGCGCCGCCAAGCAGTTGAGTAACGACTATCACATTGCTTGCGAGCAGGTCCGTTCCATGGGCCTGTCGCGCTCGGTGCCCAAGAAGCTGGCCAAGTTCTTGTTGGAATGGTCGAACCACGGGCAGGAGGTGAAGTCGGGCACGCGGACGAAACTTACCTTAACTCACGAGGAAATTGGGCAGATCATCGGCTCTTCGCGCGAAACGGTGACTCGCGCTTTGGGCGAATTCCGGGCGAAACAGTTGGCGGCCCTGAGCGGGTCAACGCTGGTGATTGAGAACAAGCCGGCGCTGGAACATCTGATGAACGCCTGAGGGCGGCGCGGCCCGGTTCTTTCATGACGGCGTGTGCTTCTTTTGCAGACGAAAGAAGGAGACGCCGGCTGTTGCAGATCTAAGATAGCCACGCATAGTATTATCTGAGATAGATCAGGTTCCATTTCAGTTGCGCCCGCCGTTGAAGCGGCGAGGCGCAGCGAGCGGGGAAAAGGAGGGGAACATGACCGGGGAGATTCTTGCGCTGTTGGTCCATGATCGGCCGGGGCCCTTGGAGTCGTTGAAATCCGCCCTGAAAGATTTGTCGATCCAGACCTTCAGCGTCCGGACCTGCGAAGCAGCGCAGAGCCTGATCAAGGAAGTCCACGCGGACCTGGTCTTCACGGATACTTCGCTGCCTGACGGATCGTGGGCCGATATCGTCGACTTGGCGCTGCGTGCCGGCGCGCCCGTCAGCGTAATCGTGGTTGGATCGAACCAAGACACCAAGCTCTACCTCTCAGCCTTGGAACGCGGCGCCTTCGATTTCGTGCTTCCGCCCTTCGAGTCCCACGCCCTGAACTTTGTAGTCTACTCGGCGCTCGACAACACCCGCCGCCAGAGACACGCCCTGCTTCATTGAGCGATTGAGTGAGTTGATGATCTAGCGATTGTCAGAGAGGCAGAAATTAGAAACTGGAAAAAGGAAACCGGGCAGTCCCTTTGGTCTCCAGTTTCGAATTCTCAGTTTCCGTCTGTTTTTCAATCGCTCAATCGCCCAATCGCGCAATCCCTCAATGTGTTTCTCGCGTGACCTGAGTCACAGCGAAAGGTGAGCGCGCTCACTGCGCGGAATTCTTTCCCACGGTAACCTGGCTACAGTTGTGGCGCTGGCTTGGAACACGGCTCCAGAAATTAAGTGGGGCCGAGCGGGCACCAAGCCAGCGCGACATCGAAGCACGAAAGGGAGACACGGTGTACTGATGCCATGAACACCACCGGCGCGCGCGAACAACTCACAAGCTCTTTGAAGCACGAGACGCTCGATGCTCTCCTGGCAGGCCAAGTGGAGAATTCATATCCCGGAGGCCGTGTCCTGCTGGGCGAGGGTGAAATTTCAAACGGCGTCTATGTGATTCACTCAGGGAGAGTCAGGATTTCTCGGCAGGTGAATGGTTCCGCCGGGAGTTCGCGCATCGCGCGCCCAGGCGAAGTTGTGGGACTCAGCACGGTCGTCTCCGGACGGCCATCCGAAGCAACAGCCAAGACCCTGGGCCCTTCTCGCCTTGCCTTTATTCCCAGGGATCGGCTGATGAAGCTGATGGAGCGAGACGCTGAATTCGCTTATCGCGTTGTTCGAGTCCTCTGCGAGTCCCTGGCCGACCCTTTCGATCGGCTTCGCCCACCTCGCCGTCGTCGTCGGCGTCGAAATTCAAGAGCTAGAAATTAGAAGCTGGGAGTTACAAGCTGCGAGGTCGGAGCGCTAATTCGCAGCGGCCTCCTTCATGGCTCCTCGCTTCTAACTTCTAACTTCTAACTTCTAACTTCTGACTTCCAACTTCTCCTGGCGATTCAGCTTCCAGCATTCCTGCGCGATGGCCCATTCTTCCTGAGCCCGAACCACCAGAACCCTGACGGCTGATTCGCGGGAAGCGATATCGCGATCGACGAGGGGGCCAGCATTCTTCTCGGCATCGAGGCGGACTTGGAGACATCCAAATGCCTGGCAAGCCGAGGCGCGCACTTCCGGAGAATTCTCTCCGATTCCGCCGGTAAAGACGAGCACATCGATCTCTCCCAAGGAAGCCAGCATGCCTCCGATCGAGGCTCGCAGCCGGTGCACAAACATGTCGAATGCCAATTGCGCGCGCGAGTTGCCGGCCTTCATCGCGGCCAGAATCTGCCGCATATCGTTCGATACTCCCGAAATGCCCAGGAGGCCGGACTGTTTGTTGAGCACCTGTTCCAGTCTCTCCGCCGAATATTTCTCTTCCCGCAACAAGTGAATCAGAATTCCCGGATCGATGGAGCCGGAGCGCGAGCCCATCATCAAGCCCTCGAGCGGTGTAAAACCCATGGTCGTGTCGACACTTCGTCCATCACGAACCGCCGCCAGCGAGCAACCGTTTCCCAGGTGGCAAGTGATCGCCCGCAAGGAATGCAAATCCCGCTCCAGAATTTGGGCGGCGCGCTGGGCGCAATATTGATGGCTAATGCCGTGAAATCCGTAGCGTCGAATTCCTTTCTCCATCCATTCATACGGGCCGGCGTAGGTCGCAGCGGCCGCGGGCAAACGGCTGTGGAACGCAGTGTCGAACACCGCGACTTGGGGAACTGCCCCCACGATTCTGTCGATGGCCTCCATTCCTTCGAGATCGGCCCGGTTGTGAAGCGGAGCAAACACGGCCAAGCGCGCGATGGTCGACCTGACTTCCGGAGTGACGAGTGTTGCTCTTTCGAAGTCGTGTCCGCCGTGCACCACACGGTGTCCGACGACATCGATTTCCGAGGGCTGAGCAATCACTTTGGCAGGCCCGCTCGAGAGCGAGCTCAGCAGATGTTCAATGGCCGCGGCGCGGGAATCGATCTTGAGCCGCTGGTTGAGGGTTGCGCCCTCAGCGTTCTTCGCTTGAAGCTCGGCGATCCGAGGGTCAGCGCTCCAGTCAATATGCGCTTGCCAAATCGGCGGGGGCGGCTCGTCTGGCAAAGGACCGGTCAGTTCGTAGAGGCAACTTTTCTGGCTGCTCGAGCCAGCGTTGAGGACCAAGATTTTCATTTTGAAGAAGGAATCAGGAACGAAGCCTGAAAATTGGAAACTAGAGATTGGAAACTGGCCCAGTTTCCAATTTCCATTTTCTAATTCTGGCTCCTGGATTCTGACTCCTGTATTCAGTGCGTCCACTTCCAATCGCGAATCTCCGGCATATCGTCGCCGTGCTGGTTGATGTAGTGCTTGTGCTCGATGAGTTTGTTGCGCAGGAACTGCTTGAAGTGTGCGCCGACGCGCGCCAGGCGGGGCACGCGGTCCACCACGTCGCCGGCCAGGTGGAAACGGTCGAGGTCGTTCATCACCGTCATATCGAAAGGTGTCGAAGTCGTCCCTTCTTCTTTGTAGCCGCGGACGTGCAGATTGGCATGATTGGTCCGGCGATAGGTGAGACGGTGGATCAGCCACGGGTAACCGTGGTACGCAAACACAACCGGCTTGTCGGTGGTGAAAATAGAATCGAAGTCGCTGTCCCGCAGTCCGTGCGGATGCTCGGTGGAAGGCTGCAAGGTCATGAGGTCGACAACGTTGATGACGCGGATTTTGATGTCGGGGAAATGTCGGCGAAGCAAGTCCACGGCGGCGAGGGTTTCGAGTGTCGGGATGTCGCCCGCACAGGCCATCACCACCTCGGGTTCGGTGCCTGCGTCGGTTGACGCCCACTCCCAAATGCCGAGTCCCGCGGTACAGTGCTCGATTGCCGATTCCATGTCCAGCCACTGCGGCGACGGCTGCTTTCCCGCCACAATCACGTTGACGTAATGCCGGCTGCGGAGGCAATGGTCGGCGACGGAGAGCAGTGTGTTCGCGTCAGGCGGCAAATAAACGCGGACGATGTCCGCCTTCTTGTTCACGACGTGATCGATGAAGCCGGGGTCCTGGTGTGTGAAACCGTTGTGGTCCTGCCGCCAGACGTGTGAGGTGAGCAGGTAGTTCAGCGAGGCAATCGGCCGGCGCCATGGAATGCCTCGCGTGACTTTCAACCACTTGGCGTGCTGGTTGAACATCGAGTCGATGATGTGGATGAAGGCCTCGTAGCAGGAAAAGAAACCGTGGCGGCCGGTCAAAAGGTAGCCCTCGAGCCAGCCCTGGCATAGGTGCTCGCTCAGCACTTCCAGCACCCGCCCCTCCGGCGAGAGGTGCTCATCGACGGGCAGGATGTTTTCGGTCCAGACCTTGTCGGTCACTTCGAAAATGGCGTCGAGCCGGTTGGAGGCTGTCTCGTCCGGCCCGACCACACGGAAGTTGCGCGACGCCAGGTTCAGCTTCATCACATCACGCAAGAATTTCCCCAGCTCCCGCGTGGCTTCGGCGGTCGCGGCGCCTGGCTTGGGAACCTTCACCGCGTATTGAGCGAAGTCTGGCATCACCAGGTCTCTCAGCAGCAGTCCGCCGTTGGCGTGAGGATTGGCGCCCATGCGGCGCTCGCCCTTGGGTGCCAGCTCCGCCAAATCGGGAACGAGCTTGCCGTCAGCGTCGAAGAGTTCCTCGGGCCGATAGCTCTTCATCCACGCTTCAAGCATTCTCCGGTGGTCAGGCTTGTGTACCACGTCGGCGAGCGGCACTTGGTGCGCGCGCCATGTCCCTTCCACCGGTTTCCCGTCCACCTCTTTGGGCCCCGTCCAGCCCTTGGGTGTGCGCAGGACAATCATCGGCCAGACGGGCCGGCGCGGGGAGCCGCCGCTTCGAGCTGCGGCTTGGATCGCCTGGATCTCCGCCAAGACGGTATCGAGAGTCGCGGCCATGAGCTGGTGCATCGCTTCCGGCTCGTGCCCTTCGACGAAATAGGCTTTGTACCCAAAGCCCCTGAAAAGCGAAGTCAGCTCTTCGTCGCTAAGCCGGCCGAGCACCGTCGGGTTGGCGATCTTGTAGCCGTTCAGATGAAGAATGGGCAACACCGCGCCATCGCGAGCGGGATTCAGAAACTTGTTCGAGTGCCAGCTTGCCGCCAGCGGACCGGTTTCCGCTTCACCGTCGCCCACCACGCAGCAGACCAGCAAATCCGGATTGTCGAACGCGGCGCCGTAGGCGTGGGCGATGGAGTATCCCAGCTCGCCGCCCTCGTGAATGGAGCCCGGCGTTTCCGGCGCCACGTGGCTCGGGATGCCGCCGGGAAACGAGAACTGCCTGAACAGCCGCTTCATCCCTTCCGCGTTCTGCGGAATGTTGGGATAGAACTCGCTGTACGTGCCTTCGAGATAAGTGTTGGCGACCAGGCCAGGTCCGCCATGCCCTGGCCCCGTGACGTAGACGACGTTGAGGTCGTGTTTCTTGATGAGCCGGTTAAAATGAACGTAGATGAAATTGAGCCCCGGTGTCGTACCCCAATGTCCGAGAAGGCGAGGCTTCACGTGCGCCACCTGGAGCGGCTCGCGCAGCAGGGGATTATCCAAGAGATAAATCTGACCCACCGAAAGGTAATTCGCCGCGCGCCAGTAAGCGTTCATGCCGCGCCATTCCTCGGGAGCGAGCGGACCGGCGGAAACCTTCTCTGCGTTCAAAACCTGCTTTGCTGTTCGAGACATTGTTCACCGCTCCTTTCGTGGTTCTCGGATCTGAGGCGATTAACATCGAATTCGGGGCATCCGTAATGCGCTCCGCTTGATTGCTAAAATATCGGCTCCCCGAATCTGGTCTCTGTCGTGCTGCTTGAGTCTATACGGATAGATGATCGCAGGTAAAGTGTGGTTCCATGGCCGGCTTGCAGGCAGTGCAGAATGCCTTAGGAGATTGTGTGATTGAGTGATTTGGCGATTGAGCGATTGAAAAGGAGGCGGAAGTTGCAAACTCGAAAATGGAAAACTGGAGGCAGAAGAAGGCTTGCAAGTTGCCCTCTTCCAGTTTCCAAGTTCGGATTTCCTGTCACTCCCCCAATCACCAAATCACTCAATCACTCAATGTAGTGGCGCGCATACGACGCGTTATACCGCGAAGTGCTTGATGGTGGTTCGCAGCCAGTCCTTGACGGCGTCCTCCAACTCTTCTTGAGTGCCCCAGCGCTCCAGCCCGTCCACCGTCTCGCCATCTTCGCTGAGCGGGATGTGATGGCAGGGCACGCTAGTCGAGCGGCGGTCCGACGGCACGAATTCTATCAAGACGCACTCCTCGCACGGATGGCTCCGCTTGGGATCGCCAAAATTCAGGCAAGAGAGCGAATCCTGAAAAATCGACGTCGGCAGCCAGGGCGTGCGCACCGATCGGCCGTAGCCGCCGGCCTCGATGAAGGCCAGCTCGTTCTTGAGTATCTCCAGCAGCTCGCGGTTGTCTTTCGCCATGGTGTCGCCTCCTCCTCTTTGCTTCTGCAAACCCAGGGCTGGTCGCGTGCGACCCGCCTCATCCTGATGCCAGAATAAGCGACAGCCAGAATACAGGCAGTAACCTCAATCACTGCGCAATGTGACTGGCATCACAGGTTGGTTGAGGCGGCGGAGACAGGCGGAGGCCAGGCGGATTCCCGGATCACTCTGCGGAGACCTTCCAAAGACTCTCGCGTGCTCTCCTCCTTGTTGCCGTCGGGGCGCCGGTAGTGGGTCTCAAGCGACAACGTTCCGTCGTACTTGTCCTCGATCAGAGCTTTGATTTGCCCGTGCCAGTCGATGGACCCGGCACCCACTGGCGCCCAGCTTAATTTTCCCGTCCCGCGTCTTGCGGGATCGCGTTTCACGTCCTTGGCGTGCATATGCGCAAACAGTCCGCGCACTTCCCGGTATCCGTCGGGAAAGGGAACCTCGTTGAGGGTCACCGCGTTTGCTGGGTCCCAATTCCCGCGCAGATTGGGCGATCCGATGTCACGCAAGATGCGGCCGAGCTCCTTGCCCGTTCCGACGTTGCACGTGTTCTCGTTTTCAAGCACCAGGATCATGCCATTCTTGGCCGCCACTTCCGCCGCCTTGGCCAGGCGGTCGCGAACGTAGGGGTAAGCTCGCTCGGCGTCTTCGGCTCGAACCCTCAGATAAGCGAAGATGCGGATTTTCTTGGTCTCGAAAAGGTTCGCAAGCTCGAAGGCCTTGTGCAGCAGCGCATCGGAATCTCTATCGGTAAAACTGGCCCTGAAGGTATCCACGGATTCCGGCTGAGCGGGAACCTCCGGCAGGTTGTATTTGAAAATGGGTGAGGCAATGTCGCTCACGCGCAGATGATGCTGGTCGAGCAAGCGCTTGGCGCGGTACAATTCCTCGCGCCCGAGGTTCATGAGGTTCTTGCCCCATAGCTCGCGCAGCTCGCAATAGCCCAGTGAATATCCTGCAATGAAATCCAAGGCGTGCGCAAAGTTTTCCGTAATCTCGTCGGTGATGATGCCCAAGGTGAATGGCATTCGATCCTCGCTCTCGCCCGGCGCGCGCAGTGCGGCGCCCACGCCCAGCCACCCCAGCATCGAAGAGAAATCGCGTCTCGTCAATTTCCGCGCCATCATCTAGTCCTCCTCCATCGGGCGGTGACGGTTCTTGGTTGGTCGCTTGGGATTATAATCCCTCTCGTTCCCGAAGCCCCGCCGAACTCGAGTGGCCACGACCCGAAAGTCGAAATTCGACGCTCGACGCCGATCCGCTCAAGGGATGGTGCGCGAGCATCAGCTTGACTTTTCAGTCGCTCTGGCGTAGAAAATTAGTAATCGCTCGGAGGGATGTTACGGCAGTCGCTAACCGACGGAGGGTGAGATGGCCCGGGTCCGGCGCGCGTTGCTCGTACACGACCAGGAAGAGCCGCTCGGCGAGTTGACTCGCATCCTCGAAAATCTCCATTTTGAAGTTGTCCACACGCGGAGTTGCAGCGAAGCCATCCAGGCTCTGAGGGGAGAGAGCGCGCCCAGCGTGGTGTTTACGGATGTCACCCTCCCGGACGGCACTTGGAAAGACGTGGTGGGCGCTCTGAAAGAGTCGCCGTCGGCCGCCGACGTGATCCTGGTCTCCCGTGTGGTTGACGACCGCTTATATATCACCGCGCTCGAATCCGGCGCCGCCGATTTTGTCGTCCCTCCCTTCCGGGAGTCCGATGTCGCCTACATCATCGGCAATACGGCGACGAACAGCGCGCGGCGCAAAGCAGTGTAGCAAGACTCTGCTTCTCCTGCGATCATAGAATTTGCACTTTCGTATTAAATCATCTAGATTGAGTTCGGTTAACTGCATGGAATAGCGGAGGGCCGCATGATGGAACTGCTGCATCTGCCCGAGGCCTCGCATGAGCTCGGCATCAGTATGCCGACGCTGAAGCAATGGATTTATCGGGGGAAGATTCTGTCCCTGAAAACCGCGGGTGGCCACCATCGCATCCCGCGCGCGGAAGTCGATCGGCTGCTTTTCCAGAAGGGCGGCAGGGCCGGCAGAAGCGCAGATTCGCGCCAGCCTGCCGGCAGCCATCGCGTGAAAGTGCGGGCGGCACAAGGCGCCGGCCTCGAACACATCATCAGCGGGCGGAACCAGTTGGTGGGACGAATCACGACATTGCGCTCGGAAGGGCTGTTGACCAAGGTCACGCTCGACGTAGGCGGGCAGACGGTTACGTCTATCATCACGCGAGACGCTTGCCGCGATCTCGGCTTGAAGGTCGGGGAAACTGCTGCCGCGCTCATCAAGGCGACCGAAGTGATGATCATTCGTCCAACTTTGCCGCGCGGCTGAGTGTCAGCAGCGGGTAGCGGCGGGTTTACCTCGCCACTGAGTGTCAGCAGCGGGTAGCGGCGGGTTTACCCCGCCACGTCGCGAATGACTGCAAGCTCGATGGCGCCGTAAAGCCGCCCCGACGAAGACGAAAGCACCCAAGGCCTTATGGGCACAGAAACCATCCCAACCATTCAGCAACGAAGCGCAGCCTTCCCACTCTCGCGCTGGGATGTCGCAGGCGCATTTGGTGACATCGGGATTTTATTCCCCATCGCCATCGCTCTGATTTCGCTGAATCACATGAACCCGACGGCGGTGTTTCTTGCCGCAGGCATGGCCTACATTCTGGCGGGCGTGTACTTCAAGATTCCGATGCCCGTGCAACCGCTCAAAGCCGTGGCCGCCATCGCGCTTGCGCTTCAACTCTCACCTGCTTCAATCGCCCATGCCGGCCTTCTGATGGGCATTCTTCTGTCTCTCATCGGCATCACCAAGCTCGTGACGCCGCTGGCCCGGCTGTTCACCCTGCCCATCATCCGCGGGATTCAGTTGGGTTTGGGTCTCATTCTGTTGCGCGAGGGGCTGCGGTTGGTCTCGCGATCGGCCGCGCTTCCGCTGGGCGACCTGAAGGCATCACCTTGGCTGGTGGCCATCGCGGGCGGAGCGATCCTGCTCCTCTTCCAACGCTCGCATCGTTTTCCTGCGGCTCTCGTCCTTTTGTTCTTGGGCGTTGCCTTTGGCACATGGGTGGGTTGGCGCACTTTACCGGCTCTGGGCCTTGGCCCGGTCCCCTTCGAGATTCTCCATCCCCGCGCCGACGAATTCAGAAGGGTTTTGGCCGCGCTCGTTCTGCCCCAGTTCGCGCTCACCTTCGGCAACTCGATCGTCGCCACCGAGAACACGGCGCAGATACTTTATGGCGCGCAGGCGCGCCGGGTCACGGTGCGGGCGCTGAGCCTGAGCATCGGGGTGATGAACCTGGCGGGAGCGACGATTCTTGCCGCGCCCATGTGCCACGGCTCCGGCGGCGTCACGGCACACTACAAGTTTGGCGCGCGCACGCAGAAGTCCACTTACGTCATCGGAGGCATTTGCATTGCGCTGGCTCTTTTCGGCCAAAGCGCGGTCGGACTGCTGCACCTGATTCCCACAGCCGTCCTGGGAGTGTTCCTCGTCTATGTGGGCATCCAGCACGCGGCCTACATTCGCGACATTGTCACGAAGAGAGATTCTCTCGCCATCGCTCTGTGCGTCGGCATCGTGTCGCTCGCGATGACAAATTTGACGTACGGTTTCTTGGCCGGGTTTCTGCTTCAAGGACTCTTGAAGCTGATCCGCGCGCATTCCGCCCCGACACTCTCGTAGCGCCGGGCTTCAGCCCGGCACAGCGGCGCGCCGGCCTGAAGGGTGGCTCTACAGAATCGCGTCCGTGGTAGAATGAATGGGGCAAATCCGATGGGTACGAAGACGGGCATTACGTGGGAAGAGTTTCTCGCCGCCGGAAAGGAAGGGCAGCGCTGGGAGTGCGTCGATGGGGAGGTCGTGTTCATGTCGCCGGTTTTCAGTCCTCACGGGAGAGTCAACTTCAAGCTTGACCAGCAATTGGCAAACTACACCGATCTGCATCCCGAGTGGGTCGGATATGGAACTGACACGACATTTACGATGGCCAATGGGAATTGGCGCTGCCCAGACGCAGCCCTAGTGAAGAAGGAGCGCGCCGCCACCATCGACCCTAAAGGAGCAATTCCCTTTGCTCCCGACATTGCATTTGAGATTCTTTCGCCCAACGATACCGGAAGTGAAGTGCAAAGCAAGCGCCAGGATTATTCCGAGAGCCAGGTCACTCAGGTATGGCTGGACCCGCAGCGAAAGACCGCCGAAGTAATATCACCCGACCGCCCCCTTCAACATTTTCGGGCCGGCCAAGTTTTAACTGTCCCTGAACTTTCTGACTTCCGCTTGGACCTCAATACCTTATTTGCTTAGCAGGGGCGGTCTGCCTACGAAAACCGCGTTCGCTTCCATAGGAACCAGCCGCACGCGATTAACAGCGCCAGCATGCCGGCGGTGAGAGCCAGCATCCAGTAGGCGTTCATCATGATCGCCGGGCGCTCGGCGTCTCGCGCGAGCCACAAGAAAGTTGCGACTGCGCCCGCGACGATCGCCACATCCCACCAGCGGCGAGCAGGCGCACCGGCAGCAAGCGGGTCCTCTCCCTGTTGCGCCGCCGTCGCTCGCTCCAGATCCAAGCCATAGCGATCGCACTCGCGCGCCATCGCCTTGCGCCACGAAGTTTGCTCGGCCGCTGGCGCCGCGGCTTTGCTGATAGCGACAGCACCCAGGATCATTACCGCCGAGCCCGCGATCACCAGGCCCTGAGTTCCTCCGCCGCGCCCCGCAAGTTCGCCGAACACCAACGCTCCCCAGGCCAGCCCCCAGAGTTGATTCGTGTTGGAAAGCGGAATGCCGCGGCCGATGCCTATGTACTTGGCCGCGTACTGCTGGAACAGATCGCCAATCACCCAGCAAAACCCGCCGAGGAAAAGCCAGAACAGCGCCGGCCGCGCTCGGAGGATCTCGGCGTAGAGCGGGCCGACGCCGCCGCGAAAGATCACCGCCAGCGCGGTCATGGTTGCCAGTTCGCCCACGGTGAACACGGTCACAAAGGAGAGCGGATTCATCCCGCTCAGATAGGCTTTGCGGTAGGGGATGTACATCGTGCCCCAAAGCAAGCCGGCGCCAATCGCCGCCGCGATGCCCGCCGGCACACGCGCGTGGGAGGCTGCAACTTGGTGCGACGACGCGTATCCGAGCAGGATCGCGCCCACCACAATCGCCACTGCGCCGCCCAGCACTTTCGACCACCCGGCTGGGCCCGCGCCGCGCAACTCGCGGAAGAAGAACCAGCCCCAAAACACGCCCGCCAAGCTGTTGGTGTTCCAAAGCGGAAAGGCGATCGAGAGCCCAACGTCGCGAATGGCGAAGACGGTGAGAGTATTCGCGACCGCCCACAGTGCTCCTGCAAGAATCGCCCAAACGATCAGGTGAGATTTTTCGCGCAGGTCCAGGAAGACATAGCCCGTGCCTTTCAGCACTGTGGGCAGCGTCCAGCGCGCGACGAAAACTCCGGCGACCATAGCGAGGGAAACTAAGAACGGCGAAAGGCCCACGGTGACGAGCTTCGTGGGCGCTTCCGCCGCGCCCAGCCACGCGCCCGCCGCCAATCCGCACAGGACGCCCAGGGCGTGCAGCGATCCGGCTGCGATTTGCTTCGCATCTTTATTCGTATGTGTCATCCTGAGGGGAGCGAAGAATCCATGCCGTTTTTCCGAGGCTGAGTGAGTCCTGGGCGGAGTTTATCCTAGGCGAAATGCCGAGATCCTTCGCTGCCCCGGCCTCGCTTCGCGCCGAGGGCGGGGCGCTGAGGATGACATCGCTCAGTGCAGATACGCCAACAGTGCGATGCCCAGCGCCAACACCGCGACCGGCACCCAGAATTGGCTGTCGGTCAAAACAGTTTTGGCAGTGGCGGATTTCACTCGCTCACCATCCCTCGTCGCCTGAGAAATTTGACTTCAACCGCGCCGTCGATGAAAGGCGGAAGGATTGTACAATAGGAAGGCGCATTTGATTCGACTGCACGCTGACGGACCGGATGAAAAACTATCGCATCGCTTTGATTCCCGGTGACGGCATCGGTAAGGAAGTGGTTCCTGCCGCTGTCAAAGTTCTTGCAGCGGCGTCGCGCGATTGCGCGCTCCAATTCGAATCCTTCGAATGGGGCTGCGAGTACTATCTGCGAACCGGCCGCATGATGCCCGACGACGGATTGGAGCAACTTCGGCCGTTTGATGCCATTCTGTTGGGCGCTATCGGCTACCCGAGCGTGCCGGACCACATCTCGCTGCGCGACCTCCTGCTGCGCATTCGGTTCGGGTTTGATCTCTACGTGAATCTGCGGCCCATTGAAATCCTGCCCGGCCTCGAATCGCCGCTAAAGGGAAAAAGCGCGGCGGACATTCACATGCTCTTTGTCCGGGAAAACACCGAGGGCGAGTACTGTGGCCTGGGCGGACGGTTCAAGCGCGGGACGGACGATGAGGTGGCCATTCAGCAGGCTGTCTTCACTCGCAAAGGAATCGAGCGCGTGGTGCGCTATGCGTTTGACGCCGCTCGCCGCCGGCCTCGCAAGCGGCTGGCCAGCGCCACCAAATCCAATGCCATGCAGTACACCATGACACTGTGGGACGAGGTGGTGCGCGAAGTGGCGCGGGAGTATCCGGATGTCGCCGTGGCGAGCTATCACGTGGATGCGCTGGCGGCGCGAATGATCACGCACCCCGAAAGCCTCGATGTGGTGGTGGCGTCGAACCTCTTTGCCGATATCCTGACCGACTTGGGCGGCGCCTTGCAGGGCAGCCTGGGACTGGCCGCGAGCGCCAACTTGAATCCCACCGCTTCGCAAAATCCGGAGGCGCGATCGACGCCTCGCCTCGGGCCGCCGATGTTCGAGCCGGTTCACGGCAGCGCGCCGGACATCGCCGGTCGCGGCATCGCGAATCCCATCGCGGCCATTTGGGCCGCGGCGCTGATGATGGAACACTTGGGAGAATTGACCGCGAGCGCGCGCATGATGAATGCACTCAAAGCCGTCACGGGCGCGGCACGAGTCCGCACTCCGGACTTGGGCGGGAAAAACACCACGGAAGAATTTGCGGCGGCTGTGGTCCAAGCGGTTGGACGTTCGTAAAAAAAGCCACGCAGGACACTCGAAAATCGGAACTCGGAATTCCTCCAGGCAGATTGGGGACGGATTTCGCTTTCGTCTTTGAAGTTTCGATTTTCGAATTTCCAGTTTCGAACTCAGGCCTGACCAGGCTTGGAGAATCCCTTCTCCGCTTCGTCGATGCTGGAGAAGATGGGAAGCGCTTGCTCCACTCGGGTGAGCTTGAAGAGGGTGCGAACGCGCTCCGACATGCCCACGATCGCAAACTGCCTGCCTGAGTTCGCGCATGAGATGTGGGCGTTCACGACGGCTCCGAGTCCGGCCGAGTCGATGTAGGACACGTCGGACAGGTCCAGCATCACGGTCGGTGACTTTTCGGCGCGCACCGCGGTCTGGAAGTCGAAGAGCGTGCTGATAGTGAGAGGCCCGCTCAACTTGTAGACTCGTTGCCCCTCGCGCGCCCCCGGATTCACGCTGACAGTCAGTTGGTCGGTTGGCATGATGGGATTAATCTACAAGCAAAAACAGTCTCTGTCAATTGATCGCCGGCAACGGTCCGCCGGAGGGTTTGCCGAAAGTGAGGAACGTGACGCCATAGCCGTTCAGAGTGATCGACATGCGAGGCGTCACGGTCACGCTAACCGAAGTTGGCCCTGCGGATGGGTCGGTAGAGGCGTCAATCGTCCGCTGGAAGCCGGGCACCGAGCCGCCGACAGCGTTAAAGTCGAAAGTCGAAAGATCGAGGAGTACGGTGCGCGGGTCGCCCGTGCCGTTGTTGTCAGTGGAAGCGTGGACGGCGTGATTGGCGATCATGATCCTGATCTCGGCGTTGCTGGCCCCCGCGTCGGCCTCAGCCACGAGGACTTCCACTGTGGACGTTTCGGTTACGCTCACATTCAAGATGGAATAATCCGGAACGCCGCCATGCGGAACGGGGCAGCCTACGCCGATGACGTCCGGCACTAGTCCCACTACACTGGGCAAGGGACAACCAGAACCAATGGTTCCTTCCAGGGCGCCATCGACCCAGTAGCTGAGATAGGTCTTCCCGGTGTCGAAGTCCACCTCGCCGTACTGCTGGTCAGCGTCAAAATCCCAATGGTACAGAGCCTGGTTGCCGGCTTGACCCAATTGCGAGAAGACATAAGGCCGCCAGGCGGCAAAGAAAGCACTTGTGCCACGCTGGTCGGTGACAAATTTCTGGCTGGGGTTGCACGTGCTGTTCCCCTGTGCGTTGCTGAAATCGGCGTTCACGTTATTCTCAGTGACCCAAACCGGAACGTTGACCAGCGCCGGGTTGTTCTTAAGGGCCGAATAAATGAACTTGACGTGGGGGACGAAGGTCTGCGTGATCTGGCCGAAGAGCGCCGTATCCAGGTCCGACTGATTGCAGGAGGCGTAGTAGTGCGTGGCGACGGCGTCTACTTGCGCGGTCACGTTGGTGACGAATGGCGGCAGGTAGTTCTGCGGCTCGCTGCCGAAGTCGGCCAGTTCCACGGCGACGAATTTCAGCGGCACGGTGGATCCCGCCGCCTGCATTGCCGGCACCACCGCGTTGTACAACTTCGGGTATTCGTTCTTGTCAACCTGATTGATGTTGGGCTCATTGAAAATGCCCCACCAGGTGATGGGCGTGACTGTGGTTGGGCTGTGAACCTGCGTCGTCCCGCCGGCGTCGGTGAACCCTGTTGAGGTGTTGTAGTACTTCACCAGGTTGGCGCAATATTGGGCGAACTGCTGGTAAGTCGGATCGACAAAAGTCCCATCGGCGTTCCTCATAAAAGCCGGCGCCACGGCGATCTGAAATTCAGGGCTCTTGTCGGCCACACTGATTACCGGATCCAAAATCGCGTCGAGGGTGGAGAAATCCCAGGTGTTCGCGTCCTTCTGCGGCGTTCCGGCAGAGACGGGCTGCAATCGAATGTGCTGGGGATACAAATTGTTCAGCGTCGTGGTTGCGCCCGGATTCAGCGTGAAGAAATTGTCATCCCATTCAGCGGGCTGGAATGAAGTGGACATGAATTCGTAGAGCAGGCCGTTCAATCCGACGCTGGTGTTGACGGTGTTCTGGACGGTCGCCACGATAGCCACCACCAGAGTCAGATTGGCGGTGGCGACCCTTGACAGGGTGCTGGAGACTTGTTCGGCCGCATTCACGGTCACCTGGTAAGTACCTGCTGGAGCCCCCTGCACAGTGAAGTTGATGGTGCCTGAATTGCCGGTTCCGGGCTGAGTGGCTTCTGTCGCGGTGACGCCTGCGGGAAGGGAGGTGACGCTCAAAGAGACCGAGTCTGTGTTGCCCGCCGGACGAGTCACGGTGACGTTGAGCGAGGCGGGCGCGCCATCCTGGGTCGCGGTCAGTGTGCTGGGTGAAATTTGGATCGAAATGGGTTGGGGCGGCGGATTGTTTGAGCTGCCTCCACTGCCGCAAGAACTGCCGAAGAGGGCTATTCCGATGACAAGAAGTGTGAAGGCGCGACGTGTCCGCATGGCGAGCACCCCCGGGTGCGTGCGGGCATGATTATGGTGGCACTCAAACCTTGAGTTAGTCAACCGAATACGGCCTACAAGAACATCGGACGGTCTGGTCCCCGAACCTCTTGACATTCGCCTTCCAAATCATCAAAATATATCAAGGCGAACAAAAAGCGAAAGTCTCCGGATGCCGAAACAGGCATCCAGGGAATGCTGTTTTCGCTTTTGGAACGCGGGGTGGCATCGGACAGTCGGCAGTAGGCAGCAGCAGTGCGCAGGGTGAGCCAGAAAGAAGTAAGCAGAAGCCTTCCGAGTGTTCTGCTGCCTTCTGCTTTCTGCCGACTGCCTTCTGCCTTTTGCCTACTGCTCTCTGGTGTCTTTATGAACGCTGCCGCGCTTCGGGCGCAAATCGAAACCGTTCTCGATCCCGTTTACGGACCGCCTTTCGCGTTTCACGAGCGGCGCGCGGCCGAAACTGTTTCCTGCGGCATTCCGGAGATTGATGCCATCACCGGAGGCCTGCCGCGCGGAGCCTTGACGGAAATTGTTGGGCCTGCCTCCTCGGGACGCACCAGCCTGCTGATCTCGCTGCTGGCGAAAATGACGGCCAACGACGAGGTCTGCGCGCTGGTGGATGCCCAGGACTCCTTCGATCCGCGCTCGGCTCGCGCCGCCGGAGTGGAACTGAAGCGGCTGCTTTGGGTGCGCTGCCGCGGCATGGAGCGCGCGCTCAAAGTGATGGACTTGCTTTTGCACAGTGGCGGTTTTGGCCTGGTGGCGCTGGACGCCGGCGATGTGCCGCGGTCCCGCACGGCGGGATTGCGCCGCATCCCGCTGGCCTATTGGTTTCGTTTTCAGCGGGCAGTTGAGCATACGCCGACCATCCTGCTGCTCCTGGAGCCGGAATCCACGGCCCAGAGTTCCGCCTCGCTGGTAGTGAGGATGAATCACCGAGCCGCGCGCTGGTCGGCGACAGCGCGTGGAAATCGCGTCCCGCAGGCCTGCCTGCTCGGCGGCATGGAATTGAATGCGGAAGTCGTGCGCTCGCGGCTGCGGGATTTTCGATTGACGATTGCGGAAAGAGGCTGTCAGCCATCAGCTCTCAGCCGTCAGCAAGAATCTGAAACATTCAGGTGGGGTTGCTGAATGCTGAGAGCTGAAAGCTGAGAGCTATGAGTCATGAGTTTCGCATGCATTCACATCCCGGATTTCGCGCTTCAAGCCGTGGTGCGCAATGAGCCTGAGCTGCGTTTACGGGGCGTGGTGATTGTCGAAAGCAAGGGCGAAGTGGTGATTGCGGCGAACCAGGCGGCGCGCGAGGCCGGCGTGCGCGTGGGAATGATTGGCTTGCAAGTTGCCAATTTACCATCGCTCGAGATTCGTTCCCGCTCGCCCGCGCAGGAGGAGTCGGCACACGCCGCGCTGCTCGACCTGAGCTTCGGGTTTTCGCCGCGAGTGGAGGATACGGCCGCGGACGCGCTTACCCTTGACCTGGAAGGATTGGAGCGCGTGTTTGGCTCGCCCCGATCCGATCGGGGCGAGCCGCGCGAAATAGCGCGGCAACTTCGCGAGCGAGCCGCGGAATTGGGTTTCGACGCCAACGTCGCGATCGCTCCCAACCCTGACGCGGCGTTACTCGCGGCGCGGTCGCCGCGGCGACCCGGAATAACGCTCATTGATTCCGGCGACGCCGCAGAACGCCTCGGCCCGCTGCCAGTGAATATCCTCACGACCTCAGATGAAATCCTGGAAACCCTGGACCGCTGGGGAATACGGACGCTCGCGGCACTGGCCGCGCTTCCTACCGAACAGCTTTCCGAAAGATTGGGCCAGGCGGGCATCGAACTGCAGCAACTGGCGCGAGGCGCGTCGCCGCGCTCGCTGATTCCCGCTCAACCCTCGTCGCGCTTTGAAGAAGCCATGGAACTCGAATACGACGAGAAGCAGTTGGACCCCTTGCTGTTTCTTTTGGGACGGATGCTCAGCAACCTCTGCGCTCGCTTGGCAGCGCGCGGGCTGGCAGCCAGTGAGTTGCGTTTGGTTTTGGAATTGGCGCCGGGTGAAGAGCAGGGAGTAGGGAGTAGGGAGTCGGGAGTGGCAGACAAAGACAAAGACAAAGACAAAGACAAGGATAAAGGACTTCATCCTCCCCTACTCCCTACTCCCCACTCCCCACTCCCTAGCCTTGACTCCCTACTCCCTTCTTGCCACTTGCCACTCGCCACTTGCCACTGCTCTTTACTCCGTCTGCCCGTGCCCATGCGGGATCCCCGAACCCTGCTGAAGCTCTTGCAACTGAATCTGAGCGCGCATCCGCCCGCGGCGCCGGTGCGCAAAATCTCGATCGCTGCCGAGCCTGCGAAGCCGCGCGCGATGCAAGGCGGACTTTTTGCGCCCGTCGCGCCCGATCCGGAAAAACTGGAAATCACGCTGGCGCGCATCAAGGCGATTGTAGGCGAGGAAAATTTCGGCTCGGCGGAATTGCCGGACACGCATCGCCCCGCAGCGGTGCGGATGGCGAGGTTCGATCCCGGCAGCCAGAAAGCAGAAGGCAGAAGGCAGAAGGCAGTAGGCAGAAAAAGGCAGTGGCAAGTGGCAAGTGGCAAGTGGCAAGTGACAAGTAGGCAGTCGGCAGAAAGCGAAGATCGAAACTCGCCCCGTCCCGACGGGGTCTCGGGAAAATTCGAAAGTCGAAATTCGGTCAATCCAAAATCCAAAATCCAAAATCTAAAATCTTGCCACTTGCCACTGACCACTTGCCACTGTTCTTTACGTCTCTTTCGCCCGCCTTTGCCGGCCGAGGTCCGAACGACCAGCAGTGGAACTCCATCGCGAGTTTTCTTCTCCGGTATCAAGGGCGACGTGATTTCCGCCGCGGGACCGTGGCGTACCTGCGGCGATTGGTGGACGGAAGAAGGTTGGGCGCAAGACGAATGGGACGTGGAAATCAGAATGATCGGGATTCGGGATTCGGGTTTCGGGTTTCGGGTCCCGAACCCCAAATCCCGAACCCCGAACCCCGCCTTTGGCCCGGTGGTTTATCGCCTTTACCGCGATGTGGCAAGCGGCCAGTGGTTCGTGCGCGGTTGTTACGACTGATCGGCCATGTACGTTGAACTCCATGCTCGCAGCGCGTTCAGTTTTCTCGAAGGTGCCTCCGTGCCTGAAGAGCTGGCGGCGCGATGCAGAGAACTGGGCATGCCGGCGCTGGCGCTAGTTGATCGCGACGGCGTTTACGGCGCGCCGCGCTTCTACCAGGCGGCGAAGAAGCAAGACCTGCGCGCGCACGTGGGCGCGGAAGTGACCAGCGCCGAGGGATTCCGCTACCCGCTGCTGGTGGAATCGCGCCGCGGCTACCAGAACCTGTGCCGCCTCATCACGCGCATGAAGCTGCGCGCGCCCAAAGGCGAGGGCGCGATCACAGAGAGTGATTTGGGCGAATATGCGCGCGGCTTGGTTTGCCTCACCGGTGGCGATGAAGGGCCGCTAGCGGCGGCGCTGGCGGCGGGCGGCCTTGATGGCGGAATGCGTTGCGTCGAGCAACTCTGCCGGATTTTTGGGCGCGGCAACGTTTATGTCGAGTTGCAGCGGCATTTGAATCCCGAGGAAGAAGCGCGTAATCACGCTGCCATCGAGATCGCCGAGCGCCTGAAGTTGCCCTTGCTCGCCACCAACGGCGTGTGCCACGCCATCGAGGTGGAGCGCGAGATCCTGGATGTTTTCACTTGCCTTCGAAGTTACAAGACGCTTGATACTGCGGGGCAGCTTTTGGCGCGCAATTCGGAACGATACCTGAAGTCGCCCGAGCAGATGGCGCGCTTGTTCCGAGACCGTCCGGACGCCATTGCCAACACCTGCGAGCTTTCTTCGCGCCTCGAATTTACGTTGAAGGATCTGGGCTACGAATTCCCCCGCTATCCCGTTCCCGAGGGCCAATCGCAAATGCAATTCCTGCGCGAGCGGACGCGCGATGGAGTGCTGGCGCGTTACGGCGCGCACAATGAACGGGCCTGGAAGCAGGTGGAGCATGAGCTGGCGGTGATTGAGAAGCTGGACCTCGCAGGCTATTTCCTGATCGTTTGGGACATCATCCAATTCTGCCGCCGGCAAAGCATCCTGGTGCAAGGGCGCGGCTCGGCCGCGAACAGCGCCGTGTGCTACGCGCTCGGCATCACTGCCGTCGATCCGGTCGCGATGGATTTGCTCTTCGAGCGGTTTCTTTCCGAGGAGCGCGGCGAGTGGCCGGACATCGATTTGGATTTGCCCAGCGGCCAGCAGCGCGAGCGCGCCATCCAGTACGTCTACGAGCGCTACGGAAAACTGGGCGCGGCGATGACTGCCAACGTCATCACTTATCGCGGGCGGTCGGCGGCGCGCGAGGTCGGCAAGGTGCTCGGCTTCGATGCGAAGATGCTCGACCAATTGTCGGCCATGGTCTCCTCCTGGGAGTACAGCGATGAGAACGATACGCTCGATCATTATTTTCAAGAGGCGGGGCTGGACTTGCGGAATCATCGCATTCGGAAGTTCCTCGAATTGTGCGTGCGAATCCAGGACCTGCCGAGGCATCTCGGACAGCATTCCGGAGGCATGGTGGTGTGCCAGGGCCAGCTTGATTCCATCGTGCCGCTCGAGCCCGCCACCATGCCCGGCCGCGTGGTGATCCAGTGGGACAAGGAAGATTGCAGCGACCTGAAGTTGATCAAGATCGATTTGCTCGGCCTGGGCATGATGGCGGTGCTGGAAGATTCCATCCGGCTGATTCGCGATCACTACGGCGAAGAAGTGGATCTCGCGCGCTTGCCGCAGGACGATCCCAAGGTCTACAAGGCGATGCAGCAGGCCGATACGATCGGCATGTTTCAGATTGAGAGCCGCGCGCAGATGTCTTGCCTGCCGCGCCTGCGCCCAAAAAAGTTTTACGACCTGGTGGTGGAGGTGGCCATCATCCGGCCCGGGCCGATTGTCGGCAACATGGTGCATCCTTATTTGAAGCGCCATCAGGGCCGCGAACCGGTCACTTATCCGCATCCTTCGCTCGAGCCGGTGCTGAAGCGCACGCTCGGCGTCCCGCTGTTTCAGGAACAGTTGCTGCGCATGGCGATGATCGCCGCGGATTTCAGCGGCGGCGAAGCGGAAGAATTGCGGCGCGCCTTTGGCTTCAAGCGCTCGCAAGCGCGCATGGAGGACGTGGGAAAAAAGCTGCGGCGGGGCATGGAACGAAAAGGCATTACCGGCCCGGCGCAGGAAGAAATCATCAAATCCATTACCTCGTTCGCGCTCTACGGATTCCCGGAGAGCCACGCCGCCAGCTTCGCGTTGATCGCATACGCCAGCGCCTATCTCAAATGCTATTACCTGGCCGCTTTCACCGCCGCCATGCTGAACAATCAGCCCATGGGCTTCTACTCGCCCGCCACGCTGGTGAAAGACGCGCAGCGGCACGGCCTGCGATTGAAACCCATCGACGTGACGCGCTCCGATTGGCCGTGCACTCTGGAGCGGCACGGCGACGAAATCTGCGTGCGCCTCGGACTGCGTTACGTGAAAGGACTGCGAGAGGAGGCGGCTCAAGCCATCGTCCGCGCGCTCTCTCACAGGCCATTTGCTTCGATCGATGATCTTGTGCGCCGTGTGCCGCTGCTTCGAAAGTCGGAATGGGTGATGCTCGGGGAGGTGGGCGCGCTGAACTGGATCGGGGGAAGAAGGGGAGTAGGGAATAGGGAGTTGGGAATAGCAGACAAAGATAAAAGACTTCATCCTTCCCTACTCCCTACTCCCGACTCCCTACTCCCTTCTTTTTCTGCCTACTGTTCTCTGCATCGGCGTGATGCGCTGTGGCAAGTGGAGGCTGCCGCGCGTCCGGCGGGGCCGCTGTTAGAAGAACAGGGATTCGGGATTCGGGATTCGGGTTTCGGGTCCCGAACCCCAAATCCCGAACCCCGAACCCCGTCTTTGGCTACTGCCGACTGCCTTTTGCCTACTGCCTACTCTTCTCCTCTAGCCCCCATGAGCACAGAAGAGCGCTTGGTGGCGGACTTCCGCGGCACGGGCATGACGATCGGCCCGCACCCCATGGCTTTCTGGCGGGAGAGAATGAATGCGCTGGGCGTGAAGCGAGCCAGCGACTTGGTTTCAACTCCTCACAATAAAATGGTGAAAGTCGCCGGAGCGGTCATCGCTCGACAGCGGCCGGGCACGGCGAAAGGGTTTGTATTCCTGAGCCTCGAGGACGAAACGGGAGTGGCCAACGCGATCGTCACTCCGGACGTGTTCGAGCAAAATCGGCTGGTGTTTGTCGCTGAGCCGTTCCTGCTGATCGAAGGCCGCCTGCAAAAGCAGGACAATGTGATCTCCGTCAAAGCCGAATCCGTCTCGCCGCTCCATGCGGTTCGTCTCGAGACTCACTCGCATGACTTTCATTAGAGGTAGTGGCAAGTGGCGAGTGGCAAGTAACTCCAAATCGAAAATCGTCAATCGAAAATCGAAAATCCATGGGCTCTTGCTTCGGCGTGCGTTCCCTGCTATCTTCTCCTGCCAGCATAGCCCATGTCCGCTGGGCTTTGACTTTCAGACCAAATTCGTTGCGCGGAGGTTCGATCATGAGCACCCCTGTGATGGCCGCTGCCCCGGAAGCAGGCCAACCTTCCCAGTCGTTCATGGAGCGCTTTATGGGCGTCTTCATTTCGCCCGGAGAAACGTTTGCAGACATCGCTCGCAAGCCCGATTTCATCGTGCCGCTGGTGGTCATGGTGGTCCTGACCCTTGCAGGGACCGAGCTTTTCCTGGCCAAGATCGGCCTCGAACCCATCATGCGCTACGCTCTCGAGCACAGCAGTCGGGCGTCCAGCATGAGCCCCGACCAGATGCAACAGGCGCTAACGACAGGGGTGCGAATCCAAACGATTTTTGTTCACATCGGTGGGGTGCTGGCTGTCCCGATCCTGTGCCTGATCGGCGCTTTGGTCGGGTGGATCACTGTGAACAGCATTTTTGGCGGCGAGATTCGGTTCAAGACTGCCTTCGCCATCCCTTGTTATGCCAATTTGATTAGCGTCATCCCGTCGATAATCGGTGCGATTTTGGTTTTCTTTGGAGACCCCGATCACATCATCGCTAACCCCAGCAATCCCATACCGACAAGTCTCGGCTTTTTCTTGAACCCTAACGACGTCTCAAAGCCCCTGCTGTCACTCGCGGGTTCGTTCGATATCTTCACGCTGTGGTACATCGCGCTGCTCGGAATCGGTTTCGCGCGGGCTTCCGGAAAGAAGGCGAGCACGGCGGCCACCACCGCGTGCTTTTTCGGGATTTGGCTGGTTTGGGTGTTGATCAGAATGGGTCTGTCGACACTGAACGGATAGGGCGCGCCGCCTTCGCTCAGCCGCGGGAAATGAGTCTCTGCTTCTCGGGACTATGCGCAGCGCACCTTCTTTGTGCCGGGCTGAAGCCCGGCGCTACGAGAATCGCTCCTTCCGACACTGATTTCCGCTAAAATCTTCGTCGCATCGGAATATGAGATTCGAAATCATTGCGCGAGACACAGAGAGCCGCGCCCGCGCCGGCGTGCTTCACACTCCGCACGGGCTTGTCGAGACTCCGGTGTTCATGCCGGTGGGCACGGCGGGGACGGTCAAGGCGATCGCTCAGGACCAGCTCGAGCAGTTGGGCGCCGAGATCGTCCTGGCGAACACCTATCATCTTTATCTCCGTCCTGGCCACGAGGTGGTCCGCGAGCTGGGTGGTCTGCACCACTTCATGAGCTGGCCGCACGCCATCCTGACCGACAGCGGCGGCTACCAAGTGATGAGCATGAAGGAACTCAGCCGCGTCACTGAAGATGGCGTCGCGTTTCGGTCGCACCTGGACGGGTCGGCGCATTTTCTCACTCCGGAGCTGGCGGTCGACATCCAGCACGCGCTGGGCTCGGACATCATGATGATCCTGGATGAGTGTGTCGAATACCCGGCTAGCCACGAAACGCTCCATCGCGCCATGAAGCTGACAGGGAGATGGGCGGCGAGGGCGAAAGAGCACTGGCTGGAAGTGCGGGAATCGGGATTAGAGAAGAGGGAGTTGGGAGTAGGGAATAGGGAGTCAGGACAACCGAGCGCCCGAACCAATGCCGGCAGACCGCGAGATACTTCGGCCCTACTCCCTACTCCCGACTCCCTACTCCCTATGCTGTTCGGCATCGTTCAAGGTGGAACAGACAAATCCCTGCGTCGCGAAAGCGCGGAAGATATCATCGAGGTTGGATTCGACGGTTACGCCATCGGGGGCCTTTCCGTCGGCGAGCCGAAGAGTGAAACCTGCGACGTGGCCGAATATACCGCCGACCTGCTTCCCGGCGACCGGCCACGTTATCTCATGGGCGTTGGGACACCGGAGGACTTGGTGGAGTGCGTGGCGCGCGGAATCGACATGTTCGACTGCGTCATGCCCACGCGCAACGCCCGCAACGGCACTGCCTTCACATCGCAGGGCAAGTTGGTGGTCAAGAACGCCGCCTATGCGAAGGACCAGGCGCCGCTCGACCCCGCCTGCGAATGCCCCGTGTGCCGGCGCTATACGCGGGCGTATATCCGCCACCTTTTCCTTGCCCACGAGATGCTGGGGGCGATGCTGACCACTTCCCACAACCTTTACTTTTACCTTGACACCATGCGCCGAATCCGGCAGGCTATAGTTTCTGGAGGTTTTCAAGAGTATCGTTCTAAGGCACGCGCGGGACATCAGGAAATTCCACCGAATCAGTAAGCGTAGTTGGAACGGTAAGCCGGCGAACGCTACCCATCCCGCTCATCACCAGCGGGATTTCTTATCTCCCCCAGAGCATGATGTCATACTGAGCGAAGCATCTCACCCTGCGTTGAGATCAGGCGTCGAGATTCTTCGCTGCGCTCAGAATGACAGGAGCCGGGGCTTCTGGGCTTGATCTTGATGGCGAGTTTTGGTTTGTCACATCTCTTGAGAGGATCACTCTATCTTGCTGCGGACGCAACCCCCAGCCAGGGACTGACGCAGTTCTTGTTTCTCTTCGTGCCGCTGTTTCTCATCTGGTATTTTCTTGTCATCATGCCGCAGTCGCGCCAGCGCAAGAAGACGCAGGAAATGCTGGCCAACCTGAAAACCGGAGACCGAGTCTTGACGAGCGGCGGGATTTACGGGACGATAGTCGGTTTCCGCGAGAACGTCGTGCAGTTGCAGGTGGCCAATCAAGTGAAGATCGATGTTGCGCGTTCGGCGATTACCGGCATGCAGCCGAGCCAGAGCGAAGCCAACGGGGGCACCGGAAAAGAATCGAAGCGGGAGGCGAGCAAGAAAGGAAATTAGAAACTGGAAATTGGAGACTGGAAACTCGAAGGTCGAAACTCGAAATTGGAAACTGGAGAGAAGCTCGAAGATCGAGTATTTGGAAGTGCGAGGCTTGGGAACGAAGCCGGAATGTCCTTTATTTTCTATAAGATTGGTTCTGCGGTTGCTGCCTCTATTCCCGATTTGCGAAGAGCGGAGATTGGAAACTCGCCCCGTCCCGACGGGGTCTCTGGAAAACCCGATATTCGAAACTGGCGGCATTTACGTTCAAAGCCGGAATGTCTTTTAGAATGAGCGTGTTACATGTCGCGGATATTGCTCCTATTCCCGATTTGCAAAGGATCGAAATTGGAAACTCGAAAATCGAAATTGGAGCGGCGAGCAATTCATTCCCCCTTCCGCCAGGATGAAAAGCTGGTTGTGAGCGGAAAGGGTTGGAAATAGGAAGAGACTGACAGTGGCCAACAAACAGGGTTCCGAATAATGGATAAAAGCATCAGAAACCGATTTGTCTTCATTCTTGGCGTCATCTTAGTTTGTATCTTGGGGCTCATTTGGGGACCAAGTCTTACGAGCTTCCCGCACAACATCCATGAAGTTCGGCAGAACCTGCACAATCGAATCCGTTTGGGGCTGGACCTGCGCGGCGGCACCCACCTGATCCTGCAAGTGAACGTCGAGGACGCGGTCAACATCACTACCGACACGACGATCGAACGGCTCAAAGACCAACTCAAACGCAAAAACATTCCTTACGCCGAAGTTCAGAAAGTCGACAGCACGCACATCCTTATTAAGGGGCTTCCGCAAGACAAGTCGGCGGACCTCCAGACTGTCGCCACTCAACTGTTCACGGACTGGGATTTGGCGCGCGTGGCCGGGGACCAACTGGCCCGCACGCTGAGCTTGAAGGTGAGTGCTGCCGATCAGATTCGCAATCAGGCCGTGGACCAAGCCAAGGAAACGATCACCAACCGCATCGATCAATTGGGCGTAATAGAACCGGAGATTGCCGACTACGGTCAGGGCACCTACGAGCTGGTGATCGAGCTTCCGGGGGTTGACGATCCGACGCGGGTGAAAGACATTATTCAATCCACCGCCTTGCTGGAGCTCAAACTCGTGCAGGGCGGCCCCTATCCGTCAAGGGAGTCGGCGCTCGGGGAGCACGGAGGGATTCTTCCGCCCGACAGCGAGTTAGTGCCGGGGCCGGCCGGGGCGGACGGCAATGCTACCTGGTATCTGGTGAACCGCGTTGCAGCGGTCACCGGCCGAGATCTGAGCGGCGCGCAACCCGGACTGGACGAGGAGGGCAAGCCCGCCATTCACTTTACGCTCAACCGCGATGGGGCGGAGAGATTTGGTCAGATCACGGGCGCCAACATCGGGAAATATTTGGCGATTGTGCTGGACCATCGAGTGGTGGATTCGCCGGCGGTGATCGAAGGCCAGATCAAAGACAACGGGGAAATTAAGGGACAGTTCACTCCTCAGAAGACGGCCGATATTTCGCTGGTCCTGCGGTCGGGCGCGCTGCCGGCATCGATTACCATCATGCAGGAAGAGGTGGTGGGTCCGTCGCTCGGAGCCGATTCGATCCGCCACGGGGTGATCGCCTCCATCGTGGGGCTGATCGCCATCATGGGATTCATGTTGGTTTATTACAAGGAAGCCGGCATCAACGCCGATGTCGCGCTGATTTTGAACCTGGTCATCCTGATCGCGGCGCTGGCGTATTTTGAGGCCGTGCTCACTTTGCCGGGCATCGCGGGCGTCATCTTGACGGTCGGTATGGGTGTGGACTCCAACGTTCTGATCTTCGAACGCATTCGGGAGGAATTGAGGTCGGGCAAAGCGGTGGGCAGCGCCGTCGCCGGAGGCTTCACGCACGCCTTCAAAACGATCATCGATACCCACGTCACCACCGTGGTTTCGGCGTTGATTCTGTTCACGTTTGGGACGGGTCCCATCCGCGGTTTTGCCGTGACCTTGACCATCGGATTGCTGGCCAATCTTTTTACTTCGGTATTTGCCTCGCGGGCGATTTTTAATTGGGTCCTTACCCGCCGGACGAAGGGGGAGGCGCTGAGCATTTGAAGCTGTCAGGTATCAGCGATCAGCCTTCAGCAACCGGGGCATCGCGTCCGGGAAAGTGGTAGAGCTGAATGCTGATAGCTGATGGCTGAAAGCTGTGGTAAGTTCGGGAACATTTGGACGCCTTCCGGTGTCCATATCTTGTGACAATGGATTGGAAACTCGCTGATGGAGTTCTTTCGAGAACCTAAGATTGATTGGATGGGCAAAAAGTGGTATTTCATTGGCCTGTCCATTCCTTTGCTGGTAGCAGGATTGATTTCAATCGCAGTACACCGAGGGTTGGTTTACGGGATCGACTTCCGCGGAGGCACTCTGGTGACCGTGAAGTTTGGCCGCGACCCCAACCTGGATGAGATTCGCAATCAACTGGACAAGCAAGGATTGCGAGGAGCAACACTCCAACGAATCGGGGCTGCTTCCGAGCACCAGGTGATCGTGGGACTGGATTTGAAAACGACGACTTCGAGCGAAGCCTTGGATACGGGCAAACGGGCTATTGTGGATGCGCTCGGCAGTCTTTACGGCACCGGCCCGGCCGGGAAGACTGACTTCAACAACACCAGCCCGCAGTCGCTGGCCGAGAAGTTTATTACGGCCGATCCGCTGCAATTGGCCTTCAAAGGTTCCGAGGCGGCTGACAAGGGCTACCACGACTTGGCGGACGCCCTGATCAGTTTCAAGAACAATCCGCCGCAAAGCGGACTGATCACAGACTTCCAACCATTGCGATCGGTGCCGGGGGTGACGTCGTCAGTCATCAATTTCCTGGACGCGAATTTTTATTTATCAAGCTACGCGGTGCGGAACACGCAAATCGTCGGGCCCAAGGTGGGCGCCGACCTGCGCCGCCAAGCCCTCTATGTGACCCTGGCGGGTCTGGGTGCAATGCTTGTTTACATCTGGTTTCGTTTTGAGCTAATCTACGGCGTCGCCGCAGTCATTGCGACGTTCCACGACGTTCTCATAACACTTGGTATCTTTTCTTTATTGAACGCGGTAGGATACCCGGGAACCGAGATCACCCTCACGGTCATTGCGGCGCTGCTGACGCTAGTCGGCTATTCGATGAACGACACTATTGTGGTTTTCGACCGGATAAGAGAGAATGTGCGCCTCAACAAGCGTGAGGGCCTCTACACGCTGGTGAATCGAAGCATCAATCAAACTCTGAGCCGGACGATCCTGACTTCCGGGCTCACTTTTATGGCGGTGCTTTCGCTCTTCTTGTTTGGTGGAGAGGTCATTCACGGATTTGCGTTGGTGCTGGTTGTCGGCGTGATCATCGGTACGTATTCCTCCATCGCGATTGCCAGTCCGGTGCTGGTGTTCTGGCAACAGCGCGGAGGGCTGGCCTCTCAACGATGAAGCCGAAGAACTATGAACGGGAGGCGGTGGGCGCTCGGCGGTAAAGGGACGTGGCATGGGCATCGCGTTCGCTGTGCTCAGCGCATGCTTGCCCATGGCTCTCCACGGGCGGGACGCCCGTGCCACAGATCAGGAGGAGGTGGGAACTATGTTTGACGAGACTCTGCTGGATTCTTCCCCATCGCGCGCGCCGGTTTTGACGGGCACACACTGGTTGATTGGATTGGCGGTCGGCGCCATCGTTTTCCTGATCGGCCGTTTTGCCCCGGGGGTCCTGACGGCAGAGGGCGCGGCTCTGTGGGTGCAGTCCGCTGTTTTCGGCGTCATCATGATGTTTTACGCCGTGATGCTCTGCTATGTGTTCGCGGACGCCCGGCACCTGGGATTCAATCCGTGGTTGTGGTTAATCGTCGCGCTCGTCCTCAACATTGTGGGCTTCGTGATCTACTTGATTTACTCCGCCGCCAAAACCGAAGAGTGGCAGCGGGCGACGATTCCCATCGCCTACATTGTTGAGGTGGTGTTGATGGGGGTCGCGGTTCTGATTCCTCTGGTTTACACCCAAACGCTGCCCAAGACGATGCTGACCGTGGCTCTGGTGGCGCCACCCCCACCTCCTCCGCCGCCTCCGCCTCCCCCTCCGGCCGCCCCGATGCGGATCATTAAACAGGTTTCTGAAGAGGATCTGATGAAGGCTCCCACCGTGATTCCCAGGACCATTACGAAGGTTAGGGATGAACCGGTGCAGCAGCAGACAGGCGCCGTGGGTGTTGTGGGTGGAGTCCCGGGTGGCATGCCGGGCGGAACGCCGGGCGGAGTGCTGGGGAGTATCATCACCAGCGCGGCGCCGCCACCACCACCCCCGCCTCCCAAGGCGGCCACTCCCAAGCGCATTCGCTTGGGCGGCCAAGTGGAAGCAGCCAAGTTGATATTCAAGCCCCAACCCGAGTATCCTCCGCTGGCCAAGATGGCTCGTATCCAGGGCACGGTGCGGCTGGAAGCGATCATCAGCAAGGATGGGACTATTCAGGATCTGAAAGCGGTTTCCGGCCACCCGCTTCTGGTAAAAGCCGCCATGGACGCTGTGGCGCGTTGGCGCTATCAGCCCACGCTTTTGAACGGTGAGCCGGTGGAAGTGGTCACCGAAGTCGATGTGAACTTTACGCTGTCGGAGTAGTTGCCGGGGTTCGAAAATTTTCGAGGAGGGTATATAAAAACATGTTAGGGGCACACTTTTTCACTCTGGGTCTGTTGTTGTTTCAGGAAGAACAAGCCAGCATCGGCTTCAACCCGATGGCGATGTGGGGCCTGATGAGCTGGCCCGCGAGAGCGGTGGTGATCTTGCTGTTCTTTATGTCGGCGTGGTCGATCGGGGTGATGATAGACCGGTGGATCGCGTTCACCGCCGCCCGCAAACAGTCGCGCGTCTTTGCGCCTTCGGTCGCGGGAGCCCTGAAGGACGGCAAGATCGATGAAGCGATTGCCATCGCCGAGCAAAACAAGCGAAGCCATCTCGCCAAAGTCGTTACTGCCGGTTTGCAGGAGTTTCAGGCCCACCAGGTGTCGAGCGAAATCCCAGGCGAGGAGATCGAGGCTTCGAAGCGCGCCCTGGAACGCGCCTCCGCCATCGTTCACGCCGAGCTCAAACGCGGCGTCGCGAGTCTGGCCACCATCGGGTCGACCGCCCCATTCGTGGGCCTGTTCGGGACCGTGCTCGGCATCATCAACGCGTTCACCAGCATTCAAACGCAGAAGACGACGGGCTTGACGGCCGTCGCCGGCGGTATCGCCGAAGCCCTGATCACCACCGCGTTTGGAATCTTCGTGGCGGTGCCGGCCGTTTGGATGTACAACTACTTCACCAGCAAGATTGAAGCTTTTGACGTGGAGATGGACAACTCCTCTTCTGAGTTGATTGACTATTTCTTGAAGCGCGTACAACGAGGTAAACGCTAATGGCTATGGCGGTCGGAAGAAGCGGCGCGACGGTGTCGGACATCAACGTGACACCGATGGTTGACATCATGCTGGTGTTGCTGATCATCTTTATGGTGGTCACGCCCATGTTGCAGAAGACCATGAGCGTGGACATGGTCAAAGCGCAATACCCCAGGGACATGGCAGACGCCGATAAAGAAGACGCGGTCGTCATCGCCATCACTCGGGACGGGAAGATGTTTATCGGCAACACGCCCACCACCCCTGAAGAAATGACCACCAAAGTGAAAGACATGCTCGCGGACAAGGTGGATAGAACGGTCTACATCAAGAGTGATGCCCGGGCAAAATATGGTGACGTGGTGAAGGCGGTGGACAACGTCCGAGCCGCAGGCGTGGAATCGCTCGGCCTGTTGACCCAAAGACTGAAGCCGTCGGAAGTTCCGCCGGCCGCGATGCCGTGAAGGGCGGCGGGTCCTGGCTGCCGACTGCGGAACGAGCGCATTCTGTTCGTCAATGGCGACCCGGCGCTGCCCTTTGCCGAAGTCGCGAAAGTGATCGATATCTGTAAGGGCGCGGGGATCGAAAAGATCGGGCTTGCTGCGCCCAAATAGGCGCGCGCCGGGCGGATTTTCAGGAGGATACTACTATGGCGATGGCCGTTGGAGGCAAGAAGGGTGTGATGGTGGACATGAATGTCACACCGTTGATTGACGTTTTGCTGGTCTTGATCATTACTTTCATGGTGGTCACGAACTTGACGCCGAATGGGCTGGACGCCATCGCTCCCCAACCCCGGCCGCCCCAAAAGCAAACCCAAGAGATTGACACCCGCACCATTGTGGTGTCGATCGACCAGAACCGGCTCATTAAGATCAACACCACGCCGGTGGAGAAGAGTCTCCTCGGCTCACAGCTCGAGGATATTTTTAAGACGCGAAATGAGCGCATCTTGTTCATCAAAGGAGACTCGACCCTGCCCTTCCAGAATGTGGCCGAGGTGATCGACATTTGCAAGGGCGCGGGTATCGACAAGATTGGACTTATCACCGCGAAATTGGAAGAGGGCCAGTAACCCCCCATTCGAGGGAGGAATCCAGATGAAAATTCACAAGCTCGCCCCGCTGTGTGGGGTGCTGCTGTTAGCGGCTGCGTCTTGGGGATGCAGTAAGCTGAAGGCTCGCGATCAGCTCAATAAAGGTGTCAGCGCGTTTCGAAGTGCGCAATACGTTCAGGCCATCGAGCACTTCCAGAAGGCGATTGGCTTCGATCCCACTTTGCTCAACGCCCGCCTTTACCTGGCGACCGCGTACTTTCAAATGTACGTCCCAGGAGGCGATTCGCCCGACAATAAGAAAATCGGCGACCAGACCATCGATGCCTTTGAAGACGTGTTGAAATACGATCCCCAAAATGCCAGCGCGCTTTCGAGCATCGCCACCATTTATTACTACGAGAAAGACTTCCAGAAAGCAAAAGAGCTACAACAACAGCGGCTGAAGATCGAGCCGGATAATCCCGAGGCTTATTACTGGATTGGTCAGTTGGATTGGGCCATCGTCTATCCGAAACGAATGCAGGTACGCAAAGACCTGAATCTAGCCAACCCCAAGGATCCGAACAAGCCGGGCGTTCTCCCCCTGCTTTCCGAGAAATCGCGCACCGGGTTGAGGGATGAAAACGGACCTCTGATTGACGAGGGTATCAAGGCCCTGGAAAAGGCGATCGAGCTCAGACCCGACTACGCCGATGCCATCGCCTATTTGAACTTGATGTATCGCGAGAAGGCCGATACCGAGGCGAATACTTCCGATATAGATGCCGACCTTGCCAAAGCCGATGAACTGGGCGCCCAGGCGAGCAACATCATCAAGAAGCAACAAGAGCAGGCTGCCACCGGCAAGTAGCTAGAAGCCAGAAGCTAGAAGCCTTGGCATTCGCCAGCGCAATTCTTTTCTTGAATTTCGCTTGTCGCATCCCTTCCTGCCTCCGCAACCGCTGATTCTGTAGCTTCTACCTTCTGACTTCTAACTTCTGATTTTTGTTCACGGCTGCGCGTGAGTTGCCTGCGCCGCTTGGAAAGCGGGCAAATTGGTGGAGTCAATCACCGCCGTGCCGGTATCCACTCGGGCGGGAAGCGGCGACACCGGTGCGGTCCGCCAATCCTTGAATTCGTGCACGATGTTGTGGTGGAGGTCGTCGAGAAACTTCAAGCCATAGAAACTCATCGTGTACGGTTTCTGCCCGACGGTGGCGGAAATCACGCCTTGCTTGATATAGTCCAGAGTTTCCTGATTCTTGTCCATGGCCACGATGGGAATCTTGCCGTCCAGATTCAAACGGTGCAGGGCTTCGGCGGCGCCCGGGCCGCCCGAGGCTTCGAGGCACACGATGCCGTCGAATTTGTTCTTCTCGTCCTTGCCCTCCAGAAGTGCGGAGATCTGATCGTTAGCGATGCGCGGGTCGCCCTTGTCGTCCAGGGTGCGCGCGATCTTAATGCCGGGATATTTCTTGAGCGCTTCCTGGACGCCCCGCATGCGCTCGTCGAGGTTCAACTGGCCGGGAATCATGATCACCGCGACGCGGCCCTGGCCGTGAAGGATGTCCGCGATGCGTTTGCCGCTCTCTATGCCGGCCTGGAAGTTGTCTGTGCCGATGAACAGCACGCGCGCGGAGTCGGGAGCGTCGGAGTCGACGCAGATCACCGGAATGCCGCTCTTTACGGCGGCGTCGATGGCGCTCTTAAACATCTCCGGGCGCGCCGGCGAAACCAGAATGCCGGAGGGATGCCGCTCGACCGCTTTCTGAAAGTCGGCCAACTCTTCGTCCGGCGAATAGCTCGCAGGCCCGTCGAACTCCGCCTTTACCCCTAGTTCCTTGGCCGCGGCCATGAAGCCCGCCTGCGCTTCCTGCCAGTAGGGAAGAGAAGTGTTGGCCGCCAGGAAATAGTATTTCTCGGTTTTTTCGTGAAAAGGTTTCTGGCACGAACCCAAGAGTCCGGCCAGCAAACCGATGGCGAAAATGCTCCGTAGTGTCTGATTCAGTTTCATGCAATCCTCCCGTTCCTCCGCCGGTTCCGACGGAACCGGCGGAAGTGATGCCTCTTGGGATAGGTTTGAGAGTCCGTTCTGAAACCAGCGAAGCATATCACAAAATGCAAGCCCTGGGGTGCGGCACTCATGCATCACTCCGGTTGTATTCTCCGGTTTGCCGGAATCGGATCCATCGTACGCGGTTACGATTCGGTGCATGCCGTGCTGTCGGGCGGCGTCGGATCCGTTCCTCGTCATTCTCGGCCCGCTTCATTCATCGTTCAGACTTCATCGCTTCGCCGCTCCCCGTCCACCGTTCCGTCTTCAACCTTGAACGGCCTGCGCCACTGCCCTAAAATGAAAGGAGCAGTGGCATGTGGCTAGTGGCAGGCGAAAAGAAAGCATCCGCCGCAACTCGCCGAGCCCGGCTGAAGACTAACCACTCGCCACTTGCCACTGTCTTTCTATGGTGCAGTTTGAAGACATCGTCGAGAAGGTGCAGGCCTATCGTCCGGGCGACGACGTAAGCCTTTTGCGCAAGGCGTTCGAGTTCAGCGCCGCCGAGCACAAAACTCAGAAGCGCCTCTCCGGCGAGCCTTACGTGTCGCACCCTTTGGAAGTGGCGAACGTGCTGGCAGACATGAAACTGGACGTAGTGTGCCTGGCGGGAGGCATGCTTCACGACGTGGTGGAAGACACTCCCACCACCATCGAGCGCGTGCGCCAGGAATTTGGACCTGAAGTCGCAGGCATCGTCGAAGGGGTCACCAAGATCAGCCGCATCGAGTTCTCCAGCCCCGAGGAGCAGCAGGCGGAGAACTTCCGCAAGATGGTCCTGGCGATGGTGGACGATATCCGCGTGGTCCTGGTGAAACTCGCCGACCGCCTCCACAACATGAGAACGCTCGGCTATCTGCCGCCCGAAAAGCGCTCCCGCATCGCGCGCGAAACTCTGGATATCTACGCGCCCATCGCGCACCGGCTGGGCATGGGCAAGGTGCGCGGCGAACTGGAAGACTTGGCCTTCCAATACCTCGATCCCGACGTCTTCGAAGAAGTGAAGAAGGCGGTGGAAAGCCGGCGCAAGGTGAGTGAGGAATTTTTGGCGGAGGTGCGCGCCCAGGTGGAAGCCAAGATGAAAGAGCACTCCATTCCGGCGGGCATTCAGGGACGAATTAAGCGGCTCTATAGCATTCGCCAGAAGCTTGTCCGCCAGCACATTTCGATTGATCAAGTCTACGACCTTCTGGCCATTCGCATCGTGACCGACACCGTGAAGAATTGCTACGCGGCGCTGGGTGTGATTCACAACACGTGGCGGCCGGTGCCGGGCCGGATCAAGGATTTCATCGCCATCCCGCGTCCCAACCTTTATCAATCGCTCCACACCTCGGTCATCGGCCCTCACGGCCAGCCCTTCGAGGTGCAGATTCGCACCGAGGAAATGCACCGCGTGGCGGAAGAGGGCATCGCCGCCCACTGGAAATACAAGGGAGACACTAGTCCCGCGCAGCAGGAAACGGAACGCTTCGCGTGGCTGCGCCATCTGGTGGAGTGGCAGCAGGAAATGCGCGATCCGGGAGAGTTCCTGTCCACCCTCAAGATTGACCTTTACCCCGAGGAGGTCTACACCTTTACGCCCAAAGGCAAAGTGATCGTGCTGCCGCGCGACGCGACCCCGATTGATTTTGCCTACGCTATCCACACCGAGGTCGGCCACCGTTGTGTCGGCGCGAAAGTGAACGGCGCCATCGTTCCACTCAAGTCGCGGCTGAAGAACGGTGACATCGTGGAGATCATGACCCAGGCCAATCACCGGCCCAGCCGCGATTGGCTGGCGCTGGTGAAAACCTCACGCGCGCGCAACAAGATCAAGCATTGGATCAATATCGCGCAGCGCGCGCAGGCGATCGAAATCGGGAAAAGACTTCTTGAGAAGGAAGCGCGTAAGTTCGATATCATGTTGAAGAAGATTGCGGACGAAGATGTCCTGCGTGTGGCGCGGGACAACGGCTGCGCCCAGGCCGACGACCTATACGCCGGACTGGGTTACGGGAAGCTCGCGGCGAGGCAGGTACTCGCCAGGCTCGCGCCCGACGCGCACATCGAGACCGGAAAGCCCTCGCGGCTGTCCAGCGCCGTGAAGCGCGTCTTCGGTTTGAACCGCGACGCGGCCATCGAGGTGAGCGGTTACGATGACCTGATGGTCTATCGCGCCAAGTGCTGCAAACCGATTCGGGGTGAGGAAATCGTCGGCTACGTGACCCGCGGGAAGGGAATCGCCGTCCATTCCAAGAGCTGTCCCAACGTTCAAAACCTCATGTACGACGCCGATCGCCGCATTGATGTGCAGTGGGCAGGGCCGAAATACAGCCTGTATCCTGTGAAACTCACTCTCTTCACCGCGGACCGCCAGGGCATGTTGGCCGACGTCACCTCCGCCATCAGCGACGTGCACTCCAATATCCAGAACATTGAGGCGCGCACCGGAGACAGCCGGGCGATGATCGACGTGACGCTGGATATCGTCGACGTCCAACACCTGGAGAAAGTCGTTTCTTCCCTGCGAAAAATCGAAGGGGTCTATCAGGTGGAACGGGTGATGCAACCGTGAGGATTGCCGATTTTCGATTGCTGATTGCCCGTTCATCGTTGCAGACGTTGCGGGACGCTATCGACCCTCAGGCTCTTTCAATCGGCAATCAACAATCGACAATCGGCAATTCTACGATGCTTTCTGGACTTTTCCCGATCGAATGCATCCCGTGCAGACACGAAGGGTCTTGTGGACGCCGTTGACCAGCGCCCGCACGCGACGCAGATTCGGATTCCAGCGCCGCTTGGTCACATTGTGGGCGTGGCTGATTCGGTTGCCAAAATGGGGACTCTTTCCGCAAATGTCGCAATGCATCGCCATCGATACACCTCGTGTGCTGTTGGGTTCAATCCATGATTCTACCAGAAGACGGGACATTTGCCCACTGTTTATGCGCACATTTCCACCCAAACCGCGCTAGAATGTCTTCATGTTCAAACCACAGCGGAATTCACGATATGTTTACGGGATACTTGTGCTCGCAGCGATAGCTCAGTGGCCGGCGTGCAACAGGACCGCGCCTTCGCAGCGCGAGGTCTGGGCGGAAGTGGATGGGCGTCCCATTTACCGAGATCAGGTGGAGAAGCAGTACCGAAGCCAGGTGCAGCCGGGCTCTGAGGCCGGAAACGAGATTCAAGCCCTGACTTTCAAGTTGAATATTCTAAATGAACTCATCAATAACCAAATCTTGGCGGATCATGCCTCGCACGCGCGCATTCCCGTCACCGAAAGCGAGGTCGACACCAAGCTGGCCGAGTTTCAGGCCGCCTATACCCCGGATGAGTTCCAACGAAAGCTGCGCGAGCAAGGCTTGCAATTGAGCGAATTAAGGGAGCAGATTCGACAGAACTTGGTTCTAACCAAACTCATTAACAAAGAAATTGAGTCACGCGTAACCGTGACCGACGCAGAGATCACCGACTTCTTTGAGCATAACCGGGCCAGCTTCAACGTCCCTGAGAGACAGTATCACCTGGCTCAGATTCTGGTAACGCCGACCAAGGACCCGCAGGTCCGCAACCTTAAAAACGACGACGCCGCGACGCCGGCCGAGGCCGAACGCAAGATCCAAGCCCTCTACGCCAAGCTTCGCAACGGCGAGGATTTTGCCACCGTGGCGCAGGAGTATTCTGAGGATCCAAAAACCTCGGCCGGCGGCGGTGATATGGGCTTCTTTCCTGCCTCGGCGCTCGAAACCAACCCGGCACTGAAGCAGACGGTCGCTTCCCTCAAAGTGGGGCAACTCTCCGAGATCATTCGCACCCAGACCGGCTTCCACGTTGTCAAACTACTGGGCATTGAGGAGCCAGGCCAGCGGCAGCTTTCCGATCCCGCGGTCCAGAGCGGGATTCGGCAGAACCTGACCAACCAGAAAGAGCAACTGCTGAAGGCCGCGTACCTTGAGGACCTGCGCAATCGGGCTAAAGTGGTGAATTACCTTGCTGCGAAAGTTGTCGTGGCAGGCGGCAATCCTGCCTCGGTGAAGTAGTTTGTCAGTATTTCAGTATCTCAGTTTTTCAGTAAAGGCAGTCATCCGCGTCGGGTCGCGGACGCATTCAGTCATTCACTGAGGCACTGACGAACTGACTCACTGAAGTCCTGCCCTCACGCCAGCCGCACCAGCTTGAATCCCGCTTCAACACCGACCCCTTCGGTGACGTACACCCGTTCGACGCGACCCGGGCGCGCCGCTTTCAGCTCATTCTGCATTTTCATGGCTTCGATCACCAAGAGTCCTTGGTCCTGCACCACTTCCTGATTCTCCGATACCAAAACTCGTACGATCTTCCCCGGCATCGGCGCGAGAATTTCTTGCGGCCCCCGCTGCCCTTCTTCCGCGCCAGAGTGGCGCCGACGCCTGGGGTCGCGAAGTTCGAGGCGATAGGTCCGCCCTCCGACACTGACCTCGTAAAGCGTGGCGTGCCCGGCGTCGCCCCGCCGGGTGACAACCTTGAGTTCGTACGGCCGCCCGGCCATCAGGATCGAATAAGCGCCCGGCTTGATCTCTGCCCAGTCTGCCTCTCCTGATTTCCCATCCAAAACGAATCGGATTGGGCCGCCGGCCGCGGGCCAGTCTCCCGACGGGATGAGTTCGATATGGTAATCCCGAGTCGCGGAATCGCCGTGGAGTTCGAGGTCGAGTTTCATTGGGTTGCGAATCATGGGCGGCGAGCCTCGCGCGCTGGCCAGTTGTTCAGGAGTCTGTCGCGCCCCGCCATTTTCCACGCGCTCGTTTCTGCCAGGCGAGATGGCTGAGCACTGCCCGAGCGGCTGCGCACGGCTTCGAGCGCCGCCGCCAGCAACGCCGCTCGCTCCACTTCCGGAGACGGCTCCTCCGCGGAGAGAAGGCCGCTTGCCAGGACGCGATCGATGAATCCAGTGTCCACCTGTCCGGCGACAAATTCGGGATGATCGAGCACGCGTCGGAAGAACGGCACATTGGTCTGAATGCCGAAGACCTGATATTCGTCCAGGGCCCGGCGCATCCGCGCGATCGCTCCGGAACGGTTCTCTCCCCAAACAATCAGTTTCGAGAGCAACGGATCGTAATCGAGCGGCACTCGATAACCTTCGCTCACGCCGCTGTCATCTCGAATGCCCGGCCCGGCCGGCACCTGAAGACCGGTGATGAGGCCCGGGGAAGGGAAGAAATTGTTGGCGGGATCCTCGGCGTAAACGCGGCATTCGATTGCCCAGCCGCGCATGTGGATATCTTCTTGCTGAAGATCGAGGGGCTCGCCCGCCGCGATGCGCAATTGTTCTTTCACCAGGTCGACGCCGGTCACCATTTCTGTCACCGGGTGCTCCACCTGAAGCCGCGCGTTCATTTCCAGAAAATAAAAATGGCGGTCCTGGTCAACAATAAACTCCACCGTGCCGGCGTTGCTGTAGCCCGCCGTTCGGCCCACGCGCACCGCCGTTTCGCCCATTTGCTGGCGCAGGTTTTCATCGACGAGCGGCGAAGGGCACTCCTCCATCACTTTCTGGTGCCGGCGTTGCAGCGAGCATTCTCTTTCGCCGAGATGGACGAGGTTTCCATGCTGGTCGCCGAGGATTTGAAATTCGACGTGCCGGGGGCGCTCGATGTATTTCTCGAGGTAAATGGAGGCGTCGTTGAAAGCGTTCTGCGCTTCCGAGCGCGCGTTGCGATAGGCGGACTCGAGATCGGCCTCCCTGGCAACACGGCGAAGGCCTTTCCCGCCTCCGCCCGCCGAAGCCTTCAACATAACGGGAAAACCCATTTCGGCAGCGATGCGGCGCACTTCCTCCAACGATTCGAGGTCTCGATCGGTGCCGGGAACAACGGGCAGGCCGGCCTTGATTAGCGCGTGTCGTGCCGCTGTCTTCGAGCCCATCAACTCCATGGCGGCCACTGGCGGGCCGATAAACGTGAAGCCGGCGGCGGAGCAGGCGCGCGCGAAATTGGGGTCCTCAGCCAGAAATCCGTAGCCGGGATGGATCGCCTCCGCGCCGGTTCGCCGGGCAGCATCGAGGATGCGGTCGATGCGAAGATAACTGTCCACCGAAGGTGCCGGCCCGACACGACAGGCCTCGTCGGCAAATCGGACGTGAAGCGCGGTGCGGTCCACATCCGAATAAACCGCCACCGTGCGAATGCTCATCTCGCGGCAGGCGCGCATGACGCGCACCGCGATCTCACCACGATTGGCCACCAGGACTTTGCGAAACATCTGTTCCCGTTTTCGATTTTCGCATTTCGGCCTGGGTTCAAACCTTAATACTTTACTTTAAGGTTTGCCGGAAGCTCCGAAAGCGCTCTCCGGCCCTGCGTGCGCTGCGCTGTAAAGCTTGAGTTCGTTCCTCGAGGCTATTGTTCTCATTCCAAAGGACTTCTTAGGTTCGTTGCTAATTCCTCGGGTTCGTTCCAGGCGCTGACTGATTCTAAAGGACTTGTTGGGTTCGTTCTTTGCCTTTTTTGCACGATTTCTCGGGTTCGTTCCAGAGCGTTTTGTTGATTCCAAATGACTTCTTGGGTTCGTTCCTCAAATTTTCGATAGGGGGGTACCCCCTCCAAAATCGGCGTTTTTTCACTTAGTTGATAATAGACCATATTTTAGAATAACCGCAATTCATTAGTGCCGTTTTCACAAACATCCCGTGCTGCTTCGCGGCCCTCCAAGACGCTCCGTCAGAAAAAGCCGGAATCTCGCGACTACGTCTCAACCACTCAAGATGAATTTACCATGCCATTTACTGCTTTGTCAAGCTCTGGTTTTGCTCACCTGCACTCGAACCAAGCCTGCTGGACCCGGGCGGGCCCGTAGGGACCAGACACAGCGCTCCACCCTGTGCAGTCATCGCCCCCCCTTGCGCGCCGGCCCGACTGGTTGGAAGTTCGCCAGGCGAGCGTCCCTTCAGACTTGGTGGGCGCGAAAGTATTACTCCTCCCACAGCTTTTGTTTGTGGCGTGCATTCCGGCGTCTTTTTGCCTTATACTGCGTCTATGCAGCAACTCATATTAGAGCTCCCCGACGAGTTATCCGCCTTTTTGGAGGCCTCCGGGCAGGACCTCCACCGCGCGGCTCTGGAAACCATTGCGGCAGAGGCCTACCGCGAAAAAAAGCTGTCCACCGGCCAACTGCGTCGCTTACTTGGCTATAAGACCCGAATGCAGGTACACGCCTTCCTCAAAGAGCATGGCGTTTACCTACGGTACGATCTAGCCGATCTGGAGCACGACCGGCAAGCGGGCGATGCTCTTCCTCGGCCCCCTGCTCCATGATCGTTATTGCTGACACGACGCCACTCAACTACTTGGTGCTCATCGGTCGGGCCGATCTGCTTCCTCAGCTCTTTGGGCCTGTGTTGATCCCTCCGGCAGTTTTCAACGAGCTGAGGCAACCTGAAACATCGGAACTGGTGCGGGATTGGGTGGCCAATGCTCCAGCCTGGTTGCAGGTACAATCTCTTCGCTCCCGGCCAGACCCGTCGCTCGACCACCTTGACTTGGGAGAGCGCGAAGCCATTGCCTTGGCCGAAGAAGTGAAAGCGGATCAACTCTTGATCGATGAGGCGGACGCCCGGCGGGAGGCCGCTCGCCGGAATTTGGCGTTCATGGGCACACTCGGAGTTTTGCGCATAGCTGCCCGTCTCGACCTGATCGACCTGCCATCCGATCTCGCACGCTTGCAACAGACCACGTTTTACGTCGATCCCGAATTGATCCATTCCCTACTCGAGGAAGACGCCGCTCGAAAGAAGCCAGGATCATTTTCTTCGTGAGGTCAAGCCATGAAGGTGGTAAGAGCAAACCCTTCGGGGTTTAGTCGACGCCCAGGGTGAGGGTGACGTGGTCCGCGACAGAGGTAGAGCCGGAAGTGAACGTGGCTGCGATCGGCAGAGCGGGTAACCACGCTCAGCGTCCTTCTGAGCCTCGGCTTTTCTCCGGTGACAAAACCCACGGTCACCTCAAACGCGAGTTGACCGTGCCTAAACGCTCGGAAACGTGACGCTGCTTGAATACGGCGGGCTGGTCTGGCTTCTGTTTCACCTTTTTGTGCTGATTTACGAAGAACCGACCCTCAGGGCAAGTTTTGGCTCTGAGTACGATCCTTTCTCGACCCAAGTCCCGAGGTGGATTCCACGTCTTACCCCATGGAGAGGTCATCCCGAAGCGTGAGATCCACGCTCAGCGTCTTTGTCGGCGTGGGTTTTTCTCCGGTAACAAAACCCGCGGTCACCTCAAGAACGAGTTGACCGTCGCTACCAGCTACCCGCTCGGTGGTTACAAACGGCCCTTACAAAAATCAGACTAGACGACGCCCCGGCTGGCAGTTGCATTGAGAAGTTTTTGGGTGTACCTTATCTGCGGCTAGACAACTTAAAACTATCATCCCGTCAAAGTGAGGAGGAAAACATGTCCACAGAATTCACCAAACTAGGACCTGGCCAGCGCAGAATCGGCAGATACGGTTGGCATCCGGATTTGCCCGACCATCGCGATCTTCTCTATGCTACGCCCCATCCAGTGGCTTTGGCGTTGCCGTCAAGCGTCGATCTGCGGCCGGGCTGTCCGCCGGTGTATGATCAGGGTCAGCTCGGAAGCTGCACTGCCAACGCCATCGCGGGCGCCTTTGAGTTCGATCAGATCAAGGAGAAACTGCCCGACTTCATTCCCTCCCGGCTGTTCATCTATTACAACGAACGCGTCATCGAGCATGACGTTCAGTCTGATAACGGTGCCCAGATCAGAGATGGCATCAAGAGCGTGGCCTCACAGGGAGTTTGCCCGGAGACTTTCCCGAACGGCCTCGGGCTCCCCGTCGGGGACACGTGGCCCTACAGCGACCAGAACACCGATCCGAATCCGTGTCCCACCTGCCCATACGCGAAGAAGCCGTCACCTAGCTGTTACGCCGTAGCGAAAAACCACACGGTGAAGCTCTACCAGAGGTTGACACCCGTCTTAAACACTCTGAAGGGGTGCCTCGCCAGCGGTTACCCGTTTGTTTTCGGATTCACGGTATACGAGAGCTTTGAGAGCCAACAGGTAGCGCAGACCGGAATCGTGCCCATGCCGGGACCAAAGGAAAAGTCAGTGGGCGGCCATGCTGTCGTGGCTGTAGGCTATGATGATGCCAAGCAGCAATTCATTGTGAGGAACTCCTGGGCAGACACTTGGGGGATTAAGGGCTATTGCCTGATGCCCTATGCCTATTTGACGGACCCAAATCTGGCAGATGATTTCTGGACTATTCGGACCGTAGCCGGCTAGCTCCAGTAACGCTGCTGCCTATGCTGTAGAGTCTTGAGTGGTGGTTTCCTATCGCACGCGGACGCTGAGCTTGAACGTTTGGCCGGGGGGCTTTCCCTGCTCCCAGGGGCGCCGGTACTCCAATTTGATTTCACCGGTCCCTGAACTCACGGCCTGAAACTGCCAGCGGTGGGTTCCCCCTTTTCCGGGGGGACCCGTCGCTGGCTCGAACCAACTCTTTATTAGCGCGCATGGCGGCTCAGGCTTGACTCTGAGCTCCCAGCGGAATCCTGTGGTCCGATTCTCCGCCAGGGATATTTCCACCACCTCGCCGATTGCGAGAGTGACTTCGCGCTCGTTGTGGCTTCTGTCGACCTGTATCATTTTGGGCTGCCGCGCGTACAAAGGACAACAGAGTCCCAATCCGACGAACAGACACCCAATCGTTCTGTAGATGCTCGACACCTTGACCTTGGCACGCCTACTGACACCTGTCCAGTCTATTCTCACACCGGATTCGAGTAGGCGCAAGCCGGTCACGGTCACCCAAAATCCGCGATTGAATCATCCGCGGGTACGTTGGGCCGCTGTAGATGGTGGACTGGGCGGCCCGAGGTGGGCCGCGGCTCGAGCGGGTACCCACGCTCAGCGTCTTTCTGAGCGTGGCTTTTCTCCGGTGACAAAACCCACGGTCACCTCAAACACGAGTTGACCGTGGCTGCCAGCTCGCTCTCCAAGCGTTGTAACCGGTAATACGGGCGGTACGTCTTAGGAGTGTAAAGGGTAAATGACTCGATCCGGAGGCTGTCATGCGATTGACCCTGTCGCTCATTTCCCTCCTGGCGCTGTGTGGTGCGGTAGTTCTAGCTGGACCAATCCCAATCAACGGAAATGAAAAGGATACCCCGCAGATTGTGCGGGTGAGCTACGCCCAGGGAGAAGTGAAGCTGTCACCGGGGGTGAAAGGAAAACCCGTCCTGGGAAAGGACTGGGTTGTCGCAGACGTGAATTCTCCAATCGAGGAGGGGGCTATCCTTGCGACCGAAGATGGAAGGGCGGAAGTGGAGTTTGAGAATGGGTCTGTGACTTATCTGGCAGAACACTCGGTATTGCAGTTCGAGCAGTTGACGAGCAATTCCCAGAAGACAAGCACAGTGGTCGCCTTGCTGACGGGAAGGGCCACCTTCGCCGTGGGGTCGAATGGGCACGATGAAATCACTATTGATACGCCAGTGGTGCAATTCCACACGAATCAAGCGATGACGATGCGGGTTGAGAGCGCGCTGGATGGATCGGTGTTCCGAATGGTGGAAGGATCCATGCAGGTCACGCAAAGAAACACCGGGAAAAAATTCCCGCTGCGAGCGGGAGAGGCCTTTCAGGTGGTGGGTGGAGTGCGATCGTGGGTGACAAACCCGACAGACGATCCGGATCAGAAGGCGTGGGACCACTGGGTGGGCGAAGAGAGCGCGGCAAGAAGAAAGGATATCGAAATCGGGTTAAAAGAATCAGGATTGGCGGCACCGATACCGGGACTTGTCGATCTGGTGCGACAGGGCACGTTTTCGGATTGTCCGCCGTATGGGATTTGCTGGGAACCGAAAGAAGGGGAGGCCACGGAGAGCTTGCAACAGGAAAAACCCGCGGAGACAGCAGAGGAAGGTGCTCGGGCAGATAAGAAAGCACAGATTTCGGGTGGCGGAACGCGGAGCCCACAGCAAGGGGGAAAACCGGCGAGCGTGGCGAGCCAGCCAGGCGCGCGCTACGAGTGGGTGAGTTACGCGTCTCTTGATTGCCCCTTCGTTTACTCGGGAAGGAGATTGATGGAGTACACCCCACAACATCCGAAGGGGATTGTGGTGTCGGATCAAGGTGGCTGGAGTGCGCCAGGGCAACTGGTCGGTCTTGGCTGGTGGGCCACCTGTCACGCGGGGAGCTGGGTGGGGCCGAGGCAGGAGCCGAGGCAGGCCCGGAGATTCGGCTGCAAAGACGGAAAGCCGTGCAAAGTGGGAAAGCGCCCACCACCGCCGAAGCGGTGGGTGGTGGGGCCGAAATCCAAGCGTGGCTCCTTTTGGCGTGTGCGCGTGGGAAACAAGGTGGGGTTCATACCGAAACATCCTTGGGATGGGAAGGGGAAGCCACCCTTGCATGCCAGGGACGGAGTTCTGATGGTCCGCGAAAAAGATGGGCACGAAGTCCTCAAGATCAAGTCAGCGCCAAAGGATCTGCAAATCGAGAAGAATCTGCCGGCCGGATATGAAACAAAATGGGCGAAAGACTTGCCCAGGGTGGGAAAGCCGGTGATCGAGGGCAGACTCCTGAATAGGGGATATACCTCGTCGGGCGCCATCGCTAAGCTCACCGGAAGCCAAAGAAATCAGTCCGTCATCCATTACGACTACAAGACGAGGAATTTCGTCGAGCCGGCAAATGCTGCCATCGGCGCGCGCGGAAACGAGCGGCCTGTAGTGGTTGCCCACGTTGGCTCAAGCCGGGGAAACGGGAGCAGCGGAGGATGGCAGAACGGTGGCGGATGGGCGGGTGGTGGCTCGCGCGGTTCTTCGTCTTCTTCCCGGGGATCTTCGGGGAGCAGTGGATATTCGGGGGGCGGTGGAAGCGGATCATCTCATGGATCGTCTTATGGCGGCGGAGGATCATCTCACGGATCGTCTTCGGGCGGCGGTTCAGCCTCGAGTGGGTCTTCCGGTGGCGGCTCAAGCTCACATGCGTCTTCGGGTGGCGGAGGCGGTGGCAGTAGCGGTGGCGGCGGAGGTGGAGGAGGGAGCCAGTCCAGTTCAGCGTCTGCTGGGGGCGGCGGAAGGCACTGAGCAGCGACTCGGGCGTCGCAAAAGAGCAAGCAAGCACAGACTCGCGTCGGCCCCACCTGGCCCGCCGCGCGCGGGCGAGTCTACGGCTCGTTCTTTGTCGGCATTTTCACTTGTGGGCGATTATGATTGGGCACGCGTCGTGCCCGAGGCGCGAACCGCACCCTGCCGAGGGGCTGGCGCAAGCCCCTTCAGGGGTCTGCGGAGCTTAGAGAATGGGAGTTGCGGCGAAAGGAGACGATCGACAGCGAGAACCGGTAGGCAGCAGAAGAGACAGTAGACGGTAGACAGTAGACGGTAGACGGGCGAAGCGGTAGGCAGCAAAAGTTTACGTAGCACAGGCACTCTTGCCTGTGCTCTGTGGTTTCTTGCAAAACACAGCCAGGAGTGGCTGTGCTACGGCGCTACAGAATGGTGGCCGAAGTTTAGAGTTGACAGTCAACAGTCGAGGCATTCCTTGGCGAAATCGCCCCCGACTGATCCCGCACGCGGAAACAATCCACTTGGCCTCGTAAGGCCCTTCTTTGGATTGAAAGTGAACCACTACCGACTTTTGCTTTCATTATTCCGCTCAGGTGTGATAGATTAAAGACCTCCGCTAGTTGACTACGTGTCACTCTGAGGCTTCTCCGTGAAGCGTTATGGTGAGCATCGCTTCCCCGGCAAACTGTTTGTGGTCGAGGGAATCGATGGCTCGGGAAAATCTACGCAGCTCATGCTCCTGCACCAATGGCTTCAGGCCGAAGGGTACGGGACTGTTTTCAGCGAGTGGAATTCGTCTCCGCTGGTTCGAGACACCACCAAACGCGGCAAGAAGAAGCAGATGCTGACGCCGGCCACGTTCAGCCTGATTCACGCCACTGATTTTGCCGACCGCATGGAACACAACATCATCCCGCTGCTCAAGGCGGGAGCTGTGGTTCTCTGCGACCGCTATATTTACACCGCCTTCGGCCGCGATGTGGCGCGCGGAATGGACCCCCAATGGGTGCGCGATCTTTATAGCTTTGCAGTCAAGCCGACCCTGGCGTTTTATTTTCGAGTCCCGCTGGAAGTGGCGATGCGGCGGCTGATGGACGGCCGAAACGGCTTCAAGTATTACGAGGCCGGCATGGATCTTGAACTGAGTGAAGATCCGATCGAAAGCTTTCGGACGTTCCAGGGCCGGATTATTGAAGAGTACGAGAAGATTGTTCCGGAGTTCGAAGTGATCGCCGTGGACGCCACGCAGCCCATTGAGGAGCAGCAGGCGCAGATGCGGCAGCTCGTCCTGGCCAAACTGGCCCAAGCCAAACGATTGAGGGTGGCGCCGTGAAAGAAACCTACGGTGTGTTGCTGCCGGGAATGAAGCTGGACGGACTGACCGGCAAGCTGATTGTAATCGAAGGCACGGACGGCGTGGGCCGGTCCACGCAGATCAATCTCCTGAGGCCCTGGCTGGAACAGCAGGGGCGGGCGGTGCTGGACACGGGCATCACGCGCTCGGCGCTGGCTGGGAAAGGCATCAAGCAGGCCAAAGAAGGCCACACGCTCGGCAAGATTACGCTCAGTTTGTTTTACGCCACCGATTTTGCCGACCGGCTGGAAAATCAGATCGTTCCCGCCCTCCGCGCCGGTTTCGTCGTGCTCACGGATCGCTACATTTATTCCTTGATGGCGCGCGCCATGGTTCGCGCCATCGATCCGAGTTGGATTCGCAACGCTTATAGCTTCGCCCTCAAGCCGGACGCCATCTTTTACCTTCGCATCGGCGTGGATGACCTCATTCCTCGCGTGGTTTTCACTCGGGGATTCGATTACTGGGAGTCCGGCATGGACCTCCACCCCAGCGAAGACATGTACGAGAGTTTCCGCAAGTATCAGACCTCGCTTCTCGCCCAGTTCGATGTGCTGGCCCAGGAATACGGATTTGAGGTGATCGACGCCTCGGCGGATATCCGCACCATATTCGAGCAGTTGCAGGCGGGGATATCTCGCGTGCTCAACGGTGGAACGCGCGAGCCACTCTTCACGATGCCCCGCGCCAAGCTGGGGGAAGACGAGGCGGAATCGGTTCGCGTCGTCGAATTCGGGGCGCTAAAGGAATTGAGCGGCGCCGCGAAGCTAGACAGGGAAGACGAGGACGTCCCAGCGGGCAAATTCGTCGGTCAGGGCGTTGCGAAGGCTGCCGAGGGCGAGGACAAGACGTAAGCCACCCAGTTCCTCATCCGCCGGAAATCAGGCGAGTCCTTCGTCATCTCCACGTACTTTTCCTCGAGATGCATCTTGCTCTTTCGCGTCAGAAGGACCAGCTTCTCAACCCCCATAGCGGTGGGGAGGTGCTCTTTCAGGAATTCGGGCCGCGCCACCATCTGGATCATCATCTCTTCCAAAACCTCGAGATCATGCCATTCGCCCAGACGTTGTTGCAGATCGCGCAGCCAAGATATCGCGTCGTCGCTTCCGGGAACGTTGAATTCGTGGATCACTTCAACCAGGTAACGAAGCCGCTTGGTGGCGATGCGAGCCGCGTGAATGACAGAGGCGCGCCGGTCGTGATGAGATTGGCTGATTTGCGCCAGGAAAGCCTGAGAGACCTGCTCCAGCGACTGACCGATTCGCTCGTGAAACGGCTTGGGCGCTGAATCGTTCGATGAAACGGCGGCGAGCGGCACGTGGTGGTGATTCGATGCGCCACCGCTGCCGTTCAAATACTTCCGCAGGTGCACGTAGAAAACGGCCATATTCACCTTGCTCACCTTGCGCAACGCCTTTTCAAAGTTTTCCGAGCGACGCTGCTGCAAGTAAGCCTCCACGGCCTCCCAGACGTCGCGGCGCGTTGTCCGCTTGCGAGCCAGGCGCGATCTCACTTGTCCCAGCAGCACGTCGCAATTTCGCACGTCGGAGAAGGCGCGGCGGGATCGCCTCATCACGCGGCGCAACTTGCGAATCTCGCGCGGCTGCGGCGGCGGATAAAGCAAATCCACCACTTGCTGGAGACGGCGGCTGGCCACGCGAACGTCGTGGATATCGTCGGGATCGCTGTTGCGCAGCACCTTGGACTCCAATGACATGAATCGGTCAAGCTGCTTGCGGGCGAGAGCGCGCACCTTGCCCCAGTCGTCGTCCCGCTCGGCCGGAATCGGCGTGGCGGGTTTTTCAGACGGCCGCTTCTTGCGCGGGACCGCGTGCGGAGCAGGCAGTTCGACAAGAGGAGCTGCGGAGCTCATGGCGGTGTTTCCTTCGTCCATTTCGAACGCCTCGTGATGAACTTCGGCTCGCATGTTCCTCCCCCGAGAAACGCGAGACGAATGCTTCACCGCGTCCCGATCAGATCGGGACGGGAGCGAAGCTCTGTCTTGGATTGGAGAGTCTAGTCTACTCCTGACCTAAGCTGTGTTCAAGTAGGAGAAGTTTGCGCCGTGTCCGGATTGGGATGGCTGGGAGCGAGGGACGGGGACCCTGAGCATCTTTGTGACCTCCGTACTCCTAGCGGTCATTTTCTTCTCGGACCGCGAAGAATTATCTCTTGCTCGCCATTTGATGGTTATCGCCGACATCGCCGTCAGCTCGGCGCTCGTCTTGATGAAAATCCTGCCCGGCGTCCCTGGCCACTTTACCGTGTATGAGTACGCGGCGCTGGCGCTGTGGTGCGCCGCCGGACTCGGGTTCAACCTGGAAACTGGAAAGCGACGGAAACTGGAAAATCGAAACTAGAAACCGGAAAAAGAAAACGGAAGCAAGCTCGCTGTTTTCCGCCTTCGCGCCTGGTTGCTAGTGCCTAAGTCCCACGTCCTAAATCCTAGGTCCAAGTTACTAATTCCTATTACTTGCTCCCTAGCCTTCGCATCACGCGCGGTGTGAGCCACCAGAGAAGTTCGCCGGGCGATTTGGGCGGGAATTCATTAAAGTGAATCAGACAGCAGCCGCCTTTCTTGAACGCGAGACGGGCGTTGCGGCCCGCGCCGATCAGCCGCCGGGCCATATCGCTCAGATCGGGCTCGTGACCGATCACCAGAACGCGCTTGCGCTGCGGATGCTTGGCCAGAAAGCTAATGAGAGTCTCGGGCGAGCCGCCGGGACGCAAGGCGTCCGAAAAGTCCAAGGGGATGTTGCCTCCGCGCGAGTCGGCGATGATTCCGGCCGTTTCGACGGCGCGCACCAGCGGGCTGGTGACGATCCAATCGATCTCAATGCCCAGCACCGCAAGACCCTGAGCGATCTCCTCCATCTTTTTCTTCCCGACCGGCGTGAGGGGACGTTTGGCGTCGTCGCCAATTCCCGTTGCGCCGCGCGTCACCGCGATGCCGTGCCGCATGATGTAGAGCTCGTACCCGACAAACTGCGGCGTCTTCTTTTCTCCGATGTCTTCTTGAGCCATGATTTCTATTCCTGTTCTGAGTTCTGCGGTGGGCCTCTGCGCAGCCGGCGGCTTGCCACCGGACGTTGACCGGCAATCGACCACAGCGTTTCGAATTCTCTCTCAAATCGCTTCACCTGCTCTGGCTCGCGGATGATCATCAAGTTCTCGTAGTTGTTCTTTTCAGATTCGAGGGTCCAGTTATAACTTCCCGTCACTGCTGTGTGCCTGTCCAGAATAGCGAACTTGTGATGCATCTTAGCATAGCGCCCCTGGCGGCCTGACATCAGCCGGTAAGGTATTTCGAGTTCTGAGAGCAACCGCTGCGTGGCGGGCGTGAGATCATATTTCACGCGGTCCAAGATCACCCGGACGTTGACGCCGCGTTGCGCTGCGTTGTGGAGAGCGCGAGCCAGTCGCGGCTGATTCAGGCGGTAAAGCGCCGCGTCCACCGACCTGCGCGCCGCCCGAACCAACTGCTCGACGGTTTTACCCACCGAGGCCGATCGCGTGAACAGCGCCTGGATAGGCATCGATTTCTTCACAGCGCCGATTGTAGCACCGTAGCGGTGCCCCTCGTGGGCGCCCTCAAGGCGAGGTTACCTCGCCGCGCGGGAACTCCAACCAAGGACATAGAACGCCCGGCCGTCACTCGCCGGGCACGGCAGAATGAAATCTTCGACGCGATATTGCCGCCCGTAGTATCGCATGAAGATCTTTCGAGTCTCGAGGCGCCAGCGGCGAGCGAGCTTCACGTCTTTTGCCCTCATCTGGTCAGTGGCGGTTGGAATCTCAACCAGCAGCTTGGACTCACGCAAGGAAAGCGACAGGCGGCGATTTTCGAGAAGGCCGCGCGCATTCAAGCAGGTCTCATTGATTCGTGGCGCCGTCAAAAGCGAAGCGAGCGCCTCGCCGGCTGGCCGTTCGCCTTTAAGCCGCCGCTCCACAGCGACAGCGCGAATCCGCCAATTCACAACCAAGCGGTCACTCTCCAAACCCTTCTCGATGGCACTCTGGAAGCGGCCGTAGCAATTCGCCAAATACTCTTCCGCGCGCGCGCCCAGGCGTCCGATATTCAGCGCCGCGTTGCGGCTTTGAAGCGGATCAAACGTCCAACAGATCGAATCCAGACCTTGGTCGAGCGCGAGCTCGCGGTGAGCGAGTTTCATGCGAAAGCCCAGTCCGAGGTCGCGGAACTCGGGCTCAACCGCCATCAGGTGTGACCAGTGGATCAGACTGCCGTGCCGCCGGGCCAGAAATGCGTAGATGAATCCGACGACCCTTCCGTTCACAATCGAGCCCAGGACTGCGCCGCCGTACTTTTGGGTGACGGTCATCAATTCGCTGGAGACGCCAACACTGCCCCACACGATCTCCTGGATGCGCTCGCAGGCGCGAAAATCTTCTTGGCTCTTGAGCGGTCTGATCACAATGCGAGACATTTGGGTTCCAGTCTTCGACTTTGCCATTCTGAATGAAGGGTACATTACCACTGCGACTGAACTTGGAAAAGTCTTGTGAATGACTGACCGATCGGTTGCTGAGGATCAGACGATTTCATGCAGTAATCTGGCCCAAGCCGCTCGTTCCGTCGCCAGCCGCGTTGCGCTCTGGCGCGTTGGGCGGGCTGTCAGTCGACTTGAAGCGCGGGGCCGGACGGCCCACAGTTTGTCTGGTGTACGTCAGCGCCTCAGTTGCCCAGTCTCGGGCTATCTGGCCGGATTAGGAAGAGCGGTGAATTCGCTGCTTTTCAATTGTCAATCGACAATCGAAAATCTGCAATCAGCCGCACGCCATTTGCCCCTTGTCACTTGCCACTGTTTTTAACGCGCTCCCACACCTGGCGAAAAAGAGCGATCGAACCGGGAGCGTGTCCGGCGTAGTGGTTGTTGAAATAGGCGTAGACCGTTAGCCGCTGTTCGAGCAGGCGCCGAATCTGGGGCGTCCATATCTCCATTTCGCGCTCCCGGTCCACCAGGATGCGGTCCCAGTGCTGGGTCTTCTTCTCGATGCCTTTCCGGTCACCCAGGAAGCGAATGTAAGTGAAGTCCGCCGTTGTTACGTCAAGCTTCTGAGTTAATTGCTGGACGGGCGGCATCCAGGGATGGTCAATGAGCGCCAACGCGATCCGGTGTTGCCGCAAGAGATCGAGAAAAGGCTCATTGATCCAGGTTTTGTTGCGAATTTCAACTGCGTACGAGTAGGCGGTGGGCAACTTTGCGAGGAAGGGTTCGAGGCGAGCGATGAAGTCGTCTTGGCGAGCAAATGCCTGCTTGTTGAAATAGGGAAACTGAAGCAGCAGCGGCCCGAGCTTCTCACCGAGCAAATCCATCGCCTTCAGAAATTCGGTGACTTCGGCGGAGCAGTCCGTGAGGACTTTATCGTGGGTAATGGACCGCGGGAATTTTGCGGCGAAAACAAATCCGGATGGAGTGCGCTCGCGCCAGTTCATCACCATCGATGGAGTCGGCGGGCGATAGAATGTGGAATCCACTTCCACCGTGTCGAAGTGCTTGGCGTATTCGGCTAGGAAGCTCGCCGCGGGTGTGCCGGGCGGATAGAACACGCCCACCCAGTCTTCGCTTGACCAGCTCGAGGTGCCGACGCGCAAGTTGGCGTTCTCTGAAAAACCCATGTGCTCTGCGGCGCCAGCTCCAAAAGAGGCCCGCTTGGCGGCGGAGATGATCTTACACTAGAACACGCCCGGCGAGGACCAGGCCGGCGAGCGGACGCGTTGAGATGATGTGTGATTATCCCTGGCACATGCCGCGGCGGGGTGCTCCACAGGCGCACGGTCCGGGCTCTGTTGAAGCCTTGGCTGACGGGCCGGACACCGCGAACACGGAAAGCAGTTTCGTTACTTGCGTGCTGGCACACTTCTGGCAGGTGACTGAGTTCGACGAGGAACTGACGAGCTTTTCGAATTTGGCTCCACACTCTCTACACTCGAATTCAAAAATAGGCATGGCTGGCGCTTCCGATGAAATCAGCAGCCTTCAATATATCGAAGTCGCCGAGTGCGATCAACTCTGCATTTAGATCATTCATTGCTGACGCCTCCGGCTTCCAGCTGGTCTCCGATCGCCGGAGTTTGATGGCCGCCGCTCGGAAACCGGCGCTGCAACGCCGCCCCCCGTCGGCGGTATTCACCAAAGCCCCGTTTTCTGCGGCTGAAGACGAAATGACCTCTTCGAATAACGCTTGACAGACGCTCGCTGATTGCGTAGAGTGTCCGCCTGTCATCATGGATGTGACCCCACAAATCTCAAATCAGGAGAGGAGCAACAAATGGCGAAAGGGTTGACCAAGTCCCAAGTGGTTTCGCACCTGGCCGAACATGCCAGTATTCAAAAGAAGGCTGCGGCTGCGGTGCTGGAAGAAATCGCCAATCTGGCGACCAAGGAATGCAAGAAGAGCGGCCAGTTCGTAATACCCGGACTGGGCAAGGCCGTGAAAGCGAATCGTAAAGCCCGTGTGGGGCGTAACCCTCAAACCGGCGAGGCGATCCAGATTCCGGCCAAGACTGTTGTGAAATTCCGTTTGGCGAAGGCGTTCAAGGACGCCGTCGTTCCTCCCAAGAAGAAGTAAGGCCGCGTGTACGGGCGGCGACATCCGTCGGGGGAGAGCCGCCCTTGCTCCTAAGAAAATTCTTGTGCCCGCCGAAAGTGACAGGCGCGACCGAGGGTGGAGTGTCGTCCGGCCGGCAGTTTGGCGCGCAGGCCGACTCTGCTTGACGGACTCGCTGCGGGTGAACGGTGAACGAGCGGCGGGATTTAGCGCGTGTAGCGAACGGGCGCGGGGCCTTCCTCCAGCATCTTGCGATCCCAGATCATTCCAAGGCGGTTGTAACTGGCCAGCTCAAAATCCTGGGTCAGTTCCAGCGCGTCCACCGGGCACGCGTCCTCACAGAGTCCGCAGAACATGCAGCGCGACAGATCGTAAGTGAAGGTGGTCAGTTTCTTTCTGCGGTCCTCGGTGCGTTCCCATCCCACGACAATCAGATTCTCGGGGCAGGCCAAGGAACAAAGGTTGCACGCGATGCAAAGCGTCTCGCCCGTTTCAGGATTGTTGTTCAAGCGCGGCGCGCCGCGATAGCGCTCGGCCACCGGTGGCCGCTGGCGAGGATACTGTTCAGTGTAAGTGGCGCTGGGCCGCTGATAGGAGAACGTCAGCCTCAACCCCTTGATGAGGTCCACCAAGAAAATGCGCCGCAATAGTTCCTTGAAGCCCATGGTCCCGACCCAACCCGATTATACAGATATCAGGCGCGCCGTGTAAATATTGGGTTCAGGAAAACTCGGCGCTTCGGTTTCCGTCCGCTTTATCGATCTCACCATTGCACTGCCCAAGACGTTGAGAGAAATTGGTGGTTCCGCTGCGACACGAAGTAGTTGAAGGCGGGCTGCCCACTTCCAAACGGGTTCCTTGGTCTTGCCCATTGCGCAGCTCTTACCCGAAGCAGGACGGGAGTCTCCTCAACTGGAAAAACACCCTGCGGCATAATCCAAGCTTGCCACGTTGGTTGGACGAAGGGGACGCCAGAGGTCGGCAAGGAAACGGAACGCCCTAAATAATTGGCATTGAAAGAGAAAATTTGGCGGAGAGGGTGGGATTCGAACCCACGTGCCCGCTTTTGGCAGGCAAGACGCTTTCGAGGCGCCCCCGTTATGACCGCTTCGGTACCTCTCCGAGACATTGAGCCATTTTTTCATTGATTCATTGAGTCATTGAAGGACCGTGAGCTCCGGGACGCGTTCTTAAATGGCTCGATGACTCAATGGCTCAATGATTCAATCTTCGATCGCCTCTTCCTCCGTGCACGAAAGAATTCCCGCACGATTCCGGCGCACTCATCGGCAAGAACTCCGCCTGCGACCTCAACCTGATGATTGAGCTTGGGGTGGTTCAGGACTGTAAGAACCGAACCGGCTGCGCCGGCTTTAGGGTCCCGCGCCCCAAAAATCACACGCCGCAGGCGCGCCTGAACAATTGCTCCGGCACACATCGCGCAAGGCTCAATTGTAGCATAGAGAGTGCAGTCCGTCAGGCGGTAGTTCTTCAGACGGCGCGCCGCGCGCCGCAGCGCGAGAATTTCCGCATGAGCGGCGGGATCGTTCAGGTGAACAGGCCGGTTATGAGCGCGGGCGATCACTCGTCCGTTTCGTACTACGATTGCGCCCACGGGGACTTCCCGCTCGTCACGGGCTCGCTTCGCCTCGCGAAGAGCCAAGCGCATGAACTTCTCGGATTCCGAATCAGGGGTTGACGGCACCGCAGATCCCACGGCCATATCGTAGCACGCCGTACCGGGAGCGGTCCGGCAGCCGGCGGCGATTTCAGCCCAGAATGGAGAGTTGGATTTGTGCCTGATGGAAAGAATCCTACTTGCGGGGTTTCGGCGCGCCGGGCTGCAAAACCGTGGCGAACATGTCGGCCAACTTCGTGCGCAGAGCCTCGCTGGCTTCATTGACCGCAGTCTCTTTCTGCTGATTCAATTTCTCCGAGACGGAAAGAATGATCTCCTCCGCTTGTTTGGTGAGAAGCGCTGCGGATTCTTCAATCAACTTCTCAGTGGCACTCCGCAGCCGCGCCGGAACTTCATCCAAGTTCTGGGTCTCGAACTTGCCGGCCCCCTCAGCCCCCTGGCTCTGCCGATCCTTCACCAACAGCTCCATTTCCTTGGCAAGAGTCTCGCGCGCCGCCGCGGAGAGTTCAGCGAGCCGTTTCTCTCCGGCCTCCACCGAACTCTTTGCGCGCTCCTCGTACTTCCGGGCGTGCCCTTCGAGATCGACTCTAGCTTTCTCCTCAATGGCTCCCAGAAAGACCGCCGCGGAGGCGACGTTCTTGTTCACCGTCTCGGAGGATTCCTTGACCGAGCGATCGACCTTGGCGTGGAGCTCAGCCAAAACTCGCTCCGTCGCTTCATCTGCATCGCGGTGGAGATCCTTCAGCAGAGCCTCGCGATGTTTCTCGGCTGACTTTTGGAAATGGCTCTCAAGATCGCGGGCCGCCTTGTCCTCGAACAGGTGAAGCTGCTTTTCGACCTCATTCTGGAACTCGTCCAAGCCGGATTTCACGCTCTTGTTAAGAGCGTTCAGCGTTTCGTTGGTCAAGGCGGAGAGTTGCTTCTTGCCGTCCTCCGTGAGAGTCTTGCTCGCGTTTTTCAGTTCTTCTTTCAAGAGTTGCCGCGCGTCCTTAGCCTGCTCTTGGAGTTCATCCTCTGACGCCGCACCCAATTCCTTTGCGGTCTTGCGAACGTGCTGCGAAACCTCCTCGATGCTCTTCTCTCGGGCAGCGGTCACTGAGGCTTCGACCTTCGATTGGAAATCATGGAGAACTGAATTTGATCGCGTCTCCAACGACTCAATCGCCTTCCCTGCCGCGCGTTGGGCAGCATCGCCGACCGCCCTTCTGGTCTGTTCGAGCGCCGCGGTCTGTAGCATCTGCACCTCAGGAAGCGACTTCTTGGCAAATGTATCCAACAATCCGGACAAGCGGGCGCTGGATTCCTCAGTGAGCCTTTCCAAAGCGGATGCGGCGGTTTCCCGAAGCCCCTTGCGCGTGTCTTCCAGGGCGGATTGTGTGGACTTCTGAATGTCCTTCTGCAGCGCCTCGTCCAGTTGTTCGGTTGCTGCCTGAAGCGCCTGCCAGCCTGCCTCTTGAATGTTGCGTTGAGTCTTTTCAACCTCCGATTGGCCGCTTTGCTGGAGCTCCTGCAACCGGGCCAACTGACCATCGACCTCGGTGCGGGTGGCCTGCAAGCGATCGAGCAGGGAGCCAATTTGATCATCGAGTGACCGGACCATTTTGGCTTCAATCTCGGTCGCCGAACTGTGCAGGCTTGTCTGCATCTGAATACCGATTTGATTGGTGAGTTTGGCCAGTCGGTTGACAAAAAGTTTCACCTGCTCATCAGCCGCGGCTTGAGCCTGCTGGGAAAATTTTGCCACTGCCACTTCCCGGGCTATATTCAGTTGATCGGGAGTCGCCATACCCGGCGTGGATGTCGTGGCGCGCAACTCTCCATGTTGGCTGACTCGAGGAACCCCGACCTCTCTCGGTGGTGTAGTCACCGGCGCTGGTCTCGGAGAGCCTGGTTCCGGCGTGAGCTCTCGCGGTCTGCCGTCACTTTTGAGCGGATGCGCGACCTCTGGCGGTCTCACCGGAATGGAAGTCACCCCGGCTGCTTCGAGCTTCACGCCACCCAGCCCGATGGGAGGGCCTTCCTGCCAATCTTCGGGTGGAAACTCGATGCCCCAAATGTTTGCGGACTCCAAAAGTTGAACTCCCATTTCAACCGCTTCTTTGGTGGATACCCGGTCGCCGATCCAGACGACGATAGCTTTTCCGGAAAGTCCGAGGGCGCGGTTTTCGATAACGACTTCTGCCCCCAGCGCCAGTTGATGAGTCGTTAAGATCTTCGCCCCCTGCTTGTTGATGACCGCGGTCCGCGAGTTTTCCTTGAACAAATTACCAGCCGCGTCTTTACCGGAGATGGCAATGGGTATGGCGATGGAGAGGCGCGTGCTCCGCCGGCCCGCAACACCCATGCTCGCGGGTCTGGTTTCTTTCACCGGGGACGACATTTGAGTTGGATTATAGTTGATAAAAGGTGCGAACTCAACGTCAAGCACGGATCGGAGATCAGTTGTTGCATCTCGGAGGTGAGGACGATGGCTGGCGGCGGAGAACCTGCGCGCCCGTGCCGCCATTGCACAAACACCTTATCACTTCGGTGCGGAAGACGTTGAGTCGGATATTGAAATGGTGAGCCGTGGGGGAATCGAACCCTCAACCTACTGATTAAGAGTCAGTTGCTCTACCAATTGAGCTAACGGCCCAGCCGGAATATTCTAACACAGTTCCAATGAGGCCATAGGCGACGTACTGCTTATTCTCTTTGGAGCAACAGCGCCCAGTCGTTTTTGTCCGGTGCCTCGGGCGAAGTCCAGTCTGGGCCTTCGACGGTGGCCAGGTCGATCTTCTCTCCCGATTGCGCGGCGAACCAAAAAGCCCTGTAGCGGCCTGGCTGAAGTTTGAGCGTGACTTTTCCTGCGTTGGGCAGATACACCGCGTAGATCTCGCCCGGCTTTGCCAGGCAGTAGTTCCCCTTGTCCGCGAGCTCATCGTGCGGCTCCGTTTTCCACCACTCGAAGCTGGTGAAGAAATCCACCATGTGTCCGTAGCCTAGGAACATAGTCATCGTGTCGTCGCCGCGGCCATTCATCCATCCACCACCGGTGTCCGGCCAGATGTTGGTCCCGCGTCGAGCGCTTTCGCCGGCAGTTTGATAACCGCCCGCCATCACGATGTCCCACGCCGTCCGGCGGAGCGTATCGGCGGACTCTGATCCGAGGCCGCGCGCCCAGAGCGGGTAGTGGTCCTCGTAACCGTATTCTTCGTTCGTCTGCGGAATGACGCGGCCGGTCTTCAACTGTTGCTCGCGCTGGCCGAGCATGAAAACGTGTTGATTGCGCGACCATTCCTGAAACGAGGTGAAGTCAAACCAATCCGAAGTGCGGTCCTGGTGAACGTTGTCGACAGGATGGCTCGTGGCGAGATGACGATAAGGATCCCACTGCTTAATGAGTGTTCCGGTTTCGTGCGTCCACTTGTCATCGCGGAAGCGCTCGAGGTCGTCCCCCAGATCCCAGGTGATGTTGGAGAAAGCTCCGAAACGGTCCACGGCGTAGCGAATGAAACGATGTTCATCCTCGCTGCCGGCGGCGGGATGAACGCGACTGTCATTCATGTCGAGGACGAGCGAGAAGATCATGTCGCGGTTGCGAGCGAAGCGCAGGGCGCGCTCGAACTTCTGCCAGTAGGATACATGAAAGCGCTGGTAATCGAAGCCGGGATGATATAAATCACCCGCCATCTCAGCGGGCCACGGGGTCAGATAGACCGTGAAGTTGTCACCCAGCATCACCGGCTCACCGTAGAAGACGTTGGTGCGCCCCGCAATGGTCACGCGCAGGCGATTGATTTTCAGCCGATGCAGCCTTTCGAGGCTGTAGCTGATCGTCCGGTCGTCCTTCCATCCCATGAGCCAGTAGGCCGTCGTGCCGTTAAAGAAATAATGCTCGCCGGTGCCCTCCCAAATGAAATGCCACGGGAACTGCGGATCGACGCGAATGGGCCCGCGCCGATGGCCGTCGGTTGCTCGGAATGATCCGGTGGACGTCTTCTGGAAGTTTCCCTGTTGATAAGTGACGCTGTAGCGATAATCGCCCGGCGCTGGAGGCATGAACCGGATGCGGTACGCACTCCCGTCCTCAGCGTCGCAGAACCCTTCCACGACCCACCTGTGACTTCCGTCCGGTCGCTCGAACCATCCTGTCAGGGTCGCGTCGATAAAGGGATTGGCGGTATCGAGCGAGCTGACACCGGCAGTAATTTCGACGAAGTCATAGGCCTCCACCGAATTCGAGGACTGCGAGAACACGACGTCGCGAGCAGCAGCCAGACTTTCGGCTGGCACTGCCATGGCAACTCCGAAGATGGCGACTGCGCTCAGCGCCACCACTCGAAGGCGTGAAGAGCAGCGTGACATTGGGTGACAAGCATACCTGATCCTGCCCGCCAAATGCCATGGATTTGTCGTGACGCGAACCTCGGTGAATACCAGCTTGACGCGTAATCTCACACAACGCTGCTTTAGGACACCCTGCTAGTGTGCCTGGCTCAAGGATTGAAAGTCGGCTTGTTTCATCTTGCGTCGCGTGCCTCTCCCCATCGAAGCAGGCTCTTACACTGATTACGGCTGCGCCGCAGTTCGGTGAGTCGAAGTCCGAGAAATCCGGAATTCACAATCGCCGGAATTGCTCGCGCCGTGGCCGGATTTCTGGTAATCTAGTAGCAACGGAGTGAGACTCAGGCTTGTGGAGTGGGGCAAGCGAGGTGTACTTGTCCCCGGAAGAAGGCTTTCATTGCTTTCCTCGGGCGTGATCCTGCATTCCTGTGGACTTCGATTTTTTGGGGGAAGAGTCATATGAGCACTTCGCGTTGGAAGGTTCTTTTCCTGGCCATGACGATAGTGGCCGGCTTGCTCGGTGGGTGCCATCGAGATCCCATCGTGCGGCGGCAGAAGTATATGGAGAGCGGTACGAAGTATTTTGATCAGCAAAAGTACCGCGAGGCGGCCATCCAGTTTCAGAACGCCATTCAGGCCGATCCGAAGTATGCTGAAGGCCACTACCAGCTTGCCCGCTGTCTTTTGCAGTTGAAGATCGAGGTGGAGGCGGTCAAGGAACTCCGGAAGACCATCAATCTCGATCCCAACCACTGGAAGGCTCACGTCGAGATGGGCTCGTTAATGTTGCGCCACCAACAGACTAAGATGGCGGAAGACGAAGTCCAAAAGGTGCTGGCCGGGGACCCGAATAATCCCGACGCTCATACGTTGATGGCCAGCGTTGAGGCGCTTCAGGGGAAGCCGGACGAATCGCTGAAGGAAATGGCCAAGGCTGTCGAGTTGGCGCCGGGTAAGGCGCAATCCTACATAAACATGGCGGTTGCGCAGGTGAGGGCCAAACAGTTTGCAGAAGCGGAAGAGAATTTCAAGAAGGCGATTTCGCTGGACCCCAAGTCGGACAAGCCAATCATCGCCCTCGGTGCTTTCTACGTTGGGCAGAAGCGACTGGACGAAGCAGAGAAACAGCTCAGCCATGCTATCGAGGTTGACCCCAAAGATATTCTGCCTCGTCAGGCCCTCGGAAGACTGTACGTGGCGGAGCGGCAACTCGACAAAGCAGAAGCTCTGTTCAAGGAAGCCAAGCAGGCGCTGACGACTGACCCTCAGGGCTTCCGGGTCTTGGGTGACTTCTATTTAGGGACAGGTCAAATCGACAAAGCCCTCACCGAATACGGTTTGCTGACCACCGAGCACCCCAAGGAATTGAGCGTCAAGAAGAGCTACGCCAGGCTGCTATTGGCTCGCAACCGAGTGGACGAGGCCTCCAAGGTGGACGAGGAGATCCTGAAAGGCAACGCGAAGGACCCGGACGCCCTTCGCCTGAAAGCGCAGATCTTGGGAAGGCAAGGTCATGCCGACCAGGCCATTCCGGTGTTGGAAAGCGTGCTCAAGAACGAGCCCGAGGACGCATACACTCACTTTCTGCTTGGAACTGCTTACGTCCAGCTCGACAACTTGGAGCGGGCGAACACCGAAATCCACGAGGCCGTGCGCCTGAAACCGGATATGTTTGAGGCCCAACTCGCGCTCGGCGCTCTCGACCTGCAAAGGGGAGATGCGGGCGATTTGGAGAGGGTCGCGCAGATCCTGATCCGGCTGCAACCTTCGTTCCCCGTGGGTTACCTTTATTTGGCCAAAGCCGATATGGGCCGAGGTGACCTCATAGCTGCGGAGGTGAACCTGGATAAAGTCCATCAACTCCAACCGAATAATGCCGCGGCCTATACGATGATGGGAGAGATTCGCCTCCGACAAAAGAAGTACAGCGAAGCGGAAAAAATGTTTGAGACGGCTCTGAACCATGACTCCGCGAGCACGGAAGCCATGTCAGGGTTGATTGCTGATTACATGGTGCAAAAGCAGCCGAAGAAAGCCATGGATCGCCTCGAGGCGCAGATCGCCAAAGTTCCAAAGAGCGCGAGTTTCTATATGCTCCTCGGCCAGATGCAGGCCGGACAGCACGAATACGAGAAGGCGGAAGCATCGTTGAAGCAGGCCTCGGAGCTGGATCCGGAAGACGTGAATTCACTCCTGCTGTTGGGGCAAGTGGAGGTGGCCTTAGGGAAGGTCGACCAGGCGATCGCCGATTGCCAGGAATCCATCAAGCGGAACCCCCGAGATGCTCGGAGCTACTACCATCTCGGGCAATTGGAGGAGTCGCGGGGCGATTGGCAGAAGGCCCAGGACAGCTACAAGAAAGCCCTGGACATCAAATCCGACTTTGCGTTTGCCGCGAACAATCTCGCTTACCTAATGCTGCAGCACGGAGGCAACACCGACGTCGCTCTCGGCCTTGCACAAACCGCGCGGCGGGGCCTGCCTCACGAGCCTAGGGCCGCTGACACGCTGGCGTGGGCGGATTACCAGAAGGGCGCCTACGGCTCGGCGATCAACCTACTGGAGGAGGCTTTGAAAGTCGATCCGGAGAATCCCACCTACCACTATCACCTGGGGTTGGCCTACGCGAAAACGAATCAGGGCTCTCGAGCCAAGGAGCATTTGCAGAAGACACTTGATCTCGATCCCCAATTCCCCGAGGCGCAAGAAATACGAAAGGCACTGAGCGACCTTGCCAAGAGTTGAGGCCTGCTTCAGGAGGCCGTCGGAAGGGGCGAGCAAGACTCGGCCGAGTTTCCCGCCCCCTCACGCCTGACGCATGTGAATCCAATATCAAGCGGGCGGATTAGCCGCCGGCAACTCGGATCAAGACTGGGAATTCCGCCGCTCACGGTGCCTCAAACGGAACCATGATCGCCATCCTGAGCTGAAACTTCTGTTGCGAGTCGCGGCTTGGAATGCCGTCTCACTGGCCTCTGCGCTCAGCTTTGACAGTGCTCACCGCTGCCTGGTTCTTACACAGTCGAACCTGGGGAAAGAAAAGGCGGGGTTCAACCCGGCCCAAGTAAGCGGGGAGAAGTCTGTGGGCGAGCCGACTGTGTTCGACAGCTTGGGGTTGAAAATCCTCGGGCGACCGCTTGCCTGTTCCGACAAAAGAGGAAGGTTCGGACAGGCAATCGATTACGAAAACAGCTTGCGACGAGCCATGCCCGCGAGTCCGATCAGTCCTGTACCGATCAGTGCCAGGGATGCGGGTTCCGGAATTGGCGCGACGTTGATCACGTCACCCCCTTCCACCGTGCCGCTGAATCCGTTGTGTCCGCCGCTAAACGCCACTTTTGCATTTGAATCCGCTAGATTCGCCAACCACGTCGCTGCATTCGATTCCGGGAACTGTGGGTTGGGGACGCAGCAGAAACTCGGGTTCAAGGTGCCACTCCAGTCATAGGGACCGAGTCCGTAGAAGGCCGCCAAGATCGCGTTCTTCGTGTCCGTATAGTCGCCACCGGCAACTGCCCGTCCGTCGCCTTGCGCAGCCACGTTGGCATCGATCCAAGAGCCGTTGTACATCAGATTTCCGTCGATGATCCCGAGATCTGTGATGGTGCCGGTGATCGAAATGTCTCCGCCACCGTTGAAATACCAATGGCTAGAATCCGTGCCCAAAAACGAACCCGTCACGAAATTTAGAAAGCCGTCAGTGATTGTCAGGGTCACGCCGTCGTTGAGCGGTGTGCCAATGCCGGTCACGGAGTCAATGGCGATATTGGACCCGATCAGAGAATGGGAGGGATTGCCATCCCACGAAATCGTCCCGCCCCCTGCTATACCGAAATCGATGATGGATTCAGCATTTGCGACAACGGGGGCAAGCAAGAAAACGAACGCAAAGATGAGCGCCAGCCTTTTGAACATGTTTTGGTCCTTTCCGCATTTCCAGCCAGACCGGATCTACGCTATATCGTCTTCCATACCGTAGCACTTTTCATTCCAAACCTCAGCCCTGAGCATCAGCTTTTTTTTCAATGAATTACAGAAAAGCTGCGGCACTTCCGCATGAAGAAGATGAATAAGATTGCACAAAAACTCTAAGAATGTAGCCTTTGCTGGCGCAGGATGCGATTTCGTCGGAGCATAATCTGACGCCCGGGCTGTAGAACACGCACCGGATTGCAACAAAAAAGCCCTGCCGCATTAGTGCGGCAGGGCTTTACTGGAGAAGAGACTTGCTTAACAGTGAGTGACTACGACAATAGCTTGCGGCGAATCATGCCCGCGATGCCAACCAACCCGGTGCCTAGCAGAGCGAGAGAAGCGGGCTCGGGAACCGGCGACTCATTGACGACGTCACCCCCCATGACTTGGCCTCTAAAGGCGCTTGGGGGTGAGTCCGCACAGCAAAAACTCGGGTTCAACGTGCCATTCCAACCCGTCGCACCAAGTCCAAAGTAACCCGCTAGAGTAATGTCCTTCGTATCCGTGTAGTCCCCGGTCACGACGCCCCGTCCGTCACCCGGCCACATCACAGTGGCGTCGCTCCAAGTCCCGGACATCAAGGTCCCGTTAATGATCCCAAGCGAGGCGATGCTGCCGTTGATGAGGATACTTCCCCCGCCGTTGAAATACCAGTCAGAAGAGTCAAAGCCCGAAAAACCACCAGTCACGAAGGACAAGTTGCCATTCGAGATGTTAAGGCAGACTCCGTCATTTAGGGGCGTACCGATCCCGCACACCTGATCGATGGCTATGCTCGTGCCGTACAGGGACGAACTGCCTCCGGCGTAGCTCACTGAGCCGCCTCCTGGCACATTGAAATCCAGAATTCCAGAGGCGTGCACGGCCACCGGAGCGAGCAGCACGGCTAATACAACAATCAACGGGAGTTTTTTCGACATGTTTTTTCCCTCGTCAAGACACACTACCCATTACTGTGCAGAGGCTACCGTGCATTTCCGAAGCACGATCGGTGCCAAACCATCAATGTACTCTATTGACTTTTCATTTCAAAGACTTACGATATCTGCGGCCGAAACCAAACAGCGGAAATATGAATATTATTGCACAAAAAGTCCCAGTATATACCATTCTCTCGGCCCAGCCACCCCGACCTCTGAATTGCAGTAGAAAGGGCGCAGAAACAAAACAGCCCTGCCATTTCAGATTGGCAGGGCCGACTCAGAATCACCAACTCTCTGGATAATTGCTACCGGGCCTTCAGTTTGCGATGCACGAAACCCGCGACACCGATCATGCCAGTGCCGAAGAGCAGTAGGCTGGCCGGCTCTGGTGAAGGGGGGATGTTAGTGTCAGCGAAATCGCCACTTAGAAGCCTGGTGCTCTTCAAGCTCTTGTTCGGGTTTCCCGTAGCGATCATGGTCAGATTGAAGTCGCCATTCAGGTTGCCGACCGGAGGATTCTCAAGACCGTAGTAGCTCAGCAACTGCTGCCACACGAGATCCTGTATCAATCCCCCTTCGAGTTTGCTGGTTTTATTCTTCAGATTGGTCTCTTGCACTAGGGCGTTGTCCCACATACCTGAGAGGACCAAGCCTGGAACTCCGTTCAGATCGGGCACATTATCGTGGCTGTCGCAGGTAGTGTCGCCGTCGCGATCGATGTCAATGCACTGCGCGGTCAGCGTAAAGAAGCCCCCGCCATTGAAGAACCACGTCGTCGCGTTCGAGGAGAAGAAGTTCCCGGTCTGGAAACTCAGCAGGCCACCGATCAAATCCAGTTTCACAAGATTATGTTGTGGCGTGTCAAGACCGACCACGTAACGAACGCTGATTGCCGAACCAAGGAGCGGGTTATTGGCCCCTCCCGTGTTTCCACCATTATACGAAACCGTTCCAGACGTCGGAACGGCCATGACAAAGTCCAGAATCGAATTGGTGGAACCCGAGGGATTGAATTGGAGCTGCTCGAACGTCTTGTTTGAATCCGCGAGCATGGTTGCGGGAAGAAGTAGCAGCGCGACAGCAGCAATTACAATGAAGCGATTTGATCGGTTGCTCATAGCCCCTTCTCGTTGATTAGAGTGACTTCCACCTTCGCTGACTGTATACGACCCCGCAGCCATCCGTAGCATTTGAATAGCCATTCTTGGCGCAGAATGTAAAACCTTTAGATTAAATGACTTACAATTTCAATCACAGACGGCATTCCTGTAAAAAGTGAACTTTGATGCACAAGAATGGAAAGCATTGTCTCTTGCTGCGTGATGACCCATTCTGTCGGCTTTCCTGTCGCCCGGTCTTGAGGCCTTCGTGAGCGAATTCAGGCTGGCCAACACAGGCCTTGGATAATAGAGTCGTTGTATACCAGTATTAAACCAACGCTAAAGGTTTCCTACGCCGTAAACGGGGATCTAAAATCGTCCGCAGGCACCCCGTGTCGTTGCCGCTTTGGAGCGCGATGTGTAACATTGTGTTTCGATTTGGTTTCACCTTTGGACTTCGATGGAAGGCCAGCTTCCCGAATCTTGTACAGCAAAGCGCGGTAGCTGATGCTGAGGGAGTGCGCTGTTCGCTTACGATTCCAGTTCTCGGCCTCCAAGACCTTGAGAATGATCTTGCCTTCCATTTCGCGAACCATTTGTCTCATCACTTTCTTGAGCGAAATGGGGCCGTCCAAGGGTATCGCAGGCATCATGTCGGATGGCCGCTTCGATTCGGCCTCGGCGCTCATGATCGCATCTTCCGAGCCCAGAATCACGTAACGCTTGATCAGATTCTCGAGCTCACGGATATTGCCGGTCCACGTCCGTCGCTGTAAATGCCGCGTGGTGGCGGCACTCAATTCCGGTACCCGGCAGTCGAATTGGTGGTTGTAAACCCGCAAGAAGTAGCTGGCCAGTCCGGGAATGTCGTCCACACGCTGGCGCAAAGGCGGCATGCGGACGTTAAGAACGTTGATGCGGTAAAAGAGGTCTTGGCGAAACGTACCCGCCTCGGTTTCCTTTTCCAACTGTCGATTGGTAGCACAGACGACGCGCGCCTCGACACGAGTGTCCTCCCGCGCGCCTATCCGGCAGAACTGGCCGTCCTGGAGAAGCTGGAGAAGTTTTGCTTGCAGCCCTGCATCCAGTTCCGCGATTTCATCGAGGAATAGGGTCCCCCGATTTGCCATCTCAACGCGGCCTGGCTTCGATCCATACGCGCCGGTGAAGGCGCCCCGCTCGTATCCAAATAGTTCACTCTCCAGCAGCGTGCCAGGGATGGCTGGACAGTTTACTTTCACGAAGGGCCCTGACTGCCAGGGTGACAGGCGGTGGATGAGCTTGGCGATGACTTCCTTCCCCGTGCCGCTCTCCCCCTGAATCAGGACGGGGATGTTCGCACTCGCCAACTTTCTCACTTTTTGCTGGACATGCCGCATCGCCTCGGATTGGCCAAATATCACTTCCTCCGGCGGAAGATCGTCAACGGGCGCACCCAGCGTTGCAGGGGTCACATCGGTCGTAGACATGATAGGTTTTCCCACTCTTCTCAGATCAAGGCATCAAGTTCTTCGATGGATTGCAATCGGGAGCAATTAAGCATCCAAACTTTGCAGTGGATTCGGCAGAAATCCCGTGAACATATCAGTTTTCTACTGCTCAGTTTGGATCAGAACGGGCATAGGGCAAAGGCCGAACGACGCCCAAGGACGGGTAAACGAAGCAATATCAGGCGACAAGAAGGGAAAACTTTTTCACATTGAGGAAAAACTTTTCCCTCAGACTCTCCCCTTCGCTGCCAACTTGTGCACAGATTTGGGAAACTTCAAGCCCACCAGATAGCACTGCTCACTATGCGTCACGGTCACAGGCTGGGCCGGGAGGTTTCGAACGAATGCCGGCGAAGTGGTCATTCGAGGCAAGGGCGCAGCCGGGATTTCTAACGAAATGAGGGTCGAGGTGGGCAAGTATCGTCTCGTGGCCACCAGCGCCCCGCCAGAACTAATGTTGAACGCGGTCGTGAACTCTTGAAACTCTTTGCCACGCTCATCGATGCCTCGGACAAATACGGGTATCCCCAAGGGGAGACGCTCTGAGCGGCGTCGCTCGGCGCCCTTTTTTGCTCGCCCGTTCGAAATCGCCACAACGGGCCGTTTCGTAGTGCTTGCGCGCTCGGTCAACATCCATGAAAGCATGTGCACGCATACCTCCAAAGTTGAATTATTAAGCACCATAACTGTACTGTAAATTAAAATTAACAAAATGAAAGACTTACGTAATGTTGAAAAGTCAGCCCACGGCAACTCGACGCCAGCGCGTGGCCCAACAAGTGCAATATCTTTACCAACTGTGGCAAGGATTTGTCCCTAGCATGTTGCCTTGACAATTCTGCGGCAAAAGTTCATGATTTATGGGCAGTATTGCGGGCACAAAAAGCTTCTCCGCGCTTTGGGCGCAATACCTGTGGCCTGAGTTCTTTCAACATCAAGAGGTGACTGAATGGCGCCGGAAGAGGGCATCGCTTCTCCAGACGTCGACTTCGATCCTGACCGAGAACCCAGCCTTCGTTCTGCGCCGTCACCGGGAGGACCTGCCGCAGGGTCAGAACTCGCTCAACACGCCTCGCGCGAGACCCCGGCGGAGTTGTTGAAGACGATCGCGCGCCTGGAAGAGGAGCTGCGCGGCCGCACGGTGATTCTCGCCGCCGCCGCTCACGAGCTGAAAACCCCGCTCTCGATCGTGGCTGGGTACATCGAGGTTCTACTGGGTGGTAAGCCTGGACCTCTGAACGAACGACAGAGGCAGATTCTGGCGGAGTCCCAAACCAATTGCGCCCGGCTGCAAAGATTCATCCAGAATTTTCTTACCCTGGCCGCTTTAGAGACAGGCAAGTTAACACTCAAGTTTGAAATTGCCGATCTGGCCGCCTGTGTGGCCGAGTTGTACGATGTTTGGTTGACGCGCTACCAAGCCAAGGGCGTGGCCCTGTATTTCCCGCAAAGCCAGACTGTGGAGCCGTTTGCCTTTGACTTCGCGAAGATCCAGCACGTCATCTCCAACCTCCTGGAGAACGCGCTGAAGTTTACCCCACCCGGGGGCACAGTGTGGTTGCTGGTGGAACCGCAAATGTGGGAGCGCCGCATCAGCCAGAGTTCGCGCATCTCGGACGAGAGACGCCGGAATCTGGTGAAGGCTAATGCAGTGCGGGTGACTGTGGCGGACACCGGCATCGGCATTTCGCCGGAGTACCACGGAGAGGTGTTTGCCGACTTCTTCCGGGTGCCGACGGCGGAAAACGAAGTTACCAGCATGGGTCTGGGTCTGGCCATCGCGCGGCGTCTGGTGCATGCGCACGGCGGAAAGATTTGGGTGGAGAGCGAAATCGGATCAGGCAGCAAATTTTCATTTGTGCTTCCGCTGAAACCCACTTAAAATATTCTTTAGGTCTTCGGACCCAAAGCTCAATGGACCAAACTTCGAATATCCTGGTGGTGGACGACGAGCCCAGCATGCAGCGCTATTTGCGGACGCTGCTGGAGATCGATTCGTATCAAGTTGAGACCGTGTCGAGCGGGGCGGACGCGATGGAGCGCGTGCAGAAAACCCCCGCTCCCGATCTCGTCTTGTTGGACCTGTTGATGCCCAACCTCGACGGCATGCAGACCCTGGAGCGCCTGCGCGAGATTCGGCCTGGCTTGAAGGTGATCATGCTGACGTGCTCCAACGATGCGCGCAAGGCCGTGCAGGCGATGCGGTTGGGCGCTCAAGACTACCTGACCAAGCCGTTCCACAAGGCGGAGCTGGACGCGGCGATCCGGAACTGTCTTACCAAGCAAGCCACCGCACCCGAGGCAGGAGGGTTCGAAAGCAAAGTCGAAGACCTGAGCGACGATTCCTTCTTCGTCGCCGCCAGTCCCGCCATGCTGAGGATTCGCGCCCAGGCCGCACAGGTGGCGAACATCAACGTGCCCGTGCTGATGCTGGGAGAGAGCGGAGTGGGGAAAGAGGTGGTGGCGCGGCTGATTTATAAGCTCTCATCGCGCTCGGTCCGGCCGTTCCTAAAGGTCAATTGTGCGGCCCTTCCCGGCGAGCTTCTGGAAAGCGAACTGTTCGGCTACGAGCCGGGAGCATTTACTGGAGCCGTGAAAGCCAAGCCCGGCAAATTCGAGCAGGCTGATAAGGGCACCATCATGCTCGACGAAATCGCCGAGATGCCGGTGGGGCTGCAAGCCAAATTGCTGCACGTCCTTCAGGACCAAGAGTTCTCGCGCCTGGGCAGCCGCTCCACCATCAAAGTGGACGTCCGCATTCTGGCCGCCACCAATGTAGACGTCCAGCAGGCGATCGCCGCCAAAAAGCTGCGCGAAGACCTCTACTATCGCTTGAACGCTTTCACCATCCACATCCCGCCGCTGCGCGAGCGCAAGGAAGAGATTCCGATCTTGGTGAAACAATTCATGGCGGTGTGGGCCGACCGCTACGCCTTGAACCCCGTGCCGCCCTCGAAAGCCTTCTTGGACGCTTGCCAGCAGCACCATTGGCCGGGCAATGTTCGCGAGCTCGAAAATTTCGTCAAGCGTTTCTTGATTTTGGGCGACGAAGCCGTGGTGTTGAGTGAAATAAAGGGCAGCGCCGGCCCCACCTATCAACGAGAGCGGAGAGCACCGGTCGTGGGCGCGGACAAGTCGAGCGACTTGAAATCGATGGTGCGGGGTCTGAAGGGTGAGGCGGAAATGGAAGCGATTTCACGCGCCTTGGAGCAAACCAATTGGAGCCGGAAGGAAGCCGCAAAACTCCTGAACATTAGCTACAAGGCCCTGCTTTACAAGGTCCGTCAATATGGCATCGACCGGCGGTAAGATTTCCCGTGTAGGCGGCGCAGAAAAACTCCTGGATCGCGACTCAGCCCGGGCGGAGGGCGGGGTCAAACCTTCATTCAAAGTGGTGGCGCACCTCACCGACGGGCGATTGGTGAAAGGCCACACGGATGTGGTTCCTGCCACCGATCTGAATTTTCTCCTCAAGCATGGTCCTTCACCCATGCCGGAGGAAGTGAAAGTGCGGCTTCACGATGCCAACCGCACCATCGCCATCCCCCTCACTTCGCTCAAAGCCCTGTTCTTTGTCAAGTCGTTCGAGGGCAGCGACTCGTATAAAGAAATCAAGTTCTTTGAAGGCCATCCCGCCATCGAGGGGCTGTGGGCACGCATGAAGTTTCGTGACGGCGAGTGGACCGAGGGTGTCATCCGCAACTCGCACGACTTTCTGATCGACCCCGGCTTCCTGGTGAAACCTCCCGACCCGCAGAGCAACAACGAGATGGTGTACGTCGTCAAGACTTCGCTCCTCGAATTCCAGGTGCTGGGCGTCAGACACACGTACTGACCGGGACAGTTGCTAGTGGTTAAGGGCTAGTGGCTCGACAAGCCTCTCCAGGGACGCCAGACGACCGCGCATTTCCTTTAGTTCCTCCTCGCCGAGTTGTTGCGCGCAGCCTGCCACAATCCGTTTGCTCCGCTCGACGAGCGTGCGACGGTCCGACGCGTCAGGAGTGGTCGCGGCGATGTCGCCCAAGGCGCGCAGCAGGCGTAAGCTGACCGCCACATCCGTCCGCGAGTACATGCGTATCTGCTCGAAAGCGCAGTCCAGCATCCTCTCAAATCCGCTCCACATCATGCTGACGCGAACCACGCCCGGCGGATCATACAGCAATGGCTCGGGTGGCTCCCGGGATGCGAAGCGGATCAGGATCCGGCTCAAGTGGTCCACGCAACAGATGGCCGTACTCGGATCGTTAACGGCGGGCGATATTGCTTTCAGCGCGATGTCGACAATTTGCAGAACCCCGAACTCCACGTCCTGCTGCAAAGTCCTTGTGGGACCGAAGTCGAACGCGCCACGAAGCTCAGCGACGGATTCCAAGGGCAGCCGCTCTCCCTTGTATACCCTCATCAGCGGGATGCCCGCGGGAACGAACTGGCCAACTCGTCGCAGGACGTGCACCTTGACGCTGTAAGCCCTAGCCACGGCCACCAGCCTGCGGATGTCGATAAAGCGGATATAGCCCGAGACTTCGCTCAAGATCGGAGTCTGCCACGCACTGAGGTCAGGCGGGTCGCCGCCAGCCACGCGGGTGTACCGGCGAGGTTCGGGCATCATCTCGTCGATCGTCGCCACAGTCTCGGTGGCGATCCGCTCCACGATGTGGTTCACCGTGATGGCCTGCGAGATGTGATGGATGAAAAAGAGCAGCCAGCCGACGCAGGCCAGTGAAAGCAGCATCGCGCCTAAGACGGTGACGACGGGCGCGAAGGGATGTGGCAACGCGCGCGCCGCGGGAAGTGCCGCCATGCAATACGAAAACGTGCCTAGGAAGATGCCCAGCGTCCATTGAGTCACGCGGTCGCGAACGAAGCTGACGATGATGCGCGGCGAGAATTGCATGGACGCCAGGGTGAGCGTCATCAGCAGGATGGCGAACACAATGGACACCACGGTCATGATGGAGGCCGCGATGCCGCCCAGAATCACTTGGGCGACTTGCGGGTCGGCGCTGGAAGGAAAGAGCAACCGCGGAACCCAGGCGCTGAGGCGAGGCTCAGCCTCTTCTGCCCACGACAGGAGCATGCCCGTACAACCCAGCGTGAGCGCAATGGTCAGAGGGCGGACCAGGAAGCCGCCACGCAGGTTGTATACGACGTGGCGGAACAACAGTCGCAGGCGTGTGGTCACCATTTGTCCGCCTCATTATATAGTCGAAGCCCGGCGTGACGACGCACTATAATGCATCGAGCGTGGAACGATGAATGACTCCTTCCAAATCGCGAGTGTCCTCCTCGAACTCGAAATTATCGCGTGCTCGCTCGATGATGCGGTAGCCGCATACAAGGGCGGGGCGAGCCGGCTGGAAGTGACGGTTCGGCTGGATCTCGCCGGGCTGACGCCGCCGGCGGACTTGGTTCGGCAAATTGTCGAGACGGTCCCGGTTCCGATCCGCGCCATGCTGCGCGACAACGCCGGATTTGCTTTGAGCGGCGAGGCGGAACTCGAGACGCTGAAAGAACGAGCCAAAGAATTCGCTGCCCTCGGAGTCGACGGCCTGGTGGTTGGACATGTGAAGGATGGCCGGCTCGATCTCGAGGCTCTCCGGGAAATCATCGCCGCTGCTCCCGCGACGCGATTTACCGCCCACCATGCCGTCGAAGCTACGGATGATCCCCTCGCCGCGCTGCGCGCCTTGCGCGATTTCCCTTCTGTCGATCGGGTGTTGGTGCGAGGCGGGAGTGGCACGATCGCCCAGCGAATCGAACGCCTGGCTGAATATCGCGAGGCTATCGGCCCGGAGAAACTGTTGATCGTAGGCGGCGACGTTACTTTGGCAAACCTCAAGCAGTTTCGGGATGCCGGCATCCGGATTTTTCACATGGGAAGGGCCGTGCGATCGCCCGAGACGGCCGATGGAAAAGTGGATCGGGAAAAAGTTAAAGCGGCCACGATGACGTTGGGCTCGCCGTAGGGGTACGGCTTGCCGTACCCTCCGCCGTTGGTGCGCGTGGTGACGGGGGGGGCGGGGCAAGCGCCGCCCCTGCATCCTGTTTTCATTCTGCTCGCGCCAAACCGAAACTCATCCTATAATCGAAATCTCTGGCGTGGGGGCGAAACTCAAGCGATGGCTGCGCTGCGGCTGTGCCGTGCCCCAGCAGGGAACGAACTTCATCGCCGATTGGAGCAACGATGTGCGGGATTGTAGCGTACGTGGGACAACAGAGCGCGCGAGACGTTTTGATTGAGGGCCTCAAGAGGCTGGAATATCGCGGCTACGATTCGAGTGGGATCGCCATTCTGAACTCCGGCTCCTACCTGGCGCGGGCAGTTGGCAAAGTGGCGGTGCTGGAGCAGCGCGTGCAGCAGGATAATCCCTCCGGCCACGTGGGCATCGCGCACACGCGCTGGGCCACGCACGGCAAGCCGACGGAAGCGAACGCGCATCCCCACACCGATTGTTCGGGCCAACTGTTTCTGGCGCACAACGGCATCATTGAGAATTATCAGCCCCTGAAAAAACGCCTGCTCGAAGAAGGTCACACGTTTCGCTCCGAGACGGACACGGAAGTCCTGGCCCATCTCATCGAGAGCGCGTATGACGGCAACCTGGAGGCGGCGGTGCAGAAGGCGCTCACGCGCGTCGAGGGCACTTACGGCATCGCCGTGATTCACGCCGAGCACCGGGACGAATTCGTGGTGGCCCGGCGAGGCAGCCCGATGGTGCTGGGTATCGGGAAGAACGAATCGTTCGCCGCTTCCGACGCTGCTGCTCTGGCTCAGCACACCGACCAGGTGGTGTACCTGGAGGACAACGAAGTGGCGCGGCTCCAGCCGGGTGGGTTTTCCATCACCACACTCGGCAACCGCGCCGTGAGTCGCGCGACCATGCAGCTCGAAGTGGCGCAGGAAGCCATGGACCGCGGGCACTTCCCGCACTTCATGCTGAAAGAGATCTTCGAGCAGCCGGAAGCGGTGGAGAACGCACTGCGCGGGCGGGTGAACCATTCGGAAGGCGTGGCGAAACTCGGCGGGCTGGAATCCGTGCTCGACCGCTTGCAGCAAGCGCGGCACATCATCATCATCAGTTGCGGCACCAGCTACTACGCCGGCCTTTTCGCGCGCTACGTGTTTGAAGCGCTCACCGATCTGACGGTCGAGACCGAGCTGGCCTCGGAGTTCCGCTACCGCAAGCTGAACCTGCGGCAAAACACCGTGGTGCTGGCCATCAGTCAGTCGGGCGAGACGGCGGATACGCTGGCCGCGCTGCGCGAGGCGAAGCGCAAGGGCGCGCTGGTGCTGGGCCTGGTCAACGTGGTGGGCAGCTCGATCGCACGCGAGACGCACGCCGGCGTTTATTCCCATGCCGGCATCGAAGTGGGAGTGGCCAGCACGAAATCGTTTGTGTCGCAGATGACCATCCTCATCCTGATGGCGCTCCTGGTGGGGCGGGGCCGCGACCTATCCTACGAAGAAGGTTCAACGCTGCTGAAGGGCCTCGAAAAGGTTCCCGACCAGATTCGCACCGTCCTCAAGCAATCCGGCCGCATCCGCGAATTGGCGCAGAAATACTCGGGGGCGTCGCACTTCCTTTACATTGGCAGAAAGTACCAGTATCCCATCGCGCTCGAGGGCGCTCTGAAGCTGAAGGAAATCGCTTATATCCACGCCGAGGGTTACGCGGCGGGCGAGATGAAACATGGGCCCATCGCGCTGATCGATCCCAACTTTCCCACCTTCGCCCTGGCGCCCGAGGACGGCTCGTACGACAAAATCGTGTCCAACATTCAGGAGATTCGGGCGCGCGAAGGACACATCATCGCCGTCACCACCGAGTCCAACTCCAAGCTCGCCGACATGGTCGATGATGTGATCGAGGTGCCGCGCAATCATGAAATCCTGGCGCCGATTTTGACCGTCGTTCCTCTCCAGCTTTTTGCCTACCACTGCGCCGTGCTGCGCGGCTGCGATGTCGATAAGCCGCGCAACCTCGCCAAGAGCGTCACCGTGGAATGATGAAGGATGAACTGGACACGCCAGCGAGGCAAGCCTCCAACCCTAATGTCGATAGTGGCGAGTGGCAAGCGGCGAGCAAGAAAATCTTCGCGCTGCATGAAGAAGTTCGGCTCTGAGAGAAGTGGGTCTTCTGCTTTCTGCCTACTGCCTTCTCAAGCGGGGAATGAAATTACCGTTTATGTGCAAAGGAATTCGCTTATCGGACGGCTTCAAAATCAGCGATCTGCACTAACATGAGTATAATCAGTCAGTTAAGATTTTACTTCGTTTGGAATTACAATTGCTTGGGCGCGAGGTGGGTGCAACTTCCGCCGCAACTGACCCGATGCGCACGAGATCGTTGCGGTAACACATTCCCAAGGAGGATTTTCCATGAACCGCTCGCAACGGACGCTTCTCCTTGCCGCCATTCTGACGCTTGGTGTGACGCTTTTGCCATCGACGGCCAAGGCGACAACCATCTTTTCGGACTTTGGCTCAGGGAATCCCTACAGCTGTTGTGGTGGTTATACCATCGGGCTCGGCTTCACTCAGGGTAATTCCTTCATCTCCGGCGCAACCTACGACTTGACCCAGATCGACGTCGCGCTGGGCTACATTCAAGGAAATAACCCTACACTCTCTCTTTATGCCGACAACGGATCCGATCTTCCCGGCGCTCTGATCGAGTCGTGGTCGCTGAGCGGTTTGCCCAGGTACGGAACTTGCTGCGCCATCGAGACGGTAGCGCCTGTAGGTACTGTCGTACTGACCGGTGGCGCTCAATACTGGCTGCTTGCCTCCGGGGGCACCAGCGATTGGAGCGCGTGGTACTTTAACAATACCGGCGCCCTTGGACAGCGTTACATCAACGGAAACGGTTACAACAACTACGTTACTACTGACACCATGGCCGCTTTCGACGTCCTCGGCAAGGCGGCCACACCTGAACCGGGCACGATAATCCTCTTGGGATCCGGCTTGACCGGCCTGATTGGTTTCGCGCGTCGTCGCTTGAGCTAGTCGCAAGTCTTGAAGTCAATCGAAAGCCTCGCATTCTTGCAAGGGCTGCGCTCACGCGCAGCCCTTGTTTTGTTTTGGCTTCGATCATCAACCTCGCCGCAGGCAGAAATACCAGTTTCCCATTTCCGATCGCGCTCGAGGGAGCGCTTAAGCTCAAAGAAATTGCTTACATCGACGGCGAAGGCTACGTGGCGGACGGGATGAAGCACGGTCCTGCCGCGCCGTGCGGCGCGGCTGCGATGTCGATAAGCCGCGCAACCTGGCCAAGAGCGTCACCGTGGAATGATGAATGATGAATTATGAATTCTGAATGAAGAACCATCCGATGGGGCAGATCGGAGACGGTTGAGTGATTGCGCGCTACGTTCGCTGGCGCCGGGAGTTCTCACCTTCATATCGTGCGACGCTTCGCTTCGCCGGAATTTGGTTGACTTTCTTGGAGTTAGTGTGTAATGTGGTAATGTTACGGTCGGGCCTGTCCTATGGAGGTGAGGGGGGAAGGCACGGCCCGAAAGGTCTCATAATGCCGTTTCCAGGAGAGCAGGCCCTCACCCCTACAAGCCTCGCGGCACACTGCGGCACACCTAAAATCGAAACTCGAAAATCGAAACTCGAAAATATTTTCATGTCTTACATGGGTGGCACAGTTTCCCAATGTGGGTGTTGGATTTTCGATTTTTCCCTCGACGCCGCCGGGAGGGGGCGAATTTTGAGTTTCCGGTTTTCGGCTGCATTGCGCCGCGTGGAGAGGCGGGAAGTCTCGAAACAGGGAGGGCTGCGAAGAAATTTGTTGAAAAATGAGGTTCGAAGCCACCAAGTTGTTGAAAACAAAGAAAGTCGATTTGGAACGAACCCAAGAACGAACCCAAAATAAGCCAATTTTGGGTTCGAAGCCACCGAGCCAGCAAGCTCTTGAAAACAAATGGCATGGCTATGGAATGAGGCCGATTTTGGAATTGGAACGAAGCCAAAGTTTTGGGTTCGAAGCCATGCCTTAGTCGGGGGCAGCAAGGAAGGACCAACAGGCGGGCTAGAGAGTCTGTCACGCTGTGATTTTTCATCAGCCTGGTGGAGGTGGAATTCCGAATAGCCGGGATTCATCATTTCGGGCGAGTATGTTATCCTAGCAGTTTGTCCACTGGATGCTTGAAAGGATTGTAAAACTGGGGAAGGTGTTCATGCGATCTGAAGGCACGGGTTGGCGGTCAGCATTGTTCTGTCGGGTGGTAGTCGTTGTCTCTTTCATTGGCATTGGATGGTCGCTGATTGGACATGGTCCGTTCGGTACCCGAAACTCGAAACTCGAAACTCGAAATTCGAAAATCGAAAATCGAGAATTGGCGAGCGCGCACAGCGCCGGGGGCGATGCCGCGACGCGAGCCACTGCCATTCGGACCTTCGAGACACGGCCGCTCACCTTTGAAGCGAACCGGGGTCAAACCGACCGCCGGGTGAAATTCCTATCGCGCGGCGGCGGGTATGCGTTGTTCCTGACCGGAGACGAAGCCGTTTTGACGTTGGGAAAAACAAGTCAAATGGCAAATGTCGAGAAGACAGGAGTCAGGAGTCAGGAGCCGGAAGGAAGAGAAGAAACTCGAAAATCGAAAATGGAAACTCGCCACCTGCGCGCCGCCAGGGACCGAGGGCAAAGGACAAGGGACTCCGTTCTTAGGATGAAACTTGTTAACGCAAACCCAAAGGCCGCGGTCGTGGGCCTGGACGAGTTGGTGGCAAAGAGCAATTACTTTATCGGGAGCGATCCTGCCGAGTGGCACACCAATGTGCCGAACTACGCCAAGGTGAAGTACGAGGGCATTTACCCTGGTGTGGATTTGGTGTTTTACGGCAATCAGCGGCAACTCGAATACGATTTCGTCGTTGCACCGGGCGCGGACCCGAGCGAGATTCGGCTGGCCATTAAAAATCAGAAATCAGAAATCAGAAATCAGAAATCGACCCAATTCAAAAATCAAAACGCAAAATGCAAAATTGACGCAAGTGGCGACCTCGTGATCCCCACAGGCAGCGGGGAAGTGGTGTTCCACAAGCCAGTGGTGTATCAGGAGCAGTCGACAGTCGACAGTCGAGAGTTGAAGGTTGGAAGGTGGCGATCGGCAATCGAAAATCGGCAATTCCTTGAGGGCCATTACGTTCTGGCTGCCGACGGCGCGGTGCGCTTTGAAATCCCGAATTACGACAGATCAAAGCGGCTGGTGATCGATCCTACGCTCCAGTATTCGAGCTGGCTGGGCGGCTCCAATACCGACACCGGCAATGCCATCGCGGTGGACTCGAACAGCAACGCCTACGTGGTCGGGCAAACGTTCTCTTCCGATTTTCCCACCAGCGTCCCGTATCAGGGGACTTGCAAATCATGCGCGAGCGGTAACGGCACCGCCTTCGTTACCGCAATCAACGCGTCAGGGGAGTTCGTTTATTCCACTTTCCTGGGTGGAAACGGCACTGACTCTGCCGCCGCTGTGGCGGTTGACTCGGCCGGCGACGCCTATGTAGTTGGCTCGACGACGTCCACCAGGTTCCCTTTCACCAACGGCGTTTTCCAGACTTCATGCAAAAGCTGCGCAGCCGGCCAGCCGGACGCTTTCGTCACCGAGTTAAATCCGGCGGGCTCGGCCCTCGTCTTTTCCACATTTCTGGGTGGGTCCCAGTCCGATCAAGCCACCGGCGTTGCCGTCGACTCGACCGGCATTTACGTCACCGGCACCACTTTCTCAAGCGACTTCCCCACTCAAAACCCACTCTTCCCGAACTGCGGCGGTTCTGGCGGCACCGGGTGCGCGTCCGCCTCGGACGCTTTTGTAACCAAAATCAATGTTGGCGGCGCCACTCTTGCATATTCCACGTTCTTGGGCGGGAGCGGCACCGATGCCGGCCATGCCATCGCGGTGGACTCGAACGGCAACGCCTATGTCACGGGAGTAACACAGTCCACCGACTTTCCCGTGTTCAGCTGGTATCAACAATTCCTCGGCCTCGGCGGCCACAATGCATTTGTGACCAAACTCGACCAGAATGGACAGCTCGGGGTGCCCGGGACATTCGCTTACTCCACTTACCTGGGAGGTAGTAAGACCGATGAAGGAAACGGCATTGCCGTAGATTCTTCCGGTAATGCCTATGTGACGGGATTCACGACTTCGTCGGATTTCCCCATCACCGTCAATAATTATCTGATCGGGAAGCTGCGCGGCAGCCAGAGCGCATTCATCACCATGGTGGATCATACGGGCTCGACGCTCGATTTCTCGACTTACATCGGCGGCACCGCCTCGGACACTGGCACTGCCATCGCCCTCGACTCTTCTGCCAACTGCTACATAACGGGAAACACTTCTTCGTCTGATTTCCCCACAGTCAACGTCATTTCGGGCCAGTCCAAATTGCTAGGCAGCCAAGCCGCCTTTGTGGCCAAGATCAATCCGATCAATCCCGTCTTCATCTTTTCCAGTTATCTCGGCGGGCACTATACGACCTCCGGGAGCGGCATCGCCGTGGATTCCAACCGCAACGCGTACGTGACCGGCCAGACGTCTTCACCTGACTTTCCGACCGCAAATCCTTTTCAGATCCAGTACGGCGGCAGTTCTGACGCCTTTGTTTCCGCGGTGAACGGCCTAACGCTGCCCTTGATCAACGTCTCTCCCAAATCATTGTCGTTCCCTGACACAGCCGTCGGGAGCACGAGCACGCTGCCGGTGACGGTCAGCAATGCCGGCGACGCCACCTTGACGTTCACATCCATTACGGCGACCACTTCATCTTCGTCGACCTCGGAGTTCTCCGCAGATACGTCCGCCTGCGGGCAAAGCCTGGCGCCCGCCGCGACCTGCACGGTGAATGTGACCTTCAGCCCTGCGGCCTCAGGATTCCAAAGTGGCGCGCTTACGTTTACCGACAATGCCGCGTTTAGCCCACAGCAAATGAGCCTGAGCGGCAACGGAACACAGCCCACGATCAGTATTTCGCCCACCAGCCTGGCTTTTGGTAATCAAGGCATAGCAACCACCAGTCCTGCACAAAACGTGACTGTGACGAATACCGGAAGCGCGCCGTTGGTCATCACCAGCATCGTGGCTGCTCCCAGCGACTACGCCGTCAGCAACAACACGTGTCCGAGTTCTCCAAGTTCCTTGGCCGCCCAGTCGAATTGTGTGGTCAGCGTGACTTTCACGCCGAGCGCATCCAACTCAATTCTGGGAACTCTGGCGATCACCGACAACGCGCCAGGGAGCCCGCAAGCCCTGGCGCTCTCAGGCACTGGCGTGGTCGCCTTCGGCCTCAGCGCGCCGAACGGCCAGTCACAGACCATTAACCGAGGCACGAATACGGCCACTTTCCTCATCCAGGCGGGAAGCCCCTTTAACTTCACGGGTCCCATCGCTCTGGCCTGCCACGGCACCGGGCTGGTGACGTGCAGTTTCAACCCCACGTCGATCTATTCGGGCCAACAAAGCATCCTGACGCTCAGCAACTTCACCTCTCTACCAAGTGACACGCTCACCTTTGGGGTGACCGGTACGAATGGCAACCAGGTCTTCCAACTGGGTCTTCAAGTCTTGATTCCCGATTTTGGCCTCGCCGTCTCTCCGACCTCAGAGACCGTCAACGCCGGCCAAACTGCCAGCTACACTCTGACCTTCGTGCCCGTGAATAATTTCACCGACCCCGTCACCTTCACATGCCTCGGAGTGCCTGCCACGATAACGTGCACGGTCAATCCGAGCAGCGTGACGTCGGACGGGACGAGCACTCTGGCGCTGCTCCTCACCCTCGGGACGACGGCGCGCACGTCGGCCGGCCCCCGTATCGGGCCGAAGGTAATCGTGCCCCCGCTCGGGCAGCCGGCCCGTCCCCACTGGCTGCTGTGGCTCCTGGCGTTTTTCATGGTGACCACCTTGGCCGCCGCCCAACGGCGGCGCGCTCGCCCCGATCGCGTCGGGGCTCGATTGGGCTTCGCCTTGACCGCACTCTTCGTTCTGCTCTGGGCGGCCTGTACGGTGTCAACCACCACCTCGACCGGCACACCGGCGGGCGACTATGGGATCGTGGTCGAAGGGGCCACGAACGGCGGCACGGTCAAACACGATTCGGCATTACGGTTGATTGTAAACTAGGAGATATCAAAGTTATGTCGTTATATCTGGTGACCGGCGGCGCGGGCTTCATTGGTTCTCACGTCGTCGATGAGCTGGTGCGGCGGGGCGACAGCGTTCGCGTGCTCGACAACCTCTCGACGGGGCGGGAAGCGAATCTCGCTCCCGTCCGCGATCGAATCACGTTTTACCAGGCGGACATCCGCGAGCTGGAAAAAATCCGGCCCTGCTTCGAAGGCGTCGACTACGTCGCGCACCTCGCGGCCCTGTCCTCGGTGCCGCGCTCGGTCGCGGACCCCATTGCCTCGAACGCGGTGAACGTTGACGGAACGTTGAAGGTCCTGGTGGCGGCGCGCGAGGCGCGCGTGAAGCGCGTGGTTTTCGCCGGCTCGTCTTCGGTCTATGGCGATAATCCGATTTTGCCCCGCCGGGAATCGCACGACCCTCGGCCGCTCTCGCCTTATGCGCTGACGAAGTTGGCGGGCGAGTACTACTGCAAGGTCTTCACCGCGATCTATGGCCTGGAGACCGCCACCGTGAGGTACTTCAACATTTTCGGGCCGCGGCAGAATCCGGACTCGCCTTACACCGGCGTTCTCTCCCTCTTTAACGCCGCTTACATCCGCGGCCGAACGCCGGTCATTTTCGGCGACGGCGGACAATCGCGGGATTTCACTTACGTCTCGAACGCCGTCGATGCCACGTTGCGCGCCTCGACCGCCCCGGGTGCGTCCGGCGGCGTTTTCAATGTCGGCGTGGGCGAGCGTCACACGCTCAATGAGATCATCGGGCTGCTGAATAAGATTTACGGGCGCGAGATGAGGCCGCGCTACGAAGCGCCGAGGCTGGGCGACGTCCGCGACTCGCTTGCCGACATCACGCTCGCCCGAAACATCCTGGGCTTTCAGCCTCTCGTTTCCTTCGAGGACGGTTTGAGGCTGACGGCACAGTGGTACCGTTCCACACTGTCGGTGAGTAGTGGGTCGTCCGCGGCCGGCGGACAGGCGTGAGCGCCGATGCTCCTCCAGCGCACGTCGAGGCGAGTGGAGCGGGGGACGGGGATCGAACCCGCGACGTCCAGCTTGGGAAGCTGGCATTCTACCGCTGAATTACCCCCGCTTTTCCTCAGCCCGTCATCATAGCACAAAACGGAGGCAGTAATTTGGCGGCGAAGCGCAGGAGTTTGCAATCGTCAAACGTCGGCCTCGATGCGAGGGACCGTGTCACCGAGGCGGATGCGGAAGAGCGCGAGCGGTTCGGAGTAGGGGGGAGCCGAATCGGATCGGCTCTCCCCTTCCTGTGGTTAAAACTTGAACTGCAACTGGCTTTGGAAGCGGTACTGCGTGGCCGCGCCCGCTTGAATCGGGACGTAGAAGTTGCGAGCGGCATTGTTGCCGCTAATCTCGTTCTGAATGAAGAAGAGGTTCTGCCAGGCGAGGAACCGGCTCAATCCCAGGTCCACGCGGATTTCGTGGGTGCGCATGTTGACGCCGGTGGTTGTGCCGAAATAGTCGTCGGTCACTTCCGAGATCATAGAATTGGCTTCCTTGATGCCATAAGCGTAAAGGAGGCGCACGTCCCCAACCTTCTTGACGTCGCCAAAGCTTACCAAGCCCATCACGGCATTGTTCAGATAGCCGATGCCCACGTTACGCGCGGCGTGGAACTCGAGATAGGCCGGCATCTCATGGTCGCCTATCTTCCAGCCGTCGTAGCCGATTCTGTATTTCAGGTGAGCGACCTGGAAATGCTGGGCGGTAAACATCGCGCCGCCCGGCGTGGTGGTGGCGGTGCCAGTGCCCGGAATGGCGCTGATGCTGGTCGTGCCGAACTGGGCTCCAATAACCACTGGCGCCCCGGCGGTCGTCGCTGCCAGCGCGATCTGGTTCTGGTTGCGATACCACTGCAAGTCGCCGCCGAACTGGTGATGCCAACCCGGCTTGAGGTCGGCGTAGAGCGCGAAGCCTTGGTGGAACAGGTCAGCGTCCCTCACACTCTGGCCGGGCAGGTAGCCCGCACTCAGGTAAGCGCAATTGGCCGGGAGGGCTGGCGGGGTGGTGATGGTCGCCGGCAACTTGGTGATCACTTGAGCCGGCGCAGGCGTGCAGGCCTTCAACGAAGGCAGGACCTGAATGTTGGGGTTGGTCAGGATGTACTGGCCGCCTCTCACCTCGATCCGCGTGATCCCCAGCGGATTCGATCCCACCGGGATCTTGAAGTTTTCCTGGAATCCGTCGAAGCGAATGTCTTCCTTGAACAGGAACCGCGAATCGTCGGCGAAGAGTTCGGGAATCCGGCCGCCGATCAAATCGATGTCCGAGTTCGGGTGGTAGCTGCCCCAGGCCTCACTCAGGAAAATGGGTCCGCGGGTAGCGAAGCCACCGAAATCGGTGTTGGCGGTGAGGGGGTTATTCATCAGGCCAGACCCGAGCTGGAAATGGAAGCTGAGCTGATCGGTGAGCGGCTTGTCAACGTTGAATCTCATGCGGTAGTTGCCTCGCGTATTCTGCGCCGGTCCAGCGACGGCGTCGCTCGAGCGGTCGGTGGAGTCGAAGCGCAGCCGGAAATCGCCGCTGAACTTGAATCCAGCCAGGCTCGCGACCGTCGTGTTCAGGGTCTTGCTCAACTGGTCCACTCTCTCAACGTAACTGCGCGTGGATTCCTGGGGAGCTGGGCCAGCCGGCTTGGGTGTTGCGGCCGGGACTCCTGCTCCATTCCCGCCTGCAAGAGCACCGTTGGGAATCGCGGGAACCAGACTCGCGACCTGGCCCACGTTGGGCATCTCCGGAGTCGAGGCTCGCGATCCCTGCATGGCGCGCTCCACAAGCTGCTTCTGCGACTCAAGCGCTTGACGCAACAAGGCAATCTGCTGTTGCTGAGCCGCAAGCTGATCCTGTTGGCGGTTGAGTTGATCCCTGAGAGCGGAAACTTGATCCGGCTGGACGGCGGACTTAGTCTCGGCGGAGTGGCTCGGCGCGGGCTTCTTCGCCTTCCTCGTCGCCTTGTGGTTTGTCTTCTCTGACTGTGGCGAGAGGGAACTCGAACGGCTTTTGCCCGTCGACGCCACGCTCGTATCGGGCTTGCCGGCTTCCGCGGCACCGGTGCACGGCGCACCCGCGGAGAGCGCGACGAGGGCGGCCAAAGCCAGAGCCGAGATGGGGTGTAATGCCTTTTTCATGACTTCCTCCTGAGTGTTTTTGTCTAGCGCCTCCAGTTGCCTGGTCGGGTTTGCTTCCCTTGTCGATCCGCCTCCGCCGGTGCGGTGGGCTAATGACGACTAGTCCTATTTAATAGGTAGAGTCTATGGAGATAGTAGACTAAAACGCTCCAAATGTCAAGAGAAATTTTTGAGCCCTGCTTTCCGCGGGTTGCCGCTGCCGATGACACCCTCCCAAAACTCCCACGGGGACCACGGGCGCGGGCGGTCGAGCCGGCAAGCTTTCTGATCGCAGCAGGCGCGAAGAGGTGTTCCCCGGTCAAGCGCTCCCTTGGACAGGCGGGCCGTTCAAAATTGACAACCTCGCCACCGTCAGTTACGCTTACTGATGGAGCGTGAAATTGCTGCACGCCGGGTGAAAGAGCGCCACGCTCTAGGATGGAGCCAACGAGATCGGGCCGAGGACGAGATGATTCGCCGGGTTTATCTTGACAACAACGCCACCACGCCGCTGGCGCCCGAAGTATTCGAGGCGATGAAGCCGTTCCTTCTCGAAAACTTCGGCAACGCTTCCTCGATTCACTGGTTTGGACAACAGGCCAAGGCGGCACTGGAAACCGCGCGCGAGCAGGTGGCCAGACTCATCAATGCGCGCCCCAACGAGGTGGTCTTCACCAGCGGAGGCACGGAGTCGGACAATACGAGCCTTTTCGGGGTTGTCGAAGCGGCGGCGCGGCAGGGTGGAGCGAAGCACATCATCATCTCCTCCATCGAGCACCAAGCGGTGTTAAACGCGGCGCAGGCGCTCGAGAAGGGCGGGGTGAGCGTAACTTACGCTCCGGTGGGGCCGACTGGCGTCGTCGACCCGGGTGAAATTGAGCGCGCCATTCGTCCCGAGACCGTCTTGATTTCCATTATGCACGCTAACAACGAGCTGGGCACGATCCAGCCCATTGGCGAAATCGGCCGAGTGGCGCGCCAGCGCGGCGTCGCCTTTCACACGGACGCAGTGCAGTCGGTCGGCAAGATTCCGGTGGACGTTGAGAAGTTGAATGTCGACTTGCTTTCGTTTTCGGCCCACAAATTTTACGGACCGAAGGGCACAGGCGCTCTTTACGTCCGCAAGGGAACGAACCTGCGCCCCCTGCTTTATGGCGGACATCACGAGCGGGACCGGCGGCCCGGCACGGAGAATGTCGCCGGCGCGGTGGGCGCGGGCAAGGCCGCAGAACTGGCGAAAGAAAATCTGGAATCCGACGCGCTGCGACTCGCTTCGCTGCGCGACCGGCTGGAAGGGACGATCCTCTCGACCATTCCGCTAGCTACTCGCAATGGCGACCCAGGGCACCGTTTGCCCACGACCAGCAACTTGCGGTTCGACCACGTCGAAGGCGAAGGCTTCGTGATTGCTCTGGATCTGAAGGGAGTGGCGTGCTCGACGGGCGCGGCGTGCTCATCGGGTTCGCTCGAGTCTTCGCACGTCCTGTCCGCTATTGGGTTGTCGAAGGCGCAAGCGCGCTCCAGCATCCGGTTCAGTCTCGGCCGCTTCAACACGGCAGAGGATATCGACTACGTGCTCAGGGTCTTGCCGGCGGTGGTCGAGCACCTGCGCGCGATTTCTCCGAATTACAGAAAAGCAGCCCTCAGCCAACAGCCGTCGGCAAGGCCGTCTGACGCTGGCAACGTACGAGAGGAACGATGACCGTCGCAGTCGCGATGAGTGGCGGCGTAGACAGCTCGACTGTCGCCGCCCTTATCGCCGATCACAATTCGGCTCGCCGCGAGCCCGGCTCGCACCCTGTCGTCGGGCTGACGATGCAGCTCTGGAACCAGCGGCGCTTGCCTAGGCTACAGGGCTTGCCGGAGGGGATCGGAGCGCCCGGCCACGCCAGCGGCCGCTGTTGCTCGCTCGACGACGCTTACGACGCGCGCCGCGTGGCGAACTTTCTGGGCATTCCTTTTTACGTCGTGAATTTCGAGTCGCGTTTTGAAGACGACGTGGTCCGCCCCTTCGTGGAGCAGTATCTTGCCGGCGAAACGCCCATCCCGTGCAGCCGCTGCAATACCGAGATCAAGTTTGCTCAGTTCATCGAGACCGCGCAGCAGATTGGAGCCCACAGCGTGGCCACCGGGCATTACGCACGCTTGCGCCGCGATGAGCAGACCGGCCGATACAGATTGTTCGCGGGTCGCGACCGCGCCAAGGACCAGTCCTATTTTCTTTTTGGACTCACTCAGGAGCAGCTCTCGCGTTCTTTGTTCCCGCTGGGCGAGCTGCGGAAAGAGGAAGTACGTTCCATTGCGCGCGCGCGGAAACTGCCCGTCGCCGAGAAGCCTGACAGCCAGGAAATTTGCTTTGTGCCCTCGGGAAGCTATCGCGACTTCATCGAGGCCTATCTCGCCGAGAAGGGCACGAAGCTCGAGGCGCGAGCGGGCGAAGTGGTCACCACGGACGGGCGCGTCCTCGCTGAGCATCACGGCCTTTACAATTACACGGTCGGCCAGCGCAAGGGGCTGGGATTTGCCATCGGGGAGCCGCTCTATGTGATTGAGCTTGACCCCGCGCGCCACCGCGTGGTGGTGGGCCCGAATGAGGAACTCTTCCGCTGCCGGCTTGCGGTTCGCGACGTCAATTGGATCCGAGCCGTTGTGCCGGGCGATTCGTTTGAGGCGCGCGTGAAGATTCGCAACAAACACGTGCCGGCGAAGGCCCGCGTCGAGGCGGATACCGACGGCCGTGCGACGGTAGAGTTCTCCGAGCCGCAGCGCGCCATCACGCCTGGACAGGCGGCGGTCTTTTATTCGAATGACGAGGAACTGGAAGTGATCGGCGGCGGCTGGATTGCTCGCGTGCTTTGATCGCGCGCTCCCTTACTTCTGCTCGCCGCCCTTCTCGACCGGGTACCCCTTCTCCACCCAATCCTTCGCCAGACTTTCTTCAATGAACAAAACTTTAAGGTGCGTAGGCTTCGTTTCGCGCAAAGCCTGAAATGCGGGCCGAAGGTTTGGGCATTGCTTCAGCGGGCAGCAGCCGCAGTAGATGACAATGTCACGATCGGGCGGGATGCTGCCAGCCCACCTCTTCAGTGCTTCGATGCCTTTAGCGTCCTTTCCGTGTCCGATGAAACGCGCGCCCGGGACATGAGCGCCTTTGTAAAGAAACTCAAAGCCGACGCAGACCACCAGCGGATTCGCGGAGTCGGGGTTGGCGAGGAGCTTGACCAGCTCCTCCGGTGTCATCACTTGAGTCTTGTCCCAGGGATCCGCGGCCGAGTTCTTGTTGGCTTGCGCCAGGAATTGCTGCGGGATAAAAAGGACGGCGAGGGCTGCGAATGCCAACCCAAGGAGGCGAAAACGCGAAACCATGCGCCGGCCAGAATTGCCCATTGAAACCCTCCGTCTATTCACGTTGATCGTCACCAGCTCTCGGTCTAGCTCCGTCGCCAACGATGCACGGCGGTGCTTGCCAGCCGCCCGATCCGCGCTCGACTTCGGCGGCGATGCCGAGCACGCTTTCGTCTTCATAGGGCCGGCCGACGATCTGAACTCCGATGGGCAATCCCTCGGGCGACCACCCAACAGGAACGACCGCGGCCGGATTTCCCAGCAGGTTAAACCATTGCGTATAGCTCATGGCGTCGAGGTAATCGACGCTACGCCCCTCAACCGACCAGCGACGCTCCCCATGTCGAAAGGCAGGCACGGCGCAGACGGGGCACAGCAGCACGGGAAAATTCTCCATCTGGCGGAGGAATTGAGTGCGAAGGTGGTCGCGCTCGAGCAGCGTGTTCATGAAGCGTTCGAGCGTCAGGGCAGGCTCGGCGCGCACCATGCCTACAAACTCTATCAGGATAGGGCTGAGTTCTGATTCGTGGCCCGCAAGCATCGGGCCGAGCACGAGGCCACCGGCGTGGCCAAACAATTCCCACCATAGCTGGCGCGCGTGCTCGAGGCCGTCGGGCCGGAAGGGCGAGACTTTGAATCCGGCTTCCTCGAGATGTCGCGCGGCAGCACGAACCGCGGCCCGCGTTTCAGGCGTGACGGAGGTGCGGCCGTCGTCTTCAAAATAACCGATGCGGTGCGCGCGCAGGTCTTCGCGGCGAGGCCAGCGGGTAGGCACAGGCGCGGCGGAAGGGTCGCCGATGTCCGGCCCGGCCATCGCCTCGAACAAAATCTGAAGGTCGCGTGCGGTTCGTGCCATGGGCCCGACCACGCCGAGTTGCGCGAAAGGTCCAGCCGAGGCAGGGAAGTGGCCGGTGGCGGGAATTCGCCCGGGAGTCGGCTTCAATCCACAAATGCCGGTGTAGTGCGCGGGCACTCGAATGGACCCACCTCCATCGCTGCCGACGCCGCCCGCCGAACAGCAGGCGGCAATGGCCGCCGACTCACCTCCGCTCGAGCCGCCCGCTGTGCGCTCCAAATCCCAGGGGTTGTTGGTGCGCCCGTAAAGCGAATTGTCCGTTTCGTAGGCCATAAGAAACTCGGGACAATTCGTGTTGCCGAGAACAATTGCTCCCGCAGCCTTCAAGCGCGAAACGAGCGGCGCGTCCGCCGACGGAATGTTATGGGCTCGCAGTCGCGAGCCAGCTTCGCAACGCAGGCCCGCAACGTCGATGGAACTCTTGAGGGTGATGGGAACGCCGTGCAGCGGGCCGAGCTCAGCGCCTCGCGTCACCGCTTCTTCCGCCGCGCGCGCGGCGCCGAGCGCGCGCTCTTCATCCACGGTGACCAACGCGTTGAGCTTTGGGTTGAGGCGGCGAATCGAATCGAGGTGCGCTTCGACCAGTTCAACCGGTGAGAAATTCTTGCGGCGGATTTTCTCGGCCATCTCCGCGGCCGACAGGTGTGTTACATTCACAGATGACCAGACTAGATATTATTAATTTTAGGATTATGGAGTGTGTTCTATACCTTCCGCAGACTGCCCGCCGAACACGCCCGAATCAAGCCCGGTGATCGGTGGCTTCGTGTAGCCTGTGGGCTCAAATGAACAACTGTTCGTCCTGAACGCTGTCGCTCTTCGCCCCCGGCCGGCGTTTGGAGAAGAGAAACTCCCAACCCGTCTGAAGACCCTTGATTGCCGCCGTGACTTCCTGGATGGGTTTCAACACGCCCTGTTGCACCTTATCGCTGGTGGCCTCGACTTTGTCGGCGAGGGACGTGAGGAGCTGGTCCGCGCGGATGATCTGCAAACGAGTTTTCTCGGCCAGGTCCTCTACCACCGCGTCCACCTGAACTGAGCGCTGGCGCAACGTCTGGCTGATCTCCGCCAGGTTGGAGGTAATCGCCCGTATGGGATCGCGTGAGGTGGCCACGATGTCGGTCACCGACTCGGCGAGCGGATCGAGGCGATCCTTGATGTGGGCGCGGATCTCCTCGATTTTGCCGCCGATCGCTTCGATCGCCCGCCAGATGCCCAACATCACGAAAGCCTGCATGACGATCGCCAGGGCGGCGATGATAACGAAAGCGGTCAGCACATTGTCATGAGACATATTCTTGCCTCAACCCAGGAAGGGGCGCCGGCACTAGTGGGCCTTCTTCGCTTCCTTATAGCCTTCTTTGACCGCATCCAGGGCGGCGGAGAGTTGTTCTTTTTGCTTGGCCACCAGGCCTTTGCCGCGCTCCACTTGCTCGCTCACCAGGTCTTTCCCTTTCTCCACCTTATCCGAAATCATCTCCTTGCCCTTCTCAATATATTCTTCGGCCTGGCCGCGCAATTCTTCACTCTTTTCGCGCAGATATTTTCGCCCTTCGTCCGCCTTATCGCTGATCAGCTTTCTTGTCTGTTCGCCGGACCGAGGCGCAAAAAGCAACGCACCTATGGCGCCGATCGCCATGCCTGCCAGAAAGTAAAGCAGGTTGTTTCCGCGATTGTTTTCACTCATAAGAACCTCCTCAACGCTCGTGCCCAGAGTAGTCACAATGACCGGATAAGTCAAGCGCAAAAGATGGAATATAAGTCACTGGGGAATAAGGCAGTTCATTCTTAGACCGTCCGGACGGTCTACAATAAAGTGACCGGTGGTTAGTGGCAAGCAAGAGCCATCAGCAGTCAGCCGTCAGCTTTCAGCAAGTAGTCCGCTCCCGCAGCAGATTGCTGAAAGCTGATGGCTGATAGCTGACCGCTTTTCGCCAGTTGCCCCATGCCACTCGCCACTCGGATATTGCCCCGCAGCAACTTGTGCTTACCCGCCGCCCACAAAGTGCTCGTGAATCTTCCTTGCCTGCGCGGGTCGAACCACCTGGCTCAGCTCCTCCGGAGAGAGCGACTTCAGCGCGCTGACGCTGCCGTAATGTGCGAGCAGTTTCCTCGCCGTCTTGGCGCCCACGCCGGGGATTTGGAGCAGGTCGCTGGTCAATTCCCGACCGGTCCGGCGGGCGCGGTGGAATGTGACCGCGAACCGATGCGCCTCGTCGCGCACTTGCTGGATCAAGTGCAGAGCCGGCGAATGGTGATCGAGGACGACCGGCTCCTGTTCGCGTCCCAGGACATACAGGATCTCCTCCTTCTTGGCGATGCTGGCCAAAGGTTGATTGATGATTTGCAATTCCTCCAGCGCCTGCGCGGCGGCGTGCAGTTGCCCGAGCCCGCCATCCACCAGAATCAAGTCCGGCAATGGTTTCTTTTCTTCCTGGAGGCGGCGATAGCGGCGCTCGACCACTTCCTTCATGCTGGCGAAATCGTCATTACTGGGAACGGTTTTGATGATGAACTTGCGGTAGTCCGACTTCTTCATGCGCCCGTCTTCCCACACCACCATGGAAGCCACGATGTCCGTCCCCTGAATGTGGGAGACGTCGAAGGCCTCGATGCGGCCGGGAGGCTTCACGAGATCCAGGGCCTCGGCGAGGTTGTCGAGCACGTCGCGCGCGTGAGGGGTGAGAATTCTGAAGCGCCGCTCGAAGGAATGCCGCGCGTTGGTGGCCGCGAGTTCGAGGAGGGCGCGCTTTCGTCCCCGCTGCGGGGTCAGGATGTGGACCGGGTGGCCGCGTTTCTCGGTGAGCAATTCTTCCAAGGTCGCGCGGTCCTCGAAGTCGGTGGGAACGTGGATCTCATGGGGCAGATACTGCTGGTCGAGGTAAAGCTGCTGAACCAGCGAGCAGAAAAACTCCGGCGCGTTGAAATCCTCGAGCTCTTCCCAGAAAAACTCCCGGCGATCCACCGTCCTTCCGCCGCGCAAGTGAAAAAGGTTGACAGCGGCGAGACGGCCTTCCTGATGAAAGCCCAGAATATCGATGTCCCCGCCGCCGTCCGGGACCCACGCCCGGGCCATCGTCTGCCGCTCGCGAAGTTGCTCGACCGTCGTGATTTGGTCTCGGTAGCGCGCCGCCTCTTCGTACTCCTGGTTCTCGGAAGCAGCGGCCATGCGCTCATGGAGGCCGCGCACCAAATCGCTCTCGCGGCCTTCGAGCAACAGGCGCACGTCGCGCACCGCCTCGGCGTAGCGCGCCGGAGTGGTGAGCCCCTGGGCGCACGGCCCGAGACAGCGGTTGATGTAATACTGAAGGCACGGGCGCGGGTGGAACCGCGTCAAGTCCACATTGCACGAGGGCACGAGAAACCGGCGGTGAACCAGGTCGACAATTCGGTAGGCCAGGCGCGCGGGAAAATACGGGCCGTAATAGCGCGACCCGTCTTTCTTCAGCCGGCGAGTCACGTAGACGCGCGGAAAGCGCTCGCCCAGCGTCAGCTTGATGTGCGGGTAAGATTTGTCGTCGCGCAGGATGATGTTGTACCGCGGCTTGTGCTGCTTGATGAGATTGTTTTCGAGCGCCAATGATTCTTTCTCATTGTTCACCAGGATGAATTCGAAGTCCTCGGCGAGCTCCAGCATGCGGTCGCGCTTTTCGTCCGACGGCCGCGATTCCTGGAAATAGGAATGGACCCGCTGCCTCAGCGATTTCGCTTTGCCCACATAAATGGGCCGGCCGGCGTGGTCCTTGAAGATGTAGACGCCCGGCTGGTCAGGCAATCCCTTCGCCTTTTGCTTGCAGGTGTCGTTCAACGCGCCTTCCCTCTTCCTTTGATTATCGCCGAGCCATCCGTGTTGTCACAAGGTCAGTGGCGAGTGTCGAGTGTCCTGTACCACATAATATTTGGGTTCGTTCACGGAGCGATTTGTTGATTCTAAAAGACATTCCAGTTTCGTTCCTGGAAAAAACGGCACAAAAAATGAAATTCAACCCGTGCCTCTGATTCTAAAGGACATTCCAGTTTTGTTCCTCGTTTTTCCTGGGCGCATGGTGCTCCACGCAGCGTTCGGCGCGCCACCGGGAGGAATCCGTGCCCCAGTTTTCGAATTTCAATCCTCTGGTCATTCCCGCGCCGCTCGGCGCGGGAGGAATCCATGCCTCGGTCATTCCCGCGGAAACAGGAATCGCGTCCGCGGTCATTCCCGCGAAAGCGGGAATCCAGACCGCGAATTTCGAGTTTCGATTTTCGAATTCCGGTTCTTGGCAGTTTCGATTTTCGAATTTCGATATTCGAATTTTGGTCGGTGGGCGTTCGGGTCGGGGATGGCACAGGTGCACAAGAACCTCCGCGCGGCCGCGTCCCCCCTCACCCCGCCCTACCTCGCGGGGCGACTTCTCCATGGCCGGAAACTATCGTTTATACTTATAGTATAACCGGCGCTGATTGTCAAGTGAAAAATCTCAGGCGAAAAATATCGCGAATGCCTGGCAGCGTGGGCTCGGGCCGCAACCCAAAGAAGCGACTTCAACACGGAGGACACAAAGCCCACACGGAGTCTCCATCCTCGGTAGGGGCACCCCTTCGGGGTGCCCGCGGCAATTAAAGCGCATCGCGGCGGGCCTGGGCGCCATGACAAAACAGGGCAGGCACGAGGCCTGTCCTTACGGGCTCCGGAGCCGTGGAGTTAGAAAACAACTCCGCGCTGAACCTTGAAGATGCCTTTTGTCTGCTCGAGCGGAACGATGGCGGCCCTCTTGTCCAATTCATAGGGGCGCTCGCCAACACACACGACGAGGACATGCCTTACCCGGGCAAGATGCCTGCGCCCCAGCGGGCGAGACGTCGGCGCCACGTCTTCTATTGGGCCAATAGCCGCGAGGCGGGAATCTCAGAGGACGTCGAGGGCTACTTTTAGAGCGTGGTTCAATTCGGCGACCTTCGAGCTTGGAAGGGATCCAACGAAGTTCGTGAGGTCGCTTTTGGGAACGCTAATAAGGTTATCGCAAATGATCCAACTTGGATGCTTCAGCCCCTCATCCGGTCCAATTGCGACCTGGGTTGACAGGCCTTCGCCTCTGGTATGAACCGGGGCGCAATTCACGGTTGGAAACTTAGAGTCAATCAGGGCCTGACGACTCACCACCACGAATATGCGATATCGCTTCGGGTCGTCTTTTGGCTTGTGGACCCTGTAGAGATCTCCCCGCCTCATCAAAGCTCCGAATCGTAGAAGTCGACGGGCGCCTGGTACCGAAGCACATCCTCGACTTCGGCATTCATTTCATCCGCCGTGCGGTTGAGTATCTCGAGTTCCCGGGCGTCACGTGCAGCCTTCGCGCGCTCGGCTAGATGTCTACGGAGGACACTTTCGATGAATGCCGAGCGCGACCGTCTCGCTCCGGCCAGTCGGTCAATCCTTTTCAACAGGTCTCTTGATAGTGTGATAGAAGTCTTCGTCTTCATACGACCCATTGTACTACTTTCCGCTTCACACGGATTACTGACTGGCAGCATCCCTTATTCAGTTCCGGCACGCCGTCGTCGGCCTTGAACTTCTCGAGTACGCTGGTAACATACGTGCATGGACGTAGCGATTCGTTGTCGCGGCCTGCGGAAGACCTACGACGGGAAAGTGGAGGCGGTGTGCGGGCTCGACCTGCAAATTCTGGCCGGCGAATGTTTCGGCCTGCTGGGGCCGAACGGCGCGGGCAAAACAACCACCATCGAGATTCTCGAGGGCCTGCTCGCTCCGACCGCTGGCGAGGTTGAGATTCTGGGAAAGACCTGGAACGCCCACAGCCGCGAGCTGAGGGAATTGCTGGGCATCTCGTTGCAGGAGACGCGGCTCTCCGAAAAGCTGACCGTCCGCGAAACGTTGGACCTCTTCGCCAGCTTTTATCGGCGCCCGAAATCGGCGGCGGAAGTTATGGAAGAAATGCAGCTCACCGAAAAGGCCAATGCCTGGGTGGGCAAGCTCTCGGGCGGACAGAAACAGCGCCTGGCGGTAGCCACGGCCCTGGTGGCCAACCCGAAAATCCTTTTCCTCGACGAGCCCACCACGGGCCTTGACCCGCAAAGCCGCCGGCAGGTGTGGGAAATCATTCGCGCCTTTCAGCGCCGCGGCGGGACCGTCCTGCTGACCACGCACTACATGGACGAAGCCGAGCGCGTCTCGGACCGCGTCGCCATCATCGACCACGGCCGCTTGATCGCCTCCGGCACTCCGGCGGAACTGATCGAGAGATTGGGAGGGCACCACATGGTGGAGTTTAATGCCACGGGCGCGATCGGCGCCACGGGTGACGGTTCGAGGGCGAAGGACATTTGGAAACATCTGCCTGGCGTCGAGGCGGTGCATGAAGAGGACGGCCGGTTGGTGCTGAGCGTGCGCGAGCCGCACGAAACCATTCCCGCTCTGCTCGCCGCGTTAGAGAACCGCGGCGCGCAATTGCTGCACCTCACCACGCGCCAAGCCAGCTTGGAGGACGTCTTCGTTCATTTGACCGGACGGCACTTGCGGGAAGAATGAGAGACATTGCCGATTTTCGATTGCCGATTTACGATTGAAGTCGTCGAAATTCGAAACTCAAAAGTCGAAGATCGGCCTTGGGTGATGCCAGCGAGTTTCTAGTTTCCAATTTCCAGTTTCCATTTTCTTCCATGGTCAATCGTCAATCGTCAATCGACAATCGACATTCGGCAATTCCCGAGAACGGCCGGTGGAAAGGCTACTCGCAACTGCTTCTCGTGCGCATGAAGGAGTTGTGGCGCGAGCCGGAAGTGATTTTCTGGGTGTTTGCGTTCCCGGTGCTTCTGGCGGCTGGGTTGGGGATTGCCTTCCGCAACAAACCTGCGGACGTAAGCCGCGTGGTTGTGGCTGAGGGCCCGGGCGCGTCGCACGCGATGGAGTTGCTACAGTCTTCGCCTCGCGCCAGCTCCGTCCATGCGGAGGTGTTGCCGGCCGCGAATGCCTTCAATCAATTTCGCCTGGGCAAATTCGACCTGGTGGTGACGCCGCAAGCCGGTGGCGGCTTCGAATTCCGATTCGACCCGGCTCGCCCCGAGAGCGTGATGGCTCGCACGATTGTCGATGACGCACTCCAGACTGCGGCGGGCCGCAAGGACACTCTGCCCACGTCGGCACAAACGTCAAGCGAGCCCGGCGCGCGTTACATTGATTTCCTCATTCCCGGCCTGCTGGGCATGAACCTGATGAATTCGGGGATGTGGGGCATCGGGTTTGGCCTGGTGGATTTGCGCCAGCGCAAATTGCTGAAGCGGTTTGTGGCCAGCCCCATGCGGCGCGGCGATTTTCTTTTGGCCCTCGCCAGCAGCCGGCTGATCCTCACCATGATTGACCTGGTGCTGCTCCTCGGCTTCGGCGTGCTCGCGTTTCACATGCGCGTCATGGGTTCGTGGCTGTCGATCCTTCTGGTGTGCGTCGTCGGCGCGCTGTGCTTTGGCGGAGTGGGCCTGCTCACGGCCAGCCGGGCGCAGAAGATCGAGACAGTGAGCGGCTTGATTAACGTCGTCATGATGCCCATGTGGATCTTTTCCGGAGTCTTCTTCTCCTATGAGCGCTTTCCTGCCGTTGTGCAGCCGATGATCAAGGCGCTGCCTCTCACCGCGCTCATCGACGCGCTGCGCGCCACGGTGCTGGAAGGCGCGTCGCTCTCCGCGCAAGCCACGCGCCTGCTCATCATGGGCGCTTGGGGAGTTGTGTGTTACGTCTTGGCCCAGCGCTGGTTTCGTTGGACGTAGACGCCACTCTGCAATTCGCCAGCAGCCACTCTGTGATACGATTCCTATCATGCGAAAAACTATTCTGCTTGCGGTGCTGTTCCTCGCCGTGTCTTCGGCGCGGGCGGCGAGCACGCTCGACGTTTACTTCATTGATGTGGAAGGCGGGCAGGCGACGTTGTTCGTCTCTCCCTCCGGCGAATCGATGCTGGTGGATACGGGCTGGTCGGGATTCAACGGGCGTGACGCGGATCGCATTGTGGCGGCGGCGAATTTAGCGGGCGTCAAGCAGATCGACTACCTTGTGGTGACGCACTACCACGAAGACCACGTCGGTGGCGTTCCGCAATTGGCGGCGCGCATCCCCATCCGCAATTTTGTCGATCACGGCCCGTCGGTCGAGACCAGCCCGAGAGCGCAGGAGCTGTATCAGGCGTACCTCGAAACCCGAGCCAAGGGGAACCAGATTCTGGCCAAGCCGGGCGACCGCATTCCAATTCGAGGCATCGAGGTGCAGATTTTGACGGCGGCGGGAGACCAGATTGCCGGGCCGCTCGAGGGCGCGGGCCCCGACCGCTTCGGGGCAGGCCGGCCGAATCCGCTTTGCGCCACCACCCGGCTGCGCGAGCCGGACCCTTCCGAAAATGCTCGCTCCATCGGCATGCTCATCACGTTCGGCAAGTTCCGCATGATCGATCTTGGGGATTTGACTTGGAACAAAGAATACGAGCTGGTTTGCCCGATGAATCGTGTGGGGACGGTGGATGTTTATCTCAGCACCCATCACGGCCTGAATCAGTCCGGGTCGCCCGTGATCGTGGATGCGCTGCACCCGCGCGTGGCCATCATGAACAACGGCGCCACGAAAGGCGGCTCGCCCGAAGCCTGGCAGACCATTCACAACTCGCCTGGGCTTATGGATATCTGGCAGCTTCACTACGCCACTGCGGGCGGCGACGCTCACAATGCTGCCGACGCTTTCATTGCCAATCGTGATCAGCAGGAAGGGAATTGGATCAAAGTCTCAGCAAGCTCCAGCGGACAATTCACCGTGACGAATTCGCGCAACGGCAATACGAAGTCGTACGGGCCTTGAATCAGTTCGGGACTGGGATTGGGGGGCCGATCTGGGCCACGCAACTGCGCCATCCGCAATCTCACATGACGTCGAGGGCTACTTTTAGGGCGTGGTTCAATTCGGCGACCTTCGAACTCGGAAGGGACCCAACGAAGTTCGTGAGGTCGCTTTTGGGAACGCTTATAAGATTGTCACAACTGATCCAGCATGAATGCTTCAGCCCTTCGTCCGGTCCAACTGCCACCTGGGTCGATAAGCCGTGGCCTCGGGTGTATACCGGCGCGCAAGTTACAGTGGAGAACGTGGAGTCAATCAGGGCCTGACGGCTCACCACTACGAATAGGCGGTATTGCTTAGGGTCGCCCTTCGGCTTATGGACTCGGTAAACCTCTCCTCGCCTCATCCTTACCCCCAGGCTACTCGTCTTCCGGCAGCGTCTGGTATCGAAGCACGTCCTCAACTTCAGCGTTGAGCTCCTCCGCGTGCTTGTTGATTAGTTCCAAGTCGCGTGCGTTCCGTGCTGCCCGTGCGCGCTCGGCTAGATGTCTGCGAAGGACGCGCTCGATGAATGCCGACCGGGAGCGCTTGGCCCCGGCCAAACGGTCAATCTTCGCCAGGATATCGCCTGATAGTGTGATCGAAGTCTTCGCCTTCATACTACTAGTATACTACTTTCGCGCGCCACAAGGCAATCTCCAAACCGGTGGTAACCGATTTCTTCGCCACGGGCCTCAGTATTCTTGATTTTCGCGCAGTTCGGTTAGAAAATCGGGCTGTCGGAATTTTCACGACCTGAGATTCATCATGGCCGAGCCGAAGAAAGATCAGCTATGGTTCTGGACTCCTAAGTGGCAAAGGAAAGAACGGGAAGCAGACAAAGATATCGCCCAGGGGAGGTTAAAAGAGTTCGGGTCAGTCGCCGAACTCTTCAAAGATCTCAGATCCCGGAAGGACCGGCAGGATGAGAACTAGGAAAATGCGGTCTTTAGGCATTTGGGTTTTTCTTGCTTATATGGCAGCGGCCCTGCTCGGCCAAGGCGCGCAGGCTCAGGACCGTCAGGCCAAGCCTGAGGTTGATCCGGACGCCGCGACTTACGACCCCCACAAATACTCGCCGCCCGGCGTGAGGAAATCCGTAGAAATCGGCAACTTCTACCTCAAGAAGAAGAAGTACAACGCCGCGCTCAGCCGTTTTCAGGAAGCCATGCAGGAAGATTCCACTTACGCGCCCGCCTACCTCGGGTTGGGCAAGGTGTATGAAAAGATCGGACTCAAGGTGAAGGCTCTTGACGCTTACAAGAAGTACCTGGACGCGCTCCCTTCCGAGAAGGATGCGCTCGACGCGAAGGACGCTCAGCGCGCGGTGGCCCGACTGGAAGCGGAGTTGAGGAAACCAGGAATCAGGAATTAGGAGTTAGGAATTAGCCAGAGGTCGGATTCCACTTTATTGATTTGACGCGTTTCTTGTCTTGATTCTTAACCCCTAATTCCCAATCCCTAATTCCTAATTCCTGATCCCTAATTCCTGTCCTCCTCAGCCTCGGCGGGAAAATCCGGTGGGTTATCGAAATAACTCTCTAGGACTTCCTTGGCCCGCTCGGCATCTTCTTTGCGAACCCCCATCAGGACGAGATCAACCCCTGGCAGAATTTCTGCTGATCCCTCACCGGTTAGAACGCATTGAATACCATCGCCGGCCAAAACGTTTTTGGCGAGCTCTGAGTCCAGCGCCGCTGTGGGACCGCTGAAGGTGTGAATGGTCACTAACTCGAGGTTCGGCTCCGGCGTCTCGTCGTCACGAGCGGGCGGCGCGCCCGACTTGAGCGGCACGTGGCAATCCACACACTCCACGGAGCCTTCCGCATATTCTTCCAGACACTCGGGACAATAGGCCATAATGAATTCGCTCCTTCAGGTCAAAGTATAACCTCAATCGGTGGCAGAGCGAAATCTCTTGCCGACGTGTGATCTATAAGTTACAATGGAAAACGTGATCGAAGTTCGTCACTATGTTAGCCGTGCCGGAAAGGATGTGTTCGACGACTGGCTTTCGCAACTAGCTGATGCTCGCACCCAGGCAAAGGTTGCGGCCCGAATCAACCGGCTTGCGGCAGGCAACTTTGGCGACTGTAAGTCCCTGCGCGAAGGCGTCTGCGAGTTGCGGATCGATTGGGGACCCGGCTACCGGGTCTACTACGCAATGCTGGGCAGGGCCTGTGTCTTGCTCTTATGCGGTGGCGACAAGCGAAAACAGTCGTCAGACATTGAACGGGCGCTGGAGCACCTGAAGGATTACAAAGAGAGGGCCGAAACCCATGAAACGTAAAGCTAGTGTCTCCCACGATGAAGCTATGGTTCGCCGGCTCCGGAAGGACCCTGACTTTGCGGCCGAGTACCTTAAAGCTGCCTTAGAGGATGAGGACGAACCGCGCGTTCTGCTGATTGCACTACGCCACCTTGCCCAAGCGCAGGGCATTGCCAAAGTGGCCAAGGCCGCTCGAATCGAGCGAGAGAGCCTTTATCGAGCATTGTCCGTTCGCGGCAATCCCCGCTTGTCAACATTATTCGCCGTTACCAGAGCCATCGGCTTGAAACTCACGGTCGAACCTGCCCGATAGCCAATCATCAAACGGCGCACCGAGGGGCGCTGAATGCCCCAAGGACACGTGCGGGCTGTGCAGGTGGCTGACAGCAGCGTTATAATGCGCGCACGGAACAAAAAGGAAAACACAGATCTTCAACAAGGGAGGGTCACATGAAGGGACTTCCGAATATCCTTTTGGGTCTTGCGGGGGTGGCGCTTGCCATCGGGTTGGTAGTTCGGATCTACCAAACTGTCATGGGAGTAGTTCCGCTGATCATTCTCGATCCCCTGTTCTATTGGCGCGGCGCCATGGCGCTGATTGGATTGGCGATGGTGATTGTCTTGATTCAGATTCGCGACAAATAAGAGCAGAAACTCCAAATTCGAAAATCGAAACTCGCTCGCGACCGTGTGCTTTACTCGCCCTTCAGAGCTTTCTATAATGAAAAGTTCGGCGCATCGCGGCGGCGCTCACTGTGTGACTGAGGCGGAGAATTGCCGGGCCGCTTGATGAGAAGATGCTTCGCTTCGCTCAAGAGGACAGCGCAAGACCTATGTCGTTCTGAGCGGAGCACAGGGGAGCGAAGAATCTCCGCCGTTAGCCGAGTCGAAGCCCATGGGCATCGAAACGACATTCCATCCGACGACGAGGGGGGAGCCTCCGACCGGGCCTGCCGCCGCGGTTTCGAATGGCGACGCCATCCGAGTGCGCGGCGCGCGGGTCCACAATCTGAAAAACATCGATTTCGAGATCCCTCACAACCAACTGACCGTGGTGAGCGGCGTTTCGGGCTCGGGCAAGTCCAGCCTGGCCTTTGACACCGTTTACGCGGAAGGCCAGCGCCGCTACGTCGAATCGCTCTCCGCCTACGCGCGCCAGTTCCTGGAGCGCATGGAAAAGCCCGACGTCGATGAGGTCAGCGGCATCGCGCCCGCCGTGGCGATTCGCCAGAAAAACTCCACGCGCAATCCGCGCTCCACGGTCGCCACCGCCACGGAGACTTACGATTACCTGCGGCTCCTCTTCGCCCGCGTGGGCGTGACCCTTTGCTCGCGCTGCGGCGGCGTGGTGCGGAAAGACAGCGTCGACGAGATTGCCGACCGCGTGATGGCGCTCGATCCGGGCCGGCGATTTTACGTTTTGTTCCAGGTGAATCCCGCCGTGGCTCGCGAGCCTGGCGGCGGTGAAGCCGCGAAATCGGAGTCAGGCACAAAGCCGACCGGGCGATCCCGCGAGGCGGGACGCTCGCGGCAAAACAAGCCAGCCAAAGCGGCACGAAACGCCTCTGACGCAGCGCTTCAGCGACCCACGCCCCCTGATGATGTTTTGAAGCCAAGGCTGTTCTCGCTCCGTCAGAGCGGCTTCAACCGCCTGTATCAGGACGGAAGATTATTCGAATTTTCCACGCCCGAGTCGCTCCTGGAAGTTGACTTTGCGCGGCCGGTTTTCGTGTTGGTTGACCGCCTGGCGATCGGACCGGAGATTCGTCAGCGGGTCATCGATTCTCTCGAGCTGTGCTATCGCGAGTCGGGAGAGGCCATCCTAGAATTTGTCGCGCCGGAGGCCGAAAGCCGGAGGCTAGAGACCTACGCTACGACTGGAAGTGGCGGGCCAGAGGCCCGCGCTACAAAACCGGAGCGATTGGTGTTCAACGAGCGCTTCGAGTGCAAGCGCTGCAACCTTGTCTATCAGGAGCCCGAGCCGCGACTTTTCTCGTTCAATAATCCCTTCGGGGCCTGCCCGCGCTGCCAGGGATTTGGCAACACGATCGACTATAACCTCGATCTTGTCATCCCCGACAAGAACAAGACTCTCGCTGGCGGCGCGATCGAGCCGTGGACCAAGCCGCGCTATCGCTCGTTTGCGAGCGAAATGAGAGACGCCGCGCGCTCGGCCGGAGTTCCGCTCGACGTGCCGTATTACAAACTCCCGGACAAAGCGCGGCAATGGGTGCTGGAGGGCGACGAGAATTTCGGCGGCCTCCGCGGTTTCTTTGATTATCTGGAGCGGAAGAAGTACAAGCTGCACATCCGTGTTTTTCTAAGCCGATATCGCGGCTACTCGCTGTGTTCTGACTGTCAGGGTGGCCGCCTGCGCCGCGAAGCGATGAACGTTCGAGTGGGCGGCAAGACCATCACTGAGGTCTGCCGCCTGTCGATTCAGGAGGCCTACCGCTTCTTCAACGAGCTTCGCCTGACGGCGGCGGAGGAGACGGTGGCCGAAAGGGTGCTGGAGGAAATCCGGTCGCGCCTCAGGTACCTCTACAAGGTCGGCCTGGAATATTTGACCCTCGATCGGCTGGCCTCGACGCTCTCCGGCGGCGAGGCGCAGCGCATCCAGTTGGCTACGGCGCTAGGCTCGAACCTGGTGGGCGCGCTCTACGTCCTCGACGAGCCTTCGATCGGCCTCCATCCGCGCGACACGCACCGGTTGATCGAGATTTTGAAAAGCCTGCGCGATCTCGGCAACACGGTCCTTGTCGTCGAGCACGACCCGGACATGCTGCGGCAGGCGGACCACCTTCTCGACATGGGTCCCGGTGCTGGCGAACACGGCGGGCAAGTGATTTACGCCGGCGGACTGGAGGGCCTGCTCGCCGATCCGCACTCGCTCACCGGCCGTTACCTTTCGGGCCAGATCGAGAATCCCGTTCCGCGCGAAAGGCGCCGGCCGGGCAGGAACCGGCTGAAGATTCGCGGGGCGCGCCAGCACAACTTGAAGTCGATCGACGTGGAAATTCCGCTGGGGCTAATGGTCTGCGTGAGCGGCGTTTCCGGTTCCGGCAAATCCACGCTGGTCCACGACGTGCTTTACAATGCCGTGATTTCGCGCCGCGGGCTGGGCGCGCCGCGCGCCGAATACGAGAGCCTCGAAGGCGATACCGCGATCGGCGAGATCGTGCTGGTGGACCAGTCGCCACTGGGGCGGACGCCGCGCTCCAATCCGGTAACGTACATCAAAGCCTTCGACGCCATCCGCGAGATTTTCGCCGCCACGCCCGAAGCGCGCAAAAGAGGACTGACCGCCGGACACTTTTCCTTCAACATCCCCGGCGGGCGCTGCGAAACTTGTCAGGGCGACGGCACGGTGACGGTGGAGATGCAGTTCCTCGCCGACGTGGAGCTGGTTTGCGAGGAGTGTCACGGGCGGCGCTTCAAGCCCAGCATCCTCGAAATCCGCTATAAGGGCAAAAACATCGACGACGTGCTGCACATGACGGTGAGGGAAGCGATTAGTTTCTTCGCCGCTTCACCGAAGTTAGCCAACAAGCTCCGCATCCTGGATGAGGTTGGCCTAGGCTACCTGCGCCTGGGGCAGTCCGCCACGACGCTCTCAGGAGGCGAGGCGCAGCGCGTGCGCTTGTCGGCGTACCTCGCCCACGAGGCCAGCGCGAATGCCTTCTTTATTTTTGACGAGCCCACCACCGGCCTCCACTTTGACGACATCCATAAACTCCTCGCGGCATTTCGCAAACTGATCGCAGCGGGAGCGAGCGTTCTGATCATCGAGCATAACCTCGAAGTATTGAAGACCGCCGATTGGATTATCGACCTCGGGCCGGAAGGCGGTGATGCGGGAGGCTTCGTGGTCGGCGCTGGGACGCCGGAAGAGTTAATCAAGAATCCACGGTCGCATACCGGAAGATTTTTGGCGCCCTATTTGGCTCACCATGCGTGATCGACAAAGATTCAACACAGAGTTCACGGAGGGTCTCTGTGGCCTCCGTGTTAAGGCTTTTGAGGGACAGAGGTCGCAGCGATACCGCCCCGCGTTGGCGGCGTGGGCGCTGTGCTTCGCCGCGCTGATTCTCTGCGCTTGCATATCCGGCCGCGCGCAGGACGTGCAACATCACTCCGATTCCTCCAAACTGGAAGCGCTCTTGCACGAAGCCGAAGACGCGCTCAACGGCCACGATTATGCGGCGGCGGTCAAGTCGCTGAAATCGGCGGTCGAACTCCAGCCGGACATGGCCCCCGCGTGGTTCAATCTTGGTTACGCCTACACCGGCCTGCATCAGAACGAGAACGCAGTCGCGGCGTATCAAAGGACGATCGAGCTTCAGCCTGACTTGTTCGAGTCGCGATTGAACCTGGGTATTCTGCTCATGGAGATGAAGCGGCCCGAGGACGCGCGCGCGCACTTGGAAAAGGCGGCGGCACTGAAGCCTCAAAACGCGAGGGCTCACCTTTACTATGGCCGCGCCCTGGCCGCGACCGGAGAGGCTGCCGCGGCGGAGAAGCAATTTCAGGAGACCATTCGTCTCGAGCCCACGCTCGCCATCGCCTACTTTGATCTCGGTCAGCTCGATCTATCTCAAAAGCGATTTGAAGAAGCGCGGGCGGCATTCGAGAAAGCCGCGAGCCTCGACCCCAAACTGAGCCAGGCGCAATTGGGCTGGGCGCTTGCCTTTGAAGGATTGAACCAGCCGGCTGAGGCGGCCGGTCATTTCGAGCAATATCTGGCGGCGCAGCCCGACGATTTGGACACGCGATTTCACTTGGCGCGGATTGATCTTCAACAAGGGAAAAACGAAGAGGCTCTCGACAATTTGCTCAAGGTCTATCAGGCGAGGCCGGAGACGCCGGGTCTCGCCGACGCGCTGGGCGACGTTTACGCGCTGCTCAGGAAATTTCCCGAGTCGGAAAAATTCTACCGGCAGGCGCTGGCTGCCACTCCCGGCGAAGCGGACTTGCATCGCGCCCTGGGGCAGACGCTGCTCGACGAACAGAAATTTCCCGAGGCTGACGCCGCATTCCGCGCCGCCTTGAAAATCGACCCGCAAAACCGCGAGGCGGCGCGCGGGCTCGCCTCCAGCCTTTACTTCGAGAAGCGGTATGCCGAAGCGATCCCCTTGTTTGAGGAGCAGGCTCGCGCCCCCAATCCGCCGGCCGCCGTTTTCTTTTTTCTCGCCACTTGCTACGACAATCTCCGTGACCGTCCCAAGGCTTTGGGAGCGTATCAGCGATATCTCGCCCTCTCTCATGGCGAAGATCCCGATCAGGAGTGGCAAGCGCAGCAACGAGTGAAACTGCTGCGCCGCATGCTGGGAAAGTAGCTGCTATAATACGCACTGTGAAGCCGTCTGCCCTCCTTGCCGCGGTTGCGTGGGCAACCCTCGTTATTCTTGCGGGGACGGCTGCGTTTCTGTCGGGCGCTGTTCGAGTGGATACGGAGGACGACTTGCAAGCGCGAATTCAGCGCGAACAGGACCCGGTGAAGAAAGCCAAGTATGAAATTCGATTAGCTCATTTCAGACTTCTGCGCGGGGAGCAGGGCTGCGAGCAGGACGATCACCAGGTCTGCCATCAGATGTTGACGGCTTACATGGATCTCGTGCAAGCTTCCTGGAACGGCCTCGAGGCCTCCGGACGCCGCGCCGTCAAACAACCCAGCGGCTTCAAGGAGCTGGACATTGCCTTGCGCGAGGACGCGCGCGGACTTCAGGACTCCGAACGCCACGTTCCCTTCGAGGACCGCGACTACATCGAGAGCGTGGTGCGGCAAATCAACGCGCTGCGCGAGAAAGTCATCGCCGCCCTTTTCCCCGCCGGAGGCGCACGCTCGAAGGAAGGCAAGCCCGCGCCGCCCGAGGCTCATTTCGCTCCAGGGTGGGGAAGATGAGATTCCTTCGACTCCTCGCTCTCGCGGTGCTGCTGGCGACGTCGGGAGCCGGCGCGCTGGCGCAACAGGGCGACTTTCTCACTGACGAAGAGCAGGACAAACTGCGCGAAGCCCAGGAACCCTCCGAGCGCATCCAGCTTTATCTTGACTTCGAGCAGGTCCGCCTGGCGCGCTTTGAGACGGCGCGCAGCAATCCCGCCGTGACCACCGAGGACATCGGAAAATATCTGAATAGAGTCCTGTCGCAGTTCGTCAGCATCGATGAGGAGCTGAAAAGCTGGATCGAAGACCACTACGACCGCAACACTGACATGCGCAAGGGCCTGTGCGCGGTGCTCGAGGCGGGAGCGACCCAGTTGGAGCAACTGCGGAGGATTCAGCAATCGCCGGATGCGACCGCTCCCGCCTATGCCGACACGCTGCGCGATGCGATTGATGATCTCACCGACACGCTGGACGGCGCCACCAAAGCGCTCGGCGAGCAGCAAAAGAAATTTGCCACCGAAAAAGAACAGCAGAAAGCCGATGCCCAGGAGGCGAAGCAGCGGGCTAAAGAAGACAAGAAACGCGCCAAGGAAGAACAAAAACTGCGGAAGAAGGAGCACAAGTCCGGCGTTCCCGCAGACTCGGACCAGGACTAAGGAAACAGAAACTAGAAGCTGGAAGTTAGAAGTTAGAAGCGAGACTTCCGGGCGCGGTCTCGTTTTCATTCTAGCTTCTAGATTCTAACTTCTAGCTTCCGTCTTCCAGCTTCTAACTTCTAGCTTCCATCTTCTAACTTCTTCTCGTCAGAGCGCATGGAACAACTTCTATTGCCATTGTCGCCCGGCGTGGGCGCTCCCCCGGAACCCCCCGAACAAATCTTTCGCCGCGCCTTTCACCGCATGAGCTTGCGACGGCCGATGCCGGAATTCCAGTTTGAATTTCGCACCTTCGCCGGATTGCGCAGCACGATACGCTTGCGTGAGAATCGCGCGCAGGTCCGCGTCTCCGACATTTTGTCGGAGGCGCCGCCGCTGGTGCTCGAAGCCCTGGCCGAGATTCTGTTGGCCCAGCTTTTCCGCCGCCGGCCCTCGCGCGAAGCACGCGAGTGTTATCTCGCTTACACTTTCAAGCCCGCGGTACGGCACCGCATCGACGAGGCGCGCCGCCAGCGCGGCGCGAAGCGCCTGCTGCCGGCACGCGGGCGGCATTTTGATTTAGTGGAAATATTTACCGCCCTCAATCGACAGTTTTTCAGCGGCCAACTGCCCGCCGCGCGCATCGGATGGAGCCGCAAGCGGTCGCGCCGGTCGCTGGGCCATTATGATGACGCCCACCGCACCATCACCATCACGCGCTGGTTTGACTCACCCCAGGTATCGCGGAATCTGGTGGAGTACGTGGTGTTTCATGAGATGCTGCACATGCGGTTTCCCACCGAGCACCGCGGGCACCGGCGCGTCGTCCACTCGGCGGAGTTTCGCCAGGCGGAGAAGCAATTTCCCAAGTATGAGGCGGCCCTGCGCCAACTGAAGCGGCTCACCGAAGGCAGCGCGGCAACGCTGGACTGATTCATTTGCGATTTTCGATTGCCGATTGCCGATTGACCTGTAGGGTAAGGCTGACGCTGTGGGTCAGGGTGGTCGAACCGGAAGCGTAGGTTCCGGTGACGGTTAATGTGTACACTCCGGGCGTGGTGCCGGGGTTGCCGCCGCGTCGGGGGTGACCCCGCATCATCGGTCAGGGCTGTCGCCGCTCGCGAGGCTAGCGACCTAGCCTCGTATCACACGGCTGGCAAAGAGCCGCAGACCACAAACCCGGCGGTCTGCGGTACGGGGTCCGCGCTACTTGCTCCTTCGATTCCGCGCCCGTAGAACGTCATTTCCCCTGGAACAGCCGCAGAGGAACGCAAAAAGCGCGTACCTCTGCGCTACCCCGCTCGCTACCCTCAAGGCGCGGTGTTGAGCCCGGCGGATTTGAGGGCGCGGAGGAGTTGTGCCTCACCGCCCGCGCCGATGTAGCGGGCAGCGATTTTGCCCTTGCGGTCGATCACCACCGTCGTCGGCGCTAGGCGAACGCCGTAAAGGCCATGGACAGTTTGCTTTGGGTCAAGAAGCATCGGAAACGTGTAGCCGTGAGCCTTGACAAAATCCTGCACCGTGTCCGAGCTCTCGTCGTCAATTCCGAGAAAAACCACCCCTTTTGATGCGAGCTCGTCGTGCAGCTTCTGCATGGCCGCCAATTCTTCCTGGCAGGGCTCGCACCAGCTCGCCCAGAAATCCAGCACCACGATTTTGCCGCGCAAGCCGTCAAGTCGCACAGTTTCGCCGCCGAGGCTCCCGAGCGTAAAGTCATGTGCCTTCGCTTCCATTTCCGAGCCAATGAGAAGGTACACGAGCTTCTGCTCAAGCTGATCTAACGAGGGAGGGCTTGAAAGACTCAGAACCGCGGTGTATCCGGGCCCCTTCTCGGCGTGCTGCCCAGCACTGGCCGGAGCGCTGAATGAGTCCACACGGCGGGCACTGCCCGGAGCGACAAATTGAAAGACATCGTTCGATATCGGGCCGAGGTCCGCCTTCGTCAGGCGCCAGGTATAATAGGCCCCCCTGTAGTGCCACTTGCCCTGCAAAACTATGAATCGCTGCTCGTCAATCCAAAGCCTCGGCCAGCTGATGGCGGGGACGTCCACAACGTAGCACGGCACTTTCCGGCCTCCGAGACTCAAAGATTCCTCGCCTCGCAGCTTCGCCGCCCCCTTAGACGGGGTCCTGGACCAGGCCAAATCACCGCTGACAAAGAAAATGGGGTAATTTGTGTCCGTCCACAGCTCTTGTAGCAGCGGCGCGCCGGCGGCCTCAATGTATTCCTCCAAATCGGGGATGTACGCCCAGGTATTCCGGCCACTCGAAACCACCAGAATTTTGCCTTGCGAAGAACTCACAACGATCCGGATCTTTCCAGGGGTGGATACATATAAGTCGGTTTCGTAGCGTACGACGCTATCGGGCGGGAGGCTGCGATCAAAAGGGCCATAAAAGGCCGGGTCGGCGGGCGCGCCGAAAATCTTTGACGCCGTGTTTTTGTCGCGCTCGAGGAAGCGAAAGGATCTAAGGCCACGGTAGGTTTGGGAAACCTCCGCCAGGATCTGCTCGGCGGTGAGGCTGGCTGGAGCCTTGGTGGCGGCGGGCGCGGCTTGGGCTGCGAAGGAGACCGCGGGGACGAGCGCAGCCAGTCCCAGGAGCAGCGTAGCGCAGAGTTTCGCGGTCCAGATACTCTGCGGCTTTTCATTTTGTGCATCAATGGGCTGTAAGCGTTTCCTATGTCGAAAGCTTTTCATTAAGCCTCCTTCCTTGCGCGCCCGCTCTGGCGCGCCCTCCACCTCGTGGGCTATGGGGACGAGGGCACGGGGAAAAATACCGGAGCCGAGCCGGGCAAGAAAGCGCCGGAAAAAGCGGTCGCCGCTGGCGAGCCCGGCTGCGCAGTGGCGGTCGCGGGCTTACCCATAGGTTTCGTGAGCATTCCACCATCCGTCCAGGGCCCGCATGTCACGCAAGTAAATCCGGCGGGCTGGAAATTGACCTGGTTGTTCGAACCTATGCTGAAGCCGCTGTCGGAAGCGGCGCTCGGGAAAGTACTGGACAAGGTCATCATGCTCAGGTTGGGACTGGACGTCGGGGCTGTCTCCCAGGTCTCCCAGGAGAAGTAGCCCGGGACGATTATTTCCCCGCTCGGCGATGTGGTCGGGGGGGTGTAGGTGGGCTGTGTAGGCTCTAAATACGGATTCACAGTGAATCCGATGTTGCCCAGGGCGTCGGTGCCCACGCTGGCGCCGCACCCAGTGTTGCCCTGCGCAAAGCACAGCATCGCATCGAAAAAGTCGGCGCCGTAAGCAAGGGATGCGCTGCTATTGGAGGTTGCGGCGCCGCAGCCGTACTCCCCGGCTAAGCAACCGCTCCCGTAGTTCGCTAGGGCCGCCGCCCACGCCGCCGCATATTGCTGCTGGCATTTTCCCGCGTAGCCTGCGTAGCTGCCCGGGGTGGCTCCGGTCCACCAGCCGCACGGGTTCGTCGCCGGCGCGGTGTAAGGACCGTCCAGCCCCAGCGGGTCGATGGCGCTCAGCGGGTTATTCAGCACATACGCATAGCGGTTGAAGGACTGGGGATTCGTAATGTGGCCGCCCAGCGGGTCGGGACCCAGCCAGCGGCCCAGGGTGAAGTTGTACTGTCGGAACGCGGTGATATCCGTGTTGCTGGCGAGGTCGCGGGCCGGCAGGCTGGCGAAGTTATACCCATAGCCGCTGAGCGGCTGCGCCCACACTGTCCCGAAGGGGTAAAAGGCTATGTCTCCCACCACTGACCCGTCGTGCTTGGTCTGCATGGAGCTCGATCCCAGACTGTTGTAGTGGTTGAAGTAGGTCTCGCCGCCGCCGTAGGTCACCCCGTGCCCGCCCCCGAAATTCACCAGACTATAATTCCCGGCCTGCCCCAGCCACGTTCCGCTCGGGTCGAACAGCATTTCGGCCGCCCCGCCCGGGTACGCCCACTCCACCCGCTCCCCCAGGGCGTTGTAGGTGAAAGTGCGGGTCGACCCCCCATCGACCGTCACTACCCGTCCTTCCGCGTCCCAAGTGTAGTTGTGGCTGCCGTCGTTGGTCATGTTCCCCGCCGCGTCGTAGCTGGCCGAGGCGCTGCCAATGTTGGTGATCCGATTGGTGGAACTGCTGAACGTCACCTGCGGACAGTAGCCGGAGCTCCCCGTCGTGCAGCTCATGTTGCCGAATTGGCCGTTCGAGGAGTCCGAAGTGTAATTGTAACTCTGGCTGTAGGTCGAATTCCCGGTCGCCACCGCCGTCGCCGGCCGATTGACGCCATCGAAGGTATACGTCGCCGCGCGGCTGAGGCTCGTGCTCACGCTGTCCTGATACCAGTAGCCCATCACATTCCCATTGTTGCCCGCTCCGCTCGTGGGCACCGCGCTCGGGCTGGGACAGCTCGTGGGAGCCGTCCAGGTCGTATAGTAATTGTACACCAAGCAGTAGTCGGCGGAATTGTTGCTGCTCGTGCCCAGGTCGACCGTGGTCGCCTACATCGCAAAAAGCGCGACGTAGGCGTCACCCGCCGATTATGATAGGCTACCGTGCTAGCCCGTGCCAGGGAAGAGCCGCAGGCCGCAAAATCGGCGGCCCGCGCTACGGGGTCCGCGCTACTTGCTTCCGGCTCTTCTCAGGCGGTGCGGCAGGCGGCGGGCAGACAGGCAACGGCGAAGGATAGGCTAAGTGAATCCATTGCGGGCGATCGAACGTGGCGGGGGTTAGCTGAAGCTTGACCCGCGGCCCCGTTTTGGCCAGGCGTACTATGTAAGCGAATTTTGCCAGATCGTAGAGGGCCTTCGCTGCGTTCTGCCACTCCCACCGCATCGTGTCGCCGGCGTCGACTCCGAGATACGCTAGGTTCTCCCACCCGCCTCCACTCTCGTCGCATAGGCGGGCGAGGGGACTTTGCCACTCGCCGCTGGCTCCGGCGTCGCCTCCCGCCTCTGTATATGCGCCGCCCAGGCTGAACAAACGTATCTCCCTCCTAGTCAGTTCAGCCCGGACCCTTTTGGCCTTGGCACGGTCCCAGGTGTCTGGCATGCCGAATTCAAGAATAGCGTCGCCCGGCTGGGGCGAACCGAACCAACGCGTTGCTTCGAGAACCCCGTCCAAGAAGTCCGGCCCGTTGGCCCCGTCCGGAGCCAGTCGTGACAGGCTCGCCACGACCTCGCTGAGATCGGTCCTAGGCGAGCCAAGGCGGACCTCAATGTGCGGTCCTCCGGTCACCAGCAAGCCGAGGGAGTCTTCCGGCCGGGCCACCGACAGCACCGCTGCGAGCTCCGGCGGTGACGCAGAGGTCGTCCCCCCGATCCTCACGCCACGACCCCGCCAATTTCGATCGAAGGCTTCGAGTAGTACAATCCGGCGAGGTCCCTCATCCGCCTCGACCGAAAGTATCGGCACGTGATGAAAAGAGCCATCATGCGCTACAAATGCGCCGGCTGGAAGGTGGCGCTCGGGAACCAGGAGCGGTCCAAAGTAGTAGTGGCCCAAAGCCACCCCAGGGGCGGTGGCTGGCAATTCGGTCCTGACGCTTGTCACAACCGTGCAGGCTGGGTCCTGCGCTGGTGCATGGCCGCTAGCCAAAAGCGAAAGTAGGAAGGCTATTGAGAATCGCATATGAAAGCCTATTGGCCTCTAAACCATCCGCCGGGCAGCGAAACCGGAACGGGGCCGTAGATTCGCCAAACTGAAAGGACCTGACCGGCGGAGACGTCGACGATGCTTGCGGTCCCCACGGGGCCGATTCCCCACCCAACCGCGGACTCCCCGGGCGACTGCGCCGTCGCGGCTCCCGGATTCGGGACCCAACCATAGCCTCCCACCGCCAGCGCCTGCAGCTGCGCTGCGTATGCATCTTTCTGCGATTGCGTGGCGGAGTCGAAAGGCTGGAGCACGGAGCTGGTGTTGGTCAGCGTGCTCCAGACCAGATCGCTGAAACCTAGGCTGCCCGTGCTGGTTGATGTCCTGCCGCTGGAGTCGGTCACAGCGGAGCCCGGTGGGGCGGTCCAGTACACCCCGCTGCTCGGGTCTATGGCGTCGAATTCGTCGCTCCCGTTTGCCCAAAAGGAGGCCAGCGCGCCCTGGTTGCAATAACCCATAGCCCCACTATTCACGCAGATCCCGGCCACGCTCGGGCCCGCGAAACCCTCAAACATCTCGCCGCCGTAGTACTGGTCGGCGCAGACCATGCCCCCACAGGTGTGCGCCGGCCTCTTAGCGCAGGGATTGGTGCTCATCAAAACGTAGCCGGGCGGTGCCACACACGGCGCCTGGCTCTTCAGCCCCGGCGGGTCGATGGCGCTCGTCGGATTGTTTATCACATACGCATAACGGTTAAGGGACTGAGGGTTGGTGATGTCGCCGGCGAGCGGGTCGGGGGAGAGCCAGCGGCCGAGGTCTGGCATCGAAGTATCAGACGACATTCGGAGATGTTCCAATGTTGTGATGACGCCGCACGCGCCGCCAGAGCGTTGCGCCGGCCAACCACAGACCCGAGTAGATCACGCAGTTGAGGACCAAGGCCAGCACCAAAGGCAGCGGTGTTCCAAGGCCCGGCGCCGGTTTTCCGAGCAGCGGTGCGACAACGTAAAAGCCCGGCAAGAGCGGGAAGCAAACGAGAGCTTCGAGATACGGCGCCTTCAACCCCCGCCCGACGCGCAGGAAGAGCAGGGCGAAATATAGGACGCCTAGCACAACTTGGCCATACCCGACGACCAAGATTGCCCGGAGGGGTTTGCGACCGAGATCGAGCCAATTACTATCGGACATCAAGATCTCCCGAAGCAGCCATGGCGCGGCTCGCCGGCCCAGCTCGTTCCATTGTGCGTCCCCATCTTTTCGGATTTCTCATCGTCTATGCGTAATTCCCGTCCACATCGACACTTTCCTTGCATCCAGATGGCATATACCCCGATAAGTATGGTCGTCCAGTCACCCACCCATCCCGAGCATAAAGCCGTACATGCATAAGCCTAGAAGTGTAAGCCACCATGCCAGCAGCAGGCCCGCGTCAACCATCAGGCTCTTTCGCGTGGACTGCAGGCGTTCCGTCCCTCGAGATCTCTTGACAGCTCGCCTTATGAGAAGAACCGTGGCGACCAGGGTCGAACCTACGGCCCACAACTGCAGCCCTCCAGACAACAATTGATCTGCCCCGCTTCTCCTGACTGCATCGAGCAGCCTCTCCTCGGTCGTGGGGCTTAGCGGCCAGGCAAAAAGACCGAGAAGACAGAAGTTAATCAGGACGATGACTCTTATTAGCGTGGAATCTTCCATCAGAGTGGAACCGAAACCCTTCTCAGAGGAAGGAGCGGATATAGAGGTGCTCATCAGCTACCCCCTAACGAGCAATGGCTCTGGAGGTCGTTAAGGAGGTTCTTCCATGTGGAGTTTTCACCTGGCTCTATGCTCCACCCAAGTATGTACTTGGTGAATTTACTTGAATAGTTCGCGCTCGCCGTGATCGAGAAAGTGACGTTTGCATTGCCAGCGTCAGTCGCGATGAAGGCTACCGTGCCATTGAAGTAGTGGTGCGCAGGGTCGGTGGTGAACACCCAGGCGTTCGGCGTCTGCGCTGTTACTGTCACTCGGAGGTCGTTGACCGGCGCCATGCCGCCTCCCGCAGTTGTCAGCCCCGGGAATATATCGTACTGCTGGCCCAACTGAAGGGGGGCCGACGGGAAGTCCGCCGCGAAGGGCAGGCTCCGATTGTCGGCGAACTGTCCCATGTTATTCTGCACCGAGGACATCAACTGCGTGGCGCTCTGGGTGCAGGGGAAGGTCTTCCACCATGTATGAGAGATGTCCGGTGCGCTCCCGCCGCCCGCGCCGCGACCGTGGACATCGGGGAAGTAAATCAAAACGGGATCATCAGCACGATCCCCGCCGCCACCGCCGCCCCCGTTGTCAGGAGGGTAGGGGGCTGACACCGTGGTACAAATGACAAACGGAGGGCAGTCCCCCCAAAGTCCCAGAGGGTCCACGAAGCTCGTCGGGTTATTCATCACATACGCGTACCGGTTAAGGGACTGGGGGTTGGTGATGTCGCCGGCGAGGGGGTCGGGGGAGAGCCAGCGGCCGAGGGTGAAGTTGTACTGTCGGAACGCGGTGATATCCGTATTGCTGCCGAGGTCGCGGGCCGGCAGGCTGGCGAAGTTATACCCATAGCCGCTGAGCGGCTCCGCCCACACTGTCCCGAAGGGGTAAAAGGCCATGTCTTCCACCACTGACCCGTCGTGCTTGGTCTGCATGGCAGTCGATCCCACACTGTTGAAGTGCTGGAAGTAGGTCTCGCCGCCGCCGTAGAGCACCGCGTGCCCGCCCCCGAAATTCACCAAACTATAAACCCCGCCCCACCCCAGCCACGCTCCGCTCGGGTCGAACAGCATCTCGGACGCCCCGCCCGGGTACGCCCACTCCACCCGCTCCCCCAGGGCGTTGTAGGTGAAAGTGCGGGTCGACCCGCTATCGACCGTCACTACCCGTCCCTCCGCGTCCCATTGACAGGTGTGCGTGTTGTAGCCGGTGCCGTCCCCGGTCATGTTGCCCGCCGCCATCGTAGGTGTAATTGACACTGGCGGCGGACGTTTGCCGCCCTTCGGCATCGTAGCTGTACACCCCCTCATTGGTCATGTTTCCGGTCGCGTGAGAAATCTTCGCCAGCATTTTATCGGATTATCGGGTCGATCGTGAAGAGACAAGCCGCGCGTGATCACGAGCACCCTATCCACCTCACGGGCTTTTGCACGGGGGCAGGTCTCCGGGATACAGGACATCCATCGGCACGAGCAGGCCCTTTTGGGATTCTGGCGACAAGCTGATCCTGAGGTGCCCTGTAACAGAGCTCAGCTCGAGCACGTTGTACTCAGTGATGGAGTTGTACATCCGCTCCGCAATATCTCTTAGCTGTTGGAGGCGGGCATCCCGGAGCTCGTACCCATTTTCTTCCGTGTTTTCCAACACAGCTTCACCACCTGTTCTGCTGGCCAGGGAGAACATCCCGTCAGCGACCTCGGCGCTGGTCACGTCCGTCCCAAACGTGGGGCCCCAGATGGCAGTCGGCCCCAACTGGAAGCCGAAAAGCCGGACACGATCTGCACCCAGCGCCTTGCGGACCCTGGTAACGCTAGCCTTGTGCCTGCCCTCGATACGCATCGCTAAGAGGAAGATTGTGTCTCCCGGCCGCTGCGTCTGTAACCAAGTGCTCGCTTCCAGCAGGGCATCGGGCACCCCTTCGCCGTCGGATTTTCCCTGAATTGAGCTGTCAAGCTTTTCAGCCGCCGCCTGGATCGTGTCGCGGGGTGCGCCGAGGAGGACCGTAACACGCGGACCACGGGCCGTGAGCAAAGCAAACGAATCCTCGGCGCGCGCTTTTGAGAGAATGTCCGTGATCACCGCCGTTTCGATCTTTCGTGCTACTGAGTTCGTCTCCTTCCCATTGTCCACGACGAAGACAATTCGGCGGGGGCCGCGGTCGATAGTGACGGAACGTACTGAAATTGGATGGTTTTCGTCGCGAGCAAGAAAGGCCTTCGCCGGCAAGTCTAGCACCACCTTCGACGCGTGAGGCGCGGCATACCCGAGCTGCCCCATGTCCAGAAGGCCGGGCTTGGCGGGTCTTCCTCCGCGGGAAGCTTGCTTCCATGCAAGTGCCCGATCGACGAACTCCTTCGGAAACGAGGATGAATCAAACGCCAGCACCCTAACAGGGACCGTGCAGGGCTGCTGCGCCAGGCAAGCAGTGCCTATTAGAGCCAGAAGAACAAGAGCATAGATGCACCCAATAGAACGCGCAGAGAAGTCGGGCCGGGTCCACGCTGCGTGCTTGTCGCTTGGCATAAGGACTCCTTTTGTGAGAGCGGCGAGCACCGGTGCCGCTCGCTCTGACCCCATGGCAGTGCATGTCTCGTCTATCAAAATAATCCTAGGCCGAACCTCCAAACCCGGAACTCAAGAGGCCCATCATGGTCCACGGAAAGACCAAGTTTAGTGCGGGTGCGGGTTCGTAATGTAGATGGTGAGCACCCCATCTTCAAAGGACGCAGTTACGTTCCCATACCAGTTGAAGGAGTTGAGACTCCCATTCAAATAGGACAAGTTGGAGTCCGCGCCAAAATAGTTAAAACCGGTTCGGGGATCCGTGCTGTAGACCGTTGAGAGGAAGTTAGTTCCCTGCATTGGCGTAAGGCTCTCGGCGAAACTCCCCCAGGCAGCGCTCTGGGTTCCGCTGGAAGTCATGATGGTGCCGTATCCGGATATGGGTGCGTATTTCCCCAGGATCCCGGAGTCTCTAAAGCCCTCGGCTTGCATCCACGCGCCTGCGTCAAATGTAAACGAGCCCGTTCCGGTAGAGGACCTGCCGCTCGAGTCGATCTGCGTCTGGCCGGCCGGGGTGAAGGACATTCCATTCGCTTGCGCGGTCGCGTCAAACTCGTCGTTTCCATTGACAATCAAACCTAGAGCACCTTCGTTGCAGTATCCTAAAACACCGTTAGTGAGACAGATATTCTCCCCTTGGTAGCCGACATACCCTTCGAAGAGGGAACCTCCGTAGTACTGATCGGCGCAGACCATGCCCCCACAGGTGTGCGCCGGCCTCTTAGCGCAGGGATTGGTGCTCATCAAAACGTAGCCGGGCGGTGCCACACAGGGCGCCTGGCTCTTCAGCCCCGGCGGGTCGACAAAGCTCGTCGGGTTATTCATCACATACGCATAGCGGTTAAGGGACTGAGGGTTGGTGATGTCGCCGGCCAGCGGGTCGGGGGAGAGCCAGCGGCCGAGGGTGAAGTTGTACTGTCGGAACGCGGTGATATCCGTATTGCTGCCGAGGTCGCGGGCCGGCAGGCTGGCGAAGTTGTATCCATAGCCGCTGAGCGGCTCCGCCCACACTGTCCCGAAGGGATAAAACGTCATGTCCTCCACCACCGACCCGTCGTGCTTGGTCTGCATGGAGCTCGATCCCAGACTGTTGTAGTGGTTGAAGTAGGTCTCGCCGCCGCCGTAGGTCACCCCGTGCCCGGCCCCGAAATTCACCAGACTATAATTCCCGGCCTGCCCCAGCCACGTTCCGCTCGGGTCGAACAGCATTTCGGCCGCCCCGCCCGGGTACGCCCACTCCACCCGCTCCCCCAGGGCGTTGTAGGTGAAAGTGCGGGTCGACCCGCCATCGACCGTCACCGCCCGTCCTTCCGCGTCCCAAGTGTAGTTGTGGCTCCCGTCGTTGGTCATGTTCCCCGCCGCGTCGTAGCTGGCTGAGGCGCTGCCAATGTTGGTGATCCGATTGGTGGAACTGCTGAACGTCACCTGCGGACAATAGCCGGAGCTGCCTAAGGAGCAGCTCATGTTGCCGAATTGGCCGCTGGAGCCGTCGGAGGTGTAATTGTAACTCTGGCTGTAGGTCGAGTTGCCCGTCGCCGCAGCCGCCGTCAGCCGATTGACGCCATCGAAGGTATACGTCGCCGTGTGGCTGAGGCTCGTGCTCACGCTGTCCTGATACCAGTAGCCCATCACATTCCCATTGTTGCCCGCTCCGCTCGTGGGCACCGCGCTCGGGCTGGGGCAGCTCGTGCGAGCCGTCCAGCTCGTGAAATAATTGTACACCAGACAGGAGTCGGCGGAATTGTCGGCGCTCGTGCCCAGCTCGATCATCCAAGGCTGGAGGCCGCAGCGCGGGCCCCCGCGCCCTTGGGGTCCGCGCCTCTTCTCTGCCAATGATCGCCCGCCGCGTCGTAGGTCGTTGATTCCATATCATAGGCTACCGAGCTAGCCTCTGCCAGGAAAGAGCCGCAGACCGCAAAGACGGCGGTCTGCGCTACGCCTGTGCGGCCCGCGCTACTTGCTGTTGATGATCAGCGCCCCGTTGCCAAAGGCATCGTAATATTCGTCTAGCGTACCCCCGTAGCCTATCGCCGATCCCGTCCGCTCCACTCGCTGTCCAAGCGCGTTATAGATGTGCGTCGCTATCGCCGATCCGCCCGAGGGAGACGAAACCGAGGTCACGCGGCCCCCGCGTCCCAGGTATAGCCTCGCGTCGCGTAGCCGGTCCAATCCTGCGTCGTGTTCCCCGCCGCGTCGTAGGTAATCCCAGTGCTTGAGCCCGAGATTTGGCTGATTCGGTTCGTCGCTGTATTGTAGCGCAAGGCCCGCGCCTTGGCCCCTTCGCGCTGCTCAGGGCAAGCTTTGTCGCCCCTCCATGTATTGACGCTGAATGCACCCGACGACAGAAACACATCTGGAAATCCCGCAGGGCTACATGGCTAGCCCTGCGCTACGGACTCCCGGCCGCGCAGGCCGGCGGTCACTTTGTCTTCTGGCCCTCTGCCGACGTAGCGGCGGTCGGCGGCGGGCAGACGGGCAACGGGCTTGGGTAGCTGAACGCCCTGAACCTCTGCGCTGCCGGCGTAAGCTGAATCTTTACGTGCGGACCCGTTCTTGGGAGGCGGAGGACGTAGGCGAAGGCCGCCATATCGTACAGGGCCTTCGCCGCGTTCTGCCATTCCCATAGCATGTCGTCGCGCGCGTTAGGGCCCAAATAACCGATCTCCTGCCACCCGCCGCCGGTCTGCTCGCATAGAGTACCCATGGGGCTCTCCCACGCTCCGCTCAAGCCGTCATCTCCCCCGAGCGTGTCATAGGCGCCGCCCAGACTGAACAGCCGAATCCCCCGGCTGACCAAGGCGGTCCGAAGCTGTGAAGCCTTTGACTTGTCCCAACGCCAGCGGCGGATCCCACCGAACTGGAAGATCGAGTCACCAGTTTGCGGTGACCCGAACCAGGTGATGGCCTCCAAAAGTCCGTCGAACAAATCGGGCCCCTCTAGCCCATCTTGGTCGGGGCGCGACAGGGCTTCGATCCCAGCTCGGAGCGCATCACGGCTTGACCCGAATCGAACTTCCACGCGCGGCCCTCCGACTCTCAGCAGGGCAAACGAATCCTGCGGCCGAGCCGCGGATAGAACAGCAGTGATCTCCGGTGGAGGGCCCGGTACTCGCCCGGCCACACCGCGCCAAGGGTCACCAATTGATGTTTCCACCATGACAATGCGACGGGGTCCTTCGTCGGCCTCGACGGAAACTATGGGCACTCGATGGAATAACCCATCGTGAGCGACAAAGTCACCCGGAGCCAAACGTCGATCTGGGACCACCAACGGCCCCGGCAGGTACTTGCCGCCCCGCGGTATTGGCTCAAGCGGGTATGGCATTTGAAGCTTTACTACGTTTCCGACGACAGTGCATGGCGCCTGCTGCGCATGAGCGGCGTTGATCACCGAAATTATAAATAGCAGGCTTACGCAGAGCCGCATTTTCTTGTTTCCATACCTTCCTGGCCAGGACGCCCCAACCCACGCGGCCCGCGCCCACGCCGGTGCCGGGCCTACGGCCCGGAGGGCGAAGGCAATTTCGACCACGGCCACTGGAATATTGGAAAGGAGATGTCGAACACGGGGATATAAATCGTGTCGATCAATACTGGGACCGGGCCAAACGCAGTCACGCCTGGGCCGCGGCTGCTTGCATCGGGCGTGCTCGGCCCGAACAGGTAGTTGCCAGAAAGGAGGGCCTGGATCTGCTGCGCCTTGGCGAACTGCATCTTCAGACCCGTCGTATCGGTTGCGGGTCCCAAGAATTCGAGCACATTGCTGGTGCCCGTGGCCTCGCTCCACAACGTGTCGCTGAAGCCGAGGGTGCCGGCGCTGGTTGATGTCCTTCCGCTGGCGTCGGTCACAGCGGAGCCCGGAGGGGCGGTCCAGTACACGCCGCTGGCGGAGTTAATGGCGTCGAATTCGTCGCTCCCGTTGGCTGAGAATGGAATGTTCGCGCTCTGGTTACAGTAGCCCAGTTTCCCATTACTCAGACAGATGGGGACTTGCGTGCCGGCCAACGAGCCAAAATTGGCGAACAATGCGCCGCCGTAATACTGGTCAGCGCAGACCATCCCATAGCAAGGAGGCGTGTGCTTGGTCCCTTGACAGTTGTTGTTGCCGGGTGTGGGCTTGCAGGAGTCCAGCCCAAGGGGATCCACCAAGCTCGTCGGGTTATTCAGCACGTAGGCATAGCGGTTGAACGACTGCGGATTGGTAATATGGCCGCCCAGCGGGTCGGGGGAGAGCCAGCGGCCCAAAATGAACGAGTAGTGGCGGAAGGTGGTGATATCCGCATTGGTGGCGACGTCGCGGTACGGCAGGCTGGCAAAATTGTAACCATAGCCGTTGAGCGGTTGCGCCCACACGGCGCCGAAGGGGTAAAAGGCCATGTCTTCCACCACTGACCCGTCGTGCTTCGTCTGCATGGTGGTTGAACCCAGGTTGTTGGCGTGGACAAAGTAGGTCTCGCCGCCACCGTACACCACCCAGTTGCGGCCGTTGAAACGGACGAGGCTGTAGGCGCCGGCCGTCCCCAGCCACGTGCCGCTGGGGTCGAACAGGTGCTCGTCGGCGCCTCCGGGATGCGCCCACTCGGCCCGCTCGCCCAGCGCGTTGTAGGTGAAGCTCCAGGTCGAGCCGCTATCCACCGTCGCCGCCCGTCCTTCCGCGTCCCAAGTGTAGGTGTGGCTCCCGTCGTTGGTCATGTTCCCCGCCGCGTCGTAGCTGGCTGAGGCGCTGCCAATGTTGGTGATCCGATTGGTGGAACTGCTGAACGTCACCTGCGGACAATAGCCGGAGCTGCCTAAGGAGCAGCTCATGTTGCCGAATTGGCCGCTGGAGCCGTCGGAGGTGTAATTGTAACTCTGGCTGTAGGTCGAGTTGCCCGTCGCCGCAGCCGCCGTCAGCCGATTGACGCCATCGAAGGTATACGTCGCCGTGTGGCTGAGGCTCGTGCTCACGCTGTCCTGATACCAGTAGCCCATCACATTCCCATTGTTGCCCGCTCCGCTCGTGGGCACCGCGCTCGGGCTGGGGCAGCTCGTGCGAGCCGTCCAGCTCGTGAAATAATTGTACACCAGACAGGAGTCGGCGGAATTGTCGGCGCTCGTGCCCAGCTCGATCATCCAAGGCTGGAGGCCGCAGCGCGGGCCCCCGCGCCCTTGGGGTCCGCGCCTCTTCTCTGCCAATGATCGCCCGCCGCGTCGTAGGTCGTTGATTCCATATCATAGGCTACCGAGCTAGCCTCTGCCAGGAAAGAGCCGCAGACCGCAAAGACGGCGGTCTGCGCTACGCCTGTGCGGCCCGCGCTACTTGCTGAAATTGGGACGAGCTGAGAAATGGCGCGCCCCACGGCAGTGCCATGAGTCCCCACAACCCGCCGCTGCCTTCGCTAATCTCGGGTTGGGCGGGCCAGAGATAGTTCTCGCAGTCTGCCATGAGCAGACAGAGCGATATTCTCCGATCTCTGGAGTCCGGTGGTCCGATCCGGATCGGACCAGAAACCGGACCTCGGCCGCCGTCGCGGTCTCGGAATGACCCGCCGCGGCGGGAAGAGCTCAGAAGGACATGCACAGGGCTCAGAATGGCATCCTCAGAGCTGACAGCATCGCGCGATACGGCCTGCATTAGGGCCTTGCGGCGCGCGTTGGCTTGCCGCTTCCATTCGCGAGCGCCGGGAAAGTCGCCGATGTCCGGCCGCTCACGATGCTCTCGCTCGGTCACGCGGCCCAGCGTCGCCGACCAGGGCTCGGAAACCATCGGCACCTTGACCGTCTCCGATTTGCCCATGACCCGGCGAATCGGGCTGAGGCCGTGGGACTCGGCTGGATTCGCGGCGCTCGGTGATGCCTCTTGACCGACCGCTAATGCGAAAGTGTCAAACGCCGTCAAGATAAATGCGAGCGCCCAGAAAAGGATTCGGGTGCGATCCGATTTCATCTGGCCACCTCCCGGCGGCGCGCGGCTGCGTCGTCTTGACCAATTTAGAGTGTGCTATTGCGGCGTAATGTATCCCAGGCACTACCCTAAGTCAATAGCGTTGTGCGCGCTGAGCGACCCTAAACCGTCGCGAGGCGGTGACCGCGGGCTTGCTCTGTGCGCCACGAAGGGGCGGCGCGTCGACGACTGGCCAACAGTAGAGCAACCCAGCCTTCCAAGACTGAGACCGGTCGCCGGGAACGTCGACGACTGGCCAACCGCGAGCGGCCCAGCCTTCCAACACGGAGACGGGTCGCCAGGAACGTCAGCGGGAGCGGGCGTGTTTCCGGCGTATGTTTTATCTGTGTGTAATAACATCTCTATAATATCCACTCAGCGTTCAGCCGGCAGATGTAACTATTGCAACTTTTGGAACTTTTGAAACTAATTCTTTTATCTGTTGGAAATAAATAAGTTGCGCAGAAATAAAATTTGCAGAAATTTGCGATTTTGGGAAAAGTGTGGCATTTTGCCCCACTCGTTGCGTCTTTCGTAGGCGCAGAATTCTAAGAGGTGCTCCTTCACGCAGAGGGGAAGAAGTGAAGGAGGATTCGGAGCGAATCGCCATCGCCAGCGCCAGGCTGGAGACAATCACCCGCCAGAAGGGCGAGCTGCGTCGGCGCGCCGTGGTCATGGAAGATTTCAGACTCGACTCTGATTTGCTTTGAGGCGCGCGTTGAATTAACCTATGCTGTGCTGTTGACCTGGAGCGCGCTTTTGGGGGGCGAGAGCGTGGCGCAGGTGAAGTCCGGCGTTCAATCTTCCCGCCTCACTGCATATCGATTCATTGCCACGGGACATCTGACGAAAGCGGATGCCCTCGGGAGGTGGCTCCCGAGTTGTGTCGATCCCGCCCGGTTCGCGCGCGGCCCGGCATGGCTCCGAGGCGAAAGCAGGGCAGTGAGAGATAGCTTCGGGTCAAGCAGAAGCGTGTCCGCCTGCGTGATCGGGCACACTTTCGGAGCTTCCGCTCGTCGAGTCCCGCGAGTTCCTCCGGGGCTGGCCGCTTCTTGACGGAGGGCTCTTGGGGACTCTGTGGGCATTGACTGCGAGACCTGGCATGTACCATCGCTACCACCTTCAAACCAACCCCGCGCCCGAAATCGCCCCTTTCCCCAATCGCACACAGGTGAAAGTCAGCAAGCATGGCCTTGCCATGCACCTGCTCAAAGAACTGGTCCACTATCGGCGAAACCCGCAGGTTGTATTGAGCCGGCCCTGCGTGTACGGCGTCTTCTCCGGGCCGGTCGGGGGATTCGCGCCTCGCAGCAACTCCTGTGTGGCGTGTCTGCGCTGCACCATTGAGCATCCTGAGATGGTCCAGGTAAATCTTAATCCCCAACACCAGAAGCTCGGTGATTCCTACTTCACGCCCGAACACATTGACACGACCTGCTACGAAGCACGCACCGGGAGGATTCCAGTCAAAGGCGCCGGCTACCGGGGTCCGTTCGGGGGCGAAGGCTGGGACGGCATGTGGACCGACATGTCGGAGATCGTGCGCCCGACACGCGATGGGATTCACGGACGAGAGTTCATTTCGACCGCAGTAGATGTCGGCCCCAAGCCGCCCTTCCTCACTTTTGATGAACAAGGGATTGCGACCGGGGATAGCGTGCGGACTTTTCCCATTCCAATTCCGGTTTTGTTCGATGTGCCGCCTGCCTCTGTTATGTCTCTCAAGTTCCTTGAGATTCTCACTGCGGCCGCCCAAGAGGCAGAGACGTTGCTCGTGTTGCCGGTTAAGGTGCTCAACAAATTCAGGCTCCATGGGCAACAGATCGTTCCGCTCGCCCGCCACGACGATGTCACTGCACTTCGAGAGCATAGCTTCACGCCACGAATGATCGAGCTTGACGGCTGGAACGAAGCACTCTTCAAGGAGATTCGGACGCGCTTCCCCGAGAGCACGATCTGCTTGCGTCACGACTTCGTCTCCGGCGAAGAGCTGTTGAAGCATTACCACTCGGGGGTCCGGGTGTTCCACCTGGTAGCCAATTATCATGGCCGGGGACGGAACGGGCGGTTAATGCTCGACCTCATCCGGGAGGCGCACAAAACCTTTGTCGAGGCGTCGTGCCGGGATGAGGTGACGCTCCTGGGGAGCGGCGGGATCATCGCCGCCGAGCATCTTCCCAAAGCCATTATCTGCGGTCTGGATGCCGTCGCCCTTGACACACCCCTTTTGGCGGCCCTACAGGCGCAGTTTGTGGGCGAGTGCGCCGACCGCGAGAGAAGCCAATTCAAGCTACCCAAAAGGCTCGCCGTCAACTGGGGCGTCCAGCGCGTCAAGAACTTGCTAGCTTCGTGGCGTGACCAACTGCTCGAAGTGTTGGGGGCGATGGGCTTGCGGGAAGTCCGGCGGCTCCGAGGCGAGATGGGCCGCGCGATGTTCCAGAAGGAGCTGGAACGCGAAGCGTTTTCCGGGATCGAAGGCTATGGCCACTAGCATGAAGACCGCCGAGCAGCTCGTGGTCGAGAGACATACCGCCTCTTTGCACCGAGGCTTTCACGTCTGGCCTGAGTTGAAGCACGGCAAGCCGCCTGCCCTGGGAGACTACCGCTGGACAGCGGACCTGATCCTCTCGACCTGGCTTCAGGCTGAAACGGGAATGCTCCCCAACAATGGCTTGGAACACCGCGTGGGCAATTCCGGCGGCGGCTTCGATGTGCTGGATTTCAGATTCCTGCCTGAGGATCGGCGGCTTTCGAACGACGTGCCGGTTGATCTTTCTCTTCCCCTGAATCGCAGAGCCTACGATCGTAGGCTCGAAATTCCCATCCCCTTCTATGGGGCGGGGATGTCCTTCGGCTCAATCAGCGAGCAGGTGATGTGCGCCAGGGCCAAGGCCGCACGGGCCTGGAGGACCTTCACCAGTACGGGTGAGGGAGGATACCCCGAATCGCTGCGTGCCTATAAAGACCATGTGATCACGCAGGTTGCCACCGGCATGTTCGGGGTGAAAGAAGAGACGATCCAGAACGCGCCGATTATCGAGTTCAAGTATGCCCAAGGGGCCAAGCCCGGCCTGGGCGGGCACCTGCTGGGTGATAAGGTGACCGCCTCCGTTGCCGCGATGCGCGAGTCGGTCCCCTGGGTCAGCCTCTTTTCCCCCTTTCCGTTTCACAGCGTCTATTCAGTTGAGGATCACAAGAAGCACGTGGACTGGATCAAGACCATCAACCCGGAAGCGCTTGTTTCGGTGAAAGTCTCCACGCCGACGGACATCGACATGGTCGCCGTGGGGAGCTATTACGCGGGTGCGCACATTGTGCACATTGACGGCAGCTATGGCGGCACTGGCGCGGCGCCGGAAATCGCCAAGAAGACCATTGCCATGCCGATTGAGTTTGCGATCCCCAAGGTCCATCGGTACCTGTCGCAGGAGGGTATTCGACAAGAGGTCGTGGTGATGGCCAGCGGCGGGATACGCACTGCTTATGATGTCGCCAAGGCTATTGCTCTGGGTGCGGATGGAGCCATCCTGGGCACGACCGAATTGGTGGCCCTGGGCTGCACCCGTTGTAGCAACTGCGAGCGCGGGCGGGGTTGTCCCTTTGGGCTGACGACCACCGATCCGGAGCTGTCGCAATTGGTCGAAATAGACTGGGGCGCCGAGCGGCTCAGCAACCTGTATCGGTCCTTCCAACTGCAACTCGCCGACTTGCTGCGCCGGCTGGGGCTCACGAGCATTCGCGACCTCGTGGGCAGAACTGATTTGCTGATCTATTGTGGTCGTGCGGGAGCGCGGTGATGATCTCACCAGAAACTATCCTTAAGATCCTCGGATCCAGAAGGTCTCTCGTCCCGAAAGATGCTCCCGGTCCGATACCTCGCAAGGCCGAGGCCGAGGGCGGCTGCGGCGTTATCGGGATCGCTTCGAGCGAAAGGATTCCGGGACGCCATCTGTTCCAGGCGTTGGAGCAAATGCGCAACCGGGGCAACGGCAAAGGAGGCGGCATCGCGGCGGTGGGACTGGTCCCGGAGGACTTGGGCGCCTCTCGGGAGATTCTGGAAAACGACTACCTGCTCGCCATCGCTTATCTCGACGCGAGCGCCAGGCTGGAAGTCGAACGAAGCTACATCGAGCCGACCTTCGACATTCACAAGGCGTGCTCTCTCTCCACCACAAGCGAATCGCGCATCCTTGAGAGGCTCGACGTCAAACCTCCGGAAGTCTTCCTATACTTTGGGCGGGTGAAGCCCGAAGTGATCGAAGGCTTCAAAAGGAGGAATGGCCTGGAGGCGGCGGTGATGCCGCCCACCTCCACGGAAGGCATTGAGGACGAGATCGTCTATCAGAACAGCTATCGCTTGAACCGTGCGTTTTACGCCTCCACCGGCGAGAAGCGCGCCTTCGTCCTATCGCACGGCAAGAACATGCTGGTGCTCAAGATGGTCGGTTACGGTGACGACGTGATCCGCTATTACCAACTGGAGAATATGCGCGCCCACGTCTGGATTGGCCATCATCGCTACCCCACCAAAGGCAAGGTGTGGCATCCGGGCGGAGCTCATCCCTTCGTCGGCCTCCACGAAGCTTTGGTGCACAACGGCGACTTCGCCAACTATGCCTCGATTTGCGAGTACCTCGCGCAGCGGAACATCTACCCTCTCTTCCTGACGGATACGGAAGTTTCGGTTCTCGTCTTCGATCTTTTCCACCGGACGTACGGCTATCCGCTGGAGTACGTTATCGAGTCTCTCGCGCCCACGACGGAGCGGGACTTCGCTCTGCTCCCCGAAGAAAAGCAGTCAATCTACCAGCGACTGCAAACCGTGCATATTCACGGCTCGCCGGACGGGCCCTGGTTCTTTCTCATCGCCCAATCCGGCCAAGCCCAAGGCGAGTACCGCTTGATCGGGATCACTGACACCAGCATGCTGCGTCCGCAGGTCTTTGCCTTGCAGGAAGGCCCGGTCTCGATTGGTTTCGCAGCCTCGGAGAAGCAGGCCATCGACGCGGCTCTGGAGAGCCTGGCGCGGGAAGATCCGCGATTCTGGTCGCACGCCGATCGCTACTGGAACGCCCGTGGAGGCAGCCACACGGACGGCGGGGCGTTCATCTTCACCGTGAAGGCCGACGGGAATGGTCCTGGCGAGCTGGTATGCACGGACAAGTTCGGTCGGCCCATCAAGGCGAGTGCGCAGCAGAAACCATACAACGCGCACGCAATCCCTTTGCGGACCGACCTGGCGCTGCCCGACGTCCCCGCTGATGAGCTGTTCGCTTGGGCCAAGCAGCACTTCTCGGGTTGGGACTATGCAGACCTGCTCTCCTTTCTCAAGGCGCTGGGGCACGCTGTTGGCAAAGACGACGACCGTCGGCGTGCCCTGGAGGTTCTCACGCTGCTGATGGACCGCCGCTATCCCACGGGGTCAATGCGGCGGAGCAGCATGCTCTCACTTTACGATCAGAGCTGGGGAGCGCTTGTCGAGTCCATCCGCCGATCCCCTTCCGACGCTTACGTTTTCGTGGACGAGTGCAATGCTCTGCCCGGCCCATCCGGTCAGGCGCAGACGGTCGTGATGGACGCTCGCGGCTTCACGGCAGAGGGTGAGCGCTCGCTGGCGCGCAAAATCGTTCGGCTTTACCAGCACGGCTTTCGCAAGTTCATTTTAGTTCACGTCAAGGGGCATCGGTTTATCGCCAATGGCCTGGGCGCAGACACCCGAGGCGTCCATATCGACGTCTACGGTTCCTCCGGCGACTATTTAGCCTCGGGCATCGATGGAGCGGAGGTGGTGGTTCACGGCGACGGCCAGGATCAACTGGCCCAAATCATGAAAGAGGGAAAACTCGTCGTGTACGGCAGTGTCGGCCAGACGTTTCTCTATGCGGGCAAAGGCGGGCACGCATTCGTCCTGGGAAACGCAGCCGGGCGGCCCCTGATCAACGCCGTCGGCAAGCTCCGCGTAGTCATCAATGGCACCTGCCTTGATTATCTGGCTGAGTCGTTTATGGCTGGAGATCCGCTGAATGGCGGTGGCTTTGCTATCCTCAACGGGATCATCTTGAATGACCAGGGCCAGATCGTCGAGCTGGATACGCCCTACCCCGGTGGCAACTTGTTCTCGCTTGCTTCCGGTGGAGCAATTTACATCCGCGATCCGCGTGGAAGGGTCTCCGAGGAACAACTCAATGGCGGCGAGTTTAGCCCGCTTGAAGAGCGTGACTGGGCCGTGATCCGCCCTTTCCTCGAAGAGAATGAGCGGCTGTTCGGAATTCCCGTGGCGCGGCTGCTCGAGGTAGACGGAAAGCCTTCACCTCCTGGGCGGGTGTATCGCAAGATTCAACCTCGGGCGATTGGCGCGCTCCAGGCGGAAGAAGCCTGGGTCAAAATGGACGCCTGAACCCAGGCTTTGCTTTCTGCCTTTTCACTCGTGAGTCATCCATTTGTCCGCGCAGCGTGGAAACGGGAAGCTGACCCACGATCTACGTGCCGGTAGTGACTCATTTTGATGCAGCGCCGCCCTTCAGGGCGGCACTCAGGGTCGTGTGAATCCGGCAGAAATTGTAGTGCATGTAATGAAGCGCAATGTAGTAGGCATGATTCTCGACTTTTTTTGAAATGGCACTTGTCAGTCTCGTGAACCGTCGAATCTGCATCCTCATAGTCAAATTCTGCCGTTCGGAATAGCTGGCAGAAATATGCTTGGGGTCTGGATTGCCCATGACACGCTTTGACTCACACCTTGTGCAGACGGCGGGGCTGTAGCGGGTTTCTTCCTGGCTGGACTCGTAAGTCTTGATGAGCATCGCATAATCAATTGCACAACCGAAAGCGCCTTCGACCGCCTCAAGATAAACCTTCAATCCATCTGAGGTAAGCTGCACGCGGCTAGCTAGACGGCTAGCCAGATCATCAACAAATATCCGGCCACTTCGAGCATCACGATTGCCAGTCATGAACGAAGGCACTAGCTTCGTGTCGGCATCAATCGCAACCCAAGTCCAAATGTCACCAAATCCAAACTGACCTTCCTTCTCGGCGGGAACATTCTTTTCCTTGGCATCTACAAGCTGCCAAATCTCATCAACCTGAACGCGCTTACACTTCAGATTGCCGAGCGTGCGGTCTTGGTAATCCGCACAGGCAATTCCCGCCTCTTTGATGAGCTCTGAGATTGTGTGCTTCGCTACGCCAGTCATGCGCTCAATGGCACGGATGGAGTTTCCCTCTACTGGAGCCGCGATCACTTGAGCTTGGCGTTCTCGGTTCAATTTGTTCATGTCGAGCCTCCACGAGAAAATAGTACAATACATCTTGACTTGAGGTCAATAAGTATTTATATTCAAGTCTAAAAGTTTTTGTATTATGTAGGAGGACAAGGCTATGCTTTTTAGAAGTTGTGGACTTGGGGAGGAAGAATTGAGGGTAATTGGTGCGATTCACGAGATGTACAAAAGTTTACGTTATGTCTTATCAAATCCGACTCGCTGGCAGGGAGCGTTGAGGAGAAGCGCGTTGGCGCGTGCGATTCAAGGGTCAAACAGTATTGAGGGATATTGGGTCACCACCGAGGATGCTCTGGCTGCCATAGAGGGTGAAGAACCACTTGAAGCAGCGGACGAAACATGGCACGCAGTCATGGGATACCGAAGTGCTATGACGTATGTGCTACAACTTTGTAAGGATCAAAACTTCCGAATGAGCGAAGATTACCTCCGAAGTCTGCATTTCATGATGATGCAGTATGATCTCTCCAAGCATCCCGGGAATTGGAGGCCCGGCCCTATTTACGTTCGTGACGACTCCAAGGGGATAGATGTTTATGAAGGTCCGTCCTCAAGATTTGTTCCTGGTCTGATTTCAGAACTCGTCTATTATCTGAACGGAAAAGAAGATGCCGATCACGCTTTAGTAAAAGGTGCGATGGCCCATTTGAACTTGACGATGATCCATCCGTTTTCAGATGGAAATGGGAGAATGGCGAGATGCCTTCAAACGCTTGCCGTCGCATCTAAGACTGTGTCTGACCCCACATTTTCATCCATTGAAGAATACTTAGGTCGAAATACCCAGGACTACTACCAAGTTCTCGCGGTGGTTGGACAGGGTTCTTGGAACCCGACGAATAACACACGACCGTGGGTCAGATTCAATTTGACCGCACATTATCGACAGGCTGCTACAGTTCTGCGAAGAAATAGGTTATTAGCTAAGCTATGGAATGAACTGGAAAGGGAAATAAAGGTCCTGGGATTGCCAGATCGCGTCATGTTGGCACTCTCAGATGCTGCCATAGGGCTTCGCGTCAGAAGCGTTCATTATCGGCATCTAGCAGACCTTAGCAATGTTGTGGCCAGTCGAGACCTCAAGGAAATGACAAAAGCCGGACTGCTGATAGCTATGGGAGAAAAGCGAGGGAGGACCTACAAGGCATCCGACCGTATTAGGGAAATAGCACAAAACATACGGCAGCAAGAACCGGGAAGGATTCCAGACCCTTTTCAATCGGAGGAGCTTCTAACTGGGTGATTAGTTTCTTTGCTTCGTCGAATTGTTTCTTGCACGGCCCGGAATGCTGCTTGGTTGAAATCCTCTTTGGGTCGCGCTTGGCTGACTTACGCTTAGGTTTGAGTGCTGGTTTTTTCTTTGGCATGACCCATTGTCGCGCCGTGGCTGGCAGAGGCAATGGGTCAGAAACTCAAACTGCACCATTACCAACGTGCCAGAATCCTATGACATAGGCACGAAATCCTGTATCCTAACCGCTTATGCAAGAGCTCATCCCGCTGGAGGAGCCCAGGGCCCCGATGACCGCAGCTAAAGACCAGTCGATCTGGCGCCGGCTGCCGGGGATGAGAAGAATGCGAGCCGCCACGGATAGGGCCGTTGACGCTCCGATCAGAGATCGACGCTACAACCAGCACAGATGCAAAGCTTCTCGGATGACGATTTAGCACTCCAGCGCTTCTATCGGTGGGAGCGCGAGCGGGCGGAGCGCATCTTCCTGACCCAGCCCTACGGCGGCGGGAAGGTGCGTGAATGGACGTTTGCGCAAGCGGCAGGCGAAGTGCGCCGCATGGCCGCTTACCTGGAAGCGCAGAATTGGGAGCCGGGATCTCGCGTTGCTATCCTTTCTCGGAACTGCGCCTGGTGGCTGATGGCCGACTTGGCGATTTGGATGGCTGGGCATGTGAGCGTCCCGGTATTTCCCTCGCTGAATTCACGTACGGTCCGTCATACTCTCGAGCACAGCGAATCAAAAGCCTGCTTTCTCGGCGCCACAGACGAGCGAGAGATGGTCGCGCGCGGCATCCCGTCCGGGATACAACGCATAGGCCTTCCGACCGGACCGCCGGGCGATTATCCCTCCTGGGACGGCGTGGTGGCTGCGACGCCGCCGCTCACCGGCAGCCCGGTGAGGCCAGCCGACGATCTCGCCACCATCATTTACACCTCGGGAACGACCGGCCCGGCCAAGGGCGTGATGCACCGATTCGGGGCCTTCAGCTTCTTCGCCAAGTCCGCCTCGGAGTTGTTTGTCTTGACCGGGGACGAGCGCCTGCTTTCTTACTTGCCGCTCGCCCACATCTTCGAGCGATGCGCCTGCGAGGCATTGGGCTTGTACCTCGGTTTTCACATATACTTCACCGAGGGTCTTGAGACATTCCTCATCGATTTGCGCCGCGCGCGCCCCACTATTTTCCCTTCCGTGCCGCGATTGCTGTTCAAGTTCCAGCAGGGTGTTTTCGAAAAGGTTCCGCAGGCCCGCCTGGATTACTTGCTGCGTATTCCCATCATCAATCGCTGGATTAAGAAACGGATCATTCACCAACTCGGACTCCGCGACGCGCGTTATGTCGCGAGTGGGGCAGCGCCACTCCAGGTCGAGATTTTGCTGTGGTACAGAAATCTTGGGCTCGAGCTGTTCGAAGGCTTCGGCATTACGGAAACCGTGATTACCCATCTGCCGTCGCCGGGCCAGGCGCGCCCCGGCTACGTGGGGAGGGCCATCCAGGGAGTCGAGGTGAAGGTCGGAGAGGATGGCGAATTGATGATCAAGAGCCCCATGAATATGCTGGGCTATTACCAGGATCCGCAAGGCACGGCCGCGGCCTTTACCGCGGATGGCTTCTTCCGCACCGGAGACCTCGTCCACCTCGAGCCGGACGGTCAACTGAAAATCATCGGCCGCATCAAGGAGCAATTCAAAATCAGCAAAGGAAAGTACGTCGCGCCGACTCCGATCGAGAGCAGACTTGGAGCGCACCCGGAGATCGAAGCTTGCTGCGTGATGGGCGCAGGCCTGCCCAGTCCATTCGCAGTCGTGGTGCTCACCGCCGAAGCGCGGGAGCGTTGTGCGGGTGGGTGCGAGCCAGCCGCCCTCGAGCAGGCTCTGCGGGCCGAGATGGAGGAAGTGAACGCACACCTCGACCCGCACGAGCGGCTGAGCTTCATTGCCATCGCCGATGGGCCGTGGACCGTGGCCAATGAAATGATGACGCCTACTCTGAAGATCAAGCGAGGAGTCATCGAGCGCCGTTACCTCCCCTTGGTTGACGATTGGGAAAGGCAGAACAAACCGGTGGTGTGGGAAAACGAAAAGAAATTATGAATGATGAATTCTGAATGATGAACAAACCACTGGACATGCCGGAGATTTACCATTCTGTCTGTTCTCATGATCGTTTTTGCGGTTTATCGTTCATCCTTCCACATGTATCTTTCCGAGATGGAGACTTCTCGCTACCTTGATCGACCCGCGAAGCGTCGACGATGGCTTCGCCGCGTTCTGGTGATGGTCCTCCTGCTCGCGGCTTGTCTCGGGGGAATTCTCTATTGGCGCCCGCTGTGGGTAATCGATGCGAGCACGCGGGCTTGGCTCCGCGTGATGGGCGTCAGGAGCGAATACGTTCAACTCGGTGGCCACCGCATCCACTACCTCACCGGCGGCCGGGGGAGGCCGTTGGTGCTGGTCCATGGATTGGGAGGGAGGGCACAGAACTTTGCTTTCGCCATCCCTTCGTTGATGCGGGCCGGCTATCGCGTTTACGCCCTCGACTTGCTGGGCTTCGGCCGATCGGATCGCCCGGACGTCGATTATTCGATCGCCCTCCAAACGGAGGTGCTGCGTCAGTTCTTTGACAGTCAGCACCTGGCGCAAGCGGACCTCGGTGGATGGTCGATGGGCGGGTGGGTGGCGCTGAATTTTGCCGTCCTGCATCCTGATCGTGTGCGCCGGATCTTCGTGGACGACAGTGCGGGCCTTGAGTTCAAGCCTGCCTTCGACCCTGCGCTCTTCCATCCTGCGACGGCTCAGCAAGCGCAACGGCTGATGGCCTTGCTCACGCCGCGGGCTAATTTGATTCCCCGGTTCGTGGCGCGCGACATCACCCGCGAATTCCGCGCCACAGGTTGGGTGGTTGACCGCGCGATGAAATCAATGATGGCGGGCGCCGACCTCCTGAACGGCAAGCTGAACGCCATTCACATACCGGTATTGATTGTTTGGGGAGAACAGGACGCTCTCATTCCGCTCGCCTGCGGCGAAGAGATGCATCGCGAGATGCCGCAGTCGATTCTGGCGATCTTCGATGGCTGCGGCCATCTGGCGCCGATCGAGTGCAACTACAGGGTACTGCCCGAAACCCTCCGCTTCCTCGAAGCCGAGCCGCCCTTGCCGCCCTCGGTACGCGAGGTCCCGCGGTAGGAGAATCCATTGTGGCTGCTAAAAAGGAAGAAGCGTCGCCACCCTTCTCGCCGGTAGGCTAAATGGCGAGTCGGGCTCGTCAGGGAGTGGAGAGTCTTATGGCCGCCGAGAAGATTTTGTTGGATCTCACTTCTCAGGAGCTCTGCGTATCTGCTACGATAAGCTCCGCTCGCGCGAAGGTTACGGGCGGGAAGCGAGCGCCATCAAAGAAAGCCGCGCAGACTGTCGCGGTGATCTCTGACCGCAGAAACGAACCATGATAATCCCAAATGTTTTGCTCAAGCGACTTTACACGGTGGGCAGCCTCAAGGCCAACGACGGAGGCGCCGAGTTTGTGCTCAAGAACCGGTTGAGCGATGCCGAAGTGACGGCTCTCCAGGAGATCGCCATTGACGGCCAGCCGGTGGCGCTCGACCACGTACGGCTGGCTCTCTCCGACCAGCGCGTGGTGACGCCCGCCGAGATTGACGCTGCGCACCCGCTGCCGTTTCCGCTTCGTTCCATTCTGACCATCCAGACCCCCGCCCCCGAACTGCAAAAAGGGAGACATGAAGTTGAGATTTCTTTCGAAGCACGCCCTTTTGGAAAGCTTCACTTGAAATTTGAAGACGCGATTTCCGACGGCGGCCAGCATGGCGTGCGCATTCCGCGCGACGAAGCTGACGATTTTAGCCCGGAGATCATCGCGCGGCGGCGAGCCCTCATCGAGCAGGTGAGCGGCGTCAAGCTGCACCATCTCGCGCAAAATTCCTTCGACCCGCACCTTGCCAAAGGCAATTGCGAGAATTTTGTGGGAGTGGCGCAGGTGCCCATTGGCTTTGCCGGGCCGCTGCACGTGCGGGGCGAGCACGCCAAAGGCGATTTCCTGATTCCTCTGGCGACTTCCGAGGGAACTTTGGTGGCCTCATACAATCGCGGCATCAAGGTGCTGAACCTCTGCGGCGGGGTCGAGTGCACCGTGGTGGCCGACGCTATGCAGCGCGCCCCGGTGTTTGTGCTGCCGAGCGCGCGAGCGGGCCGCGAGTTCGTGCACTGGCTCGATGCCAATCTCGCATCGATTCGCAAGGTGGCCGAAGCCACCTCAGCGGTGGCCAAGCTGCTGTACATCGACCCGTACACCACCAATAAATTTGTCTATCTGCGATTCAATTTTTCCACCGGAGATGCGGCCGGACAAAACATGGTGGGCCGCGCCACCTATGCGGCGTGCAACTGGATCCTCGAGCACTTTGACGGGATTGAAAACTTCTTCTTGGAATCCAACTTCGCTACGGACAAGAAGGCGTCGCTGGTGAACACCCTGAAGACGCGAGGCAAGCGGGTGACGGCCGAAGCGACCATACCCCGCGAGGTCCTGGTCGAGCACCTCCGCGTCGAGCCGAAGACCCTTGCCTACCACAACGTCCTGATCACCGTGGGCGCGTTTCTTGCGGGAGCCAACAACAATGGGGCGCAGTCGGCCAATGGCATCACAGCGATGTTTATCGCCACTGGGCAGGACGTGGCCAACGTCGCGGAATCATCGGCGGGAATTCTCTATTCGGAGCTGACACCGGCGGGCGACCTCTATACTTCGCTCACCATTCCTTCGCTCATCGTTGCCACCCATGGAGGCGGCACCGGCCTCCCGACCCAGCGCGAGTGCCTGGAGGTCCTGGGCTGCTACGGCAAGGGCAAGGTCAATCGCCTCGCCGAGATCGTCGCGGGTGTGGCGCTGGCTGGGGAGATTTCGCTCGGCGCCGCCATCTCCTCGGCCGACTGGGTCTCCGCCCACGAAAAGCTGGGGCGCCACAGATGATTACGCAACCGGCGAGCGGCTGATTGCTCGGATGGGGTGTTGCCCACCCTGAAAGATCGCCCAGGAAAACCATCAAAAAGCTTGACTTCTCCACGGCAAACACTTATCGTCAGTTTTGCTGTTGGCAAATATGCGGGCATTTGCACCCAAGGCGATTTTGATTAGAGGCGAGGAGCGAGTGCTTCCGCTGCTGGTCCTTAGCGTGGCCATTATTGGCCCGGTAGTCGTAGCTGTAGGACACAGCGGATGACGTAGCCACAAAACGAGATCGGATTAAAGGGGGGCCGTCATCGAAAAGAAAAAAGATGACGGCTCTTTTGCTTTATGGGCGATGGGTCGTAGTGCCGGGCTTCAGCCCGGCATTCGCAGAGTAAGGAGCTTTGCTGTAAAGTAAGGCGACGAGGTTGGCCTTGCGGAAACAAGCGCGTATTACAAGCAAGGGGCAGATAACCGTTCCCCGGGACATTCGTCGGCTCTTGGGAGTCCAGGCAGGTGACAGATTGCTTTTCGACAGCGACAGCACCGGTGTGCACATCCGGTCGCTGAGGGCCGAGAGCCCGTTTGAAAAATATCGCGGCATCGGAAATCCAGGTATTCCGTCCGGCCGAAAAGCGGTCCGCCGCTGGGTTCGGGAGTTGCGTGGACGATGATCACCGCGATCGATACCAACGTCGTCGTCGCACTTTGGGATAAGGACTCTACGCTCAGTGCGGCGGCAATTCCCCCGACGCGGCGAGGTGATCCCCTGGGCCAGTCCGCTGTGACCGCGTGGCTGAGAGGAACTGAGATCGCATGACCAAAACCGGAGCGCAGATACTTTGGGAATGCCTGGAGCGCGAGGGCGTGAAGCACGTTTTCGGCTACCCGGGTGGCGCGATTCTGCCGGCCTACGACGCTCTGAAGCATAGCAAGATTCATCACGTGCTGGTGCGTCACGAGCAGGGCGCCACGCACATGGCGGACGGCTATGCGCGCGCCAGCGGGGAGGTCGGCGTAGCGGTAGCGACCTCCGGCCCTGGGGCCACCAACATGGTCACCGGCATCGCCACGGCGATGATGGATTCGTCTCCCGTCGTCTGTATTACCGGACAAGTGGGCAGCAAGGTCATCGGCTCCGACGCCTTTCAGGAAACCGACATTACAGGCATCACTCTCCCCATCACCAAGCACAATTACTTGGTAACGCGCGCCAATGAAGTGGCGCGCACGCTTCGCGAAGCAATCTACGTGGCACGCACCGGGCGCCCTGGCCCAGTATTGGTCGACATTACGAAAGACGCACAACAATCGTCGTGTGAGTTTGACTGGGAGGCCGCGAGGCCGCAGTTGCCGGGATATCGTCCCGACCTGTCGCCGGCGGCCAAGGAGTACGAGCAGGCACTGGAGCTGATCCACAATTCGAAGCGGCCGGTGATTCTGGCCGGCCACGGCATCCTTCTGTCAGGCGCCATGCAAGAGGTGCGTGAGCTGGCGGAGCGCGCCGGCATTCCCGTGGCGCTCACGCTGCTGGGGCTTGGGGCGTTTCCTGCGTCCCACCCGCTCAACCTCGGGATGATGGGCATGCACGGCGAGGCGTGGGTGAACCACACGATTCAAGAAGCCGACTTGCTGATTGCGCTCGGCATGCGCTTTGATGATCGGGTCACCGGCAAGCTCGCGACTTACGCCCCCAATGCCAGGAAGATCCACGTCGAGATCGATCCCACCGAAATCAACAAGATTGTGAAAGTGGACGTCGCCCTCATTGGTGACTTGCGTCTTGTCCTGCACGAACTATTGCCCCGCGTCGAAATGATTGACCGCAGCGAGTGGCGGGACCTCATTGACCGTCTAAAAGGCGATTCCGCGGTGCGCGACATCCAGAACCTACCCGACAGCGGACACCTCTACGCCGCCCATGTGATCAACGATATTTGGCGGCAAACCCGCGACGCGGACACGGTGGTGGTCACAGACGTGGGCCAGCACCAAATGTGGGAAGCGCAGTACTACAAGCACGAGAAGCCACGATCGCTCATCACCTCCGGGGGCTTGGGGACTATGGGATTCGCCTTGCCTGCTGGAATCGGAGCGAAGGTGGCGCGCCCGGAGGCAGAAGTGTGGGTAGTGGTCGGCGATGGCGGCTTCCAGATGACCATGTCCGAGCTGGCTACCATCGTGCAAGAAGAGCTGAAGGTCCACATCGCTATCATTAACAACGGCTACCTGGGCATGGTCCGCCAATGGCAGGAGTTTTTCTATGAGCGCAACTATCAGGCCACGCCGTTGCTGAATCCGGATTTTGTCAAGTTGGCAGAGGCCTACGGTATCCGCGCTATGGCCGTGAGGGAGCGTCGGCAGGTTGTACCCACGGTGCAGGCGGCCCGCGAACACCCGGGGCCGGTGCTCATTGACTTCAAAGTCGAGCAGGAAGATACGGTCTATCCGATGGTGGCGGCGGGAGCATCGCTGCACGAGATGATCCGCCGGCCCAATCCGCTGGTGGAAACGGCGGAAGACGACTGAAAGGAGAAACTAGAAATTAGAAACTGGAAGATGGAAACTGGAAAATAGAAAATGGAAATTCGGCGAAGATCCGCGTACCTGCACTCGGCGATAACAGACCTGTGAGTTTCCATTTTCCAGTTTCCAATTTCCAATTTCCAGTTTCCAACTCCTATGATGAATACATTTGTTGTGCACGTCGAAAACAAGCCGGGCGTCCTGACCCGCGTCGCGTCTCTGTTTCGCCGCCGGGCGTTTAATATTGACTCGCTGACGGTGGGACGAACGGAAAACCCGGACGTCTCGCGCATGACCATCACGGTCGATGCCGACCGTGATCAGGCGCGCCGCATCGAAGCCAGTCTCTACAAGTTAGTAAACGTTCTGCTCGTGGAGAATATCACCCGCGAACCGGCGATCATGCGCGACCTGGCCATGATCAAAGTAGCAGCGACGCACGAGGCGCGCTCCCACGTGCTGGAATTGGCCAGCGTGTTCCGAGCACGCGTGGTGGACGTCTCGCCGGAATCGCTGACCCTCGAAATCACCGGCGCCGAAGACAAGATCGATGGTCTTCTGGAAGTGCTTCGCCCTTATGGCGTGCAGGAAATGGTGCGAACGGGCATCGTGGCCATGCGACGCGGGAACAAGTCCGCTGCCATCGCCTCCAAGACCGATGCTTTGCCCCAGGTCACCTCCGAAGATGAAGATGACGTCTCGTACTCCGTGTGATCCCAGGCGATGGTAGCGTCGATCTCTGGTTGACGACTTCGGCGATCCCCGCTCTGCGGGGCAGGCTCCGACCGCCGCTACAATGATTTCTGTGGAGCTCGAATTAGGACGAGGACAATCAAAGTCGCCAGCAGCGGCATGGTGCCGGCGGCAACGAACGCCGGCAAGTACGAGAATCGATCTACCATCCATCCGACCGCGAGAGTCGACACCGCGCTGAGGCCCGCGGCGCCGAGTCCGCTCAAGCCTGTGACCGATGCCACCACATCCCTAGGGAAAAGGTCAGAAGGAAACGTAAGGCCCATCGTAGACCACGCTGCGTATCCCCACGTCGCCACGCAAATCAGAGCCAGCGCCCAGTAGGGCGAGCCCGCGAGAGCGGCGGGAATGCCCGCCAGGATCGGCACGCAGCTCGCCACACAAACCGCCTTGCGCGCCCGCACCGTGTGCACTCCTCGCCGGATGAGAAAACCGGAAGCCAGCCCTCCGGTAAAATTTCCCAGATCCGACGCCACGAAGGGCAACCACGTGAACGCGGCGATTTGCTTCAGGCTGAAGCCATGCGTATCGCTCAGATACTTGGGGAGCCAGAAAATGTAGAACCACCAGATAGGGTCGGTCAGCGAACGGCCAAGAACAATACCCCAGACATTGCGCTGGGTGAGAAGGTGCAGGTATCGCGCCACACCATGACGCGTCGACGCCGCGGCCGTCTCTCTGCCTGATTCGATCAATTGCCGCTCTTCTGCAGTCAATCGCGGATGGCTTTCCATCGGACGATAGAGCGATAGCCACAGCGCCAGCCACACGAAGCCCAGGCAGCCGGCCATCAGAAAGGCAGCTCGCCAGCCGAAGATGATGGCCAGCCACGGGATCATGACTGCGGCGAGCGCGCCGCCCACACTCGACCCGCTATCAAAGATGCCGACGGCCAGGCCGCGCTCCTTGGCGGGAAACCACTCCGCGACCGTTTTCGAGGCGCCGGGCCAGTTAAATCCCTCTCCGATGCCCAAGAGGAAACGAGACAACGCGAGGAAACGCACGGAGTGCGCGAGGCTGGGAAGCATGCTGGCCAGGGACCACCAGATCATCGCGATCGTCAGGCCAAGCCGCGTGCCAATCAAATCCAGCAAGACCCCGCCCACCAGCCACATGACAGCGTAAGCAATCTGGAACGACGAAACCACCAATCCGTACTCGGTGTTCGTCATGTGGAACTCTTTGGTGATAACCGGAGCCAGGTTGGAGAGCGTTTGGCGATCGACGTAATTGATCACCGTCGAGAAGAACAAGGTCCAGACAATCCACCAGCGCAGGCGCTTCGTAGGTTTCATAGCCAATGCGTGGGCGACAACGTCATGACGGAAGCTCGGCGGCCGAGGCCGGGTCCAGATAGATCGTGGTGCCGGAATGATTCCGCATGATAGTGGCGGGACAACGAGTGGAAATCTCTTCCGTCAGCGTCCGCCTCACAATGTGCGCCTTGCGCTCCCCCGGAACCGAAGCGATGAGGCGCGGAACCCGCAGCAACGCAGGGATGGTCAGAGTGATCGCTCTCCTGGGAACCTCCGCCACGCTTCCAAACCAGCCTTCATTCACCTGCTGCTGGCGACAGCGCTCGTCGAGCGAAACGATTTTGAGATCGTGCGTGTCGTTGAAGTCCGCCTCCGCCGGATCATTGAAAGCCAGGTGCCCGTTTTCGCCGATTCCGAGCAAGCACAACTGAGGCTGATGCTGGCGGAGCAACTCCGCGTACTTCCGGCAAGTTTCTTCCGCCTTTGACTCGTCGCCGTCGATACCATAAAACTGCTTCATTTTCACTTTGCCGGTGAGTCGCTCGCGCAGATACCGTCGAAATGAGGCCGGATGTTGATCCGAAATCCCAAGATATTCGTCCATATGAAAGCCGACAACCTTGTCCCACGGCACACCCGGCATTGCAGTTAGAGCGTTCAGCGTGGCCATTTGGGATGCGCCGGTCGCAAAGATCGCGCCGACGGTTTCGCTTGTCGCAGCGAGTTCACGCAATCGGCTCGCGGCCGCTTCTGCTGCCGCCTGGCCCATCGCTTCGCTGCTTTCGTATACCTCCACAGCAAGACTTCCGAAGCGAAGAGACCGCACAAGTCCGGCTCTGGTCATGACCGTTGTTCCTCATGGCTCTCGATGCAGGATACTCCACAGCGTTCCGCTGAAAATGTTCTGCTGCGCCGGCTCCGGCACGTCGCAGGCATTGAGCATATCGTGATAGAGCTTCAGTTCGCGGTCGAACTCCTCTAATTCGCCTCCAAACACATCCGAGCCGAACACCAGTTTCTCGAACGCGTTGTGAGAGGATTTGGGCGTGTGCGGGCTCACCACGCCCGACCACCAGAAAATCGACTTGAAAAAAGCGAGGTCGTTTTGCTTCTTGGTCAGCGACGAGCCGCTGAGGTCGAAGTAGAGGTTCGGATTCCATCGCGCGATCTCCGCCGCCCAGGCATAGTCCGGATTGCCTAGGTGAGCGCCGATAATGGTGAGCTTGGGAAATTTCCTGGCGATCAAATCGAGGGTGGCCGCGCGCATCCGGTAGGCGCTGACGTTGGTGGGGACATCGGGTTGAGTGCGATTCACGATGCCGGTATGAAAGAGCGCGATCATTTTGTACTTTTCAGCTCGCTCGTAGATGGGCCAATAAATTGGGTCGTCAAAATCATGAGCCACGTATTCCAGTTCGCCCACGCCGACAAAGCCGGCGGCGCGGGCGGCATCCATTTGTTCCAAAGCGTGCGCGCTGTCCATGTCGATGTTGGCGAGGCCAACGAACCGGTCCGGATGCGCGTGGATGAAAGGCACGGCAGTATCCATGTCCGCCGGAGGGACGAGAAGGAATGCCATTCCGTCCACAGACTGCATCTTCTCAAGCACCTTCTGCCGAAAGGCCGGGTCACTCGTATAGTGCATGTGGCCGTCAATTACCTTGGGGATTCGAGCGGCGGTCAGCGATTGCCGATTCTCTTCGGCAGCTTTGGATTGAGCTTGTCCAAGAAGCGGCGCTCGAGAAATGGCGCACGCCAACAAAAGGAATGACCATGGAATCCTTTTCATATTTCGTTCCTGACCTCGTCTCATTCGTCTCGGGGCATTTTACACGATTCCCTGACATCGGGTGATTGATCGATTGGAGAAAAGGCGGAGACCGGAAACTTGAGACCAGAAAAGGGACACGTATTTCCATTTTCGAGTTTCCCATTTCTGCTTTTCCTTGTAGCCATCCCATCGCCGAACCGCTCCATCTCATTTCGCGGAGAAGGATGACGGTATCGACGGGCATTGACTGACTATCCAAAACGGACTAACGTAGTGAACTTATAGGGCACGCCCGCTGGCCTCGTTTCCATGAAACGATCGCGAAGAGCAACTGTTGTCCAAGCCCGTTGGTCGTCGAGCGACGGCGGCATCGGTCCCGGGCGTCCTGAATTGTTGCGCGAGGTCAATGCGCGCCGAGTTCTGCGCCTGTTGCGCTTGCACGGTCCTTGCTCACGAGCCGACCTCGTCCGGTCCTCGGGGTTGAGCGCCCCCACCATCTCGAGCGGGGTCGCCTATCTCGAGAAGAAAGGGCTGGTGGAGCCCATTGGCCCCGGGCCGTCGAGTGGCGGCCGTCCTCCCGACCTCATCCGCTTCAATTCCAAACTGGGTTATGTCATCGGCGCGGATATCGGCACCTCGGTGATTCGAGTCGCCCTCGCGGACTTGAACGGCTCGATCATGCAGGAATGGGTGACGCCCACTCAATCGCGCAGCACCCCGGAAGGCGCGGCCAACCTGATTCGGGAGGGCATTGGCCGGCTCCAAGAGAATCAGAAAGTCCCTGGCAAAAAGCTTTTGAACCTGGCAGCGGGCGTGCCGGGCATCACGGACGCTCGCGCCGGCGTCGTACTCTCCGCTCCCATGCTTTCTCCGCGCTGGCAGGCTGCCCCTTTGCGGGAACTGCTGGAAGCGAAGACGGGAATTCCCAGTGTGGTCGAAAATGACGTCAATCTGGCGGCGCTGGGCGAGAGCTGGCGCGGCATGGCGCGCGGCGTGCCGGATTTCGTCTTCTTGACGATCGGCGCCGGCGTGGGCGCGGGAATTTTCGTCAACGGCCGCCTGTATCATGGCTCGGATTGGGCCGCGGGTGAGATTGGTTATCTCTATGTTCCGGGCACGGAGGAGACGCCTCTCGCCATACGCAGGCCGGGTTCGCTTGAAAGCATCATCGGCGCCACGGCCATCCGGCAAGCGTGGCTGAGACTGGCGAGCGGAAATCAAAAATCTGCGCCTTCCTCCCTTCCTGCGATCAGCGTGGAGGAGATTTTTGATCGCGCTGAAAAAGGCGAAAGTCACGCGGCTGAGATTCTTCAGCGCACGGCGCGCATTCTCGCCGATGCCATCACCAACGTCTGCGTAGTCTTGAATTCCTCGCTCATCGTGTTTGGCGGACGAGTCGGTTCGCACCCCGCTTTGTTTAACGCCACCGCTCGCATCATCCAACGCAATGAGTTTTGCCGCCCGCACCTGGCGCTGAGCGCCTTGGGTGGCGAGGCGGCGCTCATGGGCTCGATCTGCCTGGCGCTGAAAGTGGCTGATAGAAAAATATTGCCCTCCCCGATTCATCCCTCGCGGGGCCCCGCGCTCGAAGACGCCTCTGGTTTTCTCCAACCCTTTCTCGGTCTCGCTCGCTAGTGCCGTTCCAACTTATTAGACCTATGTTCAACACGTACGTTCTGTTTCGCCCCATAATCGGGACGGCCCCGAGAAGCTAGTGCCGTTCCAACTTTTCTCGGCTAAAACGGGTCATCCACGGGGCAAGCCTGGTCAGCGAGATACAGGTGGAGTAGATTGCCGAATTAAGTTGGAACGGCACTAGGTCGAAATAGTCGGAACGGCACTAGCAGCGCCTGCGGCTAATTCCCAATCCCTGTCTTCTCCTACCGCTCCAGGAAGTCCGCCACGGCTTTCCGGACTCTTGCATCCTGGCAAGAAGGGGCCAGATGTCCGCAGTCGGAGTCCAGTTGCAGCAGTTCCGCGTGTATCAGGCGCGCAAACTCGGTGGCCGGCCCTGGCGTGGCGACATGGTCGAACTTCGCGACCACCACCAGCACTTTGGCCTTTACGGCTGCCGCGGCCCGCTCCATCGAGCCGGCAAACGGCGCCGACACGTCGAGCGCCATCATCGCCTGCGACTGGCGAATCTTGTTATTCGCGTCCGACCCGCCGCCTGACTTTTTGGCTTGAGCAATCTGCTCCGGCACCTGTTCCCGCTTCGTGGTGTTGTTGAAGTGCTCCGGGGTGGTCAGGAGCAGTGCCCCAAATTCGTACTCCGCCCCGCGTGCCGGATTCTTTGTGTAGTCGCCGCCGTTCCAGGCAGGATCGGTTTCGATGGCGTCGATCTCGGTCTGCCAGTGCAGCAGGTCATACGGTGCGAGGCGAGGCGAGCCGACGATGGGCACGGCTTTCTCCATGAACTCGGGATACGCCACCATCCACTCGAAGGTCTGCATCCCGCCCATGGAGATGCCCATCACTGCTTTCACATGCTGAATGTGCAAGATCCTGGTCAGGAGTTCGTGCTGCGTATTCACCATGTCGCGGATGGTGATTCTCGGAAACCGCATGTGCGGTTGCGCGCTGCTGTTCGACGGCGAGGACGAAACTCCGTTGGCGAGCGCGTCCACCAGAATGACGTAATACCTGGAACTATCCGCGAGCTTCTGCGGGCCGACGCTTCCCATCAACTGCTCTGTGGTTCCGCCCGCCCAGGTGGGAATAAGAATTACGTTTGACTGGTCGCCGTTGAGCTGGCCCACGAGGCGATACCCAATGCGGCAATCGCGCAGCACCTCGCCACTTTCCAGCTTGAAATCACCCAGTTGCGCAAATCGTTGTTCCTGCGCGGAAACGGAGAATGGCAGCAACAGCAGCGCGGCGAAAAGCGTGGCTTGCGTTTTGCTTCTCATAGGCGCGGAATTCTAGCATGAGTTTAATCGAGCCGGCATCGTGCTAGCGTCCAGTCCCGTCCAATTCTTGCCAATGCCAAGGCAAAGCGGCAGCTCCGCTGTCGCACTCCAAGGCGCCTGCGGCGCTTTCATGGCTTGCGGGCGCAGCCCGCCCTGGACTGCGGTAGCGGCAGCTACCGCCTTCAAGTGCTCAACGGAACGATTGTAAGGAATTAAGCGGGACGGAACACCAGCGGCTGTGACGGCGTCTACTGAAAATTGTCCCACTTCGGTGGGGAAAGGAATGGATTTAGCGAAATCTGCGTCATCGGCAGGTTCGTTTGGCTCGCTCCGGCTGGGAGATGGCGTCCCGAACTGCCCGCCCCGGTCGGGTCGGGGATCGGCACGCCGCCACCTTCTGTGGCGGGATAAACCCGCCGCTACTTCTCGGGAGGGAAGAGCCCCCTCACCCCCGGTGCTCGGGGCACCCTCCCCCAGCGGGAGACGGCCACTGCGAGATATGTTTTCGGTTCCGGCCCCAAAGCGAGAGGGCCATTGTGGGACGTGTTTTCGACTCCTTGAGCAAGACCCACTGTTGCAGAAAATGCCGCACCGTCCACTGCCCGGGCATATAATCTCGGCACACATTGGCCGCCTTCGGTAACTCGATTTCGTATCGGGAGATAAACGAATTGCGCCTTCCGCCCAAGGTTCAAACGGCGGCGGACGAGGATAAATGCCATGAAAAAGGCCCTGCTTCTACTTGTTGCGAGTGCTGTTGGATTCGCGCTCATTGCTGCTCACCTCTCTCGCGCCGCGGATGAAGGTAAGGTTTATCCGTTGCGCTGGGTGTACGTCTCGACTGGTCTCGAGACCGATCAGGAACTGGATCGTGTGGAAGGCATCACGCAGGTCGCCTCCGAGCACGGCCTGAATGGCATGTTGCTCTCGGCCGGATTTGACGCGCTCGACCTGAAGGACGCCAATTATCTGCGCCGCTTGCAGCATTTGAAGCAGACATGCGACACGCGGGGCATAGAGATAGTTCCCATGGGTTTCAGCGTCGGCTATGGCGGCGGCATTCTTTCGCATGACAACAACCTCGCCGCTGCGCTCCCGGTGAAAGGGGCGCTTTTTATCGTCAGCGAGCGCGAAGCGCGGTTCCAGCCAGACCCGCCCGTGAAGATCGAAAACGGCGACTTCGAAAAACAATTGCAGGGCTTCACGCCGCGCAACGGCCACATCACGCTAGACGAAGCTCAGCATCACAGCGGCAGGGCCTCGTTACGGATCGACAATATCCCGTCCGGAGACGATGAGGCGGCGGTCTCGCAGCCGCTCAGCGTCCATCCTTACCGCAGTTACCGATTTCACTTCTGGGTGAAGACGGAAGGATTGGCGCCCGGCACGCTGCTGGAGGGCCACGCCGTCGCGGCGGATGGGCGCGATCTGGCCTACCTGGAGCGCCGCTTGCCGCCCACGGGCGACTGGAAGGAGTATTTCGGCTCGTTCAACAGTTGGTACGCCGACCGCGTTAACCTGAGCGTGGGCGCGGGCAGTGGCAAGACGGGCACGGTCTGGATGGATGATCTTGAGGTCGAGGAAGTGGGATTGATGAACGTGGTCCGCCGCGAGGGCACGCCGGTGGAGGTGCGCAACGAAAAAACCGGCGCGGTCTACAAAGAGGGCCGCGACTATGCGACGATTCTCGACCCCCATCTCGACTTTAAGTGGAATCACGAGGGCCCGGTAATTGGTTTGCTGCCCGGCAGCCGCATCCACCGCGGCGATCGCCTGCGCGTGGACTACTTCCACGGCACGACGATTTACTCTGACCAGGTTCCGGTGGATATCTCCGAGGAGAAGGTTTACCAGATCTGGCAGCGGCAGGTTCCGCTGGTGGAAAAATATCTAGCGCCCAAGAAATATTTCCTCAGCATGGATGAAGTGCGCGTGGGCGGCTTCTGCGACGCCTGCATCCGCCGGAAGATGGGGATGTCAGAAATGCTCGGCGATTGCCTGAGCCGCCAGTGCCGGATGATTCGCGCCGCTAATCCCACCGCCGAGATTTTCGTTTGGTCCGATATGTTCGATCCGAACCACAACGCGCGCGAGAAGTATTACCTCATTAACGGATCGTTCGCTGAGACGTGGAAGTTCATGCCCAAGGACTTGGTGATCGCCTGCTGGTATTTTGAGAAGCGCGACTTGAGCCTCGGCTTTTTCTCCAAGCTCGGCTACAAGACGCTCGCCGGCGCCTACTACGATGGCGACGATTTGGAAAACATCAAGGGCTGGCTAGCCTCTCTTGACCAGACGCCTGGCGCCACCGGCATCATGTACACAACCTGGGAAAACAAATATAAGTTGCTGCCGGCCTTTGGCGACCTGGTTTCCAAACGATGAAGCGGACGGCAGCGTAGTAGCTGGCCGAGGTTTTTTGTTCTGACTCCGTCACCGCGCTGTCCGAAACCGCCCGCACCGGGAGATTCTCTGCGCTACCTACTACACGATGTAAGGAGGGCGTATGCTTCAGTACTCACTTATGAGCGTTGAAGGACCGAAGCACAAAGTGGTCGTTTGGCCATCGGCGATCGCGCTGTTTCTCATCGTAGGCATCTGGCCGCTTCGAACGCGGTGCTTGAGCTTGTTGGCGGCCTCCGCTCCTGCGGGAACGCACGGCCCTTACACCACCAACTTTTGCCGCGCTGAGAATCCGATTTCGGAAGGCGGCAGATGGCTGAATGGGCAGACCGATGGCCTTGATTGGACCGACGTCCGGACGACTCCCGGCTTCGCATTTGGGACCGAAATAGGCGGGAATAGACCGGATCCACAAAGATATGACGATTCCACCGCCCTTCTGAAGGGACATTGGGGGCCGAACCAAACGGTTCAAGCCACGGTCCGCTCGGTGAACCCGAGCCAGGACGGCAAGGTCTGGGAGGAAGTGGAGTTGCGTCTGCGGAGTTCCATGTCTCCTCACAATTGCACGGGGTATGAAGTCATGTTTCGCTGCTCCAAAATTCCGAAGGCCTACTGCAATATCGCTCGGTGGGAGGGGCCGCTGGGAAAGTTCACCATGCTGAAACAGACGGAAGGTTGGGAGTACGGGGTCAAGGATGGCGATGTGGTGAAGGCCAGCATGATTGGAAAAACCCTTTCGGTATACATCAACGGCGTGCAGATAATTCAACTCAGCGACGACAGGTTTGCGAGCGGCAATCCAGGCATGGGGTATTACCTCGCAGGGGCCACTGGCGTGATAGGCGACTTTGGGTTTTCAAGTTTTACGGCGACCGACAGATAGGTACTTGCGCTGACGTGGCAGGCTGCCGCATCGGTTTGGGATGTCTGCGATCCCGCGAAGCGGGACTTGTTTGCGCATGGGGCGACCAAATAGGAACTGTTGGCCTTCGGCACGGGCAACAGCGCCTGTGCCACGCCACCGCTCATGACATCAGGTTATACCGGAGAGTGCACCAAACGCCGCGAAGGCCGTCCTTCCAGGTGATTTTCTTTCCTTCGGCATAAGTTCGTCCATAGTAGGAAATGGGAACCTCATAGACACGCCAGCGGCCTTTGGCCACCTTCGCCGTGATCTCCGCCTCAAACCCGAACCGGTCCTCTTTGAGTTCGATGTTCCCAAGAACCTCTCTCTTAAAGACCTTGTAGCACGTCCAAACGTCAGACAAGTTCAGGTTCGAGAGCATATTGGAGAGCAGGGTCAAGAATCGGTTCCCCACGGAGTGCCAGAAGTACAACACCCGGTGAGGTCCCCCCAGAAACCGGGAGCCGAAAACCACGTCGGCCACGCCACGCGCGACGGGCTCCAGGAGTCTGTGGTACTCTTCCGGGTCATATTCCAGATCCGCGTCTTGCACAATCACCACGTCACCCAGTGCCTTCTGGAATCCGGAGCGAAGGGCAGCCCCCTTGCCCTTGTTCTGGGGCTGGAAGATGACCCTAATGTTGTTGGTGCGCAGCCAGGATCCTGTCTGAGGCAGGGTCAGGCCCCCAGCTTGCTGCGCCGCGCTTCGAGCCACTTCTTCCAAAAACTCCCGCGTGCCATCCGTTGAGCCGTCGTCCACCGCGATGATTTCCTTATCCAACGCGACCGCTTGCACACGGCAGAGCAAGACTTCTATGGTTGCCCGCTCGTTGTAAACCGGAATGACGACGGAAACCTTGATCGGAGTTTCCATTTTGAATGCTCGACCGAAGGATAATGTAGACTTATCGGACTCTACATTCAATCCCCCAACACGCATTCCAGTGTCAGGGTGTTAGCACCGGTTTAAGAGGGAGCCAATTCCGCCGGTTTGAAAGGGGCCACTTGTGGTCGGTTTTGCCGCCCGGCTTGCGAGGAAAAGACTCAACACAGAGGGCACAGAGCAAAACGATTGAGATCACAGAGGAAGAAACTCAATACAAGCTCTGTGACCTCTGTAAACACTCTGTGATCTCTGTGTTGAGATTTTTCTTTTCAGCGGGTAGCTACGGTCGGCGATTCTCCGACCGAGGGCTTTTCCACGAAGGGACAAACCCACGGTCAACTGAAGAGCGAGTTGACGGTGGCTACCAGCTCTTCGCCGCTCTTCTCTTTGAAAAGCACGTTCTAATTGGCGTTGGAATTAAACGGCGGGTCGAGATAAATGAGGTCCACCGACTTGCTGGGAATGTTGTCCCTGAGCACCTTCAGGTTGTCACCGAAATAGAGTGTGTTTGTCCGGTCCATAAGCTCGGCCCTCAGTGCCTTCCAAGCATGTTTTCAAACGTCAAGCGTAAGAGCGACCTGGTACGAAACATTTTTGTTTTATCTCTCATTGCAGTAAGCTGCTGGGACAGCCGGATGCCCTCTTCAAGACATTCGCAGGCCGTACTACGAGACTCTTCTAATTGGGGGTCCTGGATTTCCCGCGACGAAAGCGCGAACAGGATTTGCAACTTAATTATTCTTTCGAGGGCTGTTCGGAAGGACACGATACAGGCCACGGTATCCCATGAGATTTCGGCCGCCTCATCTTCGGATAGGAAGCCGGTACTTGAGGACAACAAATCCCGGAGCAACTCGAATTCTCGGATTTGATAAGCGAATAGTTTTTCCGGCAGTTTTCGATATGCTTCACGCGCTCTCGTCAGGGCTTGATCGACTTCCTGGTGTCCCTCACTGATTTTCCCTTTAATTTGTTCTAGCCTGCCTTTCCACTTCCGTTCGACTTCGCCCCACACCTGAGGGCCCTGCTCGCTTAGCGCGCTCAAACGTTCCTTCCGCCACACCTCAGCCACCGCTAAAATCTCGGAAAACCTTGTGGTCAGAACTCCCGAAATCATCTCGCGGACTTGCGCTTCTAATTTTGACGCCAGGAGTTTTTGTCGCACTGATCTGCGGAAGGATTCACGAAAATAGACGCCGACGAGAGCGCCGACCACTCCGACCACTATTGCAATCAACTTCGAACCGTCCATAATGATACTTTCCTAAAGAGGTCGAGCCTCTTGACCTTGAAAGCCGGCTAATCCCCAGCGATAGCTGCCATACACAGGAAGAAAAAGAGTCATGGATGCCGCTGCGAACCAACCGAGTCTAAGAAAGAAGACCTCGTCAGCGCTACCGTTCAGGGACAGTAAGTTTTGGGGTATACAAGCGCGAATGCCCTCAATGGAGCTGAGACACGGTCTGACGTACAGGACCTCCGCAATGGCCAAGCAGGCGAAGCTATAAAATGCGATTTGTGCGAGCCACGCCTCGAGGCCTGACGAGCGATAGAGAAATCGGAGGTTGTGTGGAAAGGCTAGCTTCGGCCTAGCAGCCAGAAAGGCTCGCAGTTCTGCTTGTGACCAGTAGTAGCCAAGAAATACAGAAACACAAGCGGGAAAGAGGGGGTTGATTATGTGCCATCGCATGATCACCGAATCCATCTCCGGAGGGACAAGGGGACCAATGAGAAATCTACCCACGGTTCCGATGAGCAAGAGCCGACCCAGTAACTCACCACGGTTGACGGGCTTGTGCCAGAGGAACAATACTGCCAGCCTCCCGAGAGGTGTCGTCTGCCCTCCTGCGCTCCAAGAGTCCTCCACTGTGCCCCAGTAGCGAAGCCACAGAACAACAAACCCGAAAGCGAATACACCAAAAGAGGACGGGAAAGTGGTTATGTCTTTTGCGAAGGTGTTCCACAGAAACTCATCACGAGTGTCGTCGTACCCAATACTGTATGTGAACAACACGAAGACTAAAGTGATTGAATAGAAGAGACAGTGGGCTACCCAAGTCCGCCACCCCTGCGGGGCGTACAAGAGGAACCATCGTCTTAAAAAGGACATCTCACCCCTTACCGCTGGCGGGTTCGCAGGTGTGTCGAGGATTTGGTTTAAGTCGACGAGGACTCGATCGAGTTCGCCCTTCGCTCTGTGCACAACGCTGCTGGCGAGACTCGGGTTTGGCGCGACGCCTTCGAGCGTAGCACTAAGCTGAAAGAATTGCAGGAGTTCGTTGGCTTGTTTGAGCCTTTCTTCTTTCCTATGCCTCAGGGACCGCCTAGATAGCCGGTCGAAAACTTGAGTGCCAATCGTGGTAAGAGTACCGAGCACCACGACGAGGGAAACGATTTCTCCAAGGCTCAACAATGTGGTTCCTAAGTGTCGGTTTGCAGCTGTGAGGATATCATGAGCGACAAAAGGTTGGTTGGAAGATTGGGAGGGACGCACAGTGGAGGGTGGCCCCTCGGTTTGTAGGCGGGGCTGGCTGGCGTAGATGTCCTATACCTCGGCCATGCCGGGGAAAGCTTAATGTCACGGAACAAATTTGGCTTGCGGCAAGAGCGCTGCAAACTCGTTCGTACTTCCTAGCAGCACCTTGCAATCAAAAGCGGGCAGATGTTGCAATTCCTCCAAATCATGAACACTTAGGCCGCGCATTTTCGACTTAAGGAAAACTTTGATCTCGATAATTGGCCAAAAGGCCCGATCCACAATATTGGTAAACCATCTGCCCCTTTCTATCGCAACTCTCACTCGTTCCGCAGCAGCCCGCGTATACGTTTCGTCATCGAAGGGCTTACGTTGCAGTTGCAGGGCAAGATCGATATCACCGACTTTGTCCCTGTCGGTCAGCATGCTCCCAAACAACATTACCCCGGTTACGGTGTACATGTAATCCGGGTTCGAATTCACGGCATCCACGCGGCGCATAAATTCTTTCAGGTTTCTTTCAGCCACCTTTCGAGAGATGGTTCGTGTTGTGGCGCCCGCCAGCCGGTTGCCATCCAGAGTGGTGCGATAAAGTGTCTGGCCATCCTTCCCTACCTTGCAAATGTAACCTCCCTTCTCCAATCGGGAAGCCAAGCGCTCGGCCTGCTTTGGAGAGAGGCCCAATAGCTGCTCGAAGAATTTGGGAGACACATCAAGCCATCCAATGGCGCGCAAGAGCTTACGGATATCAGCTATCGGATAGCCACAGACGGATTGATCCTTCCGGATTATCATTACCGTTACCGATATCACACGCAGGTCTGTTCCGCAAGAACGATTGGCGCATGCCATCTCAGGGTTGGGCAAAATATCAGCGGCTTTCGCATGCTGATGTAAGCCGTTGGACAATATCAATCTGCGGACCTGAAAATCCAGGTCCGCGCTACAATATCGTGCGAGAAATCATCTCTATGCCGAATAATCTCGGTCGGGTTCGAACCAAGCGCAAGACAGGCAGCGAGCGGGTTACCTCTAAAGGGACCGATCTCGGATTCGACTTGCTCGGGTTTTGGCAATGGAGCAGCTCGGACCTGGTTAGCAACGCCACCCGTGGTGTGCTTGCCGAATACATCGTGGCCAGAGCTCTCGGCATAGACACCGGCGGCGTTCGCGACGAATGGGCGGCGCATGATCTCACCACCCGCTCCGGAGTGAAAATCGAGGTCAAGTCGGCGGCGTTTATGCAGAGCTGGGCACAGAAGAAGCCATCCAGCATCACATTCAATGTACGGGCCACTCGTGCCTGGGACCCGGAGACGAACGTCCAAAGCACCGAGGTCAAGCGGCAGGCCGATGTCTACGTTTTTGCGCTTCTTCACCACATGGACAAAGCCACAATCGATCCGCTTATCGTCAGCCAGTGGCGTTTTTACGTGTTGCCAAGCTGCAAACTGAACGCCCGCAGTCAAAAATCAATCACGCTGAAAGCTCTCGAAAAGCTGCACGGCAGAGGCGTCACATATTCTGAATTACCCGCCGCTGTAGCGAGCGCCGCGAAGAAGATCAATCACGATGCCGAGCGACATAAGTAGCGCCGCCCTTCAGGGCGGCACCTGCCGGGCTAAAGCCCGGCGCTACAGCCGCGTCCGCGTGTCCGACGGCAGCATTACAAAGCCCGCTTCACGCGGTCTTCTTAAAGTGACCGGTGAGGGTTCCGTAGGCGATCGCAAGGGGCACCGACCCGCACATCAGAAGCTGCCATTCCATCGGAAAGCGGTAGCGGCTGCTCCACTGAAGCACGTAGTAGACATCCGGGTAAGTGATCCAAGTCAAGAGAAACAGCCACGCGGCGAGCGGCTGGGTGCGGAAGAGGAAAGCGAGGCCGGCAAAGGCGAGAAGGCTCAAACAGATCTTGGCCGCCTGGACGGCGAAGTTGGGACCAGGCGGAAACCACCAGGCAACGATGCGCTCGAAAGTAAGATGCAGAAACTCGCCGGGGTTGGCACGAACCCATGCCATGGCCTCTTCCATTTTCTGCTGGTTGTACCGCACCTCTCCGAGGTCCTGCACCAGTCTCGCCTCCTGGACGGAATGGGATGGATGAAGGTAAGGGTCACCCATGTTCGTCGCCAGGTCGAACGCTCGTTCGGGTCCGTTGGACATCCAGAATTCCAGGCCAAAATTGCTCTTCGTCCAAATCAGCTTGTTGAGGGTGAAATGGTTGCGGACCGCCCACGGCAGCAGGAAAAGAAAGATGCTCAGAGAGAGGAAAAGAACCTGACGCAAATATCGTTTACGGAACCCAACGGGACACGCGATCGCCCCGGCCATGAGGAGCCCGCCGATCAGGGGCAGAATGCTTGAGTCCAATAGAGCAGCGAATCCACAGAGCGCGAAAAACCACCATGAGGTTCGCGATTGCCAGGATCGGCTGCGCCAAATCCGGAGGCTTGCCCAGATTACAGCAATAAGAACGAGTGCCAGCCATGCCCCGTCGGTGGTGCCGCGCACTTCCGTTTCCAGAGCGGGAATATAAAACACACTGAGGCCAGCCGCCAGCGCTGCGGTTCTCGGATCGAGTCCTGCGTCCAAGGCGAACAAGGGCACGAGCGCGCAACGAAGGGCCGAGATGGCACAGGTAATCGTCGTCCGCACGATTTCGGTGAGTACGCCCGTACCAAACAGGGCGAACAGTCCGGCCAGGAAGAGAGGATAAACCGGCGTCGAGTGGGCGGTCGCGCCGGTGTGCAACGTGTAAGGATTGCCGTACTCCCCATACGCGACAACGGAGTGGGCGATGCGCTCCACTTCCGTGCGCCCCGGCAAGCCGCGGAAGAGTCCTGTTTCCCAGACCACCGCCAGCCTGAAGACGAACGCCACGAGAAAGATCAAGAGGGCAAATCGTTTGGCGCCGTACTTCATCAATTCAGAATCTCCTTCCGCCGGTAATGCGAAAGTGATGGCAGCAGTGAGACAGGCCTTCAAATTCGAGCTCGGAACAGAGGTGCCTGTCTTCCGGGCATGAAGAAGTTCCTGCCACGCCCCGTCGTCGATTCCATGCAGCCCACTCTACTTGAGCCGAAGAACTATCGTTGTCGAAGGCACGGAAACCTGAAAAGAGGAATTCCATGGAACCCAGCACCGACAACCTCCCAGGTGTGGCCCGGCCCGATTTCGGTGGTGGTGTCATTTGGAATCGGATCCCTTTCGAAACACAGGTCATTCCCGCGAAAGCGGGAATCCAGCTCGTCGTCGGCGCATTTCCAATGGCTTGGGGAGTGGATTCCCGCTTTCGCGGGAATGACTGCACCTGGGAGCCCCCGTGTCTCGCAAATGACACCACTACCCCGATTTTGAGCCGTCTCTACTTGCTCGGAATCTCTGCCGCGCGGGAGAGTAGTTGGTCAAAATAGGCGATCGTCCGTTTAAGCCCTTCCTCGAGCGATATTCCTGGTTCCCAGCCGAGCTTTTCCTTTGCTTGACTGATGTCCGGCCTGCGTCGTAATGGATCATCCGGAGCACGAGGGCAATGGACTATCGCGGATTTCGACCCCGCGAGCTGCTTGATAATCTGAGCGAGCTCCAAGATTGTGCACTCCTTCGGATTGCCCAGGTTCACCGGGCCGGTAAATCCATCCGGTGTAGCCATCATTCGCACCATCCCCTCGATCAGGTCATCCACAAAACAGAAGGACCGAGTTTGCGAGCCATCTCCCAGAATAGTCAGGTCCTCGCCCTTCAGGGCCTGAACCATGAAATTGCTCACCACGCGTCCGTCGTTGGGGAGCATTCGAGGCCCGTAAGTGTTGAAAATACGGACCACTTTGATGGACAAATGATGTTGGCGGTGATAATCAAAGAACAAGGTTTCAGCGCATCGCTTGCCTTCATCGTAGCAGGAACGAGGGCCGATGGGATTTACGTGTCCCCAATAGCCCTCAGTTTGGGGGTGTACCGCAGGGTCTCCATACACTTCGCTCGTTGAGGCTTGCAAGATCTTTATCCTTAATCGCTTGGCCAGGCCCAGCATGTTGATAGCGCCGTGGACGCTCGTCTTGGTGGTTTGCACCGGATCCCGTTGATAATGAACAGGTGAAGCAGGACAGGCGAGGTTAAATATCTCATCCACCTCCACGTAGAGCGGAAAGCAGACATCGTGGCGAGTCAACTCAAAGTAGGGATTGCTCAGCAAGTGGACGATGTTTCTCTTGGTGCCCGTAAAGAAATTGTCGACGCATAGGACTTCGTTGCCATCTTCGAGCAGACGGTCGCATAGGTGCGAGCCCAGAAACCCGGCGCCGCCGGTTACCAAGATTCGTTTCACTCTTCCTCCTTGTCGTCTGGCCGCGGCAGGAGTGCCGGTTGCCCCAGACCCCACGCACAGATCCGCACGAGCGCTCATGGGCGCATGCGGTTCCTTCTCGGATGCGCATCGGCGAAGTGAAAGTCTACTTGCCGCACACCCGCTATACCCCGGGACACGCGAGCCCTCGCCTGTGTTGGGTCTTCATCTCTCGGCCGACCGTTAACATACACCTGACGGCCTCGGGATGCAAAGACCGGCGCTACGAAGCTCCAGTCGTGCGTACAGTGACGAGCGAGAAGAACAGCGGTTGGGAAGCAGGGGCCAGGAGCGCTCAAACAATGCTCGCTCATTCATAGGCCCCTGCGAGCGCTGCCTGATACCTGGCCCCTAAGTCATGGCTTGGTGGTGACTCATTTTGAAGTAGCGCCGCCCTTCAGGGCGGCACGTGCCGGGCTCCCGATTTTATCGGGACACGTTCCGCCCGGCGCTACAAAACCAAATTGCGTCACTATCCATGGCTTGCTAATCTTGCATCCCGTCAATTACGGGCTTATGATGGCGTTCGAGTCAGGATACCGTCGCTGGAGGAGGCGCTATGAAGGTGTCGGATCTCATTGCGAACCGCACGGAAGTTTTCACCCTGCCGGAGAGCGCGACCGTGCTGGACGCGGCGCGATTCTTGCGCGAGAAGGCGACGCGGGCCGTCGGCATCCTCGATGCCCAAGGCAAACTCGCGGGCGTTATATCACAGAGTGATATATCGAATAAGGTGGCGGCGGAACACAAATGCCCGGCGTGGGTGCGGGTGAGCGAAATCATGAGCACGCAGCTGGCCGTGGTCAGCCCGGAGGCCTCGCTCGATGAATGTATGATCGCGATGGAGAAACGCGGCATCTATCACCTGCTGATCGTAGATCCGAAGGCGGGCTACCGCGGTATTCTTTCCGTGAGGGACCTGCTGGGCGCGCTGGTGTCAGACCAAAAAGCGCGCGCCGATATGCTCGAATCCTTCGCTTTCGGACATCAGCCAACTCTTGGGTGAGATATTGGCAAGTGGCGACTGGCTGGTTGAGGAAAGGAGAACTCCGTTCAGAAGTCTGATCGCTCACGCGCAGTTTCGATTTTCGAGTTTTGGCCCGCCGACCCTACCTGTAGTGCCGCCGGAGGTTCCGGCCCACAAAGGACGGGACACCTCAGACAGACCGTAAATCCATAAGAAAAATGAAAATAAGGCTTGACAAGCGATATCGCGGTGCCTATATTCTGTGGTCGATAGTGGCTGTTTGTGGCACAAAATAGACAGAAGTGGCTGAGCCGGGTTGTTTGAGGAAATCGGGCAAGCCTCAACTTTAAGGGAAAACGAGCTATCACGGAATGTTGCGCGGGAATTATCCAGCTACGGTGGACGCGAAAGGCCGGCTCAAAATCCCGACCGCGCTCAAGCAAGACTTGGACGAGAACTACGGTCCGGATTTTTACGTGACCAGTATGGATGGGCAATCAGTCCGCGCCTATCCGTTTTCCGAGTGGCGGAAGATCGAAGAGAAACTCGCGGCACTGCCCACGATGAATAAGGCGAAGAAAAAGTTTCTCGATCGCACCAACTATTGGGGTCGGCCGGCAAGGATGGACGCGCAAGGAAGAATCCTGATTCCCGCGCACCTGCGCGAGTCCTCGACAATGCGAGGTGAGGTCGCGGTGATGGGCTATCTCACTTACCTCGACGTTTGGAACAAGGAACGGTTCCAAGAGCATTTGGATAAAGAACCGTTCACGGACGAGGACCTCGCGACATTGAGCGGGCTGGGAATCTAGCAATTTTGGATTTTTGATTTTGGATGCGTTCGCTTCGCTCAGCACAGGTTTTGGATTGAGAGACGCTCCACACGAGCCGGTATTACTGAAGGAAGTTCTGGAGTTTTTGAATGTGCGGTCCGACGGAATCTACATTGACGCCACGCTTGGCGCAGGCGGGCACACGATGGAGATTCTCAAGGTGCTCGAAAAGGGAACGGGCAAATTGTTGGGCATCGATCGCGACCGAGCCGCCATCGCGCTGGCGCGCGAGCGCCTCAGCGGCCACGAGGAGAAGCTGATCGTGACAGCCGGAAACTTTGCGGACATCGACGCGCTCCACGCGGAGAGTGGATTGCCGCCGGCCGACGGCGTTCTGGCGGACCTGGGAGTGAGCTCGATGCAGCTTGAAGACGGCGCGCGAGGCTTTAGTTTCGGCCTCCCGGGCCCGCTCGATATGCGCATGGACACGGCAACGGGCATCACCGCCGAAGAAATCGTGAACCGGACCGCTGAGCGTGAACTGGCTGATGTGATTTTCAAGTTGGGGGAAGAGCGCCACTCGCGCCGCATGGCGCGAGCAATTGTGAAGGCCCGCCCGATTCGAACAACCACCGAACTGGCGCAGGTGGTGACGCGAGCTATCCCCTCCCGGGCGGGCCTTCATCAGATTCATCCCGCGACGCGCACGTTTATGGCGTTGCGGCTGGCGGTGAACAGGGAACTCGAAAGTCTCGATGTCTTTCTTTCGAAGGTACTGGACGTGATGGCGCGGGGCGGGCGACTGGTAGTTGTGTCCTTTCATTCGCTCGAAGATCGCATCGTGAAGCGGGCTTTTATCGCCGCCAGGCATGAGGGCACGGTGCGCATCCTGACGAAACACGTGGTCCGCCCAGGCGAGGAAGAGCTTCGGCGCAACCCGCGATCGCGAAGCGCCAAGTTACGTTGCGTCGAAAAAGTTTGAAGGAATGGCAGAGCGCCGGCTTTTCGGTCGCCGCCTGCGTTGCGCCGTTGATTCGGCGCACAATTTTAAAACCATCCGTCTGGAGACGGACCTAACGGCATCGGACAAACCCATGGCCACTGCTGCTGTGACTTTTCCCGGAACACGAATGAAAGCCCGACGCCCGCGCCACCAGCGCGTTGCCGGCCAAGCGACTCTGCCGCTGGTTTTCGCGGTGAAGCCCGTGGACAACTCGCGCCTGCGGCGCGAAGTCAACCCCGAGCATCGCCGCGAGTGCCTGGCTCTCTTGGGACTCGGGGTTGCGGTCTTCGTATTTGTGTTCCTTGTGGCGTTGCAGCATTTTCAGTGTGTGCGAGCCGGTTATGAGATTGAGCAGTTCAAGTCGCAGCGAGCGGCGCTGGAAGAATGGAACCATCAATTGCGGCTCGAGGAAGCCTCGCTGGCCGATCCGCAACGCATTGACGCGCTGGCGCGGCAAGAGGGTCTGACTTCGCCCAGCCCGCAACAGGTGATCCGAGTGGGACCCGGCGGGGAAGCGCCGACGGGCAGTCTGGAGTTTGCGCGCAACATCCCCAATCTGGGGCCCGCCCCAGTCCCGCTTGGCGGGATCAGCGGGCAATAGATGGTCCTTCGAAAACCTGAGCTTCGCACGCCGAGACCAGACGGTTCCTCTCTGCGGGACCGCCGCAGTTTGATACTCGGTGGTGTGCTCGCCCTTTGGATGCTGGGCTTGTTCGCCCGCCTCTATCAGCTTGAAATCTTCGACTACGGGGAATTGCTCAGCCGGGCGCAGCGGCAGCAGCAGCGGACCGTGGAAGTGGCGGCGCAGCGCGGCACGGTCTACGACCGTCAGATGCGCCCCCTGGCCATGAGCCTGGCGGTGGACTCCGTCTATGCCGTGCCCGCTGAGATTCCCAACCGTGAGATGACCGCTAACCTCCTGGCCGCAGTCCTCGATTTGGACCAAGGCGATCTTGTCGGCCGCTTCAAAGCCTTTCGGTCCTTTTGCTGGATCAAGAGAAAAGTCTCATCGGAGGAAGCCAAACGCGTCCGCAATCTCAATTTGAAAGGGATTTACTTTCAAACGGAGATGAAGCGGTTCTACCCCAAAGGCGCGCTCGCAGCCCAGGTGTTGGGTTACGTCGGCTTGGATGACAAAGGATTGGCGGGTCTGGAATTCGGGGTGAAAGAAATCGAAGGCAAGCCGGGCCGCGTGCTGGTGGCGGAAGACGCGAGGCATCAGTCCTATCGGTCGAGCGAGTCTCAAGGGCGCGCCGGAAAGAATGTCGTGCTCACACTCGACGAGAACATTCAGTACATCACCGAGAAAGCCCTCTCCGAAGCGGTCACGCAATTTCAAGCAGCGGGCGGGGCGGCGATCGTTCAGGATCCCAACACGGGTGAGATCCTGGCCATGGCTGGAGTGCCCGGCTTCGATCCCAACGATTATGCAAAGAGCCCTCCCGAGGCGCGCGAGAATCGCGCTGTGTCGTGGGTCTACGAGCCGGGCTCGACTTTCAAGCTCGTCACTGTGGCGGCCGCGCTGGAAGAAAAGCTCGCCAGCCCCAGCGAGGTGATCGACTGCCAGATGGGCAGCATTACTCTCGCCGGACACGTCATCCATGACCACAAGCCTTACGGAGATCTCACGGTGGCGGACGTGATCGCGCAATCGAGCGACGTCGGCACCATCAAGTTGGGGCTGCGGCTGGGCGAGGATCGTCTCTACCGTTACATTCGGAGCTTCGGATTCGGCGCGCGCGGTGGGATTGAATTGCCGGGCGAGGAGCGCGGGCTACTCAAGCCGCCCAGCGCGTGGTCGGGCATCTCGATCGGCGAGATTTCCATGGGCCAGGAGGTGGGCGTGACCCCACTGCAACTGGTCAGCGCGTATTCGGCCGTTGCCAACGGCGGGATTCTGATCCAGCCGAGGATTGTGCGCGATATTTTTCAGGGCAACGTGCATGAGCCACCGCTGCCTGCTCGGGGGCAGCGGGTGGTCAGTGCACAGACTGCCGCCACATTGCGGCAAGTTTTCGGCGGTGTCGTCGAACACGGAACTGGAACCCCCGCGCAGTTGAGCGGCTATACGGCGGGCGGGAAGACTGGCACAGCGCAGGAAATCGATTCCTCGGGCAAATATTCGAAGACGAATTACATCGCTTCATTTCTTGGCTTTGCTCCCTTAGAGAAACCGGCGATCACCATTCTGGTGGCGATCGATTCTCCGGTGGGAGCACATTACGGGACAGAGGTGGCGGCTCCGGTGTTCAGATCCATCGCAGAGCAAACGCTGGCTTGTCTTAACGTGCCGCAAGACAATCCCTCCAGATTGCTTCAAGTCCAATTGCCTACACCCTCCGGGCCTCTTCGCCAGCAACGAAGCAACCCGGTGGGACGCCGCACGACGCAATCTGAAATGGCCGAGGCCGCCACCTCACCCGTCGAACCGGTATCGTACAGCCTGCCTGCACAGGAAGCCACTCGCGGGACGGTGATCTTGAATGACGGTCCCTTGCTGGCCCTGCCCGATTTTTCGGGCATGGCCCTGCGGGTGGTGGCCGAGAAATGCCAGGCGCTGGGTTTAGAGTTGAATCTCAGCGGCTCCGGAGTGGCGATCCAGCAAAGCCCTGCCGCCGGCACCAAAGTTCCGGCTGGGTCAAAAGTGTGGGTGAATTTTGAAAGATAAATCGTCCGGAGTGCGTTGTGAGTTGCCCGTAGCCGGTGTGTCAGTCTGTCGGTATTTCGGTTTTTCAGGCGCTGAGGCACTGAAATACTGACGAGCTGAGAAACTGGCCGCGACAACAGACGGCGGACAACTGACATTCTGAATGAATCAATGGATCAATTCCTGGCGAAAGACCACGGATTATCGGCCACTGGCGGCTGCCTATGAAATTAGTCGAATTGCTCGCGGCAGTGCCGGACGCGGAGTTGGGCGCGCAGGCGGGGACCGAAGTCTCCTCACTAGCCTACGACTCTCGCCGCGTGAAACAGGGTACCTTGTTCTTCGCCATCCGCGGGGAGAAGGCGGACGGCCACGAGTTTATTGACAAGGCTCTGGCGCAAGGCGCCATGGCGATTGTCAGTGAGCGGCCTGCGCCCCCGAGCCTTGCCTCGCGCTGGGTCCAAGTCCCAAAGATACGCCGGGCTCTGGCCGAGGCCGCAAGGGCCTTCCTCGGCCAGCCCGATTCCCGCCTGAAGCTCTTGGGGATCACGGGCACCAACGGTAAAACGACCACAGCTTATATTCTCGAGAGCATTTATCGCGCCGCCGGAATTCCAGCGGGTTTGTTCGGCACGGTGGAGTACCGCTTCGCGGGCCGCGTGCTTACGGCGGGCAATACGACGCCGGAGTCACTTGACCTGCTCTCCTACTTTGCCGACTTGGTGAATGCGGGCGGCCAGGCCGCCGTCATGGAAGTCTCGTCCCACGCTCTGGCGCAGGAGCGAGTGTGGGGATTCCATTTTGCGGCCGCAGTCTTCACTAATCTCACCCAGGACCATCTGGATTATCACCAGAACATGGAGAACTATTTCTTGGCGAAGCGGAAGCTATTCGAAGGTCTCGGCGCGGCTCCTCCCGATTTGGCGGTCTTGAACGCGGACGATCCCGCCAGCGCACGGCTCATGGACCTGCCTTACCCCCGGCGCATCACCTACGGCTTGAATTCGAGTGCCCAAGTGAAAGCCAAACAGTTCACTCAGGGTCCGACGGGACTCCGCGCCACCGTCGTCACACCCAACGGCAAACTGGAGATCCAATCATCGTTAGTTGGCCGCGCCAATCTGATAAACATCCTGGCCGCGACGGCAACCGCGACGGGTTTGGGGATTGCTGAAGAGAAAATCGAAGCTGGTGTAGCCGCCCTCACGGGTGTCCCGGGCCGAATGGATCGTGTGGACGTCGGACAGCCGTTCCTTGTCCTGGTCGATTACGCTCACACCGACGACGCCTTGCGCAACGTCCTGAGGACGGCGCGCGAGCTCACTCGAAATCGATTGATTGTCGTCTTCGGATGCGGGGGTGACCGCGACCGCGCCAAGCGTCCCTTGATGGGTGAGGCGGCTGGTTCATTGAGTGACCTTGCAATCCTGACTTCCGATAACCCCCGCAGCGAAGATCCGCTATTGATCATGAGCGACGCGATGGTGGGCCTGCAGAAAACCGGGAAATCCTACCTCGCCGAAGTTGACCGCGAGGCGGCCATCCGCAAGGCCCTCCAACTCGCCAAGGTGGGTGATGTCGTGGTGTTGGCTGGGAAAGGCCACGAAACTTATCAAGTGCTGAAGGATCGGACCATTCATTTCGACGATCGCGAAGTGGCGCAACAAGTCTTGCGGGAATTGGGCTATCGCCGCAAGTCTTCGAACGGGAAGGCGTGAGATACTGGAAATATGCAAATGTCGATGGGTGAGGTCGCCGCGGTTTTGGGCACGTCGTGCGAAGCGCCGGAAAGGATCGCGCAAGGTTATTCGATCGACTCACGCGCCGTCAGGGCGGGCGAACTTTTCTTTGCGATTCGGGGCCGGAATTTCGATGGCCACGACTTTGTTGCCATGGCCATTGAACGCGGCGCCGTCGGCGCGGTTGTGGAGTGGGGCTTCTTCGACCTTGCACCGCGTGCGCTTACCCCGGCCCTTGTTCCAGTGCGGAGCCCCGCCGATGCCTTGCAGCGACTTGCGCTGGCGGTTCGCAGAAAATGGGGACGCCGGCTGGTGGCCATCACTGGAAGCGTGGGCAAGACGACCACCAAGGAGATGCTGGCGGCGATTCTGGCTCGGCGCTACGCGGTGCACAAATCTGCCGGCAACCTGAATAATGACTTCGGACTGCCCCTCACGCTGCTTGGGCTGGAGCCGTCACACGAGGTGGCCGTGGTCGAGTTGGCGATGTCGGCGCCGGGTGAGATTGCCCGCTTGACGCGCATTGCCGCACCTGAGGTAGGCGTAGTTACCAACGTGGCTCCGGTGCACCTGCAATTTTTCGATTCGGTGAACTCTATTGCGGAGGCCAAACGCGAATTGATTGATAATCTCACGGCCTCCTCGGTTGCTGTATTGAATTACGACGACACGCGGGTGAACCGATTCGGGGAAGGATTCGGGGGACGCGTCGTGACTTTCGGGTTTGAGCGTGGCGCCATGTTCCGGGCCACTGAGGTGCGGACGCCGGGGGAAGCGGTGATCGAGTTTCGGGTGGAGGGCGATGGTCTGGACGAACAATTTCACCTTCCGATGCCCGGCCGCTACAACGCGCAAAACGCCCTGGCCGCCATTGCTGCGGCGAGCCTTTTCGATATTCCGTCGTCCGATCTTCGTGAGGCCTTGGCGCACTACCAGACTTTGCGCCAGCGAAGCGAAATTGTTAATTTACCGGGTGGAATTACCCTTCTGAACGACAGTTACAACTCAAACCCATTGGCCATGGAGAAAATGCTGGAAACGCTGGCGGCCTGGCCAGGCGTCAAGCGACGAATCGTTGTGGCCGGCGAGATGCTGGAGCTGGGAGCGACTTCACCTGAACTGCATAAGAAAGTCGGCCGAAAGTGCGTCGAAAGCAGCGTTGACTGGCTCTTGGCGGTCCAGGGCGACGCGCGGTTTTTCCTCGAAGGCGCTCGCGAGCGCGGCCTGCCGGACAATCGCGGCCTGTTTTTCCAGACCGCGATTGCGGCGGGAGAGCATTGCGCGAAAATGATTCAGAGTGGCGATCTGGTGTTGATCAAAGGGTCGAGAGGCGTTCATCTGGAAATCGCGGCCGAGTTGCTCCGATCGCGCGCTGGAATGCCTCCGGCACTGGAGCAGGGCAGTCTGGGAAGCTAAGAAGGCATTCATGCTCTACTACCTCTACGTGGTTTTGCATTCCAAGTATCACATCTTCAATCTTTTTCGCTATGTCACATTCCGCACGGCCTATGCCAGCCTCACCGCGCTTTTCTTGTCGCTGAGTTTGGGGCCTTGGGTGATTAACCAGCTCAAGAAGTTCCAGGTGGGACAATTTATCCGCGAAGACGGGCCAACGGCGCATCAGGTGAAGGCGGGAACGCCCACCATGGGGGGCGTGCTCATCCTGCTGTGCATCGTCGTCCCCACGCTCCTATGGGCGGATTTGGCCAACGGTTTCGTATGGCTGATCCTGGCTGTCACGCTGGCATTCGGGGCCATCGGGTTTTGGGACGATTACCAGAAAGTTCGGCGCCGCCAGAATCTCGGACTCACGGCGCGATCGAAATTCTTCCTCCAGATCCTGGTGAGCGTGGGTTTCGGCGTTGTCCTGGTGCTGATGAGCTCGGGCGGGTACTATTCGACTGCTTTAACGTTTCCATTCTTCAAACGCTATCAGCCCGGCCTGACGATTCCGTCACTTCTCCGAAGCCCGTGGACTTATGGGATGGCTTTCACGCCGTTCCTGGTGTTTGTGGTGTTCCTGCTGGTGGGCTCATCGAACGCGGTCAATTTGACGGACGGCCTGGACGGGCTGGCTATCGGCTGCGTCGTCATCACGTCCTCCGCATTGACGGTTCTCACCTATGTGTCCAGCCACGCGACCTTCTCGCAATACCTTGGGCTTGTCCACCAGCCGCTCACCGAAAACCTGACTATTTACTCCGGCGCGATGGTCGGTTCCAGCCTGGGCTTCCTTTGGTACAACGCTCACCCGGCGGAAATCTTTATGGGGGATGTCGGATCGCTGTCCCTCGGTGGCGCGATTGCCAGCATCGCCGTCGTGGTGAAGCAGGAATTGCTTCTTCCGTTTATCGGCGGAATTTTTGTGATCGAAGCCCTGTCGGTGATTATTCAAGTTGGATCGTACAAGCTGCGTGGTAAGCGGGTGTTCAAGATGGCGCCTCTTCACCATCATTTTGAGCTGGCGGGGTGGAAAGAATCGAAGATCATCGCGCGTTTCTGGATCGTGGCGCTGATTTGCTCGCTGTTCGCGCTGACGACGCTGAAACTTCGATAAAAGACGTCCTTTGTCATTGGTCATTTGTCCTTTGCGGGATCACTCAAATTGCGCAAGGTGCACAGGACGAAGGACAAGGGGCAAAGGACAAAGGACACTTTGTTTGACAATGATAATTTCTGTGCATAAAATACCCACTAATGGCGCGGCCTAAATCGTTCCGCAATCCGACGCGAGTGAGCCTGACGCTGAATCGGCAAACGCTGATCATCGCCCGAAGGTTGGCCCGCCGATCGCAACGCTCGCTTTCCGAGATCATTTCGGAGATCTTGAACGGCTACTTCCGTAAAAACGGCAATTTGCGGAGGGCCCAATGATGGACGCGCACGGCAAACGCGTTCTGGTAGTGGGGCTGGCCCGCAGTGGCCGCGCTGTGGCGCGAGTTCTCGCTCAAAAGGGCGCGCGCGTCACAGTGACCGACTTGCGCCCGCCGGCCTCATTTCCCACTGAGGTCCGAGAACTCACGTCCCTCAAAATCGGTGTCGAACTCGGACTGCATCGTGAGGCAACCTTCTTGAACCAGGACCTGATCGTGGTGAGTCCCGGCGTGCCGTGGAATCTGGCGCACCTCGTGGCCGCGCGCAAGAGAAACATTCCGGTGCTCCCGGAGATCGAGGTAGCAAGCTGGTATCTTCCGGGGCAGCTCGTGGGCGTCACGGGCTCAAACGGCAAGACCACCACCACCACCCTGCTGGGAAAGATGCTGGAAGCGTCCTCGCTCCCGGCCTTTGTCGGCGGAAACATCGGTGTGCCTCTGAGTTCAGCCGTGGAGCACGCCAAGGGCGAATCGTTGGTGGTGGTGGAGTTGTCGAGCTTTCAACTGGAAGCGATCCAGAGTTTTCACCCCAACGTCGCGGTTCTCCTGAATCTCAGCCCCAACCATCTGGATCGCCACTCTTCTTTCGAGGCCTACGGGGGGGCGAAGTCGCGAATTTTTCACAATCAGACCCCGGAAGACTACGCCATCCTGAATGCGGATGATCCGAACGTCATGAGCCTGGCGCCCGCGATTGTCAGCCGAAAGATCTTTTTCAGCCGGCGCCAGAATTTGCCGGACGGCGTTTTTGCTTCCAACGGACATGTTCTTTATCGAGTCGGAAATCTGGAGCGTGTTCTTCTTGAGAGAAGTGACGTGCGTTTGCGCGGCGACTTCAATGTGGAAGATGTGCTAGCCGCCTGTGCGGCCGCGTGCGTCGTCGGTGGCGACTTTGACGCCGTACGGCGCGCGGTGCGCGAGTTCAAGGGCGTCGAGCACCGGCTGGAATTTGTTCGCGAAATCCATCGCGTGGAGTTCTACAACGATTCCAAGGCCACGAGCGTCGATGCCACCGCGAAGGCGCTCACGGCATTTGACCACGGCGTTCATCTGATCCTGGGCGGCAAGGATAAAGGTGCGCCCTACACCCCGCTTCTACCTTTGCTCAAGGATCGGGCGCGGGAGGTCCTCCTGATTGGGGCCGCGGCGGAAAAGATTGCGGCAGACCTCGGCGGCGCTGTGGAGATTGTTCGCGCCGGCGATCTTGGAAGCGCCGTGCGGCACGCGTTCAAATGCGCCGCGCCCGGCGACGTCGTTCTTTTGGCCCCGGCGTGCGCCAGCTATGACCAATTTCAAGATTTCGAGCACCGCGGGCGGGTCTTCAAGGAACTAGTCGAGTGCCTGGCGGCGGAAACTGCGGTTGCCGATTCCGTGAAGCAGGTCGAAATCGTGAATCCGGAGCCAGCTCCCAAGATCCACGCCGCTCCGCCGAAGGCCGAGCCAGAGTCGAAACCAGCCACGCCACAGACTCCGGCTGGCGTTGCGCCGCCGTTTGCGACCGATGGCGAACCGCACGCTGCGGCTCGGCTGCCGGAGTGGTCGCCTGCTCCGCCGCCAAAACAGATGGCCGCCCCGCAGGAAGAAATGCCGCAGCCTGCCGTCAGTGCGACTCCGGTCGCCGCGGATTCCGCGTCCCTTGAAGTAACGCCAGGCCATGGAGAGCCCCTCCCGGCTGACACGGAAACGCCGGGGAAGGCTGGGGAAGAGAGGGAAGCTGCGACTGCGCCGCCACTCCCGGTGTCTGCCCAAGAGCCCAAGGCTCCCTCGCTCGAGCTGATTTACGTTTACGAAGTTGCTGCCGAAGAGGTCGCGCCGTTGGTCGACGAACCGTCTACGCAATCCCGCGACGAAGGGGACGAGCAGATGACATCGGATAGTTTAGGCGAACCCGAGCCTGTCTCGGACGAGCCGCTGCCCTTTGAGGTACCGGGGCGCGCCGGCACAGGTCCGCTGATGAGCGAAGCGACGGCTCAGCGCAGACGAAAATCGCTCTCGCCCGATGCGATGATCGAGCAGCCTTCGCTGTTCGAACACTCAGAAGGCCCGCAGCAGAAGTCGCGGACGTAGCGCAATCATGGCCCGTCAACTCGAATCCGACAAGGTGTTGTTCGCGGCAGTCGTGGTATTGGTCCTATTCGGCGCCGTCATGGTCTTCAGCGCCTCGGCGGTGCTAGCCGCGGACCGTTACGGCTCCAGCTACTACTTTTTGGTGCGGCAAGTGGCCTGGGCCTCCCTGGGCTTGGCGGCCATGGTCGCCATCTTGAACGTGGACTACCGCCGTCTGGCGAAGCCCCCGGTGGTTTTCACGGCGTTGGCGGTGCAACTGGTTTTGTTGGTCGGCGTGCTATTTTCGGCGCGGAGCCACAACGCACACCGATGGTTCCACCTCGGTCCAGCCACTTTTCAGCCGGCGGAGTTTTCCAAAATCGTTCTAGTGATTTTCCTCGCGTATTTTCTCGATCTCCGGCGGGAAACAGTGAATGACTGGAAACACTCCCTCGCCCCCATTGCTCTCGTCTCCGGCATGAGCATCGCGCTTGTGGTGATGGAGCCGGACCTCGGCACCTCGCTCGCGCTCGCTTTGATTGTGGCGGCGATGTTATTCACCGCAGGACTGCGGCTATCCTATTTCGTTTACGCGCTGCTCGCGGCGCTGCCCGTACTCTATCTGCTCACCTTTCACGTCTCCTACCGCTACAACCGGCTGCTGGCGTTCCTCAATCCCTACGCTGACCCTCTGGGCAAGGGATTTCAAATCATCCAATCGACCATCGCGGTCGGCACCGGCGGCATTGGTGGCGTGGGCCTGATGGAAGGGAAGCAGAAACTCTTCTTTTTGCCCGAGCCCCAGACCGACTTCATCTACGCTGTCATCGGAGAAGAGTTGGGCATGGTAGGCGCGGTCGCGGTGCTGGCGGTGTTTGCGGTGATCCTGTGGCGGGGACTGCGCGCCGCGGCGCGTTGTCCTACGGAGTTCGGGCGGCTGCTCGCCACCGGACTTACGGTGATGCTCGTCGGCCAGGCACTGGTCAACATCAGCGTTGTGATGGGTCTCACGCCGACCAAAGGCATCCCGCTGCCGTTTATCAGTTACGGCGGGTCATCGCTGCTGATGAGCCTCTTCGCGGTGGGCATTTTGCTGAACATTTCGCAACACTCGAATTAAGCGCGCGGAAAGAAGCCATGGGCGCACACATCGCCCTTAATGAAGAGCCAGACACTGTTGCGGCCTCGCCCGGAAGGGAGGAGATTCTCGAGGTTGAGAAATTAATTGAGATGAAACCTCGCCCACGGCCTCTGCGAGTGATGATGGTCGCCGGCGCCACGGGAGGCCACATCTTTCCCGCGTTGACCGTGGCCGAGGAATTGGTGGCGCGTGCCTCGCCGGACAGCCGCGAGGACGTGCGCCGGTCGCTGCTTTTTCTCGGCACCACACGTGGACTGGAATCGCGAGTGATTCCCGCCGCCGGCTTCACACTCCAGACCGTTGCCGCGGCGGGACTGAAGGGCATCTCCGGATGGCAGAGGCTGGCGAATTTGATGGTCCTGCCGAAGACCACGATGGAGACCGCGAGGGTGCTTCGAAATTTTGGCCCGGATGTGGTGGTGGGAGTCGGCGGCTATTTGGCCGGCCCCGCGATGCTCGAGGCCGCTTTAATGAACGTCCCGACGTTGCTGATCGAGCCGAATGCCGTGCCAGGCTTCACCAATCGGGTTCTGGCGCCGATCGTCCGCGCGGCGGCAGTGGGATTCGAGAAGGCCGCTGCTTATTACGGCGCCAAAGCGCGCGTCACCGGCCATCCGGTGCGGAAGGCCTTTTTAGAGATTGGCGCCAAACCGCATGTTGCGCCTTTCACCGTTTTGATAGTTGGCGGAAGCCAGGGGTCGCGTGCCATCAACGATTGCGCGCCAAAGAGCGCGTCGCTGCTTATCGCAAAGAAGGCCCCGATACGGGTGGTCCATCAAACCGGAGAACGGGACTATAATGTTGTGAGGGAAGCGTATCGGGAGCGTGGCATCGACGCTGAAGTTTGTGCCTTTATTGACGATATGCCGAAGGCGTTCGCTCACGCTGATCTGATTGTTTCCCGCGCCGGAGCTAGCGCCGTCGCGGAGCTCGCCGCAGCCGGGAAGGCCGCTGTGCTTATCCCTTTTCCTGGAGCGACAGACCAGCATCAACTCGAAAACGCCAGGGTCATGGAGCAGGCCGGCGCGGCGCGAGTGATCGAACAGCACAACCTGACGCCGGAACGCCTCGCCGCAGAGGTTGAAGAATTGGTAGGTGGCGGCGACCAGCTTGCGCAAATGGAGCGTCGCGCCCGAGGCTTGGCGCGGCCTGATGCTGCCCATCGAATCGCGGACTGGATAATTGAGCTCGGCAACAAGAAACGTGGATGAAGACGTCAGTGGTCCGTAGTCCGTTGCCAGTTGTAAGAAATTACGGACAGAAGGGCTGCGGACAACGGCCACCTGACAACTGATTTATGTTAGGAAAAATTCGAAGAATCCATTTCGTGGGTATCGGCGGCATCGGAATGAGCGGCATCGCTGAGGTGTTGCTCAATCTCGGGTTTGCGGTCTCGGGCTCGGATCTCAAAGCGACTCCCGTGACTGACCGTCTCGCCAAGCTGGGCGCGAGGATTTTCGTGGGGCACGCTGCGAGCAACATTTACAAGGCGCAGGTCGTGGTAGTCTCGTCGGCGGTCGCGCCGGATAACCCGGAGGTCCTGGAAGCGGCGAAACTGCACATTCCCGTCATTCCGCGCGCGGAGATGCTGGCAGAGTTGATGCGCATGAAATTTTGCGTCGCGGTAGCGGGAGCGCACGGCAAGACCACCGTGACTTCCATGATCGCCGTCATGCTGGCCCAAGCGGGCCTCGACCCAACCGCGGTGATCGGCGGCAGGCTGGATGTTTTTGGCTCGAGTGCCCGGCTGGGAAAGGGAGAACTGATGGTGGTGGAGGCGGACGAGAGCGACCGCTCGTTTCTCCACCTTTTGCCCACCATCGCCGTGGTCACCAACATCGACCGCGAGCACCTTGACCACTACGCCGACCTCGAAGAGATCGCTTCGGCTTTCGTGTCGTTCATGAATAAAGTGCCGTTTTACGGCGCCGTCGTCGCTTGCGTAGATCCTCCGTGGCAAGAGCAGTTCCTGGGTGTGTTGCCGCGGCTGCATCGTCGCGTGGTGACCTACGGCATCGAAACGGGCGCGGACGTCGTCGCTTCGAACGCGCAACTCGGCCCGGAGGGTGCGACGTTCGAGGTGGAAGTGAAAGGCAAAGCCTTGGGGCCGTTCTCCACTCGCATTCCCGGCCGTCACAACGTCCAAAACGCGCTGGCTGCGATTGCCGTGGGTCTGGAGCTGGATCTCAACGCCGCGCAGATTCGGGAAGGACTGGAGAATTTCCGCGGCGCCGACCGCCGTTTCCAAGTGAAGGTGGAGGTTAACGGGGTCACCTTGATCGACGACTACGGCCATCACCCCTCGGAAATCCGCGCCACGCTGGAGGCGGCGCGCCTGGGTCCGTGGAAGCGCATCTGGGGAATCTTTCAGCCTCATCGGTACACGCGCACCAAGTTTCTCATGGACGACTTCGCCCGGTGCTTCGATGCTTGTGATCGAGTGTATGTCCTCGACATCTATCCCGCGAGCGAGCCGCCCATCGCGGGCATCACTTCGGAGCGCTTGGTGGAACGGATGCGCGAGCTCGGCTTCGACCGCGCCATCTATTTCCCCTCTGAGGAAGCCGTGCTCGGAGAGGTGCTGTGCGAAACGCGTCCCGGCGACCTGATTATGACCATCGGAGCGGGGAGCATTGCAAGATTCTCAGACACCCTGGCCGATGCGATGCGGCGCCGGCGCGAAGGCGCAAAGATCGCTGACGTTGCTCGGACGACGGGTGAACTAGCCCTGTAGGCTAGGGACGGAGCCTTTCGGCTCACACGCGACGGCCAGGCTGAGGAATTGCAAAATGGGACCATCATTTCATGAGGACACTCGATAGCACATCGCTGCCGGAGGATCCGGGCGTTGAAGACGAGCCGCTCTATCGGCGGCGTTCACGGAGCATCGAGGTGCGGCGCGGCTGGTTTCCGCGTCGGCTCGGACATGTGCTTGGGCGCTTGCTCCTGGCCCTGGCCATCTTGCTGCCTTGCGGGTACGGAGGCCTTCACTTGGCGGGTTACGCCCTGAGCTCGCCGCGGTTCCAGACGAATCCGGAGGAAGATGTCTTAATTGACGGGAACACCTTTGTCTCGCGCGAGGAAGTCTTGAGTGCTCTTGGACTGCTGCTGTACTCGCCGGCGGGCAGGCGCACCAACGTTCTTCGGATTAACTTGGAGGAAGAACGCAAGCAGGTGGAATCGATCCCCTGGGTCCGGTCCGCTATTGTGAGCCGGATTTTTCCGAACCGCGTGGCCGTGCACATCGTCGAACGCACGCCGGTGGCGTTTGTGAGCGTTGGCGGAAAGTTAAAGCTCGTTGACGGCGACGGAGTTTTGCTGGAGAAGCCCGACAAAGCCAACTTCACATTTCCGGTGCTCGTCGGGCTCGATGCACTTGGAAACGCCGGCGATCGGCAGGGTCGGCTGGCAATCTACCAGGAGTTCGTTCGGCAGCTTGGCGACGAACCATCATCCGCCGGGTGGCTCGTCTCAGAAGTCGATCTGGGCGACGCCGACGACCTGAAAGTTCTGCTGGTCGAAGGCCGCGAAACCATTCAGGTGCATTTCGGCCGCAATGATTTCAAGCAGCGGTTTCGGGATTTTCTGGCACTGCTGCCGGAGGTCCGGAGAACGAATACGCAAATCGATTCCGTGGACTTGAGGTATCGGAACCAAGTTGTAGTTAATCCCCGAAAGTCGGTGGCGGATGACAAGTAGGATTGGGTGATTGGGTGATTGAGTGATTGAGCGATTGGGTGATTGAAGTCGCCGCTTGACCAGGATTGGAAATCGCCCAATCGCTCAGTCTCACAATCGCTCAATGTTCTAAGAGATGGCGCGCAAGGACTATTACGTGGTCGGTCTCGATCTGGGCAGCCAGAAAACTTGCGCGCTCGTGTGCCAACCCGGCGAAGACGGAAAACTCGAGGCGGCGGGCCTGGGCGTGGCGGAATCGAAGGGCTGGAGAAAGGGACTGATCGTCAACCTCGATGCCTGCGTTCTCGCCATTAAGAAGGCCGTCAGCGCGGCGGAGGCGGCGGCCGGGGTGCCCATCGATTCTGCCTATGTGGGTGTGGGCGGGTCGCACATCATTGGCGTGAACTCTCGAGGTGGATTGAGCCTGGGCAAGACGCCTGGCGCCTCTCGTGAGGTGACGCGCGAGGATGTGACCAAGGTAATCCAGACAGCCCAGAGCGTGACGCTGCCGCCTGACCGCGAGCGCTTTTACGCGGAACCGCAGGAATACTTGCTGGACTCTCAGAAAGGAATTCACAACCCCGTGGGCATGGTGGGCAAGCGCCTGGACGTGAATGTTCACCTGATTACAGCTTCAGCTACCGCTTATCAGAACGTCGTGACCGCCGTGAATCTGGCGGGCGTGAAGGTGCCCGATAGTGGAATAGTCTTTGAGCCGCTGGCTTCCGCTTTGGCCTGCCTCACGCCGGACGATCGCGAGCTCGGCGTCGCCTTGGTCGATATCGGCGCGGGCTCGACCGACCTGATCGTCTATCATCAAAGAGCGGTGCGGCACACCGCAGCCATTCCGGTGGGAGGCGATCACTTCACGAATGATATTGCTGTCGGTTTGCGCACTCCGATCCCCGAAGCCGAAAAGATGAAGCGCGCGTGGGGCCAACGCGACCCGGCCAAGCCCGCCGAAGGCGTTCTGGAAGTTCCCAGCGTCGGCGAGCGTCCGACGCGGGATGTGAACTACACGATGCTGAATGACATCATCGAGCCGCGCTCCCTGGAGCTGCTGGAATTGATCCAAGCGGAGCTCGAGCGCTCGGGTTTTGCAAAACAACTGGGAGTGGGCGTGGTGCTCGCGGGTGGCGGAGCAAAACTGGGTGGATTCGTGGCGCTGGCGGAGCAGACCCTGGGACTTCCAGTTCGCCTCGCCGAGCCGAAGGGGTTGGGCAAGATGACGGATACGCTGCGTGATCCGGCTTATGCCGCAGTGGTGGGCTTGATTGCATACGGAAACCGGTTGTGCCTGATGCGAGACTCGCAGGAGAAAAGTTGGACCGGAAGACTTTGGGGCGCGCTTCGCGGCAAAAGCGCGGCAAGCTAGCAGATTGCCGATTGGAAGACCGTCTGGCGTCCTTGTTCTCAATCGGCAATCGGCAATCGTCAATCGAAAATTACGAACAGGAGCGAAAATGGCGTCTGACGCAGACGGTACCGATCTTCGCGTAGATTTTTCCGACGAGCTCAAAACCGGCGCCGCCATTAAAGTGATTGGCGTGGGCGGGGGCGGCGGCAATGCCATCAATCGGATGATTGCGGCACACGTGGAAGGAGTTGAGTTCCTGGTGGCCAATACCGATGTGCAGGCGCTCGAAGCTTCCCATGCGCCGGTCAAGATTCAGCTCGGAGCGAAGCTGACAAAAGGGCTGGGCGCGGGCGCCAATCCTGAAATCGGCCGGCGTGCCGCGCTGGAGGACACCGAGAAAATCATCGACGCGCTTGAGGGCGCCGACATGGTTTTTGTGACCGCCGGTTTGGGCGGGGGGACGGGCACGGGCGGCGCCCCGATCGTCGCCAGTCTGGCTCGCGAGTTGGGCGCGCTGACGGTCGCGGTGGTGACTAAGCCATTCGCCTTCGAGGGCAAGCGTCGCATGACCCAGGCCGAGCAGGGCCTCGCCGAGTTGAGTGACGCTGTGGACACCGTCATTTGTATCCCCAATGAGCGCCTGATGCAGTTTGTGGACAAAGGAACCAGCTTCTTCGAGGCGTTCCGCATCGCCGACGATATCCTGAGGCAAGGCGTGCAGGGGATCTCCGACATCATCACCATCACTGGGATCATCAACCGCGATTTTGCGGACATCAAGACGATCATGAAAGGCATGGGCTACGCCGTGATGGGTACCGCCGTCGCCAGTGGCAGCAACCGAGCCGTGGAAGCAGCCAACACCGCGATTTCGAGTCCCTTGCTGGAAGACGCGTCCATCAACGGCGCGCAGGGCATCCTGTTGAATATCACCGGATCGAACAAGCTCACGCTGCACGAAGTGCATGAAGCCTCGACTATCGTTCAGAAAGCGGCGGCGGAGAACGCCAACATTATTTTTGGCGCCGTCCATGATGAGAACATGGGGGACTGCGTGAAGGTGACGGTGATTGCCACCGGCATCAAGGCGGACAAAATGGGCATGAGGCCGCGCACCGTCGTTTCGCCGGCGGTGCGCACGGCACAACAGAGCGTGAAGAACGTGATGATGAAGAAGGAGAAGCTCCCTCTGGAGGTGGCGGCGGAAAAGGTGCCCACGCCCGCGGACCTTCCCGTGGATGACTTGGACGTGCCGACTTTCATTCGGCGCGCGGCACGGCCGGAAACGAAATAAAACTAGCCATCAGTCGTCAGTTTTCAGTTCTCAGCAAAACAGCATCGAACAGCGGACCTGACTACCGACAAACTGAAAACTGACGGCCACGCCGCTCACTGAGCGCCCTGGTCTCTTGACGGAAGGGTGAGGTACACTGCGCCCGTGTTGAAATCGGATTGGACTCTGCGCGCTGCCTACGCCGAGTGCCGCCGCCTGGCGCGGAAGCACTACGAGAATTTTCCGGTCGCTTCTTATCTGGTCCCGCGCCAGAAACGCGACGCCCTCGCCGCCATTTACGCCTTTGCTCGTTCAGCGGATGATTTTGCCGACGAATACCGCGTGGAAGACGCAACAGCGAGCCAGCAGCCTCGCCTGGACAGGCTTGCCGATTGGCGGCGAAAGCTGAATGCTTGTTACGCGGGCCACCCTGACCATCCTGTGTTCGTTGCTCTGGCCGATGCCGCCAGGCGATTCGACCTGAGTCAAGAGCACTTCGAAAACCTGCTGCGCGCTTTTGAGTCTGACGTGCTGGTGAGCCGCCACGAGAATTTTGCCTCTCTCCTGAATTACTGTTCGTGCTCTGCGAATCCGGTTGGCCGGCTGGTGCTTGAGCTCTTTACGCCCAAAGAAAGGCGCGAGCCCGCGCTTTTCGAGCTCTCCGATAACATTTGCACAGCTCTTCAACTCGCCAATTTCTGGCAGGACGTCCGCGTCGACCTGGAGCGCGACCGCGTCTATCTTCCACTCGACGAGTTACAACAATTCGGATCGTCGTTGGAGATTGTGCGGACATATTTGCCCAAACACGGGCGGGCCAGTGTTGCCAAGCCCGGCGAGAATTGGAATCGCTTTCTCGACTTTCAAATTCAGCGAACGCAGGCGCTGTTCATGCGGGGCATGAATCTGCCCGAACTGGCGCCGCGGGAACTGCGCGTTCAACTTCGCTTGACATGGCTCGGTGGAATGGAGATCCTCTCCAAGATCGAAGCTGTCGAGTATGACGTGTTCAGGCGCAGGCCAGCCCTGAGCCGGATGGATTTCCTGAAACTGTACTTCCGGGCGCGCGGACGCCACAAGCTGGCGAGCGAAGCCGCTACGCATCGCGTCCAGCTTGGTGGGATCGCCAACGAGCCATGAACGTGCTCACCAAACGCGAGCATTTCACGAATTCGCGCGCAACGAATTTTTACTACTCGTTCATGTTTCTGCCGCCCGAGAAGCGTGAGGCGATTGAGGCCGTGTACGCATTTGCCCGGCACGGAGACGACGTGGCCGATGGCGACTTGTGCCACGACGACGTGCGTCGCGGAATCGAGCGCTATCGCGAGACTCTGGATGCCTGCTACGCCCAATATCCGTTGACGAGCGACGGCCGGCCGCGCTTCGAAAAACAGCCGAGCCTGCAGGCATTATGCGAAGCCATCCGACGTTACAAGATTCCCCGCCAATACTTCGAGGAACTGATTCTGGGGCTCGACATGGATATGCGCATGGACCTGGGCGAGCTGCGCTACGAGACCTTTGAGGATCTTGCTCTCTATTGCTCCCGCGTGGCCGGCGCCGTCGGGCTGATCGCCATTGAAATCTTTGGCTACCGAAATCCTCAGACCAAGGAGTACGCACTGAACATGGGGCAAGCGCTCCAGCTTGTGAACATCCTGCGCGATATTCAAAGCGACGCGCGTCGCGGGCGCGTTTATCTTCCACAAGAAGACTTGGACCAATTCGGGATCCGGCCGGGAGCGCTGACCGAAGGCGGGTACACGTCATCGTTTGTGGAGCTTATGCAATTTGAGGGCGACCGCGCGCGGCGCGCATTTGATGCTGCCCGCCGGTACCTGGCCGCGGAGGACCGGCGAGCCATGATTGTGGCGGAAATCATGGGGGCGATTTACTGGAGGCTTTTGAAGGCGATTCAAGCGCGCGCTTACAACGTTTTTGGCGAGCGCGTTCGGCTCTCGCGGCCAGAGAAATTGTGGACGGCGCTCTCTGTATACCTTGGCGCGGAATGGCACAAATAGGAGAGTCGTCAGTGGTCAGCCATCAGCTTTCAGCCGTCAGCTTTCCGTGGTTTGACTGAGAACTGAAAACTGACGACTGAGAACTGAGTGTCGAACACCCCCAACGAACACGAAGTCCTGATTATCGGTGGTGGCTTTGCGGGTCTCGCGGCTGGTGTGGCGATGGCGCAGGCGGAGCGCCCGGTGCGTCTCCTCGAGCAGCGGCCGCATCTCGGCGGGCGCGCGTTCTCCTTCGTGGATTCCATCACTGGATCTGTCGTTGATAACGGCCAGCACCTGTTCATGGGCTGTTACCGCCAGACGATCGAATTCCTCAAGACCATCGGGACACTCGACCGCGTGGCCTTCCAATCAGGGCTATCGGTCCGGTTTCTCGATGCCAACGGCCGCTCGAGCGCGCTCCACTGCCCGAATTTGCCTGCCCCTTGGCACCTTCTTTTCGGTTTGCTTCGTTCCGACAGCTTTAATTGGACCGAGAAGTTTGAGGCTCTGCGCCTGCGCGGCGCCATCGCTCGGGCGAAACACGCGCGCGACGGCTACCGCGCTTTGACTGTCGACGAATGGCTGGAGCGCCTGGGACAATCCGATAGCCTTCGACGCAATTTCTGGAATCTGATCTGCATCGCGGCCATGAACGAAGATACCAAGGTCGCTTCCGCAGAGTTGTTCGAACGCGTCCTGAAGCTGGCGCTCTTCAGTTCGCCCGAGCATTCGCGCCTCGGGATCGCCCGCGTTGGCCTGAGCGACTGCTACACCAGCGCGGCGGCGGAATTCATCACCGCTCGCGGCGGGCGAGTTGAGCTGGGCCGCAGCGTGAAGAACCTGGTTGTCTCGAACGGCGAGTGCGAGGGCGTCACGCTGGCCAATGGTGAAATCATTCGCGCCCGGGCGGTTTTGTCGGCGGCCCCGTGGCATAAGTTCGTGGGCTTTCTACCGGATTCGCTTCTTCGCTCTGAACCTTTCTTTACGAATATTCTGTCCTTGAAGCCAGCGCCCATCATCTCCATTAATCTTTGGTTCGACCGTCCCGTAATCAATCTCGAATTCGCTGCTCTGCGCGGTACGACCGTCCAATGGCTTTTCAACAAGAGCCGCATTTTTGCCAGCTCCGAGCGCCGGACTTCGGACGCCGGCCTGTCTCACATTTCTCTTGTCCTGAGCGGCGCGCACGAGCACATCGAGCGGCCTAAGGAGGATTTGCTGGCTGTCGCGCTCCAGGAACTTCAACAACTGCTGCCGGCGGCGAGGCAAGCGAAGGTAGTTCATTCGCTGGTCATCAAGGAGCGCTTTGCAACCTTTTCGCCCGCGGTCGGAATCGATGAGTTGCGTCCGCGCGCCGTCACGCCGGTCCGCGGCCTTTACCTCGCCGGCGACTGGACAGCCACGGGATTGCCTGCGACCATAGAGGGCGCGGTCAAGAGCGGGTACACGGCGGCGCAAGAAATCTTGGTCAATGAGTGAGGCTGTTTTGGATTGTAGATTCATCCGTTGTCCCTGTCCCGTTGTGAGTTGCGACTGAGCGGGGAAGAAGCGCGTTTTTCAATTCAAAATTCAAAAGGTAAAATTCAAAAAGCTAGAAGGTCATAGGGGGATCGGATGAGGACGGCGAGGCAGAGAATGGCATTGGGATTGGCCGCGGCGATGATGATCGCGGCATCCGCGATGATGGTTTTCTCACCGCGCCATGAGACCCTCTCGGCGCTGCCAAGGGCGCGCGTCGCGGAGTGCCCGCTTCCGGCGAGCGTAAACCCGCCCGAGGCGGACGCGCGCTTGACCGGCGCTTATCGCTTCGAAAAAGGCGGCTGGATTTACGTTCACCTGGAAGGCTCGCCGGAGCGCATCGGGTTCCAGCACGGCTATCTGCTCGCGCACGAGATCGAGGATAACTTTCAGACCGTCAAATTGGAGGATACACACCTCACTAAACGCGACTGGGAGTTCTTCCGCCGGGCGGCGCGGGAGATGCTCTGGCCGAAGATCGACCCGGAATATCAGCAAGAACTCGAAGGTATCGCGGAAGGGCTTCAGGCGCGCGGGGTCTCCATGGACCTGGACGACGTCGTAGCGCTCAATGCCAAGGAAGAGCTACCCGGATATTACTGCCCGTGGTACGACGCGCGGCACAAAGTAGCCGGCGCGCCCCACCTGTCGAGCCCGGGGAATTGCAGCGCCTTCGTGGCGACGGGCAGCTACACACGTGATCACAAGATCGTCATCGCCCACAACAACTGGACCAGCTATCTCGACGGCGAGCGCTGGCGAATCATCTTTGACATCGTTCCCGAGCACGGCGCCCGGATCCTGATGGACGGCTATCCCGGAGGCATCACCAGCGACGACGATTTCGGCGTCAACGCCAACGGCATCATGATTACCGAGACCACCATCACCCAATTCGAAGGCTGGGACCCGAAGGGCAAGGCCGAATTTGTGCGCGCGCGCAAAGCGCTCGAATACGCCAATTCCATCGACGATTACGTGCGCATCATGCTCGATGGCAATAACGGCGGCTACGCGAATGATTGGCTGCTGGCCGACAACAAGACGGGCGAGATCGCGCAATTCGAGCTGGGCCTCAAGGCGTACCAAGTCTGGCGGACGAAAGACGGAGTTTTCACCGGTTCGAATTGGGCTCGCGACCCCAAGGTCCTGAAGGAAGATACCACGTTCGATCCCAACAATGCCGAGACCTCGCCCAACGCCCGCCGCGCTCGGTGGGACCAACTGGTTGAAAGCTCAAAGGGACAAATCGATGTCGAGAAGGGCGAGCAGTTTCTGTCCGACCATTATGATGCCTGGCAGAAAAAAGAAGACCCCGACGAGCGCACTCTCTGCGGCCACACTGACGCCTCGCCACGCGGCGTCAACGTCTGGGAGTGGGAAGCCTATTATCCCGGCGGCGCCGTGCAGGGCAAGGTGATGGATAGCGCGATGGCCGCGGCCATGAGCTTCGTGGCGCGTGCCGGCCATCCCTGCGGTGATGATTTCCTCGCTGCGCCATTCCTTAGAGCTCACCCCGAATATTCTTGGCAAGCGCCTCTGCTGCGCGATATGAAAGCCGGCCCGTGGACCGTGTTCAAGGCGGGTGAGAAGCAGGAGTGAGGAGTGAGGAGTGAGGAGACAGGAATCAGGAGTCAGAACGAAGGCGTCAATCGGTTCGTCGCCCTCTTCTTAAGCTTGGGGTGAGTTTTCGCCGTCGATGATCGCGAATCCTTGTTCTTTCGTGGCAATAATCAAGAAGCTCTGTTCGCGACTGCGGCGCGGCGATTTTCGTAAAGCGGGAACCGTTCGGTCAGCGCTTCGACCTCAGCCTTCACGCGCTTCTGGACCGATTCGTCATTGAGCTGGTGCAGCACTTCACTTATCCAGCCGCCAATCTTGCGCATCTCGGGCTCTTTCAAACCGCGCGTGGTGACGGCGGGGGTGCCGATGCGGATGCCGCTGGCTTTCATCGGCGGGTTCACGTCAAACGGAATGGCATTCTTGTTCACGGTAATACTAGCCTTTTCGAGCGCCTGTTCGGCGTCCCTGCCGGTGATACCCTTCGAGAACACGTCCACCAGCATCAGGTGATTGTCCGTGCCGCCGGAAACGATGCGGAAGCCCTCGGAGGCGATCGTCTCGCACAGAGCTTTGGCGTTGGCGACGATTTGTCTTTGGTATTCGCGGAATTCCGGTTGCAGCGCCTCGTGAAAGCAGACGGCCTTGGCCGCGATCACGTGCATGAGCGGCCCGCCTTGGATGCCGGGGAAGACAATCTTGTCGAGGTCTTTGGCGTACTGGGCTTTTGAGAAAACCATTCCGCCGCGCGGCCCGCGCAGCGTCTTGTGCGTGGTGGTGGTGACGAAGTCGGCGTGCGGGAAAGGGCTGGGATGGAGGTCCGCCGCTATCAGCCCCGCGATGTGCGCCATGTCGACCATCAGCCGCGCCTCGCACTTTTGGGCGATGGCGGCAAAGCGCTCGAAGTCCAGCACGCGCGGATAGGCGCTGGCGCCGGCGATGATCAGCTTGGGCCGGTGTTCCATCGCCAGGCGCTCGAGCTCGTCGTAGTCGATAGTTTCGGTGTCCTTGCGCACACCATAGGGAACGATCTTGTACATCTTGCCTGAAAAATTCAGCGGATGGCCGTGGGTCAAGTGTCCGCCGTGAGCCAGGTTCATGCCCAGCAGGGTGTCGCCGGGCTTCAGCACCGTCATGTAAATCGCCTGGTTCGCTTGCGCGCCCGAGTGTGGCTGCACGTTGGCATGCTCGGCGTTGAAGAGTTTCTTGGCGCGTTCGATGGCGAGCGTCTCCGCCACGTCGACAAACTCACAACCTCCGTAATAGCGCTTCCCCGGCAGACCTTCCGCATATTTGTTGGTGAGCGGCGAGCCGAGCGCCTCCAGCACCGCCTCACTCACGAAATTCTCCGACGCGATCAGCTCCAGCGTCCGCGCTTGGCGGTCCACTTCGCAGTCGATGGCCCGCGCGATGTCAGGATCAACTTCAGCCAGCGGGCGGTCGTGATTCAAACGGATTGCGCTCATGTTGAATTCTCCTTCCCTCACCTGCATTGTAGCGAACGATGCAAGGGCGGGAAACTGGAAAGTGAACAATGTAGGGTTCACGCGGCGGCCGTGGCCGCCAGAATCAGAGGCGTGGCCAGCTTGGGATTGAGCCCTCCCCGAATGAACCAGAATCCGCAGGCGAGCCCGACAACAAACTCCGGCAGTCGGATGAACGGATGAAATTTCACGGCGCTGAGCCAGAAGAGGAAAGTTGCATAGGTGGCGCCTGAAGTGACCGCAGTGGCCTCCAGCCACTAGTCACTTGCCGTTGGTTTAATGATCGCTGGCTTCAGCGTCCACGATTGGAGTTTAGCCAGCGCCATAAGCTCGGGAGCATCGAAGCCTGGCGGAAAGATGATCCAACCCCAAAGCTTCTCGGAATCGTCCGCGACATAGCGCGCCGCCGCGAGCCGCGCGGGTGGCAGGATGACGGATTCGGGTGGGCTACTTTTGGACGCCAGGATTCGCGCCGTCTGAGCGAGAGCCAGCAAATAGCTTTCCGGTGAAACAGGCGTGCTTCCCAACCAAACGACGTTAGGGATTTGATCTCTCTTCCTGAGAGAGTCGTCCACGTCTAAAACGGTGCGGGAGAACTGATCCCATGACACCTCGACTTTGCCCTTGAGCCCGTGGCTTTCTAGGCCGGGGCCGTAAGGTGTACCGCGAAGCACGATGTGCTGCGCTGGGCTTTTGCGTACAGTGCGAGCAACGAAGTCATTCAACAACACGAACTGTTCGCTGGCGGCGAGAGCGAAGTCTGTGCCGACCTGAAACGACACATCTGGAGTAACGCGGCTGGCGATCTGCGCGATGTCTTCGTCCGAGAATGCATGGCCCTGCGCTTGGTCAGGCATCACTCGAAGCGCCTCGGAAGCAGTCAAGAACCGGACTCGCGGGAAAGACTTGATATAACTGACGAGACCGTCAAGATAATTGAAATCTCTTTCAATCTCCGCCTGGCTTTTCATGGGCGGCAGGCGCCACTGATCGCGGGGCGGATTCGCGCCGTTCTCAAAGTTGACGGCATCCCAAAACTCGCGATGGATGAACTCGCAGGGATGAAAGTAAATGCTCACCACGCCGCCGCCCGACTGCGACAGCTCTGTGTACGTGACCTGAAAACTGGTCTTCGCCTGAGCCAGATTCGACCAGTCGTCGTTGGGGCGCAGCTCGGAACCGTATTTGAGATTGAAGATGTTCAGCAGCCCGCCATACCAGAAGGGTTTGCCGTCGAGCCCTACTTGAAGGGCGTCGTCGAGGTAAACTTTTACGCCCCAGCTCTTCAAAGCCGCAAACGCCTGCGGCGCCCAAGAACTGCCCGGCTGGCCGTAACAGGTCGGTGTTTGGCCAAAGATGCGCTTGACGTCTTCGAATCCGGCGCGCTCGCGCCGCGTGAATTCCTCTGTGCCTTGTTCCCAATCGAGCTTCGATTCGTATTCGGCCACGGTTGGGTGCTGGCTGTGCGTGTTCGAATGATAGCCGATTTCGTGCTTGGCGAGTGCCTCGATGACGTCCTTGCGGCCCCGCCGCTCAAGCGTCCGGGCCTTTTCTCCCACTACCTTGAACGTGGCGCGAACGCCCTGCTTGGTGAGAAGCTCGGCAACGCGCTTCGCCGCGTCGTCACTCTGCGGAAGAATGTAATCCTCAGTATCGAACCACAGCACAACATAGACGAAGCCTTGGGACGGCGGCTGCGCCGCCCGCGCACACCAGGGAAGGCCACCCAGAAGCAAGACGAACAACATCCCCTGGAGGGTCCGTTTTACGCTTGGCAACATAAACGCCTCCGTGAATCCTGAGAGTTTACAATGGAGAACGAACCAATGGAAACAGTTCTTCGAATTCCATGCTCCCCCGCGCCTGATTCCAATGGTGCGCCTGCGCGGACGTCCTGGCCAGGATGAACCGAGATGGGAACCCGGTGCCGGTCATCAAACGTTTAATATCTCCGGCCGCCTGCTGGGCCTTGACTGGGCGCCTTGGAACCAGCGATTCAAGGACGATGAGGCGAAATCGAAGGCCAGAGAGGGGTGACCTGTTCTCCACTCATGGCCCAAACCGTCATATGAAGTCGCTGGGTTAGGTTAGGTCCGGTTTTGGGTGGGTGAGGGGCTGAGGAGGGGCGGTACGACGTGGGCTACCGTCCAACCTTGTGTTCTACGGGTACGCAACCGCGGCCTCCGCCTGGAATCACCAGGCGGAAGCCGCAGCGGCGGTCAATCGGTTCTTGAGTCTGACGGAAGGCTAACTACCTCGGCGCGAACGAGGGCCAGACCAGATGCCATAAAACCCAGTCTGAAGGCTGCCGCTCTTGAAACGTCGACGATGCGGTTGGGAACAAACGGACCGCGATCGTTGACCCTGACGACCAAGGAGCGATTGTTTCTGAGGTTGGTTATCTTGAGTCTTGTTCCTAGTGGAAGGCTGCGGTGTGCGGCGGTAAAGCCATTCATATCATAGACTTCTCCGCTAGCTGTGGTATTGCCTTGGAATTCCTCTCCGTACCAACTGGCTAAACCGAGTTCCCCGACTGTCTGCTGAGTCACTTTCGGAGCTACGAAAGTGGCTAAATTAATCGAGCCCGAGGGCATAGCTTCGGTCCGGGCGGACAGGGCAACAAGAGCTGCCACAGCACACCCCATCACTATTCTCCTCATTCAACCTCCATTTTTGAGTTAGGCTCTGTTGACGGCTCAGCGCCAACAGTTCCCCCAGAAATCATCGGACTCAGTCGGCCGCCAAGAGGCGTCATTTCCGACTTCGTCCGCACGCAGGTGAAAAACCTAAGAATTCTACAAAATTTTGTAGAAAATGTCAATTGGTTTTCTAAAGGGGTCTGACTCGCTGCTATTCCGGGGTCGGGACGCCGGGTATGGGATCGCCCGAATGGCCCAGACACGCAATCACTCAATCGGCGGGTCGCTCAATTCACGATGAGGGTCAGCTTGATGTCGCGGCTCACGGTCGTTGTTCCGGCGGCGACAGAGGCTTTGACGTCCAAGGTGTAAGTTCCGGCTGGGGTTCCGGTGCTGCCCCCACCGCCTCCGCTTGACCCACCTCCGCCTCCGCATGATGACAGAGCGACTGAAATCACGATTATACATATAAGTGTTGTACATACAATAAAAAAGCGCATTCGGCCCAACATAATCAATGGGTTGCGCCTTGACCTCAGAGCCAAGCCGAGCAGAGTCACGGCAATGGCAAGCGCCGCCCAGACCGCCTGCCAACTGGACACGGGAACTCTTCGGGATGGGGACCAATTGAGAGGCCAGATCGAGATTGGGCCCGGCCCGCCGTTCGGCAGGGAAGTACCACGAGAGGATGTTGGCACGGAGACAGTGGCGGCCATCGCCGATGTCCCGTTTAACGAGAGCGACGAAGGTGTTACGGTACAGGTGGAAGCGGGTGGTGCGCCGGCACACGACAGGCTGAGAGATCCGGAAAAGCCTTGCGTGCCGGCTAAGCTGAGACTGTAGCTGGCGGCCTGCCCAGCAGCAATTGTGGCCGAGGTTGACGAGCCTGGGGCCGCTCCAGCCGTAAAGTCAGTGCCGAAGCCTGTCAGTAACACCATCTGCGGGCTGCCTTGGGCATTGTCCGTGATCGTAAGGGTTGCAGTGCGCGTGCCTGCCGCGGCGGGCGTAAAGGTGATGGATACCGAACAGTTCTGGTTTAACGCCAAGGTGGAACATCCGTTGGTCTGTTGGTTCGTCTGGGAAAACTCGCTGCTATTCACTCCGCTGATGGTGATGCCCGAAATGATGAGGTTCGCATTCCCGGTATTCTGCACGGTCAGGGCTAGCGCTGAGCTTGAGACCGTAACCAGTTGATCGCCGAAGGAGAGGCTCAATGGCACCAAGTTGATCACCGGCCCCATGCCGGTTCCAGCGAGGATTACTATCTGGGGGCTTCCCTGGGCACTGTCGGTGATGGCCAACGTCGCGGCACGCGCGCCTACGCAGGCAGGGGTAAATGTCACATTGATCTTGCAGCTTGCGCCGGCTTGAACGGAGCTTCCGCAATTATTCGTTTGGCTGAAGTCGCCGGCATCAGGCCCGGAGATGGCGATGCTCGTTATCGACAAGGTCGTTCCGCCGGAGTTCGTCAATGTCACGGGTTGGGGCGAACTTGTTGTGCCTAGATTCTGATTCCCGAATGAGATGGCCGAAGGCGCCGAAGTAACCGTAGTTGTCGGTGCTCCGAATCCTGTCAGGATCACCGTCTGCGGGCTGGACGGATCACCATCTGAAAAGGTGAGGCCGCCATTTCGGGTTCCCGCCGAGGTCGGCGTGAACGTGACTGAGATGGTGCAACTCATCCCAGCCGCCAAGGAACTCCCACAGGTGATTGTGGCTGCGTAGTCCCCTGTGGCCGTGATACTTGCGATGCTCAGAGCAGCCGAGCCCAAATTCGTAAGCGTCACGGCAACGGCTGGACTCGTCGAGCCAACCGACTGGCTGCCGAAGGAAAGTATGGTCGGCGAGATCGAAAGGCCGCTCGAAATTGGAACCACCAAGTCCCACGCGCTACGCCCATGGCTGGCGGCCCGGAGCGTCCGCGAGGGCGAATGCATCTTCAGGCTCAAGACGGCGACATTGGGCAGGCCAGTCACGAGCGTTGACCATGTGGCTCCGCCGTTGTCGGTGGAAAAAACTCCAACGTCGGTCGCGACGTAGAGCGCATTGGGCAGGTTGGGGTCTATCACAATGTCATTCACAGGGACGTTGGGCAGATTGCCGCTGATGTCCGCCCAGCTTTGCCCTCCGTTAGTGGTTTTGAAGACGTGGCCCTGACTGTCGCCAAACCCAGAAAAGCCGGAGAAAGTAACGTAAGCACTGGTTGAACTCGTCCGGTCGACCGCGATCTGTGTCGCGTGTCGCGGCGGCAACCCGGCGCTGACGTTCGTCCATATCGAGAGCGCGCCAGCCACGGCGTTGGTCGTCACCTGGACTTGGCTGTCGCTCGTGCCGGCATAGACGGTGTTCGGGTCGCTCGGCGCCACGGCGAGCGTGGTGATATGTGCGGTGCTGCCGCCCCCGGTCAAGTCCGTCGTGATGGCAGACCAGGTTTGTGCGCCATTGGTGGTCTGGTACACGCGGTAGGTTCCATAGTAGAGCGTCTGCGGATTCGACGGATCGATAACCATGGGCGGAACGAAGCTTGATCGGTCGTTGGAGTTGATGCCATTTGTGGCTGACTGCCAGGTACCGGGAGTTCCACCGGATGTTGATTTCAAGACCCCCTCGCCGCTGACGCACGCCACATACACGTTGTTGGAGTTGGTCGGATCGATGGCATTGTAGCCGCCGTCGCCGCACCCAGCGTCGGACTCGGTCCACGCCAAGCCGCCGGCATAGATCTCCGTCCCATTATCCTGGGTGCCGCCAAAGGTGGGAGAAGGAGATAATTGATTTGGGTCGATCGCGATACCCGGATAGAACTGGGTGATAGCCAAGGTCTGGTTCAGATCACTCCAGATGGGAGAGGATCCAGTCGGATTGGAGGTAATCCAAACCCCGCCGTCGTTGCCGACGTAAAGAACGGAGCCGTCGCTCGAGAACGCCAGGGCGTGCTGGTCGACGTGCAGAACAGTTGTCGCAGATCCCTGGGAGACTTCGCTCCAGGTGCTGCCGCCATCCGCGGACCGGAAAAGCATTTGATTATTGAACGTACCCGCCGATCCACCCACATAGACCACGCTCGAGTTGACGGGGTCCACGCGCACCACGTTGTCGTAGTCGCATTGCGGGTTGCAATAGCCGGCAGCGACGCCCAAGGGCAGTGGACTCCAATTCGCGCCGCCATCCGTTGTCTTGAACAGGCCATTTACATTGTGGCCGTTCGCTTGAGCAATCCCGGCATACAGTGTGGTGGGGTTTGAAGGGTCGAGGGCCAACTCGATCCGGCCTACGTTGACGGAGGGCAGAGTATTCGAGCCTGTCCCATTGTCGGGAGCCCAAGTCGCCCCCACGTCCGTGGAGACAAAAACGCCCACACCATGGACTGCGGCGTACGCAGTGCTTCCGTTGGGATTGAAACACACCGCCGTTCCAGGTCCCTTCGGCAGCACGTTTACCCAGGTCTCGCCGCCGTCGGTGGACCGCCAGATTCCATCGCCCCCACCGCCCAGGACTCCTGCCAAAACGATTTGTCCATTCTTGTGGTCAAGCGCAAGGGAGCCAATGCGCGCTCCGCCGCCGAAGTAGGTGTCGGAAGAAATGGGGCCGCCGAACGGGCCTGTGATGTGGGTCCACGTCTGTCCGCCGTCAGTCGATTTCAGAATGCCCTCGCCGTAGTACGAATCGCCGTTAAAATTCTCTTCGCCCGTACCCACGTAGACGATGGACGGATTTGAGGGATCAAGAGCAATTGAGCCGACGGCCAGCGAGGCTTGGGCATCCGTGAGGGGCAGCCACGTCGTGCCACCATCGGTGGTTTTCCAAACGCCGCCTTCCGCCCCGCCCAGATAGACGATGTTGCTGTTCACGGGATCAACGGCGAGCGCCGTCACTCTGCCGGAAGAGACGGGCGGTCCGCCGCCAACCAAAGCGAACGGCACGTTGACGGGCTGCGGGCCGATCAGCGTCCATGAAGTTGATGATTCGACTGCGGGCAGGGAAGGGCTGCTCGCCTCGCGGCGGGCGCGCGCTTGGCGCTCGACCTCAACCATCGCCTCGCGCTCGCGCAGCGCGTTGCGCCGCGCTCCAGCCGGAATCCGCTTCAGCGGATAGGCGCGCTGGTTGTAAAACCATTCCCAACGCTTCCGGACAATATCCTCCAGCTCGCGCTCTCTCGCCGGCGCGCTGCTCTGCGCAGCCAAAGTCGCAGCAAAGCAGATCATCGTGAGAAACAGCGCGAAAGCTCGAGCTGCAAAGTTCGGAGAGTACATCAAGCGTAGGGCCATCGCCGCAGTACTCCCGCAGCCCGGACCGGGGAAGAGTAGAGATTCATCGCAGGCAGCTTGAACTGCGCTCCCGTTCCGCACCGTTGGACTTGTTCTCGAAATTGGATCGTCCGCCGAAGTTGATCGAGAAGATGATTATAGCTCGGGGCGAGGCGAACGGAAAGGGTCGTCAATGTGCGTTTCCGTTTTCGCCTCCGACTGTGCGACAATAGTCAGGATTGCTCGGCCCACTCGTGCGCTCCTGATGCGTGCTCAACTGACGAACGCTCGAAGCCAGGGGTTGGTTCGTCCTCATAAAACTTAATGGGTAGCGACTCTTCATCTCAACCTTCCGGAAAGAATCGGGTCACGTCCGCGCGAGTGCTAGTGGCGACCACCGCCATGCTCTCGTTTATTTCCTTCTGGCGGGCGGCGGCCATTGTGCTGAACGACCTTGCCTCCTCCGCCTACTACGCTCCCGAATATGCGCAAGGGCAGATCGGACGGGCGGCTCCCTGGTTCATCCTCGGCATCATGCTTTTTTCTTACGCAGTGCGCGCCGTTTACATTGAGAGCTGTAGCATGTTCGTGCGCGGCGGTGTCTATCGCGTCGTGAAGGAAGCCATGGGCGGGACGCTGGCCAAATTCTCGGTCTCCGCCCTGATGTTCGATTACGTCCTCACCGGTCCGATCAGCGCCGTGTCGGCCGGGCAGTACCTGGTCGGTTTCGTCAACAATCTTTTCGGGTACGCTCACCTGAAAGTGGAGTTGTCGGTCAACTCCACGGCCGCTTTCTTCGCCGTGCTCGTCACCCTATATTTTTGGTGGCAAAACATTCAGGGCATTCCCGAGTCGAGCGAAAAAGCTCTGCGCATCATGCAAGTGACCACCGTGATGGTGGTCCTGTTGATCGGGTGGTGCTCTTACACGCTCTGGGTGCGCGGCGGACACCTTCCGCCCTGGCCCTTCCCTCACAACCTGCATTTTGCCACCGCAATCCCGGGCGTGGTTCCAGATGCCCTGGGCTGGCTGCGGGGCACATGGCTGCAGACCATCGGACTGGTCGGCATCTTCGTCGCCCTCGGACATTCGGTTCTGGCCATGAGCGGCGAGGAATCCCTTGCCCAAGTCTATCGAGAAATCGAGCACCCCAAGTTGAAGAACCTCGAAAAAGCGGGCTTCGTCATTTTCGTTTACAGTCTGCTCTTCACCGGGCTGGTGGCCTTTTTTGCCGTGATGATTATCCCCGAAGCGCGTCTCGGCGATTACACCGGCAATTACATCGGCGGCCTGGCGATGAATGTGGCTGGGCCCTACACATCGCGGCTCATCTTTCGCGGCTTCGTCGTGGTGGTGGGCGTGCTGATCCTCTCCGGCGCCGTGAACACGGCCATCGTGGGATCGAACGGGGTTTTGAACCGGGTTTCCGAAGACGGAGTTTTGGCCGACTGGTTTCGCCATCCGCACCCGCGATTTGGCACTTCTCATCGCATCATCAATCTCGTGGTGGGCTTGCAAATCCTCACCATCATCCTGAGCCGCGGCAATGTCTTCTACCTGGGTGAAGCCTACGCGTTCGGCGTCATCTGGAGCTTCGTCATGAAAGGGCTGGCGGTCATCGTGCTTCGTTACACCGAGCCCGAACAACAACGCGAATTCCGTGTGCCCATGAATCTGAAGATCGGCGGAGTGGAGATCCCCATGGGTCTCGGGTTGATTACTCTCACCCTCTTCGGAATGGCGCTGGCCAATCTGGCCACCAAGCAGATCGCCACAGTCTCAGGCATAGCGTTCTCGCTGGTCTTGTATGGAATTTTTACGGCGTCCGAGAAATTCGCGCACCAGCGCGGCATCACTCACCCGGAAATGGATGCTTTTCACTTGGTGCCGGGCGAGGAAATTACGCCGAAGACGCTGGGCGTTCGGCCGGGGAACATCGTGGTGATGGTCCGAGACTTCAACACCCTTTACCACTTGCCGCGGGTTCTGGAACGTGTAGACCAAAAGAAGCAGGACGTGGTCGTCATGCACGTTCGCCTGCTGCTGCGGGCCGGCTCGGGCGAACACGGCTTGGTGCCGGAGCAGTTGTTCAGCACCAACGAACAATTGCTGTTTACCAAGGCCTTGTCCATGGCTGAGAAAAGCGGCAAACCCATTCGGCTGGCGGTCGTAGCCGCCAACGACATGTGGGATGGCCTTCTGCGTTCAGCTCAAAACCTTCAGGCCGCGGTGCTCGTCCTGGGTCTTTCGCCCAAGATGCCTCCCACCGAAGAAGCACGCCTCGCCGGCGAAGCCTGGGAAAGACTCTGGGAGCCCAAACCCCAACTGACGCTCGAAATCTATTCCCCCGGCGGCCAGGAATGGGTTTTTTACATGGGCCCGCACTCGCCGCGATTGACGCCCAGGGAGGTTGATCTGCTGCACAGTATCTGGCTCAGGTTCAGCCATGAGCTCGGGCCAGAGGAGCTCCATCACCACGACATCGTTCATTTCGCGCTCAATGAGGTGGAGCGCGAAATTAAAGATGGCCCCTCCAGCCGCCGAGAAGTGCTTGGGCGGCTAAGACAGCACCTCCAGGAAATCAGAGACCGCCGAGAGCCGCACTTGTGAGATCGGGAGTTAGGGACTGGGGATTCGCGTCGATTCCCACGCCACCATCTGCCAGCGGCCGTTCTGCCGAACGTAAGTGTCGATGAAGCGGAGTTGCATCGTCGCGGGTTGACCGTGGCTCTCAGACTTGAATTCCGCTCGCCCAGTGATTACCGCGGCGTTCCCGTAGACGCGCACCTTTAACTCATCGGGGGCAATCGAAACGTATTTCAGCTCGCCAGATCGAATCGAGGCGATGTACGTCGCCTTGGTGTCGACGTGAGCGCTTGAGTGGGTATAGGTGAGGTCGTCAGAAAGGATTTGGTCGAGGGCAGCGGTGTCTTGGTCCGTCAGCGCCTTGAAGCGGCGGAGCTCGAGCTCACGAACCTCCTGCTCGGCTTGGCCGCTCGACTGGCCCTGCGGAGGCGAAGCCGCGCCAGCCGCTTCTGCCGTCGGATAGACGCGGATGTTCTTGGCCGTATACCAGGGATGAACTTCTGGCACAAGCCTGCCGGCCTTCACCGCCGGGTCCTCGGCAGCAAGCGCTTGCGCTTCCTGGAGCGAGCCCACTCGGAATACAAAGATGCCGCGGAGTTTCTCATCCTCGGCCATCGGCCCGGCCATGATCAGCTTGCCCTCGTCGGCCATGCGCCCGATGTTGGCCATGTGCGCTTCCTGAATGCGCTGCGTCTCCGGCGTGACCTCCCCCGTCGAATTCGGCCCGCGATAGAGCAGGACGAGATAGTAAGTCGTCATCTCGTAGTGCGCCTCGCAGGGCTTCTGCATTGCGAGCAAGGCAGTCTCGCCGAGCGCGGTCGCAAGCAAGAGTGAAAGTGTCGCAAGAGGCTTCCTCATGAATGAACTCCCTCGTCTAATCATGTGTCGGAAATTATTGGATCAAGCGCCGTACCCGCCTCCGGCCAAATCTCGACGCATTCCTCTTCATCGACTTACTCGGGTAGACTAACCCGCTCGTCGTTTTTGTGCCTCAACATACTTCCGCAGGACGGCATTGATGGTCGTCTGGTAGCGCACGCCGTGCTTTCGAAAAAATGCAAGAATATCCGGGTCGAGCCGAATAGTGATTTGTTTTTTCGTCCCAGGCCACCAGACAGCGTTCTTGAAGAACTCTGGCCCAAGCTTTGGATTGTCTGAGTAATCGATATCCTCGTCTTTCATGGCATCGACTCGTGCCCAATCAGTCTTGGATTTCGGCTTCGAATTGCTTCGTCTCATCTCGATCCGCCTTCCTGAAAGAAATCAGTCTGATTGTGTCAGGCCCTCTTTCGGTAAAGATCGCCACTACAACCCGTCCCTGCAGCATGCCAATACCCTGCCATCGATCTTCCCCGTAGTCTGGGCGGGTGTCCAACCCCAATACCATCGGTCCGGCAAAGGTCTGCCAGGCGTCTGCGAAATCTAGGCCGTGCTTTCGAATATTCGTACGCCTCTTTGTTTCGTCCCACTCGATCGTCATGATAGCACGTCGTAGTTACGTTTGTAATTATGCTATTTAACGGACTTATCGTTTTGCAAGAATTCCAACCGCGACCACATTGCATTCACGTTCTTCTTCGTCTCCTCATCCATCTTGATTTCATCCGGCCAGGGGCGGGCAAAACCCTCAGAGGGCAGCTTGCGAGTGGCGTCGACGCCCATTTTCGAGCCGAAGTTGGGCAGGCGCGAGGCGTGTTCAAGTTGATCGACGGGCCCGAGCATAAACTGAATGTCGCGCTCCGGGTCGATGTGATTGAAAGCCTTCCACGCCACTTCGCGCAGATCGTGAACGTTCACATCGTGATCGACCACCACAATGCACTTGGTGAACATGGCGCCGGGCAAGCCCCAGATGGCGTTCATCACCTTGCGCGCCTGGCCGGGATAGCTCTTGCGGATGGCGACAATCATCAGGTTGTGAAAGATGCCTTCCGCCGGCATGTGCATGTCCACCACTTCGGGGATTTGCTTGCGCATCAGTGGAAGGAAGATGCGCTCGATGGCGTAGCCCATCCAATAGTCTTCCATGGGTGGCCGCCCGACGATAGTTGAAATGTAGACGGGCTCGCGCCGGCGCGTGATGCAGGTGAGATGAAACGCGGGGAACTTATCTTCGAGGGAGTAGTATCCCGTGTGGTCGCCAAAGGGGCCTTCGGTGCGTATGTCGTCGAGGTCGACGTAGCCTTCGAGGACAATTTCGGAGTTGGCGGGAACCTCAAGATCCACTGTCTCGCACTTCACCAGCTCCACGGGTTCGCGGCGAAGGAAGCCTGCAAAAAGGAACTCGTCCAAATCTTCCGGCAGGGGCAAAACGCCCGCCAGCATGGTGGCGGGATCGGAGCCGATGGCGACGGCCACGTCCATGCGCCTGCTCTTGCCCTGTCTCTCGAGCCAGCGAAAGTGTTCGGCGCCGGTTTTGTGGATTTGCCAGTGCATGCCCGTGGTGCGTTCGTCATAGACTTGCAGGCGATAGCAACCCACGTTGCGCCGTCCGGATTTCGGGCTGCGCGTGATCACCATGGGAAACGTGATGAAGCGCCCGCCGTCCTGCGGCCAGCACTTCATGATGGGGAACTGCCGGAGGGACACGTTTTCTCGCTCGATCACTTCTTTCACCGGGCCGCCACTGACGGTCTTGGGGAAAAAGGCGGCCACTTCACCGAGCTTGGGCAGCATCTTCACTTTGTCGAAGAACCCCACCGGCGGCTTCATTTCCAGAAGGTCTTCGATGCGGCGAGCGATGTCGTCGAGCGTGTCAACTTCCAGCGCCATTTCCATGCGTTTTTTTGATCCCAGTGCGTTGATGAGCACCGGCATCGAGTAAGAGACGCCATCCTTCGCCGAGCGCGGTTTTTCGAACAGCAGCGCCGGGCCGTCCGCTTTCGAGACGCGGTCGGTGATCTCGGTGATTTCGAGATCGACGTCCACCTCGGCATCAATTCGTTTCAGCTCACCCTGGCGATGCAGCCGGGTGATGAATTCCTGCAAGTCTTTGTAAGCCATAGGAGCAGTCCACAGTTCACGGTTGACAGTCCAAGGATCAAAAGCGCTCGTCGTGTTTTGACTGTCAACTGTGGACTGTCGACGGTCAACTTCTGCTGCAGCATTACAGAATGTCCAGGCCAAATCAAGCTGTGACATGACCTCGGACGTCGCCGCGCGCCAAAGGTTCGACCAGCAGACGGCCGGCTTCATTCCCTGAAGGTCAGCTTGGTGCGGCCCTCTGGTCTGTCCGTGCAATCACGCCGCGGCTATTCCGTGCCATCCGGCTCCACTGACCCGGCGGCCAAGGCCAAACAAGAGATTGAGGAAGCAGTGTTTTCGCAGGATGTGGTGAACGAGCTGCCGGTGGATGTGCACACCCAATTCTTCCGTGTCGACGGAACCAGCGCCAAGCTCTCCGTACTGACCCACGTGAGCATCGGCGGCATGCGATTTCGCAAGCAAGAAGGGCGAAGCTTGAACAAGCTCACCATGATCACGGTGCTTTTTGACACCAACGGCCAATATGTGACGAGCCAGGAGAAAACAGTCGAAATGCGATTGCGCGCCGCCACCTTGGCGCGATACAGCCAGTCAGGCATCACCATGAAGACGGTCTTTGACGTCAAGCCAGGAACCTACCTCGTCCGCGAAGTGGTGCGCGACGCCGAAGGCGCGCAGCTCTCGGGGCTGAGCCGCACGGTCGAGATCCCTTACTAAACGCACACGACTTAGGATTGACTTTCGACTTTGGTGGGCGGATACTCAAACCACAAGGTTTCGCAATGGTTCGAGATCGTGGATATTTTGAAATCGTGTCGGTGTTCTGCCCGCGCATCGTATATTCCAGCCCAGGAAGGTGACTTATGAATCGTCGCCGTCATTTACTCATTTTCGTATTGCTGTTTTGCGCCATCGGTCTCGTAGGCCTGGATTCGGTGCAGGCTCCGGCCGCCCCGGCTGGCGGGCAACAATCCGGCGGGCAGGCGCCGCCGACGGTGCCCGGCGTCATCAAAGCGCAGACCAACCTTGTGCTGGTCGACGCCGTGGTGACCGATAAGAAAGGGAATTACATCAGGGACCTCGAGGCAAAGGATTTCAAGGTCTCCGAGGATGGCAAAGAGCAATCGATTGTCAGCTTCTCCAAAGGTACCGAAGCGGCCGGACCTTCCGGGCCCGCCCAGAGACATTACCTGGTGCTGTTTTTCGACAACTCGACCATGCAATTCAGTGAGCAGGCACAAGCACGCCAAGCCGCCGCCAAGTTCATTGCGAAAACGGCGGCCAGCGATCACCTGATGGCCATCGTGGATTTCGGTGGCACGTTGCAGATCGCTCAAAACTTCACGGCCGACGCCGACAGGCTGAAGGCAGTGGTAGCCCATACCAAGTTTTCCACCGTGAACCCGAACGACACATCGACTGCGCAGCTTGCCGCGCTTGGCGTGCCGACCTTAGGCGGTGGCGATGAGGCGAACTTTGGCGCGTACACCATGTTGCTGGCCATCCGCGACCTGGCCAAGAGGTTGCAGACCGTTCCGGGCCGCAAGACGCTCATCCTGTTTTCCTCTGGGTTTCCCGTTCAGTCCGATCCTGAGCGCATGTCGGAACTCACGGCAACCATCGCGGCTTGCAATAAAGCCAACGTTGCAATCTATCCCATCGACGCGCGAGGCCTGGTGGCGCCAGGCACGGGCACGCCTACGCCTGGGATATCCCCTGGACTGTCCCCAGGACCTGGGGCTGGCCTGTTGGGTCCGATGTTTCCACACCTGCCCGGCGAACTGGCGTTCCTGTTGTTCCCATTTGATCCTCAGCGTCCCGGTGGCGGCGGCGGTGGTGGCGGAACCGGTGGGGGAGGCGGTGGCGGAACCGGTGGCGGTGGCGGAACCGGTGGGGGCGGTCGCGGCGGTAGCGGGGGAACGGGCGGTGGCGGGGGAACCGGCGGCGGAACCGGCGGGAGCGGTGGTAAAGGCGGAGGTGGAACCGGCGGCGGTGGAACCGGTGGGGGCGGTGGTAAAGGCGGAGGCGGCACTGGCGGCACAGGGACTGGCGGCGGTAAGGGCGGTGGCGGGACAGCCGGCGGCGGCACGCGCGGCGGCGGAGCCCCCACCAGCTATGGGCCAGGCAGCAACTTCAGCAACAACCCGCTCAATCAGCCTCGGATCATTCTTCCGCAGATGCCACCCAGCGCGACGACTAATCAAGACGTGCTGTACGCTCTTGCTACGGGCACCGGCGGATTCCCTATATTGAACACCAACGATTTTTCTGCGGGCTTGGACAAAATTGCGAACGAGCTAAACGAATACTACGTCCTAGGCTACACGCCGCCGGCCAAGTCTCTTAACGGTGCGTGCCACGCCATCAAGGTGGCGGTTGAGCGCGGGCTTCAGGTCCGGTACCGCAGCGGCTATTGCGACGTGCGCAGTGCCGACTTGTTGGCTGGGAAGGTGGAAAGCAAAACCCTGGAACAGGTGGCCGCGAATCCTTCGCCCGGCACGATACCGGTATCACTCAAAGCGCCCTACTTCTTCACAGGTCCCAACACGGCACGCGTAGACCTGGCCCTGAATATTCCGGGCGATAGCCTGAGCTTTGAGAAGGAGAAGAACCAATTCCATTCCGAAGTAAACGTGCTCGGCATCGCCTACCGCGAAGACGGGTCGGTGGGAGCACGATTCAGTGACACTCAGAAAGTGGATCTCGATAAAGGACAGAGAAAGGAATTTGAAAAGGAGCCTTTCATCTACCGGAATTCGTTCGAGGTCGCGCCGGGAAAGTATAACCTGAAAGTTGTGCTCAGCACCGGTGGGGAAGCTTACGCCAAATACGAAATGCCGCTGGTGATCGAGCCGTTCAGCGGAAAACAGTTCGAGCTGAGCGGCGTGGCATTGAGCGACAACATGCAGCAGCTTTCGCAAGCGGCCGCGAGTCTGGATGCGGAAATCATCCAGGGAAAAACACCCTTGGTGGTGCAAGGCATCCAGATTATTCCGTCCTCGACCAACCGCTTTTCGCGTTCCGAAAAGGTTGCTTTCTATCTCGAGGTGTATGAGCCAGCGCCTATTATCAATGACATGCCACGCGTCGGGATCAACTACAAAGTGATCGACAAGAAAACGAATCAGGAGATTTACAGTTCACCGACGATGGTGGTCAACACTTTTGCCCACAGCGGCAACCCTGTTATTCCGATTGCCACCTATCTGCCGGTGGACAAGATCGCCGCCGGGAGCTATCGCCTGGAGGTGCAAGCGCGCGACTCCAATCGCAATGCGTCACCCGTGCATAGCGCGGAGTTCGATTTGGAATAAGAATCGTCCGTGGTCCGCTGTCCGTCGTCAGTTGTCGAGCAGAACTTTCATCGCATCCCTGAATCGACGGCCTGACGTATGAGAAAGAGAGCTTTTGCGCAACGGACAACGGACGGCGGACAACGGACAAGGTCTCGGCGCGCGTTGCTGGCTTGGTTTCGCCGGCAGGCGCGTCCGCTTCCGTGGCGAAAGACTCGCTCGCCTTACGCCGTCTGGGTCTCGGAGGTGATGCTCCAGCAGACCCAGGTGGCCACGGTCATCCCCTACTACCTTCGCTTCCTCAGGGCCTTTCCCAATGTCAAACGGCTGGCGGAAGTGCGGCCTGAGAGAGTGTTAGAACTCTGGTCCGGACTCGGCTACTACCGTCGCGCGAAAAACCTTCACGCTGCGGCGCGCCTCATCGTTTGCAGGTTTGGTGGACGATTTCCGCACGACTACGATCAGGTGTGCTCGTTGCCGGGCATCGGCGACTACACCGCGCGAGCGATTCTCAGCATTGCTTTCAACCAGCCTCTCGCCGTGCTCGACGGCAACGTGGCGCGCGTCGTGGCGCGTTTGAAAGCGCTGGAGGGAAATACCAGCCAGCCCGCGTTTCGCTCCGCCATCATGCAGGAGCTCGACCGGTGGCTCTCCCGGCGACAGTCCGGCAGTTTTAATCAGGCGTTGATGGAGCTGGGCCAAACCGTCTGCCTGCCGCGCTCCCCACGCTGCCCTGATTGCCCGATTCGCAGGTCTTGTGCGAGCTATCGGCTCGGAGACCCCGAAGCCTATCCGGCGCCGCGCCCCAGGCGGGCCACGGAATCCCGTTTTCTTGCCGCGGCCATCCTGCGTCGTGGGGCGCAGATGGCTTTGGTTCGTGGGCTTGATGACGGACTGCTGACTGATCTGTGGAATTTTCCGGCGACTTTCGGATCCACCAAGGCAGAGGCGCGGCGGCGCCTTGGCGAGAAGCTCTCGACCATTGTCGGTGGCGCGATAGAACTCGGTTCACCCTTGGCCCAGGTCCAGCATACAATCACGCATCGATCTATTTCGGCGCAAGTTTATCCGGTCGAGGCGCCTGGAATTCTTCGCAGCCGTTCGCTGCGCTGGTTCTCATTCAGCAGTCTGAATCGATCCGCTATTTCCCAATTAGCACGAAAGATTGCGGCGACGCTCTGACCTCTGCGTCCTCTGTGGCCAAGAAATCTCAACCCAGAGGCCACAGAGCAGCTCCGTGTTCTCCGTGTCGAATCTTTCTTGCCACAGAGAACACCGACCTGCCTGCGGGCCAGTCCCTATTGTCCTTGGGATTTTTCGGAATCGCCGGGAAGGCCTTCCTGCCGGATGGTGGCCACGGAGACGCCGGCAATGCGAGCCACGGCCTCTTCGATGTCTTCGCGGACCACGGTACTCTTCGGAGCTTGCGTGACCCCGCACGTGTCGCGCAGTTGCCTCAGAGTCTCGCGCTCCCTGCGTTCTTCATCCGAATAACGACGCGCTTTTTCGAATTCGTGATTGGCGATTGCGGCTTCCATCCCCTGAATCAAAACCTTGATGCGCTTCTGCGTGCCCGTTATCTCTTCCGGCACGGCAGGCTGGCGCAGCTTCACACTCGCTCCGGCTTCGTCGATCAGGTCGATGGCTTTATCCGGTAACTGGCGGGCGGGAAGGTGGCGCTCTGAGTAGTGGACGGCACACTTCAGGGCTTCTTCGCTGTAGGTGACGCCGTGAAATTTCTCGTATCGGTCTTTGATGCCGAACATGATCTTGATGGCATCGGCCAGATTGGGCGGCGGCACTTTGACGGCCTGGAAGCACTGTTCCAGCCACGGCGCTTTTTCGATCGATTTGACGTAATCCTCCGGCGTGGCCGCCGCGATGCACTGAATCTCGCGGCGAGCTAGCGCCGGCCGCAAGAGATCGACTGCATCGGCGCTGCCCGACGCGAACAGTTCTTCGACAAAGAGAATTACATCGCCCGCTTCGATCACCTCCTGCACGATCGTCTTCAGACGCTCGTCCAACTTTCCAGCCTGCCTGGCGCCCGCCAGAATGCATGCAAGGTCGAGGGCCAAAATGTTTTTGTCCGCAAACTGCGCGGGCACGTTACCCACCACGATACGCTGCGCCAGGCCTTTCACCAACGCCGCCTTACCGACGCCGGGCTCGCCAATCAAGACAGCGTTGTTTCTGGAGCGCAGGGCGAGAACGTGCATCACACGCTCCAGTTCCTCTTCCCGTCCGATGAGGGGGTCGAATTGGTTCTGTGCGGCCGCCTCCGTGAGGTCGAGGCTGAATTCGGACAAGACCGCGGACTCTTTAGGAGGAGCTGCGTGCTCGGCAGGCGCGTTCTTCAGTTCTTCGCGTACCCCCGAAAGCGTCAGCCCACGCTCGTGGAGGATGGTCGCCCCCAGAGACTTCTCCTCGCGCAGGATGCCCAGCAATAGGTGCTCGGTGCCGATGTGCTTGTGCGCAAGGCGCTCGGCCTCCTCCGCAGCGTAAGCCAAAATGCGCTTGCCCTCCTGGCTCAGCGGCAGATCCACCGAGGTCGAGACCTTTTCCCCAACTGGCCGGTGCTTTTCGACTCGTGCCCGGATGCCTTCGATCGAGCCCAGGGAGTGCATGAAACGGTTCACGAGCGCCCTGTCCTCGCGCATCAATCCGAGCAGCAAATGCTCGGTCTCAATGCACTCGCTTCCAAACTGGCTGGCCTCGTAGCGAGCGAAGAAAATCGCTCGCCGCGCTTTTTCTGTGTATCGTTCGAACATAGCTTGCAGCCGTCAGCTTTCAGCCCTCAGCTCTACATACGCATCGTTGGTGAGTTCTATGGCGCACTCCAGATCATAACCTGAACAGGCGCGATTATGGATAAGAATTGGACTATCATGAGGAGGTGAATGTCCTTACTTGCAAGTTGAAGTTCGAACCCGTGAGGGAAGTCTGATGGCTAATCTTGCCGACCAGGTCCCTCCCGAACCCGCCCAAAAGCAAGCTCACATCAGTGTGCAGCGGTATTTCGAGATTTCCCTAATCCTGATGCTGGGGACGAGTTTCCTCACTCTGGCGAGCACCCGAAATCTGGACTTCATTTCCACCGTGACGGTTCCCGCCGCACTGTTGTTGAAGGTCTGGAGCTACACGCGGGAGAAGGACTTCTCCCTCGCGCCGCGCACGGTGACGCGCATCGCCATTTTCTATATTTTCTTTTACGGGCTGGATTTTTTGATTTTCAGCCCGGGACCGGATTTGCTGGACCGCCTGCTCTCCGCCACGGTACACCTGGTTCTGTTCGCAACTATCATCAAAGTGTTTTCGGTGCGCACGTACCGGGATTATGCCTATCTGACCATACTCTCGTTCATGATGATGCTGGCCTCGGCGATCCTCACCGTGGGCACGAGCTATCTCTTTGGCTTTGGCTTTTACATCCTCTTTGCCATCTCCACTTTCATCAGCTACGAGATCAAGCGCGGGGCGGAAGTGGCCAAGCGCCCCGTCCAAGGTCCTTATTCGGTCGCCGCCCAGAACCGCGCCGCGATCGAGAAAGCACTATCGATGACCACCGTCGGGCTGGCCCTGGGCATTGTGGTGCTGGCCGCGGCACTTTTCTTTGTTATCCCCCGCTACCGGACAGGTTATTTGACCGGCTTGGGCACGGAGCGGCAAAACATCACGGGCTTTTCGGAGAGCGTCAACTTGGGGGACATCCGAAAAATATTGAAGTCCGGCACCGTGGTGATGCGCGTCATTCCGGATGGTGACCCGCGGCGATTTCGGGGAGTGAAATGGCGCGGCATCGGTTTGACCAGTTTCGACGGCAAGCACTGGTTCAACGACAACACCGCGCAGACGGTCCTGTGGCCCGCGTCTTCCTCTCCCGGGTTCGTGCAGCATTTTGTAATTCCCGATCCAGACTTGTGGCGGAGCCGCGTCCGCCGCCCGCTGCAATACCGCGTGCTGCTGTCCTCCCTTTCGACGGACGTGATTTTCGCCGCCTACTTCCCCAGCGAGCTCACCGGACGATTTCGAACCCTCACTTACGACCAGACCTTGTCGCTGCGCATTTCATTTCATGTTACGCCCGTCGGGTACGACGCGATATCTGCCTGGGAAATTCCCTCGCCGGCAGAACTGCGCCGCGCTTCCACGGCACTTTCGAACGACTATCGATTGACCTACCTTCACCTTCCCGAGAACATGGACCCCCGGATCGGAGAGCTCGCCATAAAGGTCAGCGCGTCAGCCGGCAACAACTATGACCGCGCCATCGCAGTTCAAAACTACCTGCGCGACAACTACGGGTATTCGCTCGACCCGCCCGCCATCGAACCCAACGATCCGGTCGCCAGTTTCTTGTTCAACGCGAAAACGGGTTACTGCGAGTATTTTGCCGCGGCGATGGCGCTGATGGTGAGAACGCTGGGTATCCCATCGCGCGTCGCCAACGGTTTTCAGACCGGATCATATAACCGCATGGGCGGCGACTACGTGGTCCGCGCGCGCGACGCGCATAGCTGGGTGGAAATCTATTTTCCCGGCTACGGCTGGATTCCGTTCGATCCCACGCCCGCCGATCCGAACAACGTCGCCGGTGATTGGAGCACACTGGACGATTACCTCGACGCGGCCGGCCTTTTTTGGGGCGAGTGGATTATCAATTACGACTTCGGGCACCAGGTGGAACTGGCGCGCCAGATGGAAGAGGGATCGCGCCAGTTCCAGCAGAATCTCCAGCGGCGTGTGCATCGCTGGCAGCGGCAAGGCATCCGGCTGGCGTTCATTGTCGAAGGTTGGCTGATGTCACACAAGCTGCTGGTGTTCGTCATTATGGTCGTAGTTTTTGCATTGTTGCTGATGGAAGGCAAAACGGTTTCCATGGCCGAGTTGCGATTTCTTTGGGCGTGGAGGTTTCACCGCGGCGAGATGGCGCTGGGCCCGCGCGAGGCAGCGGTCACCTATTTGCGGTTTCTCGACGTCTTGAGGAAAAAGGGTTACAGGAAACCGCCCTCACAAACGCCGGCCGAATTTGCGCTGTCGTTCGTTGGTTCGGGTCTGGCCGCCGGAGTCGAGGAATTCACGCAGCTCTATAACGCGTTCCGCTTCGGCCGCGCGGCCGTTTCGCTTGCCCGCCTGCGGCAACTTTTGGATGAACTGCGTAGAGCATAATCCCGGCGCGGATGGAAACGGCCAATCGGAATGTCAAATGGAGAATGGGAAATGGGAAATGGGAAATGGCAAGAAGATCAGCTCCTACAGGATGAGTCACCGCGGCGGCCCAGGCCATTTGCCATTTCACATTTCTCATGAGCCATTTGAAATTGTTTTTCCGGGGCTGCGTCGCATAACCGCGGTCACGGGACAGACTTGCCGCCATCCACCACGAACACCTGCCCGGTGATGAAGTCGTCGTGGGTGGCGAGGTACAGAACCATGTCAGCGATGTCCTCGGGGCGGCCGGCTTTCCTGAGAGGTGTCGCTCGGATAATTTTCTCCATTGCCGCCCCGCGACTTTCATCAGGAAAGAGAATCGTTCCTGGCGCGACGGTGTTGACGCGAATGTGTGGTGCAAGGGCCTTCGCCAGACATCGGGTGAGCATGATGACACCGGCTTTTGACGAGCAATAGTGCATGTAGCCGGGCCAAGCCTGTAGTCCGCCCAGCGACGAAATGTTGATGATGTGGCCGCGCCTCTGGATCTGCATGATGCGCGCCGCGGCCTGAGCGCAGAAGAAAGTCCCTTTGAGATTGACACCGAGAATCCGGTCCCAATCCTTTTCCGTCAGCTTGTCCCAGCGGGCGGGAAAGAAAATAGCCGCATTGTTCACCAGGATGTCGAGCCGCCGGAAACGCGAGTGGGCGGCGCGAAACATCGCCTTCACTTCGGCGGTGTTCGCAACGTCGGCGCGCACGGCGTAGGACTGCACTCCGTGCTGCCGGATCTCTCGCACCGTCGCTTCGGCTTCACGGCGCGATGAATTGTAATTCACAATCACATGTGCGCCGGCGCGGGCGAGCGTGAGTGCCATCACGCGGCCGATCCTGCGCCCTGCGCCCGTGACCAAAACCACCTGGTTTTCGAGCGGTCTGGAATTCATCCCCGCGATATTGATAACATGGGTGCGCGCAAATTGACAGTCTCTCTGTCCTCTGTGCCTCTCAAGCTTTAACCTAGCGCGGCCTCGTGCCGCGGCCAAACTTGGCAAAAGTGGCAAGTGGCGAGCGAAAGACAATTCTTGGCGCGCCGAGTGGAAGTTCGGGATTGGTAGCACAGTGGGGGTTTATCTCGGACGGGGAACTTTGGGTCAGGGACGACGCCACACTGACGCCCCGGACCGCGAGAATTTACTTGACAAACAGTAACGGACCGTTATACTGAATCCAGGCTCGTTTCCCGCTCGTAGTTGCGTTCTTCTCCGGCGTCCCGCCTGCGGAAGAAGACGAAGGAGAACAGGAATTGGGGATTGGAGGTTCGGGGCTAGGACTCGAAAATCGAAATTGGAAAATCGAAATTGGAAACTCGAAAATGGGATCGAAGCCATTCCAAGCCGTGATGTTGTCCTATTATGCTATTGAAAACAAAGGACAAATAAGGTTGACGGGGTGCTGTGCCAAAAAAAGATGTTAAAAAACGCGGTTCGAAGCCATTTTTTGTTGAAAACAAAGAAGATCGCTATGGTTCGAAGCCATTTTTGAGGTTCAAAGCCATTTTTGGGCGGAAGCTCAGCGCTGCTATGTTATTGGAAACAGATATGCTGGCTTCAATCCAGAAGTCGTGCTTGTGGTTCGAAGCCATTCTTGAGGTTCAAAGCCATTAGCGGGAAGAGGGATGTGAGAATTGGGATTTGGGGTAGCAGGCTGATGAGAAAAGACTCCGAGGATGTCATCCCTTCCCTTCGGTCAGAGCTTGCCCTGAACCCATTCGCTTCGCTCAGGGTAAACTCCGCGAATGGGGCAGGCTCTGAGCGCAGCCCCGCACCGTCTGGTGCAGAGCGCAGCAAAGGATCTCGTGTTTCTCCGCGCCCCGCGAAGAAAATCGGACTCAGTAGCACAGAGACCGCGGAGCATCTCCGTGGTCTCCGTGTTGAGTCTTTTCTTCCAGAGGAGAACACAGAGGCAAAAGGCGGAACCTGATGCAACTCGATGTTTTGTCCATCTCCGCGCATCCCGACGACACCGAGCTTGTCTGCGGCGGCACGGTGATCAAGATGGTGGATGCGGGGTACAAGGTCGGCCTGCTGGATATGACAGCAGGGGAATCGGGCACGCGCGGGACCGCCGCGCTTCGGGCCAAAGAGTCGAGCCTCGCATCGAAGGTGATGGGGATCGTTCACCGCGAGAACCTGCGATTGCCCGACGCGGCGCTGGAGCACGCGCGGCAGTACAAGCTGAAGCTTGCGCAAAAGATCCGTGACCTTCGTCCTCGCACCGTGATTCTACCTTACTGGGAAGGCCGCCATCCCGATCACTACACGACCGGGCAGATTGGCTATGAAGCCTGTTTTCTGGCGGGCTTGGAGAAGCTGCCGCTGAACGGCCCACCCTACCGGCCTCACAAGATTATCTATGCCAGTCTGTATATGCCCGCCGTTGCCCCTTCCTTTGTTGTGGACATCACCGAGCAGTTCGAACGGAAGCTGAAAGCCATTCTCTGTTACGCTTCACAGTTCTCGCCGCGCAAGGACACGCAAAACCTTTTTCCATCCCGCGCTGATTTGCGCGAGCGCATTGGAGGGCTGGCGCGGCACTTCGGACTGATGATCGGCACGCGCTACGGCGAGCCTTTTGTGATGCGCGAGGTCGCTGCGGTCGAAGACATCGTGGACATGCCGGTGAAATCGATTTAATGGAAATCCGCATGAGAGAAATTCTTTCGATGGGCGCTATGCTGGCCATTCTTGCCGCGCCAATAGCAGCGCAAACGAACAGGCCTGCAAAAGCGAACCAAGACTCGTGGCGGGCGACGATGAGGGCTGCCACCGCGGCGGAAAAGGACGGCAAATACGGTGAGGCCGAGCGACTCTTCAGCTCAGCGCTGAACGAGGTGGACAACTCCGGTCGGAATGACCAACGCCTTGTCCAGACCCTGCACGCGCTGGGTGGCGTCTACGAGAAAGAAGGAAAGTACAGTGATGCCGAACCGCTCTACGTGCGCGAGATGGAAATCTGGGAGAGGTCGCTGGGCCCCAACAACCTGATCGTGGCCAGGGGCTACGCGAGGCTCGCGGGTGTTTATGACGCAGAGAAAAACTACACCGATGCGGAGAGCACCTACCAGCGATCACTTGCCATCGCGGAAAGGACCGTGGGCAACAGCAATCAAGCCGTGGCGCCCATCTTGAGTGGTTTGGCAGAGGTTTACCGCGCGCAGGGCAGATACGAGGACGCTGAGCGCCTCTACCGCCGCTCCATATCCATCCGGCAGGCGTCGCCCGACCCGGAGCATCCGCTCGTTGCCGAAAGCCTGAACGACTTGGCGTCGCTTTACGCGGCCGAGGGCAAATACGCGGAGGCCGAGCCGCTCTACCAGCGCGCCTTGCGTATTTGGGAGAAATCATCGGGGCTGAATGACCCCAATGTCGCGACCGTGTTGAACAACCTGGCGGCGCTGTACTACGCCGAGGGTAAGTATGCCGACGCGGAGCCGCTCTACAAGCGCTCGCTCGCCATCGTCGAATCCCGCTTGGCGGGACCCGGCCCCGATAGCCTCGAGGCTGCCCAGTGCCTCGACAATTACGCGGCGCTGCTCCGCAAGACCAACCGGGCAGCGGACGCGGATAAGATGGAAGCTCGCGCCAAGGGAATCCGCGCCAAAACTGCCCAACCCGCCGGAACGCGATGAGGACTTCCGCTCCACTTCGCGGACGGTTCTCCGTCTTCTCGCGCCAGCCTGCCGCACTCCCGACTCGTGCCCATCCCGGCTGAGGCTATTCCTTCCCGCGCTGCAAGCGGTCTTTCGCGTGATCGTAGACGAACCATGCGACGGCGGCGAATATCGCGACCCCGATCGCCGCGTCGAAACGGTGGAAATACTGGCGGAGGATGATCCAACGCGGCCCGAGTTTGAGTCCCAGGTAGGCCAGAGCCCAGCACCAGGGGAACGAGCCCAGGAACGTGTAAATGTTGAACCGAAGAAAATTCATGCGCGCGATGCCGGCAGGCAAAGCGATGAAGGTTCGGACAACGGGCAGTAGCCGAGCCAGGAAAACAGCGGCGTCGCCATAGCGAGCGAAAAACCGGTCGGCCATGTCGAGATCGCGGCGCGAGACCCAGACCAGCCTTCCGTACTTTTCCGCCAACGGCCGGCCGCCCCACGCGCCCGCGTAGTAGGCCACCAGAGACCCGAGGTTGCATCCGACGGCGCCTGCGAACGCCGCCCATCCCAGACTGAATCGTCCGGTCGAGACCAGGTATCCGGAAAACGGCATGATGACCTCAGAGGGCAACGGTATGCACGCGGACTCAATGCTCATCAGCAGCACGATGCCTGCATAGCCCAAATGAGAAATGACGGAAATAATGACTTGGCCGAGGAATTCAAGGATGGCAGTGAACACGTCCGTCGTCTTTTGCCCGTTGTTCGTCGTCGGTTGCTAGAATTGCATTCTGTTAGCTAGGCCACGAAAGCCCAACCGCGAAGCACAGATGGGTTTTCGCAATCGCCAATCGGCAATATAGCGCCGTGTTCATTGCCGGCTGGGAATCGCGAGCAGGCTAAAAGGCGTCCGCCTCCTGGGCAAAGGTGTAGCCGGGGAGCGTGGCGCCCTGTGGCGACTTGTCAATCTTGGTGCGCCGGATGTCCCCATCGGCGCCGCCGACCTTTCTGAGCATGGCGTAAGACGAGAACGCTTCGGAATAAACCTTGGTCACGAGCCAAGTGTCGCCCGTCTCGTCTAGTTTCCAGAGTTGGCCTAACTGGATATTGGGGACTGGCACAAACTCACGCTCCTCTCGAACCGACGCCCGGTCGTTGCGTCTTTCCACCGCTCGCCCGGCCCGATGAAACATTGTGAACCGAGACTGACGATAATCTAACTGCCCGGCACAATGGAGTCAATAGGCAGAAGAAGTCAGAAGACGCAGTGGCTAGCGGCTGGTGGTCAATGGCTGGGAGCACGCGGATCACTATGTCTTCCGCTCGCCGCGCCCCACGACTCACCAGCCACTGTTTTGAAGCGTGCAACCCTTGGCCTCCGCTTTCAATCTAAGAGGAAAGGGAGTAGGGTGTAAGGTGAAACGTCAGAAGCGTTCGAAGTGCCTGAATGCGCACAGCCCGCTGGCCGGCACTTGGGGTATAATTAAAGCTCGAATCCGATGGTGAGGAGTAAAGCCATGAAACTTTCGCGCGTGGCGGCCCTTGGAATTGCCGTAGTGCTCGTGGGATCCGTCCCGTCCGCCCGGGGCAACGGCCAAAAGAGCGACATTGACGCAATTGGGAACCGCCGGGTGGCGCATCGCGCCATGATTTCCCAGGAAAAGGAAATCGCCATTGGCAAGCAATACTCCCAGGAAGTCGAGCGCCAGGCCAAACTCATCACCGATCCTGTAATCAACGAGTATGTCAACCGAGTCGCGCAGAATGTGGCGCGCAATTCGGACTTGAAAATACCGCTCACCGTGAAGGTGATCGACGCGCCGGGCATCAACGCCTTCGCGCTTCCCGGCGGGTTCCTCTACGTCAACTCCGGGCTGCTCCAGACCGCCGATGAGGAAGCCCAAGTGGCAGGAGTGGTCGGCCACGAGATTGCGCACGTGGCGTGCCGGCATTGGGCCTCGCAGATGACCAAGGCGACCCTGCTCCAGTACGCGACGATTCCGCTGATTTTCACCCCGATGTCCTACCCGGTGTACATCGGTGTTGCTCAGGCGCTGAATTTCGGCGTGCCCATGGCCTTCCTGAAGTTCAGCCGGAATGACGAGGCGGAGGCGGATTATTTCGGATTGCAGTACATGGTGAAGGCCGGCTACGATCCCGCCGCCTACGAGGCGATTTTCTCCAAAGTCATCGAAGAGGAACGGCGAGTCCCTGGAAGTGTGCCCAAGATTTTTATGGATCATCCGCCCACTCCGGACCGCATGTTGCAAATCGACCAGGAAATGAAAGCCTTCCCCAAACGCGATCAGTATCTCGTGTCGACCTCCGAATTTGACGACGTAAAAGCGCGGTTGAGCCAAGTGATTAACAATCGCAAGAAGGAAAAGCAACAGGAAGGCCCGACCCTCAAGAAACGCGAGTCGACAGAGCAGACGGCGACTCAACCCGCTGACCAGAACAAGAAGGATTCCGGCGACGACACACCGCCCGTTCTCAAACGGCGCGACGGCAGCAACTGATCATTGGCGATTTGTGATGGGTGATTTCTGATTGACGGACTTGTCCGTCTCCAGGCTGGCGCGATCGCATCGTCCGGAAGAGGACTCTCCGTCTCAATCAGAAATCGAAAATCGGAAATGGTTTAGCTGCGGGTGGGAAAAGTGATGCCTAGCTTGCGGAGTTCATCGAAGTAGTACTTCTTGTAAAGGATATCCCACTCGGCGCCGCCCTCGGGAATGGTCCGCTTCTGGGAAGTGATGTGCTGGCGGACTGTGGTGTCGATCTTCTGCTCTTCCAACTGCAAATCAGAAAGAATCTTGACAATCTCCTGCCGGATGACGTTCGGCTCTTCGAAGATTTCCATTTCGTCGAGCTCTTCGATCGCGGACATGATCTGATGCGAAAGCTGAATGACTTTTTCCCTCGTCATCGGCATGGCAGTACCCGGAAACTCGAAACTCGCCGCGATGGCACGCGGCCGATTTCCGAGTTTCGATTTTCGAATTTCTTCTTTAAGAAAATCGGCAATCGTCAATCGACAATCGCAAATTACAAGACGATCTTGCGTTCCCTCACGAGCTGCCGTTTCACTTTTTTGAACATTTCTTCGTACGACGCGCCCACGCGCTTCATCTCCGCGTCGTGCTGTTCGAGGATCTTTCGCACATCCTCGTTCAAGCGGTCCTCCACACTCAGCTCTTCCAGCATCACCTGAGTGATGACTTCGGTTACATAATCCGGCTGGTCGTATTGCACCAACTTCGCTGCGCTGAGCCGTTTGAGCACCTGTCTGGCCATGTACGCCACATACTCACGCTGATAGTGCATAGTCTTAGGGCTGTGGAGCGTCCTTGACGCTCGATCAGCGTCAGTGTATATTCAAGAGTTTGAGGGTGTCAAGGATGGAAGGACAGTGACGAGTGGTCAGCGGTCACTGGCTAGCGGAAGGCTGTGGCTCGCCGAACGTGGCTAGCCAATCGACACTAGCTGGTCGCCACTGCCTTTGAGGGGCGGTTAGCTCAGTTGGTTAGAGCGTCTGCCTTACAAGCAGAAGGTCATCCGTTCGAGCCGGATACCGCCCACCATGGAAAAAGTGGCAAGTGGCAAGCAAGAAGAAGTAAGCAAGAGACGAGTTGCAATCGAAATCTTCGCTTGCCACTCATCACTTGCCGCTGGACACTGTGTTAATGAGGGGACGTAGTTCAGCTGGTTAGAACGCATGCCTGTCACGCATGAGGTCGCGGGTTCGAGTCCCGTCGTCCCCGCCAGCTAAGTCTTTAGAATAAGTAAATTAGAGCCATTAATCGGCCTACCGATCGGTAGCTCGTATCCGGTGAATGTACCAAAAGTGTTATCTCTATGGTATCTGTTCCAAAACTGTGTACTTTCGGGTACTCAGTTTCTAAACCTCGTGTCGGTCGTGGATTGCTTGCGACTCCATTTCCAGCCCGCGCCGGTTCGACGGTCGTTCAGGAATTTCCGATCAACACTCTCGTGATAAAAACCAATGCCCCACCCGGCGCTACCTGCCTTGCGGCCGATAACATTGGCGTGTCCATGTAGCGATGGCGAATCAAGGTAATCGTGGCGAGCTCCGCAAGAACCACAAAGAACGCGAGTGTCATCGCGGCGCGGAAGCTCGGAACCAGGAATGGCAGCGTATGTCCAATGCCGCCTAATGCGGTCATGCCGCCACAAATCAGTCCCCGATGCCAGGGTTGGCCGCGACCGGTCAAGCTTCCATCATCCGAGAGCGCCTCTGCAAGCCCATACTGATGCCAGCGGCAACGGAAGCGGCCGAGCCGACAAGAAAAGTGTCCCAAGTATTCTTCGTGGCAAATGCCGCCGCGAACACCGGAGCCAGGGTCGAGACGGATCCATCCATCAAACCCTCAACCGGTTTGGACGATGTGCAGAACAAACAAGTGTCGGCGAGCCCGATCTTCATCCTCCTTGACCTCGGGCCGCAGGTTTTCTTGGATCAGCTCTTGGACCCGATCTTCATATGTGCGTTCCTCCTGTGCGAGGTCATCGAGCAGTAGCCGGACGCTTGCGTCCTGTGCGCGTCGAGCCGCCCGCTCGTAGAATCTCCGTGTTTCATCCTCCATGTCGCTGGCCTGTTTTCGAACCGTGTCGAGCCTCAACCGGCACGTCCTTCAACAATTAGCCCGCAAGCAAAGACGAAGAGTCCCAAATGTTCAAAGCCCGCCGTGATCGATTGCCAGCAGGGAGATACGCCTCCGCGGCCGCGACATACTGTGGGCGGGAGAACCGGAGTGTCACGTTTATCGGCACGCCCGCCAAGGTCGCCTCCTCGATGCCGAGGAGGCCCTCCTTCGTATGCGGAATTTTGATGAAGAGATTGGGCCGTCCCGCTCGGACGTGGGGAGCCTTGGCGGCGGTGAGGGTGCCAAACGTGTCGTGTGTCAGCAGGGGCGAGACCTCCAAGGAATATCTACGCCGTTCGTCAGGTCGTGGACCGGCAGAAACAGATCGGCGGCCTGCCAGAGGTCCTCTAGCACCAGCTCGAAGAACAGCGCCTCGCCCGACTTGTCTTCCTTCAATTCCTGGCAAATCGCGTCGTCGCCGTCGTTACTTTTCTTGATGGCGTGATCGGAGATCGTGTGGTTCGAGGTGAACCCCGTGACCGAAAGTTCCTGGATGTAGCGGCGGAGCGTGCCACTGGTCAGCAGGCCCCGGGTGATGTTGTCGAGCCAGAGGCTCTGGCCCATTTCGTGGAGTTTTTGGGTCGCTTCTCTCCTAAACAGAACGGTGCGGCGTTGGTGTGGCTGGCCTGGCCGACTGCGATCAGTGCGGGTAGAAACATGATCGCAGCGGGCTCATCCTCCGGATGCCGCCTTGGGCCTGGGGTTGTGCCAACAGCCGTAAGGAGCGATGATCGCATCAGCCTCTTTCGGCCCCCAGCCGCCGCGCTTGTAAGGACCAGCCCGGTGGTGGTTCTTGAGAACTAGATCGACCACCGCCCAGGCAGCCTCAATCGCGTTTTGACGGGTGAAGAGTGCTCCATCGCCGGTCATCGCGTCGCCCAAAAGCCGCTCGTAGGGCAATTCCTCTTTCGGCCGTTCTTCGAGCAGGTAGAGCTCCCGCTGGTCCCCGACGAACTCCTTCCCTGCGAGCTTGACGCGAGCGGCGATGGCGACGGCCTCGCTGGGGGAGAGGCGGAAGCGCAGGTAGTTGGCCCGGCCGGTCGTCGGCGCTGAGTCGGCGAAAAGCCTCTGCGGCGGGGGCTTCAGCTCCACGAGGACCTCGGTCGCGGTTTCAGCTAAGAATTTGCCGGAGCGCAGGTACCACGGCACCCCCTGCCAGCGCCACGAATCGATGAAAAGCCGCAGGGCGCAGAAAGTCTCAACGTCGGAATTCTTCGCCACGTGTGGCTCCTTACGGTAGCCAGCGTACTGGCCGCGCACCAAGTCGTCGGGTTTCAGAGGGCGCATGGCTTGAAAGACCTTGACTTTCTCGCTATGCAAGGCTCCAAAGTCCCTGCCGGCAGGCGGCTCCATGGCGAGTAGCGCCACGACTTGGAGGAGGTGGTTCTGAATCACGTCGCGTAGACAGCCGGCGGTTTCGTAAAACGCACCGCGGTCCTCCACGCCGAAATCCTCGGACAGGGTTACCTGGACGCTGGCCACGTAGTTGCGGTTCCAGATCGGCTCCAGAAACGAATTGGCAAAGCGGAAATAGAGGATATTCATGATCGCTTCCTTCCCGAGGAAGTGATCAATTCGGAAGATCGAGTCTTCTGGAAACACCGTGTGCGCGACGCGGTTAAGCTCCCGCGCGGAAGCCAAGTCCCGACCGAATGGCTTCTCGACAATGACGCGCGCATGCTCGGCCAAGTTCGCCGCCCCAAGCCCTTGGATCACTGTCTCGAAGAGCGAGGGTGGGATAGCCAGGTAATGCGCTGGTTGCCGAGCGCCACCCAGCTCCTTTTTGATCGCCGTGAATGTGCCCGGGTCGTGATAATCCCCACTCACATACTTGAACAGGGACAGAAGATGGCGGAAGGCCCGCTGGTTATCAATCCTGCCCGATCGCTTGATGCTGTCGGTAACGCGTTTGTGCATTTGCGCCAGACTCCACTTCGGGAAGGCGACGCCGATTACCGGGACCTTGAGGTCACCTCGTTTCACCATTGCATAGAGTGCCGGGAAGATCATCTTGTGGGCGAGATCGCCCGTCACGCCGAACAGCACCAGCGCGTCTGAACGGGAAGCGGCTATCAGGCAACTACCTCCTTGGTGGCGGCCTTTTCCCTATGGCCGCCGAACTGGTAACGAAGGGCAGACAACATCTTGTCGGCTAAGTCGCGGGCGCGCTCAGGTCGATGCATGGAGGACGGGAAATCGATAGGTCATACTGGAGGCGCGTGGAAATCCTCGGGATGCGAGTGCAGCGGCAGAAGGCATTTTACTTGGTTTTCTGCTCGCCAGCAGTCTCCTCCTGCTGCTCTTCAGCCTTTTGCCAACTGGAATTAGGGTCGTATTCCTTCATCGCTTTGGCGAGAACATCCGTCTTCTTGCCGAGATCCTTCTGATACACTACTCCATCCTCGTTAACGACAAACGTCATCACGCCGGACGACCTGTATTCCGCCGGATAGGCCACGAAAGCGAAGCCCTCGGTCATTTTGCCGTTTACGATGTAACTCTTCGCGCCGCCTGTGCCATTTTTCCCCTGACGCGTTAGGATCTGGTAGTAGTAACCGCGGTAAGGAGTCGGAGCGCCGTCTGGGCTTTTGCCCTTAGCAAAGGCCGATGCCACCAGCGGCCCGATGGGGCTCTGGGGCTCGCCCTCAGCAGCTTTCCAATAAAGGCCATTGTGCTGCCCTTCATCACTGAAGATTTCCTTGGCGTACTCGCTGTGCTGCGCGGAGTAGTATTCCTTTTCCGCCGCCACGAGCTCCTGGCAAACGCGAATGGTGGATATTTCATTCCGGCCAATTCGCCTGTACAAGATTTCTTTCTTGCCCGCCTCCGTGTCGAAATACCACGCATTACCTTTGTTCACCAGCGGTATGGGCGTGGGCCAATTCTCCGCGCCGATATACAAAATAGTGGTTCCGTCCGGTTCTTTCACCAGACGGTGCATTTGCTGATATCTCTGTACGAAATTAGCGCGGCTCGCGGCGTCTTCAGTTTCGTCTCCCGACGAGACGATTTGCTTCCCGTCGGGCCCGAGGATATCGAGCATCGCCTTTTCGTCGTTATTCTGCGCTGCCGTGACCAGTGCGTCGGTCGCGTCTTCTGGCGATGCAAACGTTTTCTGGCCCGGTTGCTGCGCCAAGGAACGGGTGGGAAAGCACGCCGTAAAAAGGATAGCGACCGCAGCTAATTGAGCGAGATTGGCCCAATAAAATTTGTCGAAGTTCAGCTTCATCCGCCGCATATGGATTCTCTCCATTTCCGAATTTTACAAGCCACTTGTGTTGCGTAACGCCTAACATCTGACAATTCGCCAAAGGCTCTGTCGCCGTGGTTGTAGGGGTACGGTCTCCTCGGGGTCTCGGTCACCGCGGCGACCGAGAGCTCGCGGTACCCTCATCATTTTTGTCGCGCGACTGAACCAACAGGGTACGGCGAGCCGCACCCCTACAAAGAAACTTTGGCTAGTGACGCCCGCCACCGCCGCCACGCGCTCCTCCGCCACCGCGCGATGCTCCACCACCACCGCCACGCGCTGCTCCGCCGCTGACGCTGGCGCTTCCGCGTGACGAATAGCTCTTAGTCTGTCCGCCCTTCTCGATGCCGCTGAAGGCGCCCGAGCGGGTGCCACTCTGGCCGCGGGGTGCAGCGTATCCTCGCGCCGCCTGCTTGTTTCCATTGAAAGGACTGGCCGTTGGGCCGGGACGGTTGAAAGCTCCGCCACCCGCACCCCGGTTGAAGCCGCTCCGGTTGGAAACTCCGCCGCCTGCTCCTCCGCCTCGGTTGATGTTGCCGCGGTTGGAAGCTGCGCCGCGCGCGCCCCCACCTCGGTTGAAGGCGCTCCGGTTATAAAACGTGTTGCTTCGCGAGTAGTACCTGCCCCCGCCAAAGGTTGCGTAACGTCCACGCCAATTGAATCCCCAATGATTCCAGCCCCACCCAAATCCTCCGAAGTAGCCGATTCCGAAGCCCATTCCGAACGAGAGATACGGGCCGCCATACCAAATTCCGGGATACGGGTACCATCCCGGCCACGCCATGACGGGGTCTCCATAAACCAACCACGGATCATACGCGGGGACGTAAACGACCTCGGGGTTAGCAGGCTGAACGACGATCGTCGAGCCTTGCGTCGACACGGTTTGCTGCGGCGTAGTTTTAAGCTCGCCGGCCCCTTGCGCCCGCTGGCGCATCACTTGTATGGCATCCATCACATCCTGTTGCTGGTTGTAGTAGGCGTCGCCCAGAGATGATGTCCAGGAGAGATTCTTGTCCATATTTCCCAGGACGGAGGGAAATGCCGTGAGCGCCTTGACGCTCGGATCCCAGGGTTGTTGGTCCACCGCCTGACCCAAAGCGTCGCCCTTCAAATCAGGATGGTCTTGCACCCACCGGTCGGCCTCGACGACTTGCTCAGGATACGTGGAGGCCGCCAGGATCTGCGCCACCAGCGAATCCGGATACAGCGCAATCGGCGCTACCAACTGCTGCATCTGTTCGGGAGTCCCTTGCTGGTAGGGTGGCGCCGTCGCGGCCTGCGGCGCGTCTTGCGGCGGCGCTTGCGCGTCTTGATAGGCTGAGACGTTCTGCGGCCAAATCGCGAACAACAGAGCCAACCCCAACAGGGAAATTAAAGTCTGCGCGCCCCATCGAGGCCTTGAGAACCCAGCAGCACGTCCGATAATGTTCATGTTCTTGAACCTCCTCTGCATCTTCATCGCTTGCGGCCTCCGATAAATAGTACCATCATTGTCGAAACACGGGGTGCGGTTCAGAGCGATTTGAAGAAGTGAGCCACCTTATGCCCTGCCTCTTCCGAGTAATACACGGTAACGCGAGCCGACTTTTTCGCAGCGTCCTCTGTGTCTCTCCCCGCCTCTTCAGCGGCGTGTACGCTCAGCCGGTACGTCTCTTCGGTTCCGTCGGCGGTTTTGATAGTCAGCGTCCTGGCGTCACGGTCGAATCCGGTCACCGCGCCCTCGCTCGCCTTGAGGCCGTCGTTGCCGACATGATCGATTTCCTCAGCAGTCTCGTCGGCGCCCTTCCTGGTAGCGTGCACGACCACGGAGGAGCCTTCACGAAGATCACCTGCGGCGGCATCAGCGCCTCTGCGGGTTGCCTGCGCTCCGTGCACGACGGTGCGACTGACCAGATGAAATGTGTGCTCGCTTCCGTCCACAGCCTTGACCAGCACGGTTTTGGCCGCCCTGTCCACTCTCTCAACTCTGCCTTCGACCGCGGCGACTGGTTCTACTGCTTGCAGAGCGCTATCAAAAGCGAACAGAAAACCGAGAGCAAGACATGCCGTCAAGGAATACCGGGTAGTGGTTCGTCTCTCCATATTAGAATTTCTCCTTCGTCAGGATTGCAGCGCCGCGGCGCAACGGAAAGGCAACGCGAGAAGAATGCCGGAGCGCCGCGGCCCTCAGAGCATTGAAGGCCTGGTCTGCACCGTTGGATACCCCAAGTCTTCCCTCAATCAACCTTTGCTCGCCGCACGGCTGTGGGACTTCTCCGATTCCGGTACCCAATAAGTCGACCGGCCACAGTGGTCATAAAGTCTTTTCTCAAACTCGCGAGTGATGGGCATAGACTCGATATAATCCGGACCGCTCTTGATGGATTCCCGGGAGAGGTCGACATAGACTTTGGAGTCCGGCCAACTCACATTGTCGATCCACTGAGGCGGTACCAGCACCTTTTTGCCAGGCCACCAGTTTCGCGTATTCACCTCCAGGTATCGAATCGCCCAGGTCTCATCATCGACGATGAAGTCCTCCACGTGACCGATCTCACCATCCGTCGCCTCGATGTGATAGCCCGTCACCTCGTCGGTGCTGCGCAGATGTGAATCGGCCGACTCTTTTGCCGCCCTGGCTTCCCCCGCTTCCGCTTCCGTCACCGCTTCCCTTTGGACTGTCAAGCCTGCCGGGTAGGACGCAAGGCCCCATAGCTTGGGCCCACCCCAATAATAGGGGTAACCGTAATACCCCAAGTAAACGGCCTCGTGTTGCCGTGAAACGGGCTTGTGCGTATCGATGGGAGGGCTGTTCTCGATCTGCTTTTGCGTGAGCGCCACATCGAGCCGCTTGGATTCCCATTCCGCTTGGCGGAGGGCAATGGGCGAGACCAGCACCAGCCGGCCGCCCAGCCAATCCCCGGCATTGACCACGAGGTAGCGGATGGCCCAGCTCTCATCGTCGAAATAGAACTGATCCAATGTTCCAATCTCCCCATCCGTGGCTCGGATCGCAAAACCCTTCAGATGGTTGACATTTCTTAACATCGGTTTATCGTCTTTGGCATTTTGAAACTTAATGCAACATTATCTAGCGGCGACCGCGGCGCGTTCCGAGCGTGCGGCTGCGTGCACAGTAACTTCCGCAGGGCGAGTCGTCTGCATTATGTCCTTTGCCTTGGCCACCTCGGCCGCCGTGCCGTGAGCCAGGACGAGGAATTTGTCTGACTTGAGCGCCAACTCGTATTTCACGACGCTGTCCTTAGGAATGCCAATGCTGTACAGTCCCGCGCCGAGCGCGCTCAATCCGCCTACTACCACGGCACCCTCGAGAGCACCGACGATCCACGCGACAAGAGGGCCGGCTACCAAGACCGGGCCGATGCCTGGAATGGCGAAGAATGCGGCTCCGAACAACATCCCCCACAGCCCACCCCAGAAAGCACCGAGCTTCCCCCAGTACTTCATGCGGTCGCCAGTATTGTAGTACCCGACCACGTGCTCGTCAGTGTGGTAGTCCTTGCCGACGATGGACAGTTTCTTCATATCAATCCCAGACCTCTGAAGTTCCTTTACAGCTTCCTCTGCTTGGGAGTGACTATCGTAAATGGCTACAACCGAGTTCACTTCAGACATGACTTGCGCTCCTTTTTTCCCAGATGAATCTTGTCGCTTCTCTGTGGGCTTCCCATACTTAGAACCTGTGTAGCCGCAGATGCACACTCCAGAGAATCACAACGCTTGAAGAAGATAACTGGTCAGACTTGAGATGTCTGGTCAAAATTGAACACGCGGGTGTTCACAAACGCACACTTAGTCAAACGGCTTTTGATTCATGCTTCGGGATGGCAGGAAAAACAAGAAAAGACGCAAGAGGTGGGGCGGCGTCCCTCGCCACATTAAGAACGCCTTGGAAATGCACAGCATACAGAGGGGCTGCGTAACATTTTACATGGATGAGAGTCAGACTCCTGCGGAGTTCGACAGGTAAGCAGACCCTTTCTGGGCGTTCTGCATCACGAATACGAATGGAGAACTTAGCACTATGAAAACATGGAGAAAATGCAGAAGGACGAGATTTCTTGCAGATCACAGGCCTCTTAAGCCTAGTCCTGCACGACCCAGTCTCGATCTCAAACCGACCCTAATTTCGACCGGCCCCGTAGTCTCCCCCACAAGCTGGGATGAGCAAATTCGACCAAACATGTGAGCCGTACGGGCCTGACGCGCAATTTACTCCACGGTATAAGCAGTGTGGGTCAAGACGCCAGCCAGTATCCGGTGCGGGAAAGGCTGACGCCTTCCGGGCTTTGCGGACAAAAGGAAGCGTGAAATGAAAAGATTGGCTCTGGCGTGGCTCCTTCTGAGCTTCTGCGCGACGTCCACAGTCGCTGGACCAATTCCCCAATGCAACGGCCAAGCTTCGGGCGAAAGCAAGTGCAGCACTGGATTCAAAGAGTGCAGAGAAAGTCTTAACGACTTCAAAGAAGCTGCACAGTTCATGCAAATGAAAGTCACCGTCCTCGCGGATTTGAACCGGCTGGAAAAGTCGGGGCCCACAAAACCGAAGATCCCCACTGTTCGCGATGCCGATGTAAATCGCCAGAAAACTGGAACCGGCGCCGCTTACGGCGCCACCATGAGACCGATTAGAAAATCGCCTGGACAAGCCACGAGTGCGGCCCAGCCTATAGTGTTGGAGTCTGCTAACGGGACTCCAGGGGATAAGCGCATGCCGTAAAGGCGGGCAGAGTGCGCTCTGTTATTTCGACAGGATGGGGCTCGGCGATGGCGATACGGTCTTAGGGAGTTGCATCATGATCACGGCGCGTCTTTCCATACTTCGCTCAGAGCGGCGGCTTGGCAGCTCGACAGGCCTCGCTACGGCCCTAACCATCAGGAAACTCCATGAAACCCGCGCCGCGAATCCGCCTGGTTCTCGGCCGTGCGGAACGTGGCGGAGAGGTGATAAATGACCACGTATCGACTTACGGAGACGTGCAGTTCCTCAAAGGGCCCGGGACCTCATACGATCTCAGCCTGTCCGCGACCGCCGCCCTGGAAAAAAATCCTGCTCGGAGCAGGGCTCACGATCTTGCTTCCTGTCACGATTGTGTTTGGTCTTTTCATTCATTTCTACCTTCAGTTCTCGCGAATCATTGATGCCCGCTTGGATGGAAACGTTTTCGACAATCCTGCTGTCGTCCTGGCTGCCCCAAGCGAGTTGCAAGTTGGACAGCCTTTGACTGCCGGCGAGGTCATGGTTCATCTCCGGAAGGCCAGCTACACCGAGAGCCAGGAGGCATCAGGTGTCGGGAGCTATACAGTGACGGACAACGGGCTGGAAATCCAGCCGGGCCCCGGGTCTTTCTTCCGAAATGGTCAAATGTCCGAAGCTCCGGCGAGATTGGAATTCAAAAGCGATCGCCTCGTGTCGATTACGGCTCTTGGCGACATGACGGCCTTGAGGAAATACTGGCTTGAGCCCGAGCCCATCACAACCCTCTTTGGCGCAAGCCGCACGAAGCGTCGTCTGATTCGTTACCAAGACCTCCCCAAGGCGCTGGTGAATGCCATTCTCGCTACCGAAGACCATCGGTTTTACTCGCACCACGGCGTGGATTCTCTCCGGATAGTTGCCGCCGCCATTGCGGATTTCCGCTCGGACAAGCGGCTGCAGGGTGGCAGTACGCTGACCATGCAGCTGGCACGAAACCTCTTTTTGACGCCTCGTCGCACCCTCCGCCGGAAATTAGCGGAAGTCTTTCTCGCCATGATACTCGAGCACCGATTGACTAAGGAACAGATTCTTGTGCTTTACGCGAACCAGGTCTATCTCGGTCAACATGATAGTTTTTCCATCTATGGCTTCGGCGAGGCTGCTGCGGTCTATTTCAACAAAGACCTCAGCGCCCTCACGCTCCCCGAGGCCGCTTTCCTGACCGGGTTGGTTCGCGGTCCTAATCTCTACTTGCCCTACGAACATCCGGAGCGAGCGGCGGAGCGGCGAAATTTTGTGCTGGGGCGCATGCAGAAGGCAGGCTTCATCAGCGCCGGTGAGGTCAAACAGGCCTCGTCGGGTCCCCTCGGATTGACTGAGCAGCCCATCGAAGCCCGCCAGCAGGCCTATTTTGTGGATATGGTGAAGGCGCAACTGCTCACACAATTTTCCGAGACCGATTTGCTTTCAAAAGGCTATCGCGTTTACACCACTCTTGATCTTGATCTCCAGCAATCGGCCTCGGAGGGCGCGCGCGCCGGCCTGATCGAACTGGACCGGCAAGTAAAGAAGGAGAGGGATCGCAAGAAGAAGTCTCTGTCGGACTCGGGCCAGCCGCAGATCGCTCTGGTGGCTCTGGACCCGCAGACAGGCGACGTCAAGGCGCTCATAGGCGGCCGCGGCTATGGAGCGAGTCAGTTGAATCACGCTTTGGCACGGCGCCAGCCCGGTTCGTCGTTCAAGCCGTTCGTGTACGCGGCGGCGCTGAACTCGGGCGTGGACGGCTCACTACCTCTCATCACGCCCGCCACAGTGCTGCCGGACGAACCCACCACGTTTGAATTCGGCAATAAACCGTACGCGCCGGAAAACTATCAGCAGGCATACCGCGGCTCGGTAACCGTCCGTGAGGCCTTGACCTACTCCCTCAACGTGCCCGCCGTGCACCTGGCCGAGATGGTCGGTTACAGCAAGGTGCGCGACCTTGCCGTGACGGCTGGTTTTAACAATCAATTGAAGCCGACGCCCGCCATCGCGCTGGGCGCTTATGTCGCGACACCACTCGAGGTCGCGGGGGCCTACACGATTTTCGCTGACCGCGGCGAGTACGTCACACCCAGGTGCATTGTGGCCGTCGCCGATCCCGAGGGCCGCACCGTTTGGGACAATCACGTCAGCACCCACCGAGTGCTCGATTCGCGCGTCAGTTATTTAATGGTGAGTCTGCTCGAAAGCGTGATCAACAGCGGCACTGGGGCGGGAGTGAGGGCCCGCGGCTTCAACCTTCCGGCCGCAGGCAAGACCGGCACTTCACATGATGGCTGGTTTGCCGGATTCACCTCGAACCTCCTCGCCGTGGTGTGGGTTGGTTACGACGACGACCGCGACCTGAATATCACCGGCGCACGTTCGGCTCTGCCCCTCTGGACCGAATTCATGAAGCGGACGACCGGCTTACCCGTCTACAAAAACCCCCAGTGGTTTGCTCAGCCCGATGGAATCGAGACGGCCGCGATTGACAATCTCACAAATCTTGTGGCGCTCGCCGATCCGGCCTTAACTCACAGCGAGGTGTTCATTGCCGGTACGGAGCCACTGCCGCCAGTTCAGGAAGAACCGACAGGCATAGCTATGGTGGCGCACCCGCCCGAGACTGCGCTCGGGGGAAAGGGATCACCTCTGCCGGCGGACGAAATTGTGCTGATTACCGACACGCAGGGACATAGAGTTTACGTCAATATGGGAGCCCTGCTCGCCACTGGCGCGAGCTACGGTGCTCGCCCGCTGGGCCCCGCCCAACCCTCGGCGCCTTGATCCGAGTATCAAGTGCGCGCAGCCGGTGCAGTGCGTGGCGAGGTTAGCCTTCCCGAAAGGGGTGCTTCGGGTGACTGACCCCCGCGCCGTCCCCAATCACCTCTGAAAGCCCGATGACTGCTCTCGCTCATTGCTTCACCACCGCATCATGGGTCCTCCCGTATGGCAGGCTGGCCGCTCTCACTTTGCGAAACGAGGCCGAATCGTGATCGCGTGCTCCCGCCTCGCGGGATCACGGGTTCACCTCGCCAAGCTTCGTTCGGCTGATCGCGCCGCCCCGCGGTGAATTATAACTATCCGTTGAATGGGCATTGTCAGGGTGAGCTCATTTCAGGTGACAAGATCAAGCAGCCTTCTTCTGGCACTCCATTGAGCGTGCTCGTTGCCATGTATGCGGTCCGAGCATTCGGTCCCGATAGAGAGTGCCGTCGCATCGTTCAAATAATAAACTCTCCAACTCGGCCTCGTCCAATCTCCAGGTCGTTCTACCAGACGCCGAGTCACGGAGTCAAAAACGCTGTCACGCCTGGCGCCCTGCACCGGCAAGCCGTACCCCTATTCGGAACAAAAGTGGCGATTGATGACTGGCCTCGGTGTGCTGTTTTGACCGAGGCGGTGAGCAATATTGGACATACGCCCGCCTTTGCCTGGAGGTATAAGACTTACCGCTTCATCGTCGGCAAAAAAAGTGGTGCCGACGCAGGGGGGGAACGCAAGATCCAGGTTCTTCAGTACTAGTGCCGTTCCAACTTAATGAGGCTATGCACTATGCTTCTGTCTTTCACCGCGTTGGCCCGCCATCGGGCTTACGCGGATTAGTCCCAAGAAGTTGGAACGGCACTAGATTCTATCGATCAACACAAGAGATAAAGAGAGGAGTTCTCATGCGAATGAATTTCAAGCCATATGCCTGGGTTCTGGCGGTAGCGGTGAGTGTGGGCATCATCGGAGGCACGGCACGCTCTGTGGCGTCTCCGGCAATGAATGGCCAAGGTCAGGACCAGGATTATTCGAAAAACAAGAGGTACCAGCAAGGGTTGCGCGAAGGCAAGGATGACGCGGCGCATAAGCGCGACCATTACAAAAAGAGGCATTTCAAGAAAGACGAAGACCAGAAAGCTTACGAGGCTGGCTACCAGCAGGGCCACGGCGGCGATCACCACGATGAACAACACTAGAAATAGCAGACCGGGCTTCCGGCACTCGAGCACGCAGACGTGTACTTGAAGGCGTAGTCGCGGGCGGCGCCGACATGGTTTTTTCATGTCGGCGCCCTTTATTGATGCCAGCGCTGTTGAAGCTGATCAAAGGGCTCGCAAAAAGCTCTCAAATTCATACGTGCGTTCGTAGGGCCACCAGACTGGCCATCACGCCGGCGGCGCTGTATTCTCTCGTCCCGCGTTACGGGACCGCCCGGACCCGATCGATCGGAATCGGGCCGCCCGCTCCAGGCGTGAATCATCGCTGCGCGCACCCCATCCGAACAGAAAAGCCGCGGTGTCTCAAGGAGCCGAGACTCTGCGCTGCACTGATTCGAAGGCATCAACGGGCGATGTCTGCGGCACCCACCGATAACCTTACGGACTGGACGTACTGTTCGTTGTCCTATGTTTCTTCGTCCGATGTGGTGACTTTGCTAGCCCCGGTCTGGGTGTCTGTGGCGCCAATTCCAGTACCGGGCCTGCTCCCTCCTGTTCGCCCTCGAGAATTCGTGATGATTCCTGTGGTGGTTCGTAAGATACACTCCCCAAGCATGGTTTTCGCGGTCATCCCAGTTATGGTAGTCCCGGTGGCCCCTATCGTAGACTCGGATCTGTACGCTTGCGCTTTGGGGCCCGGGAACAGCCATAATTGACATCGGTGCCGCGAGGGCAACGGCCAGGAACAGCGAAGCGACGTAACGCTGTGCATGCTGTCATGATGTGGTCCTCCAAATTCGAAACTTCCGCTGTCGGAACAATGGCAGCCATGACTATCGATTTGGTTAGAACTGGCTCATTTGTGTTACATGACCTTTATACCCGAGGGCGAATGGCGCGTCAGTTCAGACCGGCTCACCTGTTAGGTCAATACCGCTCACTTAAGTTTGCGAGAGGGAAACCTTATGACCGAGAAGCCCACGGCAGCGAAACCGTGCCGCGGCTACCAGCTTGCAGTTCGGTCCTTGTGAGCAAAGAGTATTTCCTGTACTTGATGAAGGCCCGCATGATGGCGATGTTGACCTGGTTCGCTCAATTGCTCCCCAATACATGCAGTGCATCGCGAGGCCCTGTTTCGTAAACGACTGAGTTAAATAACAGCGACCACCTCGCTGATGACTTACCAAAAGTCCAGGGCTAGGCCGTGGCCAAAGGACAGGGGACCACCTCAACGATGCAGGTTCACAACCTCCTTGCGGGAGTTTTGCCCCTGCTCTCTGTGTGCCTGAGAGGGGTTTTCGCCGTGCGTCACAAAAGTTTTGACGCGGATCAGGTCAGGGTTCCTGGTTCTGTCGTGCTTGGCTTTGCGCTTCTCGCGGCTTGTTCGTCGGTATGTATTCGGTCGATCGGGCGACCCTGTTGCAACAGGTTCCCTTATGGATCATTATGCTCTTCGGGCATTCCGGCTTCTTTATTGTGCTGTAATGGATAGCTAAGAGGCCGACGCATCACCGGAATATGAGTGCTGCGGCATATTCGTTTTGCAGGAGCTCGTCCGCAGTCCCGACGTACGGCTTGGCTGTAATCAAGCCTCTCCGCGGTAAACACGCTCCCGAGCTTTTTCCTGTAGGCAGGTGAAAATATCTTACTCTTCGGTCTTTCAGACAGGTTTCCACTCTTTCTCGTCTTCCATCGGTATCGGCGCGACGCTCTCTGACTACCAAGCCATTAGGAATCAGTTTTGAGTTTTATGGTACTTTGCTGATCAGTTGCGCAGGCGATGGCAGTTCGGAGGCACTCCAACTTCCACCGAGCGCCTCGATCAATCCGCCGCTGGCCGTCATCTGCTGAATTCGAAGGTTGACCGCAGTTTCCTGATTGGATAGCAATGTGGTTTGCGCGGTGAGCACGTTCAGGTAAGGATCGATTCCCAAATTGTAGCGATCCTGGGCGATTGCGAGGCTTCTTTCCGCCGATTTGACCGCTGTGTCCTGATGTCGAATCTCCACTGATAGGATCCGCAGCGACGCCAGATTGTCTTCAACTTGTTGAAAAGCCGTGAGCACCGTCTGCCGATAATTGGCCACTGTCTCCTCGTACTGGGCTCGGAATTGTTCCATCGTGGCCCGGCGCAACCCCGCGTCGAATAGGGTTTCCGCTGCCGCCGGGCCCATCGAGAAAAAGCGGCTCGGCCAGGTGAACCAGCTCGCGATCGAAGTGCTTTCGAGTCCTGCCGCGGCGCTCAACGTAACCGTCGGAAAGTAGGCTGCTCTCGCAATGCCAATCTGGGCGTTGGCCTCAGCAACCAGGCGCTCTGCTTCGGCAATGTCGGGGCGCCGCTCAAGAAGCTGGGACGGAACGCCGATGGGAATCGCGGGGGGGCTTGCGGTGAGTGGTTCGATGGGAATTGAAAACGTTGACGCCGGTTGGCCGGTCAGCATGGCGATGGCATGTTCAAACTGCGCCCGCTGCACGCCCAGTGCCGCATCTTGTGCTTTCGTGGCTTCGAGTTGAGTCTCGGCTTGCGCGACGGCTTCGTCTGATTCCATGCCCGTCTCGTACAAAGCCTTGGTCAGAGCGAGAGACTGTTGAAAGTTATCCACGGTAGAATCCAGCAACTGCTTTAAGGCATCCTGGCCGCGAAGTTGAAAGTAATCCACAGCTACATCCGCCTGGACTGTGAGGCGGGTATTCTCCAGATCCGCCGCGCTGGCCTGCGCTCCATAGGCCGCCGATTTAACCGTATTCCGGATACGACCGAACAAGTCCGGCTGCCAGGTCGCATCAAACGGAACGGTATAGTCGGTAAATGTACTCGTCGAGGAAGATGTGGAACCTCCCGCTTTGCCACTGGACATGGTGGCGGACGGGCGTTGCACGGTGATGGCTGGGTTGGTGGTGACTCTCGGAAAATACTGCGATCGAGCTTCTTTTACTAGGGCGCGCGCAGCAAAAAAGTTTGCCGCAGCAGCGGCGATGTTTTGGTTGGAAACATTGACCTTCTCTTCGAGCGCATTCAACTGAGGATCGCCAAAGATCCCCCACCATTTGCCGCGAAGCGCATCATCTTTTGGCTGCGCCACTTTCCAACCGTCCGTGTCTTTGTATTGGGCGGGAGTGAGCTCCTTGTATGCCGCAGGAGTTTCTGCGGTCGGTGTGTGGTACTTTGGGCCGACCGTGCACCCTGCCAGGAGGCAAGAGGTCACGGCGAGACACATTCTGGCTCTTAGACGGAATGAAGTCATAATCTTATGCACCCCATGATGGCTCCAATCAAACTGCAGCGCTAGGGGCGGGTCCGGCCCCATAGTTAAGGTTGTGGTGCTGCTTTCGCTGCATCCGTAGCCGCAGCCGGCCGAACGACAGATAGACGACCGGCGTGGTATAGAGGGTGAGCAACTGACTCAAGATCAGCCCTCCCACGATGGTGATGCCCAGGGGCCGGCGGAGCTCATACCCCATGCCTGTCCCCAGCGCCAAGGGCAGAGCGCCCAATAACGCCGCCATCGTCGTCATCAGGATCGGACGGAATCGCAACATACACGCCTCAAAAATCGCGTCGGCCGGGCTCTTTCCCTCCTCGCGCTCTGCCTGAAGAGCGAAATCGATCATCATGATGGCGTTCTTTTTTACGATCCCGATCAGCAGCACAATGCCAATGATGGAGACAATGTTCAGATCCTCTTGGAAGAGCATCAGAGCCAGCATGGCGCCTACGCTCGCGGACGGCAAACTCGAGATGATGGTCAGGGGATGGACCAGGCTTTCATACAAAATGCCGAGAACGATGTAAACCGCCAGCAGCGCCGTCACAATCAGCATGGGCTCGGTGCTCAGAGACTGCTGGTAGGCCAACAGCGTGCCGGCAAAAAAGCCTTGCAGCGTGGAAGGAGCGCCGAGCCGCTTTTGCATCTGGGTGATGCTCGCTGTGGCATCGCTCAAAGACACGTTCGGCGCGAGGTTAAAGGACACGGTGACCGAGGGGAATAAGCCCGTATGGTTGACGGCCAGCGGTGTGGTGTTGGCTTGGCCCTTGGCCACTGCGAGCAGCGGAATGTCCCTGCCGCCCGACGATAGGAGATAGATGTCTTTCAATCCTTCCGGGCTTTGCCAATACTGGGGTGCGACTTCCAGCACCACGTAATACTGATTTAACTGCGTATAGATGATGGACACTTCCGATTGGCCGAAGGCGCTGTATAACGCTGAGTCCAGCGACTTTGCGGTAAGGCCGAGCTTCGCCGCAGTGACGCGATCATAGGTCATCAACTCATCCAGCCCGCCATTTTGTTGGTCGGAGCTTACGTCCTGAAGACCGGGCAGGCGCTTCATCGCACTCTGCAGGATCGGTCCCCACTTGGAAAGATCCTGCACCGTGTCGGTTTGGATGGTGTACTGGTACATGGCATTACCGGATCGGCCGCCGATGCGCAGGTCCTGCACGGGTTGGAGGAAGGCAGAAGCCCCCGGCAGACGGTTCAATTGGGGGCGCAGGCGATCGATGATCTGAGCGGCACTGACATCGCGCTCCGCCAGCGGCTTGAGCGCAATGTTGATGGAGCCGGTATTGGTGGCCCCACCGCCGCCACAAAACCCCGTCACATTGGCAACGGCAGGATCTTTCTTGATCACGCCGACGATCTGCTGAAGGGCGTTGTTCGTCGCCGGGAAGGATGAATCCTGCGGCCCTCGCACCCCACCGGAGATCGCTCCCGTGTCCTCCACCGGGAAAAAGCCCTTGGGTATCTTGTAGATCAGCACGACATTGAGCGCGATGGTGAGGAAGAGTACACTGAGGGTAAGGACCGGATGGTCGAGCACCCAATGCAGCGTGCTGCGGTATAATGACAGGACCCACTCAAAGAACTTCTCGCTGGCCGTGAAGATGCGGCCATGTTTTTCCGCGCGTTCGTTCTTCAACAGATAGGCGCACATCATGGGCGTGGTGGTCAGGGAGATGAGCATCGACACGATAATGGAGGTCGAGAGCGTGACGGCAAACTCGCGGAAGAGACGGCCGACGATTCCCCCCATCAACAAAAGAGGAATAAAGACGGCAATGAGCGAAATGCTGATGGTGAAGACCGTGAATCCGATTTCTTGCGCGCCCTTCAACGCCGCGGCAAAGGGCCTTATGCCGCTCTCCAGATGGCGGGTGATATTTTCCATCACCACGATGGCATCATCGACCACAAATCCCGTGGATATGGTCATGGCCATCAGCGAGAGGTTGTCGAGGGTATATCCGAACATATACATTACGGCGAACGTACCAATCAGTGAGACCGGCACCGCGACGGCGGGAATGAGCGTGGCGCGGCCGTTGCGCAGAAAGACAAACACCACGAGGATGACAAGGCCAATGGAAATCAGCAGCGTCTTCTCCACGTCACCCACGGAGGCGCGGATGGTTGTGGTGCGATCCAGCACGATGGTGGTATCCATGCCCAGCGGAATGGAGGCCTGGATAACCGGTAGTTGCGCGCGGATGCGGTCGACCGTATTAATGATGTTGGCGCCGGGCTGGCGGAAGATCATCATCGTAATCGCGCGCTTGCCGTTCAAATAGCCCGCTGCACGGACGTTCTGCACGGAGTCTGTCACCTGAGCGACATCGGACAGGCGGACCGCCGCGCCGCGCTTGTAACCGACGATGAGCGGTTTGTAGTCATCGGCGTGCGAGATCTGGTCGTTGGCAACGATGTCCGCAGTCACAATGCCATCAGAGATTTGGCCTTTGGCCAGGTCGGCGTTTTGCAGGCTCAGCACGGATTGCAAATTCGCCAGGGTAAGTCCATAGCTGGCCAGTTGTGTGGGATTGGCGTCCACACGCACGGATGGCGACGCGCCACCTCCGGCAGTTACCTGCCCTACGCCCTGGATCTGCGACAACTTCTGCGCGATGACGGTGGAGGCTTCGTCATACAGTTTATCGGGACCGTATTTGTCGGAAGTAAGGCCGAGAATCATGATCGGCGCATCGGCGGGATTGACCTTGCGAAAAGTCGGATTGCCCGGCAGGTTGGCGGGGAGATAGGTTCGCGCCGCATTGATGGCGGCCTGCACATCGCGCGCCGCGCCATCAATGTCGCGGCTAAGGTCAAACTGAATGGTGACCGAGGTGCTGCCGAGCGTGCTCGCGGAGGTCATCTCCGTCACTCCGGCAATATGACCGAACTGCCGCTCCAGAGGAGTGGCGACGGATGACGCCATAATGTCGGCGCTGGCTCCCGGCAAGCCCGAACTGACGGAAATCGTCGGAAAGTCGACCTCCGGCAGGGGCGCTACCGGTAGCACCTCATACGCAACCGCCCCGGCAAGGGCAATCGCCACGGTGAGCAGCGTCGTAGCCACTGGCCGGCGGATGAAGGGTGCGGAGATATTCATGCCGGCCCTGCCAGTTCTGCGCCTCCGGTTTCTGGAGGGTTGGATTTGTTTGTAAAGCGGTCTGATAGATTGTCAAAGAAAATGTAGATGACGGGCGTAGTGTAAAGCGTGAGCGCCTGGCTCAGCAACAGTCCGCCCACCATGGCGATGCCCAGCGGCCGGCGCAACTCAGAACCGAAACCCGTTCCGAGCGCAAGCGGTAGCCCCGCCAGCAGCGCGGCCATGGTGGTCATCATAATGGGGCGGAAGCGGAGCAGGCATGCATCGTAAATTGCGTCCGTCGCGTTCTTTCCGTGCTTCCGCTCGCCTTCCAGCGCGAAATCGACCATCATAATGCCGTTCTTTTTCACGATACCGATCAGCAGGACGATGCCGATGATCGCCACCACGCTTAAATCCTGGTGAAAGAGAAGCAACGCGAGGAAAGCGCCCACGCCCGCTGAGGGTAGCGTGGACAAAATCGTAATCGGGTGGATAAAGCTCTCGTACAAAACACCCAGCACGATGTAAACCGTCACCAGTGCGGCAAGAATGAGCAACGGCTCATTGGCCAGCGAATTCGTGAAGGACGCCGCCGTGCCTTGAAAACCTGCCTGAAGGCTGGGAGGCATGTGCATGTCCTTCTGTGCTTTGTCGACCGCCGTAATGGCGTTGCCCAGCGCGGCATTCGGCGCAAGATTGAACGACACGGTGATCGCCGGAAATTGACCCTGGTGGGTAATGGCGAGCGACTCGGTCGTATTCTCAAAATGCGCGAAAGCGCTCAGCGGGATGGCGCTGCTTGTGGCCGAACTGGTCGTGCCCGCAGAGCCGGCTCCCTTGCTGGACGTCGCCGTGGAAGTGCTCGCCGAAAGCGCGTTGGCAGGAGGCGTGAGGGTATTTGCCGCCGGGGTGTACAGTGCGGAAGTCGTCAGACCATTTGATCCCGCAGAGGATGATCCGGAAGACGCAAAAGAAGAAGAGGCTCCCGCACCGCTTGCGCCGGAAGACGCATTGGACTGAATGTAAAGCTGGTTCAACTTGTTGGGGTTTTTCTGAAACTGCGGCTCACTCTCGAGAACAACATGGTATTGGTTTACTTGGGTATACATCGTGCTGATCTGCCGTTGACCGAAGGCGTCATACAGGGTGTTATCGATGGTCGTAGGCGCGATGCCCAGTCGCGAAGCGGTGACCCTGTCGATTACCAGAGATACGGCCAGCCCTCCCAATTGTTGATCGGTGGCCACGTCTTCCAGCTCTGGCAACTGCTTCAGCCGGTCGACGAAACGGTTGGTCCAGTCATTCAGTTCATTCACATCGGGGTCTTCCATTGCGTACTGGTATTGCGTGCGGCTCACCCGGTCATCCACGGTAATGTTCTGCACAGGTTCCATAAACAGTTGGATTCCCTGAACCTGGCTCACGCTGGTGTTGAGCCTGCGGATGAGGTCTGAAGCACTGATCTTACGCTGGTCGAGCGGCTTTAAATTGATCGACATCCTGCCGCTGTTTGTCGTTACATTCGTTCCATCGGCGCCGATAAACGACGAGACGCTTTCAACCGCCGGGTCATCCAGAACTGCCTTGGTAATCTCCAGTTGCTTCTTGGCCATGGCCTGTGAACTGATCGCCGGCGGCGCCTGCGATATGCCCTGAATGACCCCCGTGTCCTGTACCGGGAAAAACCCTTTTGGGATCACGATGTAAAGGAAAACCGTAAGCAGCAGTGTGGCCACGGCGACCACCAGCGTAACCGTCTGGAATCGAAGGACAACTTTCAGGGTCCGGCCATAGAACGCGATCATCCACTCGAAAACGCGCTCCGAGGCTCTATAGACGCGCCCCTGCTGCTCTTTTGCCTTGCGCCGCAAGATTCGCGCACTCATCATCGGCGTGAGCGTAAGGGAGACCACTGCCGAAACGATGATGGTGACGGCAAGGGTCACGGCAAACTCGCGAAACAGTCGCCCCACCACGTCGCCCATGAATAAGAGCGGAATCAGTACGGCGATGAGTGACACGGTCAGCGAGAGAATGGTGAAGCCAATTTGCTCCGCGCCCTTGAGCGCCGCTTCCATGGGTGAATCGCCCGCTTCGATGTACCGCGCGATGTTCTCGATCATCACGATGGCATCGTCCACAACGAAACCGGTAGAGATGGTCAGCGCCATCAGCGATAAGTTATCCAGGCTGTAACCCAGGACGTACATCGCCGCGAAGGTGCCCACCAGTGACAGCGGCACAGCCACGCTGGGGATGATGGTGGCATAGAGACTCCGCAAGAAGAGGAAGATGACCAGCACGACGAGTCCGACCGTCAACAGCAATTCGAACTCAACGTCGGAAACTGATGCTTCGATGGCGGTGGTAAGATCGGTAAGCGTGGTCACCTGAATGCCGGTGGGCAGGTTGGCCTCCAACTGCGGCATGAGTCCCTTGATGCTCTTGACGACGGCGATGGTGTTGGCCCCGGGTTGGCGTTGCACATTCAGGATGACCGCCGGGGTCTGGTTCATCCACGCGGCCTGATTATTGTTCTCTACGCCATTCACGATGCGCGCCACGTCGGTCAGCATCACCGGCGCACCGTCGCGGTATGCCACTACAACCTTCCCATAGTCGCCGCTGGTGACCAGTTGATCGTTGGCGTCGATCTGGTAATCCTGGGTCGGCCCATCGAAGTTCCCTTTGGCGGCGTTCACACTGGCATTGGTCAGCGCCGCGCGCAGGTCTTCCAGGTTGATGCCGTAGGATGACATCGCCGTAGGGTTGGCTTGAATGCGGACGGCGGGCTTTTGGCCGCCGCTGATGGTTACAAGACCGACCCCGTTGAGCTGCGAAATCTTGGGTGCAAGGCGCGTGTCCACAAGGTCTTCGACCTGAGAAAGCGGCATGGAATTTGAGGTGATGGCCAGGGTGAGCACAGGGGCATCGGCCGGATTCGTCTTACTGTAGATCGGCGGCGCGGGCAGGATGGATGGCAAAAGACTCTGCGACCCGTTTATGGCAGCCTGCACCTCTTCCTCAGCCACATCGATAGCGAGAGAAAGATTAAACTGCAATACGATGACGGAAGTGCCTCCGGAACTGGAGGAGGTCATCTGGCTCAAGCCCTGAAGTTGGCCGAATTGACGCTCCAGTGGCGCCGTCACCGTCGTCGCCATCACCGTGGGGCTGGCGCCGGGATAAAACGTGAGCACCTGGATGGTGGGATAATCGACTTCCGGCAATGCGGAAACCGGCAATTGTGTATAGCCGACAATACCGACCAGGAGGATGGCAGCCATCAGCAAAGCGGTGGCTACCGGGCGCAATATGAACGGACGAGAAGGACTCACGGCGCGCTGCTCCCACTCGTGCTGGCCGTGACAGGCTTGTTCGAAATGACCACCGCAGCCTTGTCCTGCAATTTGTCGAAGCTGCTGTTGGCGACAACGTCTCCAGGGTTGATGCCGTCAACCTGCGTTACCCCGCCGTTGGTAATCCCCGGCTTGACGCTGCGCATATGAGCAAAATTGTCTTGAATCACATACACGTAGGATGCTGGGCCATTTTGTTGAATGGCGGAAGACGGAATCAGCGTGACTCCCTGCAACGTATTCACCAGCAGGCGCGTGTTCACAAACTGGTTCGGGAAGAGCGCGTCATTGGCGTTGGCGAAGAGCGCTCGCCCTTTTACTGTTCCCGTCGTGGTGTCAATCTGGTTGTCCAGCGTCAGCAGCGCCCCGCTTGCAATCCTCGTCTGCGCAGTGCGATCAAAGGCATCGACGGGGAGCTTCGCCTTGGCGTTGAGGCGGGCTTCAACCTGGCCCAGGCTGTCTTCCGGGATGGTGAAAATGATGGTGATGGGCTCCAACTGCGTAATGACGGCGAGGGTTACGTTTCCACCAGACTGCACCACGTTTCCCGGATCCACCAACCGCAAACCCACGCGGCCGGCGATGGGAGCGGTAATATGGCAGTAGTCGACCTGAATCTGGTCAAATTGCACCGTTCCCTGGTCGTTTTTTACTGCGCCCTCGTACTGCAGGACAAGCTTTTCCTGGTCATCCAAAGTTTGCTTAGCAATGGCGTTGCGTGCCCACGCGGCACGGTAGCGTTCAAGGTCCATCTGTGCTTGGGCGAGCAGATTCTCGTCTCGCTCCAGCGTCCCTTGCGCTTGTAAGAGCATGGCGCGGTACGGACGCGAATCGACCTCAACCAGCGAATCGCCCTTACTTACCCGCTGACCCTCCGTATACTGCACAGCAGTGACCTGGCCATTGACCTGGCTGGTAATCGAAACGGAATAGACCGGGGTGACTGTGCCGATGGCGTCAAGGTAGACGCCGATGTCGCCCTTTTGAGCCGTCGCACTCGTGATGGTGATCCCCGGCGCGGCTGGGTGTGCGGACGCCGCTTTTTTGGCTTCCTCGTGGTGGTGTAAGACCAGCATGAGCGGAACCGCCACGATCAGCAGCAGCAGACTCCACATGACGACCCACAGACCCTTATGGTGGGGAACAAAGGCCGGGAGTTGATGGTCAGGGCTGATGACGGCTTGCTCGTTCATGTCATCTGTCAATCGGAATCTCCTTTTTCAAGTTCGAAGGCCTCCCGGGCGCTGCTCGTGAGCGCGCCCGCAAGGTCCAACATCGCGGGGCTGGACAGTCCCGGAAGGCAGCGGAACTTACCTGGCCGCTAGACAACCCCCTTGCTTCATTGATGCGCAACCTTTCCCTCCATCTTGGCCTTTCTGGCTGCCGGAAAATAACTTGGCTCGGGCTTGTAAGTAGGTCATGGAGCGCTGGTAATCCCACCACCGTTAGCCGGAATTGCAACGAAATCTTGCGTGATGTAAAGGCTACCATTCGGCCCTTGCACGATCCCAATTCCCACGTCAGTGTAATTCGCGTTTAAGATGTTGGCCCGATGATTGTTCTGGAAACGAGGCTCGTTCATAAATGCGATTTCCGCGCCAGGGACAGTTCCGATGATGGCAATATTCTCTCCCAAAGTCCGCCAGGGAATTCCGGCCGCGTTTATTCGCGCTGAAACGGTCCTGCCCTCGCGGTCGACATGGTCAAAGAATCGTTGCTCGAGCATGTCGCGGGAATGCTCTCGCGCCACCGCAGCCAATTTCTCGTTCCACCTGAGGGGCTGGGCTCGGCCACCAGTCTCGGCGGAGGTCGCCGGATCCACGCGGTCGCGGTTGACGAGCGTCCACATCTGCCTTTCCAAGTCGGCCATGCGGTTCGTGCCGAACTCGTGCCGGGGAGCTGTTTCAACGGGAACAACCTTCGGGGTGCCGCTCTTCGGACCGAAGGAGTCCCAGACACCCGGATGACTTTGCCCCGCCACGAAATCGGTATTGCGCTCGTCGAAGTGACGCCACGCACTTGATTTGACAGGTTTCTTCTTCGGCGTGTTTTGCGCCGCCTGGACTTCAGTCTGCGGGGGCGCGGCGGCGTCCGGCTTCGTGGATGTTTGAGCCTGGTCCGGACTCGCGCAGGCTATGGTTGCAGCCCACAAGAACCCAGCGAGAACAACGACCGACCGGCAAAGAGAAAAGGCGCTCATATTCGAACATCATCTTGAATGCGATTTAACAAACCGCTGCTGCTCCGTGTGAGAATCTAGGGCCGGTGCAGGGGAACGTGGTGAAAGCGAAAATGTCCTTCACGGGCTTTCAGCATTAATCCAGGATTTCCATTGGCAAATCCCAAGCCGTTGAAAAGTCCGACACATCGAGACTGGAGCTCTCTACTCCAAAAAGAACGCACGAGTGACTGTATTTTTCGGGTGCTGCCCTGTCTGTTCAAGAACGCACAGATGTGTGTTCCAAATTGCTCAGGCCAGTTAACGGGAACACGGCGTGGGGTGGATCCCGAACAGCGCCATTCGTTGACCTCTATTGATCATTTCGCAGCGAAAAGCCTCCGCCAGGGTTCGCGGCACGTTGAACTGCCAGCCACCGCATGACAGTAGGGTTGTGCAATTTTGAGCAGACTCCTGACGCAGAATTTGTTGCACTATGAGGCCAGGCTCTTGGGCGCCTCGTATGAGCCTGCCCGGGGGGTAATTCGCTGGATGAACCGGGACCTTCTGCGAGGGTCGAGGGTATCAGTGAATTTGAAAGCCGCTTACGCGCTGTTCAAAGAGGCGGGCTCGGCATGGGCTGAAGACAATGCCCCTAGCATGGGTGCAGCGCTGGCGTTTTACACAGTCTTTTCGCTCGCTCCGGTCCTGATTGTCGCCATAGCGGTCGCGGGTCTGGCGTTCGGGCAAAAAGCGGCAGAGGGTGAATTCTTACGGCAACTCCAAGGCTTGGTGGGTGAGACGGGTGCCAGAGCTGTTCAAGCGATCCTCCAGAGCGCGAATCGGCCCGCGCTGGGTGTCATTGCGAGTGCAATTGGCATCGGGATCCTACTGGTCGGTGCGTCAGGCGCGTTTGTTGAGCTCCAAGACGCGCTCAACAAGATCTGGAAAGTTCAGCGTAGATCAAGAAGTATCTTGTTGGGCGTGATTCGAGGCCGCTTTTTGTCGTTCGGCCTGGTCCTGGGTCTGGGCTTCCTGCTAATAGTGTCACTCGTGGTGAGCGCCGCGCTTGGGGCCGTGGGAAATTTCATGGCACCTCTGCTTCCCTGGCCCGTATTCTTGTTGGAATCGGTCAATTTTCTCCTCTCGTTGGGTGTGATTGCGCTCCTGCTCGCGATGATCTTCAAGTATCTACCAGACACGGAAATTGCCTGGAGTGATGTGTGGATTGGTGCAGCAGTTGCGTCACTACTCTTGACGACTGGCAAAGCGCTGATTGGGTTGTATCTCGCCCGGTCCACCGTCGCGTCAGCATACGGGGCAGCATCATCCCTCCTCATTATTCTCAGTTGGGTTTATTACTCAGCACAGATTCTCCTTTTTGGTGCGGAAGTCACGCACGTCCACTCCTACAAACTCGGTTCGCGGACCGAAGCAAGTCCTGTGCGTCTTCAGCACATCTGAGTTGTTCATTGGGCCGACGAAGAGGGAATCGCAGTAGAACGCGAGGTGCAGTTTTGAGGAGAAGGTCGATTAGAAGCCATTTCAAAACCCGGTACAACGGGCTGAATTTGCAGTAGTTGTGTTTTTGGTTGGAGGGGGATCATGGAGGTGAACAGCGCCAGGGGGATGGCAGATGGCGCGGTATGGTCGGTTGCTGACCGACGCCCAGTGGGAAAAAGATCCAACCCTTGCTCCCGAAACGGTCCCAGCGTTGGCGCGGGGGGCGGTCTAGGGCCAACGACCGCAAAGTGCTGGAAGGCATTTTGTGGATGCTGCGCAGCGGAGCACGCTGGCAGTATTTGCCCGAGGAGTTTCCGTCGCCGTCGACCTGCTGACGGCGGCTGCGGGACTGGAAGGAGCAAGAGATCTGATTGGAGATCTGACGGGCGTTTCTGGCGGAGTTGAATGAACACCAACAGTTGAAATGAAGCGAAGTTTCCTGGACGGCAGTTTCGCTCCAGCTAAAAAGGGCTCTCCGGAGTCGGAAAAACCAAGCGGGGCAAGGGGACGAAGTGGATGGTGGCGGTCGACGGCGCGGGTCTTCCTCTGGGAGGCCACCTTCACTCTGCTTCCCCGTCGGAGGTCCGGCTCATCGAGGCGGCGCTCCAGACGACCCGCGCAGGACGGCAGCATCAGCCGGGTCGTCACAAGCAAAAGTCGGAACGAATTATCGCCGACCGAGGCTACGACATTGACCCATTGCGCAAGCAACTGGCCCAGCGCGGCATCGAGTTGATCACCCCGCATCACAAGAATCGTCGCAAGCCTCCGACCCGGGACCCGCCAGGATGCCTGACATGAGAGAACTTATCAGGCGACTTCGATGACGCCAATCAATGGAATCCGGTCGAATTGTTCGTAGGAACAAGCTGGGAAGCCTAAATCGGAAATTCTGGTTGAGCCTTCACTGCATTTTCCCCTTCGTATAAATAGAACGAGCACTTTTGACCAAACGTATGAGCAATACTGGGCTGATACGTAAACTCCCCACAGGATATAAGGACACCAGGTCTTAAGATTTCTCGTGCCCAGGGAAGTTAGCCCGGCTACTGGCGGAGGAAACTGAGAGGCCCATTCGTCATAACGATGGCGGGGCGGTGCCACGCACAATGATGGGGAATACCGTATTACTTTAGATACATCGGAGCGTTATCTAAGTGACAGGGACGAGTTCCACGACTTTTAAACGAAGCCGCGCGGGGAAGATGCCCACGCCGGGACAGTGGTGGGCGCCTGGACGCTGGTGGCTGATTATAGGAGCGTCGCTCATCGTCATCGCCGGCATTGTGCTGATCGTTTTGGCCTGGAACTGGCCATTCACTCAACAGGCTGTCACCAAGGCGCTGCAAGACCGATTCGCCCGAACCGTCCAGATCCGCAGCTTCCGCAAAACCTACTTTCCACCGGGGTGCGTGGCGGAAGGGGTCAGTTTCCTGCACCGAAAACGCAAGGATCTGCCACCGCTGATCACGGTCCAGACGCTGATCATTCGAGGAAGCTACAATGGCCTTTTACGGATTCACGCGCGCGTGGATGAGGTCCAGATAAAAGGGTTGCATGTGTTAATACCGCCGCCGGGTCCGAGCGGCCAGCCGCCTGGCGTGATGCCGTTGACGACCAGCACCACGGGCGCCACGGTCACGATTGGCGAGATCAAAACGGATGGCGCACTGTTGGAGTTTATGCCCGGGAAGCCGGGCCAAGAACCCTTCAAGCTGCAGGTCCACCGGTTGACATTGGACAATGTCGGTGAAAAAGGGGTCATCCCCTACCATGCCGCGTTGTTAAACCCCGAGCCGCCGGGGGAAATCCGGTCGGAGGGTAAGATCGGCCCTTGGAATGAGGATGACCCCGGCAGTACTCCGGTGTCTGGTTCCTACACTTATGACCACGTGAACCTGGGTGTGTTCGACGGCATCGCAGGCACCCTATCGTCCCAAGGCAAGTTTAGCGGCACCATCGGCCATATCGATGCGAATGGCGAAACCGACGTGCCCGACTTCCGCGTATCCGGAAACAGCCACACCGTTCACCTGATTTCGAAATTCCAGGCGGTTGTGGACGGAACGAATGGAGACACGTATCTTCAGAATGTGGAGTCGCACTTTCAGCGAACCACGCTGACGTCGAACGGTAGCGTCGCCGGGCAGCCCGGCCAGCACGGAAAAACAGTTCGGCTGGAGGTGGCCGTGAATGGAGGCCGCATTGAGGATTTGTTGTCCCTCTTTACGGAAGAGAAACGCCCGTCGATGACCGGCAGTATCAACCTGCGCGCGAAAGTGCAAGTGCCGCCGGGGCCTCCGGGATTCTTGCGAAAGCTGGATCTTGCAGGCAGCTGCGAAATTGGCAGCGGGCGCTTCACGAACCCAAAGGTCCAGCAGCCGGTAAGTGCATTAACCGAGAGTGCGCGCGGCGAGAACAAGCAGCAGCAAGCCGAAGACCCGGAAACGGTGCTCTCGGAGTTTAGGGGGCAGGTCTCGGTGAAAAATGGCGTCGCAACTCTGTCCAACATCTCCTTCAGCGCTACAGGCACGCGCGCGCAGCTTCAAGGCACCTACAACTTATTGGACCGAAAAGTTGATCTCCATGGAATCTTGTACACCAACGGAAAGTTGTCCGACACCACGACGGGATTCAAAGCATTTGTATTGAAGGCAGTCGGTCCGTTCCTGAAACAGAAGTCCGTTACGGTGGTTCCCTTCGCAATTACCGGCACATCTTCCAGCCCTTCTTTCGCGTTGGATTTCACTGCAAAACGCCGGCAATCCGCTCTCCCCGTGCCCAGTCCGTGAGCCACTACAATTCCTGCGATACACCACAGCTCCGACTTAGAGCAACGGGAATGTCACGTTGCGTGCGCCTTGACCACGGGGCGACCGGATTGTAGTCGCTTTGTCAGCACGATCGCTGCGGTCGTCGCGACGACCACTGCGGTGGCAATCGCTAGCAACAATCCGGAATGTCCCCCGAGATGTCGCAGACCGACAACGAAGCGGCGGCCATAGTGGGAGGCAATTGCGGCTATGGCTCCGTAACGCACTGCTCGGCCCAAAGCCGCGACAATGATGAATGTCCGGAGAGGGTAGGCCAGCACGCCTGCTGCGGCGAAAAACGCGCTCGTAGGGAAGGGGAACGGTACAACGGTAGAAACCACCAGAGCGCCCGTACCCCACCGCTTGAAATACATCAGCAGTCTGGCGACCTTGCGCGCTCCAAACTTGCGGTTGAGATAGTCCAAACCGGCCTTACGTGCTATTCGGAAAGTTAAGTATGCGCCGATGACTGAGCCTGCCGTGGCGAATCCGGCGTAGTAGTACCACGGTTCGCGCTGCCGCGCAGCGAGTATGGCGGTGAGAATGTCCAGGCCGCCAAATGTTGGGAAGGGGGAGCTGTCGACGATCGCGAGAAGGAACAGCCCAAGTCCGCCTAAGTGCCGCACGAGCGCCGCGATCCCTTGCGGGTGTCGTGCTGCCGGTTTAACAACGTCCGTGAGTGTTTCGAGAAGCCGCACAGTTGCCCAGCGTTACGATACCAGGTTTTCAGTGACGAACGCAGACGGCAGCAACAAGGCACGAAAACTTCATCCACTTCCCCACGGCTGCCGCCCGGGCGCGCCGGGTCAAAGCAGACCGTGGGCCACAATCTGCAGCCCTGCCGGGCCTGGGCACGCGCAGGCGGGACGTGCTGCGCTTGCTTCAGCATGGTTTTGAGCCAAAAGTCCTTTCGGCGGCAACGAAAAAGGAGGCGAAGAAGAGGTATCAGGAGTCAGGTGTCAGGGCCTGGGCCGGCAGCACCGAAACCCTGCACAGCGCGGCTCCTAAGTGGCGCCGCGCGAGAGGGTTCTCCGACAAAAACAGCCAGTGGCATCGGGCGTGTTTGATTCAACGTACACCGGTTTTCAACAGCCGCGACTGCGAACTGGTCAGTGGCCGAAGAGCCCAAGCAGCCCAAACAGGATTAGGTAACCGCCTACGATGAACCTGAGGAGCTTGGGGAACATCAGAATCAAGATGCCTGCGACCAGAGAAACTATCGGCGAAAGCGAAGTGTAGCGCAGCGTTAAGGCGCCGCCCCTCATCTGCGCGAGAGCCGTGGTGGTCAGCAAGCTGAATAGCACTATGGAGAAAACGCCTTCTTTGAGTTTCAATCCACACCTCCTGTTATGAAGAGAGCGTCCTAAACTGATGCAGAGCGGGTATCAGTTGTGGAAGGCAAAATGCCGGGCTGAAGCCCACCTCTACGAAAACCCTTGCGATTCAAGGTTTTCAGGCAGACTCTTGCGGCATCGTTTTCTTTGCCCTCTTCCTGTCCGCTCGATCGGACCGGCGACCAGGGGGGTGATCGACGGAGGAAACCTCAACTTGACAGGCGCAATCCGCCGAACAGGTATAGGACTACCAGGATGATCAACACGGTGCCGACGATCCCGATGCCTCCACCCGGACCATATCTTCGATATCCATAATAGCCTCCGCCGCCGCCGAACAAGAGCAGCAGAATGACAATTAGCAAAATCAGTCCCATGGGAATCTCCTCTCAGCTAGTAAAATGCTTCGACCCGAATTTCCGCTTTAACTTCGCGGCCAACCGATAAAGAACACCCGACGCTTGAGCATGCGCCGCTCCACCCTGATTCCGAGCAGCGGCTTTAGGGAAAACAATCTCGCTCAGCGGGACCGCCAACCCTGGCCACCAATATTTGCAACCTGCGGTACTATCGGGAGCAGCCCGAAAGACGCAGGCACAACTGCCGCTATCCCGCCGGGTCCTTTTGGCGAGTTGCTTTTACACCCGTCAGAACCCCTAGGCCCAATATGACGATTGCACCCACGACAATCCAGTGTGCAGGGACATGCATCAAATAGGCGCCGTAAATCAGCCCGCCAATCACGAGCACGAGTCCAATGAAGTAAATTCCAAACGACACGGCATCTCCTTTTCGACAAAACAGAGTCGCCAGACCATGCGCCCCAGCGCACGTTCCCGGCACTTACTGCGTGGGCGTTGAGGTGGCCTTTTGATTTTTTACTTGCAGCTCGTTCACCACCTGCTTCACGTTTGGAACGGTTGACGCCACTTGCTCAACCTGTGCGCGCTTGGATTGAGAACTGACCTCGCCGGTCAACGTCACGACACCACTCTTGACGTCGTAGCTGACGCCCTTGTGGCACTTGTTCTGGATGAGGGCAGCATCCAGATTCTTGGCGATACCCGCGTCCAGATCCGAGTTTACGGCCTTTGCCTCAGCTTCGGCGCCGGGAGGAACCACAGCAATCTGGTTCGATACAACCTGCCCAGTTGCGATTGACTTCGCAATGGATTCAGCTTGTGCCTTGTCAGCGTCTGCCGCGACGTTTCCGCTCAGGGTCACGACACCCTTGTCGCGGTCCTGTGTTACGGAGACAGCTTTGAGGCCGGCTTGATCGAGCGCATTGCGGATGCTGTCAGAAACATCAGGCGACTGCTTGGATGTCCCTGAGCAGCCCACCAGGCTCCCAACTGCGAGCAGCATGAGCATGGTTAAGCATAGTTTAAGCGTTTTCATGTTTTTCCTTTCATCAGCGCCTTCCACGCTGAAGTAATCGCGGCACATACCCAACACCGCTGCGTGTCTCCTTGGCATGTCTGCGTTCTCCCTCTCGGTTCCGCGGCGTGCCCCGAACGGAGCACCTGGTAACTTCCGCCTCCCAACAGATGGGCGAGGCACTCTTCTTTTACCCTTGGCTTGATTCAGTGTCAGTTCAGAACGGCTCACACGTTGGGTCAAAATTGCTCATTCCACATCATGGAATCGGAAGCTCGCCTGCACGGCCGGTGACATCAGGGCGTAAATCTGCCATCTACCTTCCGAACGATGTCAGGGCCAAACAACCCAAACAGGAGCTTCAAGCTGGGATGAGCACTATTGACCAAACAGGTGTTTCGAACGACACAGACGCCGCGTCACCTTGACCGTATAAGAGAGGTGGTTCATCGCAGGTTAGCTAGCTCGGAATCGGAAAAGGAGATTTCAGATGAAGACAATCAGGTACTGCCTGGCGCTAGCCGCTATGGCAGTGTTCGCGTCAGCCGCGTTCGCCCAGGATCCAGCGCCAGCCCAAGAGCCAACCCTCACTTCCGCGGAAGTGAAGTTTGACACGACCACAGACAAAAAGAATGGCGACACCACTTTGGATGTTTACATCAAGACCAGTGACGGGCAGGAAGTCGCTAAGTCCGAAGGCAATCAAGGCCGTTGGAACAAGACTTCTTCCCACACCGTCAGCTTAAAGATCGAAAGCAGCCCAACGAAAACAGACGCCGCGAACGGCAGCGTTACGCTGACTATCCACCCGCACGGAGCCAACAAATGGGAGTTCAACTACAAAGTCACTCTCAAGTTCTCCGATGATTCTATCGTCACAAAAGAACTTGGCGGCTGTGTCTTGACTCAAAGGGACCCAACCCGGACGGATTCCCTTAAGTGATACCAGAGGCCCAGCCAACCCCGGACGACGTGGTCGAGGTGGCAGTGCGTATTCACCACAAACTTGATGGTCAGGTTTATCGTCTTGCGAATCGCCGCCAGCAGCAGCGCTTCGCGCAGGACCATCGGTATCAAGACTTTAAAGCAGGAGGGTAACATGAAACCAAGTACTCAGGACGAGGTGAAGGGCAAGTTTCACGAAGTGAAGGGCAAGATCAAGGAGAAAGTGGGAAAAGCTACCAATAATCCAAATCTGGAAAACGAAGGCGCCAACGAGAAGACGGCCGGCAAGGTGCAGAAGAAGATCGGCCAAATTGAAAAGGTTCTGGGAGATTAGCGGACCAGCTTCCATCGCGGAGGGCGCAAGACTTACCGAGGCCTGACCCGCTCTGGCCTGGATCACGGGCTGGAGCGTGTGGGCTTCGCCGGCGCTAACCGGCGAAATGACGCAGGCTGAGAGGAGCGAATCACCGTGCGAATCTGGATACTGATGATGCTGAGCGCGACGCTGGCGTTTGGGCAGACTAAACCCGTCGATACCGTCCAAAGGTGCCTGAACATTTTGAACGACGCCGCCTATGACCGGAATCCGGACGGTCGAAAGGGCGCGGCGCAGGCCCTGAGCCTGGTGGGATTAAAAGATAACGCTCTTCAGCTTCTTGGCTCGATGCTCGATGACCACGACGTTTCGGTCCGGATTGCGGTGGTTGTCACCCTGGGTGACTTCAAGGACAACCAAACCCTTCCTCTTTTGAAGAAAGCTTTGCAGGATCCCGTTCCCGAAGTCGACTTCGCCGCAGCCAAGGTGCTTTACCACCTCCACGACCCCGATGGAGTGCAGTTTCTTCTCGCTGTGGTGAGCGGAGAGTCTAAAGCGTCCTCCAGCTATCTCAGCAGAGAGAAGCGGAGCGCCTTGCGCATGTTGCACACTCCTACCCAGCTTTTCGTTACTATCGCCATCGCGGGAGCAGGTTTCGCTCCCGTCCCGGGTCTTGGGTTCGGATTATCGTCGGCACAAGGTATCCTGTCGGACCCCGATTCTTCCGCCCGGGCCGCCTCTCTGCTGCTCATCGGAAGCTCGCTTGATCCAACCCTGGCGGATGCGGTGGGATCAGCATTGTCGGACAAGGAATGGTCAGTGCGCGCTGCGGCCGCCCACCTGGTTGCGATGCATCCCTTCCCAGAATTCCGGGAGAATTTGGTCCCCCTGCTGGACGACAAGAAGGATGCGGTGCGCGTACGCGCCGCCGCGGCCTACATCAGACTGGAGCACGAAACGAAGATGCTGCCAGCGAGGGAAGGCGCCGGGACTCATTAACCGCGTACTACGGCCCCTATGCAACGATTCACCCCTGAGCCTCAACTGAAGGTTCCCACTTTGCGGCCCGATCGGCGCACGACGGAATTGATGAACGTTACTGCCGGTAGGGGAACAAGGTCCGAATAGGGCTTGCCTCTGAGGTTGTAGGTTGTACCCATGTCCTCCACTGCGAGTTCCAGCACGGCTTTGATCAATGGATTTTTCGAATGGTTCGGTGAACTAGGCATTTTTTCCTGGCAAGTTCTGCGGGCTGCCCTGACACCGCCCTTTGAATTCCGCGAGCTTGTCCGGCAAATCGACGAGATAGGATCAAAATCGTTTCCTCTGGTGGCTTTGGCGGGCGCGGCCATCGGCGCCATCCTCTCCCTTGAAACCCGCGATAGCCTGGTTCGATTCGGCGCCAGTTCATTGCTTCCCGCCGCCGTTGTGTTCTCGATCATCCATGAGATCGGCCCCATCGTCACCGGCTTGATCGTCTGCGGCCGAGCGGGAGCTGGCATCGGCGCGGAGTTGGGATCGATGAAGGTGACGGAGCAGATCGATGCCATCGAGGCATCAGCCGTAAATCCCTATAGGCTGCTGGCCGTAACCCGCATTCTAGCTTGTATCCTGGTGTTGCCACTCCTAACCCTCGCTGCCGATTTCTGCGGTGTAGTAATGGCTTGGGTGGCCGATGCCCTGGCTGAGCCGATCACCTTCCAGCAGTTCATCCACGACGGCTTCAGCCAATTCGGCTTCAACGATTTTCTGCCGCCAACCTTCAAGACCGCGGTGTTTGGCCTGATCATCGGGCTAGTGGCGTGCTTTCAGGGAATGCGGACGCGGGGAGGCACCGAGGGCGTGGGGCGCACGGCGACGAGCTCAGTGGTCTTTTCTTCGCTGTTTGTAATCCTGGCCGACGTTATCCTGGTGAAACTGATCGTGATGTTCTTTCCATGAAGACCGGCGCTTAGGAGTTCGCAACGGGGCACTGAAAGGGGCCTGTTACCGCATCGTGATAGAGAACCTTGAGAAAAGGAATGGCGAACCGCCCGTGGTCCTGCGAGGTCTGCGCAAGTCCTTCGGCGCCCAGGTGGTCTTGAACGGGATTGACCTGACGGTCGCCCGCGGTGAAACGCTGGCGGTGCTCGGCCGCAGTGGTACCGGCAAGAGTGTTTTGTTGAAGATCATCATCGGGTTGCAGAAGCCGGATGCGGGCTCGGTGAGTATCCACGGGCAGGAGATTACCGGAATCAGTCTCGGCAAGCTCAACGAAATCCGGAAGAAGATGGGTTTTTTGTTCCAGCAGGCGGCGCTCTACGACTCACTAACGGTGGAGGAGAATGTGGCCTTTCCACTGAAGCACAATACAAAAATGCCGGAGTCCGAACGGCGAGATCGAGTTAAGGAATTGCTGAAGAGTGTGGGTATGGAAGGCGATCTCAAGAAGATGCCTTCCGATATTTCCGGCGGCATGCAGAAGCGAGTGGGACTGGCGCGTGCGCTGGCTCTCGACCCCGACATCCTGCTGCTGGATGAACCCACCGCGGGACTGGATCCGATTACCTCCGGCGAGATTGATGAGCTGATTCTCAAGCTGCAAAAGGAACATGCCATGGCATCCATGGTGGTCACACACGATATGCAAAGCGCAAAAACCATCGCCGGCCGGCTGGCACTGCTCCACGAAGGAAATATAGTGATCGAAGGCTCCTTCGAGGACCTGGAGAAGAGTCACGAAGAGTTTGTCTCAGACTTTATGCGGCGGGACGCTTAGGAGAACATATGTCGAGAGCAGCGCGATTGGGAGCTTTCATCGTTATCACATTGGCGATTCTGGCCGTGGGGACCTTTATCATCGGAAACAAGCAATACCTGTTTACTTCCACGTACCGGTTAAAGGCGCAGTTCAGCAACGTGGTGGGCTTGGATGTGGGCGCCGGGGTTCGCGTGGGTGGTGTTTACCGCGGGGCCGTGCATAGTATCGAGTTGCCTCACGGGCCGGGCGGTAAAATCACGGTGGTGATGGACCTCGACAGCCAGACGCACGACATCATCAAGCAAGACTCCGTAGCGTCAATCGAAACCGAGGGCCTGCTGGGCAACGAGTATATGGCGATCTCGTTTGGAACTGCCGGGGCGGCCAACGTGCACGACGGTGATACCATCGCCAGCAAACCTCCGATCGCCATGTCAGACCTGATTAAGAAGTCGAAGGATATTCTGGATAGCAGCGAGCAAGCCATCAAAAACATTACGCAGACGACCGCGAATTTAAGCTCGGTCAGCGCCAAGATCGACCAGGGTCAGGGGACGGTCGGGGCGCTGATCAACGATAAGACGGCCTATCGCGAGCTTAACCAAACGATGGACGGCATCCATGATGCGGTAGCCCATGCGCAAGCGGGGGTCACCGATTTCCAGGAGAACATGGAGGCGCTGAAGCACAGTTTCTTCTTGCGCGGGTATTTCAAGAATCGCGGTTATGAAGATTCCGCGGAGCTGGCGAAAGACGAAATCGTAAGCCTGCCCCAGGGCACGCCGCTGAAAACGTTCACGTTCGAGGCCAAGCAACTCTTCGGCAAGGTCGACACCGCCAAGCTGAAAAACCAGAAGTCTCTGGACGCTGCCGGCGATTTCCTGACCGATACCGACTTTGGGGTTGCCGTGGTGGCCGCGTATTCCAGCATGGAAGGAGACGCCGCGAAAAACTTGGTCCTGACCCAAGGTCGTGCCCTGGTAGTCCGTGAGTACCTTGTTGAGAATTTCGGTTTCGATGATCGGCGGCTCAAGACGCTGGCAATGGGGAAGAAGAGTGGCACGAGCCCTGAAACCGGTTGGGGCGGCATCCAGATCCTCGTTTACCCCTCCGGCACTGAAATGCCGCCCGCGAAGCTGCCGCAGAATAGCACTCCACCCAAGACCACCGCAGAACCGCCGGTTCCCGAATCTCCCGCTACCGGGCCAAAGCCAGAATAGCGTCGAGGCGCCAGGGAAAGTAAACATTGTGCTTCGCCAAAATCGCATCGCTCTCTTGGATACAGGCTGGTTACAATGTACATGTGACCTCATAGAGGACCTCGGTCCCGAGCGATGTCGATTGTTCTGACCCGAAGGGACGACGAGAATCGTGTTGGTTCGGCGGCGTATGGACAATACCCTGATCCAATTCATCCCTAAGGAAGGCGCAGAGATCCTGTTGGTGCTCTTCCTTTCCTTTTTGATCGGTCTCGAGCGCGAAGAACAAAAGGTGACGTCGGAGCAGTATCGATTTGGCGGAGTTCGCACATTTCCGCTTCTCGGCCTACTCGGCTATGCGCTATCCCTGTTTTCTGGAGGAAATCAACTGCTGCCGGCTGTTGGCTTCGCTGTTGTCGGAGCGTTTCTTTGGCAATCCTACCGGCACAAGCTTCAGGGGGTGGCACTGGCCGGGATGACTACGGAGATCTCAGGCCTGGTGGTCTTCGCAATTGGAGCGCTGGTTGCGCACGGGCAGTATTGGGTCGCGACCACGCTTACGGTGCTCGGGGTGGGATTGCTGGAGCTGAAGACGGCGCTTGAAAATCTCACCAAGCGAGTGCCGGGCGATGAAATCCTGACGTTCACGAAGTTTCTCCTTCTGACGGCAGTGATCCTTCCTATTGTGCCGAACCGGACGTTTGGCACATTTGGCTTTAATCCTTTCAAAACGTGGTTGGTGGTTATCGCGGTAAGCGCCATTTCTTACGGCAGCTACCTCTTGCAGGTGTGGACGCAAGGGCGCGGCGGTGTTCTGCTTGCGGCCTTGCTGGGAGGAGCGTATTCCTCTACGCTCGCCACCGTCGTGCTTGCCAAGCGAGCCCGCGAGCAAGCACGCCCGCATCTATACTCGGGCGCGATGCTGGCTGCCTCCGGGGTCATGTACTTGCGCCTGCTCGCACTTCTGGGCATTTTCAATCGCCAACTGCTCTATCGGCTCGGATTGCCTTTTCTGCTGCTTGCCGTCGCGGCTCTTCTCGGCGGTTGGCTTTGGATGCGAAGGCTGGATCAAGGCCCTACAAAAGCCGAACAATCCTTCCAGCCGAAAAATCCGCTGGAGCTGGGCGCAGCGTTCTTGTTCGCAGGACTGTTTGTAGGAATGCTGCTCATCACGCATCTCGCGCTGCTCTACTTAGGTCGCGCGGGACTCTTCGCGCTGGCGGGAGTGATGGGAGTCACCGATGTTGATCCCTTTATCTTGAGCCTCGCGGAGTCTGCCTCCGCGCTGACGCCGGTTACGCTCGCCGGGGGCGCGATCGTCATCGCCGCAGCGAGCAACAACTTCATTAAGGGCATTTATGCGTATGGTTTCGGAGACCGCCGAACCGGCACGCAGGGGCTCGCGCTCCTCACGGTGTTAGCGCTGCTCGGATTGTTGCCTCTGCTTTTGTGAACCACTGTGTCTCGCCACAATCTGGGCTGCATCAAAGAAGATGCGTGGTAGGTGAGAGTTTCTGGCTTGAATGAAGGTTGATCCTCGCGGTGAAAGGTTTCCTGGCCGCGTCGTGCAGAAGGTCCTTGTCGGCGAGCTTCGGGATGGATTTCTTCAACATCGGCAGCGCTTCCTCACAATGGCCCTTGGTGGCGAGGTCGATGCCGCGCTCAGCAGCGGTGGAGGGAGATTCGACGCCCGATGTCTTCTTGGAAGCCTGAGCGCCGAAGCATGCGCCCGGATTTCCCCAGACGACAGCGGCGGCGAGGAACACGAAGACGTATTTGAGTTTCGACAAGCTACGTTCCCAGCGGCATACGGTCATACGCCATTATATTCCGATTCGAGTTTCGAAAATGTTGATCCGTTACGAACAGAAATTTGCGTCGGCCCCGGCTACCCCAGGATTCACCCATACAGCGCGCTGGGCCCGCTTCAGTCGATGGCGGCCACGGGCAACATGGGAATCGATCTCTCCCCCGCGCCCGAAGGCACCCAACCCGAGGCCACCTACGCCGTCGTAGGCTACCTTCCCACAGGGATAAACACCTGGTGCCGTTCCAACTTTTCTCGGCTAAAACGGGTCATCCACGGCGCAAACCCGGTCAGCAAGGTACAGGTGGAGTAGATTGCCGAATTAAGTTGGAACGGCACTGGGCCGCGCCGGTCGACGCGGTGCTGACGAAACAATCCATACGCTTGAAAACCTACCTCGAAGGCGGGCCCGCAGCCCTCAAGCCACCTCTGTCAAAATAGGCCAACGACGTTCCGGTGGCCGATCGCCGGGTGAGTCCGCTCTGCCCTGCTTCCGGAATCCGGAATCGTCGGTGGCGATTCAGAATTTTGAGTTTTAGATTTTGAATTGGAATCTCGCCGGCTGGCTCTTGATCAACCTGAGCTCGCCGATCACCGCCAGCCTGCTTAGTCTGAAAGCACATCGAAGCAAATCAGTTGCAAATCCTCTCGGCGAAGCTTCGGAGCGCTCACGGAAGTCGCCGCTGACTTGCCGCGCGCAGCGCCGCCGAAGGCAATCTGCATCCCTTCTATACCTGCTATCAGGTTGGCGACGCTGCCGTCATGCTGGAAGCCCTTATAGAGTTTGCGGAGCTCCTTCAACTCGACCGGCAACATGGGGGTGCTCAGGAACTCAATCGCCGCGATGCCGCGCTTGCGATCCACCTGCGGATGGTTCAATTGGTTTTGGATTACCGTGGCGACCGTCTGCTGCATCGGATCGATTGCCTGGGGCGCCACCTGAAGCGCGGCCAGTTCTTCATGCCCGTGCAGAATGCTGGCGATCACCTTCTCCTGCAGGTCGAAAACTGTCTTGAAGATCTGGTGATCAACTGAGCGGGGCGTATCCGGAGCGCAGGCGATTAAATTGGCAAGCACGTGGCGGTTGTCGAGAATGCTGTTTGTCTCTGCGTCGTAATACTTCCAGAAGTTCAACTTGTCTTCCACGCTTGCTGTTTGAAAATAGAAGAAGACGCCGCGCGCGCCGGGGCGATGCAAGCCAGAATGGATGCCGTCAGGAAGGCTTTCCAAAACTTCCCGGCCGCCGCTATCCAGAAACCCGCGCAGTTGTTGAAGGAGCCCTTCGCTGCTCGCCAGTTCCGTAAACTGCTCCTCTTCCTCGACCACGCTCTGATCTTCGTCGCGGATGCGCTTGAGTGTATTAAACGTCTGCGGGTGGACTTCCTCACCGAGCACGCTGGCGTCCAGCATTCCGAGGCGGTCAATATCCGCAATCTTGCGCGTCAGGCTTTCGACCAAGCCCAGCAACCGCTCCAGTCCCTTGTCCGGGAACATATTGTAGACATGAAGGACATCGAACTCTGTTCCGATGCGATCAATGCGGCCGGCGCGCTGCACCATGCGCGTGGGGTTCCAGTGCAGGTCATAGTTGAGCAAATAGCCGCAATCTTGAAGGTTCTGTCCTTCGGAAAGTACGTCGGTCGAAATCAAAAGTTGAATTTCCCTATCTGTTCCCACCCAGTCTGGCTTGCCATTTGCTCGGGGAGCGAACCCCTGCACAATGCGCAACCGCTCGTCGGGATCGGCGCCGCTATCCATCCGCCGCACGTTAATGCCACCCAACTGCTCTCGGAATCTCACGGCACCAGGGTTTTCAGGATGACCAATCTGCCGGTAGACGTAGCGGGCCGTATCCTTATAATAAGTAAACACCAAAACCTTCTTACCCCTCAGCTCATTGGATAGCAGTTCCTTGAGGCGCTGAAGCTTGCTGTCGTGGGAGGCGTCAATCCTCCTGACTTTCTCCCAGATTGCAGAAAATACCTGCACATCGTGATCGACAGCCGTGTGGAGCTTGCGGAGATCATAGAGCGAAGGGTCCACCGTCTCCATGGAGGCAAGCACGCGCTGTGCATCTTCGCTCTCATCCAGCTCGTCGGCCCGCGACTGGGGCACCGCGTCGTCTTCTTCGCCCTCGCGTTCCAGGTATTGCAGCGCCTTGTGAAAATCACTGCTGCGCAGCAGCTTCCCTTCTAGAATGTAGGATTCGAACGTCTTTAGGAAAGCCAGCGCCCGCCTCACGCTGATGCGAAAGGCTTCGATGCTGGATTCAAACCGCTTCAGGTAGCGGCTTTTGAAGATGCCCACCAAAGCCTGTTCGCGGCCGGCTTCGAAATCGTCAACGGCAACACCGGCTTTCTTGTAGCCTTCAAGGTTATACGGTGCAAGTTTCAGACTCTCGATTCCGCTGACGATGTCATCGTATATGCCCTTGTATGTCGCCTCCAGGTTGTACTCCACCGTTTTCAGTTTGCGGTTGGGAAAAAGAATGCGTTTGCCCAGGATGGTTGCCTCAGGGTACGCCTTGCGGATGAAGTGCCGCGTGCGCCGGATGACGACTTCTTCCAGCAGATTAAACAGGGCAAGGCCGGGAGCGTTCCGCCGCGCCTCGCGCCGCGCGTTGAGGAAGTAGCGGTGAAGGTCGCCAATACCGACGGCGGAGAAGTAGCTGCGGTCGCCCTGCGTAATGAGTGAGAACTGGTTGTACAGGTCGAACAGGTCGTTGTTGACTGGTGTGGCCGTGAGCAGGACCACTTTCTTGTGGCTGCCGTCCTTGCCGCGCCCTGCGTTGGCTTTGAGCAAGCGCTGCAAGTTTGCGGAACGCTGCGCGTTGGGGTTGCGAAAGTTGTGCGATTCGTCGATCAACACGACGTCCGCGTCTGACCAGTCGGCGGTGTCGAATTCCTCTCGGCCCAATTCCTCTTGTGAAAGCACCGTAGCCGGGATGGTGGCGTCCGCAAGCTCTCGCTGCCACATTTGGCGAAGGCTTGCCGGGCAAATCACGATCGCCTTTTGCCGCAGATGGTAGGCGTAGTCTTCAATCAACTTTTTGCCGATCCAGGTCTTGCCCAGACCCACCGAGTCCGCAACCATCACGCCGTCATACCGGGCCATGATCTTGCGCGCCTTCTTCACTGCGTCTTCCTGAAACTCCGCCAGCTCCACGGCGGAACGGGTGGGGCCGGGCTCCGCCTCGCCCAGTTCGTCTTTGAAGTACTCGTAAAGCGCTTTCATATAGACCTGATAGGGCGTGTATTCCGTGCGGCCGAACTTCGAGGCGTCGAGCAGCTCAATCAGCTCTGCCTTGAAATCGCGGCTGTCCGTCCACTGGCGCTCGTACCAGGCTTCGAGGTCAATGATCGCCCGGGCGCCCACTTCGCTCTTGAGCAGTTGACGGTTCTCCGGCGTGATATTCAGGGTCGGCTTGGCGTCACTCAGCCAGGAGACAGCCCACGTGGCTTCTTTATCCTCGACTTCGGACGGGTCCAACAACACTTTGTGGGCCAAATTCAGCTCGCGATTGAAAGTGAGGCCGGGGGCGGTGAAGTTGGAGGAGCCCACGATGGCCAGGATGGGGCGGAACCGGTCAAACAGCATCTGCTGGCCCGGCCGGTCGGAGTAAAACAGCCAGCATTTGGCATGCAGAAAGCCCTTATCATGCAGGCGCACTTGAACGGTACCGCGCTGCAAATAGGCAATCAGGTCTTCGACCATGCGCAGCGTCTTTTCGTCAAAGGGCAGGGACTCGAGGTCGCGCTCGATCAATCCCTTGATGACACCGGCATCGGGTCGGAGACCGATCTGCTCACCGGACGTCGGCTCCGCGCCGAGAATCATGCGGAAGCTGCCGAGGTCTTGCAGCCCTTTCTGCAGCTGCTGAAAGCCGCCAACTGTAAAGTAAGCGGTAGCGATGTCTAACGAGCGACCGCAATGTTGCGTGAGGATGTCATTCAGGAGGTCCGCAAGACGATGCAGCTGGTTGTCGATGACGTACGGGATGCTCAGAACAGCCCCCACTCTCTCCCGCTCGTCATCTGATATGCACCGTCCACTCGCTGGCTTCGCGTTCTCCATTGTCTTTTGTCTCCTCCTGCCGCCAACCTCAACACAAATCTGAATCCTCGCCCATCTGACACCTTCTCAAATAGGAGTGTCTCCTGATCGTATTTCGTGGGTCCCTCTGCTCCAGGCAATGGCAACGTAAGGACATCCATGGAATTGTTACTGAATCGGAGAGAGCAATCATCGCGGCGATGGCCACCATATTCGATTGACACCTCTCCGATGTACGTGTCCTGAGGAAGATCTCGAGCAGGAAAGCCAAAGAAGACCCTCATCATCCGCGACAGCATCAATTGGTTCCCGGGTTGGCCGGGGCCACGGTTTTCGTGCAAATTGCCCGCCTCGATCCAGAAATAACGGCAGGCGCGCAATTGGCGTAGCTGGTCCGGAGAAAGGCCTCGGCGACCGCCTGCACTGCGAGGTGCGACATCTTCGTCTGTAGGAGTCGGGGCTTTGAGGTGCGGCACTCGCTCGTATTGTCGCCTGTATGCAGCCAGCACACGGTTCAAGGGGGTCGCGCCCCTCCAAACCTGTTCGAACCAAGTAATCACGGCCTCACAGGAATTCCAGATCGCCTGCTCATGATTGCCCAGGGGCCTGATGGCCGCAACAAGACTTCCTACCTCATGTCCGAGAGTAAGGCCGTTGCGGGATAGGTTCCCAGAGCCGCATATCACCCCGACAGCGCCATCGCTGTGCAGGATAAACGTCTTTGGGTGAAAAGGTAAAACAGGCACACATTGCCTGCGGGCTACGACTACTTCGCCATCGAATACCCGAACAGCCGAATGTGGGAGGAAGCTGAGACGCTCAAGCGCTATAGGTTCACTACGGCACCAATCGATACCGACGAGCCAGCGTTTGGCAAGATCGCTCCAGTGCGGTGCCAGACGTAGTGCATCGACGAGCGCGTCAACACCCGCGTTAGTAGAATACGCGACAGCTGCGTCGAAGTGGGTGAATCTCGCGTGTTCGAACGCTGATTGAAAAAGCGATACGTATCGCGAACGGCGGGCTGGCTGCGTAAGGTACTGGTAAATGATCATGGGACACGCCTCAGGATTGGTTCGTCATTTCAGGTACAGCTCCGCCACCGCGGCTTCAATCTGAGCTTCCAAGGCCGAAGCAGTAGGCCCGTCAGGTGCCTGGAGACGCCTCGCGACGAGCTTAGCGAGTTCCTGCTGGACCTCCCGAGAAGGCATTGGTATTGGAACGCGTTCGATGAACCGCTTGGCGTAGGAGAAATATCCGCCTCTGAATCTCGAGCTAGAGGACTGCAGTATTTCGTCGAACTTTTTAGAGTTCAATACACCGAGCAAGTACAAGATTTCTACTTCCCGGCCCGGAATGATTCCGTAGACCCCCGCGTTACCGCCCCCGGTAAACCACTGGCTCCCAGCTGGGTCGAGTGTGAACGTGGATCGTAACGCAAGCACCTGCGTGAGGATCTTCGGCGAAGCAAATCGCCGCAGCGGGCGCGGGCACCATAGTGCATACCATTCTTCATATTGCATTGAATCACTGCCGCGCTCACTCAGTTCTGACTTATGTCGACGGAGATAGCTATATGTCTCGGGAAAACACTCTGATAAAAACTTCTCGGACATAAGCTCGTCTCTGCCTTCGAGTGTCCGATATGGGTAGATCACATATGATCCAGGGCTTTTAAGGGCATACCTTCTGACATCTTTGCCCCTAAGCAGTGGCCGCAGAATGCCCGACTCGTACTTAAATTCGTCGCCATCGAAAATGGCTCTGTCGCCGCTAACCTGGCCAATTAAGAGAGGATCGGCACCGGTAATCAATCCTTGGAAAATGGACTCACACACTTCCCCTAGAAGCGGAATGTCGGACGATGGTGCCGAAGCGCCCTTCTTGAGCGACCAGGGGGTGGCTGTAAGGTCGCCCTCCTGACAGCTGCTCGTAACCGCAGTGGTGATGTTCGAGGGATCGGCCCATCGCGTTTCGACGAATTCGAGCTGCTTACTCTGCAAGAACAACAGACACGCATACGTGGAGATGCCTTCAAATACTTGGCGATCTTCGAAATCCACCAGCTCTCGAAGACAGCGACGATCTGCGATGAAGCGCCGGATCCCGGAGCCGTAATCGGCTGTCAGAAACTTGTTCGGATTGATAAATCCGAGCATCCCGCCCGGCGCAGCCAGCAAGAATGCGCGCTCGATGAAGGGAAGGTAAATGTCGAACTTACCGACAGCGGATGCAAAGCGCGAACTTAGGTAACCTGCGAATTCGTCTGTGAGAGTTTGTATGCGCACGTACGGCGGATTTCCAACCACTGCATCAAAGCCCGCCTTGTCGAGTCGCTGCACTGCGTTCTGCGTCCCAGGGCGGCGACCATAGAAAACTTCGGGAAACTCTAGCTCCCAATGGAAGAATCGATTGTCCTGCGCGCTCGTTGCTGCCTGCTTCACCGCGCGGTTTGCTATTCCAGACTCTGCCGTGCCACCCAGTGGCGTCGGCACACGACCGTGAGCCCAATCGAACAGCTCGCCGCTGCGCAACATGTCATCGAAAAGGCTCGACCTTTTGCCGCGCTTTCCCGACGGCTCCTCCGACTTTACAAACCAACGAGCGGTATGCAGGTTCAACACTCGCTTGAAGGCGTCGAGCCCACCGAGGGCTGACTCGAACTGCTGCTTTGATTCCTCCACCTGAGCGGCCGTAATGTCCGGCATGCCTCCGACACTGATCATCCCTTGCACAGCTTGAGTCAACCCTGCCCAGTCGCTGGACATGGTGAGGGGCAATTGGCCCTTCTCCCGGCGGATTTTGTCCACGTCTTCCATGGCGCTGCCGATCAGCGAGTTGCCAGAGCGCAGGTGATGGTCGAGGAACGAGAGTGGGGCGCCCAGCGTGAAGCAATCCAGCCAAAGCGAGACCTTGGCGAGCTCCACGGCCATCGGATTCAGGTCCACACCGTAGATGCAGCGCTTGAGCACGTGCCGCTTGAGCAGGTTGGTGTCGTCCAACCGGTTGGCGTCAATCTCGATGCCCTGCGCGTCCATTTGGCGGCGAATGGTTTCTCGCATCTGGTTTAGGTGTTGCTGCACCGGATTCCAGGGGAAGGCGCTTAGGAACTTGATGGTCTCATCGGTAATGAAGTCCACCGCCTCCACCAGGAAGTGGCCGGAGCCCATTGCCGGGTCAAGCACCTTAATGTCAAACATCTCGTCTACAAGCTCCCGCCCGATCAAATCCGCCTGCTGCACGGGCTTCGGCCGCATATGACGCTCGCGGAATTGCTCCTCCTGCTTAAAGAATTCGCGCCGCTCCCGTTGCGCCTCACGGAGCTTCGGCCGGAGACCCTCAAGTTTTTCTTTCAGCACCGGACCCACGGCGTGTTCCACTATATACTTAACAATGTGGTCCGGTGTGTAATAGGAACCAGTGGCCTTTCGCTCGCGCTTGTCATTCTCCAGATACACGCGCCCCGTGCGCACGATTTTGCCTTGCCGCTCGGCGCGGTCGCGCTCCCGCTCGCCCAACTCGCGAAATGGCTCGTAAACTTCACGCCCTTTCTCTTTCACGACGGCCAGTTTCTCGCCCGCAATGCGCAGCCTGAACTCCAACAATCCTTCGTAAATTGAACCGAGCTGCCGAACGCCAAGAGATTTGTAGTCAATCATCACCAGGTCTTGGCGCTTGGGATCGATCCCGCGTGACAACAGGTCAATGGCGCGGGCAAGATGGCGATCGGCAACCTGCTCGACCTCAAGGAAGCGCGCCGCCTGAGCCTCAGGGCTGTGGTCGGCGGGATCACGCCTCGCCTGGAAAAGGCCTCCGTTATAGCGCGGGACGTTAAGATCTTCGCTGCCCTGGTCGACGACGGCGAATAGCCGCTTCAGCCTCTCCCAGAGCGCAAAGCTGTCTGCCCGATAGCCTTCCTTAATTTTGCCTTCGGTTTCGTCCTTAATGGTCCCAGCAACCCCGGCGATTTGCTTCTTCAGGCTCGTCAGGCTGGCATCGAAGTACTCCCGCGAAGTCCGCAGGGGAAGCAGGTCCCGCGATTCGGCGTAGAGGAGGAACAACAGACGGTAGAGAAGGGTGAGCGTGCCTTGAAATGTGCTCTGCAGAGTGTCTTCGGAGATTTCAGCGTCGCGTCCACGGCGCTCCCGGCCGTAAACTATGAAGCCCTCTGCCAGCTCAGGAAAAACATCTTCAAAGACGCGCGACTTCAGGCTTTCGCCAAGTTGCTTGGCATAGTCTTCGCTGCCGAGCAGGAGCCGGTCCAGCATGTTGAGCTGGACCTTTTTACCCTGCCTCTCACGCTCTTCGGGCCGGAACGCCTGCATACGGAACAGCAGCCAGAAGAAGCGGAAGGCGTCCTGAATATCCTGGTGGAACCCCTGGCGGCCGAGGACCTCGTCTGCGTCCATCTCGTAGTAATTGGTGGCGCGCGAGTGCGCCCGCTTCGAGTACAGCCGCCACAACTTGCCGTTGGTCAGGACTACCCAGGGCGCGTTGTGCTGTGCCAGCAAATCAACCACAGCGAAGGTGGGCGTGACTTCGGGCGTCTCGGCGTCGCGGGTGTCGTCCTTGTGGTCGAGCTCGCGACCCCATGGATACGGGAGACAGATCGCCAGCAGCTTTTGAGGATCCGTCGGGTCAGACAATCGAAGGTGAAAACCGGCTTCGGCGCTCGTCGTTCGTGTAACGCTGAATCCGAGCTCGCCCAGCACAGGCTCGTACAGAAGATTGCAGAGCTCGGAAATCCTCTTACCTGCAAAGCGCGCCCCGGCGTGATCGTAGAGAACCCGCAGGCGCTGGTATGCGGGTTTGGGGTCTTCGCCCCACTCGGGGAACTCCGTCGGGCCGGCATCCTTGGGGCGAAGCCGTTCAGTCAGAAAGTAATCAGAGAAGAGCCCGCGATTGTTGAAGTGCTCTTCCGACCAATGGGCAAGGTCGTAGGCGTGACGAAGTTTTTCGAATTGGTCGAATGCAGTGGGCTCCGTCCAGGTGAACCGGCGAAGGACGCGAAGGAGTACCCGGTCTGGCTTCTTGCGGTCAACGCTGAGGCGGCGCGGATTCAGACTTACCTGAGGCGTGCTAAGACCGGTCGTACCTGTCGTCGCCGGCATCTCGGGATCAAGCAAGACGAAATCCAGTTGCTCGAAATCTGCCGTGAGCACGAACAGAAATCGGCCGCTGAACGTCCGGAAGGCGCGGGCCAAGCTCCGGATTTCGGCGATCGTGACGCTCCTAAGCTCGAAGAAGTAAATCTGCAACCGGTTCGGCTCTCCGGCGATTAGTTCGATGCGCTTGACGGGACGGGCAACAGATTCCGACAAGGAAAGATTCGCGGCAGTCTGCACCGTTCTGATCGAAGTATCGTATCCCAACTTGGAGAAGAACGCGGTGAGCGCGTCAGCATTGTGGACCGATTGAACATCGTGAACGCTTATTTCGGTATCAAAGGGTTGGTGACTCACAGATGCGCGTCTGCGGCCTCGTGATAAGCCAGGCCGTCCTCACAAAAAACAACGTATATAGCAACACACGAACCTCGCGAAGGCAAGGGGGCGAATCTTACGGGCTCCTGCTGCGACCTCAGGGGCACTCAGTGTGGACGTCGCCGCTACATTCGACAGACCGATGCGCCGCCAGGTTGGAGAGTCAGTCCACCACCTCCTTGCCCTTGCCCAAGTTGTCTTCATCGTTGAAGTCGGCGACATCGATCACGCCCTTGAGGTCGTTGGCCTCGGCCGGGCGGTCGGTGCTGGGTTCGCAATTCGGCAATGACGCCGCCCGATTTCCGCCTGCCGCGAGCGACAGTGGCCATTCGCTTTGAGCGGGGACCCTCCTGCCGAACTGCCATCCCGTCCCGCAGGGTCAGCCGAGGGATGATCCGAGTCAAGAGGTGGCGCCGCCTCGGCCGCGCACTCACCCAGCCATCCCATAGGACGCAGGCAGCGAATCCGAAAAGGCGGCCACCGAAACGTGGGCACGCTTCGGAAGCAAGCAGCGCGGACGTGCGCCTTTCTGACTCCATGAGGGCGCTTCGAGCCTTTTGCCTCCCAGGGTCGGCGGATGGCAGGTCGACGACCTTTCTTTCGACCGCAAGCCGAATCGAGCGGCGGGCTAAGCTTCCGGGGCCAGGGCTTGGACTTCGGCGAGCTCGGAATATTATCTATGATATATTAACGTATGAATAATAGACGCCGAGAGGAGACTTCCCAAATGTAACTATTGAAACTTTTGAAACTTTTGCCACTAATTTTTCTAACTGACGCAAATAATAGACTTGCGCAAAAAATAAATTTGCAGAAATTTGCGATTTTGGGAAAAGTGTGGCATTTTGCCCCACCGATTCCATTTTTTGTAGAGGCCATTTTTACTCAACGCGAAGTAATCCCGTCAAACGATCGCGCCAGGAATCCCAGATCACTGGTCGCTAAGTTCTGTAGGTCTTGGAAGGTGGGAACGATATTGTCTTCCAACCCTTGATCCGCGCGCGTCTGGGAATGCTTGACCTCGAATGGTTCAAGAATGAGGTTCGATATTGCCGGCTGCCCAATGGAGTCGCGAACGACCGCGTCCGGCAGATCGATGGCCGGTACGATGACAGTACCGACTTTGACTTCATGATGCGCATGGGAGTCTGGACGGAAAACCTGTCATTGCCGGCGGTCCTCAATGAATGCATGTTGCAGAGCTACACCGGAACGCTCCGCCTATTCCCCAACACCCAGAGTCTGGGACGCGCGCGCTTCCGCAACCTGCGCGCCGCCGGAGCCTTCCTGCTCAGCGCCGCTTACGAGGGCAAAACGGTTTCAAGTGTCACTCTGTTCAGTGAAAAAGGGACGACGGCCAAGCTGGAGAATCCTTGGCCCGGAAAACAAGTTAAGGTCACGCCGGCGGGCCTCGGGCGGCCGCTTACGGTTTCAGTGAGGGGCAGCGTCGTACAATTCCCCACCGAGCCCGGTGGGCGGTATCGGATTGAACCTGCGTGAACAAGCTTGGAGACTGTGGGTCGCCAAAAGCGTGTCCGACTGGAATTGAATAGATTGCTCAGCATAAGTGGGACCGCGCGGCTCCGTCTCGTCGGGTCTCTCGCCGCGGTTGTGGAGTCCTTCAATTCCACACCTTCACACGAGCGTTCCCCGCTGTCTTGTTCCAGTATTCTCCACCAAGTAACAGCGTTGGGACGAGCAAGGTCCTGTGGGATCGAACTGGAAAGGATTCAGCCGATTTCTTTCAGGCTGCGGCAGACCATCCCTGCGGGCGGCCGGATCAGCTTCGTGTTCCACCGTGGGTTGCAGATGTTGTCTCTGATGTTCTGCTGCGTGACCTGCGGGTTCGCCGCACCCGGAGTCCTCGCTGGGTCAGGGTAGATGTCCGCAGGGCCGACGCGGCTGGACTGAGCTGGGGGCACACGCGCCAGAAGCATGCCGATTCCGGCGGCAAAAATGGCGAGAAGGAGTCGCTTCTTCATCTGGCTGCCTCCTTGGGAAGCAGCACGAGGATACAGTCGGAGCGGCTTGGGATGCAATGTGCATTTCGGCGCGAGCCCAGATGACGGAACAGGCATGGTTTGTGCCCTAGGAGAATTCGTCTCAGCTCATTAGTCGTTAGTGAGGACTGGCGATGCCCGACACCATCTTCTTCCGCCCAGAACTGTTCGCTTTCTTGCGGCAGCTCAAGCGCCACAACAACCGGGACTGGTTCGCCAGGAACAAGGAACGATATGAGGAGGCCGTCCGCGACCCGGCGCTGCTGTTCATCGGCAGCTTCGAGCCGCACCTGCACAGGCTCAGCCCGCATTTCGTCGCCGACCCGCGCCCCGCACGCGGCTCGCTCTTCCGCATATACCGCGACACCCGGTTCTCGCCGGACAAGCGCCCCTTCAAGACGCATGTCGGCATCCATTTCTCCCACGCCAGCGGCAAGGACGCCCATGCGCCCGTGTTCTATCTCCACCTTGAGCCGGACAACTGCTTCGCGGCGGTGGGCGTCTGGCATCCTGACAGCAGCGCCCTGACGAGAATCCGGATGGCGATTGTCGCCGAGCCCGGGCAATGGGCGAAGGCCAGGCGGAAGCTGGAGCTTGAGGGCAGCATCAACACTCTGGTCGATTCGGTTTTCAACGCGCCCACCCTCTCGGGAATGTACAAGGCGGCCGCCTACGACGGGCTGGGCAATCTGGCCGGATACAAACTGAAAGAAGGCTGACGCTCAATAAGGGCACAGCGTTGCTGGCAGGAAGTGCCACTAAGAAGGTTTTGCGAACTATGAGAATTTTGAGGGCCTATGAAAAATGGAATTGGTGGGGCAAAATGCCACACTTTTCCCAAAATCGCAAATTTTCGCAAAATTTTTTTAAGCTC